>Ga0182012_10000040_pt1 | contig 134614 bp, 117 predicted proteins | sample 612S2SmetaG_FD_120486 | JGI IMG/M metagenome (GOLD analysis project Ga0182012, IMG submission 120486) | Permafrost microbial communities from Stordalen Mire, Sweden - 612S2S metaG | ecosystem: Environmental > Terrestrial > Soil > Wetlands > Permafrost | place: Sweden: Stordalen | collected... | reverse complement strand
TCGTTCTTCCACCACTCCGCTCACTCTCCAGGGCATCTCCGACTTCTACATGCCCTTGCTCGCGACACGAAGTGTTACCCATGTCCCCGGTCCACCCTGTTACCTCTCTGCCCGGTCTGTACCGGCTGATTCGGCACGACTGAAGTCGTGCCCTGATACGAAGCCTGGGGCTGAAGGCGACTCGGATTTTGATAGGGGCCCGGGACCCCGGCCTGCGGCAGCAAGGAGGGCGCTGCGCGCCGGCTGATTTGGCGCGACTGAAGTCGTCCCCTGATACAAAAGCCTGGGGCTGAAGGCGACTCGGATTTGAGAGGGGAGTGGCGGGCCGGCCTGCGGCAGCAAAGAAGGCGCTGCGCGCCGGCTCATTCGGCACGACTGAAGTCGTGCCCCTTGCAAAACTTGTGCCGGGCCTAAAGGCCCATTTCGAGGGCGATCTTTCACCGGCCTAAAGGCCGGTGCTTTTACCGTCGTGCCGCTTTCGCGGCACCTTCATGCATACCGACTTTTCTGCAAGCTCTTAGGTCGTGTCCTGACACGAAGCGGCTGAACGCGACTCGGATTTGATGGGGAGTGGGGGACCAGGCCTGCGGCAGCAAGGAGGGCGCTGCGCGCCAGCTGATTCGGCACGACTGAACGTCGTGCGCGGGCGCAAAGGCTAGGGCTGAAGGCGACTCGGATTTGATAGGGGAGTGGGGGACCCGGGCCTGCGGCAGCAAGGAAGGCGCTGCGCGCCGGCTGATTCGGCACGACTGAAAGTCGTGCCCTGACACAAAAAGCGTGTGCCTGAAGGCGACTCGGATTTGATGGGGGATCGGGCAGGTATGAAGGACTCCTGCACCGCTTCAGATTTCTGTCGGCCGCTTCGCGACCGATTCCCCTTCCCACCCCAGCGAGCAAAACCGGCTCGCCGGGACCCCGGCTGCGGGGGGTCCTTCGACTGCGCGCCGGGGAGCGAGTACCCCGCTGGACGCCCTGGTGGCGGCGCTTCGCTCAGGATGACACTTCTGTTTTTATGGTTGGGACTGGGTGCGAGGGAAGGTCATTCGCGAGTTCGGATGGGAAACTTGCGTTCGTCAGAGGGCGAGGAAAATGCGGGCGCCATTCGACGCGACGCCTTTGTGGCGACTTGCGCAGGCCAGGCTCTTCGCCCGTTCGACTCGCCTGTGGCTCGCTCAGGGTGACATTCCTGCGCGCCGTGGGTTGGGGACTGCTGGGAGGTTCTGGGGCGGCGCTTCGTTCAGGATGACATTTCTGTTTTTATAGTTGGGAGTGGGTGCGAGGGAAGGTCATTCGCGACGCCGTGGAGGCGCACGATGTCGAATGCGCGGCGATGATCGGTTCGCTGCGAACTTTACTTCTGCGTGTTCATGAATTGGCGGATCAGGGCTGCTATTTCGTCGGGTTTGGTATCGAGGGCGAAGTGGCCCGCTTCTAGTACGTGGACCTGGGCGTGGGGTACGTCTTTGCGGTAGCGTTCGGGCTCGCCGGGATCGAAGGACAGGTCGTGTTTGCCCCAGAGGACGAGGAGGCGGGGCTGCGTCTTCTGCATCCATGCCTGCCATTTGGGATAGGCGTCGACATTGGTGCGGTAGTCGTAAAAGAGTTCGCTTTGAATCTGGGCCTGGCCGGGGGAGTTGAGGAAGGCGTACTCGTCGGTCCAGAGATCGGGGTCGTAGAGTTCGAGGTTGGGATCGTCGCCGATGTGACGGGTTTTGGTGGCCTTCATGGAGAGGAGGTTGGCGCGGAGGGCTTCGTCGTTTTTGGCGCGGTCGGCCCAGAAGGCGCGGCGGGTGGTCCAGTTGACGCCGAGTCCTTCATTGTGGGCGACGGCATCCTGGACGATGAGGGCCTGGGCGCGTTCGGGATGGGCGAGGATGATGCGAAAGCCCACGGGGCCGCCGTAGTCCTGCATATAGAGGGTGTAGCGGGAGAGGGCGAGGGCCTCGGTGAAGTGGTCGATGAGAACGGCGATGTGGTCGAAGGTGTAGGGGAAGTGGGCGGGGTCGGGCCAGTCGCTGTGGCCGAAGCCGGGATAGTCGGGGGCGACGAGGTGGTAGGTGTCGGCGAGGCGGGTGAGGAGCGGCTGAAACATGCGCGAGGATGATGGGAGACCGTGGAGGAGAAGGATGGTGGGAGCGTCTTTGGGGCCGGCTTCGCGGTAGAAGATGGTGAGGCCGTCGACCTGGACGGTGCGGTAGAAAATTGGGTGGGGCATGGGGGGTCCTCCTGGGTGGACTGGGCTGGCGCGGATAATGCCATTGCCAGGCAAGCGAGCGTTAAGCACCGGGCCCAACTTCGCAATCGGGGCAGACGCATCGTTCACCGTCCTCTCTAAAGAAATCAGCGGACCCGAGTTGGGGGGCGCAGGTCCGCTGGCAGTTGCGATTCACATGGTGAGGACGACGCGGAATTCTGCTTTGCCGCTCATCATGCGGGCGTAGGCCTCGGCCGCTTTTTCAAGCGGATACTTTTCGATCATAGGACGCACGCCGCTGATTTCGGCAAAGTGGAGGGTATCTTCGGAATCGGCGGGAGTACCGGCAGCCCAGCCCTGGATGGATCTGCTGCCATTAATGAGCTGGATGGGAGTAACTTCGATAGGATCGAAGGCGGCGCCAATAACGATGAGTTTGCCGTTGGGACCGAGGCCGTCGATGAGTTCGGACATAGCTTTGGAGTTGGGGGCTGTGGCGAGGATAACTCTGGCGCCGCCCAGCTTTTGTAACTCCTCTGCAGCGTTGGTGGCTTTGCTGTCGATGTAGACAGCGGCTCCGAGTTTCTTAGCGAGTGGAGCATTGTCGGGGCCGCGGCCGATGGCGGCGACGGTATAACCAAACTTATTGGCGAACTGGATTCCGAGATGACCGAGGCCGCCGATTCCCTGGACAGCTACTAAGTCGCCGGGGAGAGCGCCGCTGTGGCGGAGGGCGTTGTAGGTGGTAATTCCGGCGCAGAGGAGGGGGGCTGCGTCTGTGTCGCTGAGAGTGTCGGGGATGGAAACGAGGGCTTCAACGGGAGCTACCATGTATTGCTGGTATCCGCCGTCGTAGCTGATGCCGGCGATTTTGACATTCTGGCAATTGCGAAAGTCGCCGCGGCGGCATTCGCGACAGGTGTTATCGTGGCCGCCGTGCCAGCCCACACCGACGCGCTGGCCTTTCTTCCAGGCGGAGACACCGGGGCCAACTTCGTCGACGATGCCGGCTACTTCATGGCCTGGGATGCGGGGATACTCGATACCGGGCCAGGCGCCCTCGACGGTGAGGGCGTCACTGTGACAGACGCCACAGGCCTGGACTTTGATGCGGACTTGTCCGGCGGCGGGGCGGGGGATTTCGCGGTCGACGACCTCGAAGCCTGAGCCGGGTTTGGTGATCTGGGCTACTTTCATGGTTGCTGTTACCGGGACTGGTTGTGCCGCCATAGATTCTCCTTTTAATTCCTGAACGTATTGAAGTCCGCCTGGCCGTGTTCGTTAGTCTGGATTCGGGAAGGAGCTGTGGAGATTCTGAAGGCTGCGGTTTTTTTTGCTGCTGTAATCTTCGTCGGGGATGCGGGAGACTGGCTGCTGGCGAACGATGATGGGCAGGCATGGGGCGTGGAAGCGGACTGGGATCGGTGGGTGTGGCTCCTTTGTATACATGTGGTTACGACAGTGCAGGTCTCGGGAAATTGGTAGTGCAGCGGCGTGCGAGGGGTGTAGAATTCCGTGCGTAGTTTCCTGGATCATGGAGATTGATGGGTAAGATGCGAATGACAAACTGGGCGGGTGTTGGGGTTTTCGCCATTTGCAGTTTGGTTTTGGGATGCGGCGGAGGGTCGGTTAGCACGGTTACACCGCCACCGGTCAACGCAATTACCGGTGTGACTCTGACTCCGACGAGCGCGAATGTGACGATTGGGGCGACGGTGCAGTTCAGCGCGACGGTGAACGGGACGGGAACGTTCAATTCTGCTGTGACATGGCAGGTTTCGGGTCCGACGGGCTGGACGGGCAGCATAGGCTCCATCGACACGACCGGCCTCTACGAGAGTCCTTATCCGGCTCCCGCGACGGAAACGGTGACGGCATACGCCACCGGAGATCTGACGAAGAGCGCGGCGGCGACGGTTACGCTGGTGGCTCCGGCGACGGCGGCTGGACCGGCGCTGACGGTGAATGTTGGCGACGAGACGCACGCGATTAGTCCGCTGATTTACGGGATGAACGCGTTCGCACTGGATTCGACGACAGCGACTAATTCGGGCATCACGGTGACGCGCTGGGGCGGGGACGATACGTCGAGGTATAACTACCAGACCAATGTTACTAACTCCGCGAACGATTATTACTTCGAGAATGGGACGGGGGCCGCGGAGATGCTGCCCAACCCCAACAGCAGCACGAGCTTCACGGATTTCATCGCGGCGAATAACAGTATCGGGACAAAGACTCTGGGCACGGCTCCGGTGCAGGGTTGGGTGTCGAATGCGACGCCGGGAGTATGCAGCTTTACGTCAGCGGCGCTGCCCGGGCAGGTAAGTTACAACGGGAACTGCGGTGACGGATTTTATCCGGACGGAACGGAGGGCTGCACGGAGACAGGGGGGTGCGAAATTTTCGGCACGGCCACAACGCCGGCGATTACCAGCATTGCGGAGCCGCCTCCGGCGCCGCCCGCGGCAAGCGCAGCCACGCTCTCGTGGGCACAGGGGACGTGGACGGGCGGGTGGGTGAATTCGCTGGTGACAAATTCAAGCTTTGGCAACGCGGCAAGCGGCAAGGGCGTGGCGATCTGGGATCTCGATAATGAGCCGGCCTGGTGGGATGCCGTTCATCGCGATGTGCATCCGGTGCCTTCGACCTATGACGAAGTGACACAGGGTGGGATTGGTACGGCTCTGGCCATCAAGACCGTCGATCCGACCGCCGAGGTAAGCGGGCCGGTAATCGACTATTGGTGGAATTATTTTTATTCGAAGAAGGATATCGAGAAAGGCTGGGGTACGGGACCGTGTTATGAGCCGTGGGACGCACCGGCGGACAGGACCGCGCACGGCGGCGTGCCGATGATCGAGTACTATCTGCAGCAGTTCAAGGCAGCGGAAGCAACGTACGGCATGCGCTTGCTGGATTATGTAGATATCCATGGGTACTTTGCGCCGGATTATCCGGCGGGCAGTGGTAACTCAGTTGGGTTGACGACGGGTGGAGATACGGGGGCGCAGCAGGTTCGACTGAACTCGACGCGATCTCTTTGGGACCCGACTTACACCGATCCGAATTTTCCGCAGCCAAACTACACGGCGGATTCGAACTATACGAGTAACTGCTCCACGCCATTGCAGGCGCCACAGGCGATCCCCATGCTGCAGTCGTGGGTGGCGAGCAGCTATCCGGGGACGAAGACGGCGATCGATGAGTACAACTTTGGCGGCCTCGAAACAATCAATGGTGCGCTGACGCAGGCGGATGTTCTGGGAATCTTCGGGGCGTACGGGCTGGATCTGGCGACGCTGTGGCCAACGACGAGTTACTCGGAACAGGGGCCGGGTAATATGGCATTCGCTATCTACCGGAACTACGACGGGGCGAAGTCGACGTTCGGGAATATGGCGCTGGCATCGACGAGCGCGAACCAGGGGCAGCTCTCGGTCTACGGGGCGCTGCGGACCTCGGATCAGGCGGTGACGGTGGTGGTGATCAACAAGACGTTTGGGGCGCTGACCAGCACGCTTTCGCTGGGGAATCTGACGGGGGGCGGAAGTGCGAAGGTCTATCAGTACACGGCTGCGAATCTGGCGGCGATTGTTGCGCTGCCGGATCAGGTGGTGACGCCACCGGCAGCGGGATCTTCGATGAGTACGATCAGCAGTTATTCGTTTCCTGCGGCGAGCATTACACTCTTCGTCATCCCGCAGTAGGGCGGGGTGGCGGCGCGGGCGTTGACGGCGGGTGAGATTCCTGCTTTGCTGGCGGAGTGCATCCTCTGCGGCTGATTCTCGGGATTGCGTGTCTGGTGTCGGCGCTGCTGGACGCGTTTGAGACGGTGATTTTGCCGCGACGCGCGACGGGGCGGTTCCGGCTGACGCGGCTGTTCTACATCCTTACGTGGAGACCGTGGCGGTGGGTGGCGCGGCGGGTGCGGGCAAGTCGCAAACGCGAGACGATGCTCAGCTTTTATGGGCCGCTGTCGCTGGTGTTTCTGATTGCCATGTGGGCGGGGGCTCTGCTGCTGGGGTTTGCTCTCGTTTATTCCGGGCTGTCCGCGCCGTTCATCGATCCGCGCGGGATGCGGCATCCGTTTGTGACCGATCTGTACGCGAGCGGAACGACGCTCTTCACGCTGGGGCTGGGCGATGTGGTGCCGAACAGCCTGCCGGTGCGAATCCTTGCGGTGATGGAGTCGGGGATGGGGCTGGGATTTGTGGCGCTGGTGATCGGCTATTTCCCGGTGCTGTACGGGGCGTTTTCGCGGCGGGAAGTGAACATCGCGCTGCTGGATGCGCGGGCCGGGTCGCCACCGACGGCGTATGAGCTGATCAAGCGGCATTCGTTCGAGGGCGGGGGACTGGCGCTGATCAAGCTGCTGGAGGAGTGGGAGCGCTGGGCGGCGGAGCTGCTGGAAAGTCACATTTCGTATCCGCTGCTGTGCCTTTTTCGTTCGCAACACACGAGCCAGAGTTGGCTGAGCGCGCTGACCGCGATCCTTGATACCTGCGCTCTGCTGATTGCGAGCGTGCAGGAGCACAGCGCGCGGCAGGCACAGCTGACGTTTGCCATGGCGCGCCATGCGTTGGTGGACCTGTCGCAGATTCTGTCGCAGGGGCCGCTCGGGAGCCACGGGGATCGGCTGCCGGCGGAGAAATTTCACCTGATTTACGATCGGCTCTGCACCGCGGGAGTGAGTGTGTGCCGCGACGACCAGAGCAGCGCGCGGCTGAACGAGCTTCGCCGGATGTACGAAGGATATGCCGAGGCGCTGAGCCGGTATCTGGAGATGCCGCTGCCGCCGTTTTTCATCGAACATCCGAAGAAAGACAACTGGCTCACGGTGGCGCGGGTTCGTGCCGAGGCCGAAGGCGGGGAACAGGTAGCCACTTCCGCGTCGCCGCATAGCGAAGAGCATCTGTTCTGAGGCGTTTTGCGAAGGGCGCGCTCCGCCGCCGAACGCGCACAGCGCAAGGCTGCCACTGCGGAGGTCGGAATCAGTCCCGCTTCCAGAACGAGGGTGGTTCGATACCGAGCGCGCGCAGGTAAACGTATGCCTGGCCACGGTGGTGAATCTCGTTTTCTATGGCGTACTGAATGGTTCCGACTCCGGGCATTTCCCACAGGTCGAACACCTTATCCACTTCGCTGAAGCGGGAAGCGGGGATTCTGGGGAACTTCGCGTCGAGTTCGACGGTTTGCGTGTCCCACAGGCGCAGCAGCTCGGTTTTGGTGGTGGGTTTGGCGGCCTTGTATTCTTCCCATTTGCCGGTGGAGACGCCCTCGACGACGGGGGTGGTCATCCCGATGAGCTCGGAGGCCATCTCCGCAAAGGGGCGCATGCCTCCGATGGAAAACTGAAAGAGCTGGTCTTCAGGAAATGCTTCGATGGTACGGCGGGTGAGGCGCCGGTTTCTTTGCCAGTCCTTCAGGAGATCGTCCGCGGTGAGGACGGGGACTGATGTTGTTTCGGTTGCCATTGTGATTCCTCCTTTATGCGGCCCTTGTGGGGTTAGTTTTAACTGTAGGAGGCATTCCCGACAGCATCTGTCGTAAATTCGACAGAGGATGGTTTCTGCATGTACGACCCGATCATGCGTGTGTTTATGGTTCTGGAAATCCTGCAGGCGCGGGATTATGTGTCTGGAGCCGAGCTGGCTGCACGGCTGGAAGTGGACCTGCGTACTGTGCAGCGCTACATCGTTCGCCTGAAGGACCTGCAGATACCGATTGATTCTTCGCGAGGGGTGGGCGGGGCTTACCGGTTGCGGCCTGGTTTTCGCTTGCCGCCTTTGCTGCTGACGAACGAGGAGGCGTTCGCGCTCTCGCTGGGACTGCGGGCGTTGCGTCAGATCGGGCTCTCGGCATTTGCGCCGGCGACAGAGAGCACGCTGACCAAACTGGAGCGGGTAATGCCGGAGAAGCTGCGCGAGAGCATCAGGACGGTCGAGGATGTGGTTGCCCTCGAACCGGGTCCGTGGGTGGTTTCTACCTCGGTGGAAGCCCTGGTTCGCGCAGCCTCCGCTATCCGCGCCGGCAGAAGGATTCGCTTTGGGTATCGATCGCACGACGGCGCTGCTTCGCGGCGGCTGATCGAGCCATATGGCGTGATCCATACGGACGGAAGGTGGTATCTGATCGGTCACTGCCTTTCCCGGCGAGCGCTGCGCACATTTCGGATGGATCGTATTACGGATATGGAAATTCGCGCGGCGACGTTTCGACGTCCCGCGGGGTTTGACGCGCAACGTTACCTGCACGAACACATGCCGTTTGTGCAATCGGAATATCAGATCGACGTATGGGTCGACATGCCGTTGGAAGAAGTGGAGCGCAACGTTGCGCCGTGGAGAATCGCAACCGAGGCGGAGGGTGGAGGGACGCGGCTCCGGTGCGGACGCGACCGGCTGGAGATGCTGGCCGCGCTGTTGCTGAGTCTGGGGCGCCGCATTGTGGTGCGCAACCCCATGGAGCTGCGGCGGACTTTCCGGAGGATGGCTCGGCAGGCCATGGAGGCGGGGCGGGAGTCCACTAAAGCTAAGGCGCAGGGCTAGCGAGGAGCAGGTACGGGCTCGCTAGCGTTGCGTTAGGAAGGTCACTTGCGGGAGCCGGAACCAGATGGCGTCGCCGTCGAATTGAATGGTGAGGAGATCGCGAAGCGCGGGTGAGGCGGTAGTAAAGAGGCGGCGCAACTCTGCAACGCGGTCGGGGGGAGTCCTGGAGCGGCGCACCCAGTCGTCGAAGTCCATGCCGCGCTGGCTTTCGGTGTAGTGGTCGGTGACATCGCGCTGGATGGCGAGGCCGGCGTTGTGCAGGAAGGTGCGCCAGGCGCTGAGCCGATAGCTGCGGACATGGGACGGGTCGCGCAGCTTTTCGATGTTCTGGAGTTGAGCGTCGAGGTCTTCGTCTTCTGGACCGTAGTTGTCGACGATAACGACTTTGCCGCCAGGTTTCGTGACGCGTGCCATTTCGCGGACGGCGGCGGCGTTGTCGGCGAAGTGGTGTGAGGCGAGACGTACTGTGACGATGTCGAATTCGGCGCCGGCGAAGGGGAGTGTCTCGGCGGGGCCTTGTTTTGTGAAGACGTTGGTGAGGCCGCGCTGGGCGGCGTTTTTCGCGGTTTCAAGGAGCATGGCGTTGGTGAGGTCGTAGGCGACGATCTTCTGTACGTGGGGCGCGAAGGCGAGCGCGGTGTGGCCGGCTCCGGTAGCGATGTCGAGGACCGTGTCGGTGGCCTTTGGCGCGGCGAGGGCGACGAGGGTGTTGAGGGCGGTCTGATCGCTGTGGCCGGCGCTGGTGGAGTAGGCTGCGGCGGTAGAGCCGAACTGGGCCTGGACCTTCTGGTGGACTTCCTTTTCTGCCGCATCGTTCGCCATTTCACGATGCTAGAGCTTGCATCGACAGGAAGTCGAACTCCGCGTCGTTCGCAAAGCGATTTTTGTGACGTGGCTCACAGCCAGGGCCTTTCTGTGACAGCTACAGTTCGGGTAGTTTCCGGGCGCGATTTATAAGGATGCAGGTTTTGCGCAGCGCACGGGTGCGAGGTCCCCTATCAAGACGGCGATCCAGAAATTCATTGGGGCGAGTGTGGCGCTCGGCGTCTTCGCGGCGTGTGGGCAGCAGCTTCAACGTGTTCCTGTTGCGCCCGCGGTTGCGGAGTTCATGCATTTTCTCGTTGCGAATCGAGCCCAGCTGCAGGCGAGCGTCGCGCAGAGTGCGGGGATTACGGTCGAGTATCCGCGGGAGGGCTCGCTGTTCCCGTCGGACATGGTCGCGCCGCTGTTTCAGTGGGTCGACCCCAACAAGGATGCGGCGGTCTGGCGGGTGCAGGTGATCTTCGCGGAGCGTGGTCCGAAGATTCGGCAATGGTCGTTGGGCGAGAAGATGCAGATTGGGCCGCTGGACGACTCGCTGGTGGGATATGTGCCGCCGACGCTGACGCCGGAACAGGCGGATTCGCACACATGGCGGCCCGATGCGAAGACGTGGGAGGAGATCAAGAAGCACTCGCAGCGCGGCTCCGCTTCGATTCGTTTCAGCGGCTACAGAGGCCAGGACGACCGGCAACCGATTTCGACAGGGCAGGTGACGATTGCGACGTCGCCCGATCCGGTGGGCGCGCCGATTATGTATCGCGATGTGCCGCTGATTCCGCCGCCGCCGGAGAGCGAAGAGCGGGGCGTAATCAAGCCGCTGCCGGATTCGGTGCTGCCAAAGATCAAGTGGCAGCTGCGGTACGTGTCGCAGGCCGAGAGCAAGACGGTGATGACGGGGCTGCCGACCTGCGCGAATTGCCACAGCATGGCGCGGGATGGCAAGACGCTGGGTATCGATGTGGACGGGCAGCAAAACGACAAGGGGCTGTACGCGCTGATCCCGATTAAGCCGGTCAGCACGATGAGCAACGATTACGTGATCCACTGGAGCGCGTTCAGCGAGGAGCGGGCGCAGAAGCGCTTCGGTTTCATGTCGCAGGTGTCGCCGGACGGAAAGTATGTGATCACGTCGATTGACGTGCCGCATGCGCATGGGACGCGCGTGGTGGACCGGCTCTACAACGGGTTCTATCGCAATTATGGATTTGGGCAGGTGTTTTTTCCGACGCGTGGGGTGCTGGCCTGGTACAGCCGCGAGAGCGGAAAGCTGACGCCGCTGCCGGGCGCGGACGATCCGGGGTTTGTGCAGACGAGCGCCTTCTGGAGTCCGGACGGGAAGTATCTGGTGTATTCGCGGGCGGTGGCGAAGGATCCGTACGCGCCGGGGCAGAAACAGGCGACGTACGCGAACGACCCGAACGAGACGCAGATTCAGTACGACCTGTATCGGATTCCGTTCAACGACGGGAAGGGCGGGACGCCGGAGCGAGTGGTGGGCGCTTCGGAAAACGGGATGAGCAATAACTTCCCGGAGGTTTCGCCGGATGGGAAGTGGATAGTTTTTGTCGAGTGCAGGAACGGCCTGCTCATGCGGCCGGACAGCAAGCTGCACATTGTGCCATTCGAGGGAGGGACGGCGCGGCCGCTGGCTTCGAATTTGCCGGTGATGAATTCGTGGCACACGTTTTCACCGAACGGACACTGGCTGGCGTTTTCTTCGAAGAGTCCGTCGCTCTACACGGAGCTGTATCTGACGCACATCGATGCGGAGGGAAACGCGAGCCCGGCGATTCTGGTGGAGAATGCAACGGCGTCGAATCGCGCGGTAAATATTCCGGAGTTCGTGAATGTAGGGCCGGGGGGACTGGAGCGGATCGACACGCCGGCGACGGATTTTTATCGGATGTTCGATGAAGCGGTGCAGCTCTCGGACAAGAAGCAATATGATGCGGCGATTCCGGCGTGGCAGAAGGCGGTGTCGCTTGATCCTGAGGACGCGCGCGCACATAACAACCTGGGGGTTGCGCTGGCCGGGGCGGGAAAGATGAGCGCGGCGGTGGAGGAGTATCGAAAATCGCTGGGGCTGAATGCGAACAGCTCGCAAACGGAAAACAACCTGGGCAGCGCGCTGGCGCAGGAGGGCAATCTTGAAGAGGCGCGGCAGCATTTCGAGAATGCGTTGCGGATCAATCCTGACAATGCATCGGCAGAGGTGAATTTAGGAAATGCGCTGTCGGCGGAGGGCGGCCACACGCAGGAGGCGATCGATCTGCTGGGGAAGGGGCTTGCGGCATTGCCGAATTCTCCCGATGGGCAGAATGGTTTGGGTGTGGCGTTGGCGCACGAGGGAAACCTGAATGACGCGACGCCGCATTTGCTGAAGGCGGTGGAGTTGGCTCCGCAGGATGCGGGCTATCGATCCAACCTGGGTCGCGTGCTTGCGGCGCAGGGACGCTTTGCGGATGCGCTGCCGCAGTTTGAGCAGGCGGCGGCGCTGAGCAATCGGCAGGATCCTGGGGTGCTCCAAATGCTGGCGGCGATGGAGTCGGAGACGGGGAAGTTTGCCGAGGCTGTATCGACAGCGCAGACCGCTATGGAGCTGGCGAAACAACAACAGAACGATGCTCTGGCGGCATCGTTGGAGGCGAATCTCTCGCGTTATCGGGCGCAGGCGCTGGGCCAGACGCAGGGTGGGGTCGGGGGTCCGCGCTAAGTGCGCGGGGAGCGAGCCATGGCGGAAGAACTCCAAAGTCGGCCGCTCAGGAGCGAGAAGCCCGGTGTGGAGCGTGTTGTTGCCGGAGGAGGAGACGATCGCCTGCAAAGGGGCAGCGAAAATCCATCTTTCGATGGAGGCGGTGCGGTGACGCCGGGAATAGTCTCACCTGTTCCCCAGAGAAGTGGAGCCCAGGTGGGCGGAGGTTGGATCGAGCAGTTTGCGGACGCGCCGGATGTTCTGAAAAGCGAGCCCGAGCAGGCGACCGTGGTGTGGGCGCGGGGCATGGCCATTGGCGGCGGCGATTTTGTAACCATGGCTGGTCCTTGTTCGGTGGAAACCGAGCGCCAGCTGATGGAGACCGCGGAGCGCGTGGCGGCGGCTGGTGCGCGGGTGCTGCGCGGGGGCGCATTTAAGCCGCGGAGTTCTCCGTACGCTTTTCAGGGGCTGGGCCTCGATGGGCTGAAGCTACTGGCCGCGGCGCGCGAAGCGACGGGTCTGGCGATCGTGACCGAGGTGATGGCGGCGGCGGATGCTCCGCTGGTGGCCGAATATGCTGACATTCTGCAGATCGGCTCGCGGAGCATGGAGAACTACGCTCTGCTGGAAGCGGCCGCGCGGACCGGCAAGCCGATTCTGCTGAAGCGGGGCATGGTGGCTACGGTGGCCGACCTGCTGCGGTCGGCGCAATGCATTGTCAGCTACGGCAATCCCAACGTCATCTTGTGCGAGCGGGGCATTCGCACCTTCGAGACCGCCACGCGGAACACTTTCGATGTGACCGCGATTGTGGTGCTCAAGGAGATATCGCGCCTGCCGGTGATTGCCGATCCGAGCCACGCGGCGGGGCGGCGGCGGTTCGTTCCAGCACTGGCGCGCAGTGCTGTGGCTGCGGGAGCCGATGGACTGATCGTCGAGGTGCACCCGCATCCGGACGAGGCGTGGAGCGACGGCGAGCAGTCGCTGACTTTTGCGGAGTTCGACGCGATGATGGCGGAGCTGGCTCCATGGTGCGAGCTGCGAGGCGCGCGGAGCTGTGTGCTGGAGACGCTGCCATGAGGCGCGGCGTGGCAGCTGCAATCGGGATGAGCGCAGTTTTGTTGCCGGCGCTGCTGTGCGGGTTGCCGCAGCAACAGCGGGCGAGCCACGCAGTTCATCAACAAGGTGAGGCTGCTTCGGTGATCTTTACTGCTGCGCCGGCGTATCGATCGCTGGCGGCGCTTGCCGGGCGGGAGCGGTTTCCGCAGGGGGCGCAGCTGATGGTGTTGCGGGAGGGGCATGCAGAGCCGCTTGTACCGGAGCTGGCCGCGAGCGCCGATGCCAGCGTGTCGTTTGACGCGAAGACGGTGCTGTTTGTGGGGAAGAAGGACGCAGACGATCCCTGGGGGATTTGGGAAGTTGCGGCTGATGGCGGTGCGCCACGGTTGGTGCTGGCCGGGTCGACGGATTTGATTCGTCCGCTTTGGATGCCGGATGGTCGGTTGGTGTACGCGCGGCGTGGGCCACGAGGATTTGCGCTGGAGTCGGAGGCACTCGATGGATCGAGTGCCCTGCAACTCAGTTATCTGCCCGGGAATTTTGTTCCCGACGACGTGCTGCGCGATGGGCGGGTGTTATTTGAGTCGGGCTTTCCATTGGGTGCGGGGGCGAAGCCAGAGATGTTTTTGGTTTATGCGGATGGAAGCGGGGTCGAGTCCGTTCGCTGCGATCATGGCGCCGGATCTGCAAACGAGGGCCGGGAGCATGGGCGGCAGATGAGCCTGGACTCCAAGGTAGCTGGCGCTGGCGACATCGTTTTTGTACAGGAAGGGCGGCTGGCGCGGTTTACTTCGGCGAAGGCTGACGAAGAGGCGGTCGCTGCTCCCGCTGGGGAGTATGCCGGGGATGTTGCAGAGTTCCCGGATGGGCTCTGGCTGCTGGCAGTGCGAAGACCGGGACAGAAGCGGTTTGCACTGGCGGCCTGGAAGCCGGGTGCGGAATCAGTGGTCACAGTCATCCAGGATGCGGGGCGGGATCTGATCGATCCGGTGGTGGTCGCGCCGCACGCGGTGCCGAACCGGCATCCTTCTGGCTTGCATGATTGGGCGTTTGGAAACTTGCTGGCGCTCGATGCGCGGCAGTCGAGAAGCGGGGCGCTTTCGGTTGCGCCTGCTTCAGTGCGGGCGGAGACCCTGGGGAGCGATGGGCGCGTGGTCTCTCTGGGGACGGCGCCAGTCGAGAAGGACGGCTCGTTCTTCGTGCAGGCGGCGGGTGACAGGGCCCTGCGATTCATCCTGCTGGATGCGGAGGGCAAGACTTTGAGGCAGGAGCAGGGGTGGTTCTGGGTGCGGCGTGGCGAGCAGCGCATTTGCGTCGGCTGCCACACCGGGCCGGAGCGTGCGCCGGAGAACCGCGTGCCGGAAGTGCTGCTGCGGACGACGATTCCCGTGGGTCTGACCGGCGGGGCCGCGAACGGGGCTGAACGAGCTGGCGGGTCGATGCCGGGAGGCCACTGAATGCAACTGTCGTTGTTACTTATTGTCGGATTGGCTTCGCCTGCCATGGGGCAGGTGGCGCCGCACGTCTCTCATTCGCCAGTGGGGTCGTCGCAGGTCACAGTGGCGCCGCATGCCCCAGGGGCGAAATCGGCGATTCGTCTTGAGGACGCGACAGCGAAGTCCGGAATCGACTTTACGCACAGCTTTGGGTCGGCAAAGCTCGGATCGTTGCTGGAGGGGACGGGTTCGGGATGTGTTTGGTTCGACTACAACAACGATGGTCTGCCGGATCTTTACGTGCTGAGCGGCCGTCCGCTGGACGACTCAATGCATCCGTATCCGCTGAAAGATAAGCCGCAGCCTCCGCCGCACAACCACCTGTACCGCAACAACGGCGATGGGACTTTTACGGATGTTACTGAGAAAGCCGGGCTCGATCCGGATATGTACGCCATTGCTGTGACTGCCGCCGATTACGACAACGACGGCTATGTGGATTTACTCGTGACCGGTTATGGAAAGACGACTCTCTATCACAACAATGGTAACGGAACGTTTACCGATGTTACGGGAAAGGCCGGGATCAAAGTCGATGGATGGGCAATCAGTTCGACGTGGCTGGATTATGACCGTGACGGCTGCGTGGATTTGTTTGTTGGCCGCTATGTCAAGTTCGATCCAGGCTACCACAAATATTACGCTGCGGATAATTACCCTGGGCCGCTGGACTATGAGGGCGAGACCAACAAGCTGTTTCACAATAACTGCGACGGAACCTTTACCGATGTCACGGACAAGTCGGGCATAGGGGCTTACATCGGCCGGACGATGGGAGTGACGGCGGCGGACTTCGACGGCGACGGATGGACAGATATCTATGTCGCGAACGACAGGACGGAGAACTTTCTCTTCCACAACAAGCATGACGGCACTTTCGAAGAGATCGCGAACGATGCCGGAGTGGCGTACGGGCAGAACGGCGAGGCGACGTCGTCAATGGGGCCGGTTTTCGCGGATATTACGGGCGACGGGTTACTCGATCTATGGGTGAGCGACGCGCACTATAACCGCCTGATGAAGAACAACGGCAAGGGCGGGTTCGACGATATTGGGATCGCGTCGGGGCTGTCGCAGGCGAATGCGCAATATGTGAGTTGGGGTACGGGCGTCTACGATTTCGACAACGATGGATTACTCGACATCCTGGTGGTTCACGGTGGACTGATTCAGATGATCCCGCAGGAGCACTCGGTGTTTCGCGGTCTGGGTGAAGGTCGGTTCGAGGATGTTTCGGAACTGTCGGGCAGCGTGTTGGGGACGAAGACGGTGGCGCGTGGAGCGTGTTTTGCTGACTACGACAACGATGGGAAGGTCGATGCGTTCGTAGTGAACCTGGGCGGGCGGGGTGTGCTGCTGCACAACGTTTCGACAGGGACCGGGCATTGGATCGCGATCAAGCTCACAGGGTCGAGGAGTAGCCATGATAAGAGTGGGAGCAACCGCGATGGGATTGGCGCGCGCGTGGAGGTGTGGGCCGGTGGGCGCAGACAGACAGCCGAACGCGTAGCTTCGTCCGGATATCTTTCGCAGGATGATGCGCGGCTGCACTTCGGGCTGGGGGCTGCGGCGAAGGTCGACAAAATTGTTGTGCACTGGCCGAGTGGGCGTTTGCAGACGCTGGAGAACCAGCCGGTTGACAGCGTACTGACGGTCGAGGAGCCACAGTGAGGCGGCGCTCTGTACTGGCGGCAATGTGTGCGGGAGCAATGTGTGCGGCTCTGTGGCAGCCAGGGCCGGCGCGGATTGCTGCTCAGTCGTTGGCGCCGCCTGAGGAGCGTTATGCATCGCCGCTGGAGCTGCTGCTGTCGCCGGATGGGACGCGGCTGTATGTGCTGTGCCAGGGGGCGGATGAAGTACGAGTGCTGAATTCGGTTTCGGGTGCTGTCTTGCAGACGATTCCCGTGGGGCATGTACCGCGGGGGTTCTCGTTGTCGCCGGATGCCAGGCGATTACTTGTGGCCAACTCCTGGGACGATACTGTCACCGTCATTGATACACAGAAGGGCAGGGTGATGGCTACGTGGGGAACGGGCTTCGAGCCATCCAGTGTTGTTGAAGATCGGGCGGGGAAGTTACTTTATGTCGCCGACCGTATTAGCAACGATGTTATGGTTCTCGACGCGACTACAGGTGAGAAAAAGTCCACATTGACGGCGGGACGCGGGGCCAGTTATATGACTATGGCGCCGGATGGCAGCCAGTTATATGTCACGCATGTCTACCCAAACCCGACGGCGTACCGGACACCACCCAGATCGGAGATCACGGTAATCGATCCAGCCAGGGCGCGGTTGGTCGATCGCCTGTTATTGCCCGATATTGCCGGAGTCTTTCATGTGGCGATTTCACTGGACGGAAGGCTCGGGGTTGCGGCCGAACTGCATCCGAAGAATCTGGTGCCGATGGCGCATGTCGAGCATGGCTGGATTTTCGGTAATACGCTGACGGTGTTTGGCGCGGATGTGGGACGCAGCGTCGAAATTCCGCTGGATGAGCTGGACAGGTACTATGCTTTGCCGTTCGGTGTAGCGATAACTCCGGATAAGTCGCGATTCTATGTGACGCATGGCGGTTCGAATTGCGTTACGGTAATCGACGTGCGGCGGATGTTGAGCTATATCAGGGCGCATCCGGAGCCATTCGCGGAGGACTTATCGGCGAGCGCGCATTATGTGGTTGCGCGCATCGCGGTCGGGAAGAATCCACGGGGTTTGGTGATGAGTCGCGATGGAGCGCGGCTGTATGTGGCGAACCGGCTGGACGATTCGATCAGCGTGATCGACACCCGAGCGCTGGACGTGGCGCGGACAATTCGGCTGGCGGGACCGGAGAAAATTTCGCCTCTGCGGCGGGGTGAGCAGACTTTCTATACGGCGAAGTATGCGTTCGAGGGCCAATTTGGGTGCTCGAATTGCCATATCGATTCGACTTTCGACGGCCTGCAGTGGGATCTGGAGCCGGACGGGTTCGGGAAGGACATCGTCGACAACCGGCTGCTCGAAGATCTGCGGGGGACGGAACCGTTCAAGTGGAACGGAGGCAATCCGTCGATTGCGGTGGAGTGCGGAACGCGGACGGAAACATATTTCTGGCGATCGCAGACTTTCGACGACCGCACGCTGGCGGACCTGGTGCTGTATATCCGGCATCTGCCGTTACGGCCCAATCGTTTTCGCGCGGCGGGCGGGGACCTGACTCCGGCGCAGGAGCGGGGGCGAGCGATCTTCAATCGCACGGTGGACAAGCTGGGGCAGCCGATTCCAGAAGGAAACCGGTGTAGCTTTTGTCACAGCGGAGCAAAGGGAACAAGCCAGAAGTCATTCGACGTGGGAACGGGCAAGGCGACAGACAACAGCGGGTTGCTGGATACACCGCAGCTGATGAACGTTGCGCTGACAGCGCCTTATCTGCACGATGGTTCGGCTAAGTCGCTCGAAGAGATTTGGACGGTCTACAACCCGCACGATAAGCACGGGCGAACGAACGACCTGACCAAAGATGAGCTGAACGACTTAGTGGAATATCTGAGGACGCGATGACTCACCACAGAGGACGCAAAGGTTGCAGAGGTGAAGCAAGGGTGTTCGTGCGGGCCCTGGTATCGATCGCGATGCTGGCGTCGATTTCGGTAGGGCAGAGCCAGCAGCGACCAGCGCCGAGGGTTCACGCGATCGCGCAGCAGCCCGGAGTGCCGGCGATGCCGCGATTCCAGTTTGAGAATTTCACGACGGCGAATGGGCTGCCGGACAACCATGTCTTCTCCGTGCTGGTGGATGGGGATCGTGTGTGGGCGGGTACAGAGAATGGCCTGACGGTTTACGAGAACGGCATTTGGAAGACTTACACGACGGCGGATGGTTTGGCGCATCGCGCGGTGTTGTCGCTGGCGCTCGACGAGCGGACCGGAGATGTGTGGGCGGGAACGATGGGTGGGTTAAGCCGGGTGTCGGCTGGGCGGATCGACACGTTCACGCAACTGAATTCGGGGCTGAGCAACGATGTGGTCTATGGCGTTGCAGTAGAAGGCGAGAACGTCTGGGTGGGGACCGCGGCCGGCGCTTGCCGGCTGAATACGCGGACGGGGGAGTGGTCGCTCTACAACGAGCGCAACACGCCGATGACGGAGATCTGGGCTTACGGAGTTTCGGCAGCGGCGGACAAGGTCTATTACGCGGTGTGGGGGAGCGGGCTGCTGGAGCTGAACCAGAAGACGGGTGTGTGGGATAAGTATGACGATCCGGACGGCGAGAACGAAACCGTGCTGCTGAAAGATCAGGGACTGATCCACGAGATTACTACGTCGGTCAGTTATATCGATGGCGTTGTATGGGTGGCGACTTACTTCGGCGACAGCCACTATGACGGACGTCACTGGCACAACTTTCTGACAAAGGACAGCGGGTTGCCGAGTAATTTCACGAATACGGTCAGGGGCATCGACCGGAACCGGGCCTGGTTTGGGACGGATAAGGGGCTCGCTTACTACGACGGAACGAACTGGGCAGTGTATCGGCCGGCATTCGATACCGGAAAGCCGGAGATGACCGTGCGGGATGGGCAGGGGAAGGTGACGGAGATTCCGGTAGAGTCGGCTCCGGCGCATAACTACATATTGGGAATTGATTTCCAGGGCCGCGACATCTGGGTCGCGACTGCAAAGGGACTCAGTCACGGAATATATCAACGTTAAGGAGAGTTATCTATGAGTGCTGTGGAAGAATTGCTTGCTGGGCTCGCGCAGGCGCCCATTGAGAAGCGCGCGATTACTAACCATGGGGTTCTGAACGAGGCGTATGCCTATGCCAAGCCCAGCTCGTTTTCGCGGGGGATGCGCATCGATCTGAACGGGCTGGCTATCCTGCTGATCTCGGGGACGGCGAGCATCGATGAGGCGGGGGTGAGCGTTCACATTGGGGATTTTCGCGCGCAGATGCGGCGCACGCTGAGCAACATCGGCGGCCTGTTGGCGGTCGAGGGCGCGACGTGGAAGGACATCGTGCGGACGACCTGCTACCTGCGCGATATTGAGCGCGATTATGAGGCGTTCAACGAGGAGCGGACGGCGTTTTTCAAGGCTGAAGGGCTTGATCCGCTGCCGGCTTCGACGGGTATTCAGGCCATCTTGTGCCGGCCGGAATTGCTGATCGAGATTGAGGCGATCGCGATGTTCCGGACCCAGAAGAAAGAAGAGCAGTAGCTGTGGGGCGTCGTGAAAAGGCGGTGCGGACGGGGGCGGCGCTGGCCGTTGTGCTGGCGCTTGCGACCGGATCGGGAGCACAGAGCGCCGGGCCAGGATCGCCGGCGCCGGGGCCGGGGTGTGCCTGCGGCCAGCATCCGCCGGGGCAGACGCCGGATCGGACCGTAGCTCCGTACGCGGGAGAGCCTGAGGATTTGCAGCCCTATGCGAAGTTCTCGCAGCCGTATGACGTGAATTATGTGCAGCCGAATCGATATTTTGGGGCCGGGCGCGACATTCCTGAGCCGACGGACATTGGCGAGGTGCGGATCGGGTTTATTGGGCCGATTGAGAAGCAGGCGGACCAGGTCTTTGGCTTGCGGATGCTGCACGGGGCGCAGCTGGCGATCGATGAGGCGAACGCGCGCGGCGGATACGGGGGGAAGCCATTCCGTTTGATGGTGCACGACGACTACAACAACTGGCAGTTTGGGTCGGAGTACGGCGAACAGCGGCCGACTACGCCTTCGATCTGGGGCTCGCCGTCGGATGAAGCGGTCAAGATGATTTACGACGAGCGAGACTGGGCTATCTTTGGGTCGATTAGTTCGGAAAGCACGCACATTATTTTGCGCGTTGCCCTGCGCGGGGAAATTCCGATCGTGAACTCGGCGTCGACCGATCCGACGATACCTGAGACTTACATTCCCTGGTACTTCACGGATATTCAGGACGATCGGGTGCAGTGTTTTACGCTCGCGCGGCGCATTTATACGGAGTTAGGGCTGAAGCGGGTGGCGCTGCTGCGGGTGAATAACCGCTACGGGCGCTTCGGGGTAATCAAATTTCGTGATGCGGCACGGCGGCTGGGGCATCCGGTGGTGATCGAGCAGAAGTATCTGCCGGGAGATACGGATTTTCGGCGGGAGCTGCACATCATTCAGGATTCGCGCGCCGATGGGATTGTGGTGTGGGGGGATGAGGCGCAGGCGGCGGGAATTTTGCAACAGATGCGCGAGCTGGGAATGAAGCAGCGGGTTTTCGGGAGTTATCGGACGCTGGGGGATGAGTTGCTGGCGCAGGCGGGAGCGGCGGCGGAGGGGTTTGAGGCGGTGTTCCCCTATGATCCTTCGCGGACGGATTATAAGTGGGTGGAGTTTGGGCAACGATTTGAAAGTAGGTTCAACGAGAAGCCGGAGCAGTTTGCGGCGCTGGCGTATGACGCAATGAATGCGCTGCTGGCTTCGATTTGTAAGGCAGGTTTGAATCGGGCGCGGATTCACGATGCGCTGTCGCAGATTTATGAGTATGACGGCGTGACGGGGCACATGGTGTTCGATCCGAATAACAAGAATGTTAGCCCGATGTATCTGGGGACGGTGCGGGGGGGGGAGGTTTCGTACCGGGTGGCGACGATGGAGGCCAGCGATCGGCGATCAGCGATCAGCGATCAGAAAAAACTCAGTACGGTGTCGCCATACGCTCGCGTGGGGGAGGATGGGGTGAGTTATTTGGGGCCGCACACGGCCGATCTTCCTGCTGGGCAGGCGGCGATTGTTTTGTTTGGGCCGCATGCCGCCGAGGTTGCTGGGAGCGCGGCGGTGAAGACGGCGATGGGAACGGAGAAGCTGGCGTTGGTTGCCGTGGACAGCGGGCAGAACTGGGGTGCGGCATCGACGGAGCTGGTGCATGCGTTGATGGACGAGCATGCGCTGGCGGTGGTGGCGCTGGATCGGGATTGCGCGCATCTGGCGGAGCAGCTGGGGCTGAAGGTGTTTGTGCCGGTGGTGGCGCTGTCGGATGACAAGGCTTTGACGTCGACGAATGTGGCGTGGATTTTTCGGCTGCCTTCGACTATGGGGCCTGCTGAAGCGGTTCGTTTGGTGACGGAGGCGGCGCGGGTGAGCGGGGATAATCCGGAAAAATTGCGGGATGTGCTGGCTTCGGGGACGACGGTGGCGGGGGTTCGGTTCTTGTCGACGGGCGAACCGGCGCAGTAGTTGTCTGGGCAAAAGAGGACTTTTACGTACCTTCTTCCCCATCGGGCCGGAACGAATTCGGAATGGAGGCTTCGAAAACAGTTAGCGGCCGGACGGAGGGCGACCGGTGGGGGAGCGGCATCCTGAAATGGGATGGCGACGGTACTTCGAGCCGGAAGCCGAGTAAAGAGTTGTTCGGGGTAACCGGGGCGTAAGGGTACGCTGCTTGCTGTGGGGTGAACCTGGCCTTCGCTCGGTTTTGGGGTTGGGGTTTTCCTGCGGGGTGGGTGGTTGGTGGTCCCTAAGCGGTGGCGAGGCTGGGGGTGCGGGCGGGCGCCGCCTTCGTCTTCACTTTGGCTTTTTCGGTCTCTAACGTGATCAGTTCCCAGGCGGAGCGGTCGCGGAGGAGGCGGGAGACGAGCGCGGTATGCATGGCGTGGCCGGCGCGTTCGGCAACGACGTGGCCGAGGATGTGGTGGCCGGCGAGGGCGAGGTCGCCGATCAGGTCCAGAACCTTGTGACGGGCAAACTCATCGCGGAAGCGGAGATTGCCGTTCAGCACGCCCTGGCGCGAGAGCACGATGACACTTTCCTCTGTTGCGCCGCGGATGAGGCCCATGTCGCGGAGCTTCTTTTCGTCTTCGCGCCAGCCAAATGTACGGGCTGGAGCGATCTCGCGCTCGTAGGCTCCGGTGGCGAGGTCGACCGTGTATCCCTGCCGGCCGATGGGGGCGGGGAAGTCGATTTTGTAAGAGACGGAGTAGCCGTTGCCGGGGTAGACTCCGATGAATTTGTCGCCCTCGCGGACCTCGACGTTTTTGAGGATGCGGAGATATTCGCGGCGGCGGCGCTGGGATTTCAGACCGACTTCGCGAAAGGCCTGGGTGTAAGGGAGGGCGCTGCCGTCGAGAATGGGGAGCTCAAGGTTGTCGAGTTCGACGAGGACGTTATCGACGCCGGCGCCGAGCAGTGCGGAAAGCAGATGCTCGGTGGTTGAGATGAGGACGCCCTGGCGCATGAGGCTGGTGGCGTAACTGACTTTGGCGACGTTGCGGCCAATGGCGGGGATTTCGAATCCGTCGAGGTCGGTGCGGCGAAAGACGACCCCTGATCCGGCGGCCGCGGGAAGCAGGCGCATGCGGACAGGTGCACCGCTGTGAAGGCCAACGCCGGAAAACTCAATCGGGGAGGAAATCGTATTTTCCAGGTGCGATGAATCTGCCAAGCGTTTTCCTCAATGAAGACATAGACTACAACTGAATGTGAAAAGTTGTAGTGTGGCAAAATCGCCACAGTTGTTGTACCGAAGAGGACAGTATCAGGGAGAATTATATCCATGATAAAGGCAAATAAATCTCAAGGTTACGAGCATTTTTCCGATGCAAATGCGCTTGCTGACGCTGTGCCTGAGTTAATGGATCGGGTACGTGACCTTGTCGAAATTGAGTCGCCCAGTGATGACAAGCGTGCTGTGGATCGCTGCGCGGATGCGGTTGTGGAAATGGCGTCGGGACTGGGAGGGAGGGTGCGGAGGCATCGCCAGCGGAATTTTGGGGACGTGCTGGAGGTGCGATTTGGTCCCTCGGTAAAAAGCTCCCGGAAAGCTGCAACGGAGCAGTCCCCGGTGATGTTGCTGGGACATCTCGACACGGTGTGGCCCGTGGGGACGCTGAAGAAGATGCCGTTTCGGATCGCCGATGGGCGGGCGTGGGGGCCGGGCGTGCTCGATATGAAGGCGGGTGTGGCGATGGGGCTGACCGCGCTGGAGATGTTGCGAGAGAGAGATGCGCTGCAGCGGCCTGTCATTTTTCTGCTGAACAGCGATGAGGAGGTGGGGAGCACGGTCTCGCGGCCGATTACCGAGAAGCTGGCGCGGGAGTGCGCGGCGGTTTTTGTGCTGGAGCCGGCGCAGGGGCTGGCAGGGGCGTACAAGACAGCGCGCAAGGGGGTGGGGAATTACACCCTGCGGGTGACTGGAGTCGCGGCGCATGCGGGGGTGGACTTTGAGCGCGGGCACAGCGCGATCAGCGAGCTGGCCTGGCAGCTGGAGAAGGTACGGGGATTTACGGAGCTGGATCGGGGGCTGACGGTGAATGCCGGGGTGATCCGCGGGGGAACGCGGACGAACGTGATTGCCGCGGAGGCTGAGGCGGAAATCGATGTGCGCATTGCGCGCGCAAAGGATGCAGCTCGCATCGACAGGCGATTTTGCGCGCTGCGCGTTCGGGACCGCGGCTGCGTCCTGCACGTGGAGGGCGGCATGAATCGTCCGCCGATGGAACGAAGCCGCGCGACGGTGGCTCTTTTCAAGCGCGCCGCGACTTTAGGGGCACGGATGGGGTTCGAGTTGGCGGAATCTTCGACGGGTGGAGGTTCCGATGGAAACTTTACCGCGGCATTGGGCGTACCTACTTTGGACGGCATGGGCGCTGTCGGCGAGGGAGCGCACGCATCTCATGAATCGGTGCTGGTCAGGGATCTGATTCCGCGAACGGCGTTGCTGGCGGAGATGATTCGCCGGACCTGATCGGGCACGAAACTCAGGGGTCGCCCTGCTGCGCGAAAGGACATACCGATGCTGAAGGTGATGGAGATCGGGTTGCTGGTTGTAACGCTGTTGATTGTCCTTGGATTGGTGATGGCGGGCCAGCCGGAAGCGCCGCCGGTTTCGGAGCATGCTGTTGGGGCGCAGGAGCCTGGCGATGAGGCGCAGGAGTCGAAAGCGAGCTGAGGACGAGCTAAGAAGCGGTCAGCAGAGAAGCGGTTAGCTAAGAGGCGGTTAGCTAAGAAGCGGCTAGCCAGGATCGGTTAGCGAGAAAGCTGGTGGCGAAAAGCCCGCGGAATAGCGGGCCGGGAGCGATCTCTAAGGGGGTCAGCCAGCGGCTTGGGTCGATGGCGTTCTGAAGGCGCTGAGGCGGGACTCAACGCTTTCGATCATGCTGGCGACCAGGGCCAGCGGTAATCCCACAACATTGAAATAGCAGCCGTGGATGCGGGGAATCCAGCGTGCGGCCTGGCCCTGGATGGCGTAGGCGCCCGCCTTGCCGTGTGGTTCGCCGGTGGCGATGTAGCGGGCAATGTCTTCTTCAGAGGGCGTGAGCATGGTCACCCAGGTGACCTCAGCGGCGACCTCGGTGATGGCGGTGTTTTGACCGGGGGCGAGGAGCGCGACGCCCGTGATCACCTGGTGGGTTGCGCCGGACAGCAGGCGCAGCATGCGGGCGGCGTCGGCATCGTCTTCGGGCTTGCCGAGGATTGCGCCGTTGGGGGCGACTACGGTGGTGTCTGCTCCGAGGATCATGGGCGTTTCGTCGTGGTTTTGGGTCAAGGCTTTATAGGCTGACGTCGCAGTCACGGCTTCGGCTTTTTCGCGAGCGAGGCGTAGAACGTAGCCGATGGGGGTCTCGCCGGGGCGTGGGTCTTCGGGGACTTCGGAGGGGATGACTTCGAAGGCGTAGCCCGCCTGCGCGAGGAGATCGCGGCGGCGCGGCGACGTCGAGGCCAGGACAAGCATGAGGAAATTATTGCAGAGGGGGCGACTACGGGCTGGGTCTTCGATAGAGGGTGGGACCGCGGAGGAAATCGGTGGGTCCGCCGATGGCTCCGCCGGCGATGAAGCCGACCGCGCCGCCGATACCGGTGATGACATCGCGGCCGATGCCCGAGAAATCGAGGGAGGAGTTGGTTTTGGGCGAGGCGATCTGGCCGACGGCGGCGCCGATTCCGAGGCCGGCACCGGCGCCGATACCCATTCCGGCGATGGTGGAGAGAGTGTAGCGGGTGAGCTTGACGGTGCGAACTTCAGCTCGGGCGAAGGTGAACTTCTCCCCTGAGGAGCGTCTGCGCGAGCAGGCGAGATTCTGGTCGTCGGCGGATTCGAAGAAACAGGTCCGGCTCTTTTTGTCCGAGGAGATGTGGATGTGCGTGCCGGGCTGCAGGGCCGCGAGGTGATGCCACGTGTCGGCGGGGGTCTGGGCGTGAGCCGCGACGCTGCTTGCTCTGACAATGACAAGAGCGAGGACGATGAGGGGAACAAAGCGAGGCAGAATTGGGAAAGCGGAAATTCGCAAGTCGGACCGTCCGGGCGCAGCGAGGTTGAAACCAAGTGCCCCATCCTATCAGCGAATGCGGTTGCGGCGCGGAAATTGATGGCTCACCGGGACGGGGTCAACCGCAATGGGAAGCCGATGATCCGTCTCACAATTTCCACACCTTATCGTAGGCTTCACTTGCCAAAGCGGCCGTACGCGCGCTGATCTCTTCGCTGCCCCATTTGGTCGCATGCTTCATTTCCTTGGGAATTTGAAAGCCGGCCTCGAGCAGAATGGATTTTTTGTCTGGGAAGTCTCTGTGCTTAAGCTTCTTGTTGAGATCTTTGGGAACTAGTAAAAGGTTCCCCAGTTGGCCAATTAATTCTTCATCGAAGCCGTTAGTGCCGATTAGCATTTGGGAAGCCACATGTTCAATTGTCATTTGGTCATAATCGATCACGGCTGGAGTGGGCTTGTGGCGATCAATCGAAATGAGGATGTACTTCACCAGTTGCCTCTGCTTTGTTACGTTGTCAGTGAACACAATCTCCGGAAACAGAGCCTTGAACTCCTCATATGAGGGTATCCGGTCTCGCAACTTCTTCTTAAGCTCTTGAATGACGATTGCTGCCTCTTGCGCCCCTTTGGCTTCATAAAGTCGACGCCCGAGAGCCGCATACATCGCTGATATCCCACCAGACGACCGTTGTGACGTCACCGCGGTGAATAGGAAATGGAATTTGTCGATCGCGACCAGCGCATCTTCGAACCCTTTTTTCTTTATCTTCTTGCTCGTTAAGTACTCCCGCAACAACGATAGAACACATGGCGTCGGTTGTTGAACCTTGAAGATGCGGAGGGCAAAGAGAGCCCGTTCTATTGTTCTCTCATCGTTGCTCCATTTCCGATATCCGGTCTCGTTGATCGTTCGATATAAGGCTGAGTCGCTCAAGAGGTCGTCCAGAAACCTCGGCGCTTCCTTCGGAGTGATTGTTTTCTTTAACGTCTTGAAAAGTTGCTTTGCAGGGAGGTAGTCGTACTTCGACAGCCAGAAATGATGCAGGAATGCGTCAGTGCTCAGGCCTGCGGATGATCCTTCAATCGTCTCCAGTATCTTTTTCCATTTGATTTTCGCCTGATCGGCAGCCTGATTCTTTGCCTTTAGACTTTTCGTGAGGTGGTTCTTAACGAGGTCGGCTAGATTCAGATCCTTCCCTCGCGTATTCAGTGTTTCGAAGATCAAATAGGCATCATCCTCGTCTTCTAGCTTGATAAAGATGACCTTGAGATTGAGAACCGCATCCCGCACGGCTAGGAGTTTCTGGAGTAAAGTATCCTTCCTCTTGTCTCTTGAGAGCGTTGCATCGGACTTCACGCTCTGCTCGACCTCGTGCAGAAGGTTGCGCAACTGGTCGTGGGCGGATGCAAGCTTGTCTTCTTCATGAAGCTCTTGCAGCCCCTTTAAGGAGGGATCTCCCCACTTCTGGATTCGATCCTGGAAGTACGGATAGGATGTCTCGGTTGAGACGATGAACTCGGGCTTGTTATCAATATTCTTTCGCTCGATCATGCCCTGGAGACCGGCAGCTTGGTCGGCAAATGATTGTGACTGAAGAACGTCTCGGAGTGACGCCAATAGGATAGTGATAGTTGTTAGCCGCTGCTGACCGTCGACGACGCCGTAGCGCTGCTTGCCGTCCTTGTAGACGACCATCGGGCCTATGAAGTAATCGCGCGGACCGTCCCTGATGACGTCGTCCCAGAAGTCTTGGATGTTCTCCCGATCCCATGAATAAGGGCGCTGAAAACGGGGGATCTTCTAATAGCCGGATGAAAGAAGTGTTCGAACGTCTTCGTCTGTCGATTCTATCTTCACTGCAGGGACCTCCTGCGCGTCGGCCTCAGTTTAGGAGTGTTTCCCGCATTTGGAAACGGATTTGTTTTGACGGAGGGCCTCTCCGAGCTAAATCATCGGGGCCTATGTTCGTGAAGGAGGCCCAAGTGATGCATCCCCCGCACAATCTGAATGTGTTCACAGCCCGTCAAAATTTCGGCTATGAATGCTCGGGGCTGGAGCCTGGTTCGGGGAAGTCGGAGTCGTTGTCCTTGATCTCTTCGTCGGTTTCGCGGTGGGGGAGCTGGTTGGCGAGGCGGTCGTGCGAATCTCGCTCCGACCAGGGCCGGTGTACCGACTCGGGGGCTGTATCTTCGATCGCACCTTTTTGCGCATCCGCATCCGGCTGCGACTTTTCAGTGTCGTTCATCTTTCCTCCCATACGCGTATCCGTGGTGGATGCGCGCTGCTTCGTTTCGCGATGCTTTGGGCGGTTCTTGGGGCGGCGATCGATCTGCCGGCCCGACCTGCTATTTTGGACCGAGTGGATTCCGGATTCAACCCCATCGAATTGCTGGCTGGTGCTCTGGCGGAGGCGCGCAAGGGGCGCGACGAGGGCGGGATTCCTATTGGCGCGGCGATTTTCACGCGCGATGGGAAGCTGGTGGGCGCGGGACACAACCGGCGCGTGCAGGATGGCGATCCTTCGGCGCATGGGGAGACCGATGCGTTCCGCAATGCGGGGCGGCAGCGTTCGTATCGCGATTTGATCATGGTGACGACGCTCGCTCCATGCTGGTATTGCAGCGGGCTGGTGCGGCAGTTTGGATTCGAGACGCTGATCGTGGGGGAGAGCCGGACGTTTCAGGGTGGGCTTGATTGGCTGCGCTCGCTGGGGGTTGTGGTGATGGATATGGATGCGCAGGAGTGCGTGGATCTGATGAGCACTTTTATCCGCGAGCATCCTGAGATCTGGCACGAGGACATTGGGGAGTAGCCGAATGCAGCCAGAAGCGGTTAGCTGAGAAGCGGTTCGCTAAGAGGCGGTCAGCGAAGGATGGCTGAGGCCGTTTCGCCTTCGGCGCGGAGTCTCGCGGCTGAAGAGGGTGCGGAAAAGGCGGCGGGCAGTGTCGAGGCGGTGCTTTTCCCGGATCGGCACAGGACAGTCTTTTCAGGTGGGCCCATCGGCGAGATGTGTTGATTTTCGGGTGGGAAAAGCGTCCGCCGCTTGCTTTGGGGTGAACCTGGCCGGGTCTTGATTGTTTTTTCTGCAGGCTGAAGCCGGGCTCGGTCCACAAGGGCGGCTTGTTCAGCATTTTCCCGCAAGCGGTGATGCCGTGCCACATCAAGACAGGGGCTTAGGCAGAGCTATTTTAGGCGGAGCGGCGTTGCTTCGCGAGGTCGCAGAGCAGGTCGGAGTGGATGTTGAGGCCGATGTTGGTCATGTTGTAGACGTGCTCGGTGGCGACGAGCCAGACGATGTCGCAGATCTCACGTTCGGAATAATGGCTGGCGAGGCGGGCGAAGGTGTCCGGATCGACGCGCTTGTCGCGGGTGAGTTGGGTGACGTAGTCGAGGGCCGCGCGCTCCGCGTCGTTGAAGAGCGGACTGGAGCTGTACTCGGCGAGCGCGTCGAATTTGTCCTGATTCATCGAGGCCTGGATGGTGAAGAATCGGCCGATGTCGATGCAGAAGGTGCAGACATTGATGTGCGCGACCTGTTCGCGAATCAGAAACGCGGTTTCGCGGGGCAGGATGAGTTTTTTGTCGAGCTGGCCGATTTTGCCGTAGAAGCGGCCGAAGCCGAGCGGCATGCGCGCCATGAAGACTTTGAGAGGCGTCATGACCTTGCCGAACTGGCGGCGCGACATAGCATAGACCAGCTTGAGTACGAGCCCCTTCGGTTTTTCGATGGGAGGAAGCAGCGGCACGTCTGGCGCGGCCAGTTCGACAGCGGATTGCGGTTTCTGTGCGAGCATCGGGAACCTTCTCATTGCCGGAAGTCACTGATCAAAACGATGACGAACCCTCGCGAGCCGGTGTGACCGCCGCGGATTGAGTGGTGGCATCCAACCTTCGCGTTGGCGGACGAAGCCACCAGGATGCCACAAGCATCAGGGCGAAGACTGCAGGTGCGGCCCAGTGGTCCGGGCCATCCCCGGCCAGCACGTGCGAAGCAACAGCGCCGGTGTAAACAAAGAACCCGCCGGCATACGCCCACTCCTTGACGAGGGCGTAGCCTGGAATCAGAATAGCGATCGCTCCGGCGACCTTCCAGGCTCCAAGAATGATCAACACGTACTCGGGATAATGAATGTGGTCCACGATCGCGCGGACATACGGAGTACGTAACAGGTCCCACACGCCGCCCAGCGCCATTTCCAGGGCGATGAGCGCGGTTACGATCCAGTATGCGATCAGACGGGCTCGGGTTGCCTTATTGGCTGGCATCGATCTGATTCTCGCAGCGGGTGAAATAGACCTGTGATGATGATGACAAACAGAGCGGCCTGGATGCAGCTAGTTTGTGGTTCGGGGAACCGGTGGCAAGGTGCGCCAAGTTGAAAATGCTGTCTGTGGCCGAACCGCTTTCGCAGCCCGCGCGCCTCTGTCGAACTCCTTCGGTCTCGTTGATCGGTGATCCGGCGCCGGCTCAATCTGGCTGTGGAGGATTGAAGCGCTGGCGAGCAGCGCGCCGATTTCGGCCACATTTTAGCTGCTGCGTTAAGGGGAATTAACAAGGAACTGCTCTTGCATGCAGTGATGCTTGTCACCGACAATCGTTTCCATCGGACGGCATCCTGTTCTGTACCCCGCGTTGGTTCGCCGCGGCATCTGCGGCGGGCGCCAGCGCAGCAGAAGTGGTCTGAAGCCCGCTTCGGTTTTGCTCACCTCAAAGCCACGGGTGGCCATGGGAACCGGAACTCGGGACTGTCCGATGGCAGTCAGGAGAACACAATGCCGCTCTATGCAGAACGCCCGCCTCTGCCCTCTGAAGACAAGCGCTGGAGAATTGTGAACGGCACGATGCGCAAGCACGGCTACTCGCGCAACGCGCTGATTGAGACGCTGCATACGGTGCAGTCGTCGTTTGGATTTCTCGACGAGCCGGCGATTAAGTTTGTCGCGAATTCGCTGCGTGTGCCGCTGAGCCAGGCCTATGGAGTGGTGACGTTCTATCACTTCTTCAGCCTGAAGCCCCCGGGCAAGCACACTTGCACCATCTGCACGGGAACGGCCTGCTACATCAAGGGCTCGGACAAGCTGGTGGCGCAGACGGAGAAGCTGCTGCACATTCATCCTGGGATGACGACTCCCGATGGCGAAGTGTCGTTTACGACGGCTCGCTGCGTGGGCGCGTGCGGGCGAGCGCCGGTGGTGCTGTTTGATGGGGAGCTATCCGGTCAGATGGAGGCCGCTGAGCTGACGCAGCAGCTGGAAAGGTGGACGATGCAATGAACGTCGAAGAGCTCCACGAGATTGCCGCGGCCGCCCAGGAAGAGCGCGCGAAGTTCGACTACGAGATCAATGTGTGCATGGGCACGGGCTGCCTTTCGCAGCATAGCGACAAGGTGAAGGCGGCGATTGAAAAAGAAGCCGCGAATGGCGAAAAGAAGTGCCACGTGCGCCGCACCGGGTGCATGGGGTTGTGCGCCGCAGGACCGCTGGTGCTGGTGGAGCCATCGGAGATTCGCTACGGGCATGTGCATGAGGGCGACGCGAAGGATGTGGTTGGGTCGCTGGGCGGGGAGCCGGTAACGCGGCTCGATCCACATTTGGGCGGGTATTTCGAAGGCCAGACGCACGTGGTGCTGGAAAACTCGGGCCACATCGATCCGGAGAAGATCGATGAGTACATCGCGCGCGGTGGGTATGAGGCGCTGGTGAAGGCGCTGACGGATATGAATCCGGCGTCGGTGATCGAGCAGATTTCGAAGGCGGGGCTGCGCGGACGCGGAGGTGGCGGCTATCCGACAGGGCTGAAGTGGGACACGGTCGCGAAGGTGAAAGGCGCGCAGAAATACGTCATCTGCAATGGCGACGAGGGCGACCCTGGCGCGTTTATGGATCGCAGCGTGCTCGAGAGCGATCCGCAGCGGGTGATTGAAGGCATGGCGATCGCGGCGTATGCGATTGGCGCGACGAAGGGCTACATTTATGTGCGCGCCGAGTATCCGCTGGCGGTGCAGAGGCTGACGGTGGCGTTGCGCGAGGCGCGGCGGCGCGGTTTCCTTGGCAATTCAATCTGCGAGACGCAGTTCAATTTCGACATCGACATTCGGCTCGGAGCCGGCGCGTTTGTCTGCGGCGAGGAGACGGCGCTGATTGCTTCAATTGAAGGCAAGCGCGGCACGCCGCGTCCGCGGCCGCCGTATCCGGCTGTGTCGGGGCTGTGGGGCGATCCAACGCTGATCAACAATGTCGAGACCTTTGCCAACGTGGCGCCGATTATTCGCCACGGCGGCGAGTGGTTCGCCTTGATGGGCACGGCGCGCAGCAAGGGGACAAAGGTATTCGCGCTTACGGGAAAAATTCAGCGGACGGGACTCGTCGAAGTGCCGATGGGGATGACACTGCGGCAGATCATCTTCGGTATCGGCGGCGGGGTTCCGGACGGAAGGAAATTCAAGGCGGTCCAAACTGGCGGACCCTCAGGCGGTTGTTTGCCCGAGGAGCACCTTGATTTGTCCATCAGCTACGACGCTTTAATCAGCGCCGGTTCGATGATGGGTTCGGGCGGCATGATCGTCATGGACGATACGTCGTGCATGGTCTCTGTCGCCCGCTTCTTTATGGAGTTCTGCATGACGGAATCGTGCGGCAAGTGCGTTCCGTGCCGAGCGGGGACGGTGCAGATGTTTGAGCTGCTGACGAAGATCACAAAAGGCGAGGCGACGCATCGAGACCTGGACCGGCTGACGGAGTTGTGCGAGGTGGTGGGCGCCACCAGCTTGTGCGGCCTGGGGCAGACGGCGCCGAATCCGGTGCTGAGCACGCTGCGGTATTTCAAGCACGAATACCTGGCACATATCGATGAGAAGCGATGTCCGGCGGGGGTGTGCGAGTTCAGCTCGTCCGCGGTGGACGCTTCTCACAGTGAGGTGCACGCATGAGCGCGGAACCGAATGTTCGGACCCTGACCATCGACGGCGAGGAAATCAGCGCTCGCTCCGACCAAACGATTCTTGACGCGGCGCGCGAGCACAACGTTGGGATTCCGACGCTCTGCCACCTGGAAGGGCTGTCGGAAGTGGGCGCATGCCGGCTGTGCCTGGTGGAGGTGAAGGGCGCACGGCGGTTGCTGCCGGCGTGTGTGACGCAGGTTGCGGAGGGAATGGAGATCACGACCCATTCTCCGAAGATCGACCGCTACCGCACGATGATCCTCGAGCTGTATTTTGCTGAACGCAACCATGTCTGCTCGGTCTGCGTGGCGAACGGCAATTGCGAGTTGCAGAGTCTGGCGCTGTCGCTGGGGATGACGCATGTGGAGATTCCTTACCAGTATCCGCAGCTGCCGGTGGATGCTTCGCACCCGCGATTCACGGTCGACCACAATCGCTGTGTGCTGTGCACGCGGTGCGTGCGCGTGTGCTCGGAGATCGAGGGCGCGAACACCTGGGGGGTGATGGGCCGCGGCGCACAGTCGCTGGTGATCACGGATCTGAAGCAGCCGTGGGGCGATTCGGAGACATGCACCAGCTGCGGCAAGTGCGTGCAGGTGTGCCCGACGGGTGCGCTGTTTGAGAAGAGCAGTGTTGGCGCGAAGGTGCGCAAGCATCCGGAATTTCTGCCCTATCTGCGCATCATGCGGGAAGGGGAGCAACCTTGAGCAAAGGAAAAGGTTATGAGCAGGGGCGAACAGCCACGAGCAAAGGAGAAACGCCATGAGCGAAATCAAAACCCTGGCCACGGTCTGGCTCGATGGCTGCTCCGGCTGCCACATGTCGCTGCTCGATATGGATGAGCGGCTGATCGAACTGAGCAGCCAGTTTCGGCTGGTCTATAGCCCGCTGGTCGATCGCAAGACGTTTCCCGATCGCGTGGACGTGACGCTGGTGGAAGGCGCGGTGGCGAGCGTCGACGACCTGAAGAAAATCCGCAAGATTCGTGAGCACACGCGCGTGCTGGTTTCGCTGGGCGACTGCGCGCTTACCGGCAATGTCTCCGCGATGCGCAACAGCTGCGGAGTGCAGCCCGTGATGTTTCGGGTTTACGAGCAGCTTGTCGATCTGCAGCCGCAGGTGCCGACTATCGGCGTACCGGCATTGCTCGATCGGGTTTGCCCGGTGCATGAGGTGGTGCCGGTCGATGTTTTCGTTCCGGGATGCCCACCGTCGGCGGACACGATCTATAAGGTGCTTTCGGAACTGCTGGCGGGGCGCGTACCGGCGCTGAGCGGCGTCGCCCACTTCGGCTGAGCGGTACGGAAAGATTGAACAGGAAGGCAGGAGAATATGAGCCGTACCATCGTCATCGACCCCGTCACGCGGCTGGAAGGGCATGGCAAAATCACGCTTCAGCTGGACGATGCGGGCATCGTGCAGGATGCGACCTTTCATGTAACGCAGCTGCGCGGGTTTGAGAAGTTCTGCGAGGGGCGGCCGTTTTACGAGATGCCGAACATCACGGCGCGCACCTGCGGCATCTGCCCGGTGAGCCATCTGATCGCCTCGTCGAAGGCCTGCGATGCGATTCTTGCGGTGCGCATTCCGCCGGTCGCGGCGAATCTGCGGCGCATCATGAACCTTGCGCAGCTGGTGCAGTCGCACGCGCTGAGCTTCTTCTATTTGTCCTCCCCCGATCTGCTTCTTGGCATGGACGCGCCGCCGGAGGAGCGCAGCATTCTGCACATCGCGCATGCGCATCCGTCGATCGGCGCCGATGGTGTGGCCTTGCGGCAGTTCGGCCAGCGCATTATCGAATTACTCGCGGGACGGCGCATCCATCCGGGCTGGACGATCCCCGGTGGGGTGAACGAACCGCTGAGCGCCGAGAAGCGCGACCAGATCCTCAGCATGATTCCCGCGGCGACAGCCGCCATTCAGAGAACGCTGACGTGGTTCCGCGGCAGCATCGAAAAATTCTCGGCGGAGATCGAGGTCTTCGCGAACTTCCCGACGCTGTTTATGGGGCTGGTCGACGACCGTGGGCTGGCGGAGTACTACGACGGCGCGCTGCGCTTTATCGATTCCGAAGGCAACATTATTGCCGGCGAGCTGAACCCCGCGCACTACTCCGAATATATCGGCGAGGCGGTTGAGCCGTATACATACATGAAGTTCCCGTATTACAAGCCGCTTGGGTATCCGGGCGGAACGTATCGGGTGGGGCCGCTGGCGCGGCTGAATCTGGCCGGACGCTGCGATACGCCGCTGGCGGACGTGGAGTGGCGGGAGTTTCGCGCGATGTCGCCCAAGCCGCTGCTGAGCTCGTTCCATTACCACTACGCACGGCTGATTGAGATGCTGCACGCGACGGAGAAGATTGAGGCGCTGCTGGCGGACAAGGCGATTCTCGATAAACACGTGCGCGCTACCGCTTCGGTGAACAACCTCGAAGGCGTGGGCGTGGCGGAAGCGCCACGTGGCACGCTGATTCATCATTACAAGGTCGACGAAAACGGGCTGATCACGTCGGTGAATCTGATCATCGCGACGGGCCATAATAATGCTGCGATGAACCGCGGCATCCTGCAGACGGCGCGGCACTATGTGCAGGGCGAGCATGTTGCGGAGGGAATGCTGAACCGTGTGGAGGCGGTGGTGCGGACGTTCGATCCGTGCCTGAGCTGCTCGACGCACGCCATGGGGCAGATGCCGCTTTCCGTGGAGCTGCGCGCGCCGGATGGATCGCTGGTGCGGGAAGTGCGGCGAGGCTGAGGGCTATGGAGGCGAGGACGTCAACCGCGCCGTTTCCTCCTGCGTTGCTGCTGGCGTGCGGGAATTCTCTCCGCCAGGACGATGGCGTGGGCCTGCAGATCGCCGTGGCGGCGGAAGAACTCTTCCCCGCCGCGCGTCTGCGGATCGTGGCCGCGCAGCAATTTACTCCGGAAATGGCTGCCGACCTTGCTGCGACAGAGTTGGTCATCTTTGTCGATGCCTGTGCGACGGATGAACCGGGGGCGATCCGAGTCGTGTCTTTAGCCGCTTGCAACGAGGTGCCGGAGACACATCGGCTCGATCCGCCCGCTTTGCTGGCGATGGCGCAGTCGCTGTGCGGGCGCGCGCCGGCGCGGGCCTTTGCGTTGACGATCGGCGCGGGATCCTTTGGGTATGGCGAGGAGATTTCCGGGCCGTTGCGCCAGGCGGTTCCGCGCGCGCTGCGGTTGTTGGGCAATCTGGTCAGGGCGTTTGGCGCGGAGGCCTGAGACGCGTCGCGAACGCTGTTTCGAGACCGCTGTCCCTTTCGTTGATCCCGCGCACTGACAAAATCGCAGGCGGGGACTACCATGCGGACAATTCGAAAGCGGGTTACGGATGCAAGCTATCGTCTATCGCGAATTTGGTTCCCCCGACGTTCTCCGCCTGGAGGAAACTCCAAAACCCGAGCCTCGGGACGGCGAAGTCCTCGTAAGGGTTCGTGCAGCCGGCCTCAATCCGCTGGACTGGAAACTGATGAAGGGCCGGCCGTGGATCCTTCGCCTCGTCATGGGACTGCGAAAGGTCAAGCATCCGGGCGTGGATGTCGCGGGCGAAGTGGAAGCTGTTGGCCCGGGTGTTACGGACTTCAAGGTGGGCGATCCGGTCTTCGGCGGATGCCGCGGGGCGCTTGCCGATTATGTCTGCGCTCCCGCGTCGTCGCTCGCCATCAAGCCGGCAAACGTGAGCTTTGAGGCTGCGGCAGCGGTTCCGATAGCGGGGTGGACCGCGCTCCAGGGTTTGCGGGACAAAGGGCATATCGCGGCAGGCCAACGGGTGCTGATTAACGGCGCAGCCGGTGGCGTTGGGACCTTCGCGGTGCAAATCGCAAAATATTTCGGCGCGGAGGTGACTGGCGTCTGCAGCACGCGGAATGTCGAGCTGGTGCGCTCGATCGGCGCGGACCACGTGATCGACTACACCGGGCAGAAGCTTTCCGAGGGAGGGCGGCCGTACGACCTGATTCTGGAGTGTGTAGGGAATCTGTCCATCGGGCAGGTTCGTCGGCTGTTGACGCCTCACGGCGCCTGCGTGATGGTGGGTGCGAACCCCGATATGAGCCTGGTCAGCATTCTCGCCGACATGTTCAAACTGCTGGTGTCAGCGCCTTTCATGAAACAGAAAATCTTCACGTTCATGGCGAAGCGAAGCCAGGTCGATTTGAGGACTCTGGCGGAGCTGATGCAGGCGGGGAAAGTGACAGCGGTGATCGACCGCCGCTATGAACTGCCCGAGGCTGCGGCGGCGATGCGGTATCTCGAAGAAGGACACGCGCGGGGAAAAGTAATCGTCACTGTTACGTAATGCCGGAGCGGCTATTCCGCCTGGCGGAAAGCCATGGGCTGCACCTGCGGAGCCGGCCCTCCTGACGGCGGGGTGTATTGCGGCGGCTGGCCGGGTTGCTGTGGCTGGCCCTGGTCCGGTGGCGGAGCGGTTCCGCGCGGCGGCGTGTAGTGAGGGCGGCTCGCGAGCTTGAAGTCGTCGCGAATCACATAAAAATTCTGTTCGGGCAGATCGGCTTCGAGCAGCGCTCCTTCGCTGGTGTAGTAGAGCTCGACCGTGATGCCGTTTTGCTCGCTGACGACCACGCTGGTGTGATGCGCGTCGACGGGTTGGCCATGAAAGGTGCCGTGAACATCAGGTTGGTTGGTGTACTGAGCGGGCACGAGGAGGCCGTTCTGTTTGGGGATCACGATCCAGGTGGTGGCGGGATTTTCGATTGCGAAGTGCACCATCTCGATGTAGGCGGCTGAGTCGAGATCGGGCAGCAGAACCGTGTGCTGGTGGCGGTCGAAGGTATTGGTGGTGGTTTTTCCCTGCGCGTCGATGTTGACCTGGAACTGGCGGCCGGAGGGATCGGACGCGAGTTTGAAAGTCACCTGAGCGCCGTTGACCGTGCCGGTGAGCTGGTCGTGAACGATGTTGAGCCGGCTGTCGAGGTGGTTCTCGTTAGCGAAGGTGTAAGTGAACTTCGGCATCTTCAGGTCGCCGTGGGATGTGATCTGGTAGCCACCGGGGGTGCTGGCCACGGAGCAGTCTGAAGAGCCGACGGTTTTGCCGTCATTCGCCTGAACGAGGTTGAAATGAGCCTGGCCCGCGGGGACAGCCGGGGGCGCCGCATTGGGCGTGTCCGGGACTGGGGCCGCCGGGGACTGGGCGAGGATGGCAGCGGGGAACGAGGCGATCAGCAGAGCAAGCGGGAGCAAGCGCATGGTTTGAGCAGAACCTTCCTGCTCCATTAGACACAAGTTTTCGCCAAAAGCTGCGGGGACTGGCCGGCCCAGCTCCAGCTCGGCGAGAAGGAACGAGAGCTCTCAACCTTTGGCAACTACAGATGCGATGACCAAAAGAGGCTCGGGAGGTGGCAGGATCGCGTCCTGCAGCTACGCCACTTCAAGGCGCGAGTAAGTTTAATCCGCGGTCCTGGGAGGGTCAGAAACTGGGAACGAGGATGTAGCCGGTAGCCAGTGTGAAATCGCCACCGGCTACCGGCTGCACTTCTACTTTTTCGCTTGTGCAAAACGCTTGTCGATCTCGGCCCAGTTGACGGTGTTCCACCAGGCGGCGAGGTATTCGGGGCGCCGGTTCTGATACTTCAGGTAATAAGCGTGCTCCCAGACGTCGTTGCCCAGAATCGGATAATGACCTTGCGAAAGCGGGCTGTCCTGATTGGGAGTCGTGACGATTTTCAACTTGCCGTCCCACACCAACCAGCCCCAGCCGGAGCCGAACTGCTTCGCTGTAGTTTCGTTGAACTGCTTTTTGAAATCCTCGAAGCTGGCGAAGTCCTTCTTGATCTGGTCGCCGATAGCGCCCGTGGGCTCGCCCCCGCCGCCTGGCTTCATGATCGCCCAGAACATGGAGTGGTTCACGTGGCCGCCGCCGTTGTTGCGCACGACTGTACGCACGTCTTCCGGCACGCTGTTCAGATTGCGAAGCAGGTCTTCGGCGGAGTGTTTGCCGAGGTCGGGATGCTTTTCAATGGCCCCGTTAAGGTTCGTGACGTAGGTCTGATGGTGTTTGTCGTGATGCAGCTTCATCGTCTCGGTATCGATGTAGGGCTCCAGAGCCGAGTAATCGTAGGGAAGAGGTGGAAGTTCGAATGCCAAAGGATTACCTCCATGCGGACTGTGGGTGATGGAATTTCCGGGGGATCGCGCGGACTCTTGTGCGAAGAGGGAGACGCCCGTACCGTTCGCGCCCTCCGATCATAGTGGATGCGGCAGGAGGGGCGTAGGGTGCATGGGGCGGCGGATTCGGGGTTGCCCAACCCGGGGCCGTTCGCTTCGCGGTGATGCATCAATTTTTCACGATTGCATCAATTTTACGCAAAATGTACGATGTGGGGTTATGAGAACAACAGTTACATTGTCTGATGAAGCAGCTGAGCTGGTGAATCAGTATGCGGAAAGCGCTCGGGTGTCGCGAAGCCGGGCTGTATCCGAGCTCGTGGTGAGAGGCGGTCGCACCAAATCTCGAATCAAGCTCGTGAACGGAATTCCCGTGCTGGACATCCCCGGCGGCCGTCGCGTGACCACTGAAGAAGTTAAGCGCTTCGAGGCTGAAGAGTTGTGAGGCCTTACCTGCTGGACGTCAGCGCTCTGCTGGCAATTCATTGGGTCAGGCATGAATCGCACGAGCAGGCGCTGGAGTGGTTTCGGAGAGAGGGCGAGAGGTCATTTGCGTTCTGTGCCTTCACGGAGGCGGGTTTCGCGCGTTTGCTGACGAATCCGGCCATTATGGGCCGGCAGGTGGCAATGGCAGAGGCTCGCGAGGCACTGTCGGGCTTCGCAAAGCTGAAAGGCTATCGTTTCTGGCCAATTGAGAGGACATTTGAGGAGATGACAGAGGTCTTCCAGGACCGCATCCATGGGCACCGGCAGGTGACAGATGCGTGCCTGCTTGGCCTCGCGATCGAGAAAAAAGGATCGCTGGCGACGCTCGACAGGGCCATTCGCCATCTCGCGGGCAGCGAGTTTGCCCAACACATCACTCTGATCGGCGACTGAACTTACCTTAGCGGCATTGCTTTTTCCTCCCGCGTCCCCATTAAATTGTCAGAAGGATCGTTTCGAGACCGCATACGATCTTGAGAACGAGATGCGGCGCCCGATCCTGACGGCCCCCCTCGTTTGAATTTCAGAGAGAAGACCCCACCGGCTTTGGCTCCATCGTCGATAACCCGAAGAGAGTTGTTGCGGCGAGCGGGGGCCACAGGTGCGCTGGCGCTGGGATCGTCGGTCTTTGCGCAGAATCAGCAGCAGGCGCCGAAGGTCAAGCCGGGGCAGGAGCCGAAGTCGGAGTCGCAGGCATCGCAGGCGTATCCGCATCCGCCGGGCGTGTTCATCAATCGCCCCCTCACCCAGATCACTACGGCGGCCGAGGCTATGATGGACGATCTGGAAGGGCGGGCCAGCGATTTTTTCTATAACGAGGCCAGCCCGCGCACCGGAATGGTGCGGGACCGCGCGCCGGCTGCGGGGCTATCGCTCAGCCGGGTCTCCAGCATCGCGGCTACTGGCTTCGGGCTCACCGGACTTTGCATAGCGCACAAGCGCAATTATCTGCACCCTTACGACTGCGAGCAGCGCGTGGAGAAAACCCTCGCCTTTCTGCTGGAAGACTGCCCGCACGAGCACGGCTTTTTGTATCACTTCATCGACATTGAAAGCGGGCAGCGCATGTTCGGCAGCGAACTGTCTTCGATCGACACCGCTCTGCTGCTGTGCGGAGTGCTGACCTGCCGGCAGTATTTCGCGGGCAACCCCCGCATCGAGGGCCTGGCGACGACGTTTTATCGGCGGATTGACTGGGAGTGGATGCTGAACAGCGGCCAGACATTGTCGATGGGCTGGCTGCCGGACCAGGGATTTTTAAAGCACCGGTGGGACATTTATTCCGAGCTGCTGACGATGTATCTGCTGGCCATCGGATCGCCCACCCATCCCATACCAGCCACTACGTGGAACGACTTGCAGCGGCCGGTGGTGCAGTTCGGCGGGCTCGACTACATCAGCGGCGTTGCGCCCCTGTTCATTCACCAGTACGCGCACGCCTGGTGCGACTTCCGCAACGTGGCCGATCTTCACGCCAACTACTTCACCAACTCAATTGCGGCCACGCGAGCGCATCAGCTGTGGTGCCTGACCGAGAGCCGGAAGTTTCCCTGGTTCGATCAGAACCTGTGGGGGATCACCGCTTCCGATTCACGGGAAGGCTATCGGGTGTGGGGAGGGCCGCCGGCCATGGGGCAGCTCGACGGCACGCTCGTGCCCTGCGCACCGGGCGGATCGCTGATCTTTTTGCCGGCGGAGTGCTCCCATGTGTTGCTGAGCATGCGGGAGCAGTTTGGCGACAGGGTATACACCCGCTATGGATTCGTCGATGCCTTTCAGCCGAAGGCCAATTGGTTTGCGCCCGACATTCTAGGCATCGATCAGGGAATCACTATGCTGATGGCCGAGAATCTGCGCACCGGCTTCGTGTGGCAGCAGTTTATGAAGAACCACGAGATTGGCCACGCGATGAATGAAGTGCAGTTCCATCCGGATGTGGATGCAATGTCGCAGGTGTTGTGACGCTCCCGCAGGCGAAATGGCTACAATAGCCACATCGAGGATATGCCATGCGGAGTGTGAATATCGCCGAGTTAAAGCGATTCTTCCCGACGATTCACTGATGAACGAGGCTTGCCGTCTTCTGGATATTTACCCTTTGCCGGCCTCCGACAGCCTTCAGCTGGCAGCCGCATTCATCTGGTGCCACCAACGTCCGGATGGGCACAAGTTCATCTCCAACGACAAACGGTTGTCCGAAGCCGCCAGGGCGGCGGGTTTTTCAGTAGTCGAGCTTTAGAGAACTTCGTTTCCACACCCTGATTCACATCTCTGCAACGCAGGATTTTGAAATTTCAGCGACAATGACTGACGCATGACAGATTCCCCGCGTTACAGATGGATTGAAGGCCAGGGCCTGGCGTTCGGCGCGCCCGGCCTCGAGCCGCGCTGGACTTCCAGCGCCAAAGATGCCGTCAGCACAGCGTATGCCGCCTCCAGCAAGGTGTGGTTCACGGTTTCGCATGGCATCCTCAACGAGGTTTACTGCCCCACCATCGACCGTCCGCAGATTCGCGACATGCAGTTCCTGATCACCGATGGCGAGACGTTCTTCCACGAAGAGCGCCGCGATCTGACTCACGAGTTCGAATACATCGATTCGGATGCGCTGGCGATTCGCATCCACAACCGCGATCGCGAGGGCCGCTACTGCCTCACCCGCGAGATGATCAGCGATCCTCATTACCCCGTGGTGCTGGTTCATGTGCGCATCGAGGGCGACGAGCAACTGCTTTCGCGAATGCATGTCTATGCGCTACTTTCACCGCATCTGGAGGGCGGCGGCATGGGCAACTCCGCGCGCGTAGCGGATGTGGCTGGCAAAAGGGTGGTGATCGCCTGGAGAGACACGATGTCTCTGGCTTTGGCTTCGGACTGTGGCTTTGTCCGCGCCAGTTGCGGCTATGTGGGGGCGAGCGACGGCTGGCAGGATCTGAAGCAGAATTTCAAGATGGACTGGGAATTCGGGTCGGCGCTCGATGGAAATATCGCGATTATGGGCGAGATTCCCGCTGCGCACACGCGGGAGTTCACCGTGGCGATCGGCTTCGGCGAAGGACATCACGCGGCGCTTTCGGCTACGGTGGGGTCGCTGGCGGCGCCGTTCGAGCGCCACCTGTCGCGGTTCATCGAGCAATGGCACCGTGCGGCTACGCCGCGGGAGCTGGCGCATTATTCAGGGGATGACGGACGGCTGCTGCAGATCAGCCACAACGTGGTGCTGGCGCATGAAGACAAGACCTTCGCCGGCGCTTTCATCGCATCGGCCTCAATTCCGTGGGGCTACGCCAAGGGTGATGACGACCTGGGCGGCTACCACCTGGTGTGGACGCGGGATATGGTGCAGACGGCAACGGCTCTGATGGCGTGCGGCCGGGTGGAAACGGCGCTGCGCGCCCTGACTTATCTGACCTGCTCGCAAAAACCGGATGGAGGGTTTTCGCAGAATTTCTGGGTGAATGGCGACCCGTACTGGACCGGGATTCAGCTGGACGAAGTGGCGTTCCCTATTATTCTGGCGTGGCGATTGTGGAAACTCGACGCCCTCGGCAACTTCAACGTGTTTCCCTTTGTCGAGCGCGCGGCGGGTTTCCTGGTGCGTTACGCCCCCGTCACGCAACAGGAGCGTTGGGAGGAGACGGCGGGCTATTCGCCGTCCACACTGGCTGCGGTGATCGCCGGTCTGGTATGTGCGGCCGATCTGGCGCATGCGCACGACAGCCCGGAGCTCGCGCGTTTTCTTGAAGAGCATGCCGACTGGATCGAAGGCCACCTGGAAGACTGGACGGTGACCAATAACGGCGTGCTGCACCCGGAGGTGAAGCGGTACTACATGCGCATTCGTCCGCCGGAGTGCGGCGACCCATACGCGCACGAAGAATGCGGGCGAGAGGTTGTTCACATCAACAACATTGCTCCCGGCGAGAGGGCGGATTTCGAGGCGCGCGAAATTATCGACGGAGGTTTTCTCGAATTGGTGCGCTATGGCGTGCGCAAAGCCGACGACCCGTTGATCGTCGATTCGCTGAAGGTGGTCGACTATGTGCTGAAGGTGGAGACGCCGAAGGGTCCGTGCTGGCTGCGCTACAACCACGACGGTTACGGTCAGCGGCCTGACGGCGGGCCATTCCTTGGATGGGGGAAGGGCCGCGCTTGGCCTTTGCTTACAGGAGAGCGCGCGCACTACGAGCTGGCGGCGGGCCGCGATGTTTGCCCGCTGATAAAGACCATCGAGCAATTCGCCTCGAGCGGCGGCATGCTGCCGGAGCAAATCTGGGACGAGCCTGACCGGAATGGCCTGGTGCTGGGCGGTCCCGCCGGCTCGGCCATGCCCCTGGTGTGGGCGCATTCCGAGTATCTGAAACTGCTGCGGTCGTCACACGATGGGCAGGTCTTCGACCGCATTCCGGTCGTAGAAGAACGCTATGCCAGGGGCAGGCATCCACCCAGCGACATCGAAGTTTTCAAGGTGTCGCGCCGCCAGATTCGAGAGATTCCGGCGGGGAAGAAGCTGCGCATCACCTCCGCTAGTCGTTTCCGCGTGACCTGGTCGCCGGACAACTGGCAGACCACCAACACCCTGGAGAGCACACAGGTGGGCTACGCCGGCTCCTATGCGGACCTGCCGACTACGGCGGAGCAAACTGGCGCGCTTTCCTTTACTCTGTTCTGGCCAGAGGAAAACCGGTGGGAAGGCCGCAACTTCGAAGTCGCGATCGAGCCGCCTTCCTGAGAGACCGCTGGCGCATTTGCGTCATCCAACCAAGCAGAGAGAAAATCGGCATCACATCGGGATTTGACTTTCCGGCCGGATTAACGCCGAGGCAAAAACCAAAGAGGAGCGAGGATTTATGAGCGAACTCGATCAGTTGTCGATTAACACCCTGAGGTTTCTTGCCGTCGACGCGGTGGAAAAGGCAAATAGCGGGCACCCCGGTGCGCCGCTGGGCGATTCGCCGATGGTTTATCTCCTCTTTCACAAATACATGCGGCACAATCCGAAGCACTCGAAGTGGACCAATCGCGACCGCTTTGTGCTCTCGAACGGGCATGCTTCCGCGATGCTCTATGGCGTGCTGCACCTGACCGGGTACGACCTCTCGATCGCGGACCTCGAACAATTTCGGCAATATGGATCGAAGACACCGGGACATCCCGAATACGGCGATACCGACGGCGTGGAAGTGACCACCGGACCGCTCGGCCAGGGATTCGCGATGGCCGTGGGCATGGCGATGGCGGAGAAGCATCTGGCTGCGATTTATAACCGGCCCGGTTTCGACGTTGTCGATCACTACACCTACGGCCTTTGCGGTGACGGCGATCTGATGGAAGGCGTCTCCCACGAGGCAGCCTCGCTGGCGGGAACCCTCGGTCTCGGCAAACTGATCTTCCTCTACGACGACAACCTCATTTCCCTCGACGGACCGACGGAGCTTTCCTTTACTGAGGATGTGCTGGAGCGCTTCGAGGCTTATCACTGGCACGTGCAGCGCGTGGCTGACGGCAACGACCTCGATGGGATTTCAAAAGCTATTGAGGCCGCGCAGGCGGAGAAGGACAAGCCTTCGCTGATCGCGGTGCGGACCGTCATCGGCTACGGCAGTCCCAAGGCAGGCACCAACAAGGTGCATGGCGAAGCTTTGGGTGCGGAAGCCGTGAAGGCGACGAAAAAGTTCTTCAACTGGCCTGAGGACAAAACCTTCTATGTCCCCGACGAAGCCGCGAAGAACTGGCTGCAGGCGGTAGACAAGGGTGCCAGGGAAGAATCCGACTGGAACGCGCTTTTCGCGAATTACAGAAAGTCCTTTCCGGAGTTGGCCGCTGAATTCGTGCGCGTGCAGGAGGGCCGGCTGAAAGAAGGCTGGGAGCAGAGTCTGCCGCAATTCCCTGCGGACGGCAAGCCCGTTGCGACCCGCACCGCGGGCAATACCGTGATGAACGCTTTCGTGAAAGATGTCCCCGAGTTGCTGGGTGGGGCGGCGGATCTCTCTACCTCGACCAAGACGGTGATCAAGAACAGCGGCAATTTTCATCTCGATCCGACGGGGCAGAACATTTTTTTCGGGGTTCGAGAGTTCGGCATGTGCGCAGCCGTGAACGGAATGGCTGTCCACGGCGGCATCATTCCGTACGGTTCAACGTTCTTCAACTTCTCTGACTACGCGAAGCCCGCGATTCGGCTGGCTGCGATCATGCAATGCCATTCCATTTTCGTTTTCACCCATGACTCCATCGGCCTCGGCGAGGACGGACCGACGCATCAGCCGGTGGAGCAGCTCACCATGCTGCGCGCCATTCCCCACCTCACGGATTTCCGGCCGGCCGATGCAAACGAAACTTCCGCGGTTTGGGGGCTGGCGCTCGAACGCAAGGGCGCGAGCTTCATGGCGCTGTCGCGGCAGGATCTGCCGCTGCTCGATCCGGTCAAACACCGCGTTTTTGAAGGGGTGCGCCGGGGCGCTTACATCGTGGAGCAGGGCGGTGAGTCGCCTGATCTGCTCATCGTCGGCACCGGCGCGGAATTGTGGCCTGCGATGCGCGCTGCCGAAGCGTTGAAGAAGGACGGCATCACGACCCGCGTGGTTTCCATGCCCAGCACGCGTATTTTCGATGAGCAATCCGATGCTTACAAAGCCTCCATTTTCCCCGATCACCTGCCCAAGCTGGCCATTGAAGCCGGCGCGACCCTGGGCTGGTGGAAATACGTTGGACGCCATGGCGACGTAATCGGGCTCGATCGCTTTGGCGCTTCGGGTCAGGGCGTCACCGTCCTTGAGAAATTGGGCTTCGGTACCGATAACGTCGTTGCCCGCGCCAGGGCGCTGGTGGAGCGCGCGCGTAAGGCCGAGCCCGCGATGGCGGGGAAATAACCATGAAGCTGGCAATTGCGGCAGATCACGCTGGTTATCTTCTCAAGGAAGAGGTTCGGGGCTATCTGGAGAGGCTTGGCCATGAGGTGATCGACCTTGGCGCCTACAACCAGGAGCCATCGGACTATCCGGATTTTGCCGAAGCCGTGGGGCGCGCGCTGCAGGCCGGCCGGGCAGAGCGAGGCATTCTGATCTGCGGGAGCGGAGTGGGAGTGAACGTTGCCGCCAATAAGATGCATGGCATTCGCGCTTGTATGTGCCACGACCACTACTCGGCGCACCAGGGCGTGGAGCACGACAACATGAATGTGCTGGTCCTGGGAGCGCGTATCATCGGGCAGGAAATGGCATTCGACCTGGTGGCCGCGTTTCTGCAGGCCCGCTTCCAGGCGCAGGAGGAGCGGTTCGTCCGCCGCCTGAATAAGGTACTCGCGATCGAAGCTCGTAACATGCCGGAAACAGCAAGGCCGTAGAATCGCACGAATTGGGCCCAGCTTTTTTCCCCAGCACCAGCAGGGTTTTCAAAATCAGGCTCTCAAGTCAGGAGATGCCATGGACGGCATCAGCACCATTTTGTGGGATGTGGGCGGCGTATTGCTCACCAACGCCTGGGATCGGCAACAGCGCGAGGCCGTGCTCACGCACTTTGGCCTGGACCATGCCGACTTCGAGCGCCGTCATGCCCAGGTCGACCAGGCGTGGGAGAAAGACCAAATTGGCGCGGACGAGTATTTGCGCACCACTGTTTTTTTTGAGCCGCGCTCTTTCACACAGGCCGATTTTCTCGATGCTGTGCAGGCGCAGTCGAAGATGCTTCCCGACAGCGGCATCGGAATCCTTCGCCAGCTTGCAGCATCGGAGGAGTATGTGTTGGCCACGGTCAACAACGAATCGCGCGCGATGAACGATTATCGCCTCGCAAAATTCAACCTTCTGGACGATTTCGACGCCTTCTTCAGCTCATGCTACCTGGGCCTGCGCAAGCCTGACCGGAAGATCTTTCAGGTGACTCTCGATGTGCTGCAGCGCGACCCGGAAGAGGTGGTCTTTATCGATGACCGCGCGGAGAATGTCGCGGCCGCCGCGTCCCTCGGTATTCATAGCATCCGCTACGAGGGCTCGGATAAGTTGGCCGATGAGTTAGCTCGGCTGGGTGTTTCTTTCACACAGGATCGCTTCCATGGTTTGAGCGTGAGAGAAGCTTAAGCAGTTTTTTGGAATTCGAACCGGCTTGCAGGAGGTAAGACGATGGAACTGGGAATTATCGGATTGGGCAAAATGGGCGGCAACATGGCCGAGCGTTTGCGTCTCGGCGGACACAAGGTTGTCGGTTTCGATTTCAGCGCGGAAGCTGTCAAGCGGCTCACCGATGCCGGCTCGACCGGCGTCTCGACGCTCGAAGACCTGGTGAAGAACCTGGCCGCACCGCGAGCCATCTGGATCATGGTCCCACAGGGTAAACCGGTCGACGATACGATCGCGAAACTGAAGCCGCTGATGCAGAAGGGCGACATCTTTATCGACGGTGGCAACTCGAACTACCAGGAGAGCCAGCGCCGCCACAACGAGCTCAAGCCCGAGGGGTTCAACTTTGTCGATGTCGGTACGTCGGGCGGCATCTGGGGACTCAAAGAGGGGTACAGCATGATGGTTGGCGGCGACGACGACGTCGTCGAACGCCTGTTCCCCATCTTCGAGACGCTCGCGCCCGCGAAGGATAAAGGCTGGGGACACGTCGGACCCGCAGGCGCCGGTCACTTCGTCAAGATGGTTCACAACGGCATCGAATACGGAATGATGCAGGCCTATGCCGAGGGCTTTTCCATCATGGAAAAGAAAACAGAGATGAGCCTCGACCTCCCGCAGATCGCGCAGATCTGGCGCTACGGCAGCGTGGTGCGCTCGTGGTTGCTCGACCTGACCGCCGACGCGCTGGGAAAGAATCCGGAGTTGAAGGGACTGGAACCCTACGTCGAGGACTCGGGCGAGGGCCGCTGGACGGTCTTCGAGGCGATCAACCTCAACGTCGCCGCGCCGGTCATTACGGAATCGCTGCTGCGCAGGATTCGCAGCCGCGAAGAGTACAACTTCACAGACCGCATGCTTGCTGTAATGCGCAATGAATTTGGCGGCCATGCGGTCAAAAGCGAAAAAGAGGCAGCGGCCTAACCCGGCATGGGAACGGACCCGGGCGAAAGGCGCATGAACAGAGGGGAATGAACATGGCAACCACCGAAGTGAGAGTCTCTCCGGAGGACGTAAAGCAAGCGGCGTCCCAGGCGCAGGAACGCATTCCCGAGCCCGGCGTCGTGGTGATCTTCGGCGCCTCCGGCGATCTGACTAAGCGCAAACTGCTTCCCGCACTCTTCCATCTGGAGCAGGGGAAGCTGTTGCCGGAGCATTTCCGCATCGTCGGCGTGGCGCGCCGCGACCTGGGCAATGGATTTGCCGAAGATATGAAGCAGGGCATTATTGAGTTCGGCGGGGTTAAAGACGGCGCCGACAAGCTCGATGAGTTCGTGGGAAAGATTGGCTATTTCGCCATGAACTTCGACGACGACGGTGGTTACGCGGCGCTGAAGAAACTGCTCGAGCAGTACGACCATGACTACGGAACGCGCGGCAATCGGCTCTTTTACCTCGCCACCGCGCCCGATTATTTCGCGGACATCGTGCATCGCCTGGGCTCGCACGGCATGGCGAAGCCTGAGGTCGGCGTCACGCGCGTCATCATCGAGAAGCCGTTCGGACACGATCTGGAGAGCGCGAAAGAGCTGAATGACGATGTGAACACGGTGTTCAGCGAGAATCAGATTTTCCGCATCGATCACTATCTGGGCAAGGAAACCGTGCAGAACGTGCTGGTCTTCCGCTTCGCCAACGGCATCTTCGAGCCTGTCTGGAACCGCAATTTTGTGGACCACGTGCAGATTACCGCGGCGGAAAGCATCGGCATCGAGGGCCGCGGGCCGTTCTACGAGAAGGCTGGGGCGCTGCGCGATGTGGTGCAGAACCACATGATGGAGCTGCTCTCCTTCGTCACCATGGAGCCGCCCGCGAGCTTTGCGGCCGAAGCCGTCCGCCGCGAGAAAATCAAGCTATGGACCTCCATCAAACCCATCAATATTTTCGATTGCGTGCGCGGCCAGTACGGTCCCGGGATCGTCGGCGACCAGATGGTGAAGGGTTATCGTGAAGAGGATCGCGTCGATCCGAAATCGCAGACCGAAACCTACGCCGCAATTCGTCTGGAGATCGATAACTGGCGCTGGGCCGGCGTTCCCTTCTATCTTCGCGCGGGCAAACGTCTGGCCAGCCGCGTCACGGAAATCACCGTCCAATTCAAGCAACCGCCGATGTTACTATTTGGCGCGCACATGCCTGGCGCCTGCGACGAGATTCAGCCCAACATCATCACCATGCGCATTCAGCCCGACGAGGGCATCTCGCTGCGCTTTGGCGCCAAGATGCCTGGGCCGCAGATGGCGGTTTGCCCGGTCATTATGGACTTCGGCTACGCTCAGGCGTTTGGCGCATCGTCGGCCAACGGATACGAGCGTTTGCTGCTGGACGCGATGCTGGGCGATGCCACGCTATTTGCTCATCGCGACGGCGTGGAGGCCACGTGGGCACTGTATACGCCGGTCATCGACGCCTGGGCGAAGAAGTATCCGCAAACCTTTCCCAACTACGCCGCCGGCACATGGGGTCCCGAATGCGGTGACGAGCTCATTGGCCGCGACGGCCACACATGGCACAGCGTACAGGTGGCGAAGCATTAGCGGACCGACGATGACAGCGATAGAGTGCCTTGCCGCAGCCTGCCGCTGGCATCGGAAGTCAACCAGCAGTTCGAGTCCAGAATGGCAAAGACAATCCACGTCGAGTATCGCGTCTTCGATCAACAGGAGGATCTCTCCCGCGCGACGGCGCAACAGTTGGTCGAGGGCATTCAGTCAGCTGTTTCCGCGCGCGGCGTAGCGCGTATCGCTATCTCCGGCGGAAATAGTCCCAAGCCGGTTTTTGCGCTGCTTGCCGATCCGGCCGGGCCGTTTCGCGCGGCTATTGCCTGGGAGCGTCTTTGGGTTTTCTGGGTCGACGACCGCTGCGTACCGCCCGACCATCCCGACAGCAATTACGGCATGACGCGCAGCCTTCTGCTCGATAAGGTCCCGCTGCCTGGGGATCATGTGATTCGCATCGAGGGCGAGCTGGATCCCGAACAAGCCGCGGCTCGCTACGAGTCCGCCATACGCGGCCACTTTCGACTGGAGGGCGCCGAGGCGCCGATCTTCGATGTGCTGCAGCTTGGCATGGGCGACGATGGCCATTGCGCCTCGCTTTTTCCGCATACTGCGGCTCTGCATGAGACCGGTCGCATCGCAATTGCCAATCACGTTCCGCAACAGAAGCAAAGCTGGAGAGTGACGCTCACGTGGCCCGTCATTAATGCAGCGCGCGACGTCTTTTTCCTCATCGATGGTTCTAAGAAGGCCGATCCTCTGGGGCGCGTGCTCGAGGGCCCGTACGATCCCGAGACGCTGCCTTCGCAGCTTATTCAGCCGCAGAATGGCAGGCTGCTATTCTTGCTGGACACGGCCGCTGCGGCGCATCTGCCCCCGCCTGGCGCCGATGGCAAGGGGACGCTGGAGATCGCAAGATGATTCTCGCCGGGGATGTGGGCGGCACCAAGGTTCACCTCGCGCTGTATAACTTCGATCACGGCCAGCTGGTTCATGTGCGCGATGAGCGTTTCCCTGCCCACGAATTTTCCGGCCTGCAGGAGATCGTTCAGCGGTTTCTCGCGGAGAGCTCAAACCCCGAGATCACAGCAGCCTGTTTCGGCGTGCCCGGTCCGGTTCGCGGCGGACGCCTGCGGCTTACCAATCTTCCCTGGATTCTCGACAGCCGCGAACTCTCGGCCGGGCTCAACATCACGCACCTTTTCCTGATCAACGATCTCGAGGCCAATGGATATGGGATTCCGGAACTGACTCCGGACCAAATCTTCACACTCAATGCGGGTGATCTCTCGGCCGTGGGTAATCGCGCGCTGGTATCGGCCGGTACCGGTCTTGGCGAGGGAGCGCTGCTGTGGAACGGCAAGTCCCACGTGCCGATGGCTTCCGAGGGCGGGCACTGCGATTTCGCCGCGCGTAATCCGCTTGAAATCGAGTTGCTCACCTGGCTGATACAGAAATACAACGGTCGCGTCAGCTTCGAGCGCGTCGTTTCCGGACAAGGCCTGACCAATATCTACACATTCCTGCGCGATCAAAAGCATGTTGAAGAACCGGACTGGCTGCGCGAACGGATGCGGGCCGAGGATCCCAATGCAGTCATCGGCGAAGTGGGAGAGGAAGGGAAGAGCGAGCTGTGCGCGAAGAGCCTCGAGATGTTCGCCGCGGCCTATGGCGCAGAGGCCGGCAACATGGTCCTGAAGGTGCTCGCCACCGGCGGCATGTATCTGGGCGGAGGCATCGCTCCCAAAATGCTGAAGACCATGCAGGGCGGCGCCTTCATGCAGGCCTTCACTGATAAAGGACGGCTCAGCGATTTGCTGGTTCAAACGCCGGTCCAGATCATTCTTGAGAGCCGCGCCGCACTCATGGGCGCGGCCGCCTACGCCGAAGCCCGCGCTGCGGAGATCAGCGGCAAATCCGTGCGGGCCGCCTCGCGATAAAACGCCCAACGGGTACGGTGCCGGAGAATCGAAATCTCTCCTGGAACTTCAAAGCACTTCCGGGCCCAATTCAAACATCCTGATCGCGAGGTCCATTTCCATCCAGCGAATCTCAGCAGCCGTTCTTGTGTGCGCCCTTCTGCTATTACCCACGGCCGCGTTCGCGCACGCTCACCTTGTTTCCAGCACACCTGCGGCGAAAGCCACCGTCCATGGTCCGGCGGTAGCCTTTGAGCTGCGATTCAATTCCCGCGTCGATGGCCGGCGCTCCGTCCTTACCCTGGTGATGGCTGACGGCCACACCCAGACTCTGACCATGGACAAGCAAAGCGGCGAAGCGAACCTCAATGCCCATGCCACGCTGACGCCGGGCAACTACACGCTGCGGTGGCAGGCCCTCTCCACCGACGGCCACATCACGCGCGGCGAAATTCCGTTCAGCGTAAGTTAGAAGCAGCTTGATCTGGTTCGTTCGCGATTTCGATCTGCTCTCGCTCCTGATGCGCGCGCTTTCCTTCGCGCTGGAAGCGCTGAGCTTCGGTGGCGTTTTCTTCCTGCTTTTCGCGGCCCGGCCAGCGCAGCTACGTCCCGAACCGCAAATGCGGCTGCGGCGGATCGCTTCACGATTCGCGCTGGCGCTGGCCATCACGCAATTCGTCCTGATAGCCACTACGTCGGCGATGCTTATTGGCGGCTCCGGCATGGGCTCCGGTAAGGGCCTTCTGGATCTCCTCTCCGCCGCATACTTTATCTCCGGGACCGCCTTTGCCATAGCCTCTCTGGCGCTTTTTCTTTTGTTGCGCCTCGTCTCAAGGCTCGCTCCTTCCCTGCTTGCGCTACTCATTGCGCTCGCCGCGTCGGTTTCGCTCAGCCATGCCGCCTCGCGTATGGACCACCGTCCGTTGCTCCTGATTCTCACAGCAGCGCATCATCTCGGAATGTCGGCTTGGCTCGGAGCGCTGCCGTTTTTGCTCGTCGCGCTTAAGCTAAACAGCGATGCCGAAACCTCGCGCCAGATGGCGAAACGTTTTTCCGCGATGGCTGTCGCCAGTGTGACGATCCTCGTCTTTGCTGGTGCGGGGCTCTCGTGGTTTTACGCGGGCTCATGGCAGGGAATGTATGGAACGTCGTACGGCCTTCTGCTTTCGGCGAAGATCGTACTCACCGCTCTGATGCTCACGCTCGGAGCCGGAAACTACTTTCTTCTCCGCCGGGTAAATGTCAATCTGGCGCCAATTCTCGCTCGCCTGCGCCGCTTCAGCGAAGCCGAAATCGGTCTTGGAATCACCGTCATCCTTGCCGCCGCTTCGCTCACCGCCCAATCGCCCTCGGTGGATGAGACGCCGCAGGACACCATCACCGGCCGTCAGGTGATCGAGCGCATGGAATGGCGCTGGCCAGGCTTTCACACGCCCGCGCTGGCAGAGCTTGCGCCTCCCACCCCGCTCAGCGTTGCAGTCCGCGAAGCGACCTACACAGGAGGCAGCGCCAGCGATGCCAATGATCGCGCCTGGTCCGAATATAACCATCATTGGGCAGGATTGATCGTGCTGGCCGCCGGTGCGCTGGCCTTTGTCTCGCGCCTGCCACGCCAGCGTTGGGCGGGCTACTGGCCGCTGCTCTTTCTGTGCCTCGCGATTTTCATCCTGCTGCGCGCCGATCCCGAATGCTGGCCCCTGGGACCGCGTCCTTTTTGGGCCAGTTTTACGGCGCCTGACGTGCTCGAACATCGCGCCTGCGCCGTGCTGGTCGCGGCATTCGCACTTTTTGAGTGGGGCGTTCAGACCGGGCGGTTGCATTGGCCGCGCGCTCGCTTCATCTTTCCGGTGCTCTGCGTTGCGGGAGGCGCGCTGCTGCTCACCCACACACACGCCCTCGGCGAGGGAAACGGCGAAGTCTATGCGGAACTGAGCCACACGCCCATCGCGCTGCTGGGAGCCGTGGCCGGATGCGGGCGCTGGCTGGAATTGCGGTTCGACGGGAGTACCGGGTCAGGGCGCGAGTCGGGGCCGAGTCGAATGGCGGCGTGGACCTGGCCTGCGTGCCTGATCCTCATCGGACTGCTCTTGCTGAACTATCGCGAATCCTGATTCAGCGCGAACCTGGTTCGATACTGATCGCGCCGAGTCGCTTCTTCGATAATCGAAGCGTGGCTCCCGCGCGCACTGTCGACCCTGGAAATTCCGCACTCCTGCGGGAATATCTCGCCTACCTTCGAGTCGAGAAGGGCTTGCGCCCGCTCTCCTGCGAGGCGTACGAACGCGATCTTCTCCAGTTTGCCGAGTACCTGGACCGGCAAAACCTGGCACTGCTGGATGCGACCCAGGCGCTCATCGGCGGATTCCTGGAGCACCTTGCGAAACACGACGTCGAGTCACGCTCGACGGCGCGCAAGCTTTCGTGTCTGCGCGGCTTCTACCGGTGGCTGCTGATCGATAAGCGCATCCGCCGCGACCCAACGCTGAATCTTGAATCGCCGGCGACCTGGAAGGTGCTGCCCAAATCGCTCGCGACCTCCGAAATTGACTCGATGCTGGATCGGGCGGCGCTGGCCGCGGATCATCCGCAGGCGGATGCCATTGCTCTGCGCGATCGCGCGATTCTGGAATTGCTTTATGCCGCGGGGCTGCGCGTTTCCGAGCTCACCGGCCTTAATGTCGCCGACCTGTCGCTGGACGCCGGCCGCGCGCTGGTTCGCGGCAAGGGAGATAAGGAGCGCATCGTTCCGCTGGGCCGCGCTTCAATTGAGGCGATCGAGCAGTATCTGAAGAATGGGCGTCCCGCGCTCGCAAAGAAGCCGTCCCCGAGGCTTTTTCTTTCCGCGCGTGGTTCGCCGCTCAGTCGCGGATGGGTCTGGCATTTAGTGAAGCACAGCGACCATGCCGCAAGTCCGCACATGTTGCGCCACAGCTGCGCCACGCATATGGTGGAGCGCGGCGCCGACCTGCGCACGGTGCAGACCCTGCTGGGACACGCCGACATCGCCACCACGCAGATATACACGCATCTGGCGCTGGGGCGGTTGAAGGCGGTGCATCGCCAGCATCACCCGCGCGCGAAACGAGCGGCGCCATGACTCAGCCGAAAAGCCCTATCCGGGCAAAGATCTCCTCCAAACCCGCCATTGTTGGCCAGGTCGAGGAGTTCCTCGCGATGCTCGCACACGAGCGCAACGCCAGCCCGCATACAGTACGGGCTTATGAGCGCGAGCTGCGCAGCTTCGCGGATTTCGCCGTCGAGAAGTTCGGCGCCGGGCTGCAGGCGAGCGCAATCGAGCACCAGCAAATTCGCGCTTATCTGGGCGAATTGTATGCGCGCGGTTTATCGAAGCCCTCCGTGGCGCGGGCGCTGGCTGCGATCCGCTCATGGTTCAAGTGGCTGGCTCGCCAGGGCCTGGTGGAGCAGAGTCCTGCTGCGTTGGTCGCGACGCCCAAGTTGCCCAGGCATCTGCCGCGCGTGCCGACGATCGAGGAGATGAATCACGTAGTGGAGAGCGCAGCCGACGATGCGGCTGCATGGCCGGAGCGCGATCGCGTCATCTTCGAGCTGCTCTACGGTTGCGGAATTCGCAATGCTGAGCTGGTAGGCATCGACATCGCCGATATCCATTGGGCCAACGATGCGATCCTGGTGCGCGGCAAAGGCCGCAAAGAGAGGTACGTCCCCATGGGCGATGCCGCAGCGCAGGCGCTGCGCGCCTATCTGCCGGTTCGGGAGGCGAAGCTGGCGGCTGCACAAGGTGGGGCAGGGAAATCGTCACCGGCGCTGTTACTCAATCTGCGACTGCGTGGCAGCGGGCGACTAACGACGCGCAGCGTCGGCCGCATCGTCAAACACATCGCGCTGGCGCATGGCCTCGCTGCTGATGTGCACCCTCACACCCTGCGCCACGCCTTCGGCACGCACATGCTCGAGGAAGGCGCGGACCTGCGCGCGATCCAGGAGCTGCTGGGTCACGAGCGACTTTCGACGACCCAACGCTACACCCAGCTCACTATCGGCCAGGTAGCCGAGGTTTACGACCGCACGCATCCCAGAGCGAAGTAGGAGCTAAGTAGCGTTCAGTAACGCGCCCGGGGAGGCGAAGACACGGCGAAACGGGGAGTGATTGCCCCGATTCCCGCCGAGTTTTTCATTTTCGTGACGATTTTCTCTGCGATATTCTTAGGTCCCTATGGCTTCGACCGTCTGGAAAGGCTACATCTCGTTCGGGTTGATCTCAGTGCCCATCCGCTTGTTCGTAGCGGCGCGCGAGCACCACATCAGCTTCAACCAGGTTCACCAGGTTTGCGGCACCCGCGTCAGGCAGCAGCTCTTTTGCCCGCATTGCGATCGCGTGGTTGAGCGCAGCGAAATCGCGAAAGGCTATCCGATCGACAAAGAGAATTTCGTGCTCGTATCGAGTGAAGAGCTGAAGGCGCTTGAGGCCTCGTCTTCGGAGACGATGGAGATTGTCCAGTTCGTGAAATTGCCTGAAGTCGACCCGCTCTACTACCAGACGTCCTATTTCAGCGTGGCTGAAGATCCGGGCCGCCGCGCCTATTCGCTGATCCATAAGGGCATGCAGCAGCTGAACCTTGGGGCGATCGCGAAGATCACGCTGCACCAGCGCGAGCAGATTGTGATGATCCGGCCTTTCGAGAAGGGTCTTGTGCTGCACACGCTGTACTACCCGGAAGAGATACGCGCCGTCGCCGAGTACGACAACCAGCCCGAAGTCGAGGTGCAGAAGGCGGAAGTCGAACTCGCCGAGCAGTTCATGAAACAACTGACCAGCGATTTTCATCCGGAGAACTTTAAGGACGAATACGAGAATCGCGTCGAGCAGCTCATCGAGAGCAAGCAGGGCGAGGCCCCTGCTCCATCGAAACAGCCGAAACGCAAGCTGGCGCCGGTGATCGATCTGATGGAGGCGCTGCGCAAGAGTATGGCGCAGGCTCCGGATCCGGTCCCTGCGGCGAAGCCGGCCAGAGTGGAAAAAACGGCTAACGCGGAAAAGAAACCGCCGCAGCGAGCCACCGGCCAGCGCAAGAAGAAGGCGAGCTAGCGGGCCACAGACTGGAACCGTGTGCCTCCGTACAAGCGCTGGCCGAACGGCGAACCTTGGCTAGTTGACCGGCGGCAGGAGCTTTTCAATGGTGGCCGAAACTTCCGTCGCGCTCCGACCGCTCACGACGATGGTCTTGGTCCGTGCGTGTTGGCCACCGGAAATTTCGATTGCCGACCGCGGCGTCCCCAGCAGATTCGCCAGGAATTCGATGAGCGCAGCGTTCGCGCGACCTTCCACGGCCGGCGCCTGCAGTGCAATCTTCAGCGCCATCTCGTTGCCCTCGCCGAACAAGCCGACAATCGCCGTTCGCCTGGCGCGGGGTTGAACGCGCACCTTCAAACTCGCGCCGGCACTGGTGTCGCGTACAGGAATTGTCATCTGGTCGGGGAGCGACTGCCAAACAACGCCGTCCCGATGCGCACCACAGTCGATCCCTCTTCAATCGCGATTTCGAAATCTCCGGACATCCCCATCGACAGTTCGCGAAAATCGAGCCGCGGGTATTCGCGTGTCACGGAATCGCGCAATTCGCGCAGGCGGCGGAAACAGGCACGCGCAGTTTCCGGGTTCTCATCGAGCGGCGCAATTGTCATCAGGCCGCGCATGGCAAGATGCTCCAGATCGGGCAGGCGTTCCAGGAGCGAGCGCAACTCTGTGCTGTTCGGTTCAATGCCGGCTTTCGAGGGCTCATCGCTCAGTTTGATCTCCAGCAGCACTGGGAGCTGTCGGCGCGGCCTATCGGCCGCTTCATTCAAACGCTGCGCCAGTCGCAGAGAATCCACGCTGTCGATTCCATCGAAAATTTCCGCAGCCTTGCCCGATTTGTTCGACTGCAGATGGCCGATCAGGTGCACTTCGGCGCCTGTGACTCCCAGGTCGCGCAGCCGATCGCGCTTGGCTTCGAATTCCTGAACGCGATTCTCGCCGAAAAGCGTTACTCCGGCAGCGACAGCCTCTGCCAGCGCCTCCGCGGGATGCATCTTCGAAACTCCCATCAGCCGCACCTCTTTCCGCGGGCGTCCAGTGCGACGACACGCGGCGGCGATGCGTTCTTCCACTCGACTCAATCGTTCAGCAAAGGAACTCACGCCTCTATGGTAGGCGAAGGCGCTCGCGCGACCCGTAGGCCGGTGCCCGGTAACAATGAAACTCTTGCAGGTTTCGGCCATCTTCGCCGCCCGCCGGAATATGCCAAATGAAATCCTGAAGAATCAGGAGACGCCGTCCAGCAGCAGAAGGTTCAGCTGCTCCAGCAATTCGTCGCGAACGCGATGCAGTTCGTGCACCTGAATTTCGACATCGGGACCGACGATCTCGCGAGTCGACGCGCGTTCGGCTCGTTCGTGGATATCGATGTGCAGCCGATCAACCTTCTGAAACGCTGACGCATTCGCCACGGAGTTATTCCGCTCTCCGTCCAGCCAGCGTCCGAGGCGGCAACGATGAGGATCGAGCTGGGGCGGTACGCGGCGGCCGCCAACGAGGAAAGACTCCATTGCGGCAACCCAGGCCCGGTGCGCGACCGCGGCGTGTAACAGCGTGCGCTTGCGTGGCGCGACCGATTCCGCATCGATCCAGGTGGGGTCGGGAACCCAGGCGGCTGACCACGCCGGCAGATCCTCCCCGGGCATGGGACGGGCGATGCCGTTCCCCTGGCCGTAGATGCAACCCAGTTGTAGAAGCAGCCTACCGTGCTCGACTGTCTCCACACCTTCGGCGACGGCCACGCGATCAAAGGCTGCAGCCATGCCCAGAATTCCTTCGAGGATGCTCAGGTCTTCGGGATCGGCGAGCACGTCGCGCACGAAGCTTCGGTCGATCTTAAGAGTGTTGACGGGAAGGCGTTTGAAGTAGGTCAGCGAGGAGTAGCCTGTGCCGAAGTCATCCAGGGCGATGGAGACCCCCATCTCGCGGCAGGCACCCAGCACATGGGAAACTTCCGCTACGTCGTGCAGAGCGCTGCTTTCGAGAACCTCCAGTTCCAGCCACCCCGGTCGAACGATCGGGTGAGCGGCCAAAAGAGCGCGCAGAGAGTCGGCAAAATCCGGCTGCTGAAGATGATGTGCGGCTATGTTCACGCTCACTGGAATATTCAGTCCGATGGCGTGCCAGCTCTCCAGCTGGGCCAGGGTATGCTCCATCACCCACGCCCCAATCTGGTCAATGAGGGGATGGTCCTCAATGACCGGTAGAAAAGATTCGGGCGTCAGCCGGCCATGTCCAGGATGCTCCCAGCGGATGAGAGCTTCCGCGCTGACCAGCTCTCCCGTGCTCATGTTCACGCGGGGCTGGTAATAAAGAACGAACTCCCCAGCTGCGAGGGCCCGGCGAATTTGCTCTACGTCTTCGTGAAAGCTGCGAACTGTGATGTCGTGTTCGGGATCGAAGACCTGATAACGATTCTTTCCCGCCAGCTTGGACTGATACATGGCCTGGCTGGCCTGCCGCAGCAACTGATCCGCATCGATTTCCTCGCCGTGCGGATAAAAGACGACCCCGATGCTGGCGGAAACCTGGATGTAGATGTCTCCGCTTCTTTCGGGTTGGGTCGCGCACTCCAGCAGCCCCGCGAGGATGGGCCGAGCCGCGTCCGCATCGGCCAAATCCAGCAGCACGGCAACAAATTCGTCTCCGCCGATGCGCGCCAGCGTATCCGCTTCACCCAGAACGCGCTTCATGCGGCGCGCTACGCCCATCAGCACCTGGTCTCCGGAGTCCTGGCCATAGTCGTCATTCACGGCGCGGAACCCGTCCAGATCCATGTAGGCCACGGCCAGCATCCGTCCGCGGCGATGCGCCTGTGCCATGGCCTGCTGCAAACGATCGGTGAGTAAAACCCGATTGGGCAGATTCGTCAGAGCATCGAAATGAGCCATGTGCTCGAGCTGGCGCTCCTGCTCTTTGGCCTGCGTCACATCGGAAAAGTGAGCCACGTAATGCTGGACCCTGGAGGCGCGATCGTAAACCGCGTTGATGGTCAGCGTCTCAGGATAAGTCCTTCCGTCTTTGGCTTTGTTCCATATTTCGCCGGACCACTGGCCGTTTTCGAGCAGCGACCGCCACATATCGCGGTAGAACTCTTCGCTCTGGCGGCCTGATTTGAGTATGCGGGGGTTGCGACCCAGTACTTCCGCCCGGCTGTACCCGGTGATGCGCGTGAACATTTCGTTCACATCGAGAATGGCCCCCTGGGGATCGCTGATCAGGATGCCTTCTCGCGCATGGGTAAATACGCTGGCCGCCAACAGCAGCTTCTCGCGGTCATTCTTTTGCTGCGTAATGTCTTCGCTAAAGATGAGAATGCCGCCTATCGTTCCCTCCGCTGTCCGCCACGGATGCATCTCCCAGCGCAGCCATTGCATGGAGAAGTCCTCGCGTACAAAGCGATCCTCGTCGCAATATAAAACTTCGCCTGCGAGTGTACGGCGATGCAGCACCTTCCACCGCTCCGGGACTTCCGGGAAAACTTCGTAATGCGAGCGCCCGATCAGTTCTACGGATCGGAGGCCGAAATCCTCGCGCCAGCGGCGGCTCGCGGCCAGGTAGTGCATGTCGCGATCGAGCATGGCCAGGGCTGCGGGTGCATGTTCGATGAAAAGCTCCAGCAGTTCTCTGCTTTGGTCGACCTTGCACTGCGCCTCAATTGCCTCCGTGATGTCGGGGCAAATGCCGAATAATCCGATGACTTCGCCGTCTGCATTTTTCAGAGGATACTTTCGGTTGTCGATCCACCGATTAGAACCGTTCGGCAGCCGCAGTCGCTGAATCTCATGCGTGCTGCGGCCCTCGGCCATCACCTGCTCATCCCTTCGGTAGAGCATGTCGGCCATCGCTTCCGGATAAAGATCGTCCCCCGTCTTCCCAGCGAGGTCGGCCTTCCGGTTCTCATCTGCCGGAGGATCCGCCGTCCCCTTTGTGGACGCGACGAAAACGTGATTCCGATCCTTGATGTACATGTAATCGCCGCTGGAGTCCATGAGGGCTCTGAAGCCCTCCGCGATGGAGTTCAGCGCCGGGCGGAATTCTGTTCGCACTGCTGCCCGCAGGCCATTGCTCTGCATGGTGTGGCTGCCTGCAGGAGGATACTCATGCGGCCTATCCCTTCGTCAAGCAATCTGAACAAAATACACGAGGGAATTGACCCTGCAGGTAACTTCATCTCGCTCCAAAGTTATCCACGGTTCTCATGAGCTTAGGTTCGGCCGCGAGTAACGCCTCTCCGACGCTTCAAAAGAATTTGCCGGATCTGCTTCTGTGGAAATCCGCAGTTGCAGAGGATGCCGCTCGATCTAAAGTTCCGGCCGTTCAATGGATTGCAATGTTGGTGCCTTATACCAGAAATCAGAATCGGCCTGATTCTGGTGCCCGCGAAAATTGGTAGGGTAGAGATGGGGTCCCCGTTGACGTCTGTGCAGGCCAGTCCGACTGTTCGCTTCAGCCATGAGGAATTCCGGCGCGCCGTATTTTCTCGCACGCCGCGCACCGCGGTCTTTGACTGCGATGGGACGCTCTGGAGTGGCGACGCCGGTCTCGGCTTCATGACATGGTCCATGGATGCCGGGGTGCTCTCGCGGGACGCCAGCGCATGGATGGATGCGCGTCATCGTCTTTACCGGCACAACGAAGTTTCTGAGCTCGAGATTTGCGGTGAGATGGTGCAAATTTACGCGGGCCTGCGCGAGGAAGAGCTGCGGCGCGCCGCGGCGCGCTTTTTTGCCGCGCATATCGAGGCGGAGATTTTTCCCGAGATGCAGACTCTGGTGGCCGACCTGCGTGCTGCCGGGACGGAGATCTGGGCTGTCAGCTCCACCAATAACTGGGTCATCGAAGAGGGGGTGAGGCGGTTCGGCATCGGGCCTGATCGCGTGCTCGCCGCACGTGTGCGCGTGCAGGACGGCCTGATCACCAGCGACCTGGTCGATGTGCCCACCGATGAGGGCAAGGCCGAAGCGTTGCGGCGCGCCGGCATTTCCTCGCCCGATGCGGTCTTCGGCAATTCAATCCACGACGCGGCCATGCTGGAGATGGCCGAGCGCCCTTTCCCCGTCAACCCGTCGCCGGCTTTAGCGGAAATGGCCGCCCGGCGTGGCTGGAAGGTCTACTACCCGGCGGCGGTATTGGCCGACCACTCGAAATAGTGTGAGAATCGCAGCGCTGCAGCCGAGCGTCAGCATCATCCTCGACCGGCTTGGCCGCCTCGATTGCCTTGTCGCCTGCACCCGCTATTGCGTCGATGCTGTTCCGTCCCTGGGCCAGTGCCAGATGTCCATCGTGCACGACTCCTGGTCCACGACCGTGGACGAGCTGCTCACAGTCAAGCCGGACCTGGTCATAGCTTCGGTTCCTTACAGAAACGAGTCGCTGGCGGCCATCCTGAAAGCCGGCTGCCCTGTCCTGGCGCTCGCTCCGCATTCTCTGGCCGATATCGAAAACGATATTCGGTTGATGGCTGCTTTGACCGAAGCCCGGGCCCAGGGGGAAACGATTGTTGCAGGAATGCGTTCCGCGATCGGTGATGTTCGGCGGCGAACCGCCGCCCTTCGGGGCAGGCCGCTGGTTTATTGCGAGGAGTGGGGCAAGCCGCTGATCCACTCGCAGCTGTGGGTCAAAGAGCTGGTTGAGGCAGCGGGCGGCGTTTTTCTCGGCGAACCCGGCGTGGCCACTACACCGGAAGACATTGCTGACGCCAATCCCGACATCGTCATCGCAGCATGGTGCGGAGCCGGGGATCGGGTTCCGCTCGAAGAGCTCGCTGGGCGTCCTGGCTGGGAGCAGATCCGCGCGGTGCGCGACGACCGTGTTTATTGCATTGCCGACGAACTGCTCAATACTCCCGCTCCGACACTGGTCGAAGGCTTGCGCGCCATCGCCTCCGCCCTGCATCCTGACATTTTCGGTACTACCCGGGGGATTCGCGCTCTCGACCAGAGTCGAACCCTCACGGGTCGCGTCTAAACGGTGAGCGCATATGGTAGATGCGGCGCAAAACGGCAGGGACCCCAAAACCCTCCGCCTTGTGGCGGCTGCGCTCATTCTGCGCGGCGATGAGGTGTTGATCTGCCAGCGCAAAGCCGGTTCGCCTATGGGCCTGAAATGGGAGTTTCCCGGCGGCAAGATCGAGGCGGGCGAGACTCCCGAGCAGGCCCTGCGCCGGGAGCTGGACGAAGAACTGGGCATCCAGGCCTCCATCGGCACGCGCATCGCGCATCTGCGCCACACCTATCGCAGCGGGGGGGCTGTCGATCTGCAGTTCTTCGCCGTCCACAGCTTCGAGGGAGAACTGGTCAACCATATTTTTGAAGATGTTCGCTGGGCTCCCCTGCGCGATCTCCCGGGCTACGATTTTCTCGCAGCCGATCGCGACCTGATCCGCGACCTCGCCGCCGGCAAGCTGCTCTAGTACTCGGCTTCAGGCTTTCGGATTTGCGGCATACTCCTCGTCCGTCACGTGCTCCAGCCAAACTACAGCCGAGCCGCTGTCGTCGGCTTCCTGAATCGCAAGGTGCACCATGGTTCGGCCCGGAGCAGCGCCGTGCCAGTGCACCTCTCCGGCTTCAATCCAGACCGAATCGCCTGAACGAATCTCATGGGGCGGCTCGCCTTTGAGCTGAACCCGGCCCACTCCGGACAGCACATGCAGCGCTTGCCCCCGCGGATGGGTATGCCACGCGGTGCGCGCCCCCGGGGAGAAGGAGACGCGAGCGGAGTTGAAGCGGGCCGGAGGTGTGGAGGCGACGACCTCGTCAATCCACACGCTTCCTGTGAACCATTCGGCAGGCCCCTGGCGGGTTCCGCGCATAGTTTCGGTCAGAATTTTCATCGCGACCTCCTTCGAAAAGGTATCCCGGTTATTTCCCAGGCCTGAACTGCTGCACCATCAGAATCACCGACAGGATACTCACTACCACGGCGGTTACCCATGCCGCTCCGTTGAACCAATGCGAATTCACGTGCTCGCCCATCAGATCTTTCCGGTTGATTAGGAGCAGCACCAGCACGATCACCACCGGCAGCAGAATGCCGTTGAAGGCCTGCGATTCGAGGTACCACTGCATCAGTCTGGCATTGGGAATCAGCATCACCGCCGCCCCTCCGCCCACAATCAGCAGCGTGTAGAGGCCGTAAAAGAAGGGCGCCTCGTTGAAGCGCTTGTCGACGCCCGACTCCACCCCCAAACCCTCGCAAACGACATAGGCAGTTGAAAGCGGCAACACCGATGCGGCGAAGAAGCCCGCGTTGAAAAGTCCAAAGGCGAAGAGCAGGAAGGCATACGAGCCGGCCAGCGGCTTCATGGCTTCGGCCGCGTTCGAGGCGTCCTGAATGTTGGTGATGCCGTGCACCCACAGCGTCGCCGCGCAGGCCACGATGATGAACCAGGCCACCACATCGGTAAAGATCGATCCGACGATCACATCGAGCCGCGAGCCGGCATAGGTCTTCGCGGTCACGCCCTTCTCGACGATCGACGACTGCAGGTAAAACTGCATCCACGGAGCGATGGTTGTGCCGATGACGGCAACCACCGTAAAGACGTAACTGGGATCGCGAAGCACCGCCATGCGCGGCAGCTTAATCGTGGCCAGCCACGCCTCGTGCCAGCCCGGATGCGCCAGCACGCCCGCAATGATGTACGCAAAGTAAAAGGTCGAGGCGACCAGGAAGATTTTTTCGACACTCTTGTAGTCGCCCTTGACGGCGAGCAGCCAGACCAGCGCGCTGCAGATCGGAATAGAAATGAATTTCGAAACATGAAAAAGCTGCAGGCTGCCCGCAATGCCGCTGAACTCTCCAATCACGTTGCCGAAGTTCACCAGCACCAGCAGAAACATCACGATCACCGTGAGCCGCAGGCCGAATTCCTCGCGAATCAAATCGCTCAGGCCTTTGCCCGTCACTGCGCCCATGCGCGCGCACATCTCCTGCACCACGATCAGCGCCAGCGTCACCGGGATCATGGTCCACAGCATCGTGTAGCCAAACTGTGCCCCCGCCTGGGAATAGGTGAATATCCCGTTGGGATCGTTGTCGACATTGGCGGTGATGAATCCCGGGCCGAGCACGGCGAGGAAGAACAGAATCCGGGTTCTCCAGCGTTTCAGCATGACGGCACGATTCTCGGTTGCGGGATTGAAAATCGGAGGAAATGCGAAACCCCAGTGTAGGCGACGAAGCGCCATTTGTCCCATGCGATTTGCTTCCCGCTTCCAATGGTTCGAATGCCGCGAGAGAGTGCTTTCTGTAGACTGAAATCCAGCATGGATTCACGCCAGATTCGCCGCTTCGCATCGCCTGCTCCTCTTTTTGCGCTGCTGTTATCAGCAGCCTCTTTCCTCCCGCAATCCGCGTCGATCGCGCATGCGCAGGGCACGCGCCTCTGGACCGAAGCGCGATTCGAGGAGCTGGAGCGTGGAACCCCCAACGGGGTCGCCATCACCAGCGACGGTCATCTGATTCCCGGGTCGGCGAGCACGGCGATCTTTACCACGCCCTCGACCTATGTCTGGTCAGTGGCGGCCGACCGTGAAGGCAATGCGTACCTCGCCACGGGAACTCCGGCGACGGTCCTGCGAGTGACGCCCGACGGCAAATCGACCACGCTGTTTACCACGCGGGACATGAGCGTCCAGGTGGTGCGGGTCGGCCCCGATGGCGCCGTTTACGCGGCTACGCTGCCCGCGGGGAAGGTGTACAAGCTCGACCCGCACGCCGAGGGCAAGAACGAAGAAACCGCCACCGTCGTCTTCGATCCCACCGCAACCCAGGAGAAGCCCAAATATGTCTGGGACCTGGCCTTCGATGGGCAGGGACAGCTCTATGTCGCCACCGGCGCTCCGGCGGCCATCTACCGCGTGGCTGATGGCTCCCGCGTGGCTGGCGGCGCCCATGTGGCTGGCAGCGTTTCCTCCGGCGCCAAACCGGCGCCAGGCTCCGCCGAGACCCCGTACAAGGCCACCCTCCTCTACAAAAGCGACGAGGAGCACATCCGCTGCCTGGCCTTCGACAAATCCGGCAACCTGATCGCCGGCTCCGACGGCACTGGCCTCATTTACCGCATCGATCCCGAGGGCAAAGCGTTCGTTCTTTACGACGCGCCGAAGAAGGAAATTACCTCCGTCGTCGTGGCTCCCGACGGCAGCATCTACGCCGCGGGCGTGGGTGAGAAGGGAAGGAACAATCTGCCCCCGCTGCCCGTCACCGGACAAGCCACAGTCACTGCGACAATTACCATCGTCACTCCTGGCTCCGTGCAGGCCTTCAACGGCAATACCCTTATCCCCGAGGGGTCGGAGCTCTACGAGATCCCCCACGGCGATGGTCCTCCGCGCAAAATCTGGGGAGGCCACGACGACATTCTCTACGCGCTCGCCTGGACTCCCGACGGTATCCTCGCCGCCACCGGCAATCGCGGCCGCATCTACCGCATTCACGACGACGGCACCTATGCCGACATCGCCCACCTCGAAGCATCGCAGGTGACCGGATTCGCGGACTCACCGAAGGGGCTCTACGTCGGCACCGCCAATGCGGGCAAGCTCTTCATGCTGAGCCACGATGAAGCCTCAGAAGGAACCTACCTCAGCGAGGTGTTCGATGCCGGTGTCTTTGCGCAATGGGGCCGCGCGGAAGTGGAACTCGGGCCCACCCCGGCATCTTCGGCGGTGCGGATGTTCGCCCGCGCCGGCAACATTGAAAATCCCCAGCGCGCCTGGGGCGACTGGAAGCTGTTCACACCCAACACCGGTGAGATCGGCATCGGCTCATCGCGGTTCATGCAATGGAAGCTGGTCGAGCATCCGGGCAATGCCGTGGGGGCGGTCGCCATCAATTACCTGCCCGTGAACCTGCCTCCCGTGGTCGACGAAATCGTGGTCGCACCCGGCGCGCGCGCCAACTTCAATCAGCAACAGCCCGGCCAGCCGCAGCAAATCACCATCAGTTTCCCCACGCAGAATCAGGGAATCAACTTCGGACAGGAGCCGGGCAGGGAACCCTTATCCGCCGTCAAAGACCGCGGCGCGGTCACTGTCCGCTGGGCCGCTCACGACGACAATGGCGACGAGCTGTCCTTCGCCATTTACTATCGTGGCGAGGGCGAGCGCAACTGGCAGTTCCTCCGCGACCACATCACCGAGCGCTTCTATTCGTTTGACTCGTCGCAGTTGCCCGATGGCCATTACCGCGTCAAAGTCGTGGCCAGCGATGCGCGCTCGCACAATCCTGGGGAGGCGCTCACCGCCGACCGCGTCAGCGACGAATTCGTCGTCGATACCACCCCGCCCGTCGTCTCCGGACTCGAAGCGCATCTCGCCGATGGCAAGATTCATACATCGCTCACCGCAACCGACGCCACTTCGCCCGTTTCGCACGCCGAGTATTCGATCGATGCCGGACGCTGGCAGTATGTCGAGCCGGTGGGCAAGATAGCCGATGCCCTCACCGAGCATTTCGAATTCGACGCGCCGCTGCCGCATCCGCGTCCCGACGTCGATGCGCCTGCCGAGCCAGGCGAGCACGTCATCGCCATCCGCGTCTTCGACCGCTACGACAACGCGGTTACGGTAAAGACGGTGGTAATGGAAAGCAGCCATTAGCTGTTAGCTGTTAGCGGTTAGCTGAGAGCCAGGATCCAGAAGCAAGCAGCTATAAGCCAGGAGCTGACAACTAGAAACTAATAACTAACAACTAACAGCATGCGTTTCGAACTTTTCGTTGCCGCGCGTTATCTCCGAGCTAAACGCCGCCAGGCTGTCATCGGCGTAATCACCTGGATTTCGATTGTCGGCGTTGCGGTCGGCGTCGCCTCGCTGATCCTCGCCCTGGCCATCACCAACGGCATGCGCCGCGATCTGCAGGATCGCCTCCTCAGCTCCACCTCGCACGTTGACCTGATGCGCACCATGAGCGACGGAATCCGCGACTGGCGTCAGCTCATGGCCCGCCTCCGCCGTATGCCCCATGTGGTCGGCGCCGCGCCTGGACTCTACGAGCCAGTCCTCATCTCCCGCAACGGCGCCCGCGCCGGCGGCGCTATGCTCAACGGCATCATTCCCGCCGATCAGCGAACCGTCTCCGATATGCTCGCGAACCTCAAAGCGGGCAGCGTCGCACCTCTCGCGCAAACCGCCAATTCCGAAGACCAATATGGCTCGCCCACTCCGCCCCTCGTCATCGGCACCGACCTTGCCGATACCATCGGCGCCAGCCTCAACGACGTCGTTATGGTCACCAGTCCCCAGGGCGACCTCACCCCTTACGGCATCGTCCCGAAATACCAGCGCTTTCAGGTCGTCGGCATCTTTCACTCCGGTTTCTATCAGTACGACTCCAGTTTTGGCTTCATCCGCCTGGCCGACGCGCAGCGCCTCTTCGGCGAACCCGACCTGGTCTCGATCATCTCCTTCCGCGTCGACGATCTTTACCGCGCCAACGTCATCGGCGACGAAATCGAAAAAGCCGCCGGCCCCGGCTTCACCACCACCAACTGGATGGAGCAGAACCGCGAGCTCTTCCGTGCGCTGAAGCTCGAACAGATCGTCACCTTCATTGTGATCGGCCTCATCGTCTGCGTCGCCGCCCTCAACATTCTCATCGCTCTCACCATGATGGTGATGGAAAAGACCAAGGACATCGCGGTGCTCATGTCCATGGGCGTCCAGCCGGGCCAGATCCGCCGCATCTTTCTGTTGCAGGGACTGTTGATCAGCGTCATCGGAACGATTTTCGGACTTATTCTCGGCTACACGCTGGCATGGGCCGGCGGCCACTACCGCTTCATCCATCTTTCCGCCGACGTCTATTCTCTGGACTATCTTCCCTTCGCGCCGCGCATCCTGCATGGCGTGATTGTTACGGCGTTGTCGCTCGGTGTTTCTCTCCTTGCTACGCTGTATCCGTCGAGTTCGGCGGCAAGGGTGCTGCCGGCGGAGGCGCTCCGTTACGAGTGAGACCGAGCCCCATCGGCTCCAAACTCCAGAGGACGATTCTCAGCAATGAAGTTGAAGCTCTGTATCACCGCGTTGTTCTGTCTAATGTCCGCAGCCATTTGCTCCGCCTACTCCTTCCTAACCCACGAAACCATCATCGACATCGCCTGGGACACTTCGATCAAACCGGCACTCCTGGCGCAGTATCCCAACGCCACGCCGGACCAGCTCCGCATCGCGCATAGCTACGCCTATGGCGGCTCCACCATCCAGGATGCCGGCTACTATCCTTTCGGTCACGCCCTCTTCAGCGACCTCACCCACTACGTGCGCACCGGCGACTTCGTCACCAACATGATCCACGAGGCGCATAACATCAACGAGCTGGCCTTTGCCCTGGGCGCTCTCTCCCACTACCTGGGCGATACCGTCGGCCACCAGGACGCCGTCAACGTCTCCGTTCCCGTCGAATTTCACGGCCTCGAAGAGAAGTATGGCCCGGTTGTGACCTACGAAGAAGACCCCCACGCCCACGTTCGTACGGAATTCGCCTTCGACATCGATCAGCTGGGCCACGCCCGGTTCGCCCCGGCGGCCTATCTGCGCCACGTCGGCTTTCGAGTTCCGCGCCGTCTGCTGGAGCGCGCCTTCTACGACACCTACGGCATCTCGCTGCACAGTATCCTCGGCGACGAGACCGCGTCCTTCCGCAGCTACACCTGGGCTGTCCGCCAGTTCCTGCCCCGCGTCGCCTACGGCGAGGTTTTGCTGCACCGCAAAGGCTTCCCCCAGGACCAGGACGTCCCCGCATTCCGGGAATTCGAGCAACGCCTCAAGACCGCGGATTTCGCCAACCACTGGGAGCTGTTCCGGAAAAAGAAGCCGAGCTTCACCACCCGCATTTTCGCGTGCCTCATTGTAATCACGCCGAAGATCGGGCCGCTTTCCGACCTCGCCATTCGCGGTCCTGGCAACGACACGGAAGAAAAGTATGTCGAGAGCGTCAATCGCACCGTCGAGGCTTACCAGCATCTGCTGGGCGAACTGGCGCAGAAAGGCCACGACGGATTCGCCGTTCCCGATCTTGACCTCGACACCGGCACTCCAACGCGACCGGGAACCTATCACCTCACTGACAAGACCTATGCGAAGCTGCTGGGCCGTGTGACCCAGCAGAACGCCAGGCCGCCCGCCGGCCTGCGGAAGAACATCCTCGCCTTCTACTCGGATCCCAATGCGCCGATCGAGACAAAGAAGCATCGTCGCCAGTGGAAGAAAGTGCAGCGGGAACTCACAACTCTGCGCAACATGCCCGCCACGCGCATCCCAAACGCGAAGTGACCTGCTCAAACCCAAACAAAGCTTACCTCTGTCCTCGCCCCGTTGCTAACGACAGTAACTCCCGATCGCATCCTTCTCGCTCGGACCCCGCTCCTTACCCGCTTTGCCGTGTATTCTGCCCTTGGCATGCAGCGCATACTCACCGCCGCGATTCTGATCCCTCTCGTCCTCGTGGTGATCTTCGTTTCTCCCAAATGGCCCCTGGTCCTCATGGGGTTCATCTTCGTTTTTGCGTCTCTTGCCCTATGGGAATACCTGGGCCTCGCCGCCGCTATGGGCGCAAAGCCTCCACGCATCGTGGTCATCGTCTGCCTGGCGATTCTGTACGCGGCTGTTTTCCGCCGCCCCGATTGGATGGCTCCCGTGCTCGGCTGTCTTTCACTGGCGCTGCTCATCATTTGCACTTTTCGTTCTCCGGTCAACCGCGTCCTGTCTGACACCGCTTATTCGGTTTTCGGCCTGGTCTACGTCGGGCTGTCGATGTCGACTATTTACCTGCTGGAGGCGCAGGACAACGGGCCCTCCCTGCTCCTCTTCCTGCTTCTGGTTGTCTGGTGCGGAGACATCGCCGCGCTCTACATCGGGCGCTCCTTCGGGCGCTGGTCGCTGTCACCCACTCTCAGCCCCAACAAAACGTGGGAGGGGACGTTTGCCTCGGTCGCGGGCAGCGTTCTGATCACGGTCGTGCTGGTCTTCCTGGCTGGAATCCTTAACTCTCACGAAATCCTGTGGCTCAGCTATCCCGGAAACTACCTGCACTGGATCGGCCTCGCTGTGCTGATCAATATTGCCGCGCAGCTGGGCGACCTGGTCGAATCAGCCATGAAACGCGGCGCCGGCGTGAAGGATTCCGGCTATCTGATGCCAGGCCACGGTGGTGTTCTGGATCGCATCGACGCGCTGCTGCTGGCCGCGCCGGTGCTGTGGTACGCGCAGCTGGCGCAGCAGTCCTTTTAGGTCAGGATTATGCGTCTTGTTGCTGGACTTGACGACGTCGAAGGACAACTTTGAAGCGCCTCGCCATTCTGGGATCGACCGGCTCCATCGGCCGGAGCACTCTGAGCATCGTCGAGAGCTTCCCTGAGCGCTTCGCAGTTGTCTCCATGGCAGCTGGCCGCAACATCGATACCGCTCACCAGCAATGTCTGCGATGGCGCCCTCATGTCATCTCGATGGCCACCGAAGAGCTGGCCGCCGATCTCCGGCGCCGTCTCATCGAGGACGGTGTCACCACCACCGAAGTCGTGTGGGGAAGCGAAGGCACGGTCCGCGTCGCTACGCTGCGGGAAGTCGACTTCGTGGTCTCCGCCATTGTCGGCGTTGCCGGCCTCGAAGCCACCTGGGCCGCCGTCCAGGCGGGAAAGACCATTGGTCTCGCGAACAAGGAAGCCATGGTCGCGGCGGGAGAGATTCTCACCGCTGCCGCGCGCGAGAAAAACGTCGCCCTGTTGCCCATCGACTCCGAACACAACGCCATCCACCAGTGCATGCGCGCAGGGCACCGCAGCGAGGTCCGGCAGATCTGGCTCACCGCTTCGGGCGGCCCCTTCCGCACTCTGCCCATCGAAAAATTCGACAGCATCACCGTCGAACAGGCCCTCCACCATCCCACCTGGGTGATGGGCCAGCGCATCACCATCGATTCGGCAACCATGCTCAATAAAGGCCTCGAGATCATCGAAGCCTGCCGCCTCTTCGATCTGCCGCCCTCGGCGATCAAGGTGACGGTGCATCCGCAGTCCACCGTCCACTCGCTGGTGGAGTACGTCGACGGCAGCCTCATCGCGCAAATTTCAGTCACCGATATGCGCCTGCCCATCCTTTACGCTCTTAGCTATCCGGAGCGGATCGCTTCCGATCTGCGCTTCGATATGACCGCTCTCTCCGATCTGCACTTCGAGCCGCCCGACCTCCAGCGATTCCCCTGCCTGCGCCTGGCCTATGAAGCCGCCGAGAAGGGAGGCGCCCACCCCATTGCGCTGAACGCCGCCGACGAAATCGCTGTCGACGCCTTCCTCAAACGGGCCATTCCTTTTACGGGGATTCCCGCTACAATAGAACAGGTACTCGAGACAACCCCGGAGACGCACCCGGCGACCATAAAAGAAGTGCTCGCGGCTGATAATCAGGCACGCGAGCTGGCGCGGGAGGTTTTGGCGGGACGCGGAGCGCCGCGCCGTTGCTGAGTCTGCCGTTTCTCCGGTGTTCTGCTGAGGTTTGCAACAGATTTCGCCCAAGTGTTGAATATGCCCTTTGCCGTCGTCGCAACCCTCTCCTTCCTTCTCGTGCTGGGCGTGATGGTGCTCGTGCACGAATTCGGTCATTTCGCCGTAGCCAAGCTTTGCGGTGTCCGCGTCGAGGTTTTCTCCCTTGGCTTTGGCACACGCCTTTTTGGCGTCAAATGGGGCGATACCGACTACCGCGTCAGCGCACTGCCGCTCGGCGGCTACGTCAAAATGTCCGGCGAGACACCCGGCTCAGAAACAACAGGCGATCCAGGCGAATTCAGCTCCCACCCGCGCTGGCAGCGGATCCTCATCGCCGTGGCTGGTCCTGTCTCGAACTTCATCCTGGCTTTCGTGCTCATGGCAGGCCTCTACATGATGCACAACGAGGTTGAGCAATACCTCGATTCTGCCGCGGTTCTCGATGTGGTCCCACCCAATTCGCCCGCCGGCCGCGCCGGCCTCCAGACCGGCGACCGCATCGTCCGCTTCGACGAAGAGAAGAATCCCACCTGGGAAAAACTGAACGACCGCGCATTGCTCGATCTCAACTCCACCGTTCCTATTACCGTCGAGCGGAATGCAAACGGACAGGCCAAACAGTTCAGCACCGAACTGTTGCTCGCCGACCCCACGAAAGGCCAGGACTTCGAGATTGAATCGTTGGGCCTGCTCCCAAAGGAGCAGGACGGTCCGGTGATCATCGGCGACGTCACGTCCGGCTTTCCCGCAGTGAAGGCTGGGCTTAAGGCAGGCGACGGAATTGTGTCTGTGGATGGACAGCCGGTTCATGGAGTGCACGCGATCATCGCGGTGCTCGATGAAGGTGGCAACAAGCCGGCGAACCTGGTTGTCGATCGCGACGGTAAACAATTCAATCTAACGATTCAGCCCATCTGGGCGGATAACGGTACCGGGGAGCCTGGCTATCGGCTCGGTTTCACCCCTGCTCCGCCGCCGTTCCACGTCGAGCAGTTGCCGCTGCCCCAGGCCGTGCGCCGCTCCGTCAGTTATAACCTCCGCTACTCCGGCTATATTCTGGAAATCCTCCGCCGCATGTTCACCCACCACGGCGCGGTGATGCAGCAGCTCAGCGGTCCCATCGGCATGGCGCGCATGACCGGTGAAGCCGCCGAGATGCGTGGCTGGGAGCCGATCATCGGCCTCACCGCGCTCATCAGCCTCAACCTTGGCATCATGAATCTGCTGCCCATCCCCATCCTCGATGGCGGCATGATTCTTCTCCTGTGCATTGAAGGCCTGCTGCGCCGCGATCTCAAACAGGAATTCAAGGAGCGCATGTATCAGGTCGCTTTTGTCATGCTGATCCTGTTCTTCGCGATCATCATGGTCAATGATGTCTCCAAGCTGAACCTCTTCTCGCGCCTCAAGCCGTAGCGTTTGTCCGATACGCAAATAAGGTCCGCATTTTCCGCGGACCTCTTGTTGTTGTGACGTGCGTCGAAGTGTCACATCGCCATCGGCGGCGGCCGATACCCAAACTCGCTCTCGACAGCGGCAGCCACCGCCAGGACCAATTCGTCCGCAAACGGCCGGCCCGCGATCTGCACGCCAATCGGCAACCCTTCTGACGACTGGCTCACCGGCACCACCGCCGCCGGTCCGCCCAACAGATTAAACCACTGCGTGTACCGCATCGCGTCAAGATACGCGACCGTCTTTCCTTCAACCGTCCAGCTGCGCTCGAAGGGACGAAACGCCGGGGTCGAGCACACCGGACAGAGCAGAATCGGGAACTCACGCATCTCTTCGAGCAGCCGTCCACGCACTTTGTCCGACTCAACCCATGCCTCGAGCACGAAATCGGCCAGGGACGCGCCTGTCAGCGGAACCTCCGCCCGCGCTATCGCAAGAAAATCGCGAAACGTCGGGCTCAACTCGTCTTCATGACCGCGAATCGTGGGCTCGTACAACATCGCGCCGCACTGCACAAAGAAAACCCACCACAATTTTCGCGCCGCTTCGAGCGACTCCGGCCGAAACCGCTTCACCGTGAACCCCTGGCGCTCAAGCGCCCGCGCCGCCTGCTTCACCGCGGCCAGCGTCTCTGCCGTCACAGGAACAACGCCATCATCCTCGAACCATCCAATCGGAACCCGCCTTGCCTCTTCGAGCGAAACCGCCCGATGCGCTACCGGCGCGCTGTTCGGATCGGTGTCGTCCTGTCCCGACAGCGTCTCAAACAAGAGCGCCAGATCGCCGACCGTCCGCGCCATTGGTCCAATCGAGCCCAGAAATGAAAACGGTCCGAGACAAGGAGGCAAATGTCCCGCGGCAGGGAAGCGGCCCGCCGTGGGCTTCAGCGCGCAGATTCCAGTGAAGTGCGCGGGCTCGCGCACCGATCCGCCGCTGTCGCTGCCCAGACCCGCAGCAGACATTCCTGCAGAGATCGCCGCTGCTTCGCCTCCGCTCGATCCGCCCGCTGTGTATTCCACGTTCCACGGATTCCGAGTGCTCCCATAAAGCAGGTTCTCCGTCTCGTAGGCCATCAGGAACTCGGGGCAATTCGTCGTCCCCAGCACCACCGCGCCCGCCGCAAGCAGCCGCTCCACCACGACAGCGTTTTTCTCAGGAATGTTTCCGCGATGCAGCACGCTGCCGATCTCGCATCGATACCCTGCGACAGAAATTGACGACTTCACCGTCACCGGCAGTCCCGCTAACGGGCCCGAGTTCAAATCCAGCCGCACCCGCGCCGCCTGTGTGCGCACCCGCTCAGCGTCGAAATCCACCAGCGCATTCAGCTCCGGATTCAGCAGGCGAATTTGCGCGATATGCTCCTCCGCCAGCTCCAGCGGCGTGATCGCGCGCCTCCGCAGCAACGACAGCTGTTCGGTAGCGGGCAGAAGGGTGACGGCCATGAATGGAATCGACGCCAATTATAATTTTTTCAGAGTGCAGACTGATTCGTTCCTCGCCCCCAAAGGTCCACCAGGCCCTGCTTCCTGGTTTTCGTGGGCCGAAATTCTCGGGCGCGCAAACGCCGCTTGCGGCCCGATTCTCATCCCCGCCGTCGCTGGCCAGCGCGTTCTGGTTACTGGCGCCGGAGGCTTCATCGCCTCGGCGATGGCGCGGATTTTAGCCGCGTCCGGCGCGCAGCAAATCATCCTTCTCGAAATCGCCGAGCAGCCGCTCTTCGAAATCTCAACCAATCTTGCCAGGCAAGGTCATGGAGACCTCTGCGTCCCTATCCTCGGTAGCGTCCGCGACCGCGCGTTGTTGACCGCCATTTTCGACGAGCATCGCCCGGATTTGATCCTTCACGCCGCCGCGCTCAAACATGTCCCCCTCATGGAGCGCAATCCCTTTGCGGCGGTCGCAACCAATAGCATCGGGACCTGGCTCCTCGCGCAGATCGCCGCGGACCATCGCGCTCGCCAGATGGTCCTCATCTCCACAGACAAAGCCATCGCGCCGCACAGCATCATGGGCGCCTCCAAGCGTATCGCCGAGCTGGCCATGCTCGCGCACCCGCAATTCACAACGGTCCGGCTCGTCAACGTTATCGGTTCGCCGGGCAGCGTCGCGCCGCTGTTTGCCCAACAGATCGCGTCCGGCGGTCCCGTCACGGTAACCCACTCCGCCGCTACCCGTTTTTTCCTGACGCTCGATGAGGTCGTCGCGCTCCTCACGCAGACCATCGCCGCTGCGCCGCACGGCATTCTCGTTCCCGACCCCGGAGACCCGATTCGCATCGAAGACCTCGCTCGTCGCATGACTTCAGCCGGCGCGGAAACCCGCGAGATCTCGATCGTCTTCACCGAGCCGCGCCCTGGCGACAAGCTCGACGAATCTCTAATTTCCCCGCGCGAAACATACGCCGCAAATGCCACGCCTGATCTGCGCAACGTCATCAGCCCCGCTTTTCACGGCCTCGACGACGCCGTCCGCGCCCTCGAATCCGCCATCGCCGCCCGCGACCTCGCGCTCCTGCTCAGGCTCGTTGAAAGGCTTGTTCCCGACTATGAGCCGAGCATCCTCCTGCGCAACGCCGTCGCAGAATTCGTCTCGCAATGAAGCGCCGCATCGCCGTTGTCACCTCATCGCGAGCCGACTACAGCCATCTCTACTGGCCGCTCAAGCTCTTGTCAGAACATCCTGCCGTCGACCTTCGCCTCATCGCAATGGCCTCGCATCTCTCGCCCGAATTTGGCTCGACGATCCGCGAAATCGAGAAAGACGGCTTTCCCATCGCCACCCGCATTGAAAGCCTGCTCAGTTCCGACACCGACATCGGCATGGCGAAGAGCATCGGAGTCGCCGTGCTCTCACTTGCCGATACGCTGGGCGAAATGCGCCCTGACCTGCTGCTTCTCATCGCAGACCGCTACGAGATGCTCGCCCCCGCATCCGTCGCGCTCTCTTTGCGTATCCCCATTGCGCACATCGAGGGCGGCGAGATCAGTGAAGGCGCCATCGACGACGCGGTGCGCAACGCGCTCACCAAAATGAGCCACATCCATTTCACATCCACAGAAACCGCTCGCGAACGTGTGATCGCCATGGGTGAAGAGTCGTGGCGGGTCCATCGCGCGGGCGCTCCCTCGCTCGACCATCTGCGCCGCAGCAAGCTCCTCTCCCGCGAAGAAGTCGAATCCGCCTGCAATCTCGATCTCTGCGGACCCGACCAGCGCAGGCCGTCGATGCTCGTCGCCTACCATCCCGTTACCCTGGAACTCGACACAACCACGGAAGCCGATGCGCTCTTCAACGCGCTCGAACAAGTCGCCAGCCAGGGCACGATGCAGATCCTCTTCTGCTATCCCAATGCAGACGCCGGCAGCCGCTCGCTGATCGACCGCACCCGAGCGTTCCTCGCTCGCCACTCATCCGCCAGGCTCTTCGTCAATCTCGATCCTGTGACGTACTGGAGCCTCCTCCGCTGTGTCGATCTGATGCTCGGCAACTCCTCGAGCGGCATTATGGAGACCGCCTCCTTCACGCTGCCCACCATTAATGTCGGGCTGCGTCAGAAAGGCCGCGAGCGCGCCCGCAACGTTCTCGACGCCGAGCCCGACGCCGCAGCCATCCTCGCACGGATCGCCGAAGCGCGCAGCCCCGCGTTCCGATCCTCTCTCAATGGAATGACCAACCCCTACGGCGATGGTCATGCCGCCGAGCGCATCGTCGAAGTCCTCACCAGCGTTTCCCTCGGCCAGGAACTGCTCATCAAGCGCGCCATGCCGATCACCGTCAGGCAAGCGACATGACCGCAATCGACATCCCGCTCTCCGCGCCCGACATCACCGACGCTGAAATCAACGCGGTCGTCTCCGTCCTGCGTACACCGCGTTTAAGCCTGGGCCCACAGATGGAGCAATTCGAGGCCGCGATGGCCGCGTACATCGGCGTGCCCCAAGCTGTCGCCGTCAGTTCGGGAACAGCGGGCCTGCACCTCGCGCTACTGGCCCTGGGCATCGGCCCGGGCGACGAGGTCATCGTCCCTTCCTTCACCTTCATCGCCGTAGCCAACGCTGTCCGCTACGTCGGCGCTCTCCCCGTTTTCGCGGATATCGACTCCGAAACGCTCAACCTCTCCCCCACCAGGGTCGAGGCCGCCATCACGCCGCACACGCGCGCGCTCATCGCCGTGCACACTTTCGGCCGTCCCGCCGACATTGCGGCCCTGCTTGAAATTGCAAACCGTCACAACCTGCGCGTCATTGAAGACGCTTGCGAGGCCATCGGCGCGGAAGTTGGCGGCCGCCGGGTCGGCTCCTTCGGCGACGCCGGGGTCTTCGCCTTCTACCCCAACAAGCAGATCACCACCGGCGAAGGCGGCATGGTTGTCACGCGCCACGCCGAAATCGCCAGGAGCATGCGCGCTTTACGTAACCATGGCCGTTACGAATCCGGGCCCCGGATATCGGTTCAGCCCGCAGATACTGGGCTCGACCACGCCGAGCTCGGCTATAACTACCGCCTCTCCGAGATGCAGTGCGCGATGGGCCTTGCGCAACTGGGCCGCATTGATGAGATCCTCGCTCGCCGCGAAGCCATCGGCCGCCGCTATTGCGACCTGCTGCGTGACGATCCGTTTTTCATGGTCCCAGCCACAGATATCCCCGGCCAGCGCCTCAGCTGGTTCGTTTTTGTCGTTCGTCTCGGGCCCTCTTTCACGCAGGCCGATCGCGACCGCATCAGCCACACCCTGGCCGCCGGGGGCATCGCCACAGGCCGCTACTTCGCGCCGATTCACCTGCAGCCCGCGTATTCGGCCTGGCGCAACTCCCACCTGCCGGTCACAGAATTCGTGGCCCCGCGAACTCTGGCCCTGCCATTCTTCAACCGCATCACCAGCCAACAGATCGAATGCGTCTGCGCAGCGCTGCAATCCTCTTTATGCCGCAAACCGTAGTTTTTTCCACGTGCTCCGCCTCTGCCGATTCAATAGGCGTGTTCAGAGGCGAATGCTACGATGGGGCCATATGTCCCCCAGCCGTAAGACAATCCGGAGGCGCGCCGCTCCAGCAAAGGCGCGTTCGAAGCCTTCCGTCAATCCGCGCAGTCTGGTCATTCTCACCGGTCTCTCCGGCTCCGGCAAAGCCTCCGCGCTCAAAGCTTTTGAAGACCTCGGTTTTTACGCTGTCGACAATATGCCCGTTTCGCTCACGCCGCATTTTGCGGAACTGGTCGCGCATTCCCGCGACATTCGTCGCGCAGCGCTCGTTGTCGATGTGCGCGAAGGCCAGAGTCTTGAGAAATTCCCCGCCATTCTGCGCGAGATACGCGGCATTCTGCCCACCACCGTGCTCTTCCTCGAAGCTTCGCGCGCCGCGCTGCTTGCTCGTTATTCTGAAACGCGCCGCCCCCACCCGCTCGGTCGCCAGGCGCGCGTCACCGGCGCCCTCCAGGAAGAACGGCGCCTGCTCGAGCCCATCCGCAAAGTTGCCGACGTCGTCATCGACACCACCAAATTCAATGTCCACGAGCTCCGCGCCTACATACAGAGCAAATTCGAGCGCGAGAGCGACGGCAAAAGCCTGCTCATCTCCTCGGTCAGTTTCGGATACAAACACGGAGTGCCGCTCGACGCCGACCTCGTCTTCGACGTGCGCTTCCTGCCCAACCCCCACTTTGTTCCGGAATTCCGCAACCTTACCGGCAAAGATCCGAAGGTCGAGAACTACATCATCGGCTTTCCCCAGACCCGCGAATTTCTCGACCGCGTCACGGAGCTGCTGCTCTTTCTGCTTCCGCACTACATAACCGAGGGCAAAAGCTATCTAACCATCGCGTTCGGCTGCACTGGCGGCCAGCACCGCTCCGTCATGATCGCCGAGGAGATCGCCCGCCGCATCGAACGCCACGGCTACCGCGCCAAGACCGCTCATCGCGACATGCCCCACTAAACGGGGCGCCGAATCATCATGTCACTTGGCGGCGTGCTGCGAAACCGACAGCACATTGCCATCGGGATCCTTGAACCACGCAACCTTATCTCCGTTGGGAAACGTGCAGACGCCATGCGCATCCTGACCCATGTTCGGATACCGCTCGAACGTCACGCCCTTCTGCTTGAGCTTCTCCATCGCGGAACCGATGTCGCTCGCCTCCCACCCCAACACCGTGTTCTGCGCCGGAGTAAATCCCTGCGTCTTCGCGATGCGCAGCATCACGCCGTTCATATCGAAAACAAGCGCAAAACCGTCATCGCGCACAAAACTCAAACCAAGCTTGTCGAGATAGAAAGCCACAGCCTCGTCCGGCTTCTGCGTCATCAGGAATGTCACAACCTTATCCATAGAACCCTCCGCGATTGCCCATCCTACCCGATTGCACATCTCCCGAAAATCGACCGCCTCCCGCGACCGTCCCATTACGTCCCGCCTTTTCCTCAATACGCCACCACGATCCTCCTGACCCCTCCCGGCGCGCGCGACCTAAAATAGAAGCAGCAACCATGGCGGAATTCACTCATCTTCATCTCCACACCGACTACTCCCTGCTCGACGGCGCCTGCGACGTTGAAAAGCTCGTCAAGCACGTCGCCAGCATCGGTCAGAAGTCCGTCGCCATTACCGACCACGGCAACATCTACGGCGCGGTGCATTTTTTCGACGCGGCAAAGCACCACGGCATCCATCCCATTCTCGGCTGCGAGCTCTACGTCTGCCAGAAAGACGACCATCGCGCCGACCCTCAGGGAGACGACTACAACCACCTGCTCGTCCTTGCAGAAAACGAAGAGGGCTACCGCAATCTCGTCCGCATCACCTCTGAAGCCTCCCTGCACGGCTTCTACAAGAAGCCGCGCGTCAGCAAGAAGTATCTCGCCGAGCACGCGAAGGGGCTGATCGGCTTCTCCGGCTGCCTCGCCGGTGAGTTATGCGAGAACCTCATGGCCGGCAAGTATGACGCAGCCCGCGCCACCGCCAGCCAGTACCAGGACATCTTCGGACGCGGCAACTTCTTCCTCGAAATTCAGGACCAGGGCCTCGATCTCGAGAAGAAAATTCACGCCGACCTCTTCCGCCTCGAGAAAGATCTCGACATCCCGCTCGTCGCCACCAACGACAGCCACTACCTCTGCGAAGACGACGCGCACGCGCACGAGGTCCTGCTCTGCGTGCAGACTCTCGCCTCCATCAACGACCCGAAGCGCTTCAAGTTCGACTCCGATCAGTTCTTCGTCAAGTCCGCCGCCGAGATGGAGCGGCTCTTCGCGCACGCGCCTGAAGTGGTCAGCCGGACCATGCAGTTTGCCGAGCGCTGTCATCTCAAGCTGAACCAGGTCGACAATCCCTTTCCCGAATTCGCAGTTCCCGCCGGTCACACCATAGACAGCTATTTCGAAGAGGTATGCCGTGAGGGCCTGAAGAAGCGTCTCGAAACAGCAGTGCACCAGCTGGAATTGCGCGGCGTGCAGCGCACGCCCGTTCATGAGTATCAGTCGCGCCTCGACTTTGAGATCGGCGTCATCCGCCAAATGAAGTACTCGGGCTACTTCCTCATCGTCTGGGACTTCATCAAGTACGCCCGCGACCATGGCATTCCCGTCGGTCCTGGGCGCGGCTCCGCAACCGGATCGCTCGTCGCCTACGCGATGGAGATCACCAACATCGATCCCATGCAGAACGTGCTGCTCTTCGAGCGCTTCCTCAACCCGGAACGCGTCACCATGCCGGACATCGACGTGGACTTCTGCCAGAACCGTCGCGGCGAAGTCATCGAGTATGTGACGCGGAAGTACGGCCGTGAGCAGGTGGCGCAGATCATCACCTTCAACACCATGGCCGCGAAGGCCGCAATTAAAGACGTCGGCCGTGCCCTCGACATGCCTTACGGCGACGTGGACCGCATCGCCAAGCTCATCCCCACAACCATCGGTATCACCATCGACCGCGCTCTGAAAGATTCGCCGCCGCTGCAGGAAGCCTACGACGGCAACCCCCAGATTCGCGAGCTCATCGACACGGCGAAAAAGCTCGAGGGCCTGGTGCGCGGCGCCGGAGTTCATGCCTCTGCCGTGGTGATTGCGCCGCGTCCGCTCACCGAGCTGGTGCCGCTCAACCGCACTAAAAACGACGAAATCGTGACTGCCTACGACATGAAGGCGGTCGAGAAGATGGGTCTGTTGAAGATGGACTTCCTCGGCCTCGCGACCCTCACCGTGATCACCGACTGCGTGAGGCTCATCGAGCAGACGCGCGGCGAAAAGCTCGACATCGAGTTGGTCCCACTCGACGATCCCGAAACCTTCAAAAAAGTGTTTCACACGGCGCTCACTTCAGGCGTCTTTCAGTTTGAATCCCCGGGCATGCGCGACGTTTTGCGCCGCTACAAGCCCGATACGGTAGAAGAATTGACCGCTCTCAACGCGCTCTACCGCCCCGGCCCCATGGACATGATCGACGACTTCATCGAGCGCAAGTGGGGACGCCGCAAGGTGGAGTTTCTGCTTCCCGAACTCGAGGCCATTCTCAAAGATTCCCTCGGCGTCATCGTCTATCAGGAACAGGTCATGCGCATCGCCAACGTGCTGGCCAGTTACAGCCTCGGCGAGGCCGATCTCCTGCGCCGCGCCATGGGCAAGAAAAACGCCGAGGCCATGGCGGAGCAGCGCGAGCGCTTCATGAGCGGCGCCGCGGCCCTTGGCCATCCGAAGGCCGCCATCGGCGAAATCTTCGATCTGATGGCGAAGTTTTCCGGCTACGGCTTCAACAAGTCTCACTCCGCCGCCTACGCGCTGCTTGCCTATCAAACCGCCTATCTCAAGACTCACTATCCGGTCGAGTTCATGTCGGCGCTGCTCACCTCGGAAATTTCCAAGCCCGAGAACGTCGTCAAGTACATCAAGGAATGCCGCGAGATGGAGATCGCCGTCGAGCCCCCAGATGTCCGTCACAGCGATGCCGACTTCACCCCTCACGGCGACGCAATCCGCTTCGGCCTCACCGCCATTAAGAACGTCGGACGCAATGCCATCGACTCCATCCTCGCCGTGCGCGCGGAACTCGCCGGGGAAGGGAAGAGCTTCGCCTCCTTCCAGGAATTCTGCGAGAAAATCGATCTGCGCCTGCTCAACAAGCGCGTCATTGAATCCCTTATCAAAGCCGGAGCACTCGATTCCTTCGGCCGCCGTGCTCAGCTTCTCGCCGCCGTCGACAAAACCATGGAGCGCGCCCAGAAAGCCCAGCGCGACATCGAAGCCGGCCAGTCCGGACTCTTCGGCATCTTCGAAAATCCATCCAATGGCCACAAGAACGACGAGCTGCCCAACGTTCCCGACATGGAAGAGAGCCAGCGCCTCGCCGCGGAGAAGGAGGTCCTTGGTTTCTTCGTCTCCGGCCATCCGCTCGACAAGTACGCGGAAAAGCTGCGCAACCTCCCCGGTGTGGTCGACGTCGAATCAGCCCTTGAAATGAAGCCGCCGCCCTCGAACGGCCGCCGCGGCCAGGCCCCCGAAAACGAAATCTCCATCGCCGGCGTCATTCTCGGGCTCAAGGTTGCCAAGTCAAAGCGCTCCGGCGAACTCTACGCACAGGCCGCGCTTGAAGACGCCAGCGGCAAGATCGAGCTCATCTGTTTTCCCAAGGATTACGAGCGCCTTGCGCAGCAGCTCCGCATCGAAGTCCCGGTGCTTATCCGCGGACAACTACGCGCCGACGAAGACGCCGCGCCCAAGCTATGCGTCTCCGCCATCCAGGCTCTTGAAGACGTGAAGGTGCGCCTGCCGAACAACATCCGCATCCGCATCCCGCTCGATCGCATGAGCGAAACCACCCTCGTTGAGCTGCACGACCTTGTCGTCTCCGCTCCAGGCCCCGCACGCGTGATGCTCAACGTCGAACAGCGCGGCCAGTACTGCGTGGTTATGGAGCCGGAAGGCATCAGCGTCGCAGCCGATCGCGCTTTCATCGACAAAGCCGAGCTGCTCCTCGGTCGCGGTATGGTTCAGGCCGTGGAATAAATCGGAGCAACAATTCCTCACCTCTTCGCAGCATAATTGCAGAGCGCCGAGATGGAACACTCATGACAGAGTGGACGATTATTCCGGCACACCTCTTTGCCATGCTGCCTGAGCAGCAGATGAGCCTCCGCTAATTTCGCGGGATCCGTGGGTATCTCCGAAGCGATCGAATCCTGCACCGACTTATAAGTCTTCCCATAATTTCTGACATGTTCGCGTCCGTAGCCCACGCGGGTCAGAACCCGCAGCCCATTCCATTCGAGCGGTAGTCCCGGCGCCGCCCCGCAGAACATCAGAATCTTCTCCGCTCCCGGGTCTCCAATGTTGGGAAACTGTTTGAGAGCTCTTTTCGCCTGCGCGTAAGGCCGCGTGAGGATGCTGTCCAGATCACCACCAAACTGATCGCGGCAAATCCTCGCAATCTCAAGCCATCGGAAGACACGCACCTCGGGGCGCATGCCTCCCAGGGTCGCCCAGGATAAGAGAACGTCCCGATCGGCTGCGAGGATCGCTTCAGGAGTCAGTCCAACTTCCTTGCGCAGGCCTTCCAATACCTCTCGCCGCCGATCGTCGGGCATCAGATAACACGCGTTCTCCCACAACACCAATTCGAACGGACCCTTGGCCGGAGGCAGTACCGCTGGCCCGTACTGGCGTCTCAACAGCGCGAGGATTTTCTTCAGAGTCGCCACGATAGATCCATAAGCGCGTCCAAAAGTCTCGGAAACCCGCCTCACTCTATCACGCATGGGCGGCTTCGCTGCCCTTGACCCGGGTTCCGAATTGTCCGCGCTCCCGCCATCTACAATGCTCCAAGCCCATGCAGCTCGACTCCACGGCTTCGCCGCACGCCCCGCATCGCCGCTGGCGCATCGCTGTCCTGCTCGGCATCGGCGTGCTCATCAACTTCTTCGATCGCGTCAACATCTCCGTTGCCCACGACGCCCTCCGCCAGGCCTGGGGCATCTCCGCGCTTACCTTTGGCGTTCTTTCAAGCGCCTATAACTGGACCTACGCCGTTCTCCAGATCCCGATCGGCGTCATGCTCGACCGCTGGGGAGTGCGCCGCGTCGGCCGAGTTGCAACGTTGCTCTGGAGCCTCGCCTCCTTCGCCTCCGGCCTTGCGCCCGGCCTGCGCAGCTTCTTCGCCGCGCGCCTTCTCCTGGGAGTCGGCGAAGCCCCCACCTTCCCCGCCAACGCCAAAGCCATCGGCTACTGGTTTCCGGATCGCGAGCGCAGCTTCGCCACCTCCATCAACGACGCGGCCGCCAAGTTCGCCTCCGCCATCGGCGTGCCCATCCTCGGCCTGCTGCTCATCGCCTTCGGCTGGCGCTGGAGCTTCCTCTTTACCGGCTTCATCAGCTTTCTCTATTTCCTGCTCTTCTGGCGTATCTACCGCAATCCCAGCGAAGACCCGCGCCTCAGTCCCGCCGAGCGCAACCTCATGGCCGAAGGCAACGCCCAGCCGGAGTCCGCGCCTGCTACGCACCTCCATGGCGCTCCGCTGCTCTATCTCATGCGCCAGCCGCAGGTCATCGGCGCAGCCATCGGCTTCGCCTCCTATAACTACGTCTTCTATCTCGTGCTTACCTGGCTGCCCAGCTATCTATCGATGTCCCTGCACGTCGATCTGCTGCACTCCGCCCTCGACACCAGCATCCCCTGGCTGGTGGCCACTGTCACCGACCTGCTCATCGGCGGCTGGATGGTCGATGCGCTCGTCAGCCGAGGCGCGCGTCCCTGGCTGGTCCGACAATCCGTACTCGTCGGCGGACTCGCCTTCGGCGCGGCCCTCTACGGCGCAAGCTTCGCCCACACTGCCAGCCACGCCCTCATCTGGATCAGCATCGCCATGGCCGGACTCGGCGCCATGGCCCCGGTCGGCTGGTCCATCCCCTCGTTTATCGCGCCCCGCGCCAGCGTCGGCCGGGTCGGGGGCATCATGAATTTCGCTACCCAGATCGCCGCCATCTCGGCACCCATCGTCACGGGCTACTTTGCCGGGAAGCACAATTTCCGCGCGTCCTTCCTCATCGCCGCCGTCGTTCTCGCCATCGGAATTGCCGGCTACATCCTCGGCCTTGGCAAGCTGCGCGTCATCCCCGAGTTGAAAAGCAGGCAGTAGGCAAAAGGCAACAGAAAAGCGTCCGGGGTGGGTACCCCCCTTATCTCGTTTTTGCAAGTATTTGAAAAATTGTGCCCTTGTGGGTGTTATCGAGCTCGATAACACCTCTCCAGGGTCGGCGGTCGGCCTTCTAAGGTCCATGGTTGAGCGGTCGGCGTTCAACGTTTAGATGAGGCGCAGTTGCGGCTATCCGGCAGCAGCGGCGATGAGAAAGAGCTGGGTTGCGCGAGTTTTGATCGCGCGAGGTCCCTGGGGCCTGGAGGCTCCAAAAGAAAAGGACCCGCGATGGCGAGTCCTTCTGATTCAGGCTTCAGTTCCAGTTTGTGGGGCGGAGTGGGGTATTGCAAGGGGAATCGCCAGGGGAGTGAAACCGAGGTAATGGGAGGTGAGAGACTCCGGCAGATTGAGAAGGTCACGCTCGATCTACCGTAGCAGCGGGTGGATCAGTCAAGGCGCTGGCTCCGGGTCTGGAGCGCAGAAAAGAACTGCTACCGCTCCCCGCCGCTCGCGCCGTTGCCTGCCGCGCCCGCAGACATAACTCCAAACCAATACCGCCGGCCTAAGTACCGGGAGTCGAACTTCCTCCTTCCTGCATTCTCCTCGAAGCTCCCACACTTTTTCGTCGAACATGACTGTTGCAGTCTTCACCACGGGTGCACGCGCATCCAACACATGCGGGATCTCAGTATCTGGCCGCGGCCAGCTGATATTTTCTGCCGCTTCCGAGCATCCCTTTTTAAGTCGTTCGAACTCAAAACCTAACGCACGAATGTGAATTGAAATCCCTAAAGTTGACCCGGAGCGTACTATGACTAACACGGGGACCAGTGCGATGAACCCGGATGACTACAACGGCCATGCTGCTGTCCTTACCTCCTGGAAAGACATCGCCCGTTATATGGGCAAGGGTGTCCGCACCGTTCAGCGTTGGGAGCAGGACTTTGGCCTCCCCGTGCGCCGCCCCAAGGGCTCCAGCAAAAAAGCAGTTCTCGCTCGGCCGCGCGACCTCGATGTCTGGGTCGCTATGCGCTGCGGCAGCCGCGCAGAACTCGGGCTCCCTGCCAAATCTCAGTCGCATTCCATGGCCGCTCTGCTTGCCCTGAACGCAAAAATCGAAACCGCCCGCCAGCTGCGTGACAGCAATCAGCTGCTCATGGCGGAGGTTTCGGCCGCCATTACCGCGCTCAGAAGCCGGTTAATGGAGTTGCAGCTCAGACAATAGCCCGGCCCTGTCCCTGCGGCTTGTGCTCTTTCGACGTCATGCACATTTCGCGGGCTTCCCATTTTCGTCATGCTGCGGAGCCTATAATCCAGACCACCGTTGCCTGCGTCACCTTCACTGCGCTGTCACGCGGATACTGCGGCGTCCGGCACGTTTCATCATGAGCCCGCGTAAACCAATTCGCAGCCAGCTGACCAAAACCTCCCCAGCCAGCGAAACCAACTCCGCCGAATCCGCTTCGGCGTCCCCCTTTTGCACTGTGGGCATCGGCGCTTCCGCCGGCGGCCTTGAAGCCTTCACGGCGCTTTTCAAGGCTCTCCAGCCCAACCTCGGCATGGCCTACATTCTCGTTCCGCATCTCGACCCGCAGCGCGAGAGTTCTCTGCCGCAGATTCTCAGCCGCGCCACGACCATGCACGTCGTGCAGATCGAAAACGGCACCCGGGTCCAGCCCGATCATGTCTACGTGATCCCCCCCAACTGCGAACTGGCCATCGTCGGCGCGCATCTGATCACCACCCAGCGCGAACAGGCCCGTCCCGTCCACGCCTCCATCGACATCTTTTTCCGCTCCCTGGCCGCCGATCAGGGGCCGAACGCCATCGGCATCGTCCTCTCCGGCACAGCCTCCGACGGAACCATTGGCCTCATGGCTATCAAGGCCGAAGGCGGTCTCACCTTCGCCCAGGATACGCGCTCGGCCAAGTATGACGGTATGCCCGCCAGCGCCATCGCAGCCGGTTGCGTCGATTTCGTTCTGCCTCCCGAAGAGATAGCTCAGGAGCTCGCTCGCATCCGCAGCCATCCTTATGTTGCCGGAGCCGCCCCGAAACCGCTGGAAGATAAGGAGAAATCCAGCGACCCCTTAATGGCTCAGGTTTTTCGCCTTCTGCGCCGCGCCACCCGCGTCGATTTTTCCGAATACAAGCCCCCCACCATCGGCCGCCGCATCGCCCGCCGCATGGTCCTCCACAAAATCGAGGAACTAGCCGACTACGTTGCTCTGCTCCATCGCGATCGCAATGAGGTGAACGCCCTTTACCAGGACCTGCTCATCAACGTCACCTCCTTCTTTCGCAATCCCGACGCCTTCGATGCCCTCAAGCTGGTCGTCTATCCCGAACTGCTCAAGTCGCGCCCCTCCGCATCCGGTCCCCTCTGCATCTGGGTACCCGGCTGCTCTACCGGCGAAGAAGCCTATTCCCATGCCATCTCTCTGGTCGAATTTCTCGACGAGAACCGCACCGAAGTCCCCATCCAGATCTTCGGAACCGACCTCAGCGAGAAAGCGATCCAGCGCGCCCGCGCCGCTGTCTATAAGGAGAGCATCGAGGCCGATCTCAGCCCCGTCCGCCTGCGCCGCTTTTTTCACAAGTCCGATGGCGGCTATCAGATCAGCAAGACCATCCGCGATCTCTGTATCTTTTCCATCCAGAATGTCTTCAACGATCCGCCCTTCTCCCGCATGGATCTGGTGAGCTGCCGGAATGTCATGATCTACCTCGGCCAGTCTCTCCAGAAGCGGGTGATTCCCACATTTCACTACGCTCTTAACCCAGGAGGCTTTCTCATGATAGGTAATACTGAAGGCCTGCTGGGCGCCGGCTCGGACGTGTTCGACATGATCGAGAAAAAGCAGAAAATCTATCGCAAAAAGCCCGCGGCCAATCCCATCGCGTTCGGTTTTGCGATGGGGCATCCTGACCACGATGGCCATGTGCCCGAGTCTCCCGCTCTTTCCGCCAGAAATGCGGAATCCCTGAAAGCTCCGCTGGAACTCCAGCGCGAAGCCGACCGCCTTCTTCTCACTCGTTACGCTCCTCCCGCTGTCGTCATTAACGAGCAGATGGAGATTCTCCAGAGCCGCGGAAGCACAGGCACCTTTCTTGAACTGGCGCCCGGTAAGGCAAGCCTCAACCTGCTCAAAATGGCTCGCGATGGCCTGCTCTTCGAGCTCCAGGGCGCCATCGAAGAAGCCAAGAATTCCGGACTCGAAGCCGAACGCCCCCATCTGCGGGTGCACTCCGACGGCGTCGAACATACCGTTACCGTCCGCGTGGTCCCTTTCCGCACGCCAGTGCAGGAGAAACACAGCCTGCTTATCATCTTCGAGCCCGTCAACCTGACCGAGCAGGTGCTCGCCACCCGCCATGCGGAGCCGTTCATCGGGCCGCCGACCGAAAAGGACAAGGAAATCGCCCGTCTCAAACAGGAACTCTCCGCCACCAGGGAATACATGCAGTCCATTATCGAAATGCAGGAGGCTACCAACGAGGAGCTGCAGTCCGCCAACGAAGAGATTCAGTCCGGCAATGAGGAGCTGCAGTCCACCAACGAAGAGCTGCAAACTTCAAAGGAAGAGCTCGAGTCCGCCAACGAAGAGCTGCACACCGTCAACGAGGAGATGCAGCACCGCAACGATCTCCTCAACCAGCTCAAAAACGACCTCAACAACCTGCTCAACAGCATCAACCTGCCCATGCTGATGGTCAGCGCCGACCTCAGCGTGCGCCGCTTCACTCCCCAGGCCACAGCCATTCTCGGTTTAATGCCCAGCGACATCGGCCGGCCCATCCCACGCCTGCGCCTCAAAGTCGATTCCCGACTGCTGGAGCAGAGCATGCTCGACGTGATGCGCGAGGTCCAGCCAAAAAATCAGCAGTTGCAGGACGACCAGGGCAACTGGTTCAGCATGCGCATCACGCCCTATCGCACCCTCGACAATCGCATCGATGGAGTCGTGCTGACGATCGTGGATCGCAACCCCGCGGAGGATGCAGCGGCCCCGTCTCGTGGAAACGGCAAGCGCGCTCAACCCGCGGCGGCCAGGAAAGCCGCCGGCCGGCAGAAAGCGCTGAGCAGGAAGCGCTGATCTGCCGAAAAGAGCAGACCAAAGGCCAGGGCCTGAAGGATTCGGGTTTTCTCAAAGGACTTAGCCGTTCTATATCGAAGAACCCGGGTCAGGAAAAATGTCAAACTCTCTGAGAGGAGAGGTATCGGCATCCGGGAGAAACGATGAATCGCAACGCGTTCATCATTGCCGTCTCGCTAATTGTGGCCAACCCTTGTTGTGGCGCGCAACAAATTCCTGCTCTGCAGGTGACCACGCTGGATAAGAGCCAGATCACGCTGCCGTTGCCCGGCAGCACGAAACCGTTGCTCATCCTCGTAGCCTTTTCCCGCAAAGGCGGGGACGACACTGCTGCCTGGAATAAGCATTTCAGGGCGAACTACGAAACCGATCCCCGCATCGACTACATCGAGCTGGCTGACCTTGAGGGCATACCTTCCGTTGTGCTGGCGATGATCCTTCACGGCATGCGGCGCTCCGTGCAGGAGCCCGAACGCTCTCGCCTGGCTCCGCTCTTCTCGCAGGGGGAACTCTGGAAGAGGCTCGTCGCCGAGGGCGATCCCAACATCGCTTACGTTGTAGTCGCCGACCCGGCCGGGCATGTTGTCTGGCAGACAAAAGGCCCGGCATCGGACGACAAAGCCAAAGCTCTTGAAGCCGCGATTCTTCAGTTGGAAGCTCGCGTACGTCCATAGCTGCTGGCCGCGTCTTCAGGCCTGCTCGCCTCCCTGCCGCACCTGCTATACTCAACGGTTGCGGGCGCATCCCGGAATCGCTTCCGTATCCGGCTTTTCGCCCCGAAAACTCCATAGAAAAACGATCCTGAGGTTCTCATGTCCGGCCATTCAAAATGGGCGACAATCAAGCACAAGAAGGGTGCGCTCGACGCGAAGCGCGGCAAGATTTTCACGCAGCTCATTAAGGAAATCACCATTGCCGCCAAGTCCGGCGGCGACCCGGACGGCAATCCTCGCCTGCGCAGCGCCATCGCGGCGGCCAAGGCTGAGAATATGCCGAACGACAATATCAAGCGCGCCATCCAGCGCGGCACCGGCGAGCTTCCCGGCGCCACCTATGAGGAGATTTCCTTCGAGGGCTACGGCCCAGGCGGCGTTGCCATCATCGTCGACTGCACAACGGATAACCGCAATCGCGCGGTGAGCGAAATCCGCCACACCTTCGCGAAGGGCGGCGGCAACCTCGGCGAGCCCAACTCCGTCCGCTTCATGTTTTCGAAGAAGGGCATCATCGCCGTTCCCAAATCCGCGGCCGACGAAGAGAAGCTGATGAACATCGTCCTCGAAAACGGCGGCGAAGACCTGAACGACGAAGGCGATACCTGGGAAATCGTCACGGAGCCAAACGCCTACGAAGCCGTGGCCCAGGCCGTGCGCGATAACAAAATCGAAACCGTGATGTCGGAGATCACCATGATCGCCTCCACCTACACCAAACTCGAAGGCCCAGCCGCGGCGCAAATGGTGCGCCTGCTCGAAGCCCTCGAAGAACACGACGACGTGCAGAACGTCTATTCGAATTTCGATATGGACGCGAAGCAGCTGGAAGAAGTCACCAGCTAGCTTTGCTCAGCTGAGACACCGGCGGGCCGCCCGACCGTTTCTGCAAATGTCCTGCGCCGAAGAGATGAACCATGCACAGCCGATTCGCCGAGAATCGGCTGCAAGCGGCGAATCCTGAAATGAAGCACTCTTTTTAGAAACGGTCCCTTGGGCGGCCATTCACTTTGTCATGAGAATCAGCGCGAAATCAGGCCCGAACTGAACCCACCCACGTGCGTCCCGAATTTAGCTCACGGAGTCGAATCGCTCAGGATGAAAATATGCAAACTTATTTCAGCGTTCACGGCCCTTTTGTTTGCCGCCCTGGTTGCTCCCGTTTTTCTGGTCGCGCAATCCTCACTCTCCGCCGTCGATAACCCTGCCCAGGCCGCGCTGGCCACCCGTCCCCTGGAGTGGGGACCCTTCTTCCAGGGAGGCGTCGGAGTCGGCGAACGCTCCGACTACAAATTCACCGGCGCCGGAGTGCGCATCGGCAAGGTGCTCACCGGTCAGTATCTGGGCGGCGTCTTCCGCGGCCAGTTCGAATTCGCCGCCGAGATCATGCCATATTGGCAGGCCTTCACCCCTGCTCCTCATCCGGTGGGCGCCATATGCCTTGATCCGACAACCGGCCTTACCTTCCCCTGCGAAGCGCCCTACGGTGGCGGCACCTTTACCGGCGCCAGTCTCACCCCTGTCATTTTGCGCTGGGATTTCAAGCCCCGCCGCCGCTTCGCTCCCTGGTTCCAGGCTGCAGGCGGACTGATCTACACCACCCACAAATTCCCGCCCGATATTCTCGTTGAACATGGCACACCCGGCGGGACGAGCGTCTGGAATTTCAGCCCTCAGGGTGGCTTCGGCTTCCATTATTTCATCCGGCCCGGGCGCGCGATTACGGTCTCCGGCAGCGGCGTCCACATCTCCAGCGCTTCGCTCGGCGATCGAAACCCAGGCGTCAACGCCAGCGTCCAGTTTCAGATCGGCTATACGTTTTTCAGCGGCAGATTTTAGAAAACGCAACCAGAGCAGCCAGCCCTGGTAGATGATTCATGTAACAGGCACTGAAAGCATGTCCGACCCCCTCATCGAATGCGTGCCCAACTTCTCCGAAGGCCGAAGGCCCGAAGTGATGCGGGCCATCATCTCCGCGATGAATGTAGACGGGGTGCGTCTGCTCGACTGGTCGCTGGACTCCGACCACAACCGCTCTGTCGTAACCATCGCCGGTCCTCCCGCCGCCGTCGTCGAGTCCGCCATTCGCGGAGCCGGCCGCGCAGCCGAGCTCATCGACCTCACCGCCCAGCAGGGCGTCCACCCGCGCATCGGCGCTGCGGACGTCATCCCCTTTGTCCCGGTCCGCGACATATCCCTCGAGCAATGCGCGCTGCTCGCTCGCCAGGCCGGCACCGAAATCTGGAAGCGCCACCAGATCCCGGTGTACTTCTACGAAGCGGCCGCCGCTCGTCCGGACCGAGCCCTGCTTGAGGAGGTCCGCCGCGGACAGTTCGAAGGCCTGCGCGATGCGGTTCTGCGCGAGCCGGCACGCCGCCCCGATGTCGGCGGCCCATCGCTGCATCCAACAGCAGGAGCGTCGGCGGTCGGCGCGCGGCGCTTTCTGATCGCGCTCAATCTCTACCTCAATACCGCCGAAGTCGCCGTTGCCCGTGCCATCGCCAAAGACATCCGCCAGTCCGGTGGCGGACTCGCCGGCGTGAAGGCCATGGGCGTCTCCGCGCACAACCAGGCCCAGGTCTCGATGAACATCACCGACTTCACCCGCACTCCCGTCGGCGAAGTCTACGCCGCGGTCAAGGAAAAAGCCCGCCGTCACGGCGCCGCCCCCGCCCTCGCCGAGCTCATCGGACTCATTCCGGAAGCGGCCCTTGAGCGAAACAGCGAGTGGCTGCGTCTGCTGGGTGATATGGGTCCGGCCGGCTTCGATCCCGACCAGAAGGTGCTGGAGCGCAGGCTCGACCATCCGCTTCCCTGGCCGTGAGGTTGGTCCAGGGCTCTCGCTGGAGACTCTGGCCGCGTGGGTATGACGCTGATCTCCCTGTTAATAGCTTGACCCTTGTTAGTTAATAGTTGTAAGCATTTTGAGTTGCAGGCCCTTTGCTGGGCAACCCGGCGTAAAATTGAGAAACCACGCCCCGCATCCGAGTCGTTTTGCCGCCATGCGGGGTCCAATACCTCAGCGGATTTTCAGTAGGTCACTCAGCGGAGTGAGAAGTGAAGGAGCAGGTCCAACCGTGACAGATTCATCCATGAAAAAAAGAATGCAATCATTCCTCAACACCGCAGTCGCCCTGTGTGCGGCAATCGCCCTGTTTGCAGCAGTCGCGCCGGCGCGCGCCGCGCAAATCGACACCGATGCCCGCTCGGTCATTCCTCGCGACGTCCAGCAGCTCATTGTCGTGGACTACCGCATCATGGAGAACTCCTCGGCCGCCATGGATCTGAAGGCCCGCGTGCTTCCCCCGGAGTTGAAGCAGCTAGAAGACGCGCTCAAGGCTTCCGGCCTGAACGAGAATCGGGACGTGGAACAACTGGCTTTCGCGGCCTACCGGGTCGGCAACAACGACAACATCAAAATCGTTGGCGTGGCGCAGGGCCAGTTCCAGCTCAGCGATATCATGGCGAATTTCCAGAAGAAGAAGACGAAGCCAACGCTGATCCGCAACAATCGCCTCTACCCCATGGGCGCAAATGGCATGCTGGTGACCTTTCTCAATCCCACCACGATGTTATTCGGCGCGAGCGATGCCATTAAGCCGGCGCTCGATTGCCGCGATGGCCTTGCCCCCAGCTTTCTTACTAACCAGGACATGCTGGCCGCAATGCAGAAGGTCGATTCCGAGCCCCTCTGGAGCATTCTCGATCAGCAGGGCACGCAGTATATGATCCACTCTCTGCTCGGCCAGGCTTCGCAGGTTACTGACTACGAGCAGGTGCGCAAGCGGCTCCTCGATTCCAGTTACACCATGAACTTCACCAACGGCGTTAAGTTCACGTTGTATGTCCTGACCTCCGACACCATTACCGCCGCCACCATGTCGTCGCTGCTGAATGCCGCGGCGATGTACGAAAAAGTCAGCGGCACCGCGGTCGAGAAGCAGGCGATCGACTCGACCACCATCGATTCGTCCGCCGGCACGCTGAGCGTGAAGTTCGTGGCCTCCGACAGCCAGTTCTCAAGCCTGCTCCAGTCGCCGCTCTTCCAGAGCGTCGTGCGGTAGGATTCACCATCGTGGCGGGCGGCGGTTCGCGCCCGATTGCCGGGTGACAAGATGAAGTTTGGCCGGGTCCGGCTGCTCCTCTTGCTTTCCAGCCGCTACTTCACTTCTTCCGCCCCACCACAGCCAAAGGCGAAGCATGCTTCGCCTCATACAAATACATCTCCTCGCCATCCGGAAGCCGAAACGCCACCAGCCGTCCCCAGCGTAACTCCTCAACCGCCTTCGTGAACTCGACGCCCTTCGCCTCCAGCTCCTTCACCGTAGCCTCGAGATCGTCGCACATCAGGTAAAGCTGGTGCCGCCCAGGACCATCGTGCGGATGCACCGCCATCTCCGATGGCGGAAGCGCGAAGATCAGCCACCCTCGTCCCGCATCCACAGATGGGAAATTCAGCACATCGCGAAAGAATGTGCGCAGCCCCTCCGGCTCGCGTGAGTGAAGAACCACATGGGCCGCGTTGATCATCGTCAGACCCTCCAGCGTCGCTGCCACTATCGCACACCGGCCGGCATCCCCCAAAAGTTTTTCCCGCTGTTGACCCTCCGATCAACCCCGCCACCCATCCCGGTATAATGAAGCCTGCGGAAAGAGCGAACAATTTTCTTTCCAGTTTCGATCTGAAGGGAACACCGCCACATGGCGACCACCAACGCCGGCGCCCCGTCTGCGCAGGGCGAAGCAAGCATGGAACCAGCGGCTCCTCAGAAGCCGGTCATCAACGACTTCAGCATCCAGATAGCTACCGTCAACGGCTCCGGCTCCCAGTCGGCCAACAGCGTCCTCCTCGGCAGTATCTTCGCCATGGGCGTGCCCGTCAGCGGCAAGAATCTTTTCCCCTCCAACATCGCCGGCCTGCCCACCTGGTTCACCATCCGCGCCAGCAAACACGGCTACGTCGCCCGCAAAAAAGACATCGACATCCTCATCGCGATGAACGCCGAGACCGCGCGCGAAGACATCCTGTCGCTCCATCCCGGCGCCATCGCGATCTACGAAGAAGCCGCCAACCTCAAACAGTATCGCGACGACGTGACCTGTTACCCGGTGCCCTTCGACAAGCTCACCGCGGCGGTTTGTCCCGAAGCCAAGCTGCGCAAGCTCGTCAAGAACATGGTCTACGTTGGCGTCGCCGCGCAGCTGCTCTCCATCGACATGAAGGCCGTCGAAGGCGCGGTCCGCAAGCAGTTCGCCAAAAAGCAAAAAGCCGCCGACCTCAACTGGTCCGCCGTCGAGGCCGGCTTCAACTATGCCGCGCAGACCTTCACCAAAAACGACCCCTTCGTCGTCGAGCGCATGCACGCCAACCAGGGCAAAATCATCATCGACGGCAATGCCGCCTGCGCTCTCGGCGCCATGTTCGCCGGCGTCACCGTCGTCACGTGGTATCCCATCACGCCTTCTTCTTCCGTCGTGGAGCAGCTCATCGATTTCCTGAAGAAGTATCGCGTTGAAGCCGACGGCAAAGCCAGCTTCGCCGTTGTGCAGGCCGAAGACGAGCTCGCCGCCATCGGTATGGTGCTCGGCGCGGGTTGGGCCGGCGCTCGCGCCATGACCTCGACCTCAGGCCCTGGCATCTCGCTCATGGCGGAGTTCACCGGCCTTGGCTACTTTGCCGAGCTCCCCGGAGTCATCTTCGACATTCAGCGCGTCGGCCCCTCTACCGGCCTGCCCACGCGCACCGCCCAAGCCGATCTGTTCTCAATCGCGTTTCTGTCACATGGCGATACAAGGCACGTCATCCTGCTGCCGGGCAACGTGAAAGAGTGCTTCGAGTTTGCCGGCGCCGCTTTCGATCTTGCCGAGCGCCTCCAGACGCCCATCTTCGTCCTCTCCGATCTCGACCTCGGCATGAACAACTGGATGTCCGAGCCCTTCGAATACCCTGCCAAGCCCCTCGACCGCGGCAAAATTCTCAGCGCCGAAGACCTGAATCGCCTCGGAGGCTTCGGCCGCTATCAGGATGTCGACGGCGACGCGATCCCCTACCGCACTCTCCCTGGCACCGACCATCCCAAGGCCGCCTACTTCACGCGCGGCAGCGGCCATAACGAAAAGGCCCTCTACTCCGAGCGCCCCGAGGACTACCAGAACCTCATGGAGCGTCTCGCGCGCAAGTTTGAAACCGCGCGCACCCTCGTCCCGCCCGCGCTCGTCGTCGAAACCGGCAAGTCGAAGGTCGGCATCATCGCCTACGGCACCTCGGATTTTGCGGTCACCGAAAGCCGCGATCAGCTCAAGAAGGAATACGGCGTCGAGGCGGATTACCTGCGCCTCCGCGCCTATCCCTTCAGCCGCGAGGTGCGCGACTTTGTCGCCTCGCACGAGCGCGTCTACGTCGTCGAACAAAATCGCGATGCGCAGATGCTGAGCCTGCTCAAGCTCGATCTGCCCGCCGGCGAAATAACCAAGCTGCGCAGCGTCCGCCACTTTAACGGGCTGCCCATCGACGCGCGCTCCGTCACCGACGAAATCGTCTTACAGGAAGGTATTTGATTTATGGCAGCGACGGTTACAAATCCAACCCCCAAAACCAACCGCATCGGCCTGCCCGTCATCGAGTACCGCGGCAGCAAGACCACCCTCTGCGCCGGCTGCGGCCACAACGCCATCTCCGAGCGCATTATCGACGCTATGTACGAAATGGGCGTTCAGCCCGAGCGTGTCATGAAGCTCTCCGGCATCGGCTGCTCCTCGAAGAGCCCCGCCTACTTCATGTCGCGCTCGCACAGCTTCAACAGCGTGCACGGCCGCATGCCATCGGTCGCCACCGGCGCTCTGCTCGCCAACAAAACGATGCTCGGCATCGGCGTCTCCGGCGACGGCGACTCGGCCTCGATCGGCATCGGCCAGTTCGTCCACCTCATGCGCCGCAATCTCAACATGATCTACATCATCGAGGACAACGGCGTCTACGGCCTCACCAAAGGACAGTTCTCCGCCACGGCCGACATCGGCTCGAAGCTCAAAACCGGCGTCGTCAACGATCTCCCCGCCATCGATACCTGCTCGCTCGCCATCCAGCTCGGCGCCACCTTTGTCGGCCGCTCCTTCTCCGGCGACAAGAAGCAGCTCCTCACCATGCTCAAGGCGGCCATCGCCCACAAAGGCACCGTGATGCTTGACGTGGTCTCGCCCTGCGTCACCTTCAACGACCATGAAGGTTCCACCCGCAGTTACAAATACATGCAGGATCACGAGGAGGCGGTCAGCGAAGTCGGCTTCGTCCCCTCCTTCGAAGAGATCGATGTCGAATACGATCCCGGCACTACCCTCGACGTCACCATGCACGACGGCTCCAAACTCCGCCTCAAGAAGCTGCACGAAAACTACGATCCAACCGACCGCCCATTAGCCGTCAAAACCCTGATGGAAGCCCACGAAAAGGGCGAAGTCCTCACCGGCGTCTTCTATATAGATACACAAAAGCCGGCTTTCACCGACCTGCTCAACCTGGTCGACGAGCCGCTCGCGACTTTACCCCAAAGCCGCACCCGCCCCTCCAAGCAAGTCTTGGAAGAAATCATGACCCGCCTGCAGTAGCGGGCATTGCATCACTACGACCGGCTCAAGCTGCTCTCGCCCGCGCATCGGACGGAACGAGGCTATCGGCTCTACGGCCACGAGGATCTCGGCCGCCTGGAGCGGATTCTCGCCCTGCGGTTTCTCGGACTTCCGCTGCGCGAGATCGCCGCGCTGCTGAACAACCCAGCTGGCCGTGGCGCAGAAACGCTCACCGTGACCCTCGCCCGGCAGCGGGCGGCGCTGCGCGAGCGGCGTGACGGCCTGGATCGCGTCCTGCGTGCCATCGAACATGCACAACGGCGCGCCCAGGACCCTGAGCGAACCGACCCTGCGGAACCCGAATGGCTCCTCTATCAAACCATCCTGAAGGAGATACATATGCAGGAAACCACAGACTGGACAGCGAAGTACTACAGTCCGGACGCCCTTACGGCGCTTCGGTCGCATCGGGCTGGGATGACGCCGGAACAAAAGGCGGATGCCGGTGCACGATGGCAGGCTTTGTTAGCCGATGTGCAGAGCGCGCTCGATCGCGAGGTGGCGCCGGACAGCGCCGAAGGCCGTGCGCTGGTCGCGCGCTGGCTCCGCCTCGGCGACGAGTTCACGCTCCGCAATCCGGAAATTGCCGAAGGCTACCGGCGGCTGCATGAAGACGAAAGCCATTGGCCGGAGGATGAGACAGCGGCCATGCTCAGGGCAGCCCGGCCCAAGCCCGAGCAGCGATCCTTTTTTCAGCAGGCGGTGCAAGCCTGCCTGCGTCACGGCTGATCACTGCGGGCCGATCCGCTTCTTGCATTCCAATAAGAGCTTCTGCGCCTGGACTGAATGCGATCGGATTTTGATCACGCCTGCCAATACGAAGGGTGCGTCCTCACGGACGCACCCTTTTCTCTACTGGATGGCAGCTCTTCCCTGTATTTTCTCCGCTAAGCAGCCTTCTCCTTCGCGCTACCGATCGCCCCGATCAGCGTTTTGCTGAATGCGGGAATATCATCCGGCTTACGGCTGGTGATGAACTGCCCGTCTGTGACCACTTCCTTATCCACCCAGTTCGCGCCGGCATTCTTCAGGTCCGTTTTGAGCGACGGCCACGAGGTCATTGTCTTACCCTTCACCACTCCTGCTTCGACCAGCGTCCACGGACCATGGCAAATAGCAGCGACCGGTCGCCCCGTCGCCACGAAATCCTTCACGAACTGAACCGCCTTCGGTTCCATCCGCAAGTGATCGGGGTTGATCACGCCGCCCGGCAAAACCAGCGCGTCGTAATCCTGCGCGCGGGCCTGGTCGAGCGGCTTGTCGACCTTCACCTTGTCGCCCCACTCCGTGTGATTCCAACCCTTAATCTCGCCACTCTTGAGAGAGATGACCTCGGTGGTTGCTCCCGCCTGGTCCAGCGCCTTGCGCGGTTCGGTTAATTCCACCTGTTCGAAACCATCGGTCGCCAGAATTGCTACTCTTTTTCCTGCCAGGTTTTCTGTCATGACTCCTCCATTGTTGTTTCTCTTCAGTAGGACGGGCCGACCCGCGCAGGTGTTGCCAATTCTTCGGTTTGTAACCTTGGGCCGGCCAGTATTGTTACATTCCCGCTCGTGTGCATCCCCATCACGGATCTGGGCAACGTAAATGCAGAGGTGTTTGCTTATGTCCGTTCGACAAGTGATCGCGTTTTCTGCGGTTTTCCTGCTGGGCTCTCTGACTGCCTGCAAGTCTTCGAGCAACAACGTTCAGATCTCCGGAGCAGGCAGCACGTTTGTCTATCCCGTCATGACGCGGTGGATTCAGGATTTCTCACGCACCCACCAAAATGTTCAGATCAATTACCAATCCATTGGATCGGGCGGCGGCATTCAGCAAGTCAAGGCGAAGACCGTGGATTTCGGAGCATCCGATGCCCCACTTACCGACCAGGAACTCGCCGAAATGCCGCCCGTGGTCCAGATCCCGGAGAGCGCGGGGCCGGTGTGCATCACCTATAACCTGCCCGGACTGGCCCAGCCGCTGCAGCTCTCTGCCGAAGCGCTGGCCGGAATCTACCTCGGCACGATCAAAACCTGGACCGATCCGCTCATTGCCAGGGAAAACCCGGGGGTGAAGCTCCCCTCGCTCCCGGTGATCGTCGCGCATCGCTCCGAGGGCAGCGGGACAACGAATATCTTCACCACGTATCTATCGGCGGTTAGTCCGGACTGGAAGCAGAAAGTCGGCGCGGGACCCGCGGTCAGCTGGCCTATTGGCATCGGGGGCAAAGGCAGCGAGGGAGTTACAGGAAACATCCGTAACTCGTCCGGTGCGATCGGCTATGTCGAGTTGACCTATGCGCAGCAGAACCATCTGCCCACCGCGTCCATCAAAAACGCAGCGGGGCAATATGTGCAGCCGACCGCGCAGGGAACAACCGCGGCCATCGCCGCGTTTGCCGCACAGCTCACGCAGGACCCTCGGGTGCCCATCGTGAACCCACCGGGCAGCGCGCCGGCGGGCTATCCCATCTCCGGCCTGACCTTCCTCATCATTCCGAAGGATGGACCGGATCAGGCAAAACGGACAGCGCTCAAGCAGTTTATTCAGTACGTGATTACAGATGGGCAGGCGACTGCTGAAACGCTGAACTATGCTCCGCTGCCGGATGAAGTGAAGCAATACGATCGGCAGCAACTGGAGCAATTGATGGCGGCGGGTCAACCGATCGGCTAAGGGCGGCAGGGTCTGGAGCAACAACAAGGTGGTTCAGGGGCGCGGGGATACATCCGATAATGCCGGCGCCTCCGCCGCGCCCCTGCGCGTCCCTCAGAAACGGTACGCGAACCCCAGAGAAAGGATCGGGAAGAAGCGTGCATCTTCCGCATCCTTATTCAGCTTTTGTACCTGAGCGGCAAGGTTCGACTGGATCATCGAATTCGTGGAAACGTCGCTGCAGTACTGCGTGCCGGCGTCGGTGTAGCACGCGGTGCCGGCAAGATTGACAGCAACCTTCGGATCACCGATGTAAGCAAACCCGAGTTCCACCGGAACGGTGAAATGCCGGCCATTGCGCGGAAGCAGGTTTCCCCATCCCACCGTCAACTTCGGCGCTTCCTTGTTCATGGTCACGCTGCCGTTGCCAGTGACCGGATTGGTGGCACTGCTCGTGTAGGTTGTGCCGTTCAGGGTGAAGGTCTTTCCAGCGGGAACACTTGCTCCACCGGTGATCTGATTGTCGTTATAGAGGAGCGCCCCGGGGCTGATGTGGAATCCTCCCGCGAGGGGGAACCAGTCGATGCTCGCTTCTGCGGAGCGGAAACGCAGGGCCGCATCGTAACTGATGCCATCGCTGGTCAGCGTGTCGCTGTAACTGAAAAAATTACCGCCGGCCCGCAGGTTCAGGTGGTACGAGAGGGGCGTAGCGATTTCGAGTCCCGCCCCCAGTAGTCCAATTTTCGCGCCAACGGCAAATCCGGAGAACGCGCCGGAATGGCTGACGGAAGGGGGTGCGGTGACCGCTCCCAGCGCGGCTGGGACGCCGCCGCCCGGCAGAAGCTCTGGAGCGACCAAAGATGAGCTGCTTTGCTGGGCGAACCCAGCGGAGATGCAAAGAGACAAGGCGAGTAAGGTCAATGAAACACGGTGCATGAGGGAGACACTCCTGGGCCCTGGATGAACGGATCGAATGCCCGGGGACCCAGTCTGTAGCTGGTGCGATCCCGACTGCTCCATCGATCATGGAGAGTGGAGGGGCCCGGGCAAACATGTGTTGTCTCTCGCCCTGACTTCCTCATGGCAATTTGGTAATCAGCGTAGGTCACTTATGATCTGTCCGCAATGACACGGTGGTGCTATCAGGAGAAACGCCTGGTACAAGGCGTTCGCGCATGCGATCGGCAATCTCGGCCAGATTCCGCAGCCTGCTCTCGACGCCCGGCGGAATGCCCTCCTCGGCCAGGGCAAGACGGGATTCGAGGAGGAAGCCGGTAATGGCATTCTTCAGCTCGGAATCGATGGCAGCGGTGGCAGCGGCGCCGGCCAGTTGCTGCTCGCGCTGGCGGCGCGTAAGGGCTGCCTTAATCTCGCGCACCAGCCGTGCGCTTCCCGCGAGAGCGAAATTAACCTGCAGAGGGATGGCCACGCCCGCATCTTTCCAGATCAGGTCGGCGCCGTCGGGATCGGAGTCGGCGAGGATCTGGTCGAGAATCACAACCGAGTAGCTGCGGCGCGCGAGAAGGCGCAGGGCCGTGGCTCGGGTGGCCGCAATTTCGACGGTTGCTCTCAATTGCTGGGCCAGAGTTGCGGCCGTGGTTTCGATCCCCTCGATCGCGGTGACGATGAGGGCGCCCGGTTGCGCTGTTGCGGGCGAAGATGCCGGCGAAGATAGCGGTTGCTCCGTGCGATCGGCCTGGGCGCTCATGGCGTCCCCCCATATTCCTTGAGCTTGCGGTAAAGCGTTGTCTTCCCGATGTTGAGCAGCCGGGCGGCCAGCAGCTTGTCGCCCCTGACTTGTTCGAGCGTGGTGAGAATGGCGCGCTTCTCGAGCTCAGCCAGAGTCACGACAGCAACCGTCTCAACTCCGTTTTCCGGCTGCTCCCGGCGTTTTACATTGGTCTGCATCCAGGCATCGCGGATGCTGGTGCTCATCTCGCCCATCTCGATCACTTCTCCGGAGGAGAGATTGCAGGCGCGGTCGATGGCATTCGAGAGTTCGCGCACGTTGCCCGGCCACGCGTATTCCATCAGAAATGACAAGGTCTCCGCGCTCAGCCGGAAAGGCCGCCGCATCTCCAGGCTGTTGCGCTCCAGGAAGTGCGCCGCCAGCAGCGGGATGTCTTCCTTGCGCTCCCGCAGCGGCGGCAGCGTCAGCTTGACCACATTCAGCCGGTAATAAAGGTCGCGCCGGAACCTGCCCTGGTCCACCATCGCAGTCAGATCCTGATGCGTGGCTGCCAGGATGCGCGCACGAATCGGCACAGAGTGGTTGCCGCCGAGAGGGCGCACCTCTTTTTCCTGCAGTGCGCGCAACAGCTTGGCCTGAAGATCGAGCGGCAGCTCGGCAATCTCATCCAGAAAAACCGTGCCGCTGCCGGCCGCCACCAGAAGGCCATCATTCGGCCGATGCGCACCGGTGAAGGCGCCCTTCACATGGCCAAAGAGTTCGCTCTCGATCAGCGTGGGCGCTAACGACCCGCAGTCCACCGGAACGAAAGGCTTGCTGGCCCCGGGTCCGTTGGCATGAATGGCGCGCGCGACCAGCTCCTTGCCCGTACCGCTCTCACCCAGGATCAGCACAGGGTGGACCGTCTGTGCCACCCGCGCGAGAATGCGGTACAGCTTTTCCATCTCCGGACTCTCACCGAGAATGTTGCCCGCGCCCCGCCCGGAGCGCAGGCGCTCCCGCAATCCACGGCTGGCGGTGTCGACGGTGCGCCTCTCCGCCAACCGCCGCAGTACCGCGCTCAGTTCCTCCCCGGAAAACGGCTTGACAAGATAATCGCTGGCCCCGAACCGCAAAGCCTCGAGCGCCAGCTGCACGGTCGAGGCCGAGGTCATCCAGACCACGGCAACATCGGGACGCATCTGCCGGAGCTCTTCCAGCAACTCGGATCCCGCGCCGGTGGCGATCGTTTCGTCGACCAGCAGAATATCCACGCCTTTGGCCAGCAGCAGTCCGCGCGCCCGGCTGGAGAGCTCGGCTTCATGGGCTACCATCCCTTCGCTTGCCGCAATCTCGCAGCAGGCTCGGCGGATCGACGCGTCGTCGTCGGCGACGAGCACATGCAGGGGAGCGATTTCCGGTTGCAGCGTTGTAACCATCAAATTGACCGGACCACAGGAGGATTCTGTTTTCCATCGTCGCATCATTTGGGATCACTGCGAACATCCACAGCCCGTTCCGAAGGTAAGAACGGGGTTACGTTTGTAAGTGGCAACTCGATCTCGAATCGTGCTCCCCTCAAAGGCGGATTGACCGCGTGCACTGTTCCGCCCGCCTCCTCAACCAGTTGGCGAACAATACTCAGCCCCAGCCCGCCGTGCTGCGGCTTCGGCCACGAATTCTCCCCGGCATGCGTCGTGAAGCCGGCCTCGAAGACTCGCTCCAAAAATTCGGCCGGGATGCCGGGTCCCGTATCTTCCACCGCGATCGTCACGGTGTGAAGCGCGCTGCCCGCCGCATGGGGCGAGTCGTCCCACAGGTACTGCGCGGATTCCTCCGTGTCCGCTTCCCCCGAGAGCGTCCAGAGAAAACCAGCACCGCCGCCTGGCTGCGCTGTGATCCGGATTCGCCCGCCGGTTGGCATCGCATCGGAAGCGTTCCGCACCAGATTCACAAGGATGCGAGACAGGTTCTCCTCGGACAGGCGCAGCTCTCCGCGGCAGGGAAGGCATGCAATCTGAAGATCGACCACCGGCCCGGCAATGGCCGCCAGCAGGCTCTTCATCTTTCCCACCGCATCGGCGAGGTCCGTGACCGGAGCCTCCGCGCTCTTCCTCTCGCTGCTGCGGGGGAGTTCCGAGAGCCGCTGCACAAGCCGCGCCGAGGCCTCCGCGATCGACCGGATTTCCCCCGCAAAATGACCGTGCCGCGGCGCGAGAACCCCCGGCTCGCTGATCATCTCCGCGCACAGCCCGAGCGCTGTCACCAGGTTGCGCGCGTCGTGGGCGATCCCCGCCAGCGCCAGAACCTCGCCACCCTGCTCCCGCAACGTGGGCGCGGGGCCTTTGCGCGGAAGAGGGAAACACGGCAACATCAGGCCCGCCGCCCCTGCCTGCACTGCCGATTCCTGCGTCTGTTGCGCGAAAGGTTCCATAGCACTCTCCTCGTTCCGGAAAGAGAGGCCGTTGCGCTCTGGAGGTCGCCCCGGCTCCCCTATCGCAGGTTCTCGATTGCCCTCCTATAGAACACGTCGCGTGCCATTCCGAACCCACCTCATCAACTCCAATCCAATCAGCTACTTGCCACCGAAATCCGCCCCACCCCCAAACCGGTCCCCGCACCCAAAACGTCCCGAATCGGCACCCTCCCACCCCCTCGAACGCCGCAACCTCCCCGCAATCAGCGCCTTACCCATCCCTCCCGTTTCCGAACCCGTTTTCCGTTTTGAAAACCGTACAATAGCCCCGATGCCATCACCCTTTTTCCGCACCGAGGGCCGCGCTCCCAACGCCCTCCGCCCCGTCCGCCTCACACCCGGCTACGTCCACGTCCCCGAAGGCTCCGTCCTCATCGAAGCCGGCCACACCCGCGTCCTCTGCAACGCCTCCATCGAGCAGGGCGTTCCCGCCTGGCTCCGCAACAGCGGCCGCGGCTGGGTCACCGCCGAATACGGCATGCTCCCCCGCGCCACGCTGACCCGCACCCCGCGCGAATCCGAAAAAGGAAAGGTAGGCGGCCGCACCCACGAGATTCAGCGCCTCATCGGCCGCTCCCTGCGCGCCGTCGTCGACATGAAAGCCCTCGGCGAGCGCACCGTCATCCTCGACTGCGACGTCCTCCAGGCCGACGGAGGCACACGCACCGCCGCCATCACCGGAGCTTGCGCCGCCCTCGCCATCGCCTTCAACCGCATGATCGCGACCGGAGCCCTCAAGGCCTCGCCGCTCCGCCAGCTCGTCGCCGCCACCAGCGTCGGCATCGTCGAAGACACCGTCCTGCTCGACCTCGCCTACGAAGAAGACTCCCAGGCCGAAGTCGACATGAACCTCGTCATGACCGAGGACGGCAACTTTGTCGAAGTCCAGGCCACCGCCGAGCGCCACGCCTTCCCGCGCGCGCGCCTGTTAGAAATGATGGACTACGCCGAAGCCGGCATCCGGGAGCTACACGAACTGCAGCGGGCCGCGATAGCGCTCGGAGCGTCGTGAGGTTAGCGGCGTTAAGCTATGTAGGCCCCCAGAGATCCAGCGCGCTCAAATTAGGCTGCCGCCGCGGTCTCGCAGGTATCGCTCCGTTCACGCAGCTTTTTATTCAGTTGACGTTGACTGTTACCGCTGTGGACGCCGTGATCGTGGCGGTTGCCGCGTCCTCCGCTTTAACCGTGATCGTGTAAGCTCCCGGCGTCGTGCCGGGATTCGCCTGGCCGACGCCCCCCCCTGAGCCACCGCCGCCTCCGCAGGCTGTCATCGCGAAGCTGAAGATCAGAATGCCCAGCACCGCCAACCCCAAGCGCCAGCCGCGGCGTCGCCCTGGAATCCCGAAAAGAACCAGGATGGCAAGAACCGCCCCGCCTTTCCCAAACATGAACCGCCGAAAATCGAGCGAGGCTGAGGTGGGAGCAGTCGTGCCAACCGTCAGCGTCGCTGCAGCTGCCGCATCTCCGCTGATCGTAATGCTTGAGGATACCGAGCAACTGGGCAGGTCGATTGCGCCGATCGGGGAGTTCGTCAGCGAACACGAGAGATTGACCGCGCCAGTGAAGCCATTCGCCGGAGTCACGGTAATCGTCGACGTGTTTCCGGTGGTCGCCCCTGCCGAGATCGTAATTGACGATCCGCTCAGGGAGAACGATGGCGGAATCGCTGCCACTTCGATCGGCTGCGAGCCTGTTGCTCCAACATAGTCGGAGGAGCTCGCTGCATCGGGCGTGTAGGTTGCCGTCAGAATATCGTTACCGACCGCGAGCGTGCTGGCAGAGATATTGAAAGTCGCCACGGCATTCGCCAGCGAAACGGCCGTCGAAGTGAAACCATCGCCTGCCAGGACCACCGTTCCTGTTGGGGTGGGACCGCCGAATTGAGGCTGCACCGACACCGTTGCGCTCACCGCCTGGTTGACGATGATCGTATTGGCAGAAAGGCTGATGGCTACGTTCGGTTGTTCCAGCACGATCAGGTTCAGAGTGCCCGTCGCCGCTATATGATCGCCGTCCCCGGAATAGTCAACCGTCAGCGGATGCACGCCAGGAAGCAGGAAGGATGTTTGAAAGCTCACCGATCCGTTGGTCAGCGTCAGCGGGTAGAAGAGCGGGTTCCCGCCATCGCTCAGGTACACAACACCGCGAGGCAACGGTGCGCTGCTGCCGGGCGCATTCGTCACCGAAACGGTGAAGGTCACATTCTGCTGGATGTTCGCAGGACTCGGCGACGCAGTTACGGAAACCGCAGCCGAGGCACCCGCCACGGTCTCCGTCACCGTAGCCGAACTGGGCGCGAAGACCGTATCGCCGGAGTAGAAAGCTCCCATCGTGTCCTCGCCAATTCCGATTGCGCTGGTGGTGAAAGTCGCGACCGCACTTGTCGCGTTTACCGGGGTCAACTGGGCCGTGAACGTCACTCCGGTTTGGTCCGTGAAGAGGACCGAACCGGTAGGCGTGGGCTTTCCCGCAGTTTTGGTGCTGACCGTGGCTGTGAACGTTACGCTGGTCCCCGCAGCCGCGCTCCCGCTGGAAGTGTTCAGCGTCGTGCTGGTTGCGACGCCGGTGCTTGGGGACGTGGGGCCGAGGTTGAGAAGCGGCGTGATGCCATTTCCCTGGGCGGAGCCAACCGCCACCAGATCCGGATATCCGTCACCATTCAGATCCGCGATCCCCAGCGGGATCTGCACGGCCAGACCCGGCGTGTATTCCCGCTCCGGATCGAAGAGCCTATTGCCTGCATTCAGCAGAAGTCCTATTCCGCTCCCTCCCGAGGTCGCCAACGAAATGGTGCCGATGGCGTCCGTTGCCAGCAACAGGTCCAGACGCCCGTCCCGATTTACATCGGACGCGTACATCGCGGCGTAAGGCTGCGTCGAAGTCGCGGCGACCGTCGGCCGTGAGAATGTGCCGTCCCCGTTGCCGTAGTAAATTAACACCGCCGAGAGGATCGTCGCCGGAACCCCCTGACCGCTCTCGTTGACCTGGGTGCTTGAAATCTGATCCAACACGGCCAGATCGCTTTTACCATCCCCATCAAAGTCGCCGGCGACAACCGCCGCAACTGCGGCGGGAGCCTGCCCTTGCACCTCGGGCAGCGGTAGCGCTGTTCCGCTAAAGTCAAAGGAGCCGGCCCCGTTACCCGCAAGTACATCAACAACCCCGTCGTCGCCGTACGCTGCGTCGAGCTTTCCATCCCCGTTAAAATCCGCAAATGCCAAAGCTGTCGCGCCCAACGAAAAGGTCGAGCCTGGGACAGAACTGTTCACTGTAGTGAACGTTCCATCTCCATTCGAAATGCCAACGGTAATCGACTGCACGCCAGTCTGATTGTTATTGCTCGTATAGGCAATGTCGTCGCGTCCGTCGCCGTTGATGTCCACGACTGATATCGGCGTATCCAGAGTCGGGGGCAGCGGTGGATTGGCCAGCAACTCCGGCGCCGCGAACGTGCCGTTTCCGTTGCCCTCCATCATGAACAACCCGTCCGTTTGCGAGTTCATCGCAAAGGCCAGAACATCCTGCTTGCCGTTTCCCAGAAAATCCCCGTGCGTCGGTGGGAAGTTCTCGAACTGCACTTCGCCTGTGTCGAGTACCGTGTAGGGCTGGAATGTGCCGTCGCCTTTTCCGAGATTCAGACTAAGAACTCCCCCGCCCACGGCTAGGATGTCGGGAACACCATCCCCGTTAAAATCCGCAACCGTCGCGTAGTTGATTTGCTGTGCGCCTTCAAACACAGTCGGCGCCGCGAACGTCCCGTCCGGCTTGCCATAACTGATGTAGATTCCATCCGGGCCAGCACATACAATGTCGATCGCGCCATCGCCGTTCATGTCTGCATAAGCCGTGGACATGGAGGACGTCGCACCCAAAAATCCAACCGAGTAGTGCGCGATCGGATTGCCAAACCCCGGTCCGCTTTGCCCTAGCAGCACCGACAGGCCATTCTGTGAAAAAGCCAGCAAATCCAGAAGCCCGTCTCCATTGACATCCGCAAGCAGCTGAGGATATTCATAGTCCGCGTAGCCGCCAACCGGGTTGCCGAATGTCTTCTTGTAAATCGGGGTCGGATTGAACGTGCCATCAGCGTTCCCGTGCAGGATCGCCAATTCCGTCGCACCGGAAACATCCCCTCCGCCTATGGATCCCTCGGTGTTCAGCAACGCCCCGCAGACCGCGTCGAGATGTCCATCCCCGTCCATGTCGCGAAACAAGCAGCTGTCAAACGAAGACTGCGGCTGGCCCTGTTGAAATGTTCCGTTGCCATTGCCCAGAAACACCCACGGCCCGACCCGCTCCAGCAAATCCGGCTTGCCGTCCCCGTTCACGTCCGCTGTGGTGAAATCGAAAATCCCCGGCCCCGACGGAATCGCCATGGTCGCGCTGAGATTGAAATGACCCGTACCGTCGCCGAGCAGAAAAAACTGCGTGGACCCCTCGCCGTCGCCGGTCTCGTCGAATACGCTGATTTCCACATCCGGTATCTGATCGCCATTGAAATCCGCCGGCTGCGAAAGCCAGATGACGTAAATCCCATTGGCGTCCGTCAGTGTAGCGCTCGAAATTCCCGACTGGAACGTGCCGTCCCCGTTCCCAAGGTACGTAATCACCGTGAAATCGAGCCCATCGATAATATTGAGGCAGATCAGGTCAACCTTACCGCGCGATTGGCGTCTGTCGTTCGGCAAATCGCGGCGCCAGCCTTTTGCGCCAGCGGCACTGGTTTTCCACCAACATACCCCCCGCTCTTCTGCCCCAGCAGTATGTCCACTTCCAAAGGACTGGCAGTCACATTCGTATAAAGAATGTCAGGAATTCCGTCGCCATTCAGATCGGCGACCATCACCGACGACGGATTGACCGGCGTGGGAACACGGACCGGGTTTTGAAAACCCTGTCCCCGGACCGGAGTGCTGCCAGAGAGCATAACAACGAATCCGATACAAAGCACAAGGACAGAACGAAACCGCATTGCAGCATAGATGATCATGACATGACTTTAGGAACGAGGCAAAAGTGTAACTGCACGCCAGCACATTGTCCATAACTTTAGAGGTATCCCAAGGACCGCGCGCCGGTAACCACGCAGGTCTTATGCTTCGACGATATCTCCTTTACCGTTCACGATGGGCACCGCATCGGCCTCATTTTTTAGGGCCAGCTCGCGCCCATAACTCGCCACCCGCCATGTATCCTGATCGCCCCGGCAATAACACCCGCCCATGCAAATCCACCTCATCGACGGCACCTACGAGCTCTTTCGCCACTATTATGCCGTGCCCCACGCGCGCGACGCCGACGGTCGCGAAGTCGGCGCCGTCCGCGGCGTGCTCGCCTCCCTGCTCGGCATGCTCAAAGCCGGCGTCACCCACATCGCCGTCGCCACCGACCACGTCATCGAATCCTTTCGCAATGGGCTCTGGGCCGGATACAAAACCGGCGAAGGCGTCGACCCCGATCTCCTCGCTCAGTTTCCTCTCCTTGAAGAAGTCCTCTCCGCAGCCGGAATCGTCGTGTGGCCGATGGTCGAGTTTGAGGCCGACGACGCCCTGGCATCGGCCGCCTGCGCCGCCGCGCAAAATCCCCAGGTCGACCGCGTCGTCATCTGCACGCCCGACAAAGACCTCGCCCAGTGCGTCCAGGGCACCCGCATCGTCCAGCTCAATCGCCGCACCAACACCATCGCGGACGAAGCCGGCGTGATCCAAAAATTCGGTGTCCGCCCCGAATCCATTCCCGACTACCTCGGCCTCGTGGGCGACGCCGCCGACGGCTATCCCGGCCTGCCAGGCTGGGGCGCAAAATCCACCGCCGCGGTCCTCGCCAAATTCGTCCACCTCGAGTCCATCCCTCACGACAGCCGCGCCTGGCAGGTCAACGCAGCCCATGCCGGCAGCCTTGCCGCCACCCTCGTCAGCCACTGGGACGAAGCACTCCTCTTTCGCACCCTCGCCACGCTTCGCACCGACATCGCCCTGTTCGACGATGTCGAGCAGTTACGGTGGAAGGGTCCCACCCCCGCATTCGAGGCGATCGGCCAGCGGCTCGACGCAGCCATAACGGAAAAGCCAGCCCATAAAAATCGGCCCCCCTCCCCGAATCCTCCCAGGCGCGCAACCCGCGAACCCTGACTTTAGCCGGTCTGCAGCCGAGAGGACTTCTTCGAGGAGAGAAAACTGAGCGAGGAACTGAGCGAGGTCATCGGGATCCACGCCTTCGCGGTTTTGACAAACCAGGCCCGTCTTCAGAGCGCAACAACCTGTCTCCGCCGCTGCGCGCTTGCCTCCATCGCCTCACTCATGTCCCCTGCAGGCCGAATCTCCCAGGTAGTGCCAAATGCCAGCGCCGGATGCTGCGCCATCAGCTCGACAGCATGATTCATGTCCCTCGCCTCCAGCACCAGAATGCCGCCGAGCTGCTCCTTGGTTTCGACATAGGGGCCATCGGTCGTCGCCACCTTGCCGTTCTTCCGGGAGACGGTCAGCGCCGTCTCCGGCCCCTGCAGCGCTTCGCCGCCAGCCCAGTTCCCATTCGCGCGAAGATGGTCGTCATATTCAAAGCATCTGTCGAACATCGCGTTTCGCTCGCGCTCCGTCATGCTGTCGAATTTGCTCTCGTCGTAGTAGCCAAAACACAGGTATTTCATAGGCGTCTCCTCTTAATTCCAGATTGGGGGGCAGCGTAGCTTCGCGCTGGCTCGTTTGACTTGTAGTCGTCGGGCAGGGGGGAGATCGACAGCTGGCTATTGGTTGGCGGTCTGGTGGGGCAGCTCAGCCCGTTTCTCCACTTTGTGCCGGATCTGCTCTTCCGACAGGACGGGGGCGAAGTCTTCCATCTCAAAGATCTGGCGGATTTCCACCTCGCCCTCGCCGGTGGGGCTGCAGTTAGGGCTGCGCTTGACCCACTCGATGGCCTCTGCGAGCGACTTGACCTGCAGGATCGTGAAGCCTGCGATGAGCTCCTTGGCCTCGGTGAAGGGGCCGTCGATGACGGTACGGTTCTTGCCCGAAAATTTGACGCGTGCGCCTTTCGAGCTGGGATGGAGACCATCGAGAGCCAGCAGGACGCCAGCCTTCGAGAGCTCTTCGTTGTACTTGCCCATCTCGAGCAGTAGCTGTGGATCGGGGAGGGCGCCTTCTTTTTCCGCCTCCGGTGTCGACTTGACGATGACCATGAATCGCATTGCGAAATCTCCTTTGGTTGAGCGATGGTTGGGTGGCCTGTTTCAGGGTTGACCGAATTGTTGCCTGCCCTGCGTTCACCCTATAGTCGAACGGCTGGACGGAATTCGACAGGTCGGCAAGATTTTTTCTTCGCAACCATCTACATACATCTATGGTCCTGGGACTACGTTTTATTCATGGCCAGGATTGCGGCAGCCAGTCAGCAGCCATCGAAGCACTTCAGGCGCTCATCCATCACGAGGGAATTCGAATCATTCAGCAGCCAGCTGCCGAATCCGCTCCCGCAGGAACCTCCGCTCCGGCTCCTGTTGCGTCAGCCCCAACGCCCTCTCATAAGAAGCCCGAGCCTCAGGGATCCTGCCCAGCCTGCGGCACATATCGGCGCGCGCTGCATGCGCCAGGTAGTAATTGGCTAACTCGCCCTGCCCGAGGACCGCGTCGATCTCCGCCAGACCGGCCTCCGGACCATCCCGCATGGCAATGGCCACGGCCCGGTTGAGATAGACCACCGGCGAAGGCTGCATCCGTACCAACTGGTCGTACAGCGCAACAATCTGCCGCCAGTCGGTCGCGGCGGTTGATTCGGCCTCCGCATGAACGGCCGCAATCGCCGCCTGCAGTGTGTAGGGCCCGAAGCGGCGGGACTTTAGAGCTCTCTCCACCAATGCCACGCCCTCCGCGATCTGCCCCTGGTTCCAGAGCGACCGGTCCTGGTTTTCCAGCAAAATCAGCTCTCCTGCCGGAGAGGTTCTGGCGGCGCGACGAGATTCCTGGAGCAGCATCAGCGCAAGCAGCCCCATCACCTCCGGCCCCATCGCTTCCGGCTCTGCATGGAGTTCAGTCAGCAACCTTCCCAATCGAATCGCTTCTCCGGTCAGCTCCCCCCGCGTTACCTCCGCTCCCGCCGCAGCCGAGTAGCCCTCGTTAAACACGAGATAGATGACCTGCAGCACTGCGTCCATCCGCCGGGGCAACTCCCGCGGCGACGGCACCTCGTAGGGAATCCGCGTCTCTCGAATCTTTGTCTTGGCGCGCACAACGCGTTGGGCCAGCGCCGCCGGCGTAACCAGAAACGCCCGCGCAATCTCTTCCGTTGTCAGGCCGCATATTTCGCGCAGCGTGAGCGCAACCTGTCCTTCCGGGGGCAGAGCAGGATGACAGCACGTGAAAATCAGACGCAGGCGATCATCCTCAATCTCTTCCTCTTCCACAGGAGTGTCGCTCACGCGCGATTCCATATGGGCAACGAGGTCGGTCTGCGCAGCGTCGAATCGCGCCCGCCGGCGGATCGCGTCGATGGCCTTGAAGCGTGCCGTTGAAATCAGCCACGGGCGTGGCTTCTCCGGAATGCCGGTCCGAGGCCAGGACTCCATAGCGGCAGCGAACGCCTCATGCATCGACTCTTCGGCCAGGTCCAGGTCTCCGAGCAGGCGCACCAGCGTCGCCAGAACCCGCCCCGATTCCGACCGGTAGAGAGTCTCCATGGTCCTGCTGAATTGTTGGGGTACATGCGGCGGCATCCACGCCAAACTAGCAAACGGCGCGGGCCAGCACAACTGCGCTCAGATTTTCCACCCACCTTCGCAGGCGTCATGATCTCCACGGTGATTAAAAACGCCCCGCAAACCCTCAAATGTGGAAAACCTGTCAACCCCCTGCCCCAAAGTCCGAAGTAACAACCCCACATTCTATTTCAGTTATGGTTCAACTAACTCAAAGAAAGTTGGCAGATTTTATCTCCAACCTTGGTATTCTAAAAATAGAGGGTAAGAAAAGAAAAAGGGCCGCCTCAGCGGCCCTTTTAATTGCTGGAGAGTCCATCTCCTGATCTTCGCCCGCCAGTTCCGCCTGCAATGCTGAACTGATAGCCCCGCAAAGATAAACCCCGGACAGGGCGGCCTGCCGGCTCTCCCACCAACTCAGGAAAGGAGGAAGCCAGCAATGAAAATCCGCACCAAAACGTCACCCGAGCCTACAAACGACCGCCGTCCCACACCGGTCTATCTCACTCCCGCCCCACTCACACCCGCGAATGAATCATTCGCACACGCCAACCATCTGACTTACTTTCAATCAGGAAGCCCCTTCGCGAGTGTCAATGCATCAATCGCGAGCATGAATGACTCATTCCCGCTCGCCATGCAACTGACCTGTATTCATCAGAATAAAGGAGTAACCAGAGTTACTCCCGTCCTAACCTCTCTGGAATCAATCACCATCCCGCAATAGGCCCCCACGGGGTAGGCGGCAGGAGCCGCGAAGCCGCCAGTCTCAGGGGCAGCCGGCTCTGCGCACTCTGCTCGATTCGAAATGGCCTGGTGGAGAAGATGTTGCGCGAAGCTGTTGAGCGAAGATGCGGAGCGAAGGATGCTGAGCGAAAGACGTGGAGTGAAGATCGAGGGCTCCGATCTTCCCGTCTTGCCTCAGCTGTCGGCCAGGAACTCTCGGATCAGCTGTAAGCCCTCTTCGTTCGTGTGAATCCGCCCTTCCAGCTGCGCGTCTTCCGCCAGCGCCAGCATTTCTTTGAAGCGCGGTCCCGGCGTATAGCCCGCCTCGATCAGATCGCGCCCGGTAACAAGCAGAGCAGGCCGCACTTCCTCCTCGGGCAGCTCTTCTCGTCTCCGCTTCGCAAATTCGTACAGGCTCAGATCGCCGTGGCTGGAAAGGACGTCCAGCCGGTGCAGCGCCAAATGCTCCTCGAACTTGGGTAGCCGGAAGAAGCGCTTCAGCGTGGACTCCTTCATCTTCTCCACGTCGCCGAAGCGCATGTGGTTTTCAACCAGGCTCAGAATCTGAGCGCACTCCTCGTTCGAGAAGCGCAGCCGCCGCACAATTTCATGTGCAATCTTCACGCCAACTTCAACGTGACCGTTGAAGCGGATGCGATCTGGTGGTTTGTGCGAAAACGTCGCTGGCTTGCCGACGTCGTGCAGCAGCGCGCCCCAGGCCAGCGTCGGTGAAGCACCCGCGGGCAGCTTTTCAAGCAGCAACAGCGTGTGGATCCACACGTCTCCCTCGGGATGGTACTCGGGCGGCTGCGCAACTCCATGCAGGCGGCTGATCTCGGGCAGCACTTCTCTGAGCAGTCCCGTGCGATCGAGCAGCTCAAAGGCCCGCCGAGCGTGGCCTTCCGTCAACATCCGCGTCAGCTCGTCGCGGATGCGTTCGCGGCTGACCTGGTGGACTGTGTGTGCGAGCTGGCGGATCGCCCGCTCTGTCTCGCCGTCAATTTCGAAATCGAAACGCGCAGCAAATCGAACAGCGCGGAGCATCCGAAGCTTGTCCTCTTCAAAGCGGCGATGCGGCTCGCCGATGGCGCGCACGATGCCGAGGCGCAGATCGTTCTGGCCTCCGACATAATCGAGAACCGCAGAGGTCAGGTTGCACGTTTGCCGGTTGAGCACCGGGTCGAACAGCATGCCGTTGATGGTGAAGTCGCGGCGGATCACGTCTTCGCGAGCACTCGAGGAAAAACGCACCTCGCTGGGGTGGCGGCCGTCGAGATACGCTACGTCCGACCGAAATGTAGCCACTTCGGTGACAATTTCCAGGCTCCTGCCCTCGAAATCGGCGTCTTCGCAAACCAGAACCACGCCAAAGTGGGCGCCGACGGCAAAGGTGCGTGGAAACAGGGCCAACACGTTCTCCGGATGCGCGCTGGTGGCAACATCGAAATCCTTCGGAGCGACCCCGAGCAGCAGATCGCGGACGCATCCACCGGCGAAGTAAGCCTCATGGCCTGCCGCCCGCAACGCCATCACGATGCGCTCTGCCGCGATTTGTGCCGGTGTTTCGATCACTTCGAGTTCCAATCTGTCTTGCACTCCTGGCGCTAACGGTTCTGGCTCCGCCCGTCCAGACCAAGGTGGGATTCAGGAGCGCCCAACTGCTTGTTAGGATGTTTGGCTAACCATGGACGCTACCCACCACCAATATGAGGATTCGGCATTTCCTGGCGGGCCTATTCCCAGTCAGGCAACTCCTGGCAGCGCAATCGCGCGCCAAAAATGGAGCGACCGCGTTTTCAGTCTACCCGCCGTGCTGGGCTTGTTGCTTGTGTACCTGCTGCTCATCGTATCGGCCAGTGGCACAGTGGTGCGAAGCCTTGCCGACAACGACATCTGGTGGCATCTGCGTAACGCCAGCGAACTGATGCGCACAGGACATTTCATCCGCACGGAGACTTACACCTTCACGGTTGCAGGCAAGGCGTGGATCAATTTTGAATGGCTCGGCGAACTGCCGTACTACTTCGCCAACCGCTGGCTTGGGGATCGCGGGCTTTACCTGGTCCTCATCGTCACGGCGGGGTTAATTGTGATTGGGATTTACTGTCTGGCCCGGCTGCGCTCCGGAAGCTGGGGCGCGGCCTTCTTCGCCGCCAGCATCGCTGTGTTTCTTACCACCGTCTCGCTTCTGCCGCGCCCACTGCTGTTTGGCTGGTTGTTTCTGGTCATCGAGCTTGGCGTGCTGTGGAGTTTGCGCAAGGGACGCGACTTCACGACGTGGCTACCACTGCTGTTTCTGGTCTGGATTAACACGCATGGCTCATGGTTCATCGGCTTTGTTCTGATGGCCGTTTTTGTCGCTTGCGGATTTGCCGAAGGCGAGTGGGGCAATCTTTATGCGACGCGCTGGACGCCGCAGCAGCGGCGCAAACTGCTCGCAGTAGCTGGCGCCAGCTTCGCCGCGCTGTTCATCAATCCGTACGGCTGGCGACTGGTTGCTTATCCGCTGGACGTGGCCTTCCGGCAGCGGCAGACGGTTGAAAACATCGCGGAGTGGGGCAGCCTCGACTTCCATACTGCGCGCGGGAAACTTGTGGTCGGGATTCTTGTTTTGCTCGCCGTGCTGCAGCTGCTGCGAAGGCGGCAGTGGGCGCTCGAAGATGTTGCGCTGGGCGCTATTGCCTTCTACGGCGCCGTAACGCACGTGCGTTTCCTGTTCCTGATCGCGATTGTGCTGATGCCTCTGCTGGCGATGGATCTTCGCGGAGATGAGCCGAAGCGCAGCGGCGCTGGTAAAGGGCTATCGCTGATCAACTCTGTCATCATCGCTGCGCTGATCGCGATGATTGTGCACTCGTATCCATCGGAGAAACGGCTGCATGAGGGCATTGCGGAGGCTTTCCCTGAGAAGGCTGTCCCTTACGTGCGGAGCCTGGCAGGCCAGGGCAATCTGCTGAACAACTTCAACTGGGGCGGCTATCTCGAGTGGGAGGCGCCGGAGCTCAAGGAGTTCATCGATCCACGCAACGACATTTTTGAGCACGAAGGCGTGATGAGCGACTACCTGCGAGCTACAAAGGTCGACGACACCTTTGCGGTCCTCGACAAATACCGAATTCAGTACGTACTGCTGGCTCGCGACGCTCCAGCCGCATATCTGCTGGGACACAGCCCAACCTGGCGGCGCACCTACGATGACGGGCAGGCAGTGGTCTTTGCGCGACAGCAGTGATACGGTATCCGCGTTTGTCTAGTATTGAAGAATGCCCCCACTTTCCGCAGGCCTGATCCTCGGCATCGAAAGCTCGTGCGATGAGACTGCCGCGTCCGTGGTGCAGCGGGGGACCGCGATTCTGTCCAACGTGGTCGCATCGCAGATTCGCATTCACTCCCCGTACGGCGGTGTGGTTCCGGAGCTGGCTTCGCGGGAACACCTGCGGAACATTCTTCCCGTCGTGCGTTCCGCTCTCGCGGAGGCTGGAGCCTCTTACCAGGATTTAGACGCAGTCGCTGTTACAGAAGGGCCGGGCCTCGCCGGGGCGCTGTTGGTGGGAATCAGCTTTGCGAAGGCTCTGGCCTTTGCCCTGGACAAGCCGCTGATAGCGGTCAATCACCTCGCGGGACACATCCATGCTGTGCTCCTCGAGGAGGCGCGACGCGCTGGAAAGTCCGGTGAACAAGCACCCGAAGAACTCCGGCCTGGACGGCAGGTCCTCGCCCTGGTGGTTTCCGGCGGCCACACGCATCTTTATCTGGCGCGATTCGAGAGAACCCAGCAGGATGGCCCGGACGCCGGAGCGTGGATCTATCGCAATGTGGGGCGCACCGTGGATGACGCGGCAGGGGAGGCCTTCGACAAGGTGGCGAAGCTGCTCGGGCTTGGGTATCCAGGCGGTCCATGGATCGATGCGCTTGCCCCCCATGGAAATCCGGAGGCGATGCCGTTTACGTTTTCGCAGATCAAGGCCAAGGTGCACCGGAAGGGCGAGGCAGGTGCGCTCGACCCCTCGGAGAGCACGTACTTTTCCTTCAGCGGCATCAAGACGGCGATGCTTCGTTATACGAAGGTGTACGAGATGGGTCCGTCGATTGAGGCCCGGCGCGCGGTGCTGGCTGGTTCGCCGGACGCGAAGCCCGCCGATGCATTGCCTCTATGCGACAAGCGGACGCTGGACCTGATTGCTTCATTCCAGCGATCGGTGGTCGACGATCTGCGGCGGAAGACGTTTCGCGCAGCGGAGCGTTGGCACGCGGAGCGGATTATTGTGTCGGGTGGCGTAGCCGCGAACCGTGAACTGCGGGTGCGGTTCACCACGGAAGCTGGCGAGCGTGACCTGCCAATCGCGTTTCCCTCGATGGCTCTCTCGACGGACAATGCGGCGATGATTGCCGCGGCCGCGTGGCCGAAGTTTTTGGCGGGTGAGTTTGCTGCGGAGGCGTTGACGGCAGAGCCTTCGTTAAAACTGGGCAGTTAGGTACTGAGGTGCATGAACATTGAAGGCTGCACGAGCCGAAAGGTGAGCGTCCGGGGCGCTGGTAGAATCGGGCTAGTTTCATGACTCTGCATTCGGAACCAAACACGGGCGAAACCGCGCGGACGGCGACTGCGGAATTGTCCGCAGCTCCTGAACTCTCCGCGGCCAAGCCGGCCATGCGCCTTTACAACACCCTGTCCGGCCAAATCGAAAACCTCGCTCCCTCTGAGGGCAAGGCATTGCGAATGTATGCGTGCGGGCCGACGGTTTATGACTACGGCCACATCGGAAACTTCAGGACCTTCCTGCAAGTGGATGTTCTGCGGCGCGCTATGCGCTTGCTGGGAACCGAAGTTCGCCACGTGATGAACATTACGGACGTGGACGACAAGATTATCCGCAATGCGGCGGCGGCGGGCCTCGATATCGACGAATACACGCGCAAATACACAGATGCGTTTTTTGAGGACCTGAAGGCGCTTGAGGTCGAACGTCCCGAGGTGATCGCGCGGGCGACCGAGCATATTCCAGCTATGGTTGCACTCATCGAGCGGCTGGCCCGGCAGGACATTGCCTATCGCACGGAGGATGGGTCCTGGTATTTTCGGATCGCGCGCTTCCCCGAATACGGCAAGTTGTCGAAGAAGGATTTTGCGGGGATCGCCGACGGCGCGCGCATCGACGTGGACGAGTACGAGAAGGATTCGGCTCGCGACTTTGCTTTGTGGAAGGCGCCCAAGCCGGGCGAACACAGGTGGGAGACGGCGCTGGGGCCGGGTCGGCCGGGGTGGCATATCGAATGTTCCGCGATGGCGATGGAATATCTCGGCGACAGCTTCGATCTGCACGCGGGCGGCGAGGATTTGATGTTTCCGCACCACGAGAACGAGATTGCTCAGTCGGAGTCGGCAACGCATCGCACGTTTTCGCGGCACTGGTTTCATGTGCGGTTTCTGCTCGTCGAAGGGCGGAAGATGTCGAAGTCTGAAGGGAACTTTTATACGCTGCGCGATCTTTTGTTGCGCGGCTATAAGGCCTCGGCGATTCGGATGCTGCTGATTTCAGTCCCCTACCGCCAGCCTCTGAATTTTACGTTCGATGGCCTGGCTGCGGAGACAATCGCGGTGGAGCGGCTGCGGACCTTTCGGGATCGGATCCTCAAGACAAAGTGGCCCACCGGGGACGGCGCGAGCAGCGAAATTCGCGATCTGGCTCTTGAGACGAAAGCCAGATTTCTGGCTGCGCTTGCCGACGACCTGAATACGGCGGAGGCGCGAGCTTCGATTTTTGAAATGGTGCGATTCGTAAACGGCCGCGCCGATGCGGGCAAGTTTTTTGAACGCGACAAGGCTGACGTTCTGGATGCTCTGCGGCAGTTTGATCGCGTCTTCGCGGTGCTCGACGACCACGATGCGGAGTGGACGCGGTTCACGCTGGATTGGGCGGAGCGCGAAGGCAAGCTCGACCAGGCGGCTCCCGAAGTGCTGGCGACGCGGGGTGTGGCGGACGAGCGAATTCAGGCGCTGGTCGAGGAGCGCGATCAGGCGAAGCGAACGCGGAATTTCGCGCGGGCGGACGCGATCCGCAATGAACTGGCCGCCATGGGGATTCTGCTGGAGGATTCCAGGGACGGGACCCGGTGGAAGCGGAAATAGCCGGTTTCCCATGATCGGGCTCTGATACTTCGTCTCCCGGCAGGTGTGCCCGACCCCATAACTCACTGGTGGGGCAGGTCGAAAGTCTTGCTCACGAGCGTGCCATCTGATTTAAGAACCGTGTAAGGAAAGTGCCAATCGACCCTGCTGCCGTCATAGTAAACGGTTAGAGACGGAATCACCTTCCACGTATCGCTACCGGCCGCCTTCACGCCAAATACAAAATGGCATCCCGCCAGCCGACCCTTCGCGAAGTGCTCGACAATGGTCATGTCGCGAGCGGTGGTCGTGTTAGCGTTCCAGCGATCGATGTCGCGGCCAGCATTACAACAGATCAGGGTCGCAACATCGTGGTTATCGCAGACGAGATGGTCCTGGACCTGCGTATTCCCGGCCTTGTCGTCCCCCTGAGTCGCGAAGGTTACGCTCACTCTCTCCGCTGCCTGAGCGGAGCCTCGTGTGGATAGCGACAGCATCAGCGCCGCAACCAGCAGCACATTCTTCATGCGCATCTCCTTTTCCTGATTCAGCGTTGACTTGTTTTCATCAACAAGCCACCGGAATCTTTGATGCGCTATCCCACGCTCAAGCCAGTTCGGCGCGTTGAGCCAGGTTACGCCGTGGACTGCAATTTCGGCCTGCTGCGAGTCCACAGCCACCCCGCTGCCAGATAGGTGAGATAGATGTAGGGTAGCCACCGGTAGGCTCCAGTGGGGACAGGATAGACGGAGCCGGCAATGGCGAGGAGCATAGCGATGAATCCTGCCCCCGAAAGCGCCAGCCACAGCGTCGTCAGCGCGCGTTCCCGGCGCAGGAAGCTCGGGACGGCGAGGCACACCAGAGCGTAGGCAGTAAGAAACCCGTAAGTCGCCAGCGATCCCATCCAGCCATAGATATCGGCGCTCGAGACGCCGCGCAGAGCAAGGGCGACGGTCAAAACAAATGTAACAATGCCCGTTACAAGGACCGCGATGTGCGGCGTCTCGTTCCGATGGTGCGTGCGCGTCAGATGTGCGTGGGTCAATCCATTATGGGACATGGTGAGCAACACACGGGCAGAGGCGGTCATGCAGGCCAGAACACAGGCAAACATGCTCATCATGGCGCCCACATCGACCGCAATGCCAAGGGCGCTGACGCCGACCTGCTGCGCCAGGATGTGAAAGGGCGCGCCGCTCTGGTCGAGGCTTTGGTTCAGTCCGCGGAAACCCAGAACTTCGGCATACGCGCACACGACAAAGAGAAAGCCGAGTCCAATGGCGCTCTGGAGGACCGCGCGGGGGATAGTTTTGAGCGGATTACGCGCCTCTTCACCAAGAGCGGTAGCGCTTTCGAAGCCGACGAAGCTGAAGAGGGCAAGCACCATACCAAGCCGCATGCCGGAGACGCTTCCGCCCCGCAGCTGGAACTGCGCCGTATCGAGATGCAGCCCGTGGCGCGCGAGCACAAGGGCCACGATAGCGAGTATGCAGCCGACGGATGCGGCCTCAAGCCACAGCATGGAGCGCGCGGAGAGCCGAATGTCGCGGTAGGCCATCGCCGACGCAATCAGAATGGCCACGGTGGCCAGAATTGCGGCCGGCGCAGTCCGGCCAACAGCCGCGACGAGCAGGACGTTCGCATACTGTACGAAGCCCCCCGTGACGGAGACAGCCGTGGCCACGTACGCGAGCAGCAACGCCCAGCCTGCCAGACCCGAGGCCCAGTCCGGAAGAGATTCGGTGACGTATTTGTAAAGCGAGCCGGGCGAGGCCGATCGGCGCGCGAAGCAGCCGATGAGGACGCCGATCAACGCCATGCCCGCGGTGGCCAGCAGGTACACCAGCCACGTGCCATTGCCGGCCATGGCGAAGACCAGAGGGATGGTCATCGCCGGCGTGGTGGTGGGTGCAATTGCGGAAACCGATTGCGCCAGTGTTTCGGCGGGCGAAAGCACGCCCCGGCGCAGACCATAGCCCGCCGGCTTCTCAAACTCGGCAACGTACACGTTCACGGCCTCAGACGCCAATGCGGAGTCCTCCTGTTTTTGTGGTCGCAGAGAAGTGCGCCGGAACGGCGCGACAGGGAGCCGGCTGGTTCAGTCTTGCAGTCCAGTCTTGCACTTCAGTCTTGCCGGGAAGCCCGTTTATGTCAAGGTTCGAACGGAAGGCCAGCCACCGGCTCCGTTTCTGCGATCTTTTCGAACCTCACCATCAGCGGCTTCACCTTGGGGATGACGGCCTGGACCGCGCGAAGGGAGTGCGACGCATCGTGGCCGGCCTTGCTCTCCCAAACCTCCGTCACCCAGAGGATGTTTTCGTCCCCCGCATCCCTGGCGAGGACGTAGCTCAAACAGCCTGGCATATTGGCTGAGCTGCCGGCGAGCAGAGCGATAACTTCCTCCCGCTTGCCGGGATACAGGGTGAGTTTAGCGATCAGTCCGTACATGGCGTCTAATCCGCCGCGGCCGTCACAGCCGTCCGCTTCTTCAGTTGGCGCACCGGGCGCGTTGCCGGCTCGACATGGGATGCCTGCTGCTTCGGAATGTCGCCCGTATCCGCCTTGCCCTCGGCCACCTCAATAAAGAAATCCTGCGCACTGAATGCCGCCACGCCCTCGCGATCCACGCGGACGTAGGAACCATCGGCCTTCATCTGACGCGCTTTGACGTTATCGGCCAGGTATGCGGCGAGGATTTCGTTGCGAACGCGTGCTTTGATCTGGGCATCGCGGATCGGAAAGACCACCTCGCACCGCTCGAAGAGATTGCGCGGCATCCAGTCCGCGCTGCCGCAGTAGAACTCCTCATCGCCGCCGTTGAGGAAGTAATATACGCGGCTGTGCTCCAGAAAGCGTCCGATGATGGAGCGCACGCGGATGCGCTCGCTCAGATTTTTGAGGCCCGGCCGCAGCGAGCAGATTCCGCGAACGATCAGGTCAATCTCAACACCGGCATGCGCGGCGGCATAAAGAGCCTCGACGATGCTCTGCTCGAGCAGAGAATTCATCTTGGCGACAATGCGTGCGGGCTTGCCTGCCGCTGCGTGCTCTGTCTCGCGGTGAATGAGGCGGATGAAGCTCTCGGCCAGCGTTAAGGGCGCGACCAGGAGAGGCCGGTAATCGTCGGACTCCGAATGCGCGGTGAGGTAATTGAACACGCTGTGCACCGCCGCCGTGATTTCCGGATCGGCCGTGAGCAGGCTCAGGTCGGTATAAAAGCGCGCCGTGTCCGGGTTGTAGTTGCCGGTGCCGAGATGCGCGTAACGTCGGACTCCGCCGTCCGGATCGCGGCGGACCAGCAGCGCGAGCTTGCAATGCGTCTTCAGACCAACGATCCCGTGGAATACCTGGACGCCAGCGTCTTCCAGATTGCGCGCCCAGCGGATGTTCGAGGCCTCGTCGAAGCGAGCGGTCAACTCCACTACCGCGGTCACTTCTTTGGTCTGCGCCGCTTCGGTCAGCGCCTGAAATATTGGTGAGTCGGCGCTGGTCCGATAGAGCGTCTGCTTCATCGAGACGACGTTGGGGTCCTGCGCGGCAGCCTCGATAAATCCAACAACCCCGTCGTAGGAATCGTAGGGGTGGTGCAGAAGGATGTCGCGGTGGCGAATCTCGTCGAACAGGTCCGCGGATTTGCGATTCAGGCGCAGCTCGTGCGGCACGAAAGGCTTGAACTTCAGTTCGGGCCGAGGCGAAGAACCGTAGAGCGTCATCACGCGGGAAAGATTCACAGGGCCATCGGTGTGGTAGACCAGCGATTCGTCGAGCTCGAAATTAACCGTGAGGCGATCGACAATTTCCTGATCCGCCTGGCTGTCGATCTCAAGACGCACTGCATCGCCCTTGCGGCGGTTATGCAGCTCTGCGCGTACGGTCTCCAGCAGCGAGCGGGATTCTTCTTCCTGGAAATAGAGATTGCTGTTGCGCGTGACGCGAAAGGCGGCCCTCGAAAGAATCTCATAGCCGCGATACATGCCCCCGGCGTTGCGCTCGATCAGGTCGTAGAGGAACATGAAGTCCTCGGTACCGGAGGACGGGATGCGCACAAAACGGGGCAAGGCTCGAGGCACGGTCAGAACCCCGAGCACGGGTCCCAGGGTGCCCCGCCGTTTGCGGCGCAGCAGCAGCGCAAGGCACATCGCCTTGTTCAGGACACGGGGAAAAGGATGCGCCGGGTCGATGGTGATGGGGGTGAGCAGCGGATCGACTTCGCGCTGATAATAGTCTGTTGCAAATCTCCTGCCGTCACTATCGATCTCGTCCCAGCTCAGCACGCGTATGCCCGCCGTGCGCATGGCGGGCAGCAGCTGTTCGTTCCAGCAGCGATACTGATCCCCGACAAAGCGATGCGTCTCGTCTTTCATGGCCTGCAGGGATTCACGCAGCGTTGCGCCGTCGGGAGTGGCTTCGTCGTATCCGTCTTCAATGCGCTGCAGCACGCCTGCGATGCGTATCTCGAAAAACTCGTCGAGATTGCTGGCGGTGATGGCGAGGAATTTCACCCGCTCCAGCAGGGGATTGGAAGCATCCTGGGCCTCTTCCAGAACGCGGCGATTGAAACTCAGCCACGATTCGTCACGGCTGAGCAAAAGGCTTTTTGGGCGCTGTGGTTCTTTCGGCATAGTGCCGCCGGCATGCTCTCCTGGCGCAATGAAAGTTTACCTGATTGGGTTTGACGGTAGCGTTTCACAGTAGACCAGCACGAATTGCAAAAACCGTTCTCTACGAGGCGCCGGCCGCCTCAGGGAGAATTTCAGCCGATTTAGGGATCGTAAAGATCCCGGCTCTCGTGCGGAAGCACGCTTTTGGTCTCCGGCAAAACAATTGGCGACGATCGCGGTTTGGCGGTTTAAAATCGGTATAGAGAATTACGAAGTACGCGATTTTGCAGATCATACAATTCCGGATTCGAAAAGCTGGAATGGTACTGATAAATTTGCCGATGGCTGAACGCTAGCCCCTCTTTTGGAACCGTCTTGCTCCTATGTCCATCAGCCAAAAATTTGCCGGCCTGGCGATTCTCCTGAAGTTTGATAACTGGCCTGTATTGCTCCTCGCTCGCATATTCGATCGCCGCACCGGACTTGTTGTGTACCGAAAAGCAAGCCTCGAGGTGCTGGTCGACCATCGCGGAGGCGATGAGAACGGGACACGAACCTGTCTCGCCTCTGATATGTACAGCAGACATCTGCGGCGTATTCCCAAAAGCGGGCCAGAGCGGGTCCTGGACCTGGGGGCCAATGGGGGCGGTTTTCCGCTCCTGCTGCGGCTCGAAGGCCGCGAACTTGATCGAGTGGTCAGTGTCGAGATGAATCCGCCCACCTATTTGCGTCTGCTCGTGAACCTGTCCGCGAATCTCGGCCACTGCGCGACAGGAATCAATGCTGCGGTTGGCGCAATGCCGCCGGGTTCGGAGATCATGCTGCAGCCCTGTCGCGGAAGCACGTCACTGAGTGCGTACGGCAACAGAACAGATTCCTCCCTGCCCCACGTAGTGGTACGCACCACTACACTGGAGGAGCTTTACGGGCAATACTTCCAGGGCGAGACGATTGACATCTGCAAGATCGATATTGAGGGAGCGGAGTACGAGACGATTCAATCAAGTCCCGACGCCATCCTGCAAAAGATCAGGACCATCATCATCGAATTCCATGACCCTCCGCGAACCCCTGCATGTGTTCAAAGATTACTTCGACTCGGATTCCTAGAGACCACAGGAGAAGAAGACCCAAAAACCGGCGATGCAAGTGAAGTCCGCGTCTTCTCAAGACGGTTGGCCAGCCCGTAATCTTAGCGCTGGCTCGTTCTCGTTAGCTGTTGACGGCGCATTCGGCCGGTCCGCGATAGTTCCCAAACGGCTCGAACAATCAGGGCGCACTCATTATTTAGAAGATGACGGGGTTTGCTTCTGAAGCGGTCGAGTGGGACTTTGCTTGGCTCGATCATTGACGCCGCCTCCCGCTCTCGGCGAGGATAAGGATGGGACGCTTTTTAGGAGGTAGCTATCGTGGCAGAACCCCCTTGCGCCGGTCAAAGCAGCCAGTCGATCGTCAAAACGGAAAATGAAGCGGTTCAGATGTACCGCTTCGCCGCGTTGATGCTGGGCAACGAAGCTGAGGCTCTCAGCCTGGTGGAGAACGCGGTCGCCGCAGTCGAGATCGACCCCTGCGCCGATCCCTCCGCAGCCAGAGGGGCGGTTCGGGATCGAGTGCTGGACGGAGCGCTCGGCATCATGTATCTGCAGGACCCCGCGTCGTTTTCGTACCTGCCGCGGCTGGATGCGGCTGGTTCCTGCATTGAGGACGATGGCGCCCCTCCGCTTTCAAGAACCGAAATCTCCAAACTGCTGGCCGGTGCGGGACGCGGACCCCTGCGCGAGTGGCTGAATCGCCTCTCTCAGGCCCAGCGGGCGGTTTTTGTGCAGCGGGCCGTTCTGGGCAGCAGCAATGCGGACACAGCCCGCGCCATCAATCGGTTGGCAGGGCCATCGGTATGGTCTGCCAAAGCCGTCAGCAACCTGTTTCGCCAGGCGCTCTGCTCGCTCGCATCGTCCATGGTTCATTCCACCGAATTGGCAGCCTAGTCCGAACTGAACGCGCCAGGGCTGCACGCGCCTTGTTTGGCTGCACCCAGTCTTTTGCACGGCTTCCGAGACGCGCAGCACCCGCTTCGACTAATCTTGTCGCAGAGATTCTTCTGAATTTTTGCGCGGCGTGCTGCATCCAAAGCACATACCCTGAATGGGAGACTCTGTCTCCCCTGAGTTCCGCAACGAAAGGCTCGTCTTTGTGCCGGAGGCAGTAGCAACCGATCCACGATTTTTCCGCCCGAAGCATGTGGCCGCCGCTTTGGCCTTCGCCGCATTGCCCTTCCTGGTTCCGAGCGGGATTGCCATCGCTCAGGGGCCGCCGGGCGGCGGGTCTGTGAGCGTGCCTGCGGGGCCGATCCAGATACCGCAGCCGCCCGTCGATAGCACGACCTACCAAAGCAGCGTCAGCGACGGCAAGGTCACACCGGGCGTCCTGCAACTCTCGCTCGACGACGCGGTCCAGCGAGGGTTGCGCTTCAATCTTGGCCTGATGCTCACCTCGCAGAATACGCAGTCGGCCCGCGGAGCGCGGCTTGAGGAGCTGCAGGCGCTGCTTCCGACCGCGAGCGCGGCGATCAAGGAAGCGGTCCAGGAGACCGACCTTCAGGCGGAAGGGCTGCGCATCCCGGGTTTTCCATCGATCATCGGACCCTACGGGTACACGGACATTCGCGGCTCCCTGAGCTGGTCGCTCGTGAACCTTTCTTCGCTCGAAAATTACCTCGCGCAGAAGCATAATTTCGAGGCCGCGAAGCTCTCCGCTCAGGACGCGCGCGATCTGGTGGTACTAACGGTGGGGAATGCGTATCTGACGGTCATCGCAGATGCAGCCCTGGTGCAGTCCGCCCAGGCCCAGGTGGATACCTCGAAGGTTTCGCTCGATCAGGCGGTGGGCAATCATCAGGCCGGAACCGCGCCCCTGATTGACGAGCTGCGCGCGAGAGTCGACTACCAGACCCAGGAACAGACGCTGATTGCGGATCGCAATACTTATGAGAAGGACAAGATTGCGCTGGCGCGTGCGATTGGCCTGCCGCTGGAGCAGCAATTCGAGCTGAGCGACAAGGAACCGTACGCCCCGTTCGATCACGTCGATCCGGATAAGGCCGTGCAGCAAGCCCTGGCCACGCGCGCGGATCTGAAGGCGCTCGAGGAGCAGGTTGCGGCCGCCGATAGCGCGCGCAAGGCTGCAACCGACGAGCGCCTGCCCACAGTCACCTTCAACGGCGACTACGGGGATATTGGAATCAACCCTTCCCATTCGCATGGAACCGGCAACGCTGTCGGCTCGCTGGACGTGCCGCTCTTCGAGGAAGCAAAGCTGCGCGGCGATGCGAAGCAGGCCCAGTCGCAACTGGAACAGGAGCGCGCGCGGCTCAGCGACCTGCGAGGGCAGATTGGCGCCGACGTTCGCGACAGCATACTCGACATTCAGGCCGCGGAAAAGCTGGTTGAAGTGGCAAAGAGTAATGTGGACCTGGCGAATGAAGCGCTGAACGAGGCCCAGCAGCGGTACAAAGCCGGCGTTTCCGATAATCTGGCAGTCTCGCAGGCCCAGCAAAGTGTGGCCCAGGCCGATCAGCAATACGTTGCCAGCCTGTACCGGCATAATGTCGCAAAGTTATCCCTGGCGCGTGCCCTTGGCGTCGCGCAAAGCAGTTACAAGGATTACGTGGGAGGAAAGTAAGCGTGGCGGAGCAGAATCCCGAGCAGACAAAACCAACTGAAGAGCGGCCGGAGCATCCGGTTCAGAACTCGCGCCGGCGTTTCATCATCATCGGCCTTGTGGCCATCTTTGTGGTCGGCGCATTGCTGTTCTGGTGGCACTCAACCTTTTACGAAGACACCGACGATGCTTCCGTCGATGGCCATCTTGTGCAGATCAGCGCGCGCATCAATGGCCACGTGGCGAAGGTGAACGTTGATCAGAACCAGTACGTCGATGCGGGTGCGCTTCTGGTCGAGATCGATCCCAGCGACTATCAGACGGCCGAGAATCAGGCGGAGGCCAACCTGGAAGCAGCCGAAGCCAACTACGAAGCCACGCGCGTCAACGTGCCGGTCATCAACATCAACGCCGGCAGCAACCTGAACAACGCTAATGCTGACGTGGCCAGCGCCACGGCCAGCGTCGCGCAATCCGAGAAGCAACTGCAGGCTGCGCAGGCGCGGGTGACCCAGGCGCAGGCCAACGCGACTAAATCGAAGCTGGATCTCGAACGCTACACGCCCCTCGTGGAGAAGGACATCATTTCGAAACAGCAGTACGATGCGGCGGTCGCCGCCGCCGCGGCCGACCAGGCCGGCGTTGCCGAAGCCGAAGCCAACCTGATCGCCGCGCAGGACGCTGTGCGCATTGCGAAGGACCGCGTCCTCCAGGCCCAGTCTTCCCAGAAGTATGCCCAGACCGGTCCGCAACAGGTAGCGATCCAGCGAGCCAAAGCGGATCAGGCCGCCGGCCAGGTGGCCCAGGCGCGGGCCGCGTTGGCACAAGCCAAGCTGAACCTCGAATACACCGAAATTCATGCGCCTGTTGCCGGTATCGTCACCACCAAAAGCGTCGAACCCGGACAGAACGTCGCCATCGGCCAGGCTCTCATGACTCTGGTTTCGCTCGACGATGTGTGGATCACCGCCGACTTCAAGGAAACGCAACTGCGCCACATGCGGCAGAATCAGCCCGTGACTATCCACGTGGACGCTTACGGGCGCGACTACGACGGCAAAGTCACGCAGATTGGCGGCGCCACGGGTTCGGAGCTGAGCCTGTTTCCGCCGGAGAATGCCACCGGAAACTACGTCAAAGTCGTGCAGCGCATTCCGGTGCGCATCGACCTGACCAAGCCGGATCAGAATAACGATCACCAGCTGCGGCCAGGCATGTCCGTCGAGCCAAAGGTCCGCGTGAAATAGCGGCTGCGCATTTTGTGGAGACAGGCGCCGGAGCAGTTGCTCCGGCGCCCGTTTTGTCAATACGGAACGGCGACTCGATAGGCGTAGCCATTGCGGTAAACAATCACCGTTCGCGGCGCCCACATCGCGACCGCCGGGGGCGGGGCTACGTAGACGTAGGTCGGTGGAGGCGGCGCCGGCTGCACATAGGTGATCTGCTGAGGCGGCGGAGGCGGTTGCGGAGCGGGCTGTTCGTACGCGCTCGGACGGCGGTAGAGGCCCGAAGGTTCCTGCTGCAAAGGCTGCTGGTCAACCTCGGGCACGCCCAGGTCGTCCATCACCTTGAGCGTCAGCCGCGTCTCCTCTTTCAGCGTGGGATACGGTCCGCGGCGCGGCAGGTTGATGAGGTCGATGGGCCAGAGGAGGGGGATCATCCACGTAACAGTGTCGCGCGTGGCGTGACCCTTGCCGAGGATGCGGCCGTAGCGGTCGACGTTGTAGCCGGGGACGTCCACGACTTTAGCATCGACGGGGATGACCGTGTCGGGCTCGATGACCATGCGGTCGAAGCGGAGCTCCATCCAGCCTTTGCCGACAAAGTGGCCAGGATCTTTGGAGTCTTCAAAGCGGCCCACGAGGTAGCTGTCATAGGGCAGCACCGACCGGCCGTAGCGTTCGGCGTGCCCGAGCTGGCAGAGGACTGGGTCGCCGATGGCGGCGGTTTTCGAGGAAAGTTTGGGTTCAGAGAGGGTGCAGGAGATGAGAGAACCGGCTGGGATCAACTGCTCGGCGGCATAGCTCGAAAGCGGCGCTGTGAGCAGCAGGGTGAGCAGAGAGATAGTCTTGCCCTTCATGGGAAGGCCTCCTGGGTGGGTCAGGTTCACGGTGCGAACACGGTGAGTTGACGTTAGTTGCGCAAATTTCGGCCGGCGCCGATGCGCAACAGTAACTGGGCGTCCTCGGAAGGGACAGCAGGACCAGCCAGTCGTGCTGGAGGCTGGGGAAACCATGATGGCGGGATTGGGTACAGGATGTCAAGGGAGGGTGGGAGCACCCCACCGGGGTGTTACCAAAAACTGACTGGCGGCGATCGTGGGCCAATCAGTCGAGGGGTAAGGACAAGGTCGTGCCAGACGTCGCCATTGAATCACCTGTACACTCGTTGCCGCTTGGCGCGAAAGAACCAGGGTGCGGCTCCGCTGTTTTACAAAGGAGGCTTTAGGGCCATAAAGGGTGGAGTTCTGCCACTGGACCGCCGCCCTTTGTATCCCCACGCGATTGCATGGGTCACATATCGAAAAATGGGAAAGTGTGACCAAAAGCACATTGACAAATCGTTTTATCGGCTCCTATTATTCGCGGGATTCAATAGGGGCTATGACGGCTGCTCCAGAATCCAGAACGAGCAAAGGAGAATGTTTCGATGATTAAGATAATGAGCAAACAGTTTTGCGCAATCGCGGTCGGCGTGCTCGCTCTCTGCGCACTCACTTCCGTGCCGGCGGGAGCCACCACGTTTAGCACGTGCAGTCGATACGAGACTTACACTGAAAATGGTTACAATCTGTATACCGACGAATGGGGCGCGTCATCGGGCGGGTGCCTTTATGCCAACAGCTCCACGAATTGGTATTATGTCGCGGACTACCCCAGCAGCGGCTCCGGTGTCCAGGCCTACCCCGACACGGAGATCAGTCTGGGCAACGTTAATCTTAGTTCCCTCAGTTCAGTCAACTCGTCGTTCAACTTCTCGGTGTCAGGCAGCACACCTTTTTACGACGCAGCCTACGATCTCTGGACGAATGGCAACGTGGACGAAGTGATGGTGTGGGAGCAGTGGAAAGGCGACGGCCCTATCGCCAGCTCCTACAGTTGCAACCAACTTGGTGTGAGTGGTTGCCCGTTCGCCACCAACGTCACCATTGATGGCGTCACTTACGACGTTTTTCAGGGCAACACCGGCCACAACGTCGTTTCCTTCCTGCGCACCTCGCAGACATCGAGCGGCAGTGTGAATCTCCTCGATTTAATGAACTGGCTTGCGAACGAGGGCAAGCTCAACAGCAAAACGTTCTCCACAGCAGATTTCGGTTTTGAAATCGGGGATACCAATGGTGGTACCGGTACCTTCACGGTGAATTCCTACAGTCTCAGCACCAACTCGGGAGGAGGAGGAGGCGGCGGCTGCACGCCCACGGCAATCACCCCTTACCTCTCGGTGAATAACGGCTCATCCTGGGCTGAGGAAACCAGCGCCACCGTGAGCTCCACAAGCACCAAGGTGGATCTCGGCCCGCAACCTCTATCCGGAACATGGAGCTGGTCCGGCCCCAGCGGATATAGCTCGACTTCGCGCCAGATCGACGACATTCCGCTGAAGACGGGCTCCAACGCGTACACGGCGACCTACACCAACTCCTCCGGCTGCAAGAGCACGGAGACCTTTACCATCACGGTGAACTAACCCCCAAACGGGGAGCTTCACGCCTCAAACCCGGGATCGGCGCCGCTGATCGCACAACGCGACCACGGCGCCGAGACGGGATAAAGTGAGCCGGTTGGGGCGGCCGCCGTCGCATGGCAGGGCCATGTCATTGCGATGTCATCCCCTAAGTGGGGAATGGGTTTAGAAGCTCTCCCGCTATAGACTCCTGCCACGGTTGTTTCAGGGGGGAGTTTGTGAAGAGAGTTGCGGCGGGTGTTCTGTTTGTTTTTCTCGGGTTGGGACTTTCGGCGCCGGTTGCTGCGCGTGCCGATGCGAACTCCGCGGCGCGGGCTGCGGCGCAGAAACATAACCGGAAGCAATCGCGGAAGGACGCGAGGCGATTGAAGAGGCAACAAAGGAAGGCGCAGAAGTCGCAGGGGTAGGCGACGCTGGAGCCGGAAGCGCCTTCGGCGCTTTTGGCACAGTCTTTCGGACAAATGGGAACGCGGCCCTGGAGAGGGCAGCGCTTGGTTTAACGAAAGCTGATTCCTAACGCACGAGCGCTTTGACGGCGGGTGACTCGCTCTGCTTCGTCTGAATCGAATGCAAGGCCTTCACAACGCCCCCCAACAGGACAGCTGCGACGGCTGAGCCGCCAACTACCGACACAATAAACCTGAGGAACATCATCAAGACCCTCCTTTCACAGGCCGAAGTAGAGGACTCCAGCCGTCAATCCTACGGTTAGCAGGCCCAGGAACAAGTCTCTGACCGCACTCGCTGCGCTGACCGGAGACTTACGCCATCTTCTGATATATACCAGCAAACCGACCAAAACGAAATCACAGAGAACGACCAGAATGCCATAGATGGCCGCGTTCTCGCCCAAGTGTTTGATGAGCGTGGGGTTTGCGAAGATTCCTCCGCTGGCGCCGACGCTCAGAATCGTCAGGTCGAGGGCAATATCGTTGCAGTTTTCCCACGCAATTGGCGACTTGTCCGACGCCGCGATGATGAGCAAAAGCACCAATCCGGCAGCAAAGGGAATGCCGATATGGGCGAGAATCTCGATCCACATAAGGCGAGATCATAGCAGGTCATTTCAATCTCGTACCCCTCACATCAAGAGCTTATGGGTACATTTGGAAGGCTTGGCCGGCGAGCTTCCGGGTGTCGATGACAACGCCGGGGCTTGAGCCGCTTGCCTTGTGGGCGGCGGGGTTTCGCCGAGTTGAAAGCCGGCGCTTTCTCCGAACCCTCGCGCGGCGAGGGTTTCATAAATACGCCGCAGATATGCAAAGCTACTAACCGCACGAAGGCTGTGATAATGTATTTTCGCCCCGCTAGGAGGGGGCACGACGTGGGAGTTTCGAAGCATGATCGTGAGGACTACGAGCAGGGAAGGCATGACCGCGAGAAAGGTGTCCTGGAGAATGCCTTCAATGACATTACCGTCAACCATCCCGATTCAGCTGCGTACTACAAAGGGCGAGATGGGGAACAGCTCGACGAAGATAAGGATGACGATTAAGCCGAGGTGAGGCGTTCATATGTGGAATTAGGGGCGACAGCCGTTAATGAATGGCCAAGTATTTCGCTTTGATGCGAACGTGGTGGCCACAGTGATTGCAAGGAGGGAAGGTCTTTCCGTAGACGCACGTGACTCCGCTGCCTAGAGATAATAGTCTTGTTTTCAGTAATTTGCTGGGGCAATAATATA
>Ga0182012_10000039_pt1 | contig 135215 bp, 99 predicted proteins | sample 612S2SmetaG_FD_120486 | JGI IMG/M metagenome (GOLD analysis project Ga0182012, IMG submission 120486) | Permafrost microbial communities from Stordalen Mire, Sweden - 612S2S metaG | ecosystem: Environmental > Terrestrial > Soil > Wetlands > Permafrost | place: Sweden: Stordalen | collected... | reverse complement strand
TACCTGGCCGCGGGAATGGCCGCCGGCGTCCCCTGGCTCGGCGACCACAACACCGGTGTGATGCTGGGGCTCGCGCCGAATTCACTCACGATTCGTGCCGGCCGACGCGTCACGACCGCCGATGCCTACCTCGATCCCGTCCGTACCCGCAGCAATCTCGCGGTGCTAAGCCATGCGCGGGTGCACGAGCTCGTGCTGTCGGGCACGCGGGTGACCGGTGTGAGCGCAAGCATCGACGGACGATCGACGACGGTGTCGGCCGGACTGATCTTGTTGTGCGCCGGCGCCATCGGCTCGCCGCTCCTTCTCCTGCGCAGCGGAATCGGTCCGGCGGCGAGCTTGAAGCGCGCGGGCGTCGGGTGCCGATCGGATCATCCGGGCATCGGCGAAAACTTGCACGATCACTTGTTGACTGCCGGGAACGTGTACCGCACGAGAAAACCGCTGCCGCCCTCCCGCCTGCAGCATTCCGAATCGCTGACCTATCTCCATTCCGAGGATTTGACGCGCAAGACCGGTGTCCCCGACGTGGTGGTGGGCTGCGTTGCGGCGCCGGTCGTGACCGAGTGCTTCGAGCGCCCCGCGAGCGGCACCGCCTTCACGTTGCTCTCGGGGGTCACGCATCCGACGAGCCGCGGCCGTCTCGCATTGAGCGGGCCCGGTCTCGACGACGCGCCGCTCATCGATCCCGCCTACCTGGCGACCGATCACGACCGCCGCCTGGTGCGCAAGGCTCTCGATCTCGCCCGCTTGATCGGCCGGCAACCCGAGCTCGAGGAGTGGCGGGCGCAGGAGATCTATCCCGGCATCGAATGCAAGAGCGACGCCGATCTCGATGCATTCCTACAGCGCGCGGTGATGACCCATCATCATCCGGTGGGTACGTGCCGCATGGGCGCCGCGCCCGGCAGCGTGGTGGACGGCGAACTGAAGCTGTACGGCTTCGAAGGTCTTCATGTGGTCGATGCGTCGGTGATGCCCCGCATCACCTCAGGGCCGGTGCATGCGGCGGTGCTCGCCATTGCCGAGACCTTTGCGGCGCAGATTGCGGCGCCGCTGCTGGCCTAAACGCCTTTGCCGGCGTCGGCCCCGGCGGTTCAGAACGGCGGCCGCATCGTCCACTTTCCGGAGTCCTTGTCCACGTAGAAATACGCCATGGGGATGTTGTTGTACATCGAGGCGCCGATGTTGGCCGAGGCCACCTGCACCTCGAAATGGCAGTTGTAACCCATCGGCGTCGTCCACCCGCCACAGGCTCGCGATCACGCGGCCCGCGCCCCTGCGCTTGCATTAGCACGCTGCTACCGCTAGCGTCTTGCGGTCTCGAGGAACACCGGAGGCGCAGAGACAGTGGGTGCATCGCTCGAGCAGCTCGGTATCGAGTCCATTCCCGATCGCGATCGCACGGCGACGCTTTTCGATTTCATGCGCATCGAATGGGGCGGCTTGAATTCGCTCGCGACCGCCGTGCTCGGCGCGTTTCCCATCATCTTCGGACTTTCCTTCTGGCAGTCCGTCGCGGCCACGACGCTCGGCGTGGTGCTGGGGTCGTTGGTGCTCGCGCCGATGGGGCTGTTTGGACCGCTCACCGGAACCAACAACGCGGTATCCTCCAGCGCGCATTTCGGCGTCGTCGGACGCATCCTGGGCTCCTTCCTGAGCCTCTTGACCGCGGTGGCGTTTTACTCGATCAGCGTCTGGGCGAGCGGTGATGCACTGATCGGCGCCGTGCATCGGCTGTTCGGCGTTCATTCGAGCGAGTGGAGCTTCGCGGCCGCTTACGCCGGCTTCGCCCTGGCCGTCCTGGTGGTGGCGATCTACGGCTTTCGGCTCATGCTGCTGGTCAGCAAAATCGCCGTGATCGGCGCCTCGCTCCTCTTCGTGGTCGGCTTCTACGCCTTCTTTCCGGCGTTCGACGCTGATTTCGCGGGCGCGGGACTTCACTGGGGCGATGCGAAATTCTGGCCCGCCTTTGTCGGCGCGGCGCTCGTCGTGCTCGCCAATCCCATCTCGTTCGGGGCATTTCTGGGGGACTGGTCGCGCTATTTGCCGCGCAACACCAGCCGCCGTGGATTGATCCTGGCCTCCATGCTCGCGCAAACCCTGAGCCTGGTGCCGTTCGTCTTCGGCCTCATGACCACATCGATCATTGCGCGCATCGCCCCGCAGTTTCTCGATCAGGTCGACTACACGGGCGGTCTGATCGCGGTCGCGCCGCGGGCGTTCTTCATGCCGTTGCTGTTGCTCGCCGTGGTGAGCGGGATGTCGACCGGAACCACCTCGCTCTACGGGACGGGTCTGGACTTCTCGAGCGTGTTTCCGCGCCTGACTCGTCCACGGGCGACGCTGCTCATCGGCACGATCTCGATAGGATTGATTTTCGTGGGGCGGTTCGTCTTCAACCTGGTCGATGCGATCACGACCTTCGTCTCGTTGATCGTCGTCACGACGACGCCCTGGATGGTGGTCATGATGATCGGCTATTACGTGAGGCGCGGATGGTATGACCCTGACGCCATGCAGGTCTTCAATCGCGGGCAAAGCGGCGGCCTGTACTGGTTTCGCGGCGGGTGGAATCTGCAGGGGATGTCCGCGTGGATCCTGTCGGCGACCCTCGCGCTGCTGATGGTCAACATGCCGGGTCACTTCGTCGGGTGGCTGGGACACCTGGCCGGCGACCTGGACCTATCGCTGCTCGCGGCGCTGGTGCTGCCTGCCCTCCTCTACCCTGCGCTGCTCCATCTGTTTCCCGAGCCTCGCGCCGTGTTCGGACCGCAAGGGGCGCGCGGCGTACCGACCGCGGATCTGTCCATTGCCCCGGTGACCGGTCGGGCCGAGACGGTGCCGGCGGGCGCTCACCAGCGCAAGCAGCGCGCGTAACGGATCACCCGGATCGCGGCGCCGCCCGATAGTGTGAACCCCGTCATGGGCAGTCCCTCGAAAACGGGGCTCCCCCGGCTTACGCGAGACCCACAATGCATTAGCATTTGCCCATGATCGCCAATGACAAACGACGCTGCGAGGCCTGCCGCACGGACGTGCCTGTTCCGCAGTTCACCATGGCGTTCCAGCCCATCGTCGACGTCGACACGGACGCCGTGTATGCCTATGAGGCGTTGGTCCGCCCCGCCGGCGGCGGCACGGCCGCCCAGGTGCTGGCACAGATCAACGAGCAGAATCGCTATGCCTTCGACCAGAGCTGCCGCGTCAAGGCGATCGAGCTCGCGGCGCAGCTCGGCATGCAAAGCCTGCTCAGCATCAATTTTCTGCCCAATGCGGTGTATCAGCCCGCCGCCTGCCTTCGAAAGACGTTCGAGGCCGCGGAGCGGGTCGGATTCCCGCTGCACCATTTGATGTTCGAAGTGACCGAGGCCGAACCGTCGCGCGATGTCGGGCACCTGAAGGCGATATTCACGGAGTACAAGCGTCACGGCATGATCACGGCCATCGACGATTTCGGCGCGGGCCACAATGGCCTCAACATGCTGGCCGACTTCGTCCCCGACGTGATCAAGATCGACATGGCGCTGACTCGGGACATTCATGCCGACCGGGTACGCCGGGCCATCGTCGCCGCCATCCTGGCGCTGAGCCGGGAGCTCCACATCTCGGTGATCGCAGAGGGCGTCGAAACCATTCAGGAGGCCGTGGTGTTGCGCGATTTGGGCGTACGCCTGTTCCAGGGCTATTTACTGGCAAAACCGGCGCTGGAGCGGCTGCCGCCGATCGCACCCGGCCTCGCGGATGAAATTCGAGCCTCGCACGAGTCTTCCCTGCTCGAGCGCCGAGAGACCGCCCTGGGCCGCCGCGCCTGAACGGACCGTAATCCGCACCACCCTGCCACCGGTTTGCCATAGTTGCATCCCTGGATTCGCAGAATTCGGGTCCATCCTCTCGTCAACGAACCGGCAGAGACGGTACCCAGGGATCCCATGAACAATCAGTTTCGCGGCCTGCATCGCCTGCCCATCGCGACCGTTGCCGCAGCCACTCTCCTGCTCGCGCCGGCCGCCCGGGCGGTGTTCGATAGCGCGGCAGCGCCCGCGGACTCACCTCTCAAGGTCAACCGGGTGATTCCAGAAGGCGACGGTGTACCGCCCCCGGGAAGGCAGATCGTGGTGACCTTCGACCGGCCGGTGGTGGCGCTCGGCTCGATGGCGGTCGCGGCCGCGCAAGCGCCGGTGGCCATATCACCGCAGATCGACTGCCAGTGGCACTGGCTCGACCCGCGCTCGCTGGCCTGCGAGTTGAATGCGGCACAAGCACTCGCGCCCGCCACGCGCTACACCGTCACCGTCGCGAGCGGCGTCCAGGCGCAGGACGGCGCCAGACTCGAGGAGCCGTACCGCTGGACCTTCACCACCGAACGTCCTGCGGTCAGAGGCTATTCGTTCAGAACCTGGCAGTCCCCGGGAATGCCGGTCGTGCGGCTGATTTTCAACCAGCCGGTGACGAAGGACACCGTCGAGTCGTCGCTGCGTTTCGGCGATCAGGCGGGCGTCACGGCGGCGCCGGACCCGTACGAGCGCGAGGTGTTCTACGTGCTGCCGCTGCCCGGAGAGCCCGGGGCGGCGATCTTTCCGCAGGGAACGTCTCCCGCAAGGAGCGATGACCGCCCGACGCTGGGCACGAACGCTGCGCGTCAGCGCATCGAAGCCCGGCGGGTGTGGCTCGTGTCGCCGCGGCAGGAGCTGCCCGGGAACGCGCGGAGCCGGCTCAAGGTGTGGCCGGGCCTTCGCAGCTATGCCGGGCCTCTGCCCGGGGTCGAGCAGCGCACGGTGGTCGCATTCGACACGTTCCCCGAATTTCGCTTCCTCGGTGTCCGGTGTTTGGTAGGAATCACGTCCACCCTCATCTCCGCCGCGGAAAAACAGGGGTCCGCTACGGCCACACCTGCGGCTGCGGCTGCGCCCGCGACTGCGGCTGCGGCTGTGCCCGCGGCTGCGCCCGCGTGTAATCCCTTCGGCAAGGTCTCGCTGGTGTTCTCCGCGCCGGTGATCGCGCCCGAAATCAAGACGCACCTCACCCTGATTCCGGACCTCCTCAACGGGCGCACCGACTATGACCCGTGGGCGAACATCTATCCCGCGAGCCGCCTGGGCTCGCCTCACCAGCGCGGCACGGAATATGCGGTGGAACTTCCCGAGCATCTGCATGCCTTCCAGACCTACTCCATCGCGAGCTTGAAAGGTGTGCGCGACGAATTCGGACGAGAGCTCCACGGAGCGGGCGCGATGGCGTTTCGAACGGATCACCGGCCGGCACGGCTCAAGGTCACCCACCCCGTCGCGGTGCTGGAAAAAAATGCGCCCACCGCCATGCCGCTGTACGTCACGAATCTCACGGACATTGACATCCACTACCGCACGCTCACGAGCTCGGGCTTCGTGCCGAATCTGAACTTCGATCAACCGGTCGACCGCGCCTGGGACGTGGCGTACGCCGTGCCCGCGAAGATCCGCGATCTGCTCGCCGGGCAGTCGGGCGTGATCGCCGGCTCTTTCGATCCGCATCCCACACCGCTGAGCGTCGACGGCTACCGCTACTTCGACGAGTCCGAGGACGATCCCGGCATCTTCCGGGGCAATCCCGATCGGGACTTCTTCGCCGAGGTCACCCCCTATCAGGTACACGCCAAGTTGGGTGCCTACAACACCCTGGTGTGGGTCACCTCGCTCGATCAGGGCCTGCCGGTAGCCCATGCGCGCGTCCGTGTCTACCGCGACAACTATCGGGGCCTCACGGCCGGCGCACCGGTGCTGGCGGAGGCGCTCACCGACCGTGACGGCATCGCCATCCTCGAGGGCCGTGCGGCACTCGAGAGCCAGTCGCCCCCGCAGCGGTCGCCCGCCGACTCCTTCATGGTGCGGGTGGACTTGGGCAAGGACATGGCGCTTCTGCCGCTGGACGCCTCGTTCGCGCTCGACACGTATCGTGCCTCGCGCGGCACCTTCTGGTCGGGGTACGGCGAGGAATCCGATCACATTCACGCCTGGGGCACGACGGCGCAGGGGGTGTACAAATTGGGCGACACCGTGCAGTACAAGCTGTACCTGCGCAATCAGAACAATCTCACCTTGGAAGCCGTGGCCGAGCGCGCCGGCTACGAGCTCACCATCGTCGATCCCACCGGCAAGACGGTAAAGACGGAATCCAACATCACACTGTCCGATTTCGGCGCGTATGCGGGCTCGTTCCGGGTGCCGCCCGCGGGCGCGGTCGGATGGTACGACTTCGTGCTGAAGCGACCGGCGAGCGAGCAGCCCGGCGGCGCCGCTCCGGCCGCCAGCGGCGCGAGCGAAGCGCGCACCTGGACGCCGATGCGGGTGCTCATCGCCGATTTCACTCCGTCTCCGTTCCAGGTCACGAGCACCTTGAATGGGCAGCTCTACCAGCCCGGCGATGCGGTGGACGTCTCCACCCAGGCCGCGCTGCATGCCGGCGGTCCCTACGCCACCGCGGCCGCACGCGTGACGGCGCGGTTGTTTCCGCAGGGCCTCGACATCGCGAATCCGGCCGCTGCGGGATTTCAATTCGCGAGCCTGCCGCCGGGCGGTACGTGTTCCTGGCAGCGTGCGCCCGATGTGTTGACCGTGCATCAATCGGATGCGGCGACCGACGAAAAAGGCGAACTCCGCACCGAGTTCACGCTGCCCGACGCCGACATGTTGAGTGCGCGGCTCGAGGTCGAGAGCGCGGTGCGCGACGAGCGCGGCAAGTACGTCGCGAATCGCAGCTATGCGGAGTACCGCGGCCGCGATCGCTTCGTCGGATTGCACAGCGATCGCTGGACCCTCGAGGAGGGCAGGACGGCTGCCGTTCGATACCTGGTCGTCGACCAGAACGGCAAGGTGATCGAAGGCACGCCGGTCGCGGTGTCCATCCAGGTGGAAGTGGTGAACGCCGCGCGCGTCAAGGGCGCGGGCAGCGCGTACCTCACGAGCTACGAGACCCACTGGGTGGCCGACGGCGCGTGCACCGGCCGGTCGGGCAAGGAACCGCAGATCTGTACCTTCACGCCGAGCCGCCCGGGCCTCTACAGCATCCAGGCCGCCATCACCGACGGCAAGGGCCGCGCACACACGACCGAGCTTTGCATCTGGGTCACCGGCAAGGGCCGGGTGCTCTGGGACGAGCCTGCCGACATGAGCTTGAGCGTCGTGCCGGAGAAGGACTCCTACAAGGTGGGCGATCACGCCCGGTATCTGGTGAAAAATCCGTTCCCGGGCGCCCAGGCGCTCATCACCGTGGAGCGCTTCGGTGTGATCAAACACTGGGTCCAGGCGCTTGCGGGCAATACTCCGGTCATCGACTTCACCGTCGAGCCGGACTTCGTGCCCGGATTCTATCTATCGGTGGTGGTGATTTCGCCGCGTGTCGCGCCGGTTCCGGGCACCTCGGGCCTCGACCAGGAAGGCGTGGATCTCGGCCGGCCGACTTATCGCATCGGCTATCTGAAGGTGCCGGTCACGGATCCCTACAAGATGCTCGATGTCACCATCAAAAGCGATCGCGCATCGTACAAACCGCGCGACACGGTGACGCTGCGTTTCAACGCCGCGCCGCACGCGGCGGCGGCCCCCAAGGAGCCGGTCGAGTTCGCGGTGGCGGTGCTCGACGAAGCGGTGTTCGATCTCATCCAGGACGGCAAGCAATACTTCGACCCCTATCGCGGCCTGTACCAGCTCGACAATCTCGATCTCACCAATTACAGCCTGCTCACGCGGCTGATCGGGTTGCAAAAGTTCGAGAAGAAAGGCGCGAACTCCGGCGGCGACGGCGGCGCGGGCTTCGACATGAGGAGCGTCAGCAAGTACGTCGCGTACTGGAACCCCTCCGTGGTCGCCGATGCTCACGGCCGTGCGTCCGTGTCGTTCCAACTGCCCGACAATTTGACCGGCTGGCGCGTGTTCGCCATCGCAACGACGCCCAAGGATCGCGTGGGGCTCGGCGACTACAAGTTCAAGAGCAGCAAACTCACGGAACTGCGCCCGGTGCTGCCCAATCAACTCACCGTGGGGGACCGCTTCACGGCGGGATTCAGCGTGCTCAATCGCTCCGACAAGACGCGCACCCTCGCGGTCGCGCTGACCGCGAAAGGACCGATCGAGGGCAACGCCGCCCAAGTCCATCGGTCAATCACCCTCGGCCCCTTCAAGAAGGACACCGTCTGGATGCCCCTCGCCACCACCGGCAACGGCACCCTGAAACTGACCGCCGTGGCTTCCGACCGGCAGGACCGGGACGCACTTGCCGAGACGCTCCCGGTGCACAAGCGCGTGTCGCTCGAAGTCGCCGCGAGCTACGGCACCACGCTCGCACCGGGCGTCGACGAACGAATCAAATTTCCCGGGGACATGATGCCGTCGGTCGGCGAGCTCTCGGTGAGCTTGTCGCCCAGCGTCCTCGGCAATCTCGATGGCGCGTTTCGCTACATCCGCGACTACCCGTACCTCTGCTGGGAGCAGCGGCTCACCAAGGCGCTGATGGCTGTCGCTTACTTGAATCTGCGCGGCCATCTCGCCGCCGATCTCGCGTGGCCGGAGGCGACATCGCTGCCACAGACGCTGTTGGACGATGCATCGAGCTTCCAGGCGCCGAATGGCGGCATGGCGTTCTGGACACCCGATGACGAGCGCGTGAGTCCGTATCTCTCGGCCGCCACCGCCCTCGCCTTCAACCGGCTGCGCGCCGCCGGGTATCGGGTGCCGGAGGATGTGGAGAAACATCTCGACGATTATCTGCAGGCGCTGCTGCGCTCGAACACCGCACCCACGTTCTACAGCGAAGGCATGGTGTCGAGCGTACGGGCCGTTGCCTTGCAGGCGCTGGCCGAGCGCCGGCGACTTTCGCTCGAGGATCTCAAACGCTACGAGAAATATGCGCCGCAGATGGATCTTTTCGGCCTGGCCGCATACCTGGATGCCGCCCTGCAGGTCGCGGGCGCCGAACCGCTCGCGCGCACGCTGGCCGGACGGATCCTGTCGCACGCCAACCAAAGCGGCGGCCAGTTTCAATTCACCGAGACCTGGGACGACGGCTATCATCAGCTGTTGAGCACGCCCATGCGCAGCGACTGTGCGGTGTTGACCGCGCTCGTGCACTACGGCGGGACGCCGCAGGGAGCGGCACTCGTCGGCGATGTCCCGTTCAAACTGGTACGCGTCATCACGCAGACGCGCGGCGATCGTGACCATTGGGAGAACACCCAGGAGAACGTGTACTGCCTGTCTGCCCTCGCGCAGTACGCGGCGCTCTACGAGAAGGACACACCGGCCATGAGGGCCAGCGTATCCCTGGACGGAGCGGCGGTGGGCCAGGCGGAGTTCAAGGACTTCCGCGACGCACCTGCACTCGTGAGCCGGCCCAACGGCGCGGAGGATTCCGGCCGGGCAGCGGCGCTGCACATCGAGCGCGAGGGCGCGGGACGGCTCTACTACTCGACCCGCCTCTCGTACTCACTCACCGATCAGGCGGCGCGCGAGACCAACGCCGGCATGGAGGTGCACCGCGAATACAGCGTGCAGCGGGACGGCCGCTGGCAGCTGCTCGCCGCGCCGTTCACGGTCGCGCGCGGCGAGCTGGTGCGCGTCGATGTGTACCTGTCGCTGCCGGCGGCGCGCAATTTCGTGGTGGTCGATGACCCGGTGCCCGGCGGTCTCGAGCCGGTCAACCGGCAGCTCGCCACGGCATCCACAGTCGATGCGGACGCCACGGAGTTCCAGGCGGCGGGCGGATCGATGTGGTTCAAATATTCGGACTGGAGCGAGTACGGCATTGCGTTCTGGTCTTTCTACCACCGCGAACTCACGCACGACGCCGCGCGCTTCTACGCGGATTATCTGCCCGCGGGTCATTACCACTTGAGCTATGGCGCGCAGGCCATCGCCGAGGGTCGGTTCGGCGCTTCGCCCACCCAGGCCGCGGAGATGTACGATCCGGACGTTTACGGCAAAGGCATGCCGGCGCAATTCACGGTCGACGGCGATTCCTCGGGGACACCGCGATGAGCGGTGCACGCCGGCTGACCGGAATCGGGGTGAGCGCGCTTTGCGGCGCGCTCGCCGGAGCGGCTGTGCTCGCGCTCGCGACCCGCTTGTCGTTACGGGATTTCCCGGACGACCTCGGCTCGCTCACGGGCGCAGCGGTCAAACCCCAGGTGCTCGCGCGCGACGGCACGCCATTGAGCTTCACGCTCGAGAATCGCTGGAACACCACCGACATGGTGCCGCTCGCATCGGTACCGACGCTCCTGCAGAACGCATTCATCCTCGCCGAGGACCAGCATTTCTACCAACACCACGGCGTCGACTGGCCGGCCCGCTTCGCCGCACTCGCACTCGATGTGCGCGAGCTCGCACCGATCCGCGGCGCGAGCTCGATCACGGAACAAGTGGTGCGCATGATACATCCGCGGCCGCGCACTCTCTGGTCGAGATGGCTGGAGGGTTTCGAGGCCGCACGCCTGGACGCGCGCTTCTCCAAGGCGCAAATACTCGAGTTCTATCTGAATCAGGTGCCCTACGCCGACAGGCGCCGGGGCGTGGTGCAGGCGGCTCATCTGTATTTCGACCGGGGGCTCGACACCTTGTCGCCCGGCGAGCAGCTGGCGCTCGCGGTGCTCGTGCGATCGCCCGCCGGCATGGACCTGCGGCGCAACCCCGCTCGTGCGCGGCGCGCACAGGAGCAGCTTGCCGACCGGCTGGTCGAGCGCGGCGATCTCAGCGCCGGGGAACGCCGCGAGCTGCACGAACATCCGTGGACTCTCAGCGACGCACCGCCCGCGCTCGAGGCGAGCTATTTCGTGACGCATGCGTTGAATGCCTCGTCTGCCGGCAGCGCACAGATCCGTACCACCTTGGACCCGGACGTGCAGCGGAGCGCGCAGAAAATCCTCGACGGCGCGCTGCGCGATCTCGCGAAGCGACACGTCCATGACGGCGCGGTGATCGTCATCGATCACCGGCGCAACGAAATCCTCGGCTGGGCGGTGGGACGCGCCGCGGCGGGACGCGCGGACGACGACATCGGCTACGACACCGTACTCACGCCGCGGCAACCCGGCTCGACCATGAAGCCGCTGCTCTACGCGCTCGCACTCGAGAAGGGCTGGACGGCCGCGACCCTGATCGACGACGCCGAGCTCTCCGAAGCCGTCGGCAGCGGCCAGCATACCTTCCATAACTACAGCCACCGGCACTACGGACCGCTGCGCCTGCGCGAAGCACTCGGCAACTCGCTCAACATCCCGGCGGTCAAGACGCTCAAATTCGTGGGTCAGGATGCCTTCATGGAGCGGCTGCACTCGATCGGCATCGCGAGCCTCACCCAACATCCGGAGTTCTATGGGGACGGGCTCGCACTCGGCAATGGGGAGGTTTCGCTGTACGAGATGGCGCAAGCGTACACGGTGCTCGCCCGTCAGGGGCGTTACCGGCCGCTGACCTGGGTTGCGGATGATCCGACACCGCGGGCCGAGAGCCGGGCGTTCAGTCCCGCCGTCACCTCCTTGATCGGAAACATCCTCGCCGATCCCGATGCCCGCATGCTCGAGTTCGGCCGCGGGTTGCAATTTCCAGTCGAGACCGCGATCAAGACCGGCACGTCCACCGATTATCGGGACGCCTGGGCGATCGCCTTCGATTACGAGCACACGGTTGCCGTCTGGATGGGCAATCTCGACGGCTCCGCGATGGACGGCATCACGGGTGCCGTGGGTCCCGCCATGGTCTTGCGGACGCTCTACTCCGAGCTCGATCGAAATCGGGACACGGAGCCCTTGCGGCTGAGTCGCGACCTGGTGCTCGCCAAGATCTGCCGGCGGGACGGACGGCTCGCGGACGAGCATTGCGATTCCACCACCGAGTGGTTCGTGCCGGGCACGCTGCCGCCGAGCACGGGCGTGCCGGTCAGCGCCATGGCACCGCAGTCGCGGCTGCTCCAGCCCACCCCCGGCTTACAGCTCGCTCGTGATCCCCGCATCCCGGCGCAGTTCGAGGCGCTGCCCATGCAGGTCGCGGCGGTACCGGGATTGCACCGGGTGGATTGGTATATCGATGGGAAGCTTGCCGCGAGTACGCCCGGCACTCACTACGCGTGGCCGTTACAGCGCGGCACGCACACGGTCCAAGCGCAGATCTGGACGGATGCAGCCGCGGATGCGCAGGGGACCGAGGATATCCGGTTTTACGTGCACTAGTCAGCCTGTCGGGCTGGCGGTTTCGAGCCCGCCGCCAGGGTGGATCATCGCGTCGGGGGAGTGGTCGGGTCGAGCCGCTTCTTCGCTTCCTCGCCCACCCAGGGGCCCACCGGCAGAAGCTGCAGTTCCGCCTTGCCGCGGAATTGCGGATACTTCGACTCGAAGATCGGAATATCTCGTTGGTGGCTGTCGCGCAATTCTGGATATCCATCGCCGGTGATTTTCATGCCAAACAGGTTGCGCCCGACGGCCGTTATGCCGTGAAAGTCGCCCAGATAGACCACCGAGCCGGGCCGTATGTCGAATACCAGGGGCTGCAGACCCTTGCCTGGAAATATTCTGAGACCGGTTCCGTTGGAGATCTGCCAATCGGAAAACGAATGCCTTCCGGCGGGCAGGTTGACCACCTCCAGTCGGCCGTAGTCGTCCTCGAAGTCGCTGCCGGTGCGGATCCCCGCGACCTCCTCGACGGACCGATACGGAGGGGATAACCCCAGCGCGTTGGAATCGCGATCCAGGTAGACCATCAACGTCACGCCGCGACCGGCTTCCGACTCGTGGGACACTGAGAAAATCGCGATGCCCTCGTTGGGGCTCTTGGAAAGATCCACGTTCTTCGGCGCTTTACTGGCGCAGCCACCAAGAACGGCGAGGACCACCGCCAGACAGACGGTCCCGGCGCCGGCTATCTTCACGATAACTGAGGTACGCATCCCGGTATCCACTGTAGTCCACTGAGCTTTGAAGGCCAAGCCATTCAACCGGCGGGATCGCCCCAGGGGTCATCAAGTGGGACTGGGCTTGGCGGGGCCAGCCATTGGCTGAGCGAGCGATCAGGCTTTTGGGACGGCCGCGCCGGGCGGCCGGGCATTCCGAACTTCCCCTCCGCGTCCGTGTCCGCGCGCAGCTTGAGGCGGCCGTCGGCCTCACCATTCAGCACCTCGACACTCATGCCCATTCGCCGGGCGAGCGACAGCATCGGCGTGTTGTCCACCAGGCTGTGAATGAGCAGCGTCCTCAGCCCTTGCGCCCGAGCGTGGCTCGCGGAGTGTTCGAGCAGCGCCTTGGCGAAGCCCTTTCGGCGAAACGCCGGAAGGACACTGACTCCCACCTCGAGGTCGCCTCCAGCCTGCCCGAGCTGGCAAACAGCGATCAGCCTGAGATCGGCATGGAATATGCCGAATGAGGGAAGATCGGGTCCGCTCAACTGATCCAGGTACTGCTTGAGGCCGGCCGGCTTGATCGAACCGCAGAACCTGTAGCGCAGATCCTCGCTACCGAGCGCAGCAAAATGGGCCTCGAGCGCCCGGCGATCACGGGGTAGGTGGAGGGGAACGACGCCGTTCAGGGGCATTTCCCCGGCCGAGCCGCTGATCGGGTCGCACTCATCGCATCGCTCCAGTCGTGTTCGATGACTTTCTAGTCGGCAGCAGGAATGGAATCTTGATCGCCGCAGCTCGGCAGGCGGTCAAAGAAGGTGCCCAGACATCCGCACGCAATGCCTTGCGCGCTACGAGCGGCGCCGATGTCTCGCCGCCCTACGAGCGGCGCTAATACTTTGCTTCTTGCGGTGCACAATTATACCGGGAAAATCCCGAAGGCTACCGGTTTTTGACTATCTCGCACTGCATACATCGCGCGAAGAAGAATTACAGGGTGGGTCCGGAAATTGGAACGAGCGCGGCAGCCCGGTTCCGCGCGCACAGTTGGCGGTAGATGCTCCCGGCCAGCGCACCGAACGGGCTGCCTATGCCGGCGGCACGCGCGAACCGGAGTCCCTACTCGACATCCTGCATCGTTACACCTTGCCAGCCGGCGCCATGCGCGAGCGTGCATCGGAACGATGGCCGGTGGCGGGCTCGTGTGTACCGGCCACGGACAGGCCGAACCGGGGCATATTGACGTAGATGGCCTCGTGAGCCCCGGCCGCTACTTGATAGGTCTCATGCCAGATGCCGACGGTACCATCGGAACCGACGCTTTGGTTGAAGGCCTTCCACGCGGGCAGGTGGGCGGCGTCACGCGATTGAGCATAGGCGATCAAGGCGTCGAAGCTGCGCCAGTACTGGGTGACCATGGCGCCGCGCCAGTACACGGAGGTGTGCGCGGACAGGAAGCCCAGCTTCGGATTGGCGTACAGCTCGCGCAGCATCGGGCGCATGGCTTTGGCCACCGGCAGCCAGCGGCGCACGGCAGACAGGCGATTGATCCGAAATCCGATGAGAAAAACGACGAACGCGCCCTCGATCGAGGTGGTGTAGCGCCCGGGGTGGACTGTGACCATTTGCGGAACCTCATTGAGCGGTGAATACGAGCGTCAGCGCAAATCCCCGGCAAATCCCCTGCGGCCCTCACCGGCCCGGCCACCAATTCCAGCGCCCCGCGAGCCGGATGAGCGCAGGTCCGACCGCCATGCGGATCACGGTAGCGTCCAGGAACACGGCGACACCCAGCGCGAATCCCAGAATCTTGATGAGCACGAAGTCGCCGAACACGAAGGCTCCGAAAATCATGACCATGATGGCGGCGGCGAAGGTAATAACGCGGCCCGTGCTCGCGAGTCCCTCGACCAGCGCGGCGCCGTCCTCGAGCCCGGCGCGCCGGCCGTCGGCAATTCGCGAGACGATGAACACCTCGTAGTCCATGCTCAAGCCGAATACGATGCAAAATACCACGATGGGCAATATCGGAAAGCCGCCGTGCATCGGGCTTGGAAGTCCCACGAGGCGCGCCCCGAGCCCATGCTGGAACACGATCGCCACGGCGCCGTACGCCGCCCCCACCGACAGAAGGTTGAGCGCCACCGCCTTGAGGGGAATGAGGACGCTGCGAAAGGCGAACGACAAGACCAGGAGCGTCGCGCAGATGACGCTCACGAAGACGGGGAGCAGCGCGCTCTTGATGGCATCCTCGTAATCGGCGTTGAATCCGGGCAAGCCGCCCACATCGAGGCGGGCACCGGCAAGCCCGGTGATGGTCTCCAAGTTGGCGGCGCGGATCTCGCGCACCAATCGCACCGCATCGGGCGCCGCCAGTTGCTTGTGCGGGAGCAGCGCGAGCAGCACGGCGCGGCCGTCGGCGCTGACCAGGCTGCGCCTCTGCGAGTCCGGGAGGCGCTTCAAGATCTCGGGGCCGCCGAGCGGCACCGTGTTCAACGTGGTGACCGCCCACACATGCTGAATTCGCGCATCGCGCGCGAAGTATCTTGCGAGCCGCGAGGTGGCGCGCCAGCCGGACTCATCTTCGATGGTAACTCCCGGCGGAAGATAGAGAACCGCCTGAACGATTTCACCGAAACTGCCCCGCCCCGCGCCGTCGATTTCATGCAGCACCCGCACCGGGTCTGCGGTATCGGGAAGCCAGCGGCCGCGCGGCAAATCGATGCGTAGATGCGTCGCTTGAGCGGCCAGAAGCACGAGGGGTATGCCGGCGACCAACAGAACCCGCAACGGATGGCGCATCACCCAGTGCGCCCAGCGACGCCAGTGGCCGCGAGTGGCAGGCCGGCGCGCAGCACCGAGCGAGCCGGCGTCGATCCACGGACCGAGCCAGGCGAGGAGCACCGGCAAGAGAGTGCTCGCGACCAGCACGGCGACGATGGTTACGAGGAGCCCCCCCATGCCGATGGACCTCACTTCACTCACCCGCACCATGAGCATCGCGGCAAATCCAATCGCAACGGCGGACCCCGACACCAGGACGGTGCGGCCGCCGTGCTGCGTCGCTGCGGTCACGGCGTCCGACGGCGACAGCCCCTCCTCCAGCCCATCGCGGTAACGGCTCACGATGAGCAGTGCATAGTCGATGCTCAACCCGAGACCCACCATGCTGACGATGCTGACGACGATCAGGGAGGCCGGCCAAACACGGTTCACCGCGGCCACCGCGCCGAGCGACACCGCAATGGTCAGGGCTCCGCACAGGACGGGCAGAATGGCGGAGGTGAGACTGCGAAATGCGATCAGCAAGAGCACCAGCGTCAGCGGAAGCACCCGCCATTCGGCGGCACGCGTCTCCCGGGCGCTGATCCGACGAAGGTCCGCATTGACGGCCGCTTCGCCCGTCCAGCCAAAGGCGAGATGCGGGTATTTCTCCGCGAGCTCGGCGCGCATTGCCTCGGTGGATGCGCCGAGGCGGGTCATCACGGCGTCCTCGGTGCCCTTCGGCGCGTTCAACCCGACGATCAGGATGGGGCTCTCGTCCTCGCCGAGGAACATCGAGTCCTGGCGGTCGAGGTACGACATGACGCCCCGCACGCCGGAGGTGCTTCGAATTCTGTCGGTGACTGCCTTGAGCAGGGCTTCCCCATCGGGCGTTCGGGGGTCCGGCGCCGCCGCAATCCGCAACAGCGCAATTTTGGCGAACGGCGACTCGAATTGCTGCTGCAGGGCCTGCTCAACGCGCGAGGATTCGCTGCCCTTCAGCCTCACCCCTGCATCGAGCTGCTCGTTGACGCGGGCCGCGAAGGGCAGCGCCGCGAGGGCGACCAATATCCATCCCGTGACGATGAGCCATTGCCGGCGTCGGGAGAACGGGGATTGAGTCACCAGCTGGATCCCGCCTCACCGCCCGAATAGAGATGCGCACCGTTAGCGACAGTCATGACCGGGATAGTAGCAAGCTCTGGGATCCGTATGCGGCCCATCGCCGCCCGGGAACCGCGGGCCGCGGCCCGGCGCATCGAGCTCGCTGCGGGCACCTGACGCGGCGCGTTCGGCCGCGGCGGCTCATGGGGCGCAGTCCAGCGGCGCGCAATGAGCAGGCGGCGTGAGCGGCGCAGACTGCAATTTGCGCCCGGACTTGGTGCGGCACCGCCCATCGGACGCGCTTTTTCGGATCACCTCAGGGGGACCCGCGAGCGGTTTGACCGTCGTGCGCGATTCACTGTCATCCCGCGCTGTCAATTCGAGATCCCTCATGTATCGTGCAATGAGCGATTTCGTTCCGATTGGATAATGCAGGGGATGCCGTGTACAGAAAACTTCATGCGCCGCTCGCGGTGCAGATCATTGCGTGCCTCGTGATCACCGCGCCGATCGCCGGTGAAGCAGCGACGGGCGATGCGACCGTGGGTGGCGAGAACGCCGAGGTGCCGGGCGGTCAATTGCAGGAAATCACCGTGACCGCGCAGAAGCGCACGGAGGACATCAAGGACATTCCTTTCAGCGTGTCGGCCATCAGCGGTGTCGAGTTGCAGGAACATCATGTCGCCGACTACGACGATCTCACGCGCGCGCTGCCGGGCATCTCCTTCGAAGCCGGTCCCGGTCCGGGTCTCGATACCATCGAGATCCGCGGCGTCAGCTCGCAATCGGGATCCGCGACCGTCGGCATCTACGTCGATGAGGTGTCGGTGACGGTCAACAACAGCCAGTACGACGGTGCCGTGCAGCCGAAGCTGTTCGATCTCGACCGGGTGGAAGTGCTGCGCGGTCCGCAGGGCACGCTCTACGGGGCGAGTTCCATGGGCGGCACGATTCGCTTCATCACCAAGCAGCCGGACCTCGACGCCTTCAGCGCAGCGGGCAGCACCGACCTGTCGGTGACCCACCATGGCGGATTCAACAACGACGAATACGGGATTCTGAACATTCCCGTCATCGACGGCGTTTTCGCGCTGCGCATCGGGGCGGATGTGTCCAACGAGAGCGGTTACATCGACCATTACGTGCCCACTGCGACCGGCGCGGGGGCTGATGGCGGCATTTTATCGCTTGGCACCAATGACAGCACGGGCAGCCTCGGCGAGCGTGGCGTCAACGACATCCGCACGCAGGTGTTTCGCGTCACCGGCAAGGTGGCGGCAGCAGACGGTTGGAGTCTGACGCCGGCCTATATGTGGCAGCGCACCGCGGCGTCCGACACCAACATCTTCTATCCGGATATCGGGCTCTACGACCAGGACAAGCGGGTGGCGGAACCTTCCACCGACATCTGGAGTCTGCCGAGCTTGACGATCACCAAAAGCTTCGGCTGGGCCGATCTCACGTCCATCACCAGCTATTTCAAGCGCGATTTTCGACGTGTCACGGACGGCACGCTGTACAACTCGAATATCTTTGCGAACGACTATGTGGTGGGCGGGCTGTCCGCCGCCACCGATCCCCCCACCCCGCTCCCAGCGACGGCGGCGCAGATTTACGCGACCCAGACCCAGCTCGGCTTCCTCTCCTCGCCCGCCAATTACGATGCGCGTACCGAGCAGTTCGCGCAGGAGATTCGACTGAGCTCCAAATCCACGTCCATCGCCGGTATCGCGGCCACCTGGACGGCGGGCCTGTATTTCAGCAACCAGCACCGCCGGTTCCTGGACGATGAATACATTCCCGGAGTGCAGGCGACGTTTCAAAGGATTTACGGATACGGCATCAATTCGAGCGAGTCGGTCGTAGGCCCTTCTTACTATCCTCCCACGGCCGCCTTCCCCGCTGTCTCCTTCGCCAATGACCTGATCTACTACGGACACACCTATCCCGTGCAGCGTCAGATCGCGCCTTTCGGCGAGCTCGGCATCGAAGTCACACCGGCGCTCAAGGCCGCGATCGGCGTGCGCTACGTCTCCGCGAAGTCCACCGAGATCACCGACAGCGGCGGCTTTTACGCGTACGGACTGCCGGCCGAATACCCGGTCAACGCGAAGTACAGCGCCACCACACCCAAGTTCTCGCTGGAATACGCGATCAACGCCTCCAGCAACGTGTACGCAACCATCGCCAAGGGCTTTCGTCTGGGCGGACCCACCGGGCCCGACCCGGCATACCAGCCCAACGGACCGCCGCCCGCCACCCCCGGACCGTGCGATTCCGATTATCAGTCTTACGGGCTGACTGGATCTCCCAAGGAGTTTCAATCCGACTGGCTCTGGAGCTACGAAATCGGCAGCAAAGGACGCTACCTCGACAACAGGCTGTCGATCGATGCCGCGGTGTACACCATCAACTGGTCCAACATCCAGCAGACCATCAATCTGCCCACCTGTGGCTACCTGTTCACGACCAATGTGGGTGATGCCAAGATCTACGGCAGCGAGCTCGAGGTGCGCGCCTTGGTGATGCCGGGCCTCACGCTGTCGCTGAACGCGGGCTCGACGCACGCGTACATCGCCTCGGTCAGCACCGAGGGCGCGGGCATCGTCTCCGTGGGCGAGTCGGTGACGGGCGTTCCTGCCTATACCGCGACCCCCAGCATCGACTACGAAGCGCCGATCGGTGATGGCATGACATGGTTCGCGCGCACCGACTTCCCATATACGGGACGCTCGCGCGGTTACTTCGACAGCAGCGGCTTGTCCCATCTGTTCCAGCCGGCCTATGGAATTTTGAACATGAGCGCCGGCTTCACGCGCAATGGGCTGTCGCTGAGCCTCTACGCGAAGAACTTGTTGAACTGGAAAGACATCATCCAGTACCCGTCGGTCAACTCGGTGCAAGAGGGATATACGGTGCGGCCGATGACGGTCGGGCTCATGGCCACCTTCCAGATGTAGCGCTCGCCCCCGCGGTGGGCGGCCGGATGTGCGCCGTCCCGCATTGCAGTAGCATGGCGGGAACGACATCTTGGGGGACGGCGACATGGTTGGATACAGAATCGGTGCGCTCATCGCTGCGGGCGCCCTTGCAGGGCCCTGCCTGCCGGGCTCGACTGCGGCGGCCGCGGCTTCCGATGCGACGGCTAATCCCGCTGCGGCGACCGCGGCGATCACGCCGTCCGCGCCGGAGCCCCCATTTTCCTTCGACAGCATGCCCGGCCGTCTGCCCAAGAACGTCGTGCCTGAGCGCTACGAGGTCAGGATCACACCGCACGTCAAGACGATGCGCATCGCCGGACATGAATCGGTGACGCTCAAAGTGCGCGCGCGCACCGATCGCCTCGTGTTCAACTCGCTCAACGAGACGTTGACTCAGGTGCGATTCGACGGGCAGCCGGTCAAAGCGGTGGCCTCGGACGATGAGCATCAGCTGACGACGGTGCGCCTCGCTCACCCGGCGAGCGTCGGGTCGCATCGATTGACCTTCGATTACAAGGCCCGGATCGAGACGCGGCCGCTGGGGTTGTTCCTGCAGCCCTACGCTTATTCGGGCAGCGCTCCCGGGCAGATGCTCGCCACCCAGATGGAATCCACGGATGCGAGACGCCTGTTCCCGTGCTGGGACGAGCCGGCTTTTCGTGCGGTGTTCGAGCTGACCTTCACGGTTCCGAGTGGCTGGGCTGCGGTGTCGAACATGCCGGTCGCCCGACGCACCGTTCACGGTCCACTCCAGACCGTGCGCTTCGAGCCCACGCCGAAGATGCCATCCTATCTGGTCGCATTCGTCGGCGGCGACCTCGGCCACATCAGCGGACAGAGCGGCGCCACGGCGCTCGGGGTCTGGGCGGTGCGAGGACAGGAAGAGAACGGCCGCGTCGCGCTCGCCAATGCGGCGCAAATCCTCGCAGACTACAACGACTATTTCGGATACGCCTTTGCGCTCCCCAAGCTCGACTCCATCTCGATTCCCGGGGGTTTCTCGGGGGCGATGGAAAACTGGGGTGCGATCACTTACATGGATGAGTATCTGCTGCTGCCGCCCTCGAGCACGCTGTCCCAGGAACAGCAAGTCTATTCCACGCAAGCGCACGAGATGGCGCATCAGTGGAACGGTGACCTCGTGACCATGGGCTGGTGGGATGATCTTTGGCTCAACGAGAGCTTCGCATCGTGGATGGCGGCCAAGGAGACCGCCTTGCGCAATCCGAGCTGGCAGTGGTGGGAGCAGGAAGACGCCGACAAGGAAAGCGCCATGCGCGCCGATGCGCAGCCCAATTCCCAGCCGATCCAGCAGCACGTGACCGATGAACTGCAGGCCGCCAACGCCTTCGATCCGTCGATCACCTACAACAAGGGTCAGTCGATTCTTCGCATGTTGGAAGCGTATCTCGGCCCCGACGAGTTTCGCGACGGCATCCGGCGTTACATCAAGGCACATGCCTTTTCCAATGCAACGACCACCGACCTCTGGGCGGCGTTGTCGGCCGCGACCGGCAAGGATGTCGCCCGAATCGCCGGCGACTGGACCCGGCGTCCGGGCTTTCCTCTGGTGCATGTCGATGCGACCTGCGGCGCCGACGGCGCCCGAGCGCTGCATCTCACGCAGACGCGCTTCCTGTCGGAGGGAGGTGCGGAGGAGGAGAGCCATTGGAGCATCCCCTTGCAACTGCGCATCGGCGGTCACGGTCAACCACAGGCCGCGCTTACGAGCGGCGAGACGATCGCTGCCGGCCGCTGCGACGAGCCGCTGAGCGTCAATGCCGACGCGATCGGGTATTACCGCGTCCAATACGATGCGGCGACGCTCAAGACCAACACCGCGCGCTTTGACGAGTTGCCGAACGGCGACCGCATCGCGCTGCTCGATGATCAGTGGGCTCTGGTGCTCGCCCGGGCGCAGCCGCTCGAGAGCTACCTCGCGCTAGCCTCGCACATGGACGGGGACCTGGACACGCGGGCGTGGCAGCAGATCAGCGCGGCGCTCGGTGCCATCGAATACAACGAGCGCGGCAGCCCCGGCCACGAGGCCTTCACGATGTATGCTCGCTCGATCCTGGCACCCGCCTTCGCAGCGCTCGGCTGGGACGCGAAGCCCGGCCAGACGCCGGATCAAGAGGAACTGCGGCGATCGCTGATCGCGGAACTCGGCTCGTGGGGGGATGCAGAGGTGATCCACGGCGCGCGGCAGCGTTTCGAGTCGTTCCTGAAGGATCCGGCGTCTCTGCCCGCGAGCGATCAGCCGCCGATTCTCGCGGTCGTGGCCTACCACGCCGACGCCGACACGTTCGAGCAGCTCCTTAAGCTCGCGCGCGGCGCGAAGAGCCTGTCCGAAATCGAGCGCTTCTACATTGCGCTCGCCCAGGTGCGGGATCCGCAGCTCGCCGAGAAGGCCGCCGCAATCATCTTTTCCTCCGACATTCCGCCGCAGGCGCTGCAGGTGCGGCTCGACATGGTCATCGCACTGGCCCACGAGCATCCAGCGCTCGGCTGGCGCTCGTTCTCCGCTCACGCCCATGAATTGCTCGCCTCACAGGGCACCTTCGAGCCGTTTATGGAAGCTCAGTTCGTGCCGCAGATGTTCTGGGACAGCGCGCCGCTCGCCGAGATCGAGGCCTGGGTGCGGAGCAAGGTTCCGGCCGAGATGGCGCCCGAGGTCGCGCGCGGCATGGCCGGGGCGCGGCTGAAACTCAGCCAGAAGGAACTCCTCGTGCGGGAAGCGGACCGGCTGGCGCAACCGAAGTAGGGCGTCGCGGGAGTGGTGCGTCGCGGGAGTGGTGCGTCGCGGGAGTGGTGCGTCGCGGGAGTGGTGCCAGACTCTGACCGGGCGCCACCGCCCGCGTTTTTCGCCTAATCATCGAGTCCCAGCCCTTGCAAAATCCTGGGCGCCTGTTTCTCCACGCGCGCGGTGCGAGTCGACGATTGTTTCGCCGCGGCGCAATGCAGCAAGTATCCCTTCTGCCGTCCGGGGGTGAGCGCGTGAAAGGCGGCGGCGAGTTCAGGGTCATCCTGCAAACGCTTTTGAAACTCCTCGGGCACATCGAATTGCGCCACGCCCTTCATTTCCACCTTGGCGCCGGATTTTTCAACCGCAATCGCGTCCCTGATGCAGGCCTTAACCGCCGCTTGCCGCTGGTTGATATCCGCCAGGGAGGAGAATCTGAGCTGTCTCGCCGCCTGGACATTTTTGGTTTGCTGCACGAGGAGGCGCTTGGGGTCCTTGAGCAACGCACCTTTCATGAAGAGCAACGCGCAATAATCCTTGAAGCCATGGATCAAGACCACGTTGCTGCCGTTCAGATCGTAGCAAGCTTGGCCCCATTTCAGCGCTTCATTCAGGCCCGATGCCAGGCAGAGCTGGCGAAGTGCGGCAAACTCGGCACTCCAGCGTTTTTCCTTGGCATGAACTTTACTGACGAGTGGATTCATACGGGTCGACCGCCCTAGCCGGCCGAACGCACGCGTTCAGCCGCGACGAGCTTAGCGTTGCAGATCGCGCGCTTCAAGATCCGGATGGTCTCATCGTACACCTCGAGCGGCACCGGAAATGGGTGGCCGTCTCTGCCGCCGTGCGCCAGCGGGAATCGGGCGAGCGACCTCGCCGACGGCAGGATTGTTGTCACTTTATGTCAATTCGGCCAGCTAAATTTGCAAAGATTTTGCACAGCTTGCGTATAGTTCTCCGAGTCGTAGAACAACCAATAATCAGGGGAAAACACCTATGTCCACGGTAACCCGCGGTCTGTCGATCGCTGTAGCCAGCCTGCTGGGCGTGTCCGCGAACGCTGCCATCACACTGAAGTTCTTTCCGGCGTCGACGTACAACACGAATGTGGCCGCAATGAACGCCGCGCTCGGCATCACCCATGACACGATCGATGACTTCTCGACCGCAGCGTTCCCAGCGGGACTGACCATGGTTCTCAGCGGAAACGGGCAGGCAACGACCACCTGGGATGCTCTGCCTGGACTTTTCAACCAGAACACGCTGCCGGCGGACTGCTACAACTTTGGCGATATTCCGAACCTTGGAATCGCGTCCTGGACCGGAGCATACGCGGCGACCAATATTGTGACCAATAGCCTTCCCAACGCCAGTTGTCTTGCGGACGACACCCTGTTGGCGCAAGCGGTCGAGTTCAATGTGGCGCCGGGCGCCTCGGCGTTCGGTGTCGGATTTGCCAATTTCCAGTCGCTGGATTCGCCCGAATATCCGGTTAACAACCACGAGCTGTTCATCAATGGTGTGGACATGGGCGTGCTCGAGACGCTTGCAGGAGCGAACTGGACTCCGGGCATCACGCTGAATGCGTATTTGCTGATCGATGCCACGGAGGGTGATGTCATTTCATCGGTGGTGATTGAAAATTTGCAGGCTTCCAATGATTTTCTGGGATTCAGCGACCTGGCGCTCAAATTGCTTGTCGCGCCCACAGAATCGCCGGTCATCGCCGGCACGCTCGGTCGGAACGGCTGGTATACGTCGGATGTCAACCTGTCGTGGGATGTCGCCGGCACTCCAAAGCCGACGACGAGTGGCTGCGGCAAAGCGACCGTGGGCAACACCAAGGGTTCGACTCACACCTGCACGGCCACCAACTCGGTGGGCTCTTCGCAGCAGGCAGTCACGATCAAGGTGGATACGGTTGCGCCGACGGCAAAGATCAGGAAGCCTGCAAGCAATGCGGTCTACGGTCTGAATGCCGTGCAATTCGCCTCCTACAGCTGCGCCGATGCCACGTCGGGTGTCGCGTCCTGCAGCGGGACCGTGGCCGACGGTGCGCACATCCCGACGGGTACCGCAGGGGTGCAGACGTTCACGGTCGTGGCGATCGACAATGCCGGCAACACGTCCACGGAGACGGTGAGCTATACGGTCAAATAAGGTGCCCCGCGACCGACCTGCTCATAAGCTCCAGAGCTGCAGCGAGCCCGTTGCCGTGGTCCTGGCCATCAGCGTCTCATAGCCCGCCACTTCGATGTGCCGCGTCGGCGTCGGCTGCGGATGTGCGGCGGTGATGACGATGACCGACGCGCCCGACGCCTCCGCGGCGGCGATGCCGGCGGCCGCGTCCTCGAACACGAGGCAGTCTGCGGCGGGGAATCCGAGGCGTTTGGCGGCAAGCAGAAAGCCGTCGGGAGCGGGCTTGCCCCGTTCGACCTCTTCGGCGGTGACCATCACTGCCGGCACCGGCAAGCCGGCTGCGCCGAGACGCCGCGACGCGAGGTCGCGCGTCGCGGAGGTGACGATCGACCAGCGATCCTCGGGCAACGACCGCAGAAAAGCGGCGGCGCCCGCGATCGCCTCGATGCCGTCGAGATCGTCGAGTTCCGCGCGTGTGATGTTCGCGGCCTCGAATTCGGCATCGACACCGGGAAGCGCGAGCCGGCGGATGGTGTCGACGGTCTTCACGCCATGGATGGTCGGCAGAAACGAGGCCACGTCGAGGTTGTGTCGCCGCGCCCAAGCGCCCCAGATCCGTTCGGCGGCCGCGATCGAACTTAACAGAGTTCCGTCCATGTCGAACAGGAAGGCGCCGAAGCTGCGCCCGGGAAATATCGATCGCGCTGCCGATCGCGGGTCGTCGCTGCGGATTACTCGCTCCTCAAAACCGATACGATGCGCCTAGAGTATAGGTTCTGCCATAGGCACTGTACCCATAGCCCACACCGCTCGTGCTCTGACCGACGTTTTGCCCGTTCGCCCAAGGCAACGAGGGGTTGCCGTTGAGGTACGAGCGGGCCACCGAGTCGGTGAGATTCTTGCCTTCGACGTACACCTGAAGCCCCTCATAGACGGTGAAGTGCGCGCTGGCGGTGAGCCATCGGAACGGACTCGAGATCGCGGGCCAGCCTGGAACTTCGGTGCACTGCGAACAGTAGGATTGATAACTCGCGGCGTAATCCCAGTTGACGTCGGCGCTGAATCGTCCCTTGTCGTAAAACAGCCCGGCCGACAAGGTCATCGGCGGCTCCTGATTGATCGGGGGGACTTCGTTGCCATTCTGATCGAAGGTTCTGGTCCAGGTGTGCGTGTATTGCGCATGCGCACCGAAGCCATTGTCCAGGATGTGCTGCCAGGCGAGCTCCACGCCGTAAAAGTCGCTGGTGGCGCCGTTGGCCGGCGCATACACGGTCCAGGGGAATGGCGTGCAGGGCACCTTCCCCGGGGGTCCACCCACACATTGGATCGTTCCCAAATTCACATTGGCCTGGGTGCCCGTATAGATGTCGTCGCGGATCTTTTTACCGAACAGCGCGAGCGTCAATGCAGAATGCGGGTGGTAGTACCACTCCGCGGAGAAGTCCAGCTGATTGGCCCTGATGGGTTTGAGCCCCGCGGTGCCGTTGTAATAGAGCTGCGGTTGACCGTTGATCGCGTTGTTGTACGAGGTTGGCGCGAACTGGTAGAGATCGGGGCGCGACATGGTCTGCGCCGCGGCGGCTCGCAGTTGCAGCCGGTTGGGCACGGCCCAGTAGTTGAAGTTCACGGAGGGCAGCGGGATGGTGTATTGGCCCTTGGTATCGGAGGGCTGCGTGCTTGCGTATTGCACGTTCCAGGTCTGGGTCGAACCCACCGTAGAAGGTGTCCATAGCGAGGTCGGAGCCGCTTCGGCGGTGGCGGAGGTCGTGTCGGTGCGCACCACCCGCAGGCCTGCGTTCGCGTTCCAACGAGTGCCGGCGAACGTCAATTCGCCATAAGCCGATATCGTTCGCTCCGTGACATCGTAGGAATTGTATGGATTCTCCTGCGGCAGGGTCTGCGCAAAGTTGAACAGCGGCAGGCAGGCGACACCGCCCTTCGGGCAGCATGGCGCAGGCGCGGGCTGGCAATAAAACGGATTGGGCTTGCCGTTCAGGCTCTTCAAGAAGTTCAGCAACTGGGCCACATTCAGTTCCGGCAGCGTCGTCGGATAGGATCCGCCGGCCCCTTGCATGAAATTGGGCAGGTTCACCATGGAGATGACGTTGAAGCCCTGCGAGCCGAACGAGTACGGAGTGCACTGCGCCGGGCAGCCCTCGGTGTTGTATAAGGTTCCGTATTGACCGGAGCCGTTGGTCCAGTCGTTGCTGATGTCGGTGCGGTTCTTGTCGCGTTCAGTCCAGCCGCTGCCGAACAGCACCTTGTCGAAGCCACCCCAACCCACCTCATAGGCACCGTCCAGCGTGAAACCCGTCACCTTGTCGTGCACGCTGTAGCCATTCAGTCCGTCATAGTGGGTGGACCAGTAGTCGTTGTTGTTGAGAAGTCCCGCGTTCATCAACGCGGTATACGAGCAGGACCCCGGATTCGTCTTGCTGGCCGTGCCTTTGGGACAGCTCGACATGCCGAGCTGACTCGGCGGAATGACGACATTGATGTTGGGCAGGCTGTTGGGCACATCGGCAAAATTCAAGGTGTCGACCGGATATAACCCATTGGTCACCAGGCCGGCGGTCACGAAGGTGTCGAGCCCCCCCTCGGGCCGATCGGCCCGGGATTGATATCCATCGGCGGTGAGGGTCCATCGATCGGTGGGTTTCCACGTGGCGTTCAATCCGAACATCGTGGTGGTGACCACGCGGTCCGTGGTGTTGTTCACCATCTCCGGCTGGAAGTCGTTTGCGGTGACCGCGGTGACCACGCCGTTCTTGATCGTGGGATTCACCCACTCGGGGTTGCCGTTTTGGTCGGTGCCATACGGGAAATAATAGGACTCGTTGTAACCGACCTGCGGATCGTTCAAGTGGGTCCACAGGCCGTCGGCGACCACTTTCAAATCCGAATTCGGGCGCCACTCGAGGCTGCCGGAGAGGGCATCGCGCTTCTTGTCGTCGAAGATCGATCCGAACGTGAGGCAGCAGGGAGTCGCGACCAGCGGTATGCCACTGTTGGCGGTGAACGGATAAAAGGCGGGCCCATAGATGTTCTGGTTGTAGGCGTTGAGCGAGTCGGTGCGGGTGTTGGTGTCGGAATGCACGGCCCCGAGCAAAAACCCCAGCGTGCCGCCATCGCTGGTGTCCTCGACGAAGGCGGAGAATTTGGTCCCGCGCAAGTCCGACATCGTGTTGTCGTTGCCCTCAGCGTGCACGCCGCCATGAAAGCCTGGAGTGTCGAACGGGCTTGCGGTGCGCAAGTTGACCGTGCCGCCAATGCTCCCTTCGAGCGCGGACGCCTGCGTGGACTTCAGGACATCGGCTCCCGAGATGACCTCCGAGGGCAGCACGTCGAATGCCAGATCGCGGCTGTCGTCATCCGTGGCGAGGATGCGATTGTTCAGCGTGGTGATGTTGTACTGAGGTCCCAGGCCTCTCACATTCACCTGGATGCCCTCGCCGCCCGTCGTTCGGGCGATGGTGATGCCGGGCAGATGTTCCAAGGAGTCGGCCACGTCGGCGTCGGGGAAGCGGCCGAGCTCCTCGGCATTGATCGAGTCGAGCACGACCGTGGCGTCCCGTTTGACGGAGAGCGACTTCTCGAGGCTCGCACGCATGCCGGTGACGACGATTTCCTGAAGCTCGGGGGAATCCGCATCGGAGGTGGCGGGTTTGGCCCCGGCGGCGGTTGCCCCCGCGGCGGTTGCCGTGCCGGAGGCCGCGTCGCCCGTCACGTCGGAGTTTGCTGCGAATGGCGGCGCGCCGGGAGACAGACAGGTCGCGATCGCCAGGAGCAACGCAGGACGCAGGCGCATCGGCATAACAATCCCCTTTTTGAATCTTTTCTTTCAGACGTTGCGCGGCGAAACACGACGCGGCCGCATCATTGTCGTTCCGACCTTAAACGAAACAAATATAACTTTCAATAGTGACTATCATCGCTACTTAGGCCCATGGAGGGCGTATATGGCTCTAATTGCGCCTCACAAATCGTTCACACAGTGCAAAAATATATCTATTGAAATTTAGCTAAGTTTCAAATATAAGTTGTTTGCCTGGGCCGGCAGGTCGGGTAAGGCATTTCAATAACAAGCGTCGCCGCCCTGAAGCGTCGTGGTGGGAAGCCAACTCTTATGAAGTCGCGGGTGTGGTTGACGTATGCGCTGGTGACCACGGCGTCCTGGGGCGTGTGGGGCGCCTTTGCGGGTATGCCGGCCAACCACGGCTTTCCCGAAACGCTGATCTACGCGGTGTGGGCGCTGACGATGATCCCGCCGGCGCTGTTTGCGTTGCGGCGTGTCGGATGGCGCCTGCAGCACGATGGGCGGTCCGTCTTGTACGGCGCTCTGATCGGCCTCCTGGGTGCCGGCGGGCAGATGTTGTTGTTCCACGCGGTGAGAACCGGGCCTGCGTATCTGATCTTCCCGGTGATCTCGCTGTCGCCGGTGGTGACGGTCGCCCTGTCGATGGCGCTGCTGCACGAGCGCACCGGCAAGTTGGGCGCGCTTGGTATCGTGCTGGCGCTCTGCTCGCTGCCGCTGTTCGACTACGCGGGCAGCGAGGGGGCCGGAGCCTATGGGCAGTTGTGGTTCGTGCCGGCGCTCGGTGTGCTCGCAGCCTGGGGCGTGCAGGCCTTCTTCATGAAACTCGCGAATGCGACCATGGATGCGGAGAGCATCTTTTTCTACATGACGGTGTGGGGCCTCGTCCTGATTCCGGTGGCGCTTGCGATGACGGATTTTTCCGTGCCCATCAATTGGGGATTGGACGGCCCTTATCTTGCGGCGGTGACACAGATTCTCAATTCCGTCGGCGCGTTGACCTTGGTATATGCCTTTCGTTACGGCAAGGCCATCGTCGTCTCGCCGCTGACCAATGCGGGCGCGCCGCTCATCACGGCGTTGCTGTCGATCCTGCTGCTCGGCACCGTACCCACGACCACGAAGCTCGTGGGAGTGGCATTGGCGCTGGTCGCGGCGGTGTTCCTGGCCATCGAGCCCGCGCCCGCGCCCGACGCACCCGCGCCGCAGACGAAGAGCTTGAAGGAGTATGGACGATCATGATCATTCGGCGTGACACGAGCAATCGGCGCGAGCGCATCGTCGCCTTGCTGCGTGAACAGGGCAGCGTGCAGATTCCGACGCTCGCAGAACGCTTTCACGTCTCCACGCAGACTTTGCGCAAGGATTTGAACTTTCTCGACAAGAAAGGCATCTGCACGCGCTCCTCGGGGGGTGCGATTCTGCGGCCCGGCACGCCGCTCCCCTCCGAGGAAGCGATCGACGTGAAACGCACGCTGTTTGCCGAGGAGAAGATCCGCATCGGCCGGGCGGCGGCGAAGCTCATCAAGGACGGGGAATCGGTGCTGCTCGATTCCGGCACCACGGCCCTGCAGGTGGCGCGGCACATCGAGGCGGCCGCCTCGCTCGTGGTCGTCACCAATGACGTGAGCATCATGAATGAGCTGGTTGCCCGGGAGAACGTGCAACTCGTATTTCTGGGCGGAACGCTCCGGCGCAAGAATCTATCCTTCTACGGCACCCAGACCGAGCGGGCGCTGCAGGATCTGCACGTCGACAAGCTGTTTCTGGCCGCCGATGGATTCGACATCGACAAAGGCGTCACCACCCATTTCGAACCCGAGGCCATCTTGAACCGCATGATGTGCCGTGCCGCCTCGGAAATCATCGTGGTGACCGATTCCTCCAAGTTCGAGCGGATTTGCCTGCACAAGATTCTCGAGCCGCAGGGAATCGCGAGACTCGTGACCGACACCGGCATTCCCGGCGAGGCCCGCGAGGCGTTGACGCGGATCGGCGTCGAGGTCATCGCCGCGTGAAGGCAATCCGCGCAGTGATTGCGGCACACAAGGCGGGACGCGCCGTGGGCATCCCTTCGGCCTGCTCCGCGCATCCGCTGGTGATCGAGGCCGCGCTCGCTCACGCTCAGCGCGAGTGCGGCTGCGTGCTGATCGAGGCGACGTCCAATCAGGTCAATCAGGAGGGTGGCTATACGGGCATGCGCCCCGCGGATTTCAGCCGGTTCGTACTCAAGATCGCAGCGCGGCTCGAGGTCCCGCGTGAGCAGGTGCTGCTCGGCGGCGATCACCTGGGCCCGAACTGTTGGCAGGACCTGCCCGCGGAAGCGGCCATGGAGAAATCAGAGCGGCTCATCGCGGACTATGTGGAGGCCGGCTTTCGCAAGATCCACCTGGATTGTTCGATGTCCTGTGCGGACGATCCGGAGCCGCTCACCGACGCGGTCGTGGCGGCGCGGGCGGCGCGGCTGTGCGCGGTCGCCGAGCGAGCCTGGGAGCGCGCCGGCGGCGATCCGCCGCTGTACGTCGTGGGCACGGAAGTCCCGGTTCCCGGCGGCGCCCTGGAAGCCCTCACCGAACTGCCGTTGACCGAGCCCGCGGCTGCCGCGGCAACCATCGATGCCCACTTCGAGGCCTACCGGTCCGCCGGACTCGAGCACGTCTGGCCGCGGGTGGTGGGACTCGTGGTGCAGCCGGGCGTGGAATTCGATCATCACCAGGTCATCGACTTCGAAGCACCCCGGGCGGCCAATCTGGCGCGCGTCGTGGAAACGCAGCCGTACCTCGTGTACGAAGCGCATTCCACCGATTACCAGACAGCGGCCAACCTGCGGGCGTTGGTGCAGAAGCACTTTGCGATCTTGAAGGTCGGGCCGGCACTGACCTTCGCCATGCGCGAGGCGCTCTGGGCGCTGGACAGGATCGAAAGCGAGTGGCTGGGTGTGGAGCAGTCCTCGCGGCTTCGCGAAAGGCTGCAGCTCGCCATGACGGCGAATCCGAGGCACTGGAGCAAATACTACTCTTCGGCCGGACGGCAGCTCAGCTTGGACCAGCAATACAGTCTGAGTGACCGCATCCGTTATTACTGGCCGGTGCCGGCGGTCGACGCCGCAGTTCAGCGCCTGCTTGCACAGCTGGATGCACACCCGCCGCCGCTCACGCTGATCTCCCAATATTTGCCGCTGCAGTACGAGGCGCTGCGCGCCGGGCAACTACGTGCCCGCGCCCGCGATTGGGTGCTGCATGCCATTCAACGCGTGCTGCAGCAGTATGCTGCGGCGTGCACCGACTCCGCGAGCTGACATGACGACCCATCTGCAATTGGACGAAGCCGCCCTCACCCGCTCGGGCGCAACATGGACCGCGCGCGAAATCGCGCAACAGCCGGCAAGCTGGCTGCGCACCCAGGATGTCATCCGGGGGTACGCAGAATCGATCGGCGACTTCCTGGCACCCCTCCTGGCCCGCACGGATCTGCGCATCATCCTCACGGGTGCGGGGAGCTCCGCTTTCATCGGCGAGTGTCTTGCGCCGATTCTGTTGCTCAAGCTCGGCCGTCGCGTGGAGGCGGTTGCGACCACCGATCTGTTGTCCGGCCCCCGGCTGTACCTGCAACGGGACGTGCCGACGCTGCTGGTATCCTTCGGCCGCTCGGGCAGCAGCCCCGAGAGCGTGGCGGTGTTGGATCTGGCGCAGAGGTTGCTGCACGAATGCCATCATCTGGTGTTCACCTGCAACGAGCGGGGCACGCTTTACCAGCGCTGCCGCGGGCGGCCCGGGAGCCTCGCCATCCTGCTGCCGCCCGAAACGCACGATCAAGGCTTTGCCATGACCTCGAGCTTCACGGCGATGATGCTGGCGGCATCGCTGGTATTCTCCGGAAGCGAAAGCATCAACGTGGCGCAGCTCGCGCAGGCCACGCGCGAGCTCCTCGCCGAACACAATGCCGGATTGCGCATGCTCGCAACCGCGAACTATTCCCGGGTGGTGTACCTGGGCAGCAACGGCTTCAAGGCGCTGGCGCGCGAGGCGGCGCTCAAGCTGTTGGAACTGACCGACGGCAAGGTGGTGGCGGCTTTCGATTCACCGCTCGGCTTTCGTCACGGTCCGAAAACCATCGTGACCGCCGATACGCTGGTGTTCGTGTTCGTTTCCAACGATCCGTACACCCGTCGCTATGATCTGGATCTGGTGCGCGAACTGCGCTGCGACGGCGTGGCCGCTCGCATCGTCGCCATCACGGCGCAGGCCGATGACCTGACGGCGGAAGCAGAGTGCCTGCGCGTAGCGCACGTCGCCACGGCGGCCGACCATGAGCTGTGTTTGCCCTATATCGTATGCGGCCAGCTGTACGCATTCCACCGCGCACTGGCGCTCGGCAATACGCCGGACCAGCCGAGCCAAAGCGGGACGGTGACCCGCGTGGTGCACGGCGTGACCATCCACGCGTTGTGAGCGGCGCCGCTCATTTGTATCTGGGGGTGGATGGCGGCGGCACCAAGACCGCCCTGGTGCTGATCGACTCCGCCGGCACGATCCGGGCGACGCACGTCGCGCCGGGTTCCTACCACGTGAGCATCGGCGTGGATGCGCTCGCGGCGGTGCTGGCCGGCGCCGTTGGCGCCCTTTTGGCGAAGGCGGCGCTCGGTCCCGAAGCGGTGGACTTCGCATTCTTCGGGCTGCCTGCCTACGGCGAGGACAGCACGTTGCTCGGTCCGTTGAGCCGGATTCCCGGGAATTTTCTGCGCGCCGACGCCTTCTTGTGCGGCAACGACATGGTCTGCGGCTGGGCGGGCTCTTTGCTCTGCCGCGACGGCATCAGCATCGTCGCGGGCACGGGCTCGATCTGCTACGGCGAGCGCAACGGCGCCATGGCGCGCAGCGGCGGCTGGGGGGAATTGTTCAGCGACGAAGGGTCCGCCTATTGGATCGCCTGCCGCGGCTTGAATCTGTTCTCCCGCATGAGCGACGGACGGCGGGCGCGCGGACCGTTGTACGATCTCGTCAAGCGGTCCCTGAACCTCGGCGACGATCTGGACCTTTGCGCGCATGTGTTCTCGCGACTCGGCGGCGATCGGGCGCGGATCGCGCAATTGGGCAAGCTGGTCACGCAAGCCGCGCAAGCCGGCGACGCGGACTGTCTGTCGATCATCGACGATGCCGCGGCAGAACTCGCGCTCCTGGTCGAGGCCACGCGCCGGCAGCTTGGATTTGGCACTGCAGAATCGGTTGCCGTGTCCTATTCGGGCGGCGTGTTCGAGCACGTCGGCACGCGGTTGATACAAGCCTTTTGCGCTCGGCTCGAGGCCTATGGTGCCGGCTATCAGATCGGCGAGCCGTTGTTGCCGCCCGTGATCGGTGCCGCGCTGTACGCCGCGAAGCGGCACGGACGGCCGTTGTCGAGTGCCGCCATCGAGCGGCTGCGCGCGCAAAGCGCCGCCCGGCGCGCCGAGTTCGCCTCGTGAAGCGTGCGGTGCTTTGCGGTTGGTTGGCGGGTGCCGGACTGTTTCTGGCGGCTGCCGCCTGGTGCGGCGCGAAGTCCTTCACGGTCGCGGATTTCAATACGCTGGAGAAGATCGACGTACACGTGCACATCAACTCACCGGACTCGGCGCTGCTCGATGCGGCCGAAGCCGACCACTTCCGGTTGCTGACCATCAACGTCGATTATCCCGACTTCCCGCCGCTGTCCGAGCAGTCGCGGATCGCGCGGCAGCTTATCGCGAATCATCCCGCGACGGTGGCCTACGCGGCGACGTTCTCGATGCAGGGCTGGGACCGGCCGGAGTGGCAGCAGCAGGTCATCCAACAGCTCGATGCCGCATTCGCGGCCGGCGCCGTCGCCGTCAAAGTGTGGAAAAACATCGGCATGGAGTTTCGCGACTCGCAAGGCCGCCTGGTCATGATCGACGACCCTAAATTCGATCCGATATTCGAATTCATCCGCCAGCGGCATCGGGTGCTGATCGGACATCAGGGCGAGCCGTACAACTGCTGGCTGCCGATTTCACGGATGACCGTGAACAACGACAAGGACTATTTCCGCGAGCATCCGCAATACCACATGTTTCTGCACCCGGAGCTGCCCTCCTACGAAGATCAGATGGCGGCGCGCGACCGGATGCTCGCGAAGAATCCAGAGCTCAAATTCATGGGCGCGCACCTGGCCAGCCTCGAATGGAGTGTGGACCGGCTGGCTGGATTCCTGGATCGGTACCCGAACACGGTGGTCGATCTGGCTGCACGGATGGGCCAGGTGCAATATCAGTCCCATCGGGAACGCGCCAAAGTGCGCCGTTTCTTCATCCGCTACCAGGATCGGCTGCTGTATGGCACCGATCTCAGCCAAGACCCCGATGGGGACCCGCAGGAACTGAAACGCGCGGCGCACGACATGTGGCTGCGCGACTGGAAGTACCTCGCCACTCGGCTCACGTTCCACGTGCCGGAATTGGATGCGCCGGTGCAGGGATTGGGATTGCCCCAAAACGTCGTGCGAAAGATTTATGGCAGCAACGCCGAGCGCTGGTTCGGCGATCCTTGGCATGGCGCCGGAGCCGGCGTACAGGAGTCGAAATGAGCTTGCGGCAGAGAACATGCATTGGCCTCGTGCTCGCGGCAGCGGCGGCCGTGATCGGGGCGCTCGGCGGAACCGCTGCCGGCGCCGATGAGCGGGCTCGGCCGCCGTCCGACGGCACGCGGGTCTTGGGCTCGCTGCACGGTATGGCATCCTCCGTCACGCTCTACGCCAACGGTGATTACGCGATCACGTCGCCCGGGATTGGAGGCACGGTGATCCGTTCCGACGTCGAAGCGGACGTCGACGGCCGCGTTCTCGATTCGTCCCGGTATCCGCAGCACAACTTGGCGCAAACCGGGTTTCAAGACGAGTTCGGCAACGGTTCCGTTCTGACCGTCACCCACACGGGCCTCGCGGGCGAACCGGATCTCGTCTGTACATTGCGGCTGTATCGCGAGCAAGCGTGGGGCGACATCGAAGTCCATGTGGTCAACACGACGGGCCGCGCCCTCTCGGTGCAGTCGGTACGTGCGGTTCATGCGACGGGGACTCCCGTCATCAACCTGGGTGGCCCGGTATCCGCCGACCGAATTTTGTCCGACAGCTACAGTGAAGATCGGCCGCAACTCGCGATCCGTGAGCTCGGCGACGCCCGCCATGGCCTACACCGAGCAGTGGGCAGTCAGCTCGTCTACAACCGCAAGAGCGGCCAAAGTCTGTTTCTGGGGGCGCTCACCTCGGATCGGCTGCTGACCATTTTTCACCTGAAGGAGCGAGGCAGCGGCGGCGGCGCGCGCGTGTTCGCCTATGAGGCGGTCTCGACGGGCACGACCGAAATCATGAAAGGCGAGTCGCTCAAGGAGTCGCCGCCGAGCGAGCAGGTGAGCTTGAGCCTGCGCATCGATCCCGGTGCGGGCCTGTCGTCCGAACGGCTCATGTTTGCCGTCGGAACGGACTATCATGCACAGCTCGAGCAGTATGGCCGCGCGGTCGGAGTCCTGCATCGGGCACGAGTCAAAGCGGCGACGCCGATGGGATGGTGGAGCTGGACCGCCTTTTATTTCGGCATCAATCAAGGCACCGCCACCACCAACGCCGACTGGTTGGCGCAAAATCTCGGGCAGCTGGGCTACCGCTACTATCAGATCGACGAGGGCTACCAATATGCGCGCGGCGAGTACACCACCGCCGACGCCGCGCTGTTTCCCCGCGGCATCGCCTACATGGCGGATCTGGTGCGCCACGACGGCCTGACATTCGGGCTCTGGACCGCGCCTTTCGAGGTATCGGAACGCGCGTGGGTGTTTCAACAACACCCGCAATGGCTGCTGCACAACGCGCAAGGAGAGCTCATTCACATCGGCCACGTCACCGACCAGCAAGATGCGCTGTACGTGCTCGACACCACGAACCCGGGCGCGCAGGAGTATCTGCGGCAGACGTACCGCACGCTCCGCGACTGGGGTTTGCGCTTCGTCAAAATGGATTTCATGGATGACACCGCGGTCGAGGGGGCCTACACCCGGCCCAATACCACCGCGTTGGAGGCGCAGCGGATCGGGCTCAAGATCATCCGCGAGGCGGTGGGCGAAGAGGTGGTGCTCGACAAGGATGGCAGCCCCATGCTGAACCCCGTCGGGCTGGTGGATGCGGGCCGCATTTCCCAGGATACCGGACACACCTTCGATGCCAGCAGGGACGCGGCATCAGGAATCGCCGCCCGCTACTACATGAACCGCAATTATTTCATCGCCGATCCCGATGCCTTTACCGTCTCGACCCAGACGGTCGATGACCAATCCTGGCATGGCGGCAAGCGCCCGCTCACGCTGGAGGAAGCTCAAGTGTCCATCGCGCTCGCGGCGGTCTCCGGCGGTATGTTCGAGATTGGCGACGATCTGCCGACCCTGGGAGCCTCTGCCGAACGATTGGCCCTGGTCGAGAATCCGGACCTCATCGACATGGCGCGCCTCGGCCGCTCCTCCGTGCCCGTGGATTTGATGAGCTACGCAGACGAGGACCGGCAACCCAGCATCTTCTTGCTGAAGGAGAGCGGGCGACAGTCCATTCTGACCGTGTTCAACTGGACCGACGAGCAGCGCACGCGCGCGATCGATCTTGTGGATCTCGGGTTGAGGGAGCCGGGCCAATATCGGATGGTCGAGGTGTTCGGCGGCAAGCCGAGCTGCTGCGCGGGCTCCGCGCGCGCCCTTAGCCTCGAGCTGCCGGCCCACTCGGTGCGCATGATCAAGCTGATCGATGAGTCGGTACCGCTCGGGGACCCTCAAGTCGAGATACGATCGGCGACGAGCGCCAGGGCCGGCGAGAATGTGATCTTTGATGCCGCGGCCTCATCGAATGCGGCGCCGGTCCTGATCTATCATTGGGATTTCGGTGACGGTACGAGCAGGGATGGGATGGAGGTGACGCATACCTTCACTCATGCGGGCGATTACCCGGTGCAGGTCACGGCAACGGGGTTGGGCGGGACCACCCATCGCAAGGCCTTCACCGTTTCGGTATCCGGGGAGGTCTCGACACAGTTCGAACCGGGGCGCAAGCTGCGGCCTGAATGAGCGTCACGGGGCCTGCGCTTGCGCTGTCCAGAAGGAGTTCCACATGGCCATCCTGCGCGCACGCCTGATCGAGCAGCTACAGAAATTCGGCGTGGAACACCGGCCGTTGCCTGGACGAGATGACGGGTTTGCCTCGCTTTGCTATCGAGGTAAGGCGTTTGCCCATTTCCACAACGACAACGAGCTGGACATCCGCCTCACGAAAAACGTGATCGTTCGCGAAGGGCTGACCCATCCACCTGGGTCGGCTGTTCACCCCAATCGGTCAAAAACGTCACCCTGGATTGAGCTTCGGTTCCATACCGCCGCTGATCTCGAGCGAGTGGTCAAGCTTGTGAAATTGGCCATCGAAGAATTGCGATGAAACGCACAGCGCGCCGGCCTACGCTAGCCTACGCATCCTCGAAGGTCATTGACTGGAGCCGTTCATGGCAGCCTATCTCATCGTAGACACGTTGCTCGAAGACGCCGGCTTGTATGAGGAATACAAATTGAAGGCCAGGCCTTTGATCGAGAAATTCGGCGGCGAGTATTTGGCCAGGGGTGGAAGCATGACGCTGAGAGAAGCCGATCTTTGGTCGCCCACCCGGCTGGTGCTGGTCAAATTTCCGGATGTTGAAACCGCGAACCGGTGTCTGGACTCGTTCGAATATCAACAAATCCTTCCGATCAGCAAAAAATCGGCGCGCAGAACCGCGGTGGTGTTGGAGGGTGTGTAACAGGATGGGGCGGGCCGGCATGCACATGGCCGCTATCGCGGGAGCGGCGTGCCTCGGCGCAAGCGCCGTCGCCGCAATACCGTGTACGCTCGACCGTGCCAACGGCACCACGATCGATGCAGAGCCTTTTCTCACCAATGCCTATGGTTCGCGCTGGAACGCAACGACCGATCGTATCGTTTACATGCAACCCGGCGCCGGGGGCCATTATCGAATCCACACGATGCGGCCCGACGGCATGGATCGTCAGACACCCACGGAGGGAGGCTCGAAGCTTCCGAGCGGCCACCAGGGCACCCCTTATTGGCACCCTTCGGGAGCTTACCTGCTTTTCGTGGCACAGAAGCCCGAGTGGCACGGGCATCGTCTGTTCGGAATACCGGACTACGAAGCGCTGCCGGGTTTTGGGCGCCATGACGACTTATGGCTGATGGAGACGGACGGCCGACACAGCTGGCAACTCACGCAGGATCCCGACACAACCGATCAGGGCGTGCTCATTCCGGTGTTTTCGCCCGACGGCAGGCAGGTCGCCTGGTCTGCGCGGCAACCCGGCGGAAGATACGCGCTGAAGGTCGCGGATTTCGTGGCGGGACCGGCGCCTCGCCTGGAAAACATCAGCTCCTTCCAACCGGGAGGGGCCGCGTATTACGAGACCGGCTCATTCACCAGCGATAGTGCGAGCCTCACCTACACTAGCGACCAGGACACGCACAGTTTCTGGCACAGTCAGATCTATCGGCTCGATCTCGCCACCGGGCACAGCGAGCGGCTTACCTCCGGAAACGACTACAACGAGCACCCCACGGTGGTCGGCACCCCCAGCGGCGACTGGCTCGTCTACATGAGCACAAAAGGGGTCGTGCGCTTCCCGGGGCGGTTGATGCTGGGTACGGATTGGTACGCGATGAAGATCGACGGCAGCGGGAACAAGCGCCTGACGACCATGAACCTCAATCGACGCGACAATCCGCAGAACGCGGGCTTCATGCAGGTCGCGGGCACGGTTGCGGTGAGTCCCTCGGGCGCGTTCATGCTCGGTGATGTGCAGGACAGCCTGGTCAAGCAGACTGGTCTCGTGCGGAGCGTGCATTTCGTCTGCCCGGAGGGACCTTCGTGAGTATTGCCGCGATCAAGCGATGTTGGCCCGCGCTTTTGTTGCTGGCCCACCTGGCCGGTGCGGCGGATGCGGACTATGCGGCTGACGTTCAGAAATGGCGCATGGATTTTGACGCGGACGTGCGCACCGGCGGCTGGTTGACCTTGATTGGCCGGTTCCCGATCACGGGAGGGGTGATCACCCTCGGCAGCGATCGAACTCGTACCGTGCGCTTGCCGGCGCGGGTGTCAAAGCGATATGTAGGAACCCTGATCAGGCACGGCGATCGCTTTCGATTCAAAGCGGCACCCCACGTGCTCGCGACGATCGACGGCAAGCGCCTCACGGGGTGGACGCGGCTGTCCACTCGGTCCGGCACCGGGCGCGTTCAGGTGGGCGACCTTCGATTGAGCGTGCGCTCTGTCGGTGATGATTTCTACTTGCTCGCCGCGGATCTACATAACCCCGCCATCAAGGATTTCCAAGGGATCGCGTGGTTCCCGATCGACCCCGCTTACCGCATTGCGGCGACGTTCACGCCCTATGCGCAGCCCGAAAAAGTCCGGATATCGATGACTCATGTCGAGTCGAAGAGCTTGATGACTTCGACCGGCGACGTCTCGTTCCAATTCGCGGGCAAGACCGTCTCACTCAAGACCTTCATCGACGACAACGAACTCTTGGTCATGTTTCAAGACGAGACGAATGGCAACGAGACCTATGGTGGCGGACGATTTCTGCACGCGCCGCTGGCGAAGGACGGCGCCACGGTGCTCGATTTCAACGAGGCCTTCAATCCCTATTGCTCGCTCAACCCATACATCATGTGCCCGATCCCTCCGCCAGAGAATCGTCTCGACTTCAGGGTGAGCGCGGGCGAAATGTACGGCGCGCACGAATGAGGCATGCCGACCCTCTACGAGATGGGTCTGCAGCGGGTATTCGGGGCAACGACGCAACCGGCGGCGCTAGTGCGCTCCCGCCGCTTGGAGCATCGCAACGATGTCCGCACGGCCGTCGTGGCGGGCTCGCTCGAGCGGCGTCTCTCCCGCCTGATCGCGCGCGTTCGGATCGGCGCCATGCGCGAGCAACAGTCGCACCAGGTCGGCGCGCCGCTGCATGACGGCGAGCAGCAATGGCGTGCGCCCCAGAGCGTCCGACTGACGACTGTCCGCGCCCTGATCCAACAGCGCAGCGGTGCGGCGGCTGTCGCCTGCGGAGACGGCGGACCAGAGCGAGGTGTCGCTCTGGAGGCTCGAGCCGCGCTTTCCCGCCGCAGCGCCGGCAGCGGGGGACGCGGCATTGGAGGCAGCATCGGACGCGGCATCGGATGCGGCATCGGACGCGCGGGAAGCGGCCGCGACGATTTGCCGCTGCGCTGTCGCGCTCTGCGCCAGCGACGAGGCAAAACGCTGGGGCGCCGGTAACGGCGCGCGCTCCGCCGCGAGCGGCACCTCCGGTTCCGTCGGCCTCGCGGAGGGCGCGGTTGCGGCGACCACCTCGCGGGGCGGTGGACTCGACCCCGCGAGACTGGGACGCGAGGGCTCGAAGACTCGCGGCAACACCAGCAACGCCGCCAACCCGGCGAACGCCACTGAGCCGCCGGCGATGAGTTTCCAGCGCGACCGATTCGCCGCCGGGCGCATCGTACCGAATCTGTGTGAGATCGGCGCTCCGGAGTTCCGCGCAGCCATGCGCCGACCCTCCGCCAGGATCGCCGCGCGAGTCGAGGCCGACGGCGCGGCGCCTTCCCGACGGCTGGCCTCGCGATAGCGCTCGATCGTCCCGGCATCCCGATCGTCGGATTGTTGCGTCATGCGTACTCCGTAAGCCACTCGCGCAGTTTCGTCCGCGCGTAGCGCAGCCGACTCTTGACCGTCTCGAAGCTGGTGCCGGTGGCCGCAGCGATTTCTTCGACGCTCATCTCGCCTTCCGCCTGCAATAGAAAGGCGCACCTCTGCTCCGCGGGCAATTGTTCGACGGCGCGCAATATCGCTGCAGCCCGGTCCTCCCTCTGCAGCGCAGCGAGTGGTTCGGTCCGCGCATCGGCCGGCGGCAGATCGAGGACGGGCGCATCGCCCGATTCGGCACTCCCGTCCATCGTCTCCGTCGGTCGGCGGGCGCGGATGGCATCGACCATGCGATGGTGCGCGATGGTGAACAGCCACGTGGTGAACTTTGCGGTCGGCGCATATCGGTCCGCGCCGCGTGCCACGGCGAACCACACATCCTGCATCACATCGTTGGCGCCGGCTTCATCGCGCAGAGTGCGCAGCAGAAATCGAAACACGCGCGCTTCGTGGCGCCGATAGAGCGTTTCGAACGCGGCGCCGTCGCCGCGACCGAACCGCACCATCAGCGCTTCGTCAGTATCCAGGGTCAGACTCGCTTTGCCGCATCAGTCGGCTCCGGGCGGATCCGGGACAAATCGGCTTGCATCCGAGTCGGGAAAGGCGCTCGGATTCATCGGCACCGGCCGCGCATGCGCGATACCCATCGCGACCAGGTTGTCGAATCGATCATACCGGATGCGGATGATCTCGTTGGGCGAATCCGACAGTCGCTGGAACTCGGCCGTGGACACATAAGAGACTTCGCGGGCGCCATGACCGGTGCCGAGCTTCGGCGCGGCGAAGCTCTGCAGTGCGGCCAGGCTCTGCCTCTCGGCGACTGCGGCATCGGCAGCCGCCGGGGCGCGGGCCGCGCCCGCGCGCTCAGCCGGAGCGCTCGAGGCCTCGGCCGAATCGGGGGTGTACTGCGCGATGGGCGGGCGCTTTTCCAGAAACAACGCTACGCCGATGATGCCGACATTGGCCGGGCGCCCGGTGAGCGCCGCATAGGAGTTCGGCAGCGCGGTGAAGTTGAAGTCCGCCACCTCCTCGTTGCTCTTGCGCCAACCGTTGATGGCATAGCCCTGTCCCCCTTGGAACACGTAACCGGTTTGATTCCACGCCGCGGCCTCGCCGCTGATGACGTTGATGCCGTCGACCGATGTGACTGCCAACAGACGTTCGCCGCGCAGGTTGGTGATCATCACCGCGTACCGGGAACCCGGATTGCCCGCCACCCAGTACTCTCCGTGATGGCGGTACACCGGCAGTGCCTGGCCCGTGTCGCGATCCAAGATTTCGACGCCGGCGAGGTGCCCGAGCGGCCAGGCACTCAGCGATGAGCAGCACAGCAGCAGGGCGAGACAGATGCGTTTCATGACGACTCCCGATGTAATGAATCCTATCCCCTTGAATCGGGGTCAGCGGGAGAATGGGGTTAAGGCCGAAGCGAATTCATGGGCGGGCAAATGGCCGCTAGGGGCCGAGGGGTCGCTCCGCGTCGCGATAAACAACTCCTTACGTCATCGCAGATTGACAGTGGGCTTGAGCTTCCAGTTGGGTCGGATGAAGTGGCAGGTGTAGCCATCGGGATAGCGTTCCAAATAATCCTGATGCTCGGGTTCGGCCTCCCAGAAATCACCGGCAGGCGCGAGCTCGGTCACGACTTTGCCGGGCCAGAGGCCGGAAGCATTGACGTCAGCCACGGTCTGTTGGGCAACGCGCTTCTGATCGTCGCTCGTATAGAAAATTGCCGAACGATAGCTCGGCCCGGTGTCGTTCCCCTGCCTATTGGGCGTCGTGGGATCGTGAATCTGAAAGAAGAACTCCAGAATCTGGCGATAGCTCAGCTTCGCGGGATCGAAGATGATCTCGATCGCTTCGGCATGGTTGCCATGATTGCGGTAGGTTGCGTTGCGCACCTCACCGCCCGTGTAACCCACGCGCGTCGATATCACGCCGTCGTAACGGCGAAAAAGATCCTGCATCCCCCAGAAGCAGCCGCCGGCCAGAACCGCACGTTCCTGAGTCATTCGCTTCCCTCCACTTTAACCCTTGGCCGAAACGCTCAACGAGCGGATCTTCTCCGCGTCGGCGGGCGTCGTCGGATTGTAGACCACCATCGTCAGATCCGGCCGACCGTCGACCGCGAATGCCGAGTACTCGAACGCAATCGGGCCGAGCACCGGGTGCCGCAGGCGTTTGACCGCCTCGCCGTGACTTTGGACATCGTGGTCGCGCCAAAGTGCCTTGAACTCCGGGCTCAGGCGGCAGAGCTCGTCGACCATGGGTTCGACCTCCTCCGCCGCTCCCGCACGGGCCGCGTCAACCCGAAACGCGCCCACCACGTAGCGCGCCACGCCATGCCAGTCGTACTGCGCGGCGCGCGCTTTCGGATCCAGAAAGAGGAAGCGCAAAATATTGCGATGTTCCGGCGGCAGCGATCCATAGTCCGTCAGCATGACGGTGGCCGCGCGGTTCCAGGCGGCCACGTCCCAGATCGCGGTTCTGATGAGAGCGGGGATGGGCTCCAGCGCATCGAGCACGCGTTGCAGCCGTGGCGTGACACCCTCCTCTTTCCGATAGCGCACATCGGGGGGCCGGCCCAAACCGAGCAGGAACAGATGCTCACGCTCGACCTCGGTGAGCATCAGGGCCCGCGCAATCCGATCGAGCACGTCAGCCGAGGGCGCGCCGCCGCGGCCTTGTTCGAGCCAGGTGTACCAGGTCGAGCTGATGTGGGCGCGTTGCGCCACTTCCTCGCGCCGCAGGCCGGGAGTGCGGCGGCGCTGCGACGGAAAGCCAAACGCGGCCGGGTCAAGCTTGGCGCGACGGTCCTTCAGATAGGACCCCAGCAGGGTCTCGGTTGCGGTCTGCTGAGCCATCCTGTTAGTCATTATACCATGATAATATCACTACTTTACTAGGATAATCTCCGGGTGGACACTGGTCCCTCAACCAAGCCTGGAGATTTCCGATGCAAATATTCGTCACGGGCGCTACGGGGTGGGTGGGCTCTGTCGTGGTCAACGGCCGCCCGTGTCTATCGGCTCGCGCTCGAGCGCGGCGCCCCAGGGAGCCACTTTCACGCCGTTGCCGAGGAAGCCGTGCCGTTCTTGGAGATCGCCGAGGTGATCGGCCGACGTCTGATCATTCCCGTGGTCTCGAGATCGGCCGACGAGGCGGCCAGGCACTTCGGCTGGTTCGCGATGTTCGTAGGCCTCGATGCGCCGACCTCGAGCGCGCGCACGCGCGCAGAGCTCGGCTGGAAGCCGGAGCAACCCGGACTCATTGCCGACATCGATCACCCGGCCTATTTCGCAGGCTGACGGTGCGCCCGACATCCCGTGCGTGGTGCGCGCCTACGCCTGCGATGATGGTGATTTGATAGCCTCTCAATCGATTCTCCTGATGGATGCTGCGCCCGATGCAGGCGCGATCCGGGGGGACGTCGCTACTCGCTGCGGCGCGCGGTCCAAGTCCACTCGAAGCCGTTGATATTGGCGGCCGACCCCTTGAGAGACGCGGCACCGTCAAGCGCGCCAAGGTACACGGCGTAACCATCGTTGAAGGTGATTTTGACCTGCGCGTCGAGTTGTTCCCAGCGCCCGTGGCCGGGCGAGCCGTCATCCATCACACCACCGTCTCTCAAAATCACGTGTTGATACGACAGTAAGCCATTGGCGTTTTCGGTCATCTCCCAGGCAGTTCCGGCAACCGAGGGCGCGGCCGATGCCCCCTTTTTGCCGACACTCAATGGCGCTTGGTAGTGCGCAGGCAGCCCTGGAGGAGGGCCCATCGTGAATGTGACGCTCACGGTCTTATGCGCCAGCTCGATGACCTCATCAGCACTCATTCCGTCGAGTTTCCTGATGTCCAGCTTGACGATCCCGTCGGGCGGCGTGTCCTTGAAGGAGCGGATACCGGCAAAAGGGAGGGTGGCAATGGCCGTACTGAGTTCTGCCGCCTTGCTCGCGGGAAGCTCCCGCTTCATCCTATCCACCGACCGGTCGAAGTGCTCCTGGGTGCTCGAATCGATCCGGGTCTGCGCCATGAGCTGAGCGGAGAATAACGTCACCAGCAGTGGGAACAGCGCGCGCACCACACCCCTCCAGGTTTGCGACGAAGGGAGTTCAGCACGTTATCGGAACCTGGTCAATTCAAGACGCGTCGATTCAAGACGCGGGGGTTCCGCCGATGCGGTAGTCTCCCGCGCATGCGGTGTGACGTGGATCACAGTAAGACGCGGCCGGCGGGTCAACCGAACGCGCCCGCCAGCGTTTTGTGAGACATCTGCCGCTTCGTCGGAGAGCTTGTACTAAAGTCCTTCGCCGACGTCGGGAGCCGTGTAACCACTATGGGAGCTATCATGAAGAAATCCAACCTGTATCTGAGCGTTGCCGGCCTCGTCTGCGGCACGCTGATCTCGCTGCAGTCGATGGCGCAGACCGATCCGGTGCCGGGCCACCCGCGAGAGAACCAAGTGAACCAGCGACTGGACAACCAACAGGCGCGCATCAATCAGGGCCTTGCAAACGGCACCATGACCGGGAAGCAGGCGGCCCGGGACGAGCAGCATGATGCGAACATCGCCCAACGCGAGGCGGTCGATGAGTCCAAGCACAACGGCCACATTACCAAGGCCGAGCAGAAGAATCTCAACAAGTCCGAAAATCGCAACAGCAAACGGATCTATCGCCAGAAGCATTAGAAGTCGCTTGCCCGCCAATCCTCGCGCGGGCATTCTGCAGCAAGATCGCCGACGACCTCACGTCCACCAGGGCGTGAGGTCGATCGCTCGGGCGCGGAGGACGGTATAATCGCCGTATCCTCCGGCACAGGCACTTTTTCTCCATGCGGTTCAAGCACCTCGCGAGTCCGCTATCGCGCCTCTTCAACAAAGCCTCACAAGACGCAGCGGCGCCCGTTGATCCGACCGCAGCGCTCGATTCAGCACCGCCGCAGATCCTCCTCGACATCGCCCTGGGCGGTGGGGACGAGACGCAGCGCGCGGCGGCCACCGGACAGCTCGAGGACCGCGAGAGTCTCGCGGAACTCGCAGGGATCCGCGCCGGCGCGCAGAGCGTGGTGCCGGCGAGTGTGGAGCGGGCCGCACAGCAGCGCCTCGCGCAGCTGGTCGACGCGGGAACCCTCGACTTCGGCGAGCTGCGCGCCGCGCAAGGCAATGTTCCCGCACTTTTTGCCATCGCGGGGTATTGCAAAGACCCAGACCGATTGCCGCGGCTACTTGCCACGATTGATAATCCCGAGCACCGGGCCAAACTTGTGTTGGACGGTCCCTCGAGCCGCATCCGTCAACTCGCGGCGCAATCGGTATCGGACCCTGCGGAGCTCAAGCGGCTGTTAAAACAGCTGCGCGGCAAGGACAAGAGTGTCTACAAGATCATCCGCGAGAAATGCGACGCGCTCAATGCCGAGGAAAATCGCGCCGCCAAGACCCGCAGCGATGCCGTCGGCGCCTGCGAGTCCCTGGAGCGGCACAGTCATCGCGTGCACGACGTGATCTACGAGGCCACCCTGCGGCACTTTCGCGCGCGCTGGGACGAACTGGAGGCGCAAGCCGAGCCGGAGGTTCGCGAGCGCGCCGCGCGAGCCATCGCGCGCTGCGAAGCGATCATGAACGAGCACCGCGAGCGCGTCGCGCAACAGGCCGCCGAGGCATCGCAGCGGGCCGCCCGCGACGCCGCCCGCGAGCAGGCCGCGCATCTCGCAGCGCTCGAGTCGGCGCGGCTGCGTGAGGCTGCCGCACGGCAGGCCGCCGAACAGGCTTCGCTGCGCGAGGCTGAGGCGCTAGCACGCGCCGAGAAATCGGCGGCCGAAGCGCTCGCCCTGCGCGAGATCGGCGCGCTGATCGGCAAGACGCAGGGCGCGTTGCGCGAGGGTGGAACAGGGCGCGCTTCGGGCCTGCGCCGCGCTCTGCAGGACAAGCTCGCATCGGTGCCGCTCGTCCCGCCGCCGCTCGCGCGCCAGGTGCACCAACTCGATGCCACGTTGAACGAGCTCAAGGATTGGAAGGAACATGTCGCAGCGCCCAAGCGCGCCGCGCTCATCGAGGAGATGGAGGCGCTCATCGGATCTGCGCTCGAACCCCGGGGACTCGCGGACCGGATCCGACAGCTGCAGGAGGATTGGAAGACGGTCAGCAAAGGCGTCGTCAGCGATTCGGACTCGGACTGGCAACGCTTCCATCAGGCTGCGCAGAGCGCCTACCAGCCATGCCGCGAGCATTTCGAGGCCGAGGCGCGGCTTCGGCAGGAGAATCTGCAGCAGCGCAGGAGCATTCTCGACCGGCTCCGCGCCTTCGAAAGCGCGCAGAGCGGCCAAGCGGTGGACTGGCGCGCGGTGATGGCCGTGCTCAAGGAGGCGCCTGAGGAATGGCGTCGGTATTTTCCGGTGGAGCGCGCGCCGGGGCGCAAGCTTCAGGAGGAATTCGACGCCGCGATCGGGCGTCTCCAGCAGCGGCTCACTGCGTGGCACGCAGCCAATGCCACCGAGAAGCGCTCGCTCATTCGAAAAGCCGAGCAGCTCCTCGTGCTCGAGGATGGCCGCGAAGCGGCGGAATCGATCAAGCGTCTGCAAGCGCAGTGGAAGGACGTGGGCGCCGCCGCGCGCGACCAGGAACGGAGCTTATGGGAGGAATTTCGCCGGCACTGCGACGCGGTCTTTCAAAAGCGGGAGCAGTCCCACGCGCAATACACGGCAGGCCTTCAGGCGAACAGGGCGCGAGCTGCGGCGCTTTGCGAGGAAGCAGAGCAGGTCGCGATGCAGTCCGGGTCCGCCTTGAAGGAAGGCGCGTCGAAACAGGCCGACTGGCGCTCTGCCTTCGAGACCCTCGGTGAGCTGCCGCGCGGGGACGAGCGCGCGCTCAAGACCCGGTTCGAGCGCGCACTCGAACGAGTCCGGGCCGCCGTCTCACGGCAACGCGCGAATGAGAAGGAGCAGGCGCTCGCCGATCTGTTCGAGGCCGCCCGGCGCATTCACGCCTATGGGTGGGCGGTGGCCCAAGCGGCCCCCGCGTCCGAGCGCGAGGCGCTGAAAAGCGCTGCCGAGGCCTTCATCGCCGGCATTTCGCAGTGGCCGAAAGGCGGCTGCGAGGCGCTCACCGACGCCTGGACCCTCGCCGAGAGGAGCGTCGCCGCGGACTGCGACACGGCGCTCAGGATGCTCTGCATCCGGCGCGAGCTGCTCGCTGACCTCCCGACACCGCCGGAGGATCAAGACTTGCGGCGCGAGCATCAGATGCGCCGACTCGTGGAGCGCATGGGGCAGCGGAACGAGGCGGCGCAGGACGACTTCGAGACCCTGACCTTGGAATGGGTGCGCGCCGGGGGCGTCGAACCGGAGCGTTACCAATCTTTGCTCGAGAGATTCCGTGGTCCGACCACACAATGATATCTTCGAATGACGATGGCTGAAGGCTGGACGAAGGAATGGGAGCGCCGGATTGTCAACGGAGTGTATCCGTTGCGCCGCTTTCTGGGGCAATCAGACCACAGCGTGGTATTTCTCACCGAGTGCACGGCGCAAAATCTTGCGCAAGCCGCCATCAAGCTCCTGCCGCGCGACCCAGCGCATCCGGATTTGCAACTCGAGCACTGGCGCAGAGCGGCTTCGCTGTCGCACCCTCACCTGATCCGTGTCCTCGATGCGGGCTCCTGTCAGCTCGGAGGGCACGAATTTCTGTTCGTCGTGATGGACTATGCGGAACAAAACCTCGCCCAAATTCTTCCCGGCCGGCCGCTGAGTCCCGGCGAGGTGCGGGAGCTGCTGCCTGCGACCCTGGATGCGCTCGCGTATCTGCATGGCAAGCACCTGGTGCAGGGGGGGCTAAAGCCGCCGAACTTCATGGTCGTGAATGACCAGCTAAAGCTGGCGAGCGACACGATCCGGCCCGCGGGTGAACGCGCGGCAAGCACTGCCCGGCCCTCGCCATACGACCCGCCGGAGGCCCAGAACGGCACGATATCGACCGCGAGCGACATCTGGGGACTCGGCATCACGCTCGTCGAGGCTCTTACCCAGACGGTGCCGTCGTGGTCCCGACAGAGCGCGGAAATGGTGCCGCTGCCCGACAATCTGGCGCCGGAGTTCGTTGAAACCGTACGACAATGCTTGAATCGCAGCGCGGGCCGGCGCCCCACGACCGGCGATTTGGTCGAGCGGTTCAAACAGCCGTCGCCGGTGCTGCCCCCGGCCGCCCAGAGTCCCGTGGTGAGCGAGCGCGAGACCGGGGCACCCTCCCGCTCGATTTCGCCCAAGAATAAGGGTTTCGTCATCTCGATCACGATCGGCATCGTCGCGCTGGGGGCGCTCTGGTCCGGAGTCCGCTTGCTTCGCACCCCGGGCAATCGCACGCCCAGGGATTCCACCACCGTTCAATCGCCCGTCGCCGCTCCGGCGCCGGCCAGCGTGCAGAGTCCGAGTGCAGCCAGCATCTCTGCGCCGTCACCGACGATCGTTCATCAGCAGAACCCGGAGGTGTCGTCCCATGCGCGCGAATCGATTCGCGGCGTGATCAAGATCGCGGTGCGCGTGGACGTCGATCGCTCCGGCAATGTGTACGAAGCCACGTTGGACGAACGTGCCTCCAGCAAATATTTTGCGCACGCCGCGGTGACTGCCGCAAAGCAATGGAAGTTCGCTCCCGCCGCCCAGGGTACGCGGGCGTGGTTGTTACACTTCGAATTCACCCGCGCGGGTACCACCGCCCACGCGACCGGGGAGCGGTAGCGTCACGATCTCTGCCGCCGGCTTCAGCGCGAGTGGGCGTCGAAGAAATCGAGGGTCAACTTCCACGACCAGCCGAAATCGTAGGTATGTCCCATCGCAGCTCGACAGTCGAGCACGTTGGGCCACCGCGCGCCGGCGGGGCCTCCCGACCAACCTCGCGGATCGTTCCCGCAATACGTGCGGCACTCGGACTGCGCAATGCCGGTGTTGAAGGCAACGGCCGGTGAACCGCGGTACCGACAGTGATCCGCAGTGCCCCAACGCCGGACGATTGCAGAGGCACCGGTGTAGTAGTACGCGCTGCCATCGGTCGTCGTGGTGTACTTGGCGCTCTCCCAGGGACCCGGCGGCACCGTCCTGTCCTGGCTGCCGGTGATCAGGAGGACGGGGATTGCGCCCGTCTGCCCGGGCGGGTCGAGGTACCCCCGATGCGGCAACCCGATCAGTGCCGCAATGGCTCTGAACGTCGGTGCGCTTGCGGGGTTCTGACCCAACTCCCAAGTAAACATCCCTCCGTTCGATCCTCCCGAGGCGAAGACCCTCGCAGGATCCACACACAGCTTAGACTCGATCTCCTTGACCAAGGCAAGCGTGAAGGCGACGTCATCGGCCTGACATTGCGTCCAGGAGCACGTGTTGCGTGCGATGTGCTTGCAGGAGGGATACGTAAAGTCCGGAGTGCGACTGGGATCGCAGATGGCAGCACTCGAGATGGCAGCACTCGAGATGGCAGCACTCGAGATGGCAGCACTCGAGATGGCAGCACTCGAGATGGCAGCACTCGAGGCAGCCGCGTTCGAGGCGCCGCCGCGCGAGGCTGGGTGCGCATTGGTCGCGGCGGTCCCTCCGGCAGGCCCTCCCGCAAGCTTCCCGGCGAGCCCCGTCGTCGATCCTCGAAAGGACCAGGAGTTCGGATTTGAATCGGGGGCGGCTGACCCAAGCCCGCGCGGGGCGACGACGATATATCCGCGCTCGTCGGCGAGTGTCGTGACCTGCGCATCGCCGAGAAACTCGCTCTCGTCCCCTCCCCAACCGTGGAAGACCACGACCAGCGGGTAGGCGTTGCCAGGCGCGTAGCGCGATGGCACGAACAGGCGGTAAGTGCGGGTGACCTGCTGGTCGGTCATCCGATACGTACCGCTCGCGAGAGTGCCCGCGCATCCGGGGGACGGCGTGGCGGCGGTTCCGTCTGTCGATGCAACCATCGTCACGAGCAGACAGCATCCCGTCAATGCGCGCCTCATCGCTGAGCGCTCAGCGATACATGGCCAGCAACCGGCCGTAGAGCTGGGGATAGAGTATGGCCACGAACAACAGGCCGGTCACGGCGCCATCGATGTGGGCGGTGTGGTTGATATTGTCCTGCGCATGCCGCGACAGATACCAGCTGTAGATGAGATAGCCGATTGCAAACACCGGCGCCGGGATCGGTACGGGCAGGGGCAGGATAAATATCGACTGGCCGGGAAAGAACACGATCGAGGCGAACAGCACGGCCGATACGGCTCCAGAGGCACCCAAGGCTGCGTAGCGCGGGTCATTGCGGTGTTGAAGATAGGTGCGCGCCTCGCTCAGGATCAACCCGATCAAGTACAGGAGCACGAACTGCGTGGTGCCCACGACCCGCTCGAGCGGCGGCCCAAAGAAATAAAACGTCAGCATGTTGAACAAGAGATGCGTGAGACTGCCATGCACCAGGCCGCTGCTCACCAGAGTGTAATAGCGGCTGTTCCGGACCAGTTCGTAGGGGCGGAACAGACTCCGCTCGATGAGCTGCGGCCGGCCGTAAAGCCCGAGCAGGCTGACGATGGAAGTCACCAGCAAAATGCCGACGGTACCGGGTGCGGATGAGTTCAAAGAGTTCTCCTCGGTGGCAGCGCAGGGGACACTCTAGCAAGATCTTGCCACATCCCTCACGCGCCGCCCGACCGCCTCCTTTCGTGCGGCACCACGCAGGCGCCGGACACCGGGCAGGTCCGGCGCTCTCCGGGGCCCGCTGTTCAACCGGCGCGGGCGGATGATGCGGACCTGACGGCATCGGCGGCGGTACGCGCGGGCACCGCCGACGCAGCGCTTTGCGTCGATGCGGGTGAACGCGTCTGTATCCACGCGAGCAGCGCCACCGCGATCAGCACGATGGGCAGGCCCAGCAGCACGTTCGCCGAGAACGACTCACCGCCCAGCCACCAACCGACGAACAGCGCGACCGGCGGATTGACATACGCATAGGTCGCAGCGAGGGTTGGAGATACCCGCTCGACGACGTAGCGGTACGCCGAGAACGCGATCAGCGAACCGAATACGACCAGGTAGATCCAAGCCCACCACACCTCGCGCGCGTGCGGCAATGCCCAGTGCTCCCCGAGTAGCACGCTCAGGAAGAGCGCCATGACTCCCGCGGAGAGCATTTCAGCGCCGAATCCGGTTGGCCCGTGCGGCACATCGAGGCGGCGCGAGAGCACCGTGCCCAACGACCAGCAGGTCGTGCCGCAGAGAATGATGAGAGTGCCGAGGAGATTCCCTTGGAGGTCCCGCCCCAGCAGCATCACGACGGCACCGAGGGCTCCAATCCCGATGGCAATCCATTCGGGACGCCTCGGCCAGTGGCCGAATACCCCGGACCATAGCGCGGTGGCGAGCGGCATGACGCTGATGAGCGCCACCGTGGCGCCGGAACTCACCCATCGTTCGGCCAGGGCAACGCCGCCGTTGCCCACCACCAGCAGCAGGAACCCGAGCAGCGCGGCATTTCGCCACTGCTTGAGCGTCGGTACCTTGCGCCGGTGCAACCACTGCCACAGCGTCAGCAGACCGCCGGCAACGACGAAGCGCGTGCCGATCAGGAAGAATGGCGGTGAACCCTGGACGCCGACCTTGATTGCGAAGTAGGTGGTGCCCCAAATGACGTAGACGGACAGCAAACAACCGGCGATGAGCCAGCCGGATGGCCGGGGTACGGCGGAGCGATCGGGGCTTGACGGCATGACGCGATTCTCAATGGCTCGCAGGGAACGATCATACCGTCGAGCGGCACCTCGATGGCACCGCGGCCTCGCGCGTTGCCCGCCGGAGCGCATTTCGGCACAATCGACCGCCCGGGCATCAGCGGAACCGGGCGGGGCGGCACATGATGTCCGAGGACGCGCCGGGTACTGTTGCGGAAGCCGGGAGCCCCCAGGATCAGGGCGCCAACGCGAAGCTATTGGCCTCGCTCCATGCGGATCTGCGCCGGCTCGCGAATCGGGAACTGAGCCGCTTTCCGTCGGCTGGGGTAAGTCCGACCACCCTCGTCCATGAAGCCTATCTGAACCTCGCCGGCCGCGACGGCGCGCACTTTGCCGATCCGGGCAAGTCCCTGGGTTACGTCGCCCGTGCCATGCGCGGCGTGCTCATCGACTTCTCCCGGCGCCATCAGGCGGTAAAGCGCGGATCGGAGTTCAAGATCGTGGACCTCAACACCCAGATCGGCGAGGAGCTGAGCGACGCTGAATCGCTGATGCAGTTGTCCGGTGCACTGGATGAGCTCGCACAGCACGACCCCGCGCTTGCCGAGCTGGTCGATCTGAAATACTTCTGCGGATTCTCGTTCGCCGACATTGCGAAGCTGCGCGGCATTTCGGAACGTACGGTGCAGCGCGATTGGCAAAAGGTTCGCCTGCTCCTCTACCAACATATCAACGCCGGCGGCGCTTGAGCCGGCGGTCGCGCGCGGATTGTTTCGCGCGCGCGTGGCAGACGCCCCGCAGCGATCGGAACGCGTGGCGGCGCGAATCACGCAACGTTGGCCTGCTCGACCTGGAATTGCCCAGTAGCACCCGTATCGCTCGGTTGGTGCTGCAGGCTGGTGAGCCGTTGGAACTCCGGACACGTCAATGCGAGCTCATCGGCCGATCCTTGGGCCAGGAGGCGTCCCTCCTGCATCACCAGGACCTGGTCGAACCGGCCGAGAAGGCTCAGGCGGTGTACCGAGGAGATCAGGCAGGCATCATCGAAGGCCGCAAAAAGATTGCGGTACACGCGTGCTTCGGTGGCCGGATCGAGGCTCGCGGTGGGCTCATCCAGCAGCACGATGTCGCTGCCGCAGGCCGCGAGCATGCCGCGGGCGAGCGCGATGCGGCCGCGCTGGCCGCCGGACCAGTTGGCGGCGCGCTCGTTCACCGGCACCTCGAGCCCTGCGGGCGTCGGGTGGACGAAGTCGGTGGCGCAGGAGGCCTCGAGCGCTGCCGCAAAAGTCGACGCCGCGGGCGGTCCCTGCACCGATTCGCACAGGGCGAGATTCTCGGCTAGGGTGCCCTCGTAGACTTCGGCGTCCTGGGGAATGAGCGTCGCGCCCGTGCGCAGCCACTGCGCGGTTTCGGCAGGCGAGACGCGGGTCGGACCGTCATCGAGCGTGAGCGCGACCCGCTCCGCGGGATACAGGCCGGCCAACACGCGCAACAAAGTGCTCTTACCCGAACCGCTGGCGCCGATGAGGGCGTAGCGTCTGCCGCGCTCGAGGGTGAAGGAGACATGCTCGAGCCCGGTTGCGCGGTGGCTGCCGGGGGTGCCGTCGCGAGCCTCGGCGCCGTCATTGACGTGCTCGGTGCGGCGGCTGGAATGATGAAACGTCAGATCGCGGACCGTCATCCGGCGCCAGCGCGAATCGGCGGATATCGATGCGGCCGTGGGTGCAGGCGCCGGCAGCGGCACACTGTTGCGAATCACGTCGGCGCTCGCGTAATCGGCGTGTTGACGGGCGAACGTCTGGAAATGCGAGGCGATGGAGGCGATCACGCCGGCGGCCTGCTGGGCGTATTCCCAGACCATGTACAAGCTGCCGAGCAGCAGCGTCTTGCCGGGCGCGGCGACCGCAACCGCGCGGGTGGCCAGCCAGACGAACAGCGCAACGAGACAGCAATTGAGCACCCGGGTGGACAGATCCACGGTGAGCCATTTGAGCTCGTTCAGCACGATCGCACGGCGCAGCGGCACGAACACGGCGAGCAACCGGTGTTGCAGGCGGGCCGCCACGCGCCGCGCCTGGCGCAAGGCGTAGACGGTGCCGGTGTTGCCGAGGCTGTCGATGAGCGTGGCAGCATAACGGCGCTCGGCATCGTTCTCCTGGTTGGCGAGTCTCAGCATCGCGCGGTCGAACCCGAAGACTGAACTGATGATCAGTGCGAATCCAGCGACGGCGGCGAGCCCGACGATGGGCTGCACGAAGGTGAGGGCGATCAGCGGACCCAACAGGCGGACGGCGCTGTTGAGATAGATGTACTGGCTTTGCGCGAAGGCGGCGAGCGCCTGGGAGCTTTGCTGCACGCGATGCGCCGTGGCACCGGAGTGGTGTTCGTCGTGCCAACTCAAGGGCAGCTCGAAGAGGCGGTTGACCAGCAGGGCGGACATGCGCTCGCGGATCATGATCGCCGCGCGCCGCTCGAGAATGCGACCGGGTCCGTGCAGCAGCCAGCTCCCGCAGGCGACCACCAGAACCAGCGACAGCCAGAGGCCGGCGGAGCGCAAGCCGCCGGTGCCATGCAGCTGCAGGGCATTGAGGGCGCGGCCCGAGATGAAAGGGATGGCGAGCAGAACGACCTGGGCCGAGACGAGCAACACGACGGCGCCGACGAACACTCGGCGCTCGCCTTTCAGCTGCAGCCAGAGATCGCGGTAAAGGTTGACCACGGCGCCGGGTCGCAGGACCCGGGCCTCGGAGAAGATGCGCACGTGCGTTAAGTTAACCGGAGGTCGATCGGCGTGCTGTGTGCTGGATCACAGCCGCTGCGGTGATAGGCAGGCTGCCAACCAGGCCAGGAGCCACCCCTCCCCTCGTTACCGCGCCGCGTTGCGGATCGACCAAGCGACCCGCGGCGCCTCCCGTGCAATCTCGCGCAATGCGCCGGTAGGTGGATTTTTGAAACCGACGAAATACAGCCCGGCAATATCGGTCTCTGCGCCGAACCGGTTTGGCCTTCCGCGTGCATCGGCAATGACCTCGAAGCGTTTGATCAACCGATCCAGGCCCGGCGTATAGCCGGTCGCAAAAATGAGCGCCTCGAACGGATGCTGGACGCCGCCTGCGAATCGCACCCCGTCCGGAAGAATTTCCTGCACGCCAGGCAGAACGCGAATTTTGCCGCGCTTGACCATGGCGATGGTGCCCACGTCCAACAGGGGAATGCGCCCGAACTCTTCGATCATGCCGTTCGGGCCGACCGCCGGCCGCACGATGCCCCAACGCGACAGGTCGCCCACCGCGAGTCCAAGGATGGTCGTGGCGATCGCATCGCGAAGCCGCAGTGGCAGGTGCGAGAGGAGCACATTGGTATGCTGCGTCGGGCGTCCCCACAAATCACGCGGGACCACGTGCACGGGACCGCGCACCACCATGCTGACGTCCACCTCCTGCTCGGCCAAATCGAGCGCGATTTCTGCGCCGGAGTTGCCGCAACCCACGACCAGTGTGCGCTTACCCCGATAAGGCACGGCGTTCTTGTAGTCGGCGGCATGAATCGCGGTCCCGTCGAAGCTCTCCATGCCGGGAAACGACGGCAGCCTGGGCACGCCGTTGTAACCCGTGGCCACGACGACGACGCGCGGTGTCATCACTCCGGCGCTGGTAGCCACCATGAAGTGGTCGGCACCGCGGTCCACGGAATGCACCGTGACGCCAAGGCGAGGCTCGATGTGGTGTTCGGCCGCATAGGCGCCGAGGTAGTCGAGCACCTCTTGCCGCGCGGGATAGCGCGGCGCGGCAGCCGGCCACGGCATCATCGGCAGGCTGGAATAGGTCTTCGTCGTGTGCAGATGCAGCCGGTCGTAATGTCGAGACCAGGCACTGGCGATCCGCGGCTCGCGCTCGAGCACGACATGCGCCAGTCCTTCCCGGCGCAGACATGCCGAAGTCGCCAGGCCCGCGGGACCGGCGCCGATCACCAAAATAGTTTCAGGCTCCATCAGCCGCACCCCGCGCTCCAGCGATCGAATCCGCCGCCGCCCGCCCAGCGCCGCCGCTTCGACGCGACCATGCAATTCTAGGCCGGCGGAGTATGATTCGACATCCAAATTCGCGGCGGAGCGGGTAGTGTCAACGCAAGCGCCTTTGCGCACCAATCGATTGTTCCTGACCTTGGACATCAACATCACCTGTCCGAGCTGTGCGCATGAATTTTCCCTGCAGGAGGGATTTGCGAGGAGAGCGCTGGAGCGCTTGGAGGAGGCAAGCACGGATGCGATCGCGGCCATGCGCGACGCCGAGCGCGCCGAAGTCGAGAAGCGTGCGCAGCAGCTGGCCGGCGAACGGGCGCGAGCGGCACAGGGGGAGGCGGAGTCGCTCAAGCGGCTGCTCAAGGAACAGGGCGAGGTGCATACCGCGGCGCTTGCGGACCGAGAAGCGCAGGTGGCCGCGCTTCGGGACGTGCAACTGCAGCTGCGCAAGGAACGGGAGCAGCTCAAGGATGAGAAGGCGGCGCTGGCGCTCGAGGTCCAAAAGCAGGTCGACGACCAGGTTCAGCAGCGTGAGTCGGCGGTGCGCGCGCAAGAACAGGCGCGTGCTCAGCTCGACAAGGCCGAGCTGCAAAAGAAGCTGGACGATGCCGGCGAACAGCTGGCAGCGGCGCAACGCAAGTTGGAGCAAGGGTCGCAACAGCTGCAGGGAGAGGTTCTGGAGCTCGCCATCGAGGAAGGACTGCGTCGCGCGTTTCCGCTCGACACCATCGAGGAGGTCAAGAAGGGTCAGCGGGGCGGCGATGTTCTACAACACGTCACGACCCGGACGGGTCAGGCGGCGGGGACCATCTTATGGGAAACCAAGCGGGCGAAGGAATGGAGCCCGCAGTGGACTTCCAAGCTCAAGGATGACATGCGCGCCTGCGGCGCGGCGGTGGGGATTCTGGTGACGACGCCGGGGGCGCTGCCGAAGGAGTGGCCGGAATCAGCCTACTTCGCGCTTCACGAAGATGTTTGGGTGACGCAGGCCTCGTGTGCACTGGGGATCGCCGAGGCGCTGCGCGTCGGGCTCATCGATCTACACCGGCAACGCGCCGTCTCGGCGGGCAAGGGCGAGAAGATGGAGGCACTATACGATTACCTCACGTCCCCCCAATTCGCGCAGAAGCTCAAGGCCGTGTACGAGACCTTCAAAAAGATGCGCGAGGAGCTGGAGTCGGAGAAGAGTGTGACGCTGCAGCGCTGGGCGCGTCGGGAAAAGCAGTTGCAGGGCGGAATGACGCAGCTATTGAGCATCGGCGGGGAGATCCAGGGTCTGGCGCAACAGGAACTTCCCATGCTCGAGATGGAGGCACAGAAGGATATGGCGATCTAGACATTGATTTCGGTAAAAAAACTATCGCGGGTGTTGGCGACAGCCGCCGCGCTGGCGCTACCCGCCATGAGCGTCGCGCAGCGTGCCGACGAGAACGCGGTGACTGCCGCTGAGGATGCCTTCGGAACGTCGGTCGGCTTCCAGAATGTCGGACTCTACTCCCCGGACGATGCGCGCGGATTCAGCCCGCAGCAGGCGGGAAACTTGAGGATCGAGGGGCTGTACTTCGATCAGCAGACCTGGACGAGCGGTGGCTGCATGGTACGCGAGACGACGATGCGGGTCGGGATCGCGGCACAGTCGTACAGCTTCCCGGCGCCGACCGGCATCGCCGATTTGAGTTTGCGCACACCGGGAGACAAGGCGATGGCGAGCGCCATCCTGACCCGCGGTCCGTTCGATGCCGCGACCGCAGATCTCGAGGCGCAGCTTCCATTGATCGATGGCACGCTCGGCGTCGATCTGTGCGCCGGCTATCGCGAGAACTTCGCGATCGACGTATTCCGCAAATCCAACGCCTCGGTATTCGGCACGACGTTCCGCTGGCGCCCGGCAGCGGGCACCGAGATCGTGCCTTTCTGGTCGTACGTCACGGGCGGAGCGCGCCAGATCGTCCCGGTGGTCTACACCGACGGCACCGTGCCACTGCCGCTGTTTCGCACCCAGGACTTGGGTACCCAGGGCTGGGCGAGTTGGGGGTGGCACCAAACCACCTTGGGCGCCATCGTAAAGAGCGATCTCGCTGCGGATCGCTGGCTGCTCGCGGCGGGTCTGTTCCATTCGCTGGAGCGCGACCCGATGGGTTACGACCCGTATCTGACCTTGCTGACGCCGCGCACCGCCGATTCGGTGATGGATGTCGTGCCGCCGTTCATGGCCGAGTCGACGTCGGGGGAATTGCGACTCTCGCGCCTTTTCGCAAACGGCACTCACCGGGAAGAGCTGCAGCTCGCCGTTCGCGGCCGCACGGTCGACCGCGAATTTGGCGGTGATTCGATCACGGACTTCGGCACCATCGACCTGAACAACCAGGCGAGCATCGCCCAGCCGACTCTGACATTCGGACCGGTGAGCCGGGATCGGACCCGCCAGCTCGATCTGGGGATCACGTTCGAGGAGCGCTGGCAGGGCGTGGGCTCATTCGCCGTCGGGGTGCTCAAGGATCAATACCATCGTAGCGTCCTGGTGCCTGGGCCGGGGCTCGCTACGGACCGCACGAGCCCCCGGCTGGTCAATGTGCGACTGACGATCGATGCGGGGCGTCCGCTGATTTTCTACGGCAGCTTCGTGCAAGGTCTCGAGGACTCGGCGCTGGCACCCGTTTCAGCGAACAACCGCAACGAGCCGCCGCCGGCCACGCGCAGCAGCCAGGTCGACGGCGGCCTCCGGTGGACGCCCACGGAGAGGGTCGCGCTGATATTTGGGGGGTTCGACATCCACAAGCCGTACTTCAACGTCGACGCCGAGAATTTCTACACTCAGCTGGGCCGGCTCGACTACCGCGGATTCGAGTCGTCGCTGTCTTACAGCGACGCGGGGCTCACGGTCCTGGTCGGCGGCGTGCGTCTGCAGCCGCAGGTGACCCGGCTCATCCCGGAACCGGGCGCGACCGGGGATGTGCCCCTCGGCCCCGTACCGTTGACGGTGACGGCCAACGTGGACTACGCGCCGCCCCGCTGGGGTCCGTGGGCGGCATCGCTGCAGTGGAATCGCCTGTCGTCGCGCGTCGCGACCGCGGATGACGGTATCTATCTTCCGGCGTTATCGACTCTGGCCGCGGGTGTGCGCTATCACTGGACCTTACGGTCCCGTCCCTGGACGCTGCGGCTCGACGGCTTCAACCTCACGGACGCGCGCGGGCTCCATGTGACGAACCTCGAAGTGGTGCTGCCCGAACAGGGCCGGCGGTTCATGCTCACGCTCGCGACCGACCAGTAGCCCCCTCGCCTGCTACGCAGATGGGGGATGCTCGGCGGATTTGCGGAACGCGGCCGCGGCAGGCGTGATCGGGCCAGCCGAACACCCCCGGCTCGAAGAAGGCGCGATACACTATCAACTGCCGACGGCACTCGAACAGGTCGATTAGGCTGACCTTGCCCTTCGGCCCGTCGAATTCATATGGAGTACTGCGCCGGCCCAAACGCCGGCCCAAACGCCGCCCCAAACGCCGGCCCAAACGCCGCCCCGCTCGCCTGTGAGGTGCTGCGACCCAGCGGCCTGATCATCGGGCGGTGAGTTTGACCTCGAACTCGACGTCGACCGCCTCGGCGAGCGTCGCTACGTTGGCGATCGCCAGATTCGTCGCCGAGACTTTGATGTCCGTTCCCGGGACATTGGTCGGCTTGAGCAGCGGCAGCAGATCGATATTCACCGATCTCGGCAGCGAGCGGCCGGTGGCGGATTGCAGCAGCTCGATCGCCTGACGCGTGGATTCGTCCTGGACGTTGTCGATGCGAATGTCATCGATCTCGATGTGCGAACCCGCGCCCACGAGTTTCCCGGACATTCTCACGTCCGACATCATCTGCGTGCCGACGCACGAGCTGCCGACGGTCAGTCCCAATAGCGACGACAGATGGGCGTCGATGACGACCCTGCCCGCGGCGAGTGCGACGCGCGGGTGCTCGAGGAATGCGTAGCAGGTGCCTCTGAGCAGATACCATCGTCCCTGCTCCTTGAATACCGACGCTGCCACCAGCGTCTGCAGCGCCTCGCGGCCGATGAGGAGCTCGCTGGCGAGGGCGCGGCCGAAACAACCGCAGAGGCTGAGGCCGAGGCCGACGAAGGTCGCTCGCCATCGACGCGGCGGCCCGGGCGCGGCGGCTTTTCCGTCCAGCCGCCCAGTTGTTGATCGCATCTCGCTTTCCATCATTGGCTCAGTCAGAAAGGCTTTTCGGGCCCTAACGGGAAGAACGTATACCCTGTCGGTCATCCGCAGTCACGGAACGGGTCGTCGCGATCGGCACTTCCACCGGGCTTGGTCCAAACGCCGCGGGAGACATCTGTGCTCCTTTGTGCACACCCCAGGCACCCGTCCCGCTTCGCCCTTCACCCGCAAATCGGCCCATCGGAGCTCCCGACGGCGACCGCCGGCAGTTGGTACGGACATTGCACCGCGCTCGTCGGTGAATCCCATTACCAGCCGAGGCTCCGACATGACTCACGCTGCACGCCGCGCCCTTCTCGTCATGCTGCTGTCGCTGCCCGTTCACGCGACGGCGCAAAGCGAGACCCCCTGGTCCGGCGCCTCCCTCGGTGTGGATTTGGGCGAGTTGTCGAGCCACGCATGCAGCGCCTGGGCGAGCCCACTCTCCCGGCAAATCTGCAGCACCGGCGGCCACTTCACGGGCGGCGTCCAGTTGGGTGAGAATTTCCAGTTTAAACGTGTGCTGTGGGGATTCGGCCTGGATCTCGACACCGCCTCGAGCAAGAACCCCACCCTGAGCGTAAAAGCCGCCGGCGACACACAGCCCGCCGGCATTTACACTTTCTCCGGAAGGCAAACGCCGAACGGATTCGCGATTGCGGCTCCGCGTCTGGGCTACGCCGGCGATCTCTGGCAACCGTACCTACGCGCAGGCGCCCTGATCGCTGGCGGCGCCCGACAGAGCACGCTCGCTTTCACTCCCCCGGGAGGCAGCAAACCCACCGTCGCGTTCGACGGCGCGACCAACTTTTCTTCGGTCGGATGGGCCGCCGGAGGCGGTACCGAAATCGGACTGAACGGCCCCTGGTCCATCAGCTTGGAATACCTCCATGTGAGTCTCGGCAAGGGATCCCAAGCCAGCGCCCGCTGTTCCGGCACGGCAGCCGCCTGCTCGGCATTCGCCGGCATTCTGGCCGCAAACAGCCGCGGTGCTTTCAACGCCAATGTCTATGCCGTGGGGATCAGCTACTGGTTCGGGTACTGGTGAGCCAGCATCGATCCGGCGCGAATGACACCACGCGGGCCGGCAGCGTGCCAGCGACCGTGATGGCGAGGCGCGAGGAGTGATCGCCTCGCACCCCGTCGCAGCGCGTAGTACATTTCGACCATGCAAGGGTCCATGACTTCCGAGGCCGTGGCCGGCTTACAGAAGGAAATTCTCCTCGGGCTCACCGGTGAGCGGAAGGCGCTGCCGTCGAAGCTCCTGTACGACGCGGCGGGTTCGAAGCTCTTTCAACGGATCACCGAACTGCCGGAATACTATTTGACCCTAACCGAGAGGGAGCTGCTCGGTGAGCGCGCGGGCGACCTGGTGGCCGCAATGCCTTTCGAGGCTGGGCACGGGCGGGCGCTGGTGGAGCTCGGTGCCAGCGACGAGAGCAAGGCGGTGTCGCTGCTCGATGTGGCCGAAGGTCGGTTCTCGGCCTATGTCGCCATCGACATCGATTCCAGCGTACTTGGCCCGATCCGCACGCGCATGCGGGTGACTCATCCGCACATCCGGGTGGAAACCCTGGTGGCGGACTTCTTGCTGCCCTTCGCGGTGCCCGGTGCGCTCGCTCAATCCCAAGCGGTCGGTTTCCTGCCGGGAAGTACCATCGGCCAGTACGATCCCGCCGCCAGCGTTCGGTTTCTGCAGAATGTCCGCCGCGCTCTGACGGGAGCGGGCCGGGCCGCCCTGGTGGTCGGCACCGATCAATGCCGGGATCCCACACGCGTGTTACCCGCCTATAACGACCCCACCGGCATCAGCAAGGCCTTCAACCTCAACATGCTGTCGCATATCAACCGTTTGACGGACGGCGATTTGGATCCCGGCCGCTTCGGACACCAGGCGCTGTGGAATGCGCGGGAAGAGCGCGTGGAGATATACCTCGAAAGCTGCGGCGAGCAGCGCGCGTGCATCGGCGGGCGCTCGATCCACTTTGCCGCGGGCGAGACGATCCAGACCGGCGTGAGCTACAAATACGGCAAGCAGCGGTTCGTCGCGATTGCAGCCGATGCCGGCTGGGATTCCACCGGGTTCTGGGAGGATTCGGAGAAGCTGTTCGGCATTCACCTCTTTCGCGCAGGGTAGCCGGAGCGCCGCCCGCCACCCCCTATTTCTCGAACAGCGCCGTGTAGCGGCGCTGCATCTCCGCTGTGCTCACCTCCTCGAGGTGCCCGCCCAGCAGCCATTCGTGGCCGAAGGGGTCGCGCACCGTGCCGCTGCGTTCACCGTAGAACTGGTCCTGCAACGGGCGCACCACCGTGGCGCCGGCGCTCACCGCCCGCTCGAATGCCCGGTCTACATCCTCGGCGTGCAGGTGGATCGAGAAGGACGTGCCGCCGAGCGTCAGTGGACCCTTGATGCCGTGCTCGGGAGATTCATCACTCAACATGAGCGTCGCGGGCCCGATCTTGATCTCCGCGTGGCCGATGCGACCGCTCGGCTCGGTGAGCCGGAACAACTCCGTGGCGCCGAAGGCCTGGGCATAGAACCGGATGGCCTGCTCGGTGCTGTGAACACGCAGGTAGGGATACACCTCGTGAATTTCACTCATGACGGTTCCGTTGATGCCTGGGTGCCCTGAAGTCGCTCTGGAAGATCGAGCGTATCATCAGCCGCTCCGTTGCGCAGCCGCATATGCCCGTACAAAGCAGAGCGTATTCACCAGCCTCATCTGCTCGATCCTGCTGCACGGCGCCTCGAGCAACCGGGGACTTGCGACGACCACCGCCAGACACTGCGCCCGCGAGATCGCGACGTTGAGCCGGTTGCGGCTGTAGAGGAACTCGATGCCGCGGGGGATATCCTCCGCGGAGGAGGCCGTCATGGAAATCAACACGACCGCCGCCTCCTGCCCCTGAAACTTGTCGACGGTTCCGACGCGGGCCCGGCTCGGCAACAGGGACTTCAACAGATCGACCTGCATGTTGTAGGGACTGACGACCAGGATGTCCGGTTCGGCGAGCTTGCGTGTCGCGCCCTGCCGATCGATCCACTCCTGAAACAGAAGACTCTTGTATAAGGTCCGGATCCGTTCGGCTTCCGGCTCGCTCTTCTGACTGCAGCCCCGGTGCGCGACCGGGACGAAACGGATACCCGTGGGGCGCAGCGCGTCATCTGCGCCCGCGGACAATACCAGTCGCTGGGTCGAGTGGGCCGCTCGCAGCCGCCCGTCGTAGACCGCCTCGGAAATGAACCGGTTCACGTCCGGATGCATGCGCCGGGTGACGGGAAGGAAAATGCCCCGATCCGGCGGAACGGTGGGCAAATCTCCCAAGAGGAACTCCAATGCCGATGTGCCGGACTCGCCCGGGTGCGCTCCCTGCAGGGGTTGTCCGAGCTGCATCTGATCACCGACCAGCACGATGTTGCGCGCACTGACCCCCATGGCCACCACGTTGGCGATGGACACCTGGCCCGCCTCGTCGATGAACAGGGTATCCAGCGTTTGATCGAATTCGGGTCGGGACAACAAAAACGCGGTGCCTGCGATCAAATCATAACCTCCGGAGCTCACCGCCTCGTTGTCCGACAGATCGACGATCATCGCGCCGTTCAACCGTTGAGCGTCCTCGGAGTATTTCTTGGCGCCGCGGAATTGCACCTTGCGCTCGAGCGCCTGCCGCTCGACCTCCATCAGCAGGTTATTGATGGCCTTGTGCGAGTTCGACGCCACGCCGACGCGCCGCCCCTGCGAAATGAGGTCAACGATCGCGCGCGCGGAAAGATGGGTTTTCCCGGTGCCGGGCGGTCCTTGGATCAAGAGGTAACTGCGTTCCAGGCGGGCGATGGCGGCGCTCGCCGCCGCGAGCAGATCACCGCCCTCGGGGATGATGGGCTTGCCTTCCCGGATGCCCGCCACCCGCGGCCGCGCACGCCGGAGCAGCGATAGCACGGCCGGGTATTCGTGGCTGCCTGAGATCACCGACTCCGCAACGCGGTAAATGGCCTCCCGCTGCGCGTCGGCGTCGAGGGGACCTGGCGGTATCAGGGAGAAGCTGTCCTCGTAAGGCTCCGCCTTCGGGCCGATCTTGAGCGCGATCTGACCCACGTCCGGGTCCAGAAACACGATCTCGCCCGCATCCTTGAGCGAGGCCGCGCGTCGGGGACGTTGGCCGATCCGCATCTTGAAATCCTGCGGCGGAAAGCGAAACGTGTATACCTGCGAGCGCTTGTCGGCGTAAGGCGGCGCGGAAGGATCCGGGCGCAAGCCGCCGATGCAATCCGCATCCTCCACGAGTTCCTCTTCCGACAACTCCTGGCGGTGGAACATCGCCCAGTAACGGGGCTTGTCCTCACGACGATGGAACTCGAGCAGATGACCGACCATTTCGCGGAACGGCAGCTGATCGGGGGGCGCTCTCGCCAATCGCACCAGGGTCTGCGCCAAGCGCCGCTCCGCCTGACGGCGCCGTACCGGACGATCCGGATCGACCGGCTCTGCGGATCGATGCTCATACCAAGGGATTTGAATGGGCTTGAGCGTGAGCAGCCAGTCGCGAAGCTTCAACGTGGACCGGCAGTCCTCCTCGTTGTAGTCGGCGATATCTTTCAGCAATTGCGGCTCCTGCAACAGCCGCCACCGCTCGTACACCAGAATGCTGGAGTCGGCGGACTTGACCTCTGCGCTGCGCGGCGGCATGTAGAACGACTCGAGGTTCTTGATCGAATATCGGGGCTCTGAAACCTGGATCGCCTCGCGTACCACCTGATGCAGATCGACGAGCTTTCCCGCTCGCAGGAGCTCGTCCACTTCCGCTTCACGCGTGCCGTGCAGCATGGCGAGACGCTTGAGCGCGTTCTCTTCGTATTTCGCGTAGTGATACACGTGTGCCTGCGGAAACGCCCCGAGCTGCTTGGTTATGAAGTCCACCGCCTTTTCGAAGGCTTGCCGCTCTGCGGCGCGCGAGTGCCCCCAGAACGGCACGAACACTTCGCTTCCTGCCGCGGCGTGCACGAATCCAAACAAATACTCGAGACCCCCGCTGACCAGCGGGTCACCCTCCATGTCGAAGAACAGATCGCCGCCGCTCGGCTGGGGCAGCCGTGCGAAGCCCTTACCGCGCACAGGCTCCAGCGGTTCGACTCGATTTTTTCCGTCGCGCCGCTTGCCCAGCTGCAAACGCGCCTGTGTAGCAAGCCGCTGAATCAGCGCGGGCCGGAGGGCGGGAATCCGGCTTTCCGGCGTCAAGGCCGCCAAGGCCGCCGCCGTGGAAACTCCGGCGTCCCTCAGCTTTTGGCGCTGGCTGCCGGTGATGTCGGCGACCAGGCTCAAATCATCGCGTTCGATCCAGTCCGCTTCGCACCGTTTGCTCCATCGGCACTGTCCGCAGTGGCTGCAGGGCTCGCCCTCGGAACGTGGCGGCAGCGAAGTCGCGAAATCTTCCAAGCGCTGCCTGGCGGCATCGACGTAGTGGCGGATGTCCGCGACGCGAATGGTGGCGACCGTTTGGTCGCCCAACACGAGGTGCATCGCGGCGGGAGCGACACCCTGCTCCGCGCCGAGGAGCATCGCGTATACAGCCAGTTGTAGTACATGCTTGGGCTTGGCAATCAATGAGAGCTTGGTGTCGACGGGCTCATACAGGTAGGCCCCGAGTCTCGAGTTGCCGGCCGCCTTGACGAGAAAATCGGCATATCCTTGCCACTGATCGTCGAGCAGTGCGCCCTGATAGATCACGTCCGCGCCCGAGGCCATCGCGGTGCGTGTCTTTGCGACCCGATCCCGCAGCGACCTGTTTGCTTCGATCTCGACGATGTTCCTGCCTGGCGCCCGCAGCGACTCGAGATAGCGCCGCTCATGCGCGATGCCTTTGGCCTGCAGCAGCGCGAGCAGCGGCTCTTCGGGCCCGAGCGGCATCGGCTCATCGAGATGCCGGCGATCGAGGTAGGAGGCGTGCCGGCATCCGAGGAAATTGACGAGATCCGTCGCCGAGAAAATCAGCCGGTCGTCAAGGATTCGCAAGATTCGTCAATCGAAGGACGGTTCGCCCGCGCAGCAGGCGGCGGCGCGCGCGACTCGAGCGCGCGCGTCGCATGAAGGATGCTGGGTGTGGAGAAGAAACGCGGACATCGCGCGTCGGCAGTCCTTGTGACGCAATGCAGGAGATTGTTGCGCAGGTGTGCGGAAAGCTCAAGCCGCACTCGGACCGCAGATATATGAGCGCATCGATATCGTACGGCCCTATTCATCGAGTCCGTTTGATCTGGTCTGGCAAAGCGGCGTACCATTTCCAAAGACTTCAAATTCGGCCGGTCCAAATTTAGCAAAGGGGGGGTCCATGAAAACTTCCGTCAGCCTCGCGGCGTTGTCGTTAGCCTTGGCGTTTGGTGTCGCAGATCGCGCTCACGCCCAAGACATGCCGAAGGAACACAGCATGACCGGGTGCCTGGCGAAGGGCGACGATGCCGGCACATTCAAGCTCACCGATCTGGCGCAAGGGCCGAAGGTGGTCGTGATCTCGGAGACGACAGCGGACTTGGCCCCGCACCTCGGCCACAAGGTGACGATCACCGGAGTTGCCGTACCCGGGAAGGGCCAGGCTCACACGATGAAGGTGACGGCCGTGAAAATGATTTCCGCGACCTGTCCCTGATCGTACCGAGATAGCGGCGAGCGCGGCCCCGATCCGCAAGACACTGCGCCCGGATTCACAACGCGACCCACCCGGGGTTTGCGTCGCCTGACTGAGACCTGCAAATGCCATCCGGGCGTGCGAACCCTGGTCAGATTCCTCTGCACCGGCGGGACGCGACTATACTCGACAGTCCATGCATCGACTGAACGCGCAACTGTCACGCCGGATCGCGTCGGCGTTCACCGGTCGGACGGTCGCGGCACTGATTTGCGCGATCTTGGCGTGGGCCGCCGGGCTGCGTAGCGTTTGCGCAGACGAACCGTGGAGCGCATCGCTCGGCGCCACCACCGACTACATATACCGCGGCATTTCACAGACCGATGGGGGCGGCGCACTGCAGCTCGGCGCCAACCATCAGCATCCGGTCGGATGGTTCGCCGGGGTGTGGGGCTCGAACGTCGATCCCTATCCGGGCGGTGCGGCCTCTACGGAGGTTGACCTATACACAGGCATCAATCACGAACTCGACGACGATTTCGCCTTGCGCGGCACCTATACGCACTATGCCTATCTACGTGATCCGCGGCATTCGCACTACGATCACGACGAGATCGCCGGGGGCGTTACCTATGTGGATCTGCTGACCGCCACGATCTCGTATCAACCCAACAGCAGTGCCTACACGGACTTGGGCTTCGCACACAAGCGGGCCACGATTGCGTACGAGGCCACGGGCCGCTGGCCGCTGCGGGCCGGCCTGTGGGTTTCGGCAAGCGGCGGTTATTACGATCTCCACGATCTGTTCCACGTCGGTTACTGGGCGGGCGACGCCGGCATCGCCTACGGATATCGTCGCCTGACCCTGGACCTGCGCCGCTTTGTCTGCGATTCCACCGCTGCACGCCTGTATCGGGACGCCAGCGCGAACGGGGTATGGGCCTTCTCGGCGGTGGTGAGATTTTGAACCAGCCATGAACCGCAGGCCGCTCTCGCGTTACCTACCATGCGGCACAGGTCTCGAAGGAATCGGCGCACGGAGTCAATCTTGGACATCGGTGAATTGAGGGGCAACGCGGCGGGCACGCCGCGGGGCAGCAACGAGCGCGAGCGTGCACTGCTGGCGCGCATCAGCGTCGGCGATCGGGATGCCTTCCGCGAGCTGTACCTGCACTATCACCAGCGCCTTGCCCGCTTTTTGACGCGCGTGACCCGCGGTTACGAGGATGCCGAAGAGATCATCAATGACACGCTTTGGATCGTGTGGCAGCGCGCCGCCGATTTCCGCGGAGCCTCGCAGGTGTCGACCTGGATCATGGGCATTGCGTACCGGCGCGCCCTCAACGTGATCCGCCGCGCCGCCGTCCACCAACGCGTCATGGCCCTCCAGGCGCTGGAGAGCGAACCCGTCGTGGGCGATCTGGGGGATGCTCTCGCGCAGAGGCAGATGCTGGATTTCGCGCTTGCGCAACTGCCTCTCGAGCAACGCCTGGTGCTTGAATTCACTTATTATCTCGATCACTCCTGCGAAGAGATTGCCGACATCATGGAATGCCCAGTCAATACGGTGAAGACGCGGATGTTCAATGCGCGGCGGAAACTTCGAGCCATTCTCCAACAGCAGGCCGACGAACCGGGGAGTCCGTCGTGACGCCGGATTTCCAGGGGGCGCGATGCAACGAGGAAGCGGCGCGGCTCCTGCCCTGGTACGTGAACGGCCGGCTATCCGCCGCCGACACGGAACGGGTGGCGAGTCATCTGCAGCGCTGTGCGATTTGCCGCAATGACGCGGCTCAAGAGGCGGCTGTTCACGCGCTGCTCAAGACCGACGGGTCCATCGAGTACGCGCCCCAGGCGGGCCTCGCGAAAACTCTGTCGCGCATCGACGAACTGGCCCGTGATACGCCGGTTGAAGACGGCGTTCACAGCCGGCCGGCGGAGGTTCCCGCGTCTCGCGGCGCACGTCGCACCGGCACTCTGCAATGGTTGACCGCGGCAGTCGTGCTACAGGCGGTCGCGCTGGGTTGGCTGGGCGTCTCCCTGCGACATGCCTCCCAAGGCGCGGGCATCCCCGGGTACCACACGCTGTCCGCGGACATGCCGCAGGTGAGCGCCCCCCACATCCGCGTGGTATTCGCCCCCGTCATGACGCTGGCCGATCTGAGCGCGCTGCTGAGCGCACATCACCTCCTGATCGTGAGCGGACCCACGAGCGCCGGGGCCTACACGCTGGCGTCCGCGGACCCGCTCACGGCGGCGGCCCAATTGAGTCCGGTGGTGGCCGAGCTGCGCGGCGACCGTCGGGTCCTTTTCGCGGAGCCGGCCGCGAATGACGCGGCCCGTAGGCCGTGAGATTTGCAACCCTTGGATTGGCCGTCGGTCTGAGCGTGGCCGGCTGCTCGACAGGTCCGGCACTGCGGGCGAGCGCCGAATTGCCGCCCGCCGCGCGCACCACGCCCGCCGGCTATGTCGTCGTCACAGTGCACAATCCACGCGCCTCGACGCTGTCGCGCGCGGCGTCGACGCCCGGCGGCTACGATGCGATGGGACCTTATGCGGCCGGCAGCGTGGCGCGCCGCACCGCGGGCGCTCTGGCCGCCGACTACCATCTGCACGAGATATCGAGCTGGCCAATTGCCGTGCTCGGCGTTCACTGCCTGGTGTATTCCTTGCCCGCCGAGGTGGCACCGGAGGTCCTGCTCAAGCGTCTGGCGCGCGATGCGCGCGTCGATTCCGCGCAACCGCTGCAGTCCTTCGAGACGCTGACGACGCCCTACAACGACCCCTACTCCACCCTGCAGCACAATCTGGTGCAAATGGCCGTGGCCGAGGCTCACGCCTCGAGCCGCGGTGCCAACGTGCGCGTCGCCATCATCGATTCCGGGGCGGCGGTCCATCATCCGGATCTGCCGCCGCACGTGACGACCCGCAATTTCGTCGACAACGATGCCGCGGCGTTCGGCGAGGATGCACACGGGACGGCGGTGGCCGGCGTGATTGCCGCCGTCCCGGACAACGGTGTCGGCATCGTCGGAATTGCGCCGGACGCCCGATTGCTGGTCTTCAAGGCCTGTTGGCGCGCATCCACCGCGGGAATCCAGGCCGACTGCAACTCCTTCACCCTCGCACAGGCATTGGCCGCGGCGGTGGAGGCGCGCGTCGACATCATCAACTTGAGTCTCGCCGGCCCGGCGGATCCGCTGCTCACACGATTGGTGGAGCGCGCGATTGCCGCCGGAATCATCGTCGTGGGTGCGGTCCCCGCAGACGGAAGGCGCGACAACTTTCCCGCCAATATCGAGGGCGTCGTCGCCGTCGATGCTCTGGAGAGCGGCCATGCCACCGGCGGAGTCCTGCGGGCACCCGGTCGTGACATTATTTCCCTGGCGCCGGATGGTCATTACGATTTCTATTCGGGCAGCTCGCTGGCGACGGCGGAAATATCCGGGTTGATTGCTCTGCTGCGGGCGGAGCGGCCGCGCTTGACCGCCGGAGAGGCGGCACGCCTGCTGTCGAGCGCGACCAGCGCGCCGGGCGACCCCCTCTCGGGCGCGCCCAACGCCTGCGTGGCCATGTCCACGTTGCTGCAGCGTCCCGCTTGCGATGATTCGATGCTGCACATTCCTCGCGCTCCGTAAAACAAATCATTGCCGTTGCGCTACTCACGAGCGCTACCCATTTTTTCGATACGGAGAATTCACATGAGAGTGTGCGGCAAATCCATGAAACACCCGTTGACCTGGAGTGCGATCGGCATGGTCTGCGCGCACCTCGGCGCTTGCGGCGGCGGCAGCGGGAGCGTTGCTGGCAGCGGCATGAGCAGCACGCCTCCGGCGTCACAGGGCACGACAGGCGCCTTTACGGACACGGCGCTGGTGGTCGACAAGCAGGAAGTCGTTGCCACGACGACCGTCATCGATGCCCATCTGCAAAATCCGTGGGGCATCGCGATGGCCAAGGGCGCGCCGTTTTGGATCGCTGACAACAACAGCAATGCGTCCACGCTTTACACGGGCACGGGCGAGATCGAGACTCAAGCGGTCACGGGCTCGCCGGATGCCCCGGTGACCATTCCGGCCTCGGCTGCCGGCGTGCCCTCCAATCCCACCGGTCAAGTGTTCAACGGCGGCGGCGGATTCTTGATCGCCACCTCCAAGGGTCAGGAGTCGGCGCTGTTCATGTTCGTGGGCGAGGGAGGGACCCTTGCAGCCTGGGCGCAGGACAGCGGCGCGACGGCGGTCACCGCCTATGACGATGGGATCGCCAACGGTGCCGAACACGCCGTATACAAGGGTCTCGCGCTCGGCACCGTCGCGGGCGCCTCGTATCTCTACGCGACCGACTTGCACAACAACAAGATCGACGTCTTCGACACGGGCTTTTCGAAACCGGCGGCCATGCAGGGCAAATTCGTGGACTCCTCGCTCCCCGCCGGGTTCGTTCCCTTCGGCATCTCGACCCTCGACGGCCGGCTGTACGTGACCTACGCCATGCAGGATTCGGCCAAGCACGACGAGATCACGGGCGCGGGACTCGGCTACGTCGATATCTTCGACTTCAGCGGCAACCTGGTGAGCCGCTTTGCCTCCGGCGGCGCCCTGAACGCTCCCTGGGGAATCGCTCCGGCGCCCGCCGGCTTCGGCTCGCTCGCGGGCGATGTCTTGATCGGTAATTTTGGCGACGGTACGATCAACATCTTCACGCCGCAAGGCACTTCGCTCGCGACTTCCGTGGGCTCCTTGCGAAATGCCAGCGGTCAGCCGCTGGCATTTGCCGGCTTGTGGTCCCTGGTATTCGGGAATGGTGACTCCGACAAACCGCTGACGACCCTGTTTTATACCGCCGGCTTCGCCAATCAAACCGACGGCGTGTTCGGCGCCATTACCGCCGCCTCCAGCACGGCACCGACACCTTACTGACTCGGGGCGGCGACCGGGGCGCTCGTCCGGCGCATGACACTTTTCACCCGTACCCGCATACTCCCGAGGCCGCGCAGGGCCGAATGGGTTGGCAGGCAACGGCTCGAGGCATGACGTCGATGAGAGCTCCCGCTGTCGCAATGCTTTTGTTCCTCGCGGCGGCCGCACAGGCCGGCGACCACGGCGTGCGGCTGATTCGCACCTTCATCCCCATGCCGGATGGCGTGCAACTGGCCGCGACTCTCTACATGCCTGCGGATCTCGAGCCGGGGCAGCGTGTCCCTGTGCTGCTCGAGTACCTCCCTTATCGCAAGGACGATGACGACGCGGTGAGCGACTACGGCCACCACGCGTACTTCGCGCGGCATGGCTACGCCGGCGCGAGAGTCGACATCCGGGGCTTCGGCAACAGCGGCGGCGCGCAACCGCCGCGCGAATACTCCGCGCAAGAGCAGCAAGACGGCGAACGGGTCATCGCGTGGCTCGCCAAACAGCCCTGGTCGAACGGCAAGGTCGGCATGCTGGGCATTTCCTGGGGCGGCTTCAACGCGATCCAGATGGCCATGCGCCGGCCCCCCGCGCTCAAGGCGATCCTCGCGGTCGCCGCCACCGAGGCGCTGTTCACGGAAGACGTTCACTACATGGACGGCATCATGCACGTCGATGAGTTCGAAGTCTCCATGGACCTCGATCAGGGCCGCAGCGGCGCGCCGGATTTTCCGCTCGACGAGGACACGCTCGCGAAACGCATGGACTCGACACCCTGGTCGCTGGATTACTTTCGACATCAGCGAAACGGGGTCTTTTGGCGCGCGCCCACGCGGCGTCTGGAGGACATTCGAATACCCTGCTTCCTGATCGGGGGGCTGCAGGACGGCTACCGGAACAGCATCGTGCGCATGCTCGAGCGCGTGCCGGCGACCGTGCATGCGTGGGTAGGTCCCTGGAATCACGATTTCCCGAACGAGAGCATCTACGGGCCGCGCGTGGAATGGCGCGACCAGGCCGTGCGCTGGTTCGATCATTGGCTGAAGGGCGTCGCCAACGGCGTGGAGCACGACCCGCAGGTGGTGTTCTATCAGCAGCATGGGCATCCTCCGGGGGCCGAGCCCCAAGATGTTCCCGGGGAGTGGCGCGCCGAGTCGTGGCCGCCGGCGGGACTCCATTCGGTGTCCTGGTTCCTGGCCCCGAATCATCAGCTCACCCAGGCCCCGGCAGCCGCCGCAACCGATCATCTGCGCTACGTGCCCTCGGCCGGGGTGGAGGCCGGCTTCTGGTGGGGCGAGTTGCTCAGTGATCAGCGGCCCGTCGATGCCTATAGCCTGACCTATGACAGCGCGCCCCTCGACCAGGAGATTGCGATGCTCGGCCGTGCGCACGTCCGCCTGTTCGCCTCGGCGGATGCGCCGCTCGCCGACTGGTTCGTGCGGCTGGAGGATGTCGCGGAGGACGGCCGGGTGACCGCGATCACCGGCGCCGGCCTGAACGGTGCTCAGCGGCAGTCGACCGATCGGCCCGAACCGCTGGTGCCGGGTACCGAGTACCGTCTGGACCTCGACCTGTACTTGAGCTCCTGGGTCTGGACGCGTGGGCATCGCATTCGTGTGGCCGTGTCGAACGCTCAATGGCCGATGCTCTGGCCGACTCCATATTCCATGACGACGACGCTGCGCCTCGGCGGCGCGGAAGGATCCTCGATCGCGCTGCCGATCGTACCGGCTCACGGGCAAGTCCCGCCGCCCTTTGCGCAGCCCCAACCGGTCGAGAAGCCCTCGGACATCACGACGACCGGAGACTACGCGTGGCCGGGCACCTGGAGTTTGGAGCGCGACGAGGCCACCGGCCGCAGCACCGTCACCTGGCGCGGGGCCTCGGCTCTGCAGTTCCCGTGGGGTTCCTACGATCACCACGAACAGCTCGTCTACCATGTCGACGACGCCCATCCAGCCGATGCCGCCGTCGAGGGCGACGCCGAAAGCGTCGAGAGGCTGGCGGATCGGGTCCTCACCTACAGCGGACATCTTCGTTTCACCAGCGATGCGACGACCTTCCACTACGCCTATACCCGCGAGCTCAAGCGCGACGGCTCGGTGGTGCGTACCCGCAGCTGGCACGAGGATATTCCGCGGGACCAGCAGTAGCTGGCGCGCCGCGAACCGTGTCGGATCAGGTGGTCAGATCAGTCGATTCCATTCGCGAGCTTCCGGGGCAGCGCCTCTTCCGCATGATCATGCACCACCCACCCCTGCGAGGTGAGCTGGTCGCGCGCGAACTGCGAAATCGAGCCCGCGACCCATAATTCCAGTCCGTGCGATGAGGGAGGCAGCGCTGCATGGAGCGCGGACTCGTAGGCCGCCACCTGTTCGGTCCAGTACACGGCATCAAATGCGCCGAATACCACCGTGCGTCCGTCACGAGTCTCGGCGGTCGGCAACCTCAGTCCCTCCAGGATCCTCGCGACCGGCTGCTGCGTGTGAAGCCGGACCAGCATGCGGGTGCTGGCGATGAAAACCGCCGCCTCCTGGTCGGAGGTCAGTTCCATCGCATGCCGAAAAAGCTCACCCCGCCCCTCCACCCCGTCGAGCAGCCTGGCGTCCTCGACCAACAGGCTTTGCCGCGTCGGACTCAACAGCAGCGTGTTCTCGAAGCGGGCGACTTCGGCGGCAGACAACCCATAGCCGGCCAAGATCTTCCGCTGCCGAGCCCGCAGCACCGCCGGATCCTCGTTGTAGATGGCGTTCATCGCACGCTGCACGTCGCTGAGATACGGAACGCCCGGTACGCCGACAAAATGCATGCCGAGATTGACCCCCGCCTGCACTTGGGCGAGATGATGAACCGCCTTTCTGAGAACCGGATTATTCGTGTAGGGATCGACACCGAGCTCCTGGTAGTAGTGACGTTCCGCGGCGCTCACCCCGAGATATCGATCCGCATACCGGGTCGCGTCCGCCTTTGCGCTGTGAACCACATCGGCGCTTTTCATGCCCCCACTCGTGGTTTTCCTGGTCTCATCGACGTATTCGCCGGCCTCGGCCTTGTACCCATTGAAAAGATGGCCGATGCCCTTCGGGATGCCCGCGACCATGCCGACGGGATTGGTGACCACCTTGCCGACCGTCTTCGCATCATTTTCCACGCGTTGCTCGACCGTCCTGGCTACCACACCGACGTAGGTTTTCTTCGACAGCTCGGTGAGCGCCGCCATCTCTTTGACGCGGATCTTCAGCGCCTCCTGACCGTAGGCCGCGAACTCGCCAAAGGCGCTCTCAATGACGTAGTGATGCATGAGACCGTCGGACTGCACGGGCTCCTTGACGTGAAAATCCGCCCCCGCGGCAAGCTCCGGGGGAAGGCTCGACGCCGCAGGCTCCTCGGGAGGCGTTTCGAAATCCAGCGCCCACGCAGCGCCTGCCGCCAGAAGGGCGGCCATCATCAGCGATATTTTGAGCCGCATAGTCCTTCCCTTGATGCTTGCTGCGTCCGCCGGCCGGTGCAGGCTAACGCGCACGCTGGTATTTGAGCTCGCCCGCATCGACTCCCAACGCGAGCCGGTTCTGCTGCGGCGGCAGCGGGCAGGTCGCAAAGTCCGTGAAGGCACACGGCGGATTGAACGCTTCGTTGAAGTCCAAGTCGATGCGGTTGTCGGTGGGCAATCCGACGTAGAGAAAGCGGCCGGCACCATAGGTCTCTTTGCCGCTGGTCGCATCTGAAAACATCACGAACAACTCCCGATCCCCCGGCGCCTCCAGAATTGCATCCAAGCGCCAGGTGCGCCCGTCGCGCTCGAAGACGATGGCCCCGGGTGAGATCATGTCCTCTTCCATGCCCAGAATATTGACGATCGGGATGTGGTGCTCGGGCACGTAGCGCTCGAACCGGGCCTGAATATGCCAGTCGGCCCGGACCGGGAAATACTCCAGGCCCTTGAACTGCAAGCGGTTGGGGCTGACGCTGTCGCGCACGCGAATGCCCAGATGGCCGGCCCGTTCGATCAGCATGAAATGCAGTGGACCTGCGATCATCTCGGTGGGATTCTCATTCACGTCGGAGACCAGGTCGAGGCTGGAAACGGGCTGGCCCCGATAGGTCATCGCCTTCGAGTCGTGGGCGACATATCGAACGCGTCCATCCGTCAAGATGAATGCGCCCATATCGGCCGCGAGGGCGCCATCATCCAGCGAGAATGCCCGGTCCGGCGCCCGGCCAAAGCTGTTCTCGCCGTCCTTGAGCCAATACAGTGCGATGGGCGTCAACCAGCCCGTTGCGCTGGTGAGCGACGCCAGGCGCTTGGCGCGCCAGCCGGCGATTCGGGCATTCTCGTCGCCTGGATCTGCAACCGCTGCAACCGCCGCAGCGCCGACGGAGATAACCACGGTCAACACCGCGATTGCCACCGCCGCGCGCACCGGACGGTTGAGAGCCAATGGAGGCATGGGGGGTGATTATACATGCCGGCCACCGATCACTCGCGCGCAAAAGGCCGGGCGCGGCGCCGATGAATACCGCGGCGCCGCGTGCGGCCCGCCGCTCGACGTGCGCAACGAGGCTCACGCGATGGCTGGCGATGCCGGAGCGATCTGCTCGCTTTATGTAAAAATTATCCGCGCATGGTGCGCTTTGGCAGTAACATCTGGGTCTTACGAATAACAAACAAAATCGATACCGAAGGGGTCCCGGATGGACGGTAACGGTGCTTCCTCATGTGCGGTTGGCTGCAACACCGCCCGGCTTGTTCGCGCGACCGTCGTCCAAGTCCCCCTGCCGTCGGCGTCGATCCAGCCACTGTCGCCGTCGATCCAGCCACTGTCGTCGTTGATCTGCAAGGAGTAGCTCATGCGGCCATCCAGGATTTCGCATTTTCTGTCGGCATTGATCGGCGTGGTGAGCGCCGGATCGCTTTCGGCCGCATCGGTATCCGTAGTGACTCATCACTACAACACATTGCGAACCGGATGGAACGACGCGGAGCAGACGCTGAGCGCGTCGCAATTTCCGTCGACTTTCGGCCTGCTGCAGAACGTTGCGATCGATGATCAGGTCGATGCTCAGCCGCTCGTCATGCCGGCACAGCAGATCGCCGGCGGTGTGCACGACGTGGTCTACGTCGCCTCCGAGGGCAACACCGTCTATGCGATCGACGCCGATACCGGCGCCGTTCTGGTCCAGCGGAACCTGGGGCCGCCGGTGCCGTGGCCGCTCGGTTGCGGCAACAACGGCCCGAACGTCGGTATCACCAGTACGCCGGTGATCGAGCCCGCCCGCGGACGACTGATCGTCATGTCGTACGTGAACGGCATGCCGCCGAGCTACCAGCTGCACGCGCTCAACCTGACCACACTGGCCGATGAAGTGGCGCCCGTGACGGTCGCGGCCTCGCAGACTCTCACCGACGGCACGACCTTCACGTTTGACGCCACCTATCAACGCCAACGTCCCGGCCTGCTGAACATGAATGGCGTCATCTATGCCGGATTCGGCAGCTTCTGCGACTTCTCGGCCAGCCACTCCCGCGGCTGGGTGCTCGGATGGAACTTCGGGTCGCTCAAACCGCTCGCCCAGGCCGAATTGAACGACACGCAAGCGACCTCACCGACCGATTTCTTCCTGAGCTCGGTATGGATGTCGGGCTTCGGCCTGGCCGGGACCGGCGGCACCGTGTATTTCTCCACCGGCAATTCCGACTGCAATTTTTACGTCAGCCCCGAAGCGTGCCCCTCGCAGTCGACCTACGACGGCATCACGAACATTCAGGAGAGCGTCGTCAGCATGAACTCCACGCTGTCGGCACGTGAGGGAGTGTTCACACCCAGCAACGTATTCGCGATGGACATCGCCGATGCGGACTTGGGCGCGGCGGGAGTCATGCTCATGCCGAGCGGCCGTGTCGGCGCGAACTTGGCGGCGATCGTCTCGAAAGACGCCAGGCTGTGGCTGCTGGACAGCAGCAATTTGCCGTCGGTGCTGGACATGCATCAGCTCGCGGCAGGCTGCTGGTGCGGAACGTCGTATTTCCAGGGATCGGACGGCATCAATCGCCTGGTCACGAGCGCAGGGAATGCACTGCAAACCTGGCAGGTGCAGACCTCGCCCACCCCCCACCTGACGGCAGAAGCCACCAGCTACGTGCAAAGCTCGGTGCAAGACCCTGGATTCTTCACGGTCATCTCATCACGCGGTGAGCATGCGGGCAGCGCCATCATCTGGGCGGTGGCCCGGCCGAGCTCCAATACCGGCCTGATGCTGTACGCCTTCTCGGCTACCGCAGTCGACGGCGTGTTGCCGCAGCTGTATTCGGCACCCGCCGGTGCGTGGCCGAATCTTGGCGGGAACGCCAACGTCGTGCCCGTCGTCGCCAATGGCAAGGTGTACGTGGCGTCATACCAGAGCCTCATGATCTTCGGACCGAACGCGCCCGCGGCAGCGCGTGCGCCCGCCGCCGCCGCGCGCGCACCCGCGCCGCAGGTCGCGGCGGCATCGCTGCCGGTCACAAGCTCGCTGCGTGTCTCCGGCACCCTCGTGTCCGTCGACGGTACCGTGCTCACGCTGTTGCGGCGCGGCGGCAAGACCGTGCGTATCGACGACTCTGCGGCTGCCGCCAGCGAGCGCATTGCCATCTTGGCGATCGGCCAACCCTACACCGTGGTTGGCGCTCCCGGAGTGGATGGGATCGATCTCGAGGCCTCGTCCATCAGCCGCGCGAAGCCGGTCGCGGCCAGCTGGCCCGAGGATCGCTGAGCGAACGGCCCTTCATCGCCACGGCGGTGCCCGTGAGCGATGCGTTGGACCTGCGTTGATTCTAGTCGCGCTCGCGGTCGAGCCACTGCTCGTACGCCTTCGCCAGTGCGAAAATGCTTTCCGGCGCGGTGCCGGGCTTGCTCGATTGAGCCGCGGCAGCCAGCGCGCAGCAGCGCTTGGTCACCCGTTCGGTGCGACTGCGGTGATCGTTGTCTTCGGCCCGGTTCTGGGCGCGCCAAGTGGCGTCGTCATCGCGGACCATCTGGCGCCAATTTCTCTCCGACTCGCGCCAAGCCTTGTCCTCCTCGCGTGCCGTCAGGCGCCACTCCTTGTCTTCTGCGCGTATCGTCTCGCGCCATTCCTTGTCTTCGGCGCGCACGGTATTGCGCCACGTAATGGCGTCGCTATGCCGGGCATCCATTTCTGCCTGGCGGCCTTCCTGCTTGTCCATCTGCTACCTCGAACGCTCGTTTATTTGATTAGATAATCGACGATCAGGTCCGCAGCCTGTTCGGGTGACATCGCCGTCGAATCGATACGAATCTCGGGGGATTCCGGCCGCTCGTAAGGGCTGTCGATACCGGTGAAATTCTTCAGCTCGCCGCGGCGGGCCTTCTTGTAAAGACCCTTCACATCGCGCGTTTCCGCGACCACCAGGGGTGTATCGACGTAGATCTCGATGAACTCGCCCGGCGCCATCATTTCGCGCACCAGCCTGCGCTCGGCGCGGAACGGCGAAATGAATGCCGTGATCACGATGAGCCCGGCGTCTGTCATGAGGCGGGCGACCTGGCCGACACGGCGGATGTTCTCGACACGATCCACTTCGGTGAACCCCAAATCCTTGTTGAGACCGTGGCGGATGTTGTCGCCGTCGAGGAGAAAGGTGTGCCGGTTCATCCTGAAGAGCTTCTTCTCCACCAGATTGGCGATGGTCGACTTGCCCGCTCCCGAGAGGCCGGTGAACCACAGCACCGCCGGCTTCTGATTTTTGAGAGCCGCATGTGCGTCTCGCGACACATCGAGAGCCTGCCAGTGCACGTTTTGCGCGCGGCGCAAAGAGAAATGCAGCATGCCGGCGCCGACGGTCGCGTTGGTGATCTTGTCGATCAGAATGAATCCGCCGAGCGCGCGGCTCTTCGCATAAGGCTCGAACACGATCAGCCGGTCGGTCGACACGGTGGCGACGCCGATCGCATTCAAGTCGAATGTCTTGACCGCGAGATGCTCCAGCGTATTGACGTTGATCTGATACTTGGGCGCGGCCACGGTGGCCGACACGGTCTGCGTGGCGAGCTTGAGCAGGTACGGCCGGCCGGGAAGCATGGCCTCGTCCGACATCCACACGATGGTCGCCTCGAATTGGTCGGCCACCTGCGGCGGCGCGTCGGCAAGCGCGATGACATCGCCGCGCGAACAATCCATCTCGTCGGCGAGCGTCAGCGTCACCGACTGGCCCGCGACGGCACGGTCGAGATCGCCGCCCTGATCGACGATGCGGGCGATCGAGGTCCCGCGCCCGGACGGCAGGATGCGCACCGCATCGCCGGGCTTGACGCTGCCCGTGGCAATGAGGCCTGCGAAGCCGCGAAAATCGAGATTCGGCCGGTTGACCCACTGCACCGGCATGCAGAACGGCTTATCCTGGTCCGCGTTGACCTCGAGCGGCACCGATTCGAGATGTTCGATCAGCGAGACTCCGGCGTACCAAGCCATGTTCTTGGAGCGCGTCGTGATGTTGTCCCCGGCGAGGCCCGATATCGGGATCGATACCACGGCGCCGATGCCGATGCTGGTCGCGAATTCGCCAAAGGAAGCGACGATCTTGCGGAAGGTCTTCTCATCGTATCCGACCAGGTCCATCTTGTTGACGGCGAGCACGATGTTGCTGATTCCCAGAAGGTGCGCGAGAAACGCGTGGCGTCGTGTTTGCGTGAGCACCCCCTTGCGCGCATCGATCAGCAGCACCGCGAGGTCCGCCGTCGAGGCGCCGGTTACCATGTTGCGGGTGTATTGCTCGTGTCCCGGGGTGTCGGCGACGATGAACTTGCGTTTCTCGGTGGAGAAAAAGCGGTATGCCACATCGATGGTGATGCCCTGCTCGCGCTCCGCGGCAAGCCCATCCACCAGGAGCGCGAAATCGATGTTCTCGCCCTGCGTGCCGACCCGCTTGGAATCCGCCTCGAGCGCCGCGAGCTGATCCTCGAATATCATTTTGGAGTCGTACAGCAGCCGGCCGATCAGGGTGGATTTGCCGTCGTCTACCGATCCGCAGGTGATGAAGCGCAGCAGGCTCTTGTGCTGGTGCTGCACGAGGTAGGCTTCGATATCCTCATCGATCAGCGTCTGAGCCTGATAGGAGGCTTCGGGGGTCGCAGAGGCCATGTCAGAAATATCCTTCCTGTTTCTTTTTTTCCATCGACGCCGCTTGATCGTGATCGATGGCGCGGCCCTGACGCTCGGAAGTCGTCGTCAGCAACATCTCCCGGATGACCTCGATCAGCGTGGCGGCGGTGCTCTCGACCGCTCCCGTGAGCGGATAGCAGCCGAGGGTGCGGAACCTGATGGAGCGTTGCACCGGCACTTCGCCCGGTTTCAGGGGAAAGCGATCGTCGTCGACCATCAAGATGAGCCCGTCGCGAATCACGGTTGGCCGAGGTGCAGCCAGGTACAACGGCACAATGGGTATTTTCTCGAGATGAATGTATTGCCAGATGTCGAGTTCGGTCCAATTCGACAACGGGAACACCCTCAAGCTCTCGCCCTTGGCCTTCCTCGTGTTATAGAGATTCCATAGTTCGGGGCGCTGCGACTTTGGGTCCCAGCGATGATTGGCGGAGCGAAAACTGAAGACACGCTCCTTGGCGCGACTCTTCTCCTCGTCGCGCCGCGCGCCGCCGAATGCGGCGTCGAAGCGATGTTTGTCGAGCGCCTGTTTGAGTCCCTCGGTCTTCCACATATCCGTGTGCAGGGCCCCGTGATCGAAGGGGTTGATGCCCTTCGCCTTGGCCTCCGGATTTATATGGACCAGCAGCTGCATGCCGCTCTCCTTCGCCATCCGCTCGCGCATCGCATACATCGCCTTGAATTTCCAGGTGGTGTCGACGTGCAGCAGAGGAAAGGGCGGGCTGGCGGGGAAAAATGCCTTGCGCGCGAGGTGCAGCATGACCGCGGAGTCCTTGCCCACCGAATAGAGCATCACCGGACGCTCCGTCTCGGCAACCACCTCGCGCATGATATGCATGCTCTCGGCCTCGAGGCGTTCCAAATGCGTGAGGACTCGCGCGGGAGCCATGGTATTCATGCCAGCACCATCCTCAATCCAACGATAGCGAGCATCACGGATACCCCCGAGCGCACCAACTTCTCGGGGGCGTAGGTGCTCAAAAATGCGCCGAGCAGTATGCCGGGCACGGACCCGATCAAGAGGTTGGCCAAGAGGCCGTAATTGACGTTTCCGAGGATCAGATGACCGGTGCCGGCGAGTATCGTCAGCGGTATCGCGTGAACGATGTCGGTGCCCACCAACGACTTCGCGGTCAATCGGAGTGGATACAAGTACAGCAGCATGACCGCCCCGAGGGCGCCCGCTCCGATGGATGTGAACGTCACTAGAAACCCCAATATCGCGCCCGCCAGCACCGTGAGCGCAGGTTGCACGGACTTGAACTCGAGCGGGCGTGCTCCGCGCATACGTACCCCGAAGGCATGAAAGCGTTGCCTGAATACCGCCGCGAACGACGACAGGATGAGCGTCGCACCGAGCGTCCGGAACATGAGATGGTTGTGGCTTTGCTGCATGCCGCTCGCGTGCAGCCACCACAGGGTCAACACGGCCGCCGGGAGGCTGCCGCAAAACATGCGGCGCAATATCTGCCAATCAATGGTCCCCCTCCGGTCGTGAACCCAGGCGCCGACGATTTTGGTAATGGCCGCGAACCACAGATCCGTTCCGACGGCGGTGCTCGGCGCAATACCGAAGAGCAGGATCATGATGGGAGTCATCAATGATCCGCCACCCACGCCCGTGAGTCCGACCAGCAGTCCGACGCCGAACCCAGCTATGGTATTGATCCAATTTATTTGCATGGTTAACCAGGTCGCTTGTACCGACTCATATTCGAGTAAGTGTAAAGCTTATGAAAGCTTCGCATGGACATACGTGCATTTAAGTTGCTTATCGTTCAATTCGCACCGCTCGATTGCGTTATGTAAATTTCGCGCTGTCTCCATTATTTGCCCTGCCGTCGGATTTGACGAGTGGGCGTCCCTGGTCGCTCGCGACGGAGCCCTTGCTCTCCATCGAGCCGGAGTCGGATGCAGCCAGCAACGCTTCAGCCGACTCGAGTGCAGTACATGCCGCCTGGAATGCGGATTCGGCCATTGCACGCTTCTCGTCTCTCCGGTGGATCACGACGTCCGCAGGCGCAAGTGCCTTTCTGACCGCCTCGAGTATGGATTCCGCCCGCTCCGCGGCGATGCACGCGAGCATGACCCTCTCCGCCTCGGGCTCCGTGAGCGATGGCAGTCGGCCCAGCTGTGTTCTGAGAAGATTGAGTGGGTGCCGGCCGGACAGGAGAGCGCCCTTGGAACGGGCGACCGCGTGCAAATTTTCGCCATACAGATCGCGAAGCGAATGCAAACCCACTTTGAGGCCCGCACGCAAGCTGCGCACTTCGTTGCGCCACCGTATCCGCTGCGCGCGCCGGTTCAGCGCCTGCGAGCCCAGGATCAGCAACAGGCACAGCGGACCAAAATGCTCCCATGAGACCCCTAAGATGCCGCACTCCTCGCCTCGCGGTCCTTTGGATCGCTCACGGCAGGTTGCTCTCGGTATTCAGAGGCTCGGCGCTGGTCAGCCTTCCGACGGCGCGAACCACCTGCGCACGCGCAACCTGCCAGGCCAATTCGGCGTTGATGCGCAGTTGACGGGCCGTGGCGGCAGCCGCCTGCGCGGTCAATACATTGAGAATCGATCCAAGGCCGGCCTGGTATTGCCCGAGCGCCACTGCCAGGTTGTCGTCGGCAGTTTTCAACAGATCCGCGGTCACCGAGAGCTGGCGGATGGCGGATTCGAGCGCATAGTAGCCGTTCCACACATCGAGTGTCACGTTCAACTCGACCTGGTCGAGATTGATGTCCTGCACTTGATATGCGGCCTGGGCCTGTCGTACGTCGTATTTCACTTTGAAGCCGGAGAATATCGGCACCGTCAGCGTAACGCCTATTTGATTGTAGTTTTGATTGGGTACTCCCGCAGTGTCCGTATAGCTGTGCACGGCGCCGAACGCGATCGACGGCCGCCCCTCGGCCCGTGCCACGGTAATGTTCGCCTCCGCCGCATCACGTTGCGCCTGCGCCGATTTCAAGTCCGGGCGTTGGCGCACGGCCTCGCTCATCAAGTCTCCGATGCGGGCAGAAAGCGCCGGAACCTCCTTGGGGACCGGATCGGCCTTCAGCGTGAAGTTTTCTTCGGCCGTCAACCCAAGCGTCACGGCGAGGGTGCCATGGGCGCTCTTCGCGGCCTGATCGGCCAGCACGCGTGTCAATACCGCCTGCTCGTAGGCCGTCTCCGCCTGCAGCACATCGGCCAGCGAAGCCGCGCCACCGGACATAAGGGCGCGCGTGATCTCGAGAGTGTGGTGAGTCACGTCCTCCGTGATCTTCGCCGAGTCGAACAGCGCATCATCGGCGACTGCGCCGTAGTAACTTTGCACGACCAGCAGCATCACCTGCTGCACCGTGAAATTCGACGTGAACGCCGCTGCATCCAACAGGCTTCGGGCGCTGTCGATGCGGCCGGTCCGGCCGCCGAAATCGTACAGGGTCCAGGTCAGGTTCAACGCCGCATCGGTTGTGTTCTGCGGAGTCGACACGATATCGCCGTTCACGTCGGCGTGCTTCCCGAAGTATCGGCTCCTCTGCGCCGTGCCGCCAATCGTCGGCAGCCAGGCGCTCTCGGCGCTGCCGAGAGCCGCGGCCTGTTGATGCGCGGCGGCCCAGGCGGAGCGCGTCTGAGGATTGCGGCACAATGCGAGATTCGCGGCGCCTGCCAGGGTAAGGCCGCCGCCCGGAATCGCACAATCGTGCCCCAGTGGATCCGTCAACCCGCTGGTGTCGCGTTGCAGCCTCGCATCGGTATGAAATGGATCGGGCAAAACATCGCTGCGCGCGTCATGGGCATATGCCGCCGCGAGGATAAAGCCCAAGCTGAGTTGCGCCCAATCTTTATTCGTCTTTGTTGGTGGCAAGATTTCCTTCCTCCGTATCGCGGATACGATTCTCACCCAGGCGCAACTTCGCCAATTCGTTGCCGTTGTCCGCAGCCCGCCGATACCAGCGCGTTGCGTCGAGCCGCTCCTCATCGGTTGTCGCTCTTGCGGCGATCAAATCCGCCAGGGCTAGCTGCGCAGATACGTGGTTGCGCTCTGCGGCAGAGCGATAGCTTCGCTCGGCGGACGAGGTGTCCGCCGGCACACCCAAACCGCGCCGCAGGCACACGCCGAGGTTATATTCCGCATCCACGTTACCCAGTTCCGCGGCCCGCCTGAACAGCTCCACCGCCCGGGGAAAACGAGCGTCGCCGTCGGTGTCCGCGAGAATCAAGCCGCCGAGCAGCACCATGGCCGCCGTATCGCCTTGATCGCTCGATGCCGTGAGCCAGCGCTCCGCTTCCTGCGCGGACCGCTCGATCCCGACGCCCCGCATGTAGAAGTCGCCGACCACGCGCTGGGCGGTCGCGTCGCCGCGCTCGGCGCCCCGCAGCCATAGCATGTACAACCGTGCCATTTGCTCGGGATGCTCTCCGGCGGCGACGCCCATCGCGGTCAGTGCGCGAGTTGCGCCGCCATGACCTTGCATTGCCGCGCGCTCGTACCACTGCGCCGCCTCGGCCAAATTGGCTTTCACCCCCTGTCCCGTGGCATACGCATCGCCGAGCCAAGCCTGAGCAAAAGCGTTGCCGCCACGCGCGGCGCGATGAAACCAGCGCAGCGCCAGCTGCGGATCGTTCAAGCCGTGCCTGCACTCGCGGTACCATAACGCCAACATGGACTGGGCCTCGGGATCGCCTCGCGCGGCGCTTTGCGCCAGCAACGTAACCGCCCGTTCCCGCGCTGGCGCGTGCGGATCGCCGCGGTCGAGCATCTGAGCAAGCAGACAGGTTGCCCGATCACTGCCCAAATCCGCGGCGCGCAGCAGCCATTGCGCGGCCAGTTCACCGTTGGACACGACGTATGGACTTTCGGTGAACTGATCGTGCAGCGCCCATGCGGCATGCACGCTACCCGCGGCGGCAGCCTTCTCCAGGAGTTCGAGCGCCCGGCGCGTGCTCCGACGAACGCCAAGCCCGCGCAAATGCAGGAACGCGAGATTGTAGTCGCCTTCCGTCGACCCCTGTTCCGCGGCGCGCGCATACCACTCGGCTGCACGGGCATAGTCTTGCGGCACCACCGCGCCGCTCGCGTAAAGGATGCCGAGCTGCAGACTCGCAGCGCCGCTGCCCTTCTCCGCGGCATCCGTATAGCGGGCGATCGCGGATGTGCCGTCGCGAGGATTGCCAAGCCCGTGCAGTTGCAAGGTTCCCAGATGATAGAGCGCGCTCGCGTCCCCATTGACCGCGGCGCGGTTGAACCAGTCAGCCGCCGCCTTGAAATCCTGGGGCAGGCCGTGGCCTTCGGCATACAAGGCGCCCAATCGCTCATAGGCGGCGGTGACCCCTTGATCGGCTGCCCTGGAAATCCACCGCGCGGCCTCCATGGGATCGGTGGGGACGCCCTTTCCGGCAAGGTATAACTGACCGAGCAAAAATTGCGCATCGCCGTCGCCAAGCTCTGCGGCCTGCCGACACAATACCGCCGCCGTATTTGCGTCAGGCTCCGGACCCGAATTGAACAGATGCACCATCGACAGCAACGCCTTCACGTGCCCGCGTGCTGCCGCCCGATTCAGCCAGGTTTCCGCCTCGGAGACGCTGGGAGCCAGCATGCCGTGACCGCGTCGGTAAAGCTCGCCGAGATGGAACATCGCCGCGGGCTGTCCGGCGTCCGCGGCCGCGCGCAGCAGGTCGAGCGCCCGATTATCGTCGTGGCGAATGCCCTCACCGTACAGCAAGAGCAGGGCCAGACAAAGCATTGCGGTCGTATTGTTACGCTTCGCGGCTTTCTCGAGCCACTCGAGCGCGCGGGGCGCCGCGCTCGGGCCGCCGAAGCTGCCGGAGTAAAGCATCCCCAACCCGAGTTCGCCGGCGACCTCGCCTTGCGCCGCCGCCGCCGCAAACCAGCGCTCGGCCAGGGTGAGATCGAGCGACGCGCCTAGTCCGGTCGCGCATTGATAGCCGAGTCGAGCTTGGGCGCCGGCATCCCCATTTACAGCTGCCGTACCGTTCCAGTGCGCCGCCTTTTCCGGATCCGCGGGGACCGAAAGGCCCTGCGGGAAAAGGCGATTGAGCAAGGACCCGGCTTTCTCCGGCCCATCGATCATCGCCTTCGCCGATGCGGAAGCCGTTGCCGGCGCTTCCAGACCCGTTAAGTAGATTTCGCCGAGTCGTGCCTGAGCCGGCACCGAGCCCTGTTCCGCAGCGGCGGAAAACCAGCGCGTCGATTCGACGAAGCTCTGCAGTACACCCTGCCCGAGTTCGTACATTCCGGCGAGGCGCAGTTGTGCTTCGGCATTGCCTGCCTCCGCCAAGTCGCGGAACATCTTGGCCGCCTCGGCCAGGCGGCCGTCCGCGAACGCAGCCTGCGCTCGTTCTACGGTCGACTCGCGGCCGGCGGAAAACATCTTCGATAGAGCCGAACGAACTCTCAAAGATTTTTCTCTTTTTTAGCAAGCCATGTGCCGGCACACGCGTCGAATTGCCGCCAAGTGCCGACGCAACGACAAGCTATTCGTCTTTGGTAATCAGATTTTTCTTCACGAGTACGGCACGCAGTCGCAGCCACGCCGGAAACAACGACGCCGCCAACTGGCGCGCGTCCTTGTCGTCGTGCTCCCGGAACCACTCTTCCGCAAGCGTCAATTGTTCCTGAAGTGTCCGCACCGCGAGTTCCCGCTTGAGAGTTCCAACATGTGCGTGACCCTCGATCCAACTCGCGACATCTTTTCGCTCCTCCACGGTCAGCACCGCGGCAAGCTCCTCGGTGATTTTGGGATTGGCTTTGGCCAATCGCCCTACGATCTCGTTGACCCCCTTCTTCTTGGATGCGTCGTACTTGGTACGGATGATTTGAACTACTTGGTCACGCTCGCGAAAATGCATTGCTGAAGCTCCTTGGATTCCTATCGTCCGGCAATATATTGCCCAATTCATCGATGCCAGTCAACCTCCCACCGTGCCGGCACCGAATTGTTTCCATGCATTGACGGATCAAAAACCTAATGAATTACAGATATTTATCTTATGTAACATCGGGCAAGGGTCGCTCGGCTGCGAATCGTGTTCTTGTCGATGGGTTTGACACGCGCCACATTTGCGGGGCAATATATTGCCGATATTAATGCCTGGGGTGCGGAAAATGTGGCTGAGCGTTCACACTGAATCTGCGGCGGTAAATGCCCTCCTCCAGCGGCGGCGCCACAGATCTTAGCCATGCAAAGAGCCATAACGGCATCACCCGGATTGCAGGAACCACGCGCGTCGGCAAGCGACGCTACGTCGCTTCGCGCCCTGGCCGTTATTGCCTGTCGACTGGGACTCGATGTCAGCGTCGAACAGTTGCACAGACGCTTCGCGTTGCCGCCGGGTGAGCCCGACACCGCCACCCTCATCGCGCTGGCGAAGGAGATCGGCCTCGAGGCCCGCTCGCTGCACATGTCCTTTCAGGAATTGCCCCAGGTCAATCGCGCGCTGCCTGCGATATTGCGCGCGAAGAACGGCGGCGCCTTGATACTGGAGGAAGCGCGCACGGACTCGGCGAAGGGCACCGTGGCCGTCATTCGGGATCCGAGCGCCACCGACGACGTGGTGGTCGCCATTGACGAACTGCACCTCGCCGAAGTTTGGGAAGGCGAGGCGATCCTCATCAAGCGCCGCTATGCGCCAGGCGTCGAGCAGCCGTTCGACTCGCGATGGCTTTTCGGGCAGTTGGTGCGCGAGCGCAAGCTCCTCAAGGGCATTCTACTGGCAGCCTTCGCCGGCTCCATTTTTGCGATCGCACCCTCATTCGTGATGAGAATCATCGTGGACAAGGTGCTGGTCAACCAGTCCCTGGATACCCTGATCGTCGTCATGGCGGCAGTGCTTCTGCTGCTCGTCTTCGAGACGGTACTGGCATTTTTTCGCCGCTTTTTGACTCAAATCATAATGACCCGGATTGATGGGCGAATGAATCTGTACATCCTGGAGAAGCTGCTCAAGTTGCCGATGGACTACTTCGAGAACAATCCAACCGGACGTACCGTAACCCAGCTTCATCACATTCAAAACATTCGAATATTCCTGGAAGGACGCTTCTTCAACTCGATCACGGACATCGTGCCGCTGATCGTGCTTGTTCCGGTGATGTTGATCCTCGAATGGCATATGGCGCTCCTGGCATTCGGCCTCAGTTCAATAGTATTCGTGATCGTTCTCGCTTATTTGAAGCCGATGCACAACTTGTTCAGAAAGGTGGTGAAGGCGGAAAACGCCAAAGGATCCCACCTCAACGAGACGCTCCACGGCATGAAGACGGTGAAGTCCCTGTCGCTCGAAGGGCGGCGGCGCCGGGAATGGGATCAACTGGTCGCTGAAATGATCACCGCCCGTCATGATTGGGGCGAGTTGTCCAACTATCCGGATACGTTCGCACTGCCGTTCCACCGGTTGATTCAATCCGGGTGTATGGCGCTCGGCGCCTATCTATACCTTTCCAATATCGGCACCGCAAATGCGGGGACCATCACCCCGGGCATATTGATGGCGTTTTACCTTCTGTCCGGCCAGCTCTCCAAGCCACTGATCAATATTGCCGCGCTACAGCGCGATCTTGCAGAAGTGCGAGGCTCCATCATCGCGATAGGGAATGTCGTCAATACCGCACCCGAGGACACGAGAGCCGAGGGCTTGCGTCAATCCGTCAAGGGCGAGGTGATTTTCCAAGACGTCCGGTTTCGCTACTCGACCGACGCGCCTTACGCGCTCGGCGGCGTTTCGTTCACGGTTGCACCCGGCACGATGCTCGGCATCATGGGCCGCAGCGGCTCGGGGAAGACGACGGTAACGCGCCTGCTGCAGTGTCTGAACACGACCTATGACGGCATGATCAAGATCGACGGGATCGATCTTCGGGAGATCAATCTCCTCCATCTGCGCACCCACATAGGCGTCGTGCCCCAGGAGAATTTCCTTTTTTCGGGAACGCTGCGCGAGAACATCGCGATGGCCAAGCCCGACGCGACTTTTGCGGAAGTCGTGCGGGCCGCGCAGATCAGCGGTGCCGAGGAGTTCATTGAACGACTCCCTCGCGGCTACGACACCCCCATCCGGGAGGGCGGCAACAACCTTTCCGGAGGGCAGCGTCAGCGTTTGGCGCTCGCCCGCGCTTTGCTGATAGATCCGCCGATATTGATTCTCGACGAGGCCACGAGCGCGCTCGATGCCGAAAGCGAGGCCATCGTCAACGCCAATTTGAAGCGCATGGCGAAGGGTCGCACGGTGCTTTCGATCTCGCACCGATTGTCGATGCTGGTGGAATGCGACGCAATCCTGGTGCTCGAGCGAGGTGCCGTTTACGACATGGGAACCCATGAGGAGCTTTTGCAGCGTTGTGATATCTACAAGCATATGTGGTATCAACAGAATCGCCATGTCGATCCGCGAGCCAAGAACGAGCCGCAGGTCCTGCTCGGTAACAGCCGATGAGCGGTGAACTGACCAGAGCACGCGGATTTCTGACGAGACGAAAGGGCTCCGCGGTTTCGCGGCGGGGATCAGGCGCCGTAGGTGAGGTGATCGGCGCGTTCGAGTCGGACACCGTTGCGGTGTTCGTCCGAACGAGTCCCGTCAACGAGAACATCACCTTGCAGGTTTTTTCGGCCCTGATCATCGCAGCGGTCGTGTTCACGGTATTCGTAAGCCTTGATCGCGTTGCCACCAGCCAGGAGGGATGGGTCATCCCGACGGCCGGCGCCATCTACCTGTCGCCGTTCGATATGGGCATCGTGAAGGAGCTGCATGTCAAGGTGGGTGATACGGTGAAAAAGGGCCAGTCGCTTGCGACTCTGGACCCTACGTTCACCCAAGCCGATCTCGACCAGCTGCGCGAGCACATGAATAGCGATGTTGCGCAGATCGCCCGTGAAAAGGCCGAGCTGGCGCGACGCCCCTACGTCTTTGACCGCAAGGATCGGTTTCAAGCGCTTCAGGGAGATCTCTGGAAGCAGCGCCAAGGCCAGTTCAATTCCTCCGTGGAGAACTATGAGGGTCAGATAAAGAGCGTCGAAGCCCAGCTGGCGCAGGCCAAGTCCGACCTCGAGAAATACACGACCCGACTGAAGATCGCGCACGACGTCGACAACATATACAAGCCTCTGGTCGAAAAGGGTTATGCCTCCAACTTGCAGCTGTTGCAGGCCACCGACACGGAAACCGAGATCAACCGCCTGATGAACGATGCGATGAACCAGGTGCCTCAATATGCGGAATCGGCGAGCGCGCTCAAGGCCCAGCTCGCGGAATTTATCAAACAGTGGGATGCCACCACATCGACCCAGCTCGTGGCGGATGAAAACGATCTCGAGGTGACCCGTGATAGTCTCACCAAAGCCCAACAGATGCGTGATCTAACGTCCCTCGATGCACCTGAGGACGCCCTCGTCACGCAGGTCGGCCAGGTGTCGAAAGGGTCCGTGCAGAGCGGCGCATCGGGAGCCAGCGCCAATCTGCAGCAGAGTCCTCTCATAACGCTGATGCCGCTGCATGCCCCTGTGGCCGTAGAGCTCGACATGAGCACGCAGGACATTGGATTTATCCGTGTAGGCGATCCCGCAACCCTGAAAATAGACGCTTTCCCCTATATTCGCTTTGGCACGGTCGTAGGAACCGTTGAGGCGATCAGCGAAACCTCGTACGCAACCGACATCAACGGAACGCCGGAACTCCCATTCTTCAAGGTTAGAGTGGCGGTCAAGGCCTACCAACTGCGAAACGTTCCAAAGGATTATCGATTGGTCCCGGGAATGTCGCTGAGCGGCGATATCTTGGTGGGAAAGCGCACATTGTGGTCCTACATCACCGAGGGCGCGCTGCGGACAGGATCGGAGGCCATGAGGGAGCCTTGACGCAGCGTGCCCGGCAGCCATCGTCAAATTACATCGGCACTGGTTCGTGGTTCAACATGATGGAAAGATCAGCATACTCCAGGTATCCGAAATCCGCGTTCCTCGCCGTGATCTTGGCGATCGCCGGATGCTCGAATCCGTCCGACTACCAGGTATCCAAGTTGACACGCGACCAGCAACTCGTGTTGGGCGAAGCACTGACCGCGGATCAGATGAGGGATCTCGACAATTGGATAAAGCGGCACACGGTGCCCGGAGAAGCGCTTCCAACCGGCGTAACCGTCGATGACGCATTGAAAGATCAGGCCGATTGGACGGCAAAGCAGCGGGCTCAAAAAGAGCAACTCGCAGCCCTTCAGAAAAAAAGGCAAGCCGAGCACGAAGCGAAGCAAGCCGCGTTCGCGAAGCTAGTTTCCGTGGCGCTTCTCTCCAAGACCAATCACTTTCAACCGGACGATCGGCGATTCGTGTCGTTCGAACTTGAATACTCGAACAAGTCGGACAAGGAGATCAAAGCAATCCACGGCGTGATGATATTCGGCGACGTTTATGGGGAACCGGTGATCGAAATCGATTGGTCGTACAATGAGGGCATCCCGCCGAAGCAGACCATCGTCGAACGTCCGGCTAGATTCTACGTAGACGAATCGATCCCGTCCCAAGCCGCGTTTTGGGGAACGGATTTCAACAAGTTGAAGTTCAAATTCGAGGTTAAATCCATCATGTTCAAGGACGGAACCTCGACCGCCGAGTCGTAGACCTTGCCGCCGTGGCGCTCAGTTGTCGAGGCGATCGTCGATGTATTTCTCCGCCACTGATCGGTTCTGGATATTTTCGAGTGGGTCACCCGGAGCCTGCTTAACCAGGGTTTCCGAGTAGGTGGCCTCTGCCTGGAAGATGTTGTTCAAGATCGTCCCGATCGATTGCGGGCTGGCAATCGTGGAGTATTCGATTTCGTAATAACGAGCCGCCTCGTTTTGCCGGTCGCGTATACGCAAAAAACGCGACCGGGAAAGATCTCGGTAAGCCAAGTAGCGCCGCTCATCGAATACGATGGGCGGGTTCCGCTGCAACGAATTTCCCGGCCGCACTGTCCACTGCTTGGTGGCTTTAGCTCGGTCCAGCGACAAAAACGAATCCAAAACTCGGCTGCGCCAGAGGTGAAGAATGGTCGGATTCTTCTTGAAAATACTCCGCCATAGTTCGTGTTTTTCTCGGTGTTCGTAAAATATTTTTGCGCCCACATACCGATGAGGTCCCGGCACCCGGCTCGAGACCAGGTCCCAGAATTCCTCGGGATTGGCCAGCTGCAGTTGTTTCGCTTGAGAGGCATCGGGAAAGCAATTGCTGATGAGGTCGAATTGCTTGCTCGAGCCCGGCGCGTCGAAAAATGCCTTCTTGACGATCTCCCCGAAGCACAAAGCCACCTTGGTCTGATTGACATAATCTACCAGCTGATTCGAGCCGGACCGCGCGGTCGAGATAATCAAAAATCGCTCTTTAGGCGCTGTTGCATTCATTCCCTGCCACCTTGTTGCACTCTTATTGCTCAAGGGCAACGTAGCACACCGCGCTGAATCCATCACTAGTCATCGTCCGGAGGGACGAACTTGGTTCTCGCTTTCAGGATTGCGGCGGCGGAGGGGGCGGCCGCCACCTGAGTGTAGGTCAGGGGAGATTGGGTGAAATCGAAGCAGTCCGACAGGTCGTCTCCCGCGGCCGTATCGGCATAGCCGAGCGATGGCAGCGCGAAGGTGTTTTCCACAAATTTCAGGATGCTGCCAAAATCGTGTGGGACGTGGGAAATGTAAGCCGCCTTGGCGTAGGGTGAAACCACAATGAGCGGCACGCGGAATCCATAGACGTATCCGGATCCCCAGCTGCTGCCGTCGTTGATCACCTTCATCGGGGGGACATGATCGTACCAACCGCCCCAATCGTCCCAGGCGATGATGATCGCGGTATTCGCCCAATATGCGCTGCTGCCGATGGCGTTGACGACCGAAGCAACCCAAGCGGGTCCGGTACCATCATTGCTCTTGGCATGATCGGACCGATTGCCGTTCGGAATCACCCAAGTCACCTGCGCGAGGTCACCGCCGGCGATGTCAGTCAGAATCTTTGTTTCCGGGATGGCCACGTTGGCTTTCCAAATGGGACCCTCGCAAGTGAGAACGCCGTTCACCATTTGCTGCAGACATATGTGTTCAATGGCGTCGGGTGCCGTCCAGATGGAACCAGCGGACGGGGCATAATAGCGCCAGGTCAAACCCTTCGTATCGAGCAGGTCGGTGAGCGTTGCGTGCTCGAAACAGGGATACTCGGCCGGCTGGGCGGTTTCGCTGCCGGCGGCATTGATCATCACAACCGTATTGTTTTGCTCGGCGATGCACCCCGCGTTGCCATTGGGCGTCAATGCCGTGTTCTCAGCCGCGAACAGCGGACTCGTGGCGGTGGGCGCCGACGTTCCCGCGAGGATGAACTGGTGAGCGGGAAAGCTCGGGCCCTGGTTGGTCTGAAACATCCGATCGCCAAAGGTGTATTGCTCGGCCAACGCAAAGTAGGGCTGAACATCGGCGGGCTTGACGTACATGAATTGCGGATTGGCCGGGCACGTGGTGTTGGGCGCCGGCTGGCAGGGAATCAAGTCGGCGCCGTCCATCTTGCCGCCGTCGAACATGCTCAGCCACGCGTTGTGTTGGTGGCTGAGATCGTAGGTGTCGGGATTTGCGCCGGCCGTGCCGAGGTCGATGGGGCTGAGTGTAATGGTCTGGCCCAGCGAATTCACGCCGCTGCTCTTGATATCCGCCCCGCGCCCGATGAGCACGGAATCCTGGAACAAATTGTCAGGAGTGCGATTCTCTTGAAAGATGATCACCACGTGCTGGATGACTCCCGCAGCCGTCAGAGTCAGCGACTGCGCGCCGTTGGCGGGCGCCAATTTCGCCGTGTCTACTGCGTTTACCGTAATCTGATAAGTTCCCCCGGGTGTTCCGGGCGATGTCGAAACCGTCAGTGTTGAATCGCCTGCATTGGTGCCGCTGACCGCCACCGTGGCGGGACTGAATTTACAGGTGGGCGCGTTCATCCCGCCGCTTATAGCCCCGCAGGAAAGGCTGATGGTGCCGTCATAGCCATTGGCCGGAGTCAATTTGATGGTCGACGTGGCCTGGTTTCCGGCGGTAACCGGACTTGGGCTGAAGGCGCCGGCATTGATGGTGTAACTGGCAGGCGGCGGCGGACCGGCAGGGGTGGATGAGCCACCACCACCGCCACAGCCGCTCGCGACTAGCACGATGCCAAGAATCGCCACGCGCATAACCGCGCGACCAGAACACGCCAAATGCGGCAATCTCACGAGATTGATCCCCCTTCCGGGTTACTGCGATTTACCGTCATAGTGGCACATGCCCGGGGCGACTTCCAACCGATAAGCCGCCGGCACCTGTAACGGAAATCACGCTATCCGGGCTTGCGCGAAGCGGTCATCCTACGCCGCCAACCGTAAGCTCTCTGCGTGTTCCTTTCTAGCGACAGTCAAGGCCATAGCAATTGCATGGCCTAGTGTCTGGGAACGTAGTCGACCGCAAATGGACCCAGGGAAATCTGTTTACCCGCCAGCTTCACATTCAAACTTGCAGAAGTTCTGTTGATCAGAAGAACGCATTCCGTGCTGGCCAACGCAATGACGCCCTGACCTGAAACTCGACTCCCGTACAAAGTTTGATCCCGGGGAAAGCAATGCTCGAATTGTTCCACGGAAGAAGCAAATGGAAGAGGCTCGCCGCCATTCGGTGACAATGTCGAGCTCCACAAGCCCTCCTGGTCCGCAATCAAATACGGAGGCCGCTCGCTTTCTTCAGGACCCCACCGCAACGCAACGGAAGCTGTCGGCGCCATCGCCACCAGAGTCGCAGTCATTACGGCATTTTGATACTCCCGCATGAGATCGTCGGGCATGGAATTGCCGGGGTCCGGGATCGTGTACCATTCGGCCCACCAGATCGGCAGGTTCGTCTGCCGGCGAATCCAATCATCGACGTCGGCATAAAATTGGATATCTGAAAAAATATCCGCTACCGAGCCATCCTTGGGACGCGCATGGCCGTCGACGGTGACGAAGTCCGCGCCGTGTTTGTGCGACAGCCAGTATTGGAACGCATCCGTGATCTTTCGACTGACCGTACCGTATGATCCGCTGATCGGCCCGGAATCCCTGGGTCCGAGTGAACCCATATGAGTCATGGGCGTATAGGGACCGCCGACTTGAATGTCCGATGACACACCTTTCAAAGCGTCATAAACGGAATTATAGAATTCCGTGTAGCCCTCATAATCCCATCGGCGCTCGGCTTGACTCCAGAATCCCTTGAATTCGTTCCAGACTTGAAAGTGCTTTACGTCCGGATAGCGAAGTGCGATTTGCCGGGCGAGCGCGGCGAAATCCTTGAAATGATCGGGCGTCGGGGCGCCTTTCAGATTCGACCAATCGGTTTCATTTTCCCGACCTCCCTTCATCCAATCGGGAGCACAACATAGCGTGATCACCGGTATTCCACCGGTTTCACGGACCATCGACAACCGCCGATCCAGCGGCGCCCACTCGAACTTGCCGGGTGATGGTTCCGGGCTCGGAACGCCCCATCCCATGATGTGCACGTTTTGATAGTGAGCCAGGCGGCGCATTATCGATTTTGCATTTTTGACCGCCTGGGGATACTCGTCGGATGGGATCGTCTGCTGAGTGTACGTAATCCCGAAATCGAGTTGAACCTTGCCGACCGGTTGGCCTATGGCGACATCTATCGCATCGACGTCAGCGTGCGCTGGTAATGCCGCAAGGAAGAAAGTCAGTATGGCGAGCATCCGGGTGGCCGCTCGCATAGGTCCTCCCGACGTTGGTGGATTCATGCCAGCAAGATCCATCACGGCTTTTGCGGCCTCCCGCCTCCGTTGGCCGCTGCCCTTTTCAAGCGCATGGCCTCCGGTGTCGTGGAGGCATCGAGACGTTGCGCTGCGAATAGGAGCACCCAAACCAGCAGGAGGGGCAATGCAGCGACCCCGGAAAACAACAAGATCAACGAGCGGGTAACAGAGTGCAAAGACCAAAACATGATCGCGCAAACAATCGGCCATACAACGCTGATGACGATAACCACCGTCTTGATGGGAAGAATTTTCAGCTCTATCGTCATTCTTTGGAATCACTCATGTCGAAGATTTGTTGGACCTGTGCATCCCCCGGAACGGCTCGGAGCACAAGCTACGATACGATGGGAGGAAGAACTTCTCAATGCATTTCAACCGTCTCCGCCAGAACTGCGGGGGCCAAGATGTCTAGTCATCATCGGGTCCCCCATGCGGCCGCGTATCGTTCAAGAAGTGAACGGAATCGAGAGGCGCGGGAATAACAGTGAAAGGAATCGGAACCTGTGTAAAGTCAAAACAGTCGGCCATGTCATCCGCGCTGGCGTCGGCGTAACCGAGGGAAGGCAGATTGAAATTGACTTCGATGAATTTCAAGATGCTGCCGAAATCGTGCGTTGCATGCGAGACATACCCGGCTTTCGCATACGGTGACACGACAATCAGGGGCACACGAAAGCCGTATACAAAACCCGATCCCCAACTGACGCCATCATTGACGATGGTGGGGGGAACGTGATCGTACCAGCCGCCCCATTCATCCCAGGTGACGATGATTACGGTGTTCATCCAATAAGGGCTCGTGCCAATCGCATTGACAATCGAGGCGACCCACGAGGGCCCGCTTCCGTCGTTGGCGCTGGGATGATCGGCGTCCAGACTATTGGGGATCACCCAGCTCACCTGCGCCAGGTCACCGTTGGCGATGTCGGTCAAGACCTGGGTTTCGGGCATGATTACGTTGTTTGTCCAATCCGGGCCGGTGCATGTAAGCTTGTCATTCACGATTTGCTGCTGGCAGATGTGCTCGATGGCATTGGGGCCGGTCCAAATCGTGCCGGCGGACGGCGTGTAGTAGCGCCATGTCAACCCGTCGGCGTCCAAGAGATCCGTCAACGCCAGATGTTCAAAACACGGATACTCGGGCGCGGAATTCGTCTCGCTGCCGGTCGCATCGATCATATAAACCAGAGTGGTGAGGGCAGAAAGACAGCCAGACGGACCGGCTGGATAAGGATTGGAAGAAGCAAACAGCGGACTCGTTGCCGTCGGAGCCGATGTGCCCGAAAAAATGAATTGATGAGACACGAAGCTGGGACCTTGGCCGGTTGCAAACATTCGATCGCCAAACGTGTATTGTTCCGCCAGAGCAAAGTAAGGCTGAACGTCGGATGGCTCGACATACATGAATTGCGGATTTGGATGGGCGTTTGGGGGGCAATTGGCCGCCGGTACGCAAGATATAAGATCTGCGCCGTCCATTTTGCCCCCGTCGAACATTTGGACGAACTCCGAGTGGCCGTGGCTGAGGTCGTAGTTTTGCGGATTGGCACCGACAGTACCCAGGTCAATGGGACTCAGCGGAATCACCTGCCCCAGAGAGTTAACGCCGCTGTTGGCAATATCGGCGCCGCGGGAAATCAGCACGGGATCTTGGAACAAATTGTCGGGGGTGCGATTTTCTTGCATTATGACGACGATATGCTGAATCGCGGTATTCGATGACGGGGTTACCGACAATTGTGCTGTTTGAGGCCCGTCGCTTGGCGCAAGGCCTTGCGCATCGCTTGCAATAATCGCAATGCTGTAAGTGCCCACGGGTGTGCTCGACGACGTCGACACCGTCAGGACGGAACCGCCCGTGCCTGCACCAGCTATTGCCACCGATGACGGATTGAATGCGCAAATGGGCGCCGGCACGCCGCCGCCGGAAATGCTGCACGAGAGGTTGACGCTGCCGACGTAGCCGTTGGCCGGACTTACGGTCACGGTGGACACCGATGAATTTCCTGCAATCATCGATCGAGGATTCAGAGGTGCGAGGCCAAGGGTATAGCTCGGCGTTGCGTTTACTTGCACCGTTTGCGTCAACGACGCGGTACTCGAGCTGAAGTCGGAACTGCCACGATAGTTCGACGTAATGGTCAGCACCCCTGATTGCAGCGACGACAACGTCAGCGCTGCCACGCCTGCGTTGAGCGCTACAGTGCCCAAGGTCACGCTCCCTGTCTTGAACGCAACATTGCCGCTGGGGGTTCCTGAATTGGAAGAAACCGTGGCGGTAAGCGTCACCGACTGGCCAAAAATCGAAGGATTCAGGGACGAGTTGAGAGATGAAGCAGTGGCCGCCTGCGTAACGACCTGGTTGGAGAGCGGGGATGTACTTGGGGAAAATAAAGAGTTCCCGCGGTACACCGCAGTTAATGGATCGGTGCCGACGGTTAGAGCCGTCGTCGTCAATACAGCTGCCCCACCGGTGAGCCCGACGATTCCCAGAACTTTTTCCCCGTCATTGAAACTGACATTGCCGGTTGGCACCGCCGAAAGCGAGGAAACATTGGCCGTTAGCGTCACTGCCTGCCCGTAAGTCGATGGATTGGATGACGCATTCAGCACAATCGTCGTCGGGGCTTGGTTCACAACCTGACTCAAGACCGAGGAACTGCTGCTCGAGAAAGAACTACTTCCGGCGTACACGGCAATGATCGAACTCGTGCCTACGCCAAGGCCGGTCGTGGTGAGGGTCGCCACGCCGCTCACCAGCGTCGCCGTACCCACTGTCGCGGTCCCGTTCTTGAACGTAACCTTGCCCGCCGGTGATCCGACGGCGGACGATACCGTCGCCGTGAGCGTAACCGGCTGCCTATACGAAGAGGGATTCAGCGACGAAGTCACCATCGTCGTGGTTGGGGCGGCCGAACCCGCGTGGCTCTCGCGAACCGCAACCAACGCAAGCAGCATGGCCGTGACCAGGCAGACAATTCGGGATATCTGGAACTGCGGATAGCTATCCCGGCCAATTAAGGCCAGCAGTGTCGATCGTCGGGATTGCTTCTCCATAGGTACCCCCCATCCCCATGATCCACTCGTTAGGCGTTTTCGACCGAGTGAGTTTGGAGTCAAATTGCGCGCCAATCTCCGTCATCTGTCAATCCACCGAGCGCATGACGTTCCATCAGGTGCCGCTATTTGTCATAACGGCACGCGCAGAGCGTGGGGTTCTCTTCAACCCGAAAGGGGTGGTTCCCGCCCGAATCAATCGGGCCCTATGCAGCCGAGCCGAACCGCACATGGGCCGCGGACTACCCTCCTCTGGACAAAAGAGGGTGTTGGTCCGTTACGGTAGAATTGGACGTGCCTCCCGGCGTGCAGTAGAGGGTCCGTCGATGAGTGCTCGGAACACGGCGCAGCTGGTAGCCGACGAGACGCTCATGCCGTGCAGCCTGAATCGAATAAGCACGCCAAATAGGATAACATTTGGCCAGCTCGCCGCTTCGAGATGTAGCCGATGGGGGAGAAGATAGCTACTCAGGGCGTGGCTTCCATTTGCTGCAGGAGTTGCCAGGAAAAGAATTACGTCAAGGATTGAGAGGCATGAAGCACAGATACCCGGACTTCCTCTGCATCGGGGCTCAAAAGGCGGGCACGACGTGGCTGCACGAGAACTTGCGCGATCACCCTGCTATCTGGCTGCCTCCCGTCAAAGAGCTACAGTATTTCAACGATCTCTACATCCCGGGCCATCGAGAATGGACCGGCAAGCACCGTCGAACACACGGTGTAAGGGCCTTTTATCAGCATGTCGATAAGGTGCCCCGGGATATGTGGGATTACCGATTCCTAGGACGGACTGCGGATATCATCGGCGAAGACATCTCCGATGACTGGTATGGGCGAATCTTCACGCTTGCCGCCGAACACCAGGTCTGTGGCGAAATGACTCCGGAATACTCCTTGCTTCCGGCTGAAGGCATAGAGCACCTGCTTCGCCTCGCTCCCGAAGTAAAGATCATCCTTTCCTTGCGCGATCCCATCGAACGCAACTGGTCGCACATACGCATGATCGCGCGATCCCTGCCCGACGAAACGCCGGCAGACCTGAGGCGCATCGCCTCGTTTCCGGATGTCATGGCGAGGGCCGACTACGCCACGATTATCGCTCGCTGGTCGAATTTTGTGCCGTCGCAGCGCAACCTGATTCTGTTCATGGATGACATTGCGACGCGGCCAAATATCTTGATGGCGGATGTATGCAAATTCCTGGGAGTCGAATTCAATGAGGCTTTTTTCAAGCGGCTCGCCAAACCCACCCATGTGGGTGAAAAATTGGACATTCCCCCAGAAATCTATGAATTGCTGAAAGAACAGCTGCGGCCCTTCTACGCCGAAATTTCCCGTCTTTACCCGGAGCTTGGTTCGAAGTGGACGGCACGCCACTATTGACGGCGAGCGCCGCGGTTCACGCGCTGATGGTTCCTTTCATTCAAAAATGGCGCACCATCCATTCGCCCGCAACCGCCGGAAACAGCTTGTTCATTTCGACGTACACCGGGTGTAGCTGATCCTTCAACATGCCATATATTTCAGGCGGGATGTCCATTTGCCCGTCGGCGCCCTGGAGCTTGGGCGCATTGACGAACATGTCATTCTCGAATTTCACCCCCAAGAACTTACAGACGTCCGACATCAGCGCCAGTGGGCGGCTGACCATGTCGTCCATGAATAGCACGAGCAGGCGATCTTTCGGGACAAATTTGGACCAGCGGGAGATGATTGCCGGATAATCAGCGCGCATCATAACCTCCGGAAGACTCGCGATCCTTGCAAGGTCTACGTTGGGTGCGTTGGGCTTTGATTGGGAAATCATTCGAATCTGCGACCAGTTGCGCGCGATCGGGTCGCGCAACGAGAGGATGACCTTGACTCCCGGTGAGAGCCGCACGATGTGTTCAATTCCCTCGTCCGGCAACAAAGAATACTGCGGAGACACCTCTCCGCATGTCTGGCTCCGGTGCGCGAGAGAAAATATGCTTCCGTACCACTCGTCCGAGATTTCCGAATCGATGATATCCGCAATTCGCCCCATCAATCGGAAATTGGCCTTCTCCCGCGGCACGTTGTCGATTTGATATTGAAAGGCCCGGATTCCTTTGCTGCGACGGTTCGCGGTTGTCCATTGCTGATGCGGACGCACATAAATCTGATTGAAGTACTGCAGCTCCTTCACCGGAGGCACCCACACCGCAGGGTGACGCCGCAAATTCGCATGCAGCCAGGTGGTGCCGGCCTTTTGGGCCCCTATGCCCAGAAAATCCGGATATCGCAGCTTCATCGCGCGGACCTAGAAACCGGATCCGCCAAGCGCGGTCTGCTGAGTGCTCCCGCCTGCGTTCACGTTCAGCTCGGCGGTCATTGATCCGACGTAAGTCGGCGCGAACACCACACTGATCGTGCAACTTGAACCGCCCGGAAGCGAATTCCCGCAGGTGCTGGTCTCTTCGAACTGTCCTTTCTCCGGCCCCGACAATGTGATCGCGGCGATGGGTATTGCGGTACTTCCGGCATTGGCCACTGTCACCAATTGCGGCGCACTAAGCGTCTTCTTCGCCACGCTTCCGAACGCCAAAACGGTGGGCGATACGGTGTAGGACCCGGTGACTCCCGCACCGGTCAGGGATACCGGTTGCGAGCCGGCGCCGCCCCCGCCATTGACATAAAGGGTCGCCGACTTCGAACCGACCGAGGCAGGAGTGAATATCACGCTTATCACGCACGTTGAATTCGCGGGAACCGATGTAGCGCAGGTGTTCGTCTGCGAAAATACGGGTTTGGTTCCGGAGATGGTGACGGAGGTGATCGGCAGTGATGCACTGCTCGAGTTGGTCACCGTGGCCGACTGGGGAGCGCTGGCCGTGTTGATCGTCTCGCTTCCGAAGGCCAGGGTCGCGGGCGTTACCGAGTAGCTGGGCGCTACCGCGGTTCCGGTCAGCGTCACCAGCTGCGTTCCGGTGCCGTTTGCGCCGATGATATTCAATGTGGCCGCATCCGACGCACTCGACGTCGGATTGAATACGACGCTTATGGTGCAGGTGGATCCGGCGGGTACCAGGTTGGCGCAGGTATTCGTCTGCGAAAATGCCTTGGTATTGGTGCCGGTTATCGTAACGCCGCCGATTAGCAACCCTGCGCTGCCGACGTTCGTGACCGTCAACGTCTGCGGTACGCTGCTCGTGTTCGTCTGCCACGCTCCGAAAGCCAGGGTGCTCGGCGAGACGGTGTACGGCAAAAGCCCGTACGCGTAGATCGTGCCGGGGTAGGAGGAAGACACGTAGACCTTCCCGTTTGCGACGAGCGGCGGCACGTAGTGCGAGAAGCTCTTGAAGCCATCGCGGTTTGGATTCATGGTCGAGTTCCACAACTCGCTGGAGACATTCTCGGCGTCGTAAACATGCAAAATGCCGCCGGCGGTGGGCGGGGATGGGGAAGGGGTGGTTGCCCAGAGCAAACCGCTGCCGTGCTGATCCGCGTTCGCGGACAGTGCATAAGCCGCCCCAAACTGGCCGACCGTGGTAGAGCCCAGCGCGCTCGGGCTGCTCGCAAACAGGCCATTGAACGGGTAGACCTTGAGAACGTCGTACCAACCCCAGTCGTACATCAGCGGACCGCCGTTACCGGCCGATCGGTTCCAATAGACCGGTCCACCGGTGATCTCCCCCGACGTGATGCTTTCCTTTTGCGGTATCTGGGTGTCATTGGCGGCATAGTGGCCGAGATTCGTGGTATTCAGCACATAAAGCTTACCGGTTTTGCCGCCTCCGGTGACCAGCGCGGTTCCCGGAATCAACAGCGGCCCTGAGCTCGTCAAATCCTGATCGTGCGCATCCATGGTCGGCCAATCAGCGGGCGTGAACCAGTCGACCAGGGCGAGACCTTGCGAGGGATCGAGCTTCAATACGCTTTCACTGAAGCTGCTCACTCCGTCATACCCGGCGCTGCCTTGAGCGTTGCCCACAAACACATACACGTAGCCCGTGCTATCGACCGCGGGAGGCCGCCCTGATTGCCAGACCCCGCCGGCGGTGTTGGCGGTGACGGTATTGAAACTGCCACTTTGCTGGAGCGTCAGCTCGTCGTAGGCAAGCACCCAGCCCGTATAGGGCTGGTTGGTTTCCGATTGCATCGCGCCGAATCCGACGATGACCTGGTTCATGGCGAGCGCGAGCGATGCGCGCTGAGTGAGATAGCGCGCATCGAAGGTGGCGCCGTTTCGGTTGGCGGCGATCAGCACTCCCGGACCGTAGGGCTCCGTGCCGTCGGTGATGTCGATGCCATGAAGCCGATACGCCATCGTGCCATTTTCCAGCGTACATGCCACCACATACATGATGTGGGTCGATGGATCGATCACCGGCGTGCTGAGGATCCCAAGATTGCCTGCGGTGCTGATGGGAGGGAAATTGAAATTCGACCATACCACCGGGACCGTCGATAGAAAACTGGCGAGGTTCACGGACCAAAGCGGCGCGCCGCCCACATCCGCGTCAAAGGCGTATATCGAGTCGTTCATCGTCGCGACGTACAGGACATTGTGCGTGCCAAGTCCTGCGATAGAGACGTTAGGTACATACAAGGGCTGCGCGTAGACGTTTGCGTCCACGGGAAGCTTGTACAGAAGACCGAAGGTAGCCGGGCTCACATTCGTCGTATTGAGGGTGATCTCACCCAGATTCGCGCCGGAAACGTTTGCATCGTAGCCGCGCTGCAAGACCGGTTGCGCAGTGGTCTGTGCGGATGCAGACATGGTCGCGGCTGCGAGTCCCATCGCCAATATCAAGCACTTTGCACCCTTCATGGCAATGGCTATCCTTTATAATTGTGGACACCGGAGGAATGGTTGATCGATAAGGATTATTGCCGATCCGTGATTCGTTGGGAGATATAGTGAGGCCGATCACCATCCGAGTTCAAATAATTGTGAGCACCCTCTCAGCGATAAATTATTTAGTTAAATACACGTTCATTCTTCCGGCGTATGGTGTTCCGTCGCTATCCTGAGGATCGATGCGAAACGAGATGATCGAAGGGGATGCCCAACTGGGCGACGACGGCGTGCTGCAGGGCTGGTGCTGGAACGCCCAAAGGCCGGCCGAGCGCCTGATCGTGGAAACGTTGATCGACGAGCGGATCGTTTGCACGAACGTCGCCTCGCGGTTTCGCGAAGATCTCCGCGCTCGGAAAATCGGTGATGGCTATTACGGTTTCATGGCGACCCTCGCCAGATCCCTCGCCGCCGCGGGCGACCGGTTCGTGATTGCGGTTCGCGAGCGAAGCTCGGGCCAGTACATTTGGCGCCACATCCGGGGAGCGCATGCCCTGCCCGACCGGTTTTCCCATCGTATTGACGCATTGCGGCAGCGTTTGGCATTCATCGCGGGGTCGTCCGCCTTCCGCAACCTGGCCAAGGCTCCGCTCGCGCCTGGTGTCGCGGGGGAGCTCGGCGGCTTGGGCGCCCTGCTCAACGCCGTCGGGAATGGGCCGCAAAGTTGCTCTCCCGTGGCGCGGGCGCGAAAGGGCATTTTACGCCGGATGGTTCCGGTCACCATCGCATCTTCGCCGCATCCCAAAGCGGCGGTGATCGTCGTCGCGGACTCGACCTGCGATGGCGCGTTGGCCATGTTGGCTGCGCTAGCGCCCGACATCGGGGCATTGGGCATTTCGCTCGTCCTCATCGATCGGGGTCGCAGACCGGAGCTGGCCCTGGCCCCAAGCCTGTTCGCGAACCTGGAATACGTGTTCGATTCCGATAGCGACTGGCGAACTCTTGTGGCCGGCGCGCTCAAACGCAGCAGGGCGGAGTATTTTGTTTTCGTACACAATCCGCCCTCGACGCTCGGCCGAGGGCTGGCGGAGATTCTGCCGCGTATGCTCGATCGCGGCTCTCTTCACGTGAGCGCCCATGGCGTCGGCGATATCGAACGGATTTGCGCGCTATCGCCCGCCCCGCTCCAGTCCGCACACACTGCGATCGGCCTGCGACTCGCCGGGGGACGACAAGTTCTCGAGCGGTTCATCGGATTGCCGGCCTCGCCGACAATAGACGGCGCCGCATGAGAAATGACGACTCGCAGGATGCTGGCCGCTGCATCGCGCTCGTCGACCGGTTGCTCGACGTCGAGGAGCGCGTGCATGATCTGGTGCGGCTCAAACTCAACCTGCAGCGCGCCATTGCATCCGGCCATTCCCGGGGCTCGACATCCCGTGACGCATTTGACGTGCCGGATACTGCGCATGCGTGGCCGCTGGCGGATGACGCGGACTTGCTTGGGGAGCATCTCGACCTGTACGACCGCCGCTGTGACGATGGCGTCGTTTTGGCCGGTCGTTTGGGCGCCGAGTACCTCGCAAAATTCGATTTGCTCGGCGAGGAGCCCGATTTTTCCGGTGCAACGGCGGCAATCCAAACGATCGAGTCGGCGCCGCCGACACCGCACGCCACCGTGGCCACCGCAACGCCCGACGTATCCATCGTAATTCCCGTGTATGGGCAATTGGCTTATACGTTGAATTGCATCCACGGCCTGATCACGCACAAATCCCGCTACCGTACCGAGATCATCCTCATCGATGATGCCTCGCCTGACCGGAGCGCGGAGTTCCTTCCTCGGCTGCAATGCGTTCGATACCATCGCCAGAAAAGCAATGGCGGCTTCATCCAAAGTTGCAATACCGGGGGAGAACTCGCTCTTGGACGCTTTATCGTCCTCCTGAACAATGACACCCGGGTCAGCAGCGGCTGGCTCGATGCGTTGATAGACAGCTTCGACCTCTGGCCCAATGCGGGATTGGTCGGCTCGAAGATGCATTACGCCGACGGCAGCTTGCAGGAAGCGGGTGGGATCGTCTGGCGGGACGGCTCGGCATGGAACTACGGCCGCAATGACGATCCGAACCGACCCCATTATTGCCATGCGCGTCAGGTCGACTACGTCTCCGCGTGCTCGATTGCGCTACCCGTCACGGTGTGGCGCGAGATGAGCGGGTTCGATCCGCATTTTCGACCCGCCTATTGCGAAGACGTCGATTTGGCGTTTCGCGTCCGAGCCAGCGGGCGCGAAGTCTGGTTTCAACCTCAATCGCGGATCGTGCATTACGAAGGCAAGACCTCGGGCACGAATACTACGGCCGGGGTCAAGTCGTATCAAATCATCAACACGAAAAAACTTTATCTGCGTTGGCGTGAAACACTCAACCAACATCATCGCTTCGGCGAGGCGCCGTATTTTGCTCGGGAGCGCTCGGTGCGAAAGCGCATTCTAGTTGTCGACGCCACGACGCCCACACCGGATCAAGACGCGGGATCGGTGCAGACGTTCATGGCTTTGCAGACCTGCATTGCCCTCGGATACAAAACTCACTTCGTACCCGCGGACAACTGGCTGTTCCAGCCCAGGTACACCGCAGCGCTGCAGGCAATCGGCATCGACTGCGCATATGCGCCTTATGAGCTCGGATTCGACAATTACATCCGACGATATGGATGGCTTTTCGACGTGATCCTGGCTTATCGCGTGGGCGTCGTGGAGAAGCTGCTGCCGCTTCTCGAGGCCCATGCGCCTCAGGCACCTGTCATGTTTCACCTGGCCGACCTGCACTATCTGCGCATGGAACGCAGCGCGCAGGTGTCCCAGGACAGCGAGATGAGCTACGCGGCATCGCTGATGAAGCAACGTGAGCTCTCCGTCGTCAATCAAGTCGATTGCACGATCTCACATTCGAGTTTCGAGCGGGACACGCTCGCCACGGAAGCGGCCGGTGCCCGCACCGCTCTTTGGCCACTGATGTTCGGGCATTTCGGCACGAAAGCGCTATTTTCCAAGCGGCGCGACCTGTGCTTCTTGGGCGGGTACATGCATTCGCCGAATGTCGACGCCGTCGTCTACTTTGTGAACAGCATATTCCCGTTGATCAAGGCCCGGGAACCGGGCATCCGCTTCATTATCGCCGGCGCGCACCCTTCCGAGGAGGTACTCGCGCTGGCAGCCCCGGACGTGGTCGTCCTCGGCCAGGTGGCGGATTTACGGGAGTTGTTCGATCCCTGCCGGGTATTCGTATGCCCGTTGAGGGTCGGTGCCGGTGCAAAAGGAAAGGTTGCATCGGCATTGTCTTATGGAATTCCTGTCGTATCGACGCAAATCGGCATCGAGGGCACCGACATAGTGCACGACCAACACGTGCTCATCGCCGACGACCCCGCGGAATTTGCCGCGGCGGTGCTCCGCGTATATCGGAACCAGACGCTCTGGGGCAGACTGTCGAAGTCCGGACAAAAGCTTGTGAAGGAGCGTTTCTCGTTGGAGATCGGGAAGGAGGCGTTGGCGAGCGCGATCGAGACTGCCTTCGCCCACAAGCTGGGTCTCGACCGGGCCGCTGATTCCAGTGCATCAGCCTAAGATCAAGCGCAAGCGCGCTACGAAGACTGTGCCACGGCCGCACGCCGACCGGAGAGGCGCTTCGGGACTGCAGCTGCTGGATCCGCCTCAATTCGAAGCCCAATTTCCGGAAGGGAAGATCATCGGATCGCTGGTGGCGATCGTCGATCACACCGTCGAGGGATGGGCGTTGAATGTCGACGATCCAACGAAGGCCGTATCCGTCGACGTATTCGACAACGATCGCCTGCTCGGAAGCGCGGCAGCATTCATGTTCCGTGCCGAGCTGTCGGCAGCCGGCATCGGCACGGGGAATCATTATTTCCAGTTTGCGTTGCCCGAGCATGTATTCGACGGCACCGTGCATATCATTTCGGCACGGGCCGCCGGGCTGACATCGAAGTCCACGACAGGAGTCGATGCCGAACACGCACGAGCGGCCGATGTCGCCGGTCCCATACGCGCCGTAGGCATGCTGGAGGAAGTCAGCGACGACGGCTGGGTCAGAGGATGGGCTTGGTATCCCGGAGAACCCGGCCGGCGCGTCGAAATTGAAATCCTCGCCGACGGCGTGATGATCGGCGATACGCTGGCGGCCAGCCACCGGTCCGACCTGCTGTCGGCGGGCATCGGCGACGGCAACTGCAGCTTCTCCTTCGGATTGCCGCCGGAGGTGCTGCGCCGGAGCCGAGGCACGTTGATTTCGATCACGGAGAAACGCACCGGCCAAACCATCGCCGAGCCTCGCTTGTTTCAGCGGCGGGAAATCGAGGACGCGCTGGCGAAGCTCGCCGATTTGGAAGACGACGCGCGGGTCCTCAACTCCACCGTCACCCTCGCGGCCGACAAAGCCGCCGCCGATAACCGCGCGACCGCCGAGCTGTTCCGAACCGTCGGAGATTTCTTCATGCAGCTCGCGAGCGTCACCGCCGACGGCAAGCCGCCAGGATCGCTGCGAACATTGAGGGGCGCCATCGAGCACGTCACCGGCAGATTTGCGCCCATCGAGTTCAATGGCTCGTCAGTTCCGGAGGTGAGCATTTGCGTGGAAGCGGTGGGCTCGCTCGACGACATCTACAACACCCTGCGATGCCTTGCGGCGCTCAGGTCCGCGAGCGCCACCGAAGTCTTGCTCTATCACACCGGAGCTTGCGACGAGGCCGCCCTGATGCCGCTGGTCGCCCGCAATCTGCGCTACGTCCACGCCGAGGACGGAATGGGCGCCATCGCACTGCGAAACCGCGTCGAACAGTTCGCTCGAGGCAGAATCCTCGTGTTCCTCCCGGGCCACGCGGAGCCTCGCGGAGAATGGCTCGATAAAATCTCATCGATATTCGCCGCTGATGGCACCGTGAACGCGATAGGCGCGAAAATCATCCGCTCCGACGGCGTGCTCGAGAGTGCCGGCATCGAGCTGAAGAATCGACGTGCGTCAGTAATCGGCCTGGGCGCGGATCCCGCCAACGGGGAGTTTTCGCAATCCCGGCCCATCGACGCCGTCGCCGGTGATGCCTTTGCGGTGCGACGCGGCGCGTGGCAGCGCCTGCAAGGGCTCGATGAATCGCAGACCTCGATGGACGCTGCACTCGTCGATTTTTGCGTTCGGGCCGACGGAGGCATCGTGTTCGAGCCTCAATTCACCTTGGTTCTGCGACGGTAGCGCGGGCGGCCGGGCCATGAGCTGCGCCAGTTTCGCCCGCTCGGTGCGGTTTCCATCGGTCGCCTTCCGATCGCACGAGGAGTTTCAGGGCTATTGGTCGGCAAATCAAGCGTATCTCGAGGCGCGCGAAGCGTATCACGAGTCGCTTGCAACGATGGATGGCACCCTAACCTGCAAGGGGACGTGCGCTCCTTGCTTGCGGCCGGTCCAATTCCTGTCCGTTACCGAAGGCGGGGTGGCACTGAAGGACGGCCGTCGTATGCCGGATTGGAACCAACAAATGCGCTGCGACTGTGCAGATGGATTGATCGCGCGCGAGCGAGTTCTCATTCATTTTCTGCAGGCCAGTGCATTGGCCCCTTGGGCGCAAACACTGGTGTTCGGCCCGTGCAGCATCACGCACCGGCTCGCGCCTCTGGTGGACGCGGTAACCCTGGTGCCGCGGCTGCAATCGAGCCAGGCGCCTGTTCTCGATGCACCCGACGAACGCTTTCACCTGGTGGTGGCGCAGGATTATCTCCATGTCGTCCCTCCCCTGCAAAGCGCGTTGACTGAAATATTCCGTGTGCTGGTAACGGGCGGACGCTTCGTATTTACGGTTCCGTTTCAATTCACGGCCGCATCATCTGAACTCATGAACCCCGCCGCTTTTTCCTTCGCGCCCGAGATGCCCACCGAGTTCCGAGGAGTCGAGCACAAGTTCGGTTGGGACCTCTTGCGGATGCTGCGCGCGATCGGCTTTAGGCAAGCGAGCACATACCTCTACTGGTCGGAAGAGCTCGGCTATCTGGGCAACACGAATTTCATATTCAAGGCGGTCAAATGATCGCAATGAAGAACTGACCGGGCGGACGCTAGCGCGCACGCGCTCGGAGGTTAGCCGAACAATCCATCGACCGCCGTCGGCGTCTTGGCAACGGCGCCGGCGTTCGTCAGGTCGCGCCACAACCACGCCCATCCCGCGTCATTTCTCGAGAGATTGTCTGATTCCCCCTGCGCCGCTGCGAGCAACCGATTTCGCGGTGCGCCCTCCATCAAACCCGCAGCAACCGACTTGAACAGTCCACCGATCGTGATCGGTCGTGCGACATGCTTCATCTGCTGCAGCGCAGTTGGCGATGCCCCTCGGACAAAGCGAATGACGGGAATACCCGCCCGCCGCGCTCCTTCGGTGATCACGGGTGCGACCGTTGACGCGTAGGTCAAGTCCACGAGCAAACGAGCCCCCGTGACATTCACTCGGGGGCTCACGCCCGATCGGGCCGCCGCAAGCTCGCGGAGCGCCGCCGCCTCGGCCACGTTGAGGACCGCTGCCGGAACGTCCATCCGCGCCGCGAGCTCCTGAAGCATACGCACCAGCAACCCTTCCGTATCGGTCACGATCAGGAGACCATTCCAGTGTCCGGAAACATTCAGGCGGTTCGCGAAGCTCGTGTAGCCGTTCTTGCGTCTGAATGGCGCCTGGCAGACCGCCGCTACGCCGTCGTCATACGATCCGGTGATCGAACTGGAAACCACCACGACGGAAGTGACCAGCTTCATCGTGTCGACCAGCTGCAGCGGGCTCTCTCCGGTGAGGGCTACCGCGTCGGTGCGCACGTAGGCGCGGCTCAAGGTCCCGGGCCAAAGTTCGCCAAGTTGTTCGTCCCCGGCGAGAAAATAGCCGCGTTTGATCCCACGGTTGGCGAGCATGACGGCCAGATCGAGCGGCCTCCAGGTCTCGGGTAGCGCATCGCCGAGTTCTCGAGCCAAGCGGGGCGCGACATACACCACGAAGGTGCAACCGAACCTCTTCAGCAGATCCAAATTGTACTTGCCCGGTCTACCGACCACGTAAAGAACGATGGGGCCGGCAAAACGCAGGTAATTGATCACCGCGAACAGGTGATCGTGGAGCAGATTGTGATTGTCCAGGGCCTCCAGCGGCGCAACCACGACCATCGCCTTGTCACTCGCAGCGACGAATCGCTTTCTCGTGTTCTCCAGAGTTTGGGTCACGAGCGACTGGATTTTTTGGGTCGTGACGGTCGAGGCGGCGGCCAGTGCCGGCAGCCCGGACGGATCGAACGCTATTTTCACGAGTTCCCAGGCAATCGACTTGAAATCCGGCAACTGATGCAACGGGTTACTCGTCGGGTAGCCTTCCATCGCGTGCGTGTGAGCGATGAGCGGAGCCCCCGATGCAAGCGCTTCGGCTACTTTGATTTTGAGGCCGGTACTGAACTGCATCGGCGCCGCGATCATATCCATGTCGCGGTAGAAGTCGGCAACCTCCGGCACGCGCCCCAAGACTTCCACATTGGGGTGCTTCAAGTGGGCGAAATCGTCGGAACAGCCGCCCGCAATGACGATTTTCACCGGCGCCATGTAGGCTTCAAATACGGGCAACGCGGTGGCGAGGAAGGCCTCCAAGTTGCGCCGGTTGACGCTGTTCCTCGCGCCGATGACTCCGACCCGCAGCCAGCCGTCCTGCGAAGGCCGCCCTCCCCACCAGCCGCGGGCCGGCTCTGAATACAGCAGCGTCAGGCAGTGTTCGATGTGCAACTCGTTCTTGAAATAAGTGCATTCCGAATCCTTGATCGCCCAGATGAGGTCGGCACGCGTGAGGCCCATCTTTTCCTCGTCCGGCGTCGTATGGAAGAATTCCGGGTCAATTCCGTGCTGAGCGAGCAAGTGACGCCGACCACCGAACACATCATGGGTGTCGCAAATTTTAAATACGCCCGGGGGCACTGCCTCGAAACAGAAACTCATCCACGTGTATTCCACCAGCACAATGTCGTAGGCCCGTATGGAGCACGCCCACCTTATGTAGGAGGTGAGAGACGCATCCGCCCACTCGTCGATGAGATGGTCGCCACCTCGCGCGGCCTCATGCAGCGGCCGGGACGGCGCAATCAACTGATACGTGTCCCAAGCCGCTGCCATGGCGTTTTCCCAGCGGGCAGGCCGGTCGAGGCGCCAGTCATGCTCGGAGGCGTAGTGGACAAAGTGCACTTTTGCACCCTGCGCCTTCAACTCGCTGCAGAGCTCAAAAATCCGCTTGCGATTGCCATGATCCTGCGGATGCGTGGGCGTGGGCGACACCACCAGGATCTCGATCCCGTCCCACGAACGCCCGTCAGTGTACGGATTGCTCATTGGCCTAATTTGCCCAACCTTCGAAACCAGCCAACGACATGATCGTCATCATGTAAATGGCGCTGGTCTGCCATCGAAACACACCGGGATCGTCCGTTTCCCATACAAATCCGCGAATCGTGCGCTCGTGGGGAGGGAGCGCATTGAAATATTTGATCGTATCCTTCCAGTAGTTCGACACATCGCCCGAGTGGCGCTTGGGGTCCATCATGAAATCGGAGACTGCTTGCCAGGCTGCGCGCTTGCGAAACCACTCCCGAGTCAAGCGCTTGGGCTCGACCAGATGATTGACGTAAGCGTCCGGCGCATAGATCAACTTGTTGCCGGTGGCGCGGATGCGTTCGATCAAGTGCACCTCCTCATTGCTCAGCAGGGAGTGCCCCGATCCAATCCGGCCCAGGTTGGTGGCAAAGCCGCCGTGGCTCAGAATCTCCTGCGTACGGAATGAGATGTTGGTTCCCGCGAACCATTCCTGGGCGTCGGCGACCCGCATCGCTCCGCCCCAATTCACGACCGACAGGCTGCCGAGCATGGCGTCGTGCACCCACGGTGGACGCGGCGCGCCCCAGATGGGATCCACCCGACCGCCGACGATCGCAGCGTCGGCACCGAAGGTATCAAAAGCCTTGAGGATCTCCTCGACCCAGGTCCTGCTGGCGATCGCATCATCGTCCATGAAGGCTATGAATTCCGTTCCGCACTGCGCCGCGGAGACATTGCGGGCATTCGACAGCCCGGGTGTTTCCTCTATCAGGTACGTCAAATTGGCGACGGAGGAGAATCGCTTGCCCACCGCACGCGCCCGCGCGTGGTCAGGCGAATTGTCGACCACCATGATGCGGTAGAGCGAGGGATCGATGGACTGCCGTTCGGCGCTCTCGACGGCTTTCGGCAGCACGTCATAACGATCGAAAGTGCAAATCGATATCGTTATTTTGGGGATGGGCGGGTTCATCTTTGTCTCGCTTACGAGGCACTGCCGACGGATCTGATGCGTCGGCGCAATTTTCCGGACGCTGCCGCCTTCGGTAGCGTCGGATTCCGCACCGGCGAGTCGTCATGAGTTTCTTCTTCAATCACCGGCTCGACCGTGACCGCCTCGATGCGCAGCCATCTGAAGACCAGACCGAGCAAGCGGATATCCTGCTGCCCACTCGGCGCCGAGACGCTCGGGCATAGGAACGAGACGACGCTTCCGCCCGTGAGGTCGCGCGGCGGCAAGGTGCCGCGCACTTCGTATTCGCCGTCGATCTCAATCAGCACCGTCGCGATCTCATGACCGTCGACATAGCACCGCACGGGACGTTGCGCCTGGTTGAAGGATGCCTGACTGAATCGCAATCGGAAGTCCGCGGGCGATTGCCGGTCGATGAACAATTCGAAGAGAAACGTCGGTTCGGGTCCGGTCCACCGGTAGGGAACGCCATAGTTGTCATACTCCAAGTGGTAGAAACCCGCCTCGGTCGACAGCGAAAAAGAGGCGTCCACGACGGTCGACCGGGGCATGGCTTGCAGCGCGGCGGGCTCACCGGATGCGATCATTTGATCGTAGGTGGATTGAGTTATCTCAAGCGCATGCATCTTGGCAACGAGGGCGTCGTATGCCCGATGCAGACGGAACAATTCTTCCGCTATCGAATGCAACAACTTATCGGGGGTCGAACGATCAAGGCGCGCGATGATTCGCGCGACATCGGAATCCAATGACGATGTACCCAAGAATCGACCCTCCCGTTACCACATTTGCGGACTGTGACTGATTGTCAGCGCAGACCCATAGTAGCCTGAGCGTGCAGCCACCGGATGTGTGTGTTACTTAACGCATGGTACAAACATCCGGGCCGATGCCAGAAGGACCGGCAGTCCAGTGCTGCTTTCCATCATGTTTGACCTACCACCTCGTACCACCCGAATGCGCAGCCGTCCTTGTTGGTCGCCTCCAGGAACAGCGCGCCGCTGACCGCCACATCCAGTACCGTGGATCGGCCATCGCGCGAAAGAATTTTGGTTTTGGCGTTCGGCCGGACAATCTTCACTTCGGTCTGTACGAACCGCTCGACACCGATGCGATAGACAATCGCTTTGCCCTTTGCGAGTTCTTCGCCGTCGTAGATCTCTATGCTTTCCCCGCCTCGAAGCATCCAATAAGCGCGCATAAGTCTCCCTTTAGCACTGCAGTTTGCGTTTTTCTCAAGGCGCAAATAGTTCGCCTCTCCACCACGGCTCCCAGCAGCCGGGCGTTAATCCTACCCGGAGATTTCGCCAATCAGGTTTTTTTAAGCGCAAATAGTCCTAATCGCGATTGATGAATACCCAAGAGCATGCGCGTGTTGAGACGATGCGCGGCCATCGACGCATGGCCACGGCGCGCTCGTTTTTGGCGCATCGCGAAGCGCATAACGCACTGAATCGGAGCGGCTTTTCGCCACGGAAGCCAATTCGTTCAATATGTCAAATGTCCGTTGTGGCGCCGTTCACACTTTGCTATGTTGCTTTCGCGGTACGTTTTCAGGGGAACCCCCAACGTAACCTGCAGGGCTTGCGCCGTCATAATCAAGGGAGATCTGCATGGGAACATTCGTAAGTATTTCGGGCGGCGGTAATGCCAACGTTTCCATTCATGGCAACGGATCCGTAGCGGCCGGAAACGGTAACGACACCATCCAGATCACCGGCAACGGGAACATCACCGTGGGTGCCGGCAGCGACGTGCTCGCATTGGGCGGTTCGGGGTACATACTCCAACACGGCCACAGCGGCAGCGACACGATCAACCTTGGCTCCGGCAACGACTCGATTACCGAGGCGGGGACTGCCACCGTGCATGGCGCTTTCGGGAACGCCACCATCGAGGGCGGACAATTCAAGTTTCTCGACACCAAAGCTACCAATGGCTCGAGCGTCTACCAGGAAATTGCCATCAACGGCAAGGCCACCCTGGTCGGCGGTTCTCATTCGACCAACTTCATCGCCGGTTCGGGTTCGGTGGTCATGCAGGGCGGCACTGGCAATGACACATTCACGGGCGGCTCGGGTTACGCCACGATGACGGGCGGAAGCGGCAACAACGTGTTCATGATCGGCTGCCACGCCGGTGCCGGTGGAACTGACGTGATCACCAACTTCGTGTCGGGCCATGACCAGCTATACCTTGCGAACGACTCCTACAGCTGGTTGATGAGCCACGGGGACATCACGGTCAACCAAGGCAACACGTACATCAAGCTCGACGGCGGTCAGACCACGGTCGAACTGAAGGGCTTCACCGGTTTGACCTCCAGCGATGTGATCTCGCATAAGTGATACTGACTGCGTCAATTCGCAGTTTTTGAGGCACCCTCTCACGCGGCGCCCACCCGAAACGGCGCTTAGTTCAAAGAAGTCCGCCCCGGTAGCCATCTACCGGGGCGCGGCTGCCAGATCGACATGCTTGCCTCTGCGCTGAAAGCGTTGGAACTTGATCGCTTGGGTGGAGTGACCGGAGAGCTCGCGCGCCACCTCGATAAGGTGCGGCTCGAGCTGAAGAAGGGCTCCTTGCCGGAGGCTATTCGCTGGATCGATCGGGCCTGGCGCACCTTGCCGGGTACGGCGGAGGTGCTCGCACCCATCTACGCACGATTGATGTCTCTCGATGATCGCGAACCCGACGCGACGTTACGCCTGCTGGAGTTGATTGACGTTCCCGACCCGGATGTTTCGGCACTCCTCAGCCGCGTCCATCTGCGCTTGAGGCGGGCGGAGGATGCGCGGCGCACCCTCGATGGTGCGCTGAAGCGCTTTTGCGTTGCGGAGGACGGCCTGCTGGCCCAAGCGGCTTCGCAGGCCATCATGATCTCCAGTCTGCAGATGCCTGGTTGGGTCGGCCGCGGCGGCTCGCTCGAGTTTATCGGCGAATTGACCGCGCCACCGGCGACGCCCGATTCGCTGCAACTGTTCTTGGGGGACAAAAGGCTCACTCATCCTGTCCGCGCGGGGATGCGTGACGGCCGTACCGTGATCAGCTTTCAACCGCCGCAGGGGGCCGCGGATGCCAGCTTGCGCGTTTGCGTGCGCGGCGTACCGCTGCTCGGCAGCGGGCATCGTTTACAGCCGGATTTCGCTCTGGATGGGCGGGCGTGGGTCGACGGCCGCTTTATCGTGGGATGGGCGCGGCTCGGCTGGCAGCCTGCACACGCCGTGGAACTTAAATTCGAGGATGAAACCGGCCGTGATCATCTGATAACAGCGCACGGAGTCGCTCGAGCCGGCTACCGGTGGCCGTTTCGGCTCAACCTGATGCGCGCGGGCTTTCGCGGCGGCCGAATCAGCATTGCGGCCCGCCTTCCCGACGGCCGCTGGGCGCCTCTGCCCGACGCGCCCTTGCTGCTCGCCGGCATTGTCAGCAAAGGGCTCAAGCCACGCCGACTTTCGAACTGGCAGGCTTCCACGCCGGCAGCGTCCGGGCGCGAATCGGTTTCCGCGTCGAGCCGAAGGTCCACGATCGACGTCGTGATCCCCGTTTACAGCAATTGCGCGGAAAGCTTGGCGTGCATCGATTCGGCGCTCGCCACAACGGCCGGGCGCGGGCGCGTCATCGTGATCGACGATGCGACGGCAGAGGCGCCGCTCGCCGCGGCGCTGGATGCTCTCGCGGCTGCCGGGCGCATCACGCTGATGCGGAACGAAAGAAATCTGGGGTTCGTGGGCTCGGTTAATCGGGCAATGACGATGGACTCGCCCAACGACATGGTGCTGCTCAACTCCGATACGCTGGTGTTTCACGATTGGCTCGACCGCTTGAGCGCCGCCGCCTACGGTGCGCCCAGGGTGGGAACGGTAACCCCCTTGAGCAACGATGGTTCCATCGCAAGTTACCCGCAAGCAGCCGGGGCAGCGATGGATCCCGACAAGGCCGCCTCGCTCGATGAGCTGGCCGCATCGACGAATCGGCGGATGTCGGTCGAAGTCCCGGTTGGCGTGGGCTTCTGCCTGTATGTGCGTCGGGACTGCCTGAAGGATGTCGGCGAATTCGACACTGCCGTATTCGGCTTGGGCTACGGGGAGGAAGTCGATTTTTGCCTGCGCGCACGCGCCAAGAATTGGACCCACCGCATCGCGAGCGATGTATTCGTTTATCACGCAAGCGGCAGTTCTTTCGGTAGACGCAAGGCGGCCCTGCTGGATCGCAGCCGGCGACTGCTGAATCTTCGCTACCCGGGTTATGACCGATTCATCGCGACCTATCTCGCTGCGGATCCGCTGCATACGCTGCGCCGCCGCCTCGATGAGCGCCGCCTAACGTGCCTCGACGGACGTTTTGTAGTGCTGTTGACGCTCGCCCTGGAAGGAGGAGTTGCACGGTTCGTGGCCGAGCGCGAGCGTGAGATTCGCGCGGAGGGTCTGGTTCCACTGCTGCTCAAACCGCATAAAGCCGGCGACTCGAAAAATTGCGAATTGTCGACTTCGGCTTTGGATGCCCCGAATCTTCGTTATCAAATTCCGGGCGAACTCACCGCGTTGAGTGCGCTGCTCGGCCGGCTGCAAATCGAGCGCATTGAAATCCAGCATTTCCTCGATATCGATGCGAAGGTCATCGAAGCGGTTCGCGCCTTGAACGTGCCTTACGAGGTCATCATCCATGACTACGCCTGGATCTGTCCTCGAGTGACCCTGATCGACGGCACCGGCCGGTATTGCGGGGAGCCGGAGGTTTCGAAGTGCCATTCGTGCGTGCGGAAAAATGGTTCGCGCCTTGGAGAATCCGTGTCGGTGCCGGCGCTTCGAACCCGCAGCGCCGCCTGGCTCGGCGGGGCGCGGCGGGTCTCGGCCCCATCCGCCGATACCGCCCTGCGCCTGCGCAAGTATTTTCCGGCACTCGACGTCGAGGTGCGCCCTCACCGCCCCCTCACCCTGCCGCCAGTACCCGCGTCGGTGGTGCCGCGCGGCGAGAAGCTGCGCGTCGCCCTGATCGGCGCCATTGGGGGACACAAGGGTTACCGAGTTCTGCTTGAGTGCGCCCGGGACGCGGCGCGCCGCCAACTACCGCTTGAATTCGTGGTGATTGGCTTCACCGAGAACGACAACACGCTGCAGAGGACAGGTAAGGTCTCCGTCATGGGACGGTATTCGGAAGTCGAAGTGCCCCACCTGCTTCGGCGCGAGCAGCCCGACCTCGTGTTTTTGCCCTCTGTCTGGCCCGAAACGTGGTGCTACGCCCTGGACCATGCGCTGGAGGCGGCATTGCCGGTGGTATCGTTCGACTTGGGCGCCATCGCAGAGCGCTTGCGCGAAGCTGAAACGGGACTATTGTTGCCGGTGGACCTCAAGCCCAGGGAAATCAACGACCGGCTTTTGGCTCTGGCCGGAGTGCAGGGAAATCGGAGCGCTTATGTCCAAACACCGAAATCAGCCCCCGCCGATGCCGCTAGAATCCAAGAGACCATGGAACCAAATCAATTGAATCCTCCAGTCGACGCATCACCCAGGGGCGCATCCACCAAGGATGAGGGGCTAAGTGCGTCGGTGCAGGTGCTGCCTCTTCCGGCCGGCCTCTACCTCTTTTCGGTCAAAGCTGCCACCGGTTCCATCGAGCGCGATTCGGGCAAGCTGAATCTGCCGGCGATGCATGTGGGCCTCGGACCGGGAACGCGTGCGGAGCATGTGGAATTCCTCTCCGGGCCGGGCACGGAGGGCGCTTGGCTGTTTGCATCGGGCGACGTGCTGGTCGCCAGGGTCAGCGGGCCCGGCGCCACGCTGGTGCTGACCTCTGTCCGCTCGTCGAGCGGCGACGTACTGTCGATCGCCGTGGAGCGTCTGGAGTCTCGCTCGCTTCCCGCCGCCGCCGACGCGGCCGCCGCGGCACCGACTGAAAGCGCTGCGCCAGCGCCAGTCGTTGAACCGGCAGCCGCTGAGGCGCCTGCCCCGGCATTGCTCGAACCGCCGCCCATTGCCCTTGCCGGATCCGCTCCTGACGCGCTCATCATCCCGCTTCAAATCAAGACTCACATCCGCTCGCGCGGCGACATGACTTTTACGGACGCGCCTTGGGCGGGACGCGTGGCTCCGGGACTTTGGATCGAATCGTTTTCGATCCAGCCGCTCAAACAATTAGGCGCACACGATATCGAGTACAAGGGCTTGACCGGCACCGGGTTTGAAACGCCGTGGCTCACCGAAGACCAGAATTGCGGCACCAAGGGCATATCGGTCCCGTTGGTGGGCTTTGCAATGCGCCTCAAACCGGGTCCGGCAACGGCAGCCTACGAGTGCGAATATTCCGGATACTACCGGTCTGGCGTCACCGTGGGGCCGCTGCGCAATGGCGCTCCCTGCCGCTCGATGGTTGCAAACGACCCGCTCGAAGGCATTCGGATCAGCATCGTGAAGCGATCCAAGTCCGCGGCGGTGTCCGCCAAGTTCAAGTCGGAGACGCCACTTGCGGGTGTGTCGGCCCCTTCATTTGGGCGCTACCGCGACATTGAAATGGTGCGGGGTACTGGCGATCTCGCGGTCTCGCAGAACCCGACAAAAGTGACCGGGCCGAAAACGGATAAACGAACCAAGCCGTCGGTTGCCAACGGCAGCGCGGTGCAAAGGCCCCGTCCAACCCAGCGGTCGCAAAACCGCAATTCGTGATCCGCACGCACGCGTCCCACCTTCCCTGGAGATGGTGCTTCGCGTGGATCGAGCAGGCTTGACCCCGATCCATGAACTACTTGTTCATACATCAAAATTTTCCCGGGCAGTACCTGCACCTGGTCAGGCACCTCGCGCAACAACCTCGCAATCAGATTTATTTCATTACGCAGCCGAATGCCAATGTCATGACGGGCGTTCACAAGATCACCTATCCCAAGGATAACCGCGAACGCATCAACTGCCACGCCTACACGGTCGAAATCGACCGTGCGATCCATGCCGCGGCGGCCGTGGCGGATCGCTGCCGGGATCTGCGCAACAAGGGGTTTCGGCCCGACCTGATCGTCGGCCATAGCGGCTGGGGCGAAACACTGTTCGTCAAGGACGTTTTTCCGGACGTGCCGCTACTCGCCAATTTTGAATTCTTCTATCATTCGACTGGCGTCGACGTGGGCTTCGACCCCGAATTCGTCTCGGTATTCCAGGACCCTTCGCGGCTGCGCACGCGCAACGCCACGAATCTCATGGCCTTCGAGGCCGCCGATTGGGGCCACTGCGCCACGCGCTGGCAGCGCAGCCTGTATCCGCCCGAAATGCGGCCGCGAATCACCACCATCCATGAGGGGGTCGATACCGAGATCGTGCGCCCGCAACGCACGGCGAGCTTCAATTTGCCGCATTCCGACCGGCTGCTCACGCGCAGCGATGAGGTGGTCACGTATGTGGCGCGCAATCTCGAGCCGTACCGCGGCTTTCACACCTTCATGCGCGCGCTGCCGAGGTTGCTCCGTCGCCGCAAACGCGCCGAGGTCGTGATCGTGGGCGGCGACGGGGTCAGTTATGGCGCACCGCCGCCGCCGCGCTCGACATTCAAGGAAATGATGTTGCAGGAGGTCGGCGCCAAGCTCGACCTGAAGCGCGTCCACTTCGTCGGCATGCTGCCCTATCACGACTACCTGAACTTGCTGCAGGTGTCATCGGCACACGTCTATCTCACCTACCCGTTCGTGCTGTCCTGGTCGTTCATAGAGGCGATGGCCTGCGGCTGCCTCATCGTGGGCTCGAGTACGCCACCGGTGCTCGAAGTCCTGCGCAATGAGGTCAACGGTCTGACCGTGGACTTCTTCTCGCCCGACGGAATTGCCAAGCACGTCGAGGCCGCGCTCGACCAGCAAACGGAGATGCAGCGCCTGCGCGACGCGGCGCGCGCTACCGCCGTGAAACACTTCGATCTGAAAGCGGTGCTTCTGCCGCGCTGGAAGGCATTGTTCGACGACCTGGTCCACGGTCGACGCCCCTCGAACCTCGATGGCGGAACTGCACCGATTCATCCCGCCAAAAAGGCCTCGAAAGGCCCGCGGACGCCGGCCCGGCGGCAAACGGCTGCGGGGCTTCGGATCATCGGCCGGCGCTGAGGCCCTGGTTGCGGGGCTCTTGCCGGACGGGCGGCCGCAGTTCAAGATCCGTTGGGTGAGCCACTCGAGATATGACATCTGAATGGGAAGTAAACCGATGCGCCATGTGCTGATTTCACCCGCGACGCTCTGCACCTTCGCCCTGGGGCTCACGCTTCCTTGGGCTGCGCAATCGACTGAACAGGCGGCGGGGCCGTGCGCAGAAATCGTCGCGGCCTGCACGAATGCGGGCTTCGTGAAGGGCGATGCGAAAGCGGGCTACGGGTTATGGCGGGACTGCATCGATCCGATCATGCGCGGGACGAGCCAGCCAGCGAAGGCCGATAAGCCGTTGCCGGCGGTTTCTCCGGAACTGGTCGCGGCCTGCAGACAAGCGCACCCCAACTTCGGAGAGGGCAAAAAAGGCCAGGCCAAATGAAACGAATCATCGGTTGGCCGCACGGCCCCACCGATCGTCGCAGATGCAGATCGCGGGCCGCTCTTAGCTCGTAGGACTGCCCTGATGGCGTTAATGCCGCCATCATGAGCGCGCCCGCAGCCGGCCGCCCTTTGGGTCTTTAGGAATGAGTCACCGACACCTGCAGGTGCGCTGCCTGCGGCCCTTGATATGCCTCCTCCTCGCCGCCTCGCCGAGCCTTCGTGCGGCGAATGATTCGTCCGCAGCATCGCTCGTGGCGGACAACTATGCGCCGCCTGCAAGCTTGCCGCAGATCGCCGTGGTCGGGAGCACCCCGCTGACGGGGTCGGACTTGAATCGCGACCAAGTCCCCGAAACCACCCGGGTCTTGGACGCGGGCGACATCGACCGCAGCGGCATCCCGAGCTTGACCAGCGCCCTGCTCGACAATGTGGCCTCGGTGACCATCAACGACACCGAGGGCAATGTGTTCCAGCCGGATATCCTGTTCCGCGGGTTCACGGCATCGCCCGTGGCCGGAACCTCCGAGGGCCTCGCCGTCTACGTGAATGGCGCACGCTTCAACGATGCATTCGGCGACACGGTGAACTGGGACCTGATACCACCCGCGGCCATCGAGTCCGCGAGCCTCGAAGCGGCAAACCCGCTGTACGGCCTGAACGCGCTCGGCGGCTCCATCAGCATCCGGCTCAAGAACGGATTCACCACTCAGACGGCTAATGTAACGGCCTACGGCGGCTCGTATGGGCGCGCGGGCGGGATCCTGGAATTCGGCCATCAGTACGGCGACTTCGCGATCTATGCGGTCGGCGATGCCACCCACGACAACGGCTTTCGTCAGACCAGCACCTCGGATCTATACCGGCTCTACACCGACTTAGGTTGGCGTAGCGGCGGCCGCGAGGTGCATCTCGGCATCACCGCCGCGCACGACGAGCTCGGCAATCCCGGCGCCACCCCGGAACAGGCGCTCAACGCGAACATCTCCAACATCTTCACGGCGCCGAACGTGGTCGACAACACCTATCTCGGGTTCAATCTGAACGGCAGCTCCCAGCTCGGCGAGGCCACCGCGCTGCAAGCCCTCGCGTACTATCAACAGCTCAATCAGGTCATCCCCAACGGCACCACCGTCGAGGTGATGCCGTGCGGCAACGGCACGACCCTGCTGTGCAATGAGGATGGCACGGTGGTGACCACTTACCATGGGCAGCCGGTGACCGATTTTCTGCACGGCGGCCCCTACTCGGGCCTGAGCGTCCAGCAATTGGACAGCCGCGCGTACGGGGCCTCCGCGCAGCTCACCGACGCCGCACCGCTGGCGAGCCGCCACAATTACCTCGTGGGAGGTGTGAGCTTCGACGGCTCCGACAATACCTTCGCCGGCGTCGCAGAAATCGGCGGCTTCAATGCCTATTCCCGCGAGTTCGTCGGTCCCGGCGTCGTGCAGGATCAGCCGAGCGAAGGGGTAAACCCGGTGCGCGTGAAGAGCGACACGCGCTTTTACGGCGTGTTCGCGACCGACGTGCTCACCCTTGTTCCCGATCTCGATCTGACTCTTGCCGGCCGCTTCAACGACGCGCAGATCGACCTGGAAGACGAGCTCGGCGGCCCGGTGAACGGCAACCATACCTACAACCGCTTCGATCCCAGCGCCGGATTGACGTGGCGCCTCACCTCGCAGTGGCAGCTCTACGGGAATTATTCCGAGACCAATCGCGCCCCGACGCCCCTGGAGCTTTCCTGTGCGAGCGCAGCGGCGCCCTGCAGCCTGCTGAACTTTTTCGTGGGCGACCCGAATTTGAAGCAGGTGGTGGCGCACACCTATGAAGTGGGTCTGCGCGGCCATGCGGCGCAGTCCAATGCCGGGCGGTGGAGCTGGAATCTGGATGCGTTCCACACCGAGAATACCAACGACATCATCTACGAGACCACAGTCTACAATCCGAATCTGGCGGTCTACACCAATGCGGGACGCACCCGGAGGCAGGGTCTCGAGGCCAATGCGCGCTACGACCAGGGGTCAGTGCACGTCAAGCTGGGCTATGCCTTCACGGACGCCACGTTCCAAACGCCCCTGCTGCTCAACACGAGCAGTCCGGCGGCAGATGCCAACGGCAACGAACAGGTCCTGCCGGGAGACCGCATTCCCGGCATTCCGCGGCATCGCGGCAATTTCCTGGTCGATTACGACGTGACGAAGTACGTTACGGTGGGCGCAGCCGTGAAAGTGCAAAGCTCCGTCTACCGGTTTGGCGACGAGGGCAATCTGACACAACCCCTCGGCGGGTACGCGGTGGTCGATCTGAATGCCGCCTATCGGCCCTCCGATCATCTGACGTTGTTCGGCGTGATCAACAACGTGTTCGGCAAGCGCTATGACACCTATGGGTCGTTCGGCCCGGTGAGCGACGTGCCCTGGCCGAACATTCCCGGAGGCGTGATCGACCCGCGTACCGCCAGCCCTGGAACGCCGATCACGGCGTACGGCGGTGTGCGGTTGTCTTTCTAGCAGACTCGCGGCGCGTTCGCCTCGCGCCCGAGGCAACGACAGCGGCTTCCGGCGGGCCCTGCTTGCTGAGCGCGTCCGCCAAAGTCCAGCGATCCAGGATCTGGGCCGTCCTGTCGCGCACGACGCGAAACACTTTTCGCAGTTCGCAGTTTCGGTTGTCGGCGCAGTCCATGCACCGGTGATACTGGGTGACGCTGACGCAGGGAATCAAGGCCAGCGGTCCCTCCGTCAGCCGCACCACATCGCCGAAGGAAATGCGGTCCGGGCGGTGCGCCAGCTGGTATCCGCCGCTCCGCCCGCGCTGACCACGCACCAGACCAACGCGCTTCAATTCCGAGAGAATGGCCTCGAGGAATTTCACCGGAATATTGCGCCGGGTGGAGATCGTCACCGACGACAGCGTGACGCCCTCGGGAGCCAGGGCAAGTTCCAGCAAAGCCTTTAACGCATAACGAGTTTTCTGCGAGAGCACGAAGAAACCCCTCCTGTCAATCCGAACTTATGTCAAAAGACATTTGACTTTTAATCCACTAAATTCCTATTGTATTACTAGGTTTTAAAACCTTGACCTAAAACAATAGAGGGGAAGTATGAAATACATTTATTCGCCGCGTCCAAGGGAATCGGACCCGGCCCGCGTGCGGCTTCAGGCGTCTTTTTTGTGCGGGGCGCTGCTGGTGAGCGCGATGACCGCTTCGGTCCCTGCCGTCGCACAGCAGAAGACCGGGCCGGGACTCACCGGCGACGACAGCCTCACCTGGAATGGCATCACGCTGTATGGCGTCATCGATATCGGCTATCAATTCGATACGCACAGTGCGCCGTTCACTCCGTTCCGTCCGGCGGCGAGCGGAAACATCGTGCGCCAGAACGACAGCCAGTCGGTGTCCGGACTCACGCCCAGCAACATGGGCCAGTCGAGGGTCGGCCTGCAGGGGGTCGAGCCCCTGGTCGATGACCTGTCGGCCGTTTTCCAGCTGGAGACCTTCTTCAATCCCCAATCCGGCAATATCGCCGATTCGCTGAAGTCGTTGGCGATGAACAATGGCAAAGCCCTGGCCAACCAGAGCATCGGTGTCGACGGCAGCTCGGCCGGCCAGGCCTTCCAGACCGCCTACGTGGGACTGAGTTCGGCGCGCTTCGGCAAACTCACCTTCGGTCGACAGGAGACGCTGCTCGCGCTCGGCAGCATCAAGTACGATCCCAATTACGGCGCCAGCGCATTCGGTTTGATCGGTGCGTCAAACACGTATTCCGGCGGCGGAAGCAGCGAAGACAACCGGCTCGACTCGGTCGTAAAGTACTACGTAAGCATCAACGATCTGGTGCACTTCGCCGCCCTGTACAAGTTCAATGGATCCAATGGGAGTGCCAACACGGCGGTCCAGGCCGATGTAGGCGGTCACTACGCGGGGCTCTCGGTCGATGCGTATTATTCGAAGCTCAACAGCGCCATCTCGGCGACCTCTCTGACGGCCGCTCAAGTCGCGGGACTTCCGGCGTTGGGGTATTCGGCATCGAATTCGCTGGCGGCGACCATCTCGGACGATACGACCTATTCGATCATGGCGCTGTACGAGTTCGATCCGCTCAAATTCTTTGCCGGCTACATGCACATCAAGTACGCCGATCCGACGAATCCATTGAGCCCCGGATTCAGCGACATCGGCGGTTACACTCTCGCTTTCGTCACCACCAATGCCTATGAGAATTCGAAGAACGTTCAGGTGTATTGGACCGGCGCGCGTTACACCGTCCTGCCGGGTCTCGACCTGGCCGTGGCCTACTACGGCTATCAGCAGAACGCCTACGGCACCGGCAAGCAGGCGGGCTGCTCGACGGCCGCGCACAGCTCCTGCAGCGGCAAATTCGAGGCATTTTCCTTCGACGCCGACTACCACTTCAACAAGCATTTCGATGCGTACGCGGGCGGGATGTACAGCGGCGTGCATGATGGGGCCGCCAGCGGCTACCTCCACTCGACCAACATCAATCCCACCATCGGCATCCGCTACAAATTCTGATGCAGCCAGCCTCGCCACGCGGTCTCCCGAGCGATCGGGTGGCGAGCTTTTCTACCGGCGCGTCGATTGGCCAAGCCTGGAGACTCCCATGTCGAAAATTCTCGTGCTCTACTACTCAGAATTTGGCTACGTAACCGTCGTGGCGCACGCCATCGCCGATGGTGCCCGTTCGGCCGGCGCCGTGGTCGACATCAAACGGGTGCCGGAAGCCGCGCCCGATGCCCGCCGCGGCGCGCATTTCAATCCGGTGCACGACGATCCGGTCGCGGCAGTCGAAGATCTCACGAATTACGACGCGATCATCGTGGGCAGCCCCACGCGCTTCGGCCGCCTGTCCTCGCGGGTGGCGGGATTCCTAGAGCAGGCGGGCGATTTGGCGAGGCGGGGAGCGTTGAACGGCAAGATCGGCGGCGCATTCGTTTCGCCCACCAGCCGCAACGGCGGCCAGGAGGCCGCCTGGATGTCGATCGTCAATAATTTATTGCAGTTCGGCATGATCGTGGCAGGGCCTCCCTATAATCCGACCACCCTCGCCGACGAAAGCGGCGAACGGCATCCCAGCGCGCTCGACCTGGAAGGCGCCCGGAGCCAAGGCCGACTGATTGCGCAGACGGCGGTCCGATTGTCGGGCCCGGGGCAATCCGGCGGGGCGGATCACTTATCGATCCCACGGCCGGCGGCGGTGCAAATCGAGATCCGCTGAGGGTCATCGGCCCCCGAACGTGACGTGAACACGATTCGCGGGAGGTAGCAGCAAAGCCGAGACGCGCCACTCTCGTAGGAGGCCGCCCGACTCCGTTCACGGAGTACGCCGATGGTGCTGCGCGGAGACTCCGGTAGCATTCCGCCCATGCTTCAAAACTTGCCCGATAGTCTGGGTCACGCGCTCATCAATCAGCGCGCCGGGATGGAGCAGGTCCTTTATAACCTCCTCCATCGCGAACGCAGTTGCGCGCGCCTCGCCGTTTCAAGCCCTACTTTCCAGTTCAACGGGGCGCTGCCCACCCGCTACACGGCCGATGGCTTGGGCGTGTCGCCCCCGCTCGAATGGGACGCGGTGCCCGCGGGCGCCGGATCGATCGCGATTTTGGTGGAGGACGCCGACTCCCCCACACCGCATCCGTTGGTGCATGCGATCGTCGTCGATATCGATCCCGCGATCAGCAGCCTCGAGGAAGGCGCGCTCGCGAGCCACCAGCACGACGGGTCCGGTCTCGAGACGGGCCCGAATTCCTATCTGCAGCGTGCGTGGTTGCCACCCGACCCGCCGCCCGGACATGGCGAGCATCGCTATGTGTTCCAGGTCTTTGCGCTGATGCCGGGACCGAACTTCTCGAGTCCTCCGGGACGCCGCCAATTCATCGAGGTAATCTTGAATCGAGCGGTGGCGGTCGGCTGCCTGATCGGCACCTATGAGCGCGGCCAGCGTATCGGTGCGGCCGGCGAGGAGCGTGCGACCGCCGACGATGCGCCGCTGTCGGACTTGAGCGCCGTATGAATTGAGTGCCGTTGCTGCCACGGCGAATTCTCCTGCGGTTGCAAGACACCGGGAGTCAAGCGCTTGGTCGGCCGGTCACGCGCGTGCGTCGGCCGGTGTGGATTTTCGCGCCTGCAAGCGCGCTGCGGCGGTTAATCGAGCGGCCGTGCCGGTGGCTTTGCTCACGTCAACTTCGGGAGCGTCGGTCAACGCCAGGACTTCGGCGTAGCGGCGCCAATTCGACGGGTTGGCCGCCTTGAGGGATATCCGCTCTGCAGCGAGAGCCCGCGCCACGGGGCCGAGCTTTCCCCGGATCGCCGCGGCGAGAATCGTTCGATCGAGTACATCGCGTTGCGCGAGCGAACCCCCCAATTCGCCCGCTTGCCGGCGGACGTCGTAGAGCGCTTCCACACACTGCGCATACCTACCCTGCCCAAAATCCAGTATTGCCTGACATATGGGGCGACCCACGCGTCGTGCGATCTTGAAGGCATTGGTGCCGTCGTCAGTCCCCGAGAGGTAGCGGTCGATTCGGGCGACCACCTCGGCTGCCCCGGTCAGATCACCAGCCGCGACGTGCGCCATGGAGGCGTGCATGTCGTTGAAAAGATAATACGGCCGCTCAGGCAATATTTTTCTCCATTCCGCCGCGAGGGGCCCCGCACGACCCGAGACGTCGAGCCCCTCGATATGCATGCGCCAGAGCATCGAGCTTGCATCGAGCAGGACGAGCGCGACTTTGATCGAGGTGTCGTTGAAGAGGGACGCATCGTAGATGCGCAGCGCCGCTTCCGGATCGCCGCTGTCCAGGTGAAACAGCGACGTGTGCCACCAGTTGTGCGTGGAGAACAGGTTATTCTCCGCCCAATCCCGTACGCGCTCCGTCATGAAGCGGATGCCCTCGCCGACATCGCCCCGCATCTCCATCGTGTGTGCGACGGCGTGTACCGCCCAGGCGTCGGCCCTGTTGAATTCGAGCGCCTGCCTGCCGACCGCCTCTGCCTGGTCGTAATGCCCGTTTTCCTCCAGTCCGAATGCATAGGCGCCAAGAACGATTCCATAGTGCGGATCGGCGCCGGACCAGAAGGGAAGCTGACGTGCCACCCGGTCGCGAAGATTTCGCGTGGCACCGGCGAAGAAATCCATTTCGTGCCCCACGCGCAGCGCCAAAATCTCCCGCGGTTCCTCGAAGCCGAGCCGGTCCAATGTATCGCAGGCGCCTTTGAGATCCCCTGCAATCCAGCGATCGATGGCGCGAGCGTGTGCCTGCTCGACGAGCGTGAGACGGTCAATCTTCACTGCCGCGCGAAGCGCGTTCATCGTATCGACGGCGATCCCGCGAAACTGCGGCTCGGTCATGTACATGTTCAGGTAGGCCTTGGCGAAATAGGGCATCCCGAAGCCGGGGTTCGAAGCGATCGCAGCCTCCAGCGTCTCGAAAATCGCCGCGTGAAACCAGCTCATTTCACGCACGATCTTGTCCCACAGATCGATGCCCGCGGCGTTGGCGCTCGGATAACTAATGCCTTGTGCGTCGCGCGGTGCCATAGGGGCGGTGTCGACGATTGTACGTCATCGAGATTTGGGGGAAGCGCGCGCATCCAATTGCAGGAACGCCCGAATTCGCGCGAAACAACGTGCCGGGCGCTATATAAGGAGAGACGACCACGGTGGGTACCCGGACCCCGAAACGATCAACCATGTATTTGCTGCATTACCAGCCTCGGGGGAATACGGATATAGTGCCGAATTGGCATTTCAATCAATTACTTGAATCACCCTCGAGGCCCTCCTCCCGACGCAGATCACGGCGCTGTTCCGGCAAACCAAACCCCGCTCGATCACTTCGCGAGCACGTAAATGTGCCTACCTTGCACGCAATCATACTGATCGACAGGCACCGGCGAGTCTCGCAGGCTTTTCGTGGCGAGTTTCATCCAGTCCGGGGAGAGCGGCGTGAATCGTAGCAAAGGGGGGGTCTGGGACGCAGCCGTTCTCGCGGCGGTACCCGATGCGACCTTGATTGTCGATTGCGGTGCCCGAATCGTCTTCGCCAGCGGCCAGGTGGCAGAGGTCTTCCACTACGCGCCGGCGGACCTCGCCGGGCTCTCGATCGATATTTTGCTTCCGAAGCGCAGCCGGGCGGCTCATGTTGGCCACTTTATGAAATTCCTCACCGCGCCGAGCGCGCGGCGCATGGCGTCCGGATTGATCCTATTTGGCCGCCGCAAAGATGGCTCCGAGTTCCCGGCCGACGTTGCGCTGAGCCCGGTCACCATTGACGGTGAGCTGTACGTCATTTGCAGCGTCCGTGACATCACCGAGCGGCACGCCGCCGCAGAGATCCTGAGGCAGTCGGTGAGCGAGTGGGAGATGCGTTCGCGCGCGGCCCTGGAGACACTGCAGCTGTTCGTCGAGTACGCACCGTCCGCCGTCGCGATGCTCGACCGCGAATTGCGCTACGTGGTCGTCAGCCGCCGCTGGCTCGAAGACTACGGACTCGCCGGACGCGAGCTCATCGGGCGCCATCACTACGAGGTGTTCCCGGAGCTTCCCGAGCGCTGGCGCGAAATACACAGGCGAGGCCTGGCCGGTGAGCCGGCGCAAGCCGCCGAGGATAGCTTCGTGCGCCAGGACGGCACCACCGAGTGGGTGCACTGGGACGTACGTCCCTGGCGGACCGCCGACGGCGGTATCGGCGGGATCATGTTGTTCACCGAGGTGATCACGCGGCGGGTCACGGCTGAGCAAGCCTTGCGCCGCAGCCATGAGGAGCTCGAGGAGCGGATCGGCCTGCGCACCATCGAGCTGGAGCAGGCGCGCACGGCCGCCGTGCGCGCGAATCTGCTCAAGTCTCGATTCCTGTCAGCCGCAAGCCACGATCTGCGCCAACCTCTGCAGGTGGCCACGCTCAGTATCGCCAATGTGCTGTCGCAGCTCACGCAACCGGAACAGCGGGCGGCCTGCGAGGAAACGCGCCGGTCGCTCGGGCTCATGGCCGAGATTCTCAACGCGCTGCTGGATATTTCGCGGCTGGAGAGCGGCGCCGTTGAGCCGAATGTTTGCGACTTCGAGCTCGGCCCCTTGCTCCAGCGCATCGCCAGCCACTATCGGTTCCAGGCCTCCGCCAAGGGCCTGCGCTTCGTCGTCGAGGCCGGCGAGCACGTGGTGCATAGTGATCCCGCGCTGCTCGAGCGGATCATCGACAATCTCGTCAGCAATGCGATTCGCTACACCACGGAAGGCGAAGTGCGCGTCCGCGGCGCGGCGGACGCCGATCAGCTCCGGATCTCGGTGGCCGATACGGGCAGCGGAATCGCCGACGACCAGCAAGGCACGATCTTCGAAGAATACGTACAGCTCGATAATCCAGCGCGCGACCGCGACAAGGGCTTGGGGCTCGGGCTGTCGATCGTCAAGCATATTGCCGGCATCCTCGGCTTGCGGATCGAGCTCGTGTCGCGGCTGGGACAAGGATCGGAGTTCGCCGTGCGGGTTCCGCTGGGGGCGCCAAGCAATGTCGCGACGACCCCGCGCCCGCAGGAGCCCATGCCCCGCCCTGGCCCGCAGCTCACGGCCGGGCGGCCGATGGTACTGCTGATCGAGGACAACCGCACCGTCGCAGCGTCTTTGCAGGTATTCCTCGAGCTGCGCGGCTTTCAGAGCTGTCTGGCGGAACACTGCGAGGGCGCGCTGGAGCTCGTCGATGGGGGGCTGCGGCCGGATCTGATCATCAGTGACTATCGCCTGCCGACGCACGACGGCGTGTGGTTGCTGCGGCAGTTGCGCGCGAAACTCGGCGCGGTACCCGCGATCCTCATGACGGGAGAAACAGCCGTCCGGACCGAGCCCGGGGAAGAGCGCACCTACACCTTGCTGCACAAGCCGGTGGATGCCAAGCTCCTCTCAGGCGTATTAAGCACGCTGCTCGTGAATTCGCAGACGACACCATCGCGGCAATTCGATGCCGGCTAGTTTGGGGCTGTCGAGCGGCCGATCCGGGCGCTCCGTTGGTGCGCCAATCGGTCAATCGCCGCAGACCACGTCACGCGGCGATATGCTTCTGCATGAACACACTCAGTGGGTCGTTCGTGTAGTCGCCAAATGGTCCCCGGCGCTCATAGCCGGCTGCGGCGTATAGAGCCAGCGCCTCGGGCTGGTACGGCCCTGTTTCGAGCCTAAGCCATTTACAGCCGGCATCGATGGCTTGCGACTCGAGCAGCGCCAGAAGGCGTTTGGCGACGCCTTGCCCTCGGGCGCGAGGATTGACGTACATGCGCTTGAGTTCCCCAAACTCAGGATGGAGAACGACCGCACCACAGCCGATCGCGTGGCCCGTCGCATTCCGTGCAACTGCGAACACGACATTCGGTTGCTTCAGTGACGCCAAATCCAGGTAGTGCCTGCTCTCCGGCGGGTACAGGGCGTCGTGGTAGGCGTCCAGCTCGGCAATGAGGGCTATCACTTCCGGCTGATCAGGAGATTCGAGGGCAATGGTCATGAAGCTGACACTCCAGATAGAATCCTACGGCCACGATGAGGTGCTCGTACAATACCGCCATGAGTTACGGCAGATGCCGCCTCGATGCGGCGGGCAAGGTTCTCTTCGGCTATCTGCTCGCGTGCGCATCGCTGGTCGGGGCCCTGGCCGCCCACGCCGCCGCGGCGGAGTCGATCCCGGCGGCTGCCGCTTCCGGCCACGCTTCCAGCCCGTCCGGGGAGGCGAACCGATTCGCCGTCAACCCCAATCTCAACGATGAGGTCGTGGGTGAGGTGCAGATTACGCAGGCCACCGAGCAAGACACCCTGCCCGACATCGCTCGTCGCTTCAGTGTCGGCTACAACGAAATCCACCGCGCCAATCCGGGCGTGGACATGTGGGTACCGGGAGCCGGACGCCGGGTGGTAATCCCCACACAATTCATATTGCCGGACGCGCCGCACGTCGGGATCGTCGTGAACATCGCGCAGATGCGGCTCTACTATTTTCCACCGCGGACCCAGGGTGGAAAACAGATCGTCTACACCTACCCCATCGGCATCGGCCGGGTGAACTGGAAGACACCGTCCGGCGTCACGACCGTCGTGCGCAAGGTGGTGAACCCGGTGTGGCGCCCCCCGGCGGACATCCGCGAGGAGCACCGCGCCGACGGGGATCCGCTGCCGGCCGTCATTCGTCCGGGTCCCGACGACCCCATGGGAACCCGGGCGCTGTACCTGGGCTGGCCCGAGTACGCCATCCATGGCACCAACAAGCCCGTGGGAGTGGGCATGCGCGTGAGTCATGGGTGCATGCATCTCTATCCCGAAGACATTCTGCAGCTCTATAACATGGTTCCCCTCGGCACTCCGGTGCGCGTGGTGAATCAGCCGTTCGTGTTCGGCTGGCACCGCGGCGATCTGTACATGCAGGCGTTCGGACCCCTCGAGGGCGATCAGCGCGATTGGCAAAACGCCACCCGTACCCTTCTCGCACAGGCCATGGGCCCAGACATCCCGACGGAACTGCAGGCGCGTAACGAGCAGGTGCACTGGGACCGCGTCCTGCAGCTGGCCGGCGATCCTCAGGGCATACCGGTGGCGATCACCGATGCCGACGCCAGCCTCGAACAGGTCCTGGCGAATGCCCGGGAGGTGCAGAATCGTGGCCTGTAATGCAACTGTTCATGGCGAATTGGCAGTGATCGAACGGTTCGTGGGCCGCAGGAACGCTCACTTTTTCGGCCAGTCGAACTTATAGCTGACCTCGGCGAGGAATGAGCGTCCCACCGGGTTGAACCAGGTGTGGTTGTAGAAGGGATAGTTGATCCAGGTCGAATCGATTTGCGGCGGTGTGTCGAACACGTTATTGCACACCAGTGAGAGTGCAGCCCGTTGCCCGAGGCGATAGGCGAGCGAGGCGTTGTAGACATAGGTCGGCGGCAAACGCTCGGTACCGGCATAGTTGGGCAGGCCGCCGATCTTCTGGCCGTAGAACGTCGTCGTCACCGGTCCG
>Ga0182012_10000038_pt1 | contig 135626 bp, 120 predicted proteins | sample 612S2SmetaG_FD_120486 | JGI IMG/M metagenome (GOLD analysis project Ga0182012, IMG submission 120486) | Permafrost microbial communities from Stordalen Mire, Sweden - 612S2S metaG | ecosystem: Environmental > Terrestrial > Soil > Wetlands > Permafrost | place: Sweden: Stordalen | collected... | reverse complement strand
TTGGGAAGCTAGGGTATTACCATTATACGACGCCCGCGACCCCCTGATATTAGTCGGGTTGAGCTGGGTCGGCAAACGGCGCGGGCCGATGCCACTTTTGTGAGGCCCGTGTAACAATGCATGCGGCGCCGGGGCTAGACTGTCGCCAACTCAGCAACCGGAGGGCCCCGACGCTTGAGCTTCAACAATGTCGATGCCGGCAAGAACGTGCCGGACGAATTCAACGTGATCATCGAAATACCCATGAATGCCGACCCCATCAAATACGAGGTGGACAAGGATTCCGGGGCGCTGTTCGTCGATCGCTTCATGATGACTGCGATGCATTATCCGGCGAATTACGGCTACGTGCCGCGCACCATCGCCGCGGACAACGACCCCGTTGACGTGCTGGTGCATACGCCCTTCCCGCTGCTGCCCGGGGTGGTGGTGCGCTGCCGGGCGCTCGGCGTGCTGCGCATGGACGATGAGGCCGGCGGCGACGCCAAGCTGCTCGCGGTGCCCACGGACGACATCTGTCCGCTGTTTGTGCACTGGAAGACCATCGACGATGTTCCCGAGATTCGCCTGAAACAGATCCAGCATTTCTTCGAGCATTACAAGGATCTCGAGTCCGGCAAATGGGTCAAGGTGATCGGTTGGGCCGGCAAGCAGCCGGCGCATGAGGAAATTCTGGAAGGCATCAAACGCCATGAGAGAGCCAAGGCCGGCTCGATCCAGGAGCCTCTCTGACGCCGATGGAAGTGGCGTCAGCCGACGCCGGCCGCGGCGGCATCTGGATTGCCCTCGCGGGAATCGCGCTGCTGTTTGCGGCGACCGGCATCGCCTACCGCCCGCCCGCCCCGGCGCAGCAGGCCACAGCTGACCGATTTTCCGCCGGGCGCGCCAGAGACAACTTCGTGCGCCTTCCCGGCGCCAACCAACCCCATCCCACTGGAAGCGCCGCCAACGAGTTGCTGCGGGCAGGCATCGTCGCGCGGCTCACCGCGCTCGGCTACTCGCCCGAACTGCAGTCCGGATTCGTGTGCAACGACGGCGGTGAATGCGCAACGGTCACCAACGTCGTCGCACGGCTCGAGGGATTCGCGCCCGACGCAGCCCGCACTCCGGCGGTGCTGCTTGCGGCACACTATGATTCCGTGCCGGCCGGTCCCGGGGCCTCGGATGACGGCGTTGGCGCCGCCGCGGTGCTCGAAATCGCCGCCGTTCTCAAGCACTCCCCCGCTTTGCGCGGCCCCGTCATCCTGCTGATCGACGACGGCGAGGAAGGCGGACTGCTGGGTGCCTCGCTGTTCGTGCGGGAACATCGGTGGGCGAAGGGGATCGGCGCGGCGGTCAATCTGGACGCGCGCGGCACCAGCGGCCCGGCCCTGATGTTCGAGACCGGCGGCGCCAACGCCTGGTCGATCGACCTGTATGCGCGCGCGGTGGCGCGACCCGTCACAAACTCCATTTTTTACCTGGTCTACAAGCTGTTGCCGAACGACACAGATTTCACCGTGTTCAAGGCGGCCGGCTGGCAGGGCTTCAATTTTGCCTTCATCGGCATGGTCAGCCGGTATCACACCCCCTTGGACACCTGGGCCAACGCCGACCCGGCCAGCCTGCAGGACATGGGCGAACACGCCCTCTCCTGCCTGCAGGCGCTCGCCGGCGCCGATGCATTGAATGCGCCGGCCGGCGACGCCGTGTACTTCGATGTGTTCGGACGGTCGCTGTTGCGCTGGCCGGCGGCGCTCAGCCTGCCCGCGGCGCTCGGCGTGTTCGTACTGCTGCTCGGCGAATGCGCCATCGCCCTGCGCAGCCGCCTCACCGGCCTGGGGCAGATCCTCTGGGGACTGGCGGCGGCGCTGCTCGGGGTCGCGCTCGGCCTGGCATTGGCCGTCGGCCTGCAATGCGCCTTGAGTCTGCTGGGCAGGGTTCCGTCGGGCCTCGGCTCCGCCTGGATCGCGTACCCGGTGCCCCTGACCACCGCATTCGCGGCCATCGCCTTTCTCGCCGTGGGTTCAGTGAGCCTGTTCTTCGCGCCGCGCGCAGGCTTCTGGGGTCTCTGGTTCGCGGTCAGCCTACTCGGCGCGGCGCTCGCCGCGGCGCTCGCCTGGCTGGTGCCGGCCGCCTGTTTCGTGTTCCTGGTTCCGGCCCTCGGCGCGGCGCTGGGCTTTCTGCCCGCGGTGGGTCGCGCGGACGCGCGCCGGGCGCCCTGGCAATGCCAGCTCGCCGCCCTGCTGCCCGCGCTGCTGCTGTTCGCCATGGTGCTGCCCATGCTGTGGTTTCTGCCTGATGCCCTCGGCAGTCTCGCCTGGCCGATCATCACCCTGGTGCTGGGCTTCGGCGCCATCACGCTGCTGCCGCTGCTCGCCGCCGCCGCCCGGCGGCAGCGGCAAACCTTGAGCGTGCTGGCATTGCTGATCGCGCTCGCCGGCGCACTCGGCGGCGCGGCACTGCCGGCCTTCAGCGTCGACTGGCCGCAGGCCATCGACCTCGAGTATTGGCGCGACGCGACGTTGAATACCTCGCAGTGGCGGGCGCGCACCGGCCGCCCGCTGCCCGCGGCGCTCGCCGCCGCGGGGCATTTCGACACCGCCGCGCGCTCGCGCTTTCCCGGGAGCCTGTCGCGCGCTTTCTTCGCTGCGGCCCCGGCGCTCATCCTGGCGCCGCCCGAACTCGATCAGCTCGGCGCATCCCCGGTAGGCTCCCTGATCAGCTACCGCGTGCGGCTGCGTTCACCGCGCGGCGCGCCGTTGACCTCGGTGATTTTTCCTCCGGCGCTGCAGGTCGACCGCGTCGAGCTGCTTGCGGATCCGGCGGCGGCCGCACACAACGTGCGGCTGGAGCGGATGCACAGCGGCGCCCGTGCGCTGCGCATCCTCACCATGCCGCCGGCGGGCGTCGAGTTCACCTTCCTCGCACCGGCCGCTGTCGAACTGCAGGTGTTCGACCTGAGCTACGGACTGCCGCCGGCCGGCCAGGTCCTGCAATCCGCCCGGCCGCCCACGGCCACCGCGTTTCAGGAGGGCGACCTGACCGTCGCCTATCGGCGCGTCAGACTGGCGGCTCCCTAGGCCACGCCGAATGCTCAGCCGACTCGCGAATGCACGGCGCGCAGCGCGACGAGCCGCGGGTTGCCGACCGCCGACACCGCCCGCGCGATGGCTGCCTCGCGGCACTCCAGCGTGCGCTGCCGCGTGTGCAGATCGCCGTTGAATTCGACGCGACACACGCGATCGGCGGCCCTGACCAGCCGGCCATACAGGGTATGCACGCCGGCATCGGTGCCGAGATTCAAATCCCCGTATTTGACGATGACGCTCGGCACCTCATCCACGGTGGCGGCACCGGCGGCCGACAGCGCCGAACAGGCGGTGAGCAGGCTGACGGCGATGATGCGGCGCGGCGCAAGGCTGAAAAAATAGCTCATGGTGGATCTCCTTCAAGGGGTGAGTGATGACGCGCTCATGAGACACCCGCCAGCCCGGCGCGGTCAGCTGCGCGCCCTCGAACTCGTCCCCGGCGGCGACGAATTCGTCCCCGGATCGGCGTCCGGCCGCCTGGCACGGCGCCAACTGCGCTAGTCTTGACGCCATGAACGACCCGGCCAGTGCGGCTCCAAGACCACCGCTTGCCGCGGCCTGGCAGGCGCCGCGGTTCATCGGCATGGTGTGCCTGTTCTGGGTCTTCGTGACCCTGTCGAACCTGCTGTATGCCTACAGCATGCGCATGGGTCTCGGCAGCCTGACCAAGGAGCCGCTGTTCGTCACCTGGAATGTGCGCGTCCTGCAGCACCTGCTGCTCTTGCCGGTATTCGCAGGCGCAGTGTGGGCGTCGCTGCGCATTCGCTGGCGCCCGCGCTGGATCGCGATTCCGCTGCAATTGCTGCTGGGCGCGGGGTTTGCCGCGCTCGCCTATCCGGCGCTGATTGCCGGCATGGCCCTGCTCGGTGATCCGCAATTCACCGAACATATGGCGAAGCACGACTTTGCCGCCGGCCTGTTCGATCCCGCCGTCCTGTTGCTATGGGTCGCCAGCTTCGTCAGCTTCATTCCGGCCTACGGCTTCGGTGTCGCTCTGATCACCGGCTTCGCGCTGTACAGCCGCTTCCGCGATGCCGAGCTGCAGGTCGCCGCACTCGAGCGCGAATGGAGCGCAGCGCGCCTCGCGGCGCTGCGCATGCAGCTCTCGCCGCACTCCCTGTTCAATCTGCTGCACACCATTCGCGGACTGATCGAGTGGGATCCGCAGGGCGCGCAGTCCATGGTGGTGCAGCTCGCCGATCTGCTGCGGCGGCTGCTGCGCGCCGGCGAGCGCGATTTCGTCCCGCTCGCCGACGAGCTGCACGTCGTCTCGCTGTATCTGCAGCTGCAGCAGAAGCGCTTCGCGGACCGCCTGTCGCTGCAGCTGCCCGACCCCGCGGCGCTGCCCGCCGTGTGGGTGCCCAGCCTGATCCTGCAACCGCTGGTGGAAAACGCGGTGCTGCATGGGTTGGCCGGGCATCAAGGCGCGGTGCGCATCCGCATCGAGGCGCATGCATCAGCCGGATCGCTGCTGCTCGAGGTCATCAACACCACCGCACCGGACAAGGCGCCCGGCGAGCGCGGCATCGGCCTCGAGAACGTGCGCGAACGCCTCGCGGTTCAATTCGGCAGTGGCGCGCGCATGACCGCCGGCGCGGATGCCGGCGAGTGGCGCGTGCGGATCACCCTGCCCGCGATTGGCGGGCTGGCGCAGCAGGGCGTCGGCGCGGCGGCGGCATGATGGACGTGGTCATCGTCGACGATGAGCCGGCGGGGCGGCGCACCCTGCGCGAATTGTGCGCGGCGGAATCGGATCTGCGGGTGGTTGGCGAATACGGCGACGGCGGGTCGGCCCTCGCCGCGCTGCGCGCGCACCCGCCGCAGCTGCTGTTCCTCGACATCCAGATGGGTGCGATCAGCGGCATCGAGCTGGCGCGCGAACTCGGCGCCGCCTCACCGCCCTCGATCGTGTTCGTCACCGCCTATGACGCCTATGCGCTCGAAGCCTTCGAGGTGTGCGCCGTCGATTATCTGCTGAAGCCCTTCGATCAGGAGCGCTTCCAGAGGACTTTGGCCCGCGTGCGGCCGCGGCATGCAGCGCCGGGAGCCGCCGAACGCCAGATCGCCCTCGACGCCCTGCTCGCCCAGCTCGAGCGCGGTGCGCACGAGCAGCCTCCCCGGCTGCTGGCCGAATCCGGCGGCCGCCTGCACGTGCTCGATGCGGCCCGGGTGGAGGCGATCGAAGCCGACCGCAATTACGTCGCCATCCGGGTGGGGCGCGAGCGCTACCACACGCGCAGCACCTTGAGCCAGGCCGAATACGCGCTGCGCTCACAGCCGCTGCTGCGCATCAGCCGCTCCTGCCTGGTGAACATGAACCACGTGCGCGAGGTCAGCCGCACGCCGCGCGGCGACTATATTCTGGTGCTGACCGGCGGGGCCACCGTCACCAGCAGCGAGGGATTTCGCGGCAAGGTCAAGGAGCGCCTCGGCACGCTGCGGATCGCCGGCTCATAGCAACTCCTCCGGGGCGAACGGCGCGAGCAGCATCAGTGCAAGGCGCTGCATGAGCGTGGTCTCCGGATCGGTGTGCCAGCTGCGCTCGGCGCCGGGCTCACCGCTGTACCACACGATGCGATTGCTGTGGTCCTCCAGGGCCAGCCGGTAGCTGCCGTCGGCGCTGATGTCATCGAGCAGGCTGGTCACCTGGTGGGCGATGTCGGCGCTGCGGATCACCAGGCCGAGTTCGCTGTTGGTGCGCGCCGAGCGTGCATCCATGTTCATGGATCCGATGAACACCGTCTTCTGGTCGATCACCAGCGCTTTGGCGTGCAGGCTGGCGGTCGAGGAGCGAAACGGGTGGAAGCGCGCGCGGCGCATGCCGAGCTTGGGCCGCACCTCGGACAATTCCACGCCTAGCTTGAGCAGCGGCAGCCGGTAGCGCCGGTAGCCGGTGTCCACCAGCGGCGAGTCGGTCGACGCCAGGGAATTGGTGAGTATGCGGATATGCACACCGCGGCCGACCAGTTCCCGTATCAGCGCCATGCCGTCCTTGCCCGGTACGAAATACGGCGAGATCACGATCACCTCCTCGGTGGCCGAGCGCATCAGGGTGGCGATGTCATCGGCGACGCTCACCGTCTGGTCCGGCTGCGTCTCGCTGGCGATTTTAGCGGGCCGGTCCGCGAGCACCGTCGCGGGCACCCAGGCGAGATCCAGATGCCCGGCGTCCAGCTCGCGCGCCAGGAATTGCGCTTGCGTCGGAAAATCGCTCTCATCCACCGGCAGCGGCACCTCGGAATCCACCGACTCGGCCAGCGTCGACAGCGGATAGGCATAGCGGCTGTTCCAGAAGGCATCGAAGGAGGCCGACAGCTGCGGCACGATGCTGCCCGCGACCACCACGTCGAGATCGATGAAATTGGCCGTCTTGTCGCGGGTGAAATACTGATCGCCGATATTGCGGCCGCCGGTGATTGCGAGCGCATTGTCCGCCACGGTCAGCTTGTTGTGCATGCGGTGGTTGATGCGCGGGATGTCCGATGCCGATTCGAGGAAGCGCGTCCACATCCGGAAGCGGCCTCCGGGAAACGGGTTGAAAACCCGCACCTGGATGTTGGCGCGTTCGCCGAGGTTCATGAAGCGGCGGTCCTCCCCCGCCGTGTTCAGATCATCGACCAGCAGCCGCACGCGCACGCCGCGCGCCGCGGCCAGACGCACGTGATACAGCAGTGCGCGCGCCGATTCGTCGTGCTCGATGATGTAGTACTGGACGTCGAGGGTGCGCTGCGCGTGGTCGGCGAGCGCGATCAGGCTGGCGAGGGCCTCATCCCCCGAGGACAGTAGCCGCACGCCCGACAGATTACGCCCGGCGCCGCTCGCTGTGACGATGCGTCCAAGGGCGGTGCTGCCGGGATCGGGCAGCGCCACCGTGCGGATCTTCTCCGTCTGACGCGGCAGGCTTGCGCAGGCGGACAGGGCGAGACACGCCAGTATCATCGCGCGCCGCGATCCGCTCGATTGCAACATTGCGGCATCATATCAGGCACACTGCGCGGCCATGGAGATACCCCACCGCATCCGCAGCTACGTTCTGCGCGCCGGCCGGATCACGGCCGCGCAGGAACGCGCGCTCGGGCAGCTGTGGCCTTCCTATGGATTGGATGCCACCGCGGCGCTCGATCTCGATGCGGTCTTCGCACGCCGCGCGCCGCGCTGTCTGGAGATCGGTTTCGGCGCGGGCGAGGTGATCGGCGCGCTCGCCGAGCGCAATCCGCACATCGACTATCTCGGCATCGAGGTGCACCGCTCCGGCGTCGGCCGCCTGCTCCTGCACGCCGAGCGTGCCGGGCTCGCCAACCTGCGCGTGATCTGCCGCGACGCGGTCGAGGTGCTGCGCGACGCACTAACGGATGCCAGCCTCGATGAGGTGCTGGTGTTCTTTCCGGATCCCTGGCACAAGAAGCGCCACCACAAGCGCCGCCTGATCGAGCCCGTGTTCATCGCACAGCTGGCGCGCAAATTGCGCCCGGACGGCGTGCTGCGGCTCGCCACCGACTGGCAGGACTACGCCGCACAGATGCTCGCCGTGTGCAACGTCGAGCCGTTGCTTGAGTCTCTGAGCGTCGATCGCACATTCGTCGCGCGGCCGCCGTTTCGGCCGCCCACCCGCTTCGAACGGCGCGGCGAGCGCCTCGGGCACGGCGTCTGGGACCTCGCCTATCGCAGGCCCGGCGCTGAACCAGGGCGCGACGCAGGGCCAGGGCGCGACGGCTAGAAAAAGCTGCCGCGGATGCCCTCGACGATGAACTGCACCGCGAGCGCCGCCAGCACCACGCCGGAGAGCCGATTGATCACGTTCGCGCCGGTGACGCCGAGCACCGTGATCAGGCGCGGTGTGGCGAGCATGATTGCCCAGCAGGTGATCAGCACCAGGGCCACCACCACCAGAAAACCTGCGAACAGCAGCGGCTTGCCCGATACCTCGGCGACGGTGAGCAATATCGTTGCGAGCGCCCCGGGGCCCGCGATGAAAGGAAAGGCGAGCGGGAACACCGAGATGTCGTCGCGCTTGCGGCACTCCTCCTCTTCGGGGGTGGTGGTGCGGGTGCCGGAGGGCCGGGCGAACACCATTTCCAGCGCGATCAGGAACAGCAACACGCCGCCGGCGATACGGAATGAACTCAGCGAGATGCCCATGAGTTCGAGGAATCGCGCGCCCACCAACGCGAACAGCACGCAGATCCCGAGGGAGATCGCGGCCGCCTTGCCGGCCATTTTCCGTTTGTAGCCGGTGCTCGCGCCCTGGGTCAGTCCGGCGAACACCGGGATCAGCGACACCGGTTCCACCACCACAAAAAAAACCACAAAGAATTTAACGAGTTGCTCGATCACGATGCTTGCTGCTGCGCGCAAAAACTACTTATTGCGCGAACCATCCATTGAGAGTTGAATGCTGTGGAGCATAGCAGACGGAGATTGCCATGAACGTTGTCAAGCCGATCGTGGGTCAGTGGTACCGGGGCGGCGGCAAAGAGGTCTTCGAGGTGGTCGCCATTGACGACGCGGACGAGACCGTCGAGGTCCAGTATTTCGACGGCACGGTGACGGAAATCGATTTCGACTCCTGGAATGAACAGGTGCGCGACGAACTGCTCGATGCGGTGGAGGCGCCGGAGGATTGGTCCGGCTCGGTGGACGCGGGGGCCGAGGATACGGGCCGCGAATTCGAGGAAGGCGCTCTGGCGTCCTGGACCAACTCCCACGAACAGTCCCTGCGCCGCAGCTGACCCGGACCTCAAGCCACCAGCCCGAAATCCGCGCGCCGCGACAACACCCACAGCAGCACCAGCGCCGGGATGCTGAGCGAGGCCGTATATAAATAGAACGGCGCATAACCGACGGCGTGCACCACGAAGCCCGAGGTGCCCATGAGCAGCTTCGGCGGCAGCGCATACAGCGAGGACAGCACCGCATATTGCGTCGCCGTGTACGAGGCGCTGGTCAGCGAGGACATGAAGGCGATCAGCGCCGTCCCATGGGCGCCCTGCGCGAAATTATCCAGACTGATGATCGTCGCCAGTCCGGCCACGCCGGCCTCGCGATGCGTGGCGAGCGCGGCGTAGGCGAGATTCGACACGATCACGAGCATGCTGCCGAGCACCAGCGAGCGGGTGCGGCCCCAGCGCGCCACCGCCAGGCCGCCCGCCAGGATGCCGGCGAAGGTCCACAGCGTGCCGTAGACCTTGGCCACGGCGGCCACCTGCTTGAGCGTGAAGCCGAGATCGAGATAGAACGGGTTCGCCATTACGCCCATGGTGAAATCCGTCAGGCGATAGGTGCTGATGAAGGCGAACAGCAGCAGCCCGAGTCGGGCGCCGTAGCGCGCGAAGAAATCCAGCACCGGGCAGATCACGGCCCCGATCACCCACGCACTTGCATTTCGCAGCCCGCCGGGCCAATGCGCGTGCCGCTCGAGCCAGTCCACCACCCGCTGCTCGGTCAGCACCGAGATTTGCGGCACGCGGCGGGCAGGCTCGGCCACCAGCAGCGTGGTCAAGACCCCGATCCCCACCAGCATCGCCATGAGCGCATACGCGCTTTGCCAGCCGAGATCGGCCGCGGTCCACAGCGCCCCGGCCGAGCCGACGATCAGCGCCAGCCGGTAGCCGAGCTGATAGGCGCCCGCCATGGCCCCCTGTTCCAGCGCGGGCGCGGACTCGATGCGCCAGGCGTCCACGGCGATATCCTGGGTGGCGGCGGCGAATGCCAGCCATAGCGCCAGCCAGGCCACCCGCCCGACGTGCGCGCCCGCATCGCTCACCGCGATGGCGGCCAGCGCCGTGGCGATGCCGAGCTGCGCCAGCAGCATCCAGCTGCGCCGCTGTCCCAGCAGGGTTCCGATGAGCGGCAGACGCAGCCGGTCCACCACCGGGGCCCACAGGAACTTCAGCGTGTAGACCAGGCTCACCCAGGAGAACATCCCGATGGTCACCAGTGCAACGCCGCTCTGGCGCAACCATGCGGACAGCGTGCTGAATATCAGCATGAAGGGCAGACCGCTCGAGAATCCCAGCGCCAGCATCGACAGCATGCGCGGCCGGGCGTAGACGCCGAGCGTCTCGCGCCATCGCAGCGTCGGCTCGGGCTCGGTGTCGATGCGCATCGCATCCGATGATACCAGCACGGCTTGCGGAGCAGAGCGTCCCTTGCGAGACTTAGGCACCGATGGCCCACGTATATCAACGCGATTTCATCGATCTGTGCGTGCGGCTCGGCGCCCTGAAATTCGGCAGCTTCAAGCTCAAGTCCGGCCGCGAGAGTCCGTATTTCTTCAATGCCGGCATGTTCAACACCGGCGAGTCCATCGCCGCCGTGGGACGCGCCTATGCCGCCGCGGTCGCCGCCTGCGACATCGCATTCGACATGCTGTTCGGCCCCGCCTACAAGGGCATCCCGCTGGTCACCGCCACCGCCGCGGCGCTGGCCGAGCGCGAAAGGATCAACGTGCCGTTCGCCTTCAACCGCAAAGAGGCCAAGGATCACGGTGAAGGCGGCGCCGTGGTCGGCAGCCCGCTCGCCGGACGCGTGCTCATCGTCGATGACGTGATCACGGCCGGAACCGCGATCCGCGAATCCATCGATATCATCCGTGCCGCGCGCGCCACCCCGGCGGGCGTGGTTATCGCCCTGGACCGCCAGGAGCGGGGCACGGGCGCGCTGTCGGCGGTGCAGGAGGTCACGCAGCAATTCTCGATCCCGGTGGTCGCCATCATGAATCTCGCCGATTTGATGCGCCACATGTCCGCCGGCGGACGGCAGGCGGAACTTTCCGGCATGCGAAGCTATCGGGAACGCTACGGGATTGCAGATTGAGGAATTCATCGTGGAAATCGGTACACTCGCCGCTCACAATTGGCGGCCGATTTATCGAGGGCATCGTCTTGAAGACTAGCGCAACGGTCATAGCCATTGCCCTGGCGTTTGCCTGCGCCGCGACGGCCGACAATGCGTCCAGCGGCCGCAAGCTGTACAAATGGGTGGACGCCCAGGGCGTCACCCACTACGGCGATCAAATACCTCCCGAATACGCCAGCCAGGAGCGGCAGGTCATCAATTCCCAGGGCGTGGAGGTAGGCCGCGTGGAGGCCCAGAAGAGCCCCGAACAGATCGCCGCCGAGGAGCAGAAAAAGGCCGATGCGGCGCAACGTCAGGCCCGTGACCGCAATTTGCTCAACACCTACGTCTCGGTCCAGGAGATCGAAAGGTTGCGCGATCAGCGCTTGAACCTGCTCACCGACCAGATCAAGGTCACCAGCCAGTTCCTCGACACCCTGAACAGCCGTCTGGTGAAGATTCGTGCCGGCAGCATGCATTTCAAACCCTACAGCGACGATCCGAAGGCTCCCGCCATGCCCGACCAGCTGGCCGAGGATCTGGTGCGCACCGGCAACGACGTCCGCACCCAGGAACAGAACCTGCGCCAGAAGCGCGCCGAACAGGCGAGCATGAGTTTGCAATTCCAGAGCGACATCGATCGCTTCAAGGAATTGAAGGGCATCCATTGACCCCCAAGCGCCGCATCCTGCTCGGGGTCACCGGCGGCATCGCCGCCTACAAGAGCCCGGAGCTCGTCAGGCGGCTGATCGAACGCGGCGCGGAGGTGCAGGTGGTGATGACGAGCGCCGCCCAGCGATTCGTCTCGCCGATGACCTTCCAGGCCGTTTCCGGGCGGCCGGTGCGCAGCGACCTGTGGGACGGCACCGCCGAGGCGGCAATGGGTCACATCGAGCTCGCGCGCTGGGCGGAGGTGGTGGCGATCGCACCGGCCAGCGCGGATTTCATTGCGCGCCTGGCCGGCGGCCGCGCCGACGACCTGCTCGCCACCCTATGTCTCGCCACCGAGGCGCCCATCCTGGTCGCTCCGGCGATGAACCGCGTGATGTGGGCCAACAAGGCCACCGAGGCGAACGTGAACACGCTGATCGCCCGGGGCGTGCGTATCCTCGGCCCCGCCTCGGGCAACCAGGCGTGCGGCGAGGTCGGCGCCGGTCGCATGTGGGAACCGGACAAGCTCGCCGCCAGCCTGCTCGAACCGCCGCCCAACGCCGGATTGCTGGCCGGCCTCAACATCCTCATCACCGCGGGCCCGACCCGCGAGCGGCTCGATCCGGTGCGCTACCTCACCAACCGCAGCTCCGGGAAAATGGGCTTCGCGGTGGCCGCGGCCGCCCGCGAGGCCGGCGCCCATGTGACCCTCGTGACCGGACCTGTGCACCTGCCGACGCCGGCCGGCATCACCCGCATCAACGTCGAGAGCGCCCGCGACATGTTCGCGGCGGTGCATCGCCAGCTGGCCGCCACCGATGTGTTCATCGCGGCCGCCGCGGTCGCCGACTTCCAGCCGGTCGCCGCGGCCAAGCAGAAGATCAAGAAACAGGGCGTGGGCGTGAAGCTCGAACTCGAACCCGCACCCGACATCGTCAAGTCGGTCGCCGACATGGCGAAACGGCCGTTCGTGGTGGGCTTCGCCGCGGAAACCAACGACCTCGAGGACAACGCGCGCAGCAAGCTCAAGCGCAAAAAGCTCGACATGATCGCCGCCAATCTGGTCGGCGAGGGCATCGCCTTCGATTGCGAGGACAACGCGCTCACGGTGCTCTGGCCCGGCGGCAAGGCCGACATCGCACGCGGTCCGAAAATGGAGGTGGCGCGCGAACTCATCGGCCTGATCGCCAAGCGCCTGCCGCCCCCCAAGGGCGGGCCGCGGCGCGGCGTGCGAGCGCGCCGCGCCGGCGCACCGGCCGTGCCGCGCAGCCGGCTGCGCAGCCGCCGCGCGCGCCGCTGATCGCATGCGAGCCCGGGTCAAGCTGCGGATCCTCGATCCGCGCGCCGGCCGGGATTTTCCGCTGCCGCAGCCGGCGAGCCCCGGGTCGGCTGGCCTGGACCTGCGCGCCTGCATCGCTGGCCCGCTCGAACTCGCACCCGGCCAGGCCGAGCTCATCCCCACGGGCCTGTCGATGTACCTCGAGGATCCGGGGCTCGCGGCGCTGCTGCTGCCGCGCTCCGGACTCGGCCACAAGCACGGCATCGTGCTCGGCAACCTGGTCGGGCTGATCGATTCGGACTACCAGGGGCCGCTGATGGTGTCGCTCTGGAATCGCGGCGCCGACGCCTTCATCATCCAGCCCGGCGAGCGCATCGCGCAGATGGTCATCGTGCCGGTGGTGCAGGTGGAGTTCGAGCTCGTGGAGGATGTCGCCGCATCGGCGCGCGGTGCCGGCGGCTTCGGCAGCTCCGGACGCGAATGAATCTGCCCGCTCGCCCGCGAAATGCCGCTGGCGGGCGGCCCGCGGCCGGCTCAAGCTTTCCGGCATGTCAATTCGGGATTGGCCTCTCGATGAGCGGCCGCGCGAGAAACTGCTGGCGCGCGGCGCCGAGGCGCTGTCGGACGCGGAATTGCTCGCCATACTGCTGCGCACCGGCGTTGCCGGCCGCTCCGCCGTGCAGCTCGCGCGCGAGGTGCTCGGGACCTTCCATTCGCTGCGCCGGCTGATCGCCGCGGACCGGCCGCGATTCTGCGCCCAGCCCGGGCTCGGGCCGGCGCGCTTCGCCGAACTGCAGGCGGCGGTGGAGATTGCGCGGCGCCAGCTGGCCGAAACGCTGCGCACGGGCCCGTCCCTCGCCAGCCCGCGGGCCACCAGCGATTACCTCATCGCCCGCCTGCGCGACCTCGAGCACGAGGTTTTCTGCTGCCTGTACCTGGATAATCGCCACCGCCTGATCCAATTCGAGGAGCTTTTCCGCGGCACCATCGACGGTGCCAGCGTGCATCCGCGTGAAATCGTCAAACAGGCGCTGCGCCGCAATTGCGCCGCCGTGATTGTCGCCCACAATCACCCCTCCGGCATCGCCGAACCCAGCCGCGCCGACGAGCAGATCACCCAGCGCGTCCGGGATGCGCTCGCCCTGGTGGACATCCGCCTGCTCGATCACATCATCGTCGGCGACGGCGCCAGCGTCTCGCTCGCCGAGCGCGGCATCCTTTGATATACGGAGCATGCGGGCCGCAGCGCGGTTTTATACGGCTATTCGCGCGTTTGACTCCGCCGCGTTTTCTCTGCTTTTAATTGTCGCGTCAACGCACTGAGCACGATTTTCGCGATATTCGCGATTTTTCGAAATGATGCAGGCGATGACGCGCATCGAAGTCTGCGCGCTTTCTACCGCAAGCACAGGCAATTGAGACATAACATGTAGACAATAAAAAATCCTTGCGTTATCTCAGATCTCGAGCGCCTACTGCATGCACCAAGAAAGAATATTTTCGATTGGGAGAACTGAAATGGTCGCGCAAATGTTTTCACGCGGTTGGGATGGATCCTCGTGGCCGAACCGGTCAGCGCAGTGACCGGCGTTCCGGCAAAGCCATCAACAAACGGTGAAAAATTCACGATGTTGAGATTCGCATTGGCCGCATCGTTCGCCGTGCTGATGGTCGCCTGCAGCAGCAGCAAAGACAAGAATTCCAGCGTGTCGTCCCCTAGCGGCCTTTCCTACACCAGTCCCGTCATTGCCACCGTCGGCACCGCGCTCGCCTCGCTGTCCCCTACCGTCACGGGGACCGTGTCGAGCTATTCGGTGAGTCAAGCCCTGCCCGCGGGCCTGTCGCTCAATACCACGAGCGGCGTGATCTCCGGCACCCCCACTGCCGCCGCGGCACAGGCAAGCTACACCATTACCGCGATGAACTCCGGCGGCAGTACGACCTTTGCGCTCTCGCTCACGGTCAACACGCCGATCACCGCGCCCTCGGCCCTGTCGTACTTGAGTCCGCTGGCGGCCACGGTGGGCACGGCGATCACGCCGTTGTCGCCCACCGTCACCGGCACCGTCACCAGCTATTCGGTGAGTCCAGCCCTGCCGGCGGGCCTGTCGCTCAATACCACGAGCGGCGTGATCTCCGGCACCCCGACCGCCGCGAGCGCCCGATCCACCGACACCATCACGGCCACCAACTCGGCGGGTAACACGACGTTTGCCCTGGCGCTGACGGTATCGCCGGCAGCATTCCCCAGCCTGGCGTGGGACACCGGAAATTGGGATAGCACGAATTGGCAATGATCAGCTGAAAATCATACCAGGAGAACAAGTATGCGGAATTTGAGATCGAGCGTGTGTCTGACGGCGTTGTTTGTGTGCGGCGCCGCCTCCGCTCAGGTCACGGTGCCGAACACCTTCGTGTCCGGTACTCCAGCCAAGGCGGCGGACGTCAACGCCAATTTTCAGGCGGTCGTTACGGCCATCAACGCGCTGCAGAGCGCGACGACGAACGCGGCGACGAAGAACCAGGGGGTGTTCGCGACCGCCGGTACATCAACCTGGACGGTGCCCGCGGGCATTACCAGCGTGAAGCTCGAATTATGGGGCGGCGGCGGCGGTGGCGGCAGCGGATACGGCATAGCCAACAACGTCAGCAACTGTTCGACCTCGGGGGGCGGCGGCGGCGGCGGCAGCTATACGCGCGCGGTGGTGGCCGTCACGCCCGGCGCGACCTATACCCTTGTCATTGGACAAGGCGGGCTCGCCGGGGCTGCGAATGTAGGATCCGGATCCGGCGGCGACGGCGGAGCCACCAGCATCGCCATCGGCAACCAAACCCTGACAGCCTCGGGTGGCGGGGGCGGCGGCAACGGGCCGGTTTGCCCGACGAACGGTCCGACATGCGGTGGCGGCGGCTCCGGCGGCGTCACAGTGGGCGGGACCGGCGCACCGTTAAGCATCGGTGGCGGCAACGGCAGTACCGGTCTTGCGTGCGGGGGGGGCGCCTCGGCGGGCGGCACCGCCGCGTTGGGCGGAGCAGGCGCCACGGGTAACGGCGGCGGCCCCGGCGGTACGCCGGGGGGCGGGGGAGGAGGCTTCGCCGGCGCCCCAGGGCAGGGGGGGGCGGGCGGTGCGGGCGCCGTGGGGTTGTTGGTCATTTCCAATTGACCGACTTCGGCGTTCCCGAGCCCGGGGCGCTTCGCCACCTCAACAATCGCGGCCTTGGGCTACCGCCAAGGCCAACATTGATGGCGATCTCCCGCTGGGCGGCCCTCACCCCGCGAAGAACAAAAGTCTTGTAACCAATGACTGCTGATTGGGCCGCTGGAGCGGCTCAATGCCGAGGTCGAGCGCAGGACCGATATCGCCGGCATCTTCCCAAAGCCGCAGCGGTCACGCGCCTCGTCGTCAATCCCGTCAATCCCGCCGAGAGTTTGGCAACTCGCGCCGGCGCGACTGCGAGAGTTCAATCAAGGTCTCGATGCGGATCAACCGTCTCTCGTGGTCCTCGAGCCGGGCGGTCGTTTCCCGCCGGCCCGCCATGAGGGCGTCCACCCGCTCGCCCAGGAGTACGATGTCCTTGCCGTACTTGATTATTTCGGCGATGAGACTCATGCGATCGTCCGCGGCGCAAAGAGATCCACGATCCCTTCAATCTCACCGGGGTGTGCATCGAACCACGCCCTCGTCTCGGCAACCACCTGGGCACGGAAGCTGCCATCTGCAAGCGCCCGTTCGCGCGCGCGAATCTCGGCAAGGCTCGCATCGATCCGCATGAGGGTCGCGCGCACCTGGCTATGGATGTCCTTGAGTACGGCGCGCGATGCCACCTCTTCTTCGGGTTCCGTCAGAATGTTACCTGACGTGTATGCCTCGATGGCCCGACGCGCCAGTTCACCCGCAGAGACGCCCTCGCGCTGGCTCATTTCGCGAAGCTTCTTCACGCTCTTTCGCGGCACCAGGTATTGCTGGCGCATGAGATCCGCGGCTTTTGCAGACATACCGAACTCCTCCGCCTCCACGCCCATCAACCCCGCAAATCATGCCGTAAATTCTACACATACACAACTGCATACACAAGCTAGCAGGCGCCAGGTCGGTTCGATGGCCGCCCTAGGTCTCCATTACTCGCCGCAAGGTGTCGGATTCGCCGTGAGTGTCGGAATCCTCCGCCTGATGCTTTGCTCGGTCTCCAGGCGCGCAATCGATTGAATCCAAAGACAATGCTCACCCGGGACCCAGAGGTCATGCGCAGCCCGTGTTGCCCGTCTCCGGCCACCCTGGTATAAAGCCCGGCTTCCCGAATTTCTTCATTTCCAAGGGTTTGTCATGTCGCGAGTCTGCCAGGTCACCGGTAAGCGCCCGAAAACCGGAAACACCGTGTCGCATGCGAACAATCGCAAGCGCCGCCGCTTCCTGCCCAACCTGCACTCGCATCGGTTTTGGCTGGAGTCGGAAAAGCGCTGGGTGAGCCTGCGCGTGACCACCCGCGGGCTGCGCACCATCGAGAAGCGCGGCGTCGACGTGGTGGTGGCCGATCTGCGCGCCCAGGGTGTCAAGGTCTGACCGGCCGGTTTTGATTTTCGGAGAATTGCCATGCGCGATAAGATCAAGCTCGTTTCCTCGGCCGGCACCGGCCACTACTACACCACCACCAAGAACAAGCGTCTGCATCCGGACAAGATGGAGACCAAGAAATTCGATCCGGTCGTCCGTAAGCACGTCGCCTACAAAGAATCGAAGATCAAGTAGCTGCCGGAACTGCCCGAAGTGGAGACCACGCGGCGCGGCATCGCGCCGGCGCTGGTGGACCGGCGCGTCGTGGAATTGGTGGTGCGCGAGCGGCGGCTGCGCTGGCCGATCCCCGCGCACTTTGAATCCGTCATCCGCGGCCAGACCGTCCGCTCGGTGGACCGGCGCGCCAAGTACATTCTCATCCATTTCGACCGCGGCACCCTCATTCTGCACCTGGGTATGTCGGGCAGCCTGCGCATTCTGCGCTCCGACGTCGCGCCGCTCGCCCACGATCACTGGGACATGCACATGGACTCCGGGAACGTCCTGCGATTCCACGATCCGCGCCGCTTCGGCAGTCTGCATTGGACCGCGGACGACCCCACCCTGCATCCCCTGCTCGCCAGACTGGCCCCGGAGCCCTTGAGCGCGGCCTTCGACGGCGGATACCTGCACCGTGTGACCCGCGGACGCGCGGTGGCGATCAAGCAGCTGCTGATGAATTCACAGGGGGTGGTCGGCGTCGGCAACATCTACGCCAGCGAGGCGCTGTTTCGCGCGGGCGTCTCGCCGCGTCGCGCGGCGCGCCGCTTGAGCCGCGCGCAGGCGCAGGCGCTGGCGGTCGCCGTCAAGGAGGTGCTGTCCGAGGCGATCGCCATCGGCGGCACCACCCTGCGGGACTACGTCAACAGCGACGGGATCCCGGGCTATTTCCGGCAAAAGCTCGCCGTCTACGAACGCGCCGGCGAACCCTGCCGCCGCTGCCGCACGCCCATCAAGCAATTCACCCAGGGCCAGCGCTCCACCTATTGGTGTCCTCACTGCCAGCGCTGATCGGCCTGCGCCGTTCTTAGTAGACCAGGCCCGCGCCTTCGCCGCGCGGATCGGATGCCGCCTGCACCGCCCCGGAAGCGAAATCCCAGGTGACCACCTGCATGTTGCCCCACGCCCGGCGGCCCTCCTTGAGTTTCTGTCCCTTGGCCTGCAGCACCGTGATCTCCTCGGGCGTCAGCGCACCGCTCTCGTAATCGACGACGTCGGGCAGATATTGTTGGTGGTAATGCGGATATTTGACGATGTCCGCGGCGCTCATGCCGTCCACATAGTTGAGCGTTGCCAGCAGCACCATGCTGATGATGAAGCTGCCGCCGGGCGATCCGACGATCATCATGCCGTCCTTGGTCGTGACGAATGTCGGCGTCATGCTCGACAGCGGGCGCTTCTGCGGCGCGATGGCGTTGGCCGATCCGCCCACCAGACCGAAGGCATTCGGCTGATCCGGCTTGGCCGAGAAATCATCCATGGTGTCATTCAGCAGCACCCCGGTCTTGTCGACCATGTAGCCGCTGCCCAGCCACAGATTGATGGAAATCGTGGCGGCGACGGCATTGCCCGCCGAGTCGAGAATCGAGAAGTGCGTGGTCTGCATGCCCCCGGGCGGCGCATCCACGCCCGGCAGCAGATCGCTCGGCATGGCCTTGTCGACGCGGATGCTCGCCCCCTGGCCGGCCGCATACGCCCGGCTGGTGATGAGCGCCACCGGCACGCTCACGAAGTCCGGGTCGCCGAGATACACTGCGCGGTCGCGAAAGGCGCGCCGCATCGATTCGATGATCACGTGCTTGCGTGTGGCCGGATCGAAGTTCCCGAGATCAAAGCCCGACAGGATGTTGAGCGCATCGAGCAGCGCGACCCCGCCCGAGGAGGGCGGCGGCGCCGAGACGATGCGCGCGCCGTGGTACTCACCCGTCACGGGCTTGCGTTCCACCACCCGGTAGGCGGCCAGATCCGCAAGCGTCCAGATGCCGCCGCCGGCGCGCACGCCGGCGACCAGATCCCGCGCCACGCGGCCGGCGTAAAAGCCGGCGGCACCGCGTTCCGCCAGGGCCTGCAGGGTGTCGGCCAGATCCGGCTGCTTGATCATCGCCCCGATCTGCGGAGGCTCGCCGCCCTGCGTCAGGAACACCTTGGCCGCGGCCGGTGAATGCAGCAGGTTGCCGCGCTTGTAGCGGATGCCCGATTGCAGACGCGCGTACATCGGAAAGCCCTCGCGCGCCAGGCGGATGGCGGGGGCGAGGCTGGTCTTCAGCGGCAGCCGGCCGTATTTGCGCGCGAGATATTCGAACGCCGCCGGTTCGCCGGGAATCCCCGCCGCCCGCGGCCCGTCGGTCGAGGCGTCGGCGATGGGCTGGCCGGCCGCATCCAGATACATGTCGCGCGTCGCCGCCTGCGGTGCCTTCTCGCGCGCATCCACCAGGGTGGCCGAGCCATCGGCGCGCCGCAGCAGGTAAAACCCGCCGCCGCCCAGGCCCGAGCTGCTCGGTTCGACCACCGCCAGGGCCGCCGACACCGCCACCGCCGCATCGAAGGCATTGCCGCCCTGGGCGAGAATCTCGCGCCCCGCCGCGCTCGCGAGCGGATGCGCACTGGCGATGGCGGATTTGTGGATCGGCCGTGCGGCGCTGCGCGCCGTCGCCGGTGCGGGCTGCGCCGGCGCGCGCACCGCGGCGACATCGGCCTGCGCGGCACCCCAGGCGAGCACCAGCACGCCAGTGATCAGGGCGCCGGGTATGCGCCGCCGGCGCGGTGCGCCCTTCAAACCTGGCGCTTCCGCTTCAGTTCGATCTCCACGATCGGGTGCACGAATTCCGATACGTTGCCGCCCAGCACGGCGATTTCGCGCACCAGGCTCGAGGAGATGAAGGTGTACTGTTCTTGCGGGGTCATGAATACGGACTCGATCTCCGGTGCCAGATGGCGGATCATGTTAGCCAATTGGAACTCGAATTCGAAGTCCGATACCGCGCGCAGCCCGCGCACGATCACGGCAAGGCCGTTTTGACGCGCAAAATCGCTGGTCAGGCCGCCATAGCCGATCACCTCGACGTTCTTGACGTCGGCGAGCACCCCCCGGGCCATCTCGACGCGCTGCTCGAGCGAGAACATGGGGGCCTTGTTGGGGTTGGCCGCGATGGCTACCACCAGCCGATCGAAAATGCTGGCGGCACGGCGCACCAGATCCTGGTGGCCATTGGTGATCGGATCAAAGGTGCCGGGGTAGACGGCTGTTCTTTTGTTCATGCACCGGACCTGGGGGGTGTGACCCGCGCCAGATGATACCCCACCTCGCCCGCCGACTTCGATTTGAGCAGCTCCCAGCCGGATGGCAGCACCGGTAAGCCCGCCGAGCGCTCGTTCTCCAGGTACGCGAAGCCGCCCGGCTTCAGCCAGCGCCCGGCTGCGAGCAGCGGCAGGTACCCGGCGAGCGCCTCCCGTCCGAACGGCGGATCCAGAAACACGATGTCGAACGGCTCGCCCGGTGTGCGCAGGAAGCGGGTCGCGCCCGCCTCGATCACCAGGCCGCGGGACGCGCCGCCCAGTCGGCCGAGCTGCAGGTTGAGCGCGCGCGCGGCGGCCACCGAGGTTTCCACGAACACCACGTCCTGCGCGCCGCGCGACAAGGCCTCGAGTCCGAGCGCGCCGGAGCCGGCGAACAGGTCGAGGCAGCGGGCGCCGGCGACGTCGTGCTGCAGCCAATTGAACAGCGTCTCGCGCACCCGATCCGGCGTCGGGCGCAGCCCCGCGGTCGCGGGAAATTCGATGCGCCGCCCGCGCCACGCGCCGCCGATGATCCGCACGGAGTTGCGCCCGGCGTGCCCCGGCTTGGGTGTGGGGGTAGTCACTGGCGGCATCATACCGCTAAGCTCCCCATCCCATGACGCACGCCGCCGATTCAGGCTCCCCCGGTTTCCTGCAGCGCCTGCGCGGCAAGCTCGATCTGAGGCAGCTGCTGCCGGGGCGCAAGATCGACGCGGCCATCCTGGATGATCTGGAATCCCGTCTGATCAGCGCCGATGTCGGCGTCGAGGCCGCCTCGCGCATCCTGGCTGAGCTGCAGCGGCGCGTCGCGCGCAAGGAACTCGGCGACGTCGATGCCCTGCTCGGCGCCCTGCGCGAATCCATGCTCGCGATCCTCGCGCCCGTGCAGCGCCCGCTTACGATCGATCCGAAGATCCGCCCCTTCGTGATCCTGGTCGTCGGCATCAACGGCGCCGGCAAGACCACCACCATCGGCAAGCTGGCCCATCGCCTGATGGCGCAGGGCCACAGCGTGATGCTCGCGAGCGGCGACACCTTCCGTGCGGCGGCGCGCGAACAATTGCAGACCTGGGCCGAGCGCAACGGCGTGCCGATCATCGCCCAGCAGCACGGTGCGGAGCCGGCGGCGGTGATCTTCGACGGCCTGCAGGGCGCGCGCGCGCGCGGTGTCGACGTGCTGATCGCGGACACCGCCGGGCGACTGCACACCCAGGCGCATCTCATGGAGGAGCTCAAGAAGATCAGACGCGTGCTCGGCCGGCTCGACCCCGGCGCGCCGCACGAGGTGCTGTTGATTCTCGACGGTACCATCGGCCAGAACGCGGTCGCGCAGGCCGAGCAGTTCAACAAAGCCCTCGGGGTCACCGGCCTCGTGATCACCAAGCTCGACGGCACCGCCAAGGGCGGCGTGGTGCTTGCGATCGCCGAGAAACTGCGCATCCCGATACGCTACGTGGGCGTCGGCGAACAGATCGAGGACTTCGGACCCTTCGATGCCGGGGAGTTCGTGGCGGCGCTGCTCAGGTCCGGCGCCGCATGATCCGCTTCGAGCAGGTCTACAAGCGCTATGCGACCGGCCGTGACGCGCTAGCCGGGGTGTCCTTCGAGATCGGCGCCGGCGAACTCGCTTTTCTCACCGGGCACTCCGGGGCGGGCAAGAGCAGCATCCTGAAGCTGATCGCGCTCATCGAGCGTCCCACGCGCGGCCAGGTGTTCGTCAACGATCGAAACACCGCCGGCGTCGGACGCCGCGCCATTCCGCAGTTCCGCCGGCAGGTCGGCGTCGTGTTCCAGGATCACAAGCTGCTGGCGGACCGGCCCATCGCCGACAATGTCGCGCTGCCGCTGATCATCGCCGGCGTGCCGCGGCGCGAGATCGACAAGCGCGTGCGCGCCGCCCTCGATCAGGTGGGTCTGCTCGGGCGGGAGAAGCATCGTCCGCTCGAACTCTCGACCGGCGAGCAGCAGCGCGTGGGGATCGCCCGGGCGGTGGTCGCCAAGCCGCCGCTGCTGATCGCCGACGAGCCCACCGGCAATCTCGATCCGGATCTGGCACTGGAGATCATGCAGCTGTTCAAGCGCTTCAACGAGGTCGGCGTGACGGTGGTGATCGCGACCCACGATGTGCATCTGATCGATCGCATCGGTGCGCGGCGCATCATCCTCGGCGAAGGCCGCGTGACCGCCGAATCCCCGCCCGGGGCGGCACCATGAACTGGCGCGCCTACTTCGCGCGCCATGCGCAAACCCTGGTCGGCTCGCTCGGACGCATCGTGCATCAGCCGGTGGCGGCGTTCATGACCATGGCGGTGATCGCGGTCGCGGTCGCCTTGCCGCTGTGTCTGCACGTGCTCCTGCAGAATGCGGGCGAGGCCAGCGGCGGCTGGAGCAACGCGCTCGACCTGTCGGTGTATCTGGACAAGGGCGCGACCCCGGCGCGGGCGCAGGCCATCGCCGTCGAGTTGCGCCGGCGCGAGGACGTCGCCACGGTGCGCGTCATCACGGCGGCGGAGGCGCTGCGGCAGTTCCGCGATTACTCGGGCTTCGGCGCGGCGCTCGATGCGCTCAGCGAGAATCCCCTGCCGAACACCCTGGTGGTCACGCCGGCGCTCGCGGCGAGCACCCCCGAAGGCAGCGAGGCCCTCAAGGGCGCCATCGCGGCGCTCGCCAACGTCGAGACGGTGCAGCTCGACACCGATTGGGTGAAGCGTCTGAACGCGCTGCTCGACATCCTGCGCCGGGTGGTGCTGCTCGCCGCCGTCCTGCTCGGGGCCGGCGTGATGCTGGTGGTGGGCAATACCATCCGCCTGGATGTGCTAAACCGGCGTGCCGAGATCGAGGTGATGAAGCTGGTCGGCGGCTCGGACGGCTTTGCGCGCCGGCCGTTCCTGTACAGCGGCGTGTGGTACGGCCTCGGCGGCGGCATCCTGGCGCTGATCCTGGTCGGCCTCGCCACGGTGCTTTTGGCCGGACCGGCCGAGCGCCTGGCCCTGCTGTACGGCAGTTCCTTTCACCTCACCGGCCTCGATTGGAGCACCGGGCTCGGCGCGCTCGCCGGGTCCGTCGGGCTCGGCTGGCTGGGGTCCTGGCTGGCGGCCACCCGCCACATCCGCTCCATCGAGCCGTCATAAGTATTTGTATTACAAAAACTTTCTAGGCTTCTGAACTCGGGGCGCGGTTAGCACTCAAACCCCTGGAGTGCTATTATAGGCACCTGGATTCACCCGGAGGTTGACATGACTGCTGCCTTGGTCGCCAAACAAAGTGGTCTGGTATTGGCCGGCCCCGTCGGGAGCCTGGATTCCTATATAGACCGTGTTTCGCAGATCCCGGTTCTCTCCAAGGAGGAAGAGGTGGCGCTCGCCCTGCGATTCCGCACGGAGACCGATCTGGACGCCGCGCGGCAATTGGTGCTGTCGCATCTGCGGTTCGTCGTGCACATCGCGCGCGGCTATCTCGGTTATGGCCTGCCGATGGGCGATCTGGTCCAGGAAGGCAACGTCGGCCTGATGAAGGCCGTCAAGCGCTTCGATCCGGACGTCGGCGTGCGTCTGGTTTCCTTCGCCGTGCATTGGATCCGCGCCGAGATCCATGAATACGTGCTGCGCAATTGGCGCCTGGTCAAGGTCGCCACCACCAAGTCGCAGCGCAAGCTGTTCTTCAATCTGCGCAAGATGAAGAAAAATCTCGCGTGGCTGTCCGAGGCCGAAACCCGTGCCGTCGCCCATGATCTGGGCGTCGAGGTAAGCGACGTGCGCGAAATGGAACAGCGCCTGTCGGCACGCGACATGTCCTTCGACCCGACGCCGGATGCCGACGATGAGGATACGTATTCGCCGGCCATGTACCTGCCCGCCTCGAATGCCGATCCGGCGGTCGAGGCCGAGCGCGAGGAATGGGAGGAGGACTCCTCCGACCGCCTGGGCGCCGCCCTGCAGAGGCTCGATGCGCGCAGCCGCGACATCCTCAAGCGCCGTTGGATGACCGACGACAAGGCGACGCTGCATGAGCTCGCCGACGAATACGGCATTTCCGCCGAACGCGTGCGGCAGGTGGAGACCAGTGCCATCGCCAAGCTCAAGGCGCTGATGGCCGCCTGAATCGGCGCCGATGCGCGGCACGGAGCAGTGGCTGAGCGAATACGGCGACAGCCATCGATCTGCCGCGAATAAGCTGCTGCACTGGATCTGTGTGCCGGTGATCGTGTGGTGCGTGGTCGGCCTGTTGTGGAGTCTGCCGGTCCCGCAGGCCTGGCGCACGATTCCGTACGCGAATTGGGCGGTGCTCATCACTCTGGCGGCGGTGCTTTATTACGCCGTCCTGTCCCTGCCACTCGCCCTCGGCGCCCTGCCGGTGTTCCTGCTCATGCTGTGGTCGGTGGCCGTGCTCGCCCGCCGCGCCCCGCCGCCTCTTTGGAGCATCTGCGCGGTGGCCTTCGTGCTGGCATGGATCGGTCAGTTCATCGGCCACGCGATCGAGGGTCGGCGGCCGTCGTTCTTCAAGGATCTGCAGTTCCTGATGATCGGCCCTCTGTGGCTGCTGGCCGCGGCCTATCGCCGGCTCGGCATCCGCTATTGACCGGCGCCGGCTGCCTGGGCGCGGGCCGCCTGCGGGTGCGCGCGTGCGTAGCCGACGGCTTCGCGAAACACATGGCAATGCAGCTCCGCGGTCCGCGCCCGGGTGGCGGCGTAGCCGCCGGCGAGCATGATCGACAGCGCCGTGCCGCGGCGGCGCACCGCATCGACCACCAGCGCTTCGCGCGCACGGATGCCCTCCTCGGAGAGCGCCAGCCTGCCATAGCGGTCGCCGCCGGCCACATCCACGCCGGCCAGATAAAAGGCGATGTCCGCATCGGCCGCCTGCAGCACCGCCGGCAGGTGGCGGCTGAGCACATCGAGGTACTCGGCGTCCGCAACGCCGTCCTTGAGGCCCACGTCCAGGTTGGAGCGCATTTTGCGCAGCGGATAATTGCGCTCGCCGTGCATGGAGAAGGTGTACACCGATGCGTCGGCCTCGAAGATCGACGCGGTGCCGTTGCCCTGGTGCACGTCGAGATCGATCACCAGCGCGCGGCGGATCGCCCCCTCGGCCCGCAGCGCGCGAATGGCGACGGCCACGTCGTTGAGCACGCAGAATCCTTCGCCGTGGTCGGCGAAGGCGTGATGCGTGCCGCCGGCAAGGTTGCCCGCGATGCCGTCGGCGAGCGCGGTGCGCGCCGCCAGCAGCGTACCGGCGCAGGCGAGGCGCGAGCGCGTCCAGAGGTTTTCCGACCAGGGCATGCCGAGCAGCCGCTGTTCGGCCGGGGACAGCCCCCGGCTTGACAGTTTGTCCAGGTAGTCGCCGGTATGCACCAGCCGCAGGGTGTCCAACCGGATCGGCTCGGGCTCGAGGATGTCGCCGGCCGCAAGGACGCCTTCGCCGAGCAGGCGCTCCTTGAGCAGCGGATACTTGGACATGGGAAAGGGGTGGCCCGGCGACAGTGCGACCTGGTACCCCGGATGGTAACTACAGCGCATGCGCACAGGTTAGCATGCGCATACTCATCGGAGACTTAGGATGCCCCCGCAGACCTTGAATCCCCTCGACCTGTTCGACGTGCGCGGCCTGCTCTCCGACGAGGAGCGCCTGGTGCAGGATTCGGTGGCGCGCATGGTTGGCGACAAGGTCATGCCGCTGATCGCCAAGGCCTTCGAGGAACACCGCTTTCCGAAGGAGCTGGTGCCCGACATGGCCGCGCTTGGTCTGCTCGGCAGCTCGCTCGAGGGCTACGGCTGCGCCGGCATGAACGCGGTGGCCTCGGGCCTGATCTGCCAGGAACTCGAGCGCGGCGACTCGGCGCTGCGCAGCTTCGTCTCCGTGCAGTCGAGCCTGTGCATGTATCCCATTCATGCCTTCGGCACCGAAGCGCAGAAGCAGCGCTATCTGCCGGCCATGGCGCGCGGCGAACTGATCGGCTGCTTCGGACTGACCGAGCCGCACGGCGGCTCCGATCCCGGCAACATGAAGACCCATGCCCGGCGCCAGGGCGGCGATTGGGTCATCAACGGCGCCAAGATGTGGATCACGAACGGCTCCATCGCCGATGTCTGCCTGGCGTGGGCCATGACCCCGGAGGGCATCCGCGGCTTCCTGGTGGACAAAAAGACCCGCGGCTTCACCGCCACCGCCATCCACAATAAATTCAGCCTGCGCGCCTCGGTCACCTCCGGGCTGTTCTTCGACAACGTGGTCGTGCCCGAAGAGAACCGCCTGCCCGGCGCGCTCGGCCTGAAGGGGCCGCTCTCCTGCCTCACCCAGGCGCGCTTCGGCATCGCCTGGGGCGTGATCGGCGCGGCCCAGGCCTGCCTGGCGCAGCTGCTCGACTACACCCGCACGCGCCACCTGTTCGGACGCCCGCTCGCCGCCACCCAGCTCATTCAGGCGCGGCTCGCCGAGATGTCGCGCCACATCACCACGGCGCAGCTCTTGGCGCTTCAGCTCGGCCGGCTGAAGGAACGGGGCACCCTGACGCCGGCGCAAGTCTCGCTCGCCAAGTGGAACAACACGCGCATGGCGATCGACGTGGCGCGCGACTGCCGCGACATGCTGGGCGGCGCCGGCATCAGCGCCGAATATGCCCCGATCCGCCACATGCTGAATCTGGAAAGCGTGATCACCTACGAGGGCACGGAGTCCGTGCACCAGCTCAGCGTGGGGCGCGAATTGACCGGCCTGTCCGCGTTCTAGCTCTAGCCCGATCCTGCCTGTTGCGCGTTCTGCGCCGCAGGAGTCCGAGACCGCCGAGACCCGAGACCAGCAGCGGCAGTGACGCGGGCACGGGAACCGGCGCGGTGGTCTGGCTCTCCGCCGTGGTCAGATCCAGGCTGCCGGAGTAGGTGCCCCCGGCGGGATCGGCGATGCCGCGGATCTCGAGCACATAGTTGCCCGGATCCAGCACGGTCGGCATGATCTCCACCGCCGTGGCCGAGGCGAATCAGTCGCCGGCCGGCGGCCGCATCCGCAGGCAGCTGTTCGTCGGGCATTGGAACGAATTGCAGGATGGCCGCCGTTCGCAATTGTTCTCGATCGCCCTCGACAAGCGCGGGATCGCCGCCGCCGAGCCCGTGAAATTGACGATCGACATCGAAGGCGACGTTCCGGGCAAACCCTTCGGCGGACGCGAGGACTACTCGATCAGTCCGGACGGCACCCGGGTCGCATTTGCGGAACGCGACAGCGGCGCCAAGGAGGCCTGGATGCCAAATGCGGATATTTACACGGCGTTCGCGAGCGGCGGCGACCGCGCGCCGAACGGCCGGCCGCTGAAGGATGCCGATCCGGTCAATGTCACCCTGGAGAACATAGCCGATGACCGGCAGCCCGCGTTCTCGCCCGACGGCACCCAGCTCGCCTACCTGGCCGCCGATCGCACGGACGACCCGGCCGATCGCCTGCACCTCGTTCTGCTCACGCTCGCGAGCGGCGAGAAGCGGCCGCTCACCCTGAACTGGGATCGATCCATCCAATGTTTCGCCTGGACGCCCGACGGCAAGAGCCTGATTGCGACCACGGATCATCTGGGACAGCGTCCGCTGTGGAGGATCGACACCCGCAGCGGCGGCGCCACCCGAATCACCGGCGACGGACGCGTCGAGGCCTTCAGCGTCGCGGGCAATCGTATCTACTACGCCGCGAGCACCTTGGGCAGTCCGCCGGATCTGTATTCCATCGGAATCGACGGCGGGAAGCCGCTGCGCCTCACTCGGCTCAACGAGCCCCTGCTCGCGCAGCGCACCCTGGGACCCTACGAAGCCTTCGCCTTCCCCGGCTGGAATGGTGAAACCGTCCACGGCTACCTCGTCAAGCCCGCCGATGTCGCGCCACAGAAGAAATGTCCTGTGGCGCTGCTGTTGCACGACGGGCCGCATGCCAGTCTCGCCAACGGCTGGGACTGGCGCTGGAATGCGCAGGTGTTCGCGGCCGCCGGTTTCGGCGTGCTCATGATCGACTTTCACGGCTCCACCGGCTATGGCCAGGCCTTCGCCGATTCGGTGAACGGCGACTTGGGCGGCAAGCCCCTGGATGACCTGAAGGCGGGCATCGACTTCGCGCTGCGCCAATATCCCTGGCTGGACGACGTGCGCCTGTGCAGCGCTGGGCGGCGCCAAGTTCGACAACCCGGCCGGCTATGCGAGGCAAAATCCGATCGATCAAGTGAAGGACTGGAACCCCCCCCTGCTGATCACCCACGGGCAGCTCGATTTTCGGGTTCCCTATTCCCAGGGACTGGCCGCGTTCACCGCACTGCAAAGAATCCAGCGTCCCGGTGAACTGCTGATCTTCCCCGACGAGGGACACTGGATCGTGAAGCCTGCCAACGTCCTCGAGTGGTATGAAGCCGTGCTGTCGTGGATCAAGGGTCTGACGCGCCAATAGGCGCAGTCCATACCGCGTAACGCCGCCGTCGCCGACTACGCCGCCGACAGCTCCCGGCCCTCGCGCAGCGATTTATCCAGCGCATCCAGATCGCCGCGCGCGTCGCGCGCCGCCAATTCCTCGCCGAGCGCATCGCGCAGCGTCTCCAAGTCGGACAATCGCAGGCGTGCCCGGTTCCAGTCCTTCTCGGCCGATGCCATCACATCGAGCAGCGCCTCGCACTGCGCGCGCATGGCCGAAGCGGCCTTGTACGCCGCGAACACTGGCGCTCCAGAATTTCCGTGCTGGCGTCGCTGGATGAGCCTTCGAGCATCATTTCCCCCCGGGTCAATCGAGACTGAGGATGCTGTACTCCAACCGCTCGATCTTCGTCATGATGTGCGCCTTCAGCGCCTCGGCGCGGTCCAGGCGCTCACGCGCCGCGTCCAGCACCTCGGCAGTCGCCCGGCGCCCGCCCGCCAGCGATTGATAGTCGGCGCGTGCGCGCATGCCGTCCTCATAGGCCAGACCCCATTCCGCTTCCAGTGCGGACAGTTGCGAATCCATGTCGGTGTCGGAACCACTCATACCCTGATCTCCGCTCCTCAGGCCATGATCCTGCACGCCCAAGATGACCGTTCGCGGACAGTCATGCGGCAATTTCTTTAAAGCCGGGGAGCCGGGCCGTCGTGGACTGCGGGCCCGGTATCCCTGGTGCCGCGCACCGCGTCCCCGGCGCCGGTCGGCGGTGCGGCCGCGGTTCAAGCCGCCTGTTCCACCGGCACGTCGATCTCGAGGCTGCGCATCTGTTCGCGCAGCTTCGGCCAGTCGATCAGGCGCAGCCGGCCGTTCATGTCCTCGACCAGCGACGTGCAGCTCTCCACCCAGTCGCCGTCGTTGCAGTACAGGATGCCGTTGATCTCGCGCATCTCGGCGCGGTGGATGTGTCCGCAGACCACGGTGTCGACGCCGCGCTTGCGTGCCGCCAGCGCCACCGATTCCTCGAAGCTGCCGATGTATTGCACGGCCGCCTTTGCCTTGTGCTTGAGGTAAGCCGACAGCGACCAGTGCGGCAGGTCGAACTGGCGCCGGAACCAGTTGATGTAGGGATTGGCGGCGAGCAGCACGTCGTAGATGCTGCTGCCGAGCTTGGCGAGCCAGGGACTGCATTTGACCACGCTGTCGAACTCGTCGCCGTGCAGCACCAGCACCCGCCGACCATCGGCCGTCACATGGACGTATTCCTTGTGGATTTCGAGGTTGCCGAACACGGCGCCGTCGAAATCGCGGAACACCTCGTCGTGATTGCCCGGCACGAAAATGACCTTCGTGCCGCGTTTCGCCTTGCCGAGAATGGTGCGCAGGACGTTGTTGTGCGACTGCGGCCAGAACATGTTCTTCTTCATGCTCCATACGTCGATGATGTCGCCGACCAGGAACAGCGTGTCCACATTCACGTTGTGCAGGAAATCGAGCAGCAGATCGGCGCTGCAGCCTTTGAAGCCCAGATGGATGTCCGATATGAACACCGACCGCAGGCGCATCGGTGCGGGGGCGATTCGCTCCACCATGCCGTTCTCCTTTACATCCTATGCTGGCCACGGTGGCGACTTCGTGTGACCGCCGCGTGACCTGCGCAAGAAGATTTCTTTACAGACGAATATCTTACGCGTGGAACATCGCATGGAACGGGAGAAACGTGACGCAGGCCCCACTTACCGGGGATCCTTCGGCCTCACTCGGCCGGCCGCGACAGTTTGACCGGAGCCCCGAACCGGTAGCCGAAGCCGCGCACGGTCTGGATATAGTTCCCGTAACCCGGATCGGCGAGGATCTTGCGCAAGCGCTGCACATTGACGTCGACGGTCCGCTCGTCGACTTCGCTGTCATCGCCCCACACCTGCGCGAGCAGTTGGTTGCGATTGAATGTCCTGCCGGAGTGCGCCATCAGGAATTCCAGCAGTCGATACTCGACGCCGCGCAGATTCAATGAGCGGCCGTTGGCGGTCACCCGATTGGTCGTCGCATCCAGCACCAGATCGTCGCAGCACAATGCCGCCTTCTGATCCTCGTACGGATGGGAGCGCAGTATGGCCGACACGCGCGCCACCACCTCGCGCAGCGAGTAGGGCTTGGCGATGTAATCGTCGGCCCCGAGATCCAAGCCCGCCACGATGTCCTGCTCGGCCGACAACTCCGACAGAATGATCAGTCTGACGGCGTGCAGCTGGCGCGGCCGGCGCGCACCGCGGATGACCTCGAGGGCCGCGGCCCCCGGCATGTTCCAATCGATGATGGCCAGATGCGGCGGCCGATCGGCCACCGCCGTCAGGGCCGCCGAGCCGTCGGAGATCGCACGCACGGCGAAGCCCGCATCCGTCAACTTTTGGCGAAGCGGTTCCACGGCGGCGACATCCCGATCGACAATCAAAATCTGCTTATGGGTATCGTTGGCGAGCATATCGGCCGCGCCATTAGAGATTCCCCGCGTTACAGTACGTTGACGCTTTGTTTAACATTATCGGGAATGGATTCATCGGCAGATGGACCGGCCGCACGCGTACGCGCGCCGCGCCGCGCGCGCCGACACGCAGTCATAGCCGCGCAGCGCGCCGGGACGTGCGGCGCCCGCATTCCACGCCGCGAGCACGCGCCCGAAGGTCAGCCAGTTATGCGGCGCCTCACCGGGACACCAGATGCGCTGCGCCGGGTGCGGCGCCGAATTGCCTTGCATGTGAACCTCCTCTCGTGCCGGACGCGGGAATACCCCGGGGCATCTGCGTGACACTGTCCGCCCCAAATGGCGCCGATGACGGGGCGGATTGCTGCGCAAATCGGGCGCAATAATGACCAAATGTGGCGGGCACGGGCCGCGCGGCGGCGCCGGCCGGTCTTTCGGCTATGATCGGCGCATGCGCAAGAACATCGCGATCGTCGAGGATGAGCCGGCCCTGCGCGAGAATTACGCGGCATCGCTCGCCCGCAACGGCTACGGCGTCAAGACCTACGGCAATCGCCAAGCGGCGATGCAGGCATTCGGGATACGCCTGCCGGACCTGGCCATCATCGACATCGCGCTCGAGGACGAGGCCGAGGGCGGCTTCGATCTGTGCCGGGACCTGCGCGCCATGTCGGCCGAACTGCCCATCATCTTTCTCACCGCGCGCGACAGCGAACTGGACGCCGTCTCGGGCCTGCGCCTCGGAGCGGACGATTTTCTGACCAAGGACGTGAGCCTGCCGCACCTGGCGGCGCGGGTCGCCGCGCTGTTCCGGCGCATCGACGCGCTGCGCCGCCCCGGCGATGCCGCGGACATCGTGCGCCGCGGCGCGCTGTCGATCGACGGCGAGAAGATGCAGACCACCTGGAACGGCACGCCGGTGACGCTGTCCCTCACCGAGTTCTGGATCGTGCACGCGCTCGCGCGCAATCCGGGCCACGTCAAGAACCGCCAGCAGCTGATGGACGCCGCCAACGTCGTGCTCGACGACAACACCATCACCTCCCACGTCAAGCGCATGCGCCGCAAATTCCAGTCGGTCGATCCGGCATTCGATTCGATTCAGACCGTCTACGGCATGGGCTACCGCTGGGTCGAGTGAGCATCCGGGTTCAGCTGCTGCTGGTCTCGCTCACGACCTTGATCCTGCCGTGGGCGGGCTGCCAGTACGCGCGGGAATTGGAAACCGCACTGCGCACCTCGCAAGAGCAGGCGCTGCTTGCGAGCGCTGGTACCATCGCCAACGCGCTGTCGGCCGAGCCGCAGCGGCTGTTCCGGGATCCCGACGATGTCGGCGCCTTCGATGCCGCGCGCGGCGACGTCTATGCCCATCCGCTGCTCGCTCAGCCGCTGCTCGACGGCTACCGCGATGATTGGGGCGTGCGCACGGCGCCGCAGCCGCTGCCGGCGGCCTCGCCGGGTTTGTTGCCTGTGCGCATGCTGGCGGGCGTCACCGACCGCTATTTGTATCTCTACCTGGAGGTCGACGAGCCGCATTTTCGGCCCGAACCCGCGGATGTGCATCTTGGGCGCGATCGGTTCGACCGCGTCGAGCTGACCCTACAGGAGCCGGGCGGTGCCGTCGAATCGTTTTTCTTCGCCACCCACGCACCCGGGCTCATCGAAGCGCAGAGCGTCCAGAAGGGCGATGCGGCCGGCGATCGAGTCCAGCCGGAGCCGAGGCTGCAAGCGTATTGGCTGCAGACCGCCCATGGCTACCATCTAGAGGCGCGCATACCGCGCAGCCTGGTGGGGGCGCGGCTGCGGATCGAGGCGATCGGGCCGACCGGTAGACCGGCCGGCGCCCCGGTCAGCGGCATCGAGGCCGCGCCTTCCGACGACGCGGCCGGCGGCCGGCTGTTCTTCGCGCCCGCCGGACTCGGCCAGCTGCTCGCGACCTTCATCCGCACCGGCACGCGCGCCACCGTGGTCGACGCCGCCGGCTTGAAACTCGCCGTCGCCGGCGATCTCGAATCGGGCGACGCGGCTCGATCCCGCGAGGCGGGTCGGGACTGGTATCGGCGCTTCCTCGCCGTGGACAGCACACACCTGCCGCAGCAGTCTACCGCCGCCGATCGGCTCGAATCTGCCAGCGTCGGCCATGCGCTCGCCGGACACCCCGATGCCGAGTGGCTGCGGATCGGCGACGGGCCGGGTGCCGTGCTGTCCGCCGCCGCGCCGATGCTGATTGCGCAGCAGCCGCGCGGCGCGGTGGTGCTCGAGCAGGCCGGCGATCAGTTGGTCGGCCTGCGGGATCAGGCGCTCGCGCGCCTGTTCGATCTCACCCTGCTGGCCACGGGAGTGGTGGTCGCCTTCGCCTTCGGCTTCGCCACCTGGATAGGCGTGCGCATTCGCCGCCTGGGCGCCGCGGCCGAATCGGCCGTGACCAGCGACGGCCGGATCCGCCTGCAAATGCCCGAGTCCGCGCGCGCCGACGAGATCGGTGCCCTGTCGCGCAGCTTCGAGCGGCTGCTTGCGCGTCTCGACGAACACACCCGCTATTTGCGCACACTCGGCGGCAAGCTCTCCCATGAGCTGCGCACGCCGCTCACCGTGGTGCGCTCCTCGCTCGATAATCTGGAGTCCGAAGGCGTGGGCGGCGCGCAGCGCGTGTACCTGAACCGGGCGCGCGAGGGCAGCTTGCGGCTGCAGTCCATCCTCACCGCCCTCGGGGCCGCGGCTCGGGTCGAGGAGAGCTTCAAGCAGGCCGAGCGGGTCGCCTTCGATCTGCGCGAATTGCTGATCTCCGCCGTGGCCGGCTATCGCGACGGCTTTTCCGGCGTGCGCTTCGAGTTGAGCGTGCCACCCGATGCATGCTTCCTGCGCGGCGCGCCCGACCTGATCGTGCAGCTGCTCGACAAGCTCGTCGAGAATGCCGTGGACTTCTGTCCGCCGGGCGGGATCATCGGCCTGGGTCTGCAGCGCGCGCCGGGCGAATACACCCTCGAGGTCGCCAACGACGGGCCGCCGATTCCGCAGGCCATGCTCGGCCGGCTGTTCGAATCCTTGTTCGAACAGCGCACCGACCGGGACGAGAAACCGCACCTGGGATTGGGACTGTACATCGTGCGCCTGATCGCGGAATTTCACGGCGGCCGGGCCGCCGCCACCAATCGCGACACGCAAGGCGCGCGGTTCAGCGTGACGCTGCCGGTGATCTAGATGCGAGCCCCCGGTCGTGTGCGCCACCGTACAGACCCGCAAGCGACAGCCTTTGGACTCGATCTGCACATCAGAGCACAATGCGCCGGGCGACCGGCGTTTTGCACCAGGGTGGTTTATGAGCCGTGAAACGTTTCCCATCGATTTGCATGCGCTCGAGCCGCTCAGTCTCGATCCGGCCGTCGGAGAACTCACCGTGGCGGAGAAATCGACGTTGCGGCACAACATTCAGCTGTGTCGCGATGCGATCGTCTTTTTTACGGCGCTCGCCGGCGCCAAGGGCTTGTCAGGTCACACCGGCGGAGCCTATGACACGGTGCCCGAAGTCATGATTCTTCGGGCATTCATCGCCGGTGGCGCGCCCATCGTTCCCATTTTCTACGATGAGGCGGGACACCGGGTCGCCACCCAATATCTGCTGAGTGTGCTGAGCGGCGCCATGCCGGCGGAGAAGCTCCTGCATTATCGCGAGTTCGACAGCACACTGCCGGGGCATCCGGAGAAGCTCCTCACGCCCGGGATCGAATTCAGCTCCGGACGCCTGGGGCACCTCTGGGCCTTTTGCAACGGCGTCGCCCTCGCAAGCCCGGGCAAGGCCGTCATACTACTCGGCTCTGATGGCAGCCAGATGGAAGGCGACGACGCGGAGGCAGCCCGCTTGATGTTGGCGAAGCACCTCAATGTAAAAGTCATGATCGATGACAATAATGTGACCATTGCCGGCCACCCGCAGGAGTACCTGACGGGCTATGACTTGAGCCGGACCCTGTCGGGGTATGGCCTGATCACCGAAACGACCATGGGCGAGGATCTTGACGCGCTGCACGTTGACCTCTGCCGTATGTTCTGCGATCAGGACCCCCATGCACTGATCATCAAGCGCCGGATGGCGCCGGGCATTGAAGGCGTCGAAGGCAAACCCGAGGCGCATGACGCGGTCAAAGCCGATGTGGCCATCCGGTATCTCGAGAAACGCGGTGGCTACGCCGAGGCCATCGGCATGCTCAAGGCGGCCAAGCCGCAGAAGAGCCCGCTCACGTACAAGGGATCGAGCGGCGTCGGCAAGAATCGCGATGATTTCGGGAAGATCATCAATGAATTGCTCGATGCGTCGAGCATGGAACAGCGGCTCGCGAGCGTTCGGGTGTTCGACAACGATCTGGAGGGGTCGTGTGGCCTTCACCACATCCGTGAGAAGCATCCGGAGATTTACATCCGGGGCGGCATCATGGAGCGCGGCAATTTCTCGGCGGCGGCCGGCTTTGGTTCGTCAGCCGGTAAACAGGGCATATTCGGCACGTTCTGCGCGTTCCTTGAAATGTGCATCAGCGAGATCACCATGGCGCGCCTCAACTTCTCGAACGTGCTCGCGCATTTCAGCCACAGCGGCGTGGATGACATGGGCGACAACACCTGCCACTTCGGGATCAACGGCATGTACGCCGACGGCGGTGTCACGCCCGGTCATGCGCAAGACACGACGCGCCTGTATTTCCCGGTCGATCAACATCAGTTCGCCGCCTGCGTGAAGCGCATCTATGGGGATCCGGGACTGCGCTTCGTGTTCAGCACGCGAGCCCCGGTGCCGGACATTCTCGACATCGGGGGCAAACCGCTCTACCAGGGAATGCCGTTCGAGCCAGGCAAGGATTACCTCGTGCGTGAAGCAGCCGAGGGCGGTGGGTATGTGGTTGCGACCGGTGAGACCGTTTACCGGGCGCTGGACGCCGTGATCTCCCTGCAGGAACGGGGCGTCAAGGTCGGCCTGGTCAACAAGCCCTCCCTCAATGTAGTCGATGCCGACATGATGAAAAAGCTGTCGAGTGCTCCGTTTGTGCTGGTCGCGGAGGGTTGGAATGTCAAAACCGGTCTCGGGAGCCGCTTCGGCAGCTATCTGCTGCAAGCGGGCTTCAAGGGGAAATATCACCACATCGGGACCCACAAGGAAGGCTGCGCCGGCCAGTGGCAACAAATGGGTTATCAGGGTCTCGATCCCCAGGGGATTGGCGCTGCCATAGAAACGTTGTTGTAGGGCGCGAGAAGCCGGCAGCGCCGCCGGGAGTTATCGACGCACCAGCCAGACGATCAAAACAATCACAAGAACCGTTCCAAGAAGTCCGCCGCCGATGTACATGTCAATCTCCGTGTGGGGTTCGGCATTGAATCATGCGCGCGACACCGGTGTCGGTACGCTGACGCACGCAGCGGAATTACGGTGATCTGACCGGGCCCTCGATGGCCGGGTCGCCCTTGCGCACCAGTGGGGAAAAGTGGCGGACGTTGAGGGTGTAGAGCACCGTGGCTTTGAGCTTTCGCGCGGCGGCCAGGTGCAGGAAGTCGAACATCGCGCCGCCTCGTACTCCTGCGGACTCGGACTCCCTGATTGCCTGAACGACATCTTTCGCGGCCAAGTCGAACAGCCTTACTCGCGGTGCGATTGATTGCTCGATCAGCTCTGCAGCGACCGAGGGAGCCACCCGGATGCCGAGCCGGCCGCCGCTCAATGTGGCGAACACTTCGGCGATGGCGTGCGTCCAAGCCGCCGCCTTTTTCTTTCCGGTCAACAAACTCAGGCAAATTTCGTGGTTTGGCTCGTCTTCGCTAAGCGCAGCCACCAATACCGAGGAATCCAGATATGCGCTCATCTTCGGGAGCCCCGATCCGCGAGAACGTCGCGCTCACCGGCAACGGCCGCGGCGGCATCAACTTTTGCGCCGGTTCGTTTCAGGACCATGATTCCGGATTTGCGGGTCAACGGATTGACGCCGCCGCTTTCAATGGGCGTGAGTTCGATGCGCCCGGCCACGACATCGGCGCGCAAGCTCGTCTTTTGCATCAGATTTAGGCGCTGGCGGAGTGCCTTCGGAATAACCAGACGGCCGCTGGCGTCCATTTTTATGGCATTTTTCATGGAAATTATTATGCCATTTTTTTTGCCACTTTTCCAAAGGGCGGCCAAAGGGCGGTTTGGGCCGATGCCGCGCCCTCGTGCACCAATAGCCAGCTTTTTCGATCGAGCCCTCCGCCGTAGCCCGTGAGCGAACCATCCGCCCCGATCACCCGGTGACAGGGCACGATGATGGCGACCGGATTGCGATTGTTGGCGAGACCGACCGCGCGCGAGGCGCCCGGGTTGCCGATCCGCCGGGCGAGCTGGCCGTAGCTTTCGGTGTCGCCGAATGGGATGTCCAGCAGTGCCTGCCACACCCGGCGCTGAAAAGGCGTGCCTTCGAGCCTGAGGGGCAGATCGAAGCGGCGGCGCGCGCCGCCGAAATACTCCTCGAGCTGCCGGGCGGCGTCCCGCAGCGGCGCCGCATCCGGCCTCTCCAACCACCCGGCGCGGCCCTTCGGCTCGCGGCCCGCCACGTCCATGTGCAAGCCGCACAACGACCGTTCATCCGCCAGCAATAAAAGCCGGCCGATCGGACTATCGACGTGCGCATAGACGGTCATGGATGAACTCCTGTGGAATGCCAGAGATACTGTGCCGCATAGGCCCGCCATGGCCGCCAGTGCTCGGCGCGCTTCATGAGTGACCGTTTCGATGAATTCGCCGCCTTGAGCAGCACCAGATCGCCGCCGGGAAACGCGTCCGGCCATTGCAGCGCGCGCATGGCGATGTATTGCGCGGTCCAGGGACCGACGCCCGGCAGCCGCATCAAGGCATCGATCTGTTCCTCGACATCGGCGGCATAGCCCAATTTGATGCGTCCATCAGCGGCGGCGCGCGCGAGTTCGATCAGCGCATGCGCACGCGCGCCGACGATGCCGAGCGCGGCGATGGCGGCGCGGCCGGCGGCGGCGGCGCGCGGCGCGTCGGGCGGCACGATGCAAAGCTCCGGATAGGGCGTGACGATGGCTTCGCCGAAAGCCCGCGCCCAGCGGCCCGTCAGGGTGCTCGCCGCCTTCACGGATACCTGTTGACCCAGAATGGTGCGGGCGGCGAGTTCGAAGCCGTCGAAGGCGCCGGGGACGCGCAATCCGGGAAAGCGCTTCACCCACCCCGCCAGCAGTTCGTCGCGTCCGAGGTGCCGGCCCACCGCCTCGGGCATCGCACCCAGATCGAACAACCGCTTCACCCGCGTGATCACCGCCCCGATCACCGGGGCGAGCGACGGCGAGATTTCCAGCTCGAGCGCATTGCCCGCGGGACTGAGCGAGACCTGCAGCCAGCCGCGGTGGGTGTCGATGGCGACGGTGCGCCGGTAATGGCTGTCATCGGCCATCTCGACTCCGGGAATGGCGCGCAGTCGCAGATAGGCCAGCAGGCTGCCCCAGGCCAGCGGCGGCCTGAATTCGAGCTGCACACTCGGGCCATCGGCCGGCGCGGCGCGGCCGCGCAGCGCGCGCGGGCTCGCGCCATAGCGATCCCTGAACAGCGCGTTGAAGCGCCGCACGCTGCCGAAGCCGCTGGCGAAGGCGATGTCGGTGAGGGTGAGGGTGGTTTCGCGCAGCAGCCGCTTGGCGAGCAGGAGGCGGTAGGTCTGCGCCAGTTCGATGGGCGACACGCCAAGTTCGGCCTCCGTGACCCGCCGCAGGTGGCGGTCGCTGACGCCGAGCTGCGCCGCGAGATCGCCGACCTTGGCGCTCGAGAGGGCATGCTCTTCGATGCCGGCGACCGCCGCGCCGACCAGCCGGTTGACCGCATCAACCGGGGCGAGGCCCGGCGCCCGCTCCGGGCGGCAGCGCAAACAGGGACGAAATCCGCGCCCCTCGGCGGCGGCGGCGCTCGGGAAGAAATTCATATTCTCGCGCTTCGGCTGGCGCGCCGGGCAGATGGGGCGGCAATAGATGCCGGTCGAGGACACCCCGACGAAAAACCGGCCGTCGAAGCGCCGATCGCGGGCGCGTACTGCGCGAAAACAGGCTTCGGGGTCTAGCGGCATGGCGGCAGATTAGCCAATCCGAGGGCGCAATACTCGCCATTTTCGGACATGGGATCCGCTATGCGCTGCGCCGCAGCGGCGGCGTGCCGGGGTCAAGTGACCGGTCGCTTGATTCTAGCCGGTCTCGATTCCCTGCCGCTTCAGATACTCGTCGTAATTGCCCCTGAAATCGCTGATGCGGCCGGCGGCGGTGATTTCGATGATGCGTGTGGCGAGACCGCCGACGAACTCCCGGTCGTGCGAAACGAACAGCAGGGTCCCGGGATAATGTTCCAGTCCGATCTGCAGTGATTCGATCGTCTCCATGTCCATGTGATTGGTGGGTTCGTCCATGAGCAGCACATTGGGCTTGGTGAGCATCAATTTGCCGTAGATCATCCGGCCTTTCTCGCCGCCGGACAGCACCTTGACGGATTTTTTGGTCTCCTCGCCGGAGAACAGCAGCCTTCCCAGGGTCGCGCGCACCAGCTGATCGTCGTCGGCCTTTCCCGTGTAGGTGGACATCCATTCGAACAGATCCGCCTTGGATTCGAATTCCGCCTGCGGATCCTGCGGCATGTAGCCGGTCTGCGCATTTTCCACCCATTCGATGCGGCCGGCGGTCGGCTTGAGCTCGCCGGCGAGACAGCGCATCAGCGTGGTCTTGCCGGCGCCGTTCGGGCCGATGATCGCGACGCGCTCGCCCGCCTCGACGCTGAAGCTCACATCGTGCAGCACGTCGGCGTCGGTGCCGGGATAGCGGAAGGAAATCTTCTCGACCGTCACCGCCGAGCGATACAGCTTTTTAGCCTGTTCGAAGCGTATGTAGGGATTCTGGCGCGACGACGGCCGGATTTCCTCGATCTTGATCTTCTCCAGCTGGCGCTTGCGCGATGTTGCCTGGCGCGCCTTCGAGGCGTTCGCGGAGAAGCGCCGCACGAATTCCTGCAGATCCGAGATCTTGTCCTTGGCCTTGGCATTGGCGGCCTCGACGCGCTGGCGCGCCTGCACCGAGGCCAGCATGAAATCGTCGTAATTGCCGGGATAGATCTTCAGCTGTTGAAAATCCAGATCGGCGATGTGGGTGCACACCTGATTGAGGAAATGCCGGTCATGGCTGATGATGACCATGGTGGCGTCATAGTCGTTGAGCGCGCCTTCGAGCCAGCGGATCGAATGGATGTCGAGATTGTTGGTCGGCTCGTCGAGCAGCAGCACGTCCGGGCGCGAGAACAGCGCCTGGGCGAGCAGCACGCGCAGCTTCAATCCCGGTGGCACTTCGCGCATCGGGCCGTTGTGGCGCGATTCGTCGATGCCGGCGTCCGAGAGAATGCTGCCGGCACGAGCCTCGGCATCGTAGCCGCCGTATTGGGCGAAGGTGCCCTCGAGTTCGGCCGCCCGCATGTAATCCTCATCGGTGGCCTCAGGGTCGGCGTAGATGCGATCGCGCTCCTTCATCGCCGACCACAATTCGGTATGGCCGCGCATCACCACATCGAGCACCCGCTCATCTTCATAGCCGAATTGGTTCTGGTTCAGCTTGCCGAGGCGCATTCCGGACTGCAGCATCACATCGCCGGCGGTCGGTTCCAGATCGCCGCCCAGCACCTTCATCAGCGTGGATTTGCCGCTGCCGTTGGCGCCGATGAGGCCGTAGCGGTTGCCGTCGAAGAATTTGACCGTTACCTGTTCGAATAGGGGTTTGGCGCCGAATTGGATGGCGACATTGGAGGTTGCAAGCATGGTTTACCGATGATCAGAACAAATGGCCCCATGGCGGGGGCCGCGATTCTAGCCGAGACCTGCTGAACAGGGGCGGTCTTTCAGCTGCGCGGGGTCAAATTGACCACCGTGCGCGTGTTGGTGCCGAGACCGGCGCCGCCGGTGGGGCCGCCCAGCACCACGTAGAAATCGGTCCGGCCCGGGTGGCTCGCCGGAGCCACCAACGGCACGAACAAGGTCACCGAGTCCTTGCCGTCGGCAATCGTCATGTGGCGGGTACCGAAGGTGACGAAATCCTCGCCGGCCCGGGCGCTGCCATCCTCGGTCCACCAGTCGAAGCCGATGTCGCCGCGCGTGCCGCCGATCCGGTGCACCACCACGCGCGCTGCCGCGGCATCCTGGGGAACGGTGAGGCTCGCACCCATGAAGCCGATGCGCCCCGGCCCCGCCACCGCGGGTGCGGTGATCGCAACCGACTTGGCGTCGCCCACCGGGTTCGCCGCCGCCGGTATCGCCGCCGGTGGCGCATCAGGTGTCGCGGCGGCCGAGGCGGCCGAGGCGGTCGGCACGATCGCGGCGGTATCCGCGGCCGGCACGATGCGCGCCGGCGGCCCCGAACCGTCGAAAAGCGTGAGGACAAGCACCGATGCGACCACGGTGGCGGCCACAGCCGCCGTGATTGCAACGCCGCGCCAGCGGCGCTGCGGGGGCGCGGCCAGCAATCGGGCGAGCGGCGGCAATGTCGGCGCCGCCCGCTCCAGTTCAATCTGCGACAGCCACTCCTTCACGCTCGGAGACCTCTGCCGGGAAGACCAGGCTAGTCCCTGCCGCAGCGTGCGCCATGGGCGATAGCGCAGCCCGGGCGGCCGTTTGGCGCGCGCGCCCTTCTGGCGCGCCGCAGTGGCATCGCGTTCGGGAAATGGCGGCTTGCCCGCCAACAGTTCGTAGGCGGTGCACGCCAGCGAATGCAGATCATGACGCGGTTCCGGCGGCGGCTCCGCCGGCAGGGCATCGAAATTCAGCACGCGCACGCCGCCATCGATCGTGATCAACACGCTGCTCGTGTCGAGCCTGCCGTGCACGATCCCGATGCCGTGGGCGTAGACGATGGCGGCTCCCACCTCGCGCACGATGCTGAGCGCAAACGGCTTCGGCAGCGGCTCCTTGAGCTCCCGCAGCACGTCGCGCAGCAGTTTGCCGCGATGGAATTCCAGGGTGTAGAAGCTCAGGGGCCCCGCGGGACCGCACTCCAGCACCCGGGCCACGTTGTGCTGGGTCATCTCCTGGGCACGGAAGAACTGGCGGTGCGCCTCGGCGGCATTGACGGGGATCTTGACCGCGACGCGCTGATCCTCGTGCGGCATGTCGGCGCGAAAGCGGTCGACCGCGCGATACACCGCATCCGCGGTGCCATAGTCGATGGGTGCCTCGATGACATACCGATCCACCAGCACGCTGCCGGGTCCGAGATAGCTCGGACTGGCCACCGCCATCTCAGGCGCCGCGTGCGCCGCGGGTTCCGCGGCTGACACCGGCGTCGGGCGGGTGGCCGGTCGCGCGCTTGCCGCGTGAGCCCCGGTGGCCAGGGTCGAGATGGCATGAGCTTCGGTTGCCAGGTTGCCGGGTGGACGCGTCCCGATCGGCTGTGCGCCCGTGGCTTGGAACCGGACCGGGTGCGCACCGGTCGCGCTGGCGGATGCGCCCATGCGCGCGCCGGCCGGCGCCGGCCTCTTCACGGCTGCAGCGCTGGAATGCGCGCCGGTGGCATTGACGGCCGTGGCGGCGGGAGCGCGACCAGGCGTCGCGTCGGGCTTGGGCATGCGCAACATCGGGCCGCCGATCGCCATCCGCTGCACCTGGGTGTTGATGGCACGGAAAGTGGCATCGCTGATGCGACCCCGCCGGTAATATTGATCCACCAGCGCCAGCACTTCCCAGTGCGCATCCGCATCACTGCCGCAGATCGCCGCGACGTCGCGCAGCGCCGTTTCGGTATCACCGCCGCCCAGCAGCGCCGCCTCGAGACGGCTGGCGACACTGGCTGCGGCGTTGTTGACGGAAGCAGTCATAGGATTGGAATTCCGAAAGCCGCGACACCAAACCGGCAGATCATAGTCCGCAACGCGCCCAAGGCAAGCTTGGGGGCCGGCCTTCGGGGCAAGTCGCGGCTTTATCCTACACGTGCTTGGGCGTCGTCCGACAGACCCATCGAGACGAACTCGACGAGTGTTCGGATTAGGTTAAATGTTTGGCGGCGGCCGCGTCGCCCGCATCGAATCCCGTTGTCCAAACACCTCGAACCAGGCCGCCGTGCGCGGACGCTGCGCCCGCCACTGCAGCGCTGCGAATCGAAAGTCGAGATAGCCGAGCGCACAGCCGAGGGCGATGGTGCCGGCATCGACCCGGCCGGCCAAAGTGCCGGCACGCCGTTCGATTTCGTCGAGTCCGCAGGTCACCTTGTCGAGCTGTCCGGTAATCCAATCCGGCCAGCGCAGTCCCTCGGGTCGCACGGCGGTTTCGTAGCGCGTCAATACGGCCGCATCCATGATGCCGTCGGCGAGCGACTGCTCCACCAGCGCCATCCAGCGTACCGGTCCGGTCGCCGGAACCAGGCCGCCGCCGCCGATATCGTTCAAATAATCGCAAATCACCCGGCTGTCATACAGCACGGTGCCCTCGTCGGTCACGAGCGTGGGTACTTTGCCGAGTGGATTGCGCGCCACCAGCGGCCGGTCGCGGTTGACCGGATGCGGGTTGGACGGTTCGAGTTGCAGCTGCCGCTGCAAGCCGAGCTCATGGGCGCTCACGAGGCACTTTCTCACGAAAGGCGATGAGGCGGAATAGAATAGCTGCATCGGCGTCTCCTCAGGCGCCCGGCACGGATTTCCCGCCCGGCATGGGCTTCCCGTCCGGCGCGGACTTACTAGGATACTCGACACGGAGATCGATGATGCATCCACGACAACGCCTGTTGTTTCTCATCGCGACCGCCGGGCTGCTCGGAGCTTGCGCCGGCGGCGGCCACCCGCGCAGCGGCCGCGCACCACCGCCCGTGCTGACACCGGCCGAGCAGGTGCGCATCACCGAACTGTCGTTTGCGCAGGCGATGGCCCATCAGGATTTCGCGGCCTTCATGGGCCATGTGTCGAACAACGCCATTTTCTTCGGCGGACGGTCCATCGAGCGCGGTCCCGCGGAAGTGGCCGCCGCGTGGAAGCCGTTGTTCGACGCGACCGAGCCACCGTTTGAATGGGCCCCCGACGTCGTCGAGGTGCTCAAGTCCGGCGACCTCGCCCTGAGCTCCGGAGACGTGACCATTCACGGCAAGGTGGTGGGACGCTACAACTCCATCTGGAGGCTGGAGGCGCCGAATACCTGGCGTATCGTGTTCGACAAAGGAGAGATGATCTGCGCTCCCGGCAAACCCTGAGAATCGCCGCCTCGGCCTGGCTCCTCGCCGCCTGCGCCGCCGCGGCACCCCGTGCCGCGCCGCCGGCCGACGGGCACCCGTGCCTGGCGGATCTGTTCCAGGTGACGGCGCTGCCGTTTCGGCCGGCGGCGGTCAACCGGGCCGGTCAGGTGGCCGGCACCGACAGCCGACACCGTGCGGTGCTGTGGACCCGCGGTGGCCTCGCGGAGCTGCCGCTGCCCGGCGGTTTCGAGATCTCCGACGCGGTCGCGATCAACGACCAGGGAGAGGTGCTCGCCGTTGCCTACGATCGCGCCAACACCCGGCATCGCGCATTCACCGTCTCCAAGGGCCGTATCAGCCTGCTCGAGGCGGAACAATCACTCGGCCGCAAAATCAGTCGAACCGGTGAAATCGTGGGTGAGGCGGTGTTGCCCGGCCAGCCGCAGCCGCAACCCGTGGCCTGGATCGACGGCCGGCCGCGATCCCTGGGCGGCTGCTGCGGCGGGTCCGCCCGCGACGTGAATGCCCGCGGCGAGGTGATCGGCGATGCCTACGATGCAAAGGGCCGGTACCACGCCTTTTTGTGGACCTCATCCGACGGATTGCGGACGATCGGGCCGCCCGATCAGTTCAGCTCCGCGGTGGCGATCAACGATGCCGGCACCGCCGTCATCCAGGTGCTTACCCGCAGCTACGTCTACGCCGGTGGCAGCCTCACGCAGCTTAAGCTGTCGCCGAAATATCCGAGCCATCCGCGCGCCGTCAACACCTGCGGCGTCATCGTCGGTTCATTCGGACCCTTTGCCGACGCCGACCGCGCCTTCGCCTGGGAGCACGTCTCCGGCTTCATCGATCTGAATGACCGCATCGCCGCGGACAGCGGCTGGAAACTGCAGGCCGCCGTCGCCATCAACGACGCCGGCATGATCATCGGCTACGGCGATTCCCGCGACCAGGACGACGCCGGCTTTCTGCTCGTCCCCGCGACCTGAGCTCGTCCCCGCGACCTGAAGCACAGACGCTTCAGATGCCGGCGTACCACGCGTAGCCGCGGTCTTCCCAGTAACCGCCCTTGCCGCGTCCGATGACCTTGAGATCCGCGACGGCCTCCACGCGCATCAGATATTTGGCATGTTTGTAGCCGAGCTGGCGCTCCACCCGCAGGCGCAGCGGCGCGCCGTTGCCCACCGCCAGCGGCTTGTCGTTCAAGGCATAGGCAAGCAGGGTCTGCGGGTGGTAGGCGTCGATCAGATCGATGCTCTCGTAATAGCCGCCGTCCCCCTCCTCCAGCTCGTCCGCGCAGTACAGCACGATGAATCTCGCGGCCGGCGAGGGCTGCGCCAGATCGAGCACGGTGCCGAGCGGCACCCCGCTCCACTTGCCGATGGCGCTCCACCCTTCCACACAATCGTGCCGCGTGATCTGCGTGCGCTGCGGCAGCGCGCGCAATTGCGCGAGCGACAAGGCGAGCGGCCGGGCGACCAGTCCGCCGATCATCAGGCGCCAATCGACGAAGCCGTTTTCCCGCAGGGCGTTGTACTCGTCGGTGTCCGGATCGTCGGTGCCGTTGGAGCGGAACACCGGCGAGAGCTCGGCCGGCGTGAATTCACGCGCCAGCGCATTGCCCACCAGCAGACGCTGCACGCGATAGGTGAGCGAATCGGCGCTCGCGAGAATCCCCTCGAACGTCGGCGACCGGCTGAGGCGGTCGCAGCCGCCGAGCAGCAGCCCGCCGAAGGCGGTGCCGCTGCGCAGCAGCATCTGACGACGGCTCCAGATGAGCCGGGTCACTCGGATTTGGCCGCCGGCAGCACATAGCGGCCCGTGATCATCGAGCGGATCTCGTTGAGCGGACCGGCCAGCACCACCATGGTCAGATGCACCACGATGAACAGCGCCACCAGCATGGCCGCGCCGAAATGAAGGGTGCGGGCGCTTTGGCGGCCGCCGAACAGCGTCAACAGCCAGGGACAGGCGGCGTCGAAACCCGGCGACATGGTCAGGCCGGTCGCCAATATCAGCGGCGCGAGCAGGAAGATCACGCCGAGGTAGCTCAGCTTTTGCAGCACGTTGTAGCGTCTCGCGGCCTCGCCCGTGGGGAAGCGCAGCCGCAGGTGATTCCACAGATCATGCGCGATGTGCGAGGGGGCGATCTCCGAGCGCGCGGGCAAAAGGTCGCGGCGCACGTGGCCGCCGAACAGGCTGATCAGCAGATACAGCGCGCTGCTGAAAATGAGCACCCAGGCGAGGAAAAAATGCCAGTGACGCGCGGTGGCCAGATCCCGCCAGGTGGGCAGGGTGGCCCAGCCCGGAATGCCGGGCGAACCGATCGTGAGCAGCGCCTTATCGGTGATGGCCCCGAACTGACCCCAGTACAACCTGGGATCGGCGTTGAAGATGTTCAGGCCGCTCATGAGCACGAGGAACACGCACAGGGCGTTGACCCAGTGCAGCAGGCGGGTCGGCAAGGTGTGGCGTTTGATTGCGGTCGCAGCCATGGTCCCGGGTATCATAAACCTTGACGCGGCCTCTGTCAGATGGGGGATGATCCAGCATGGGGATGACTGCGCCAACGCCGAGGGCACCCGACGACCGCTCGGTGGCGGATGCCGCGTTCCGGCGCGCCGCCTGGCGGGTGATGCCGTTGATGTTGGCGTGCTATGTGGCGGCCTATCTGGACCGTGTCAATGTCGGCTTCGCCAAGCTGCAGATGTCGAACGCCCTGCACTTCAGCGACGCCGTGTATGGACTGGGCGCGGGTCTGTTCTTCATCGGCTACTTCCTGTTCGAGGTGCCGAGCAATCTGCTGCTGCATCGAGTCGGTGCGCGGCGCTGGATCGCGCGCATCATGATCAGCTGGGCGGTTGTGTCCATGGCCGCGGCCTGGGTGAGTTCACCCACCGGGTTCTATGTCGTCCGGTTCGTGCTCGGCATTGCCGAAGCGGGCTTCTTCCCCGGCATGATCCTGTACCTTACCCAATGGTTTCCGGCGCAGCGACGCGGGCGCATGACGGCCCTGTTGATGTCGGGCAATCCACTGTCGGGCATCATCGGCGGTCCCGTGTCCGGCGCCATCATGCATTTCTACAGCGGGGTGGGCGGATTGGGTGGCTGGCAATGGCTGTTCATCCTCGAGGCGCTGCCGGCGCTGGTACTCGGCGTGGTGGTGCACCGTCATCTGGATGACCGGATCGACGGCGCCACCTGGCTCGATGAGGCCGGAAAGGCTGCGATGCAGCGTGAACTCGCCGCCGACGCCGCCCTGCACCGCATCGGGTCGGTGCGCGCGTCGTTCGCCTCCGCCCGCGTGTGGCTATTGTGCCTGATCCTGTTCGGCATCGTCATGGGTTCCTACACCATCGGGTTCTGGCAGCCGACGATCATCCGCAATTCGGGTGTCTCCGATCCGCTCGCCGTCGGGCTTCTGACGATGCTTCCCTATGTAACCGCCCTCATCGCCATGCTGCTCGTCAGCCGCAGCGCGGATCGCACACACGAGCGGCGCTGGCACGTGAGCGCCCCGGCGCTGCTCGGCGCGGCCGGTTTTGGGATCTGTGCGCTGAGCATCGACCGGCTGATCCCGTCCATGCTGGGACTCTGCCTCGCGGCCGCGGGCGTCATCTCCGCATTGCCCATGTTCTGGGCGCTGCCCACCGCGTTCCTCGGCGGCCGCGGCGCCGCCGCCGGCATCGCCTGGATCAACTCCATCGGCAATCTTGCCGGATTCGTGGGTCCGGCGCTGCTCGGCCTGTTGATCACACGCAGCCACTCGCTGGCCGCCGGCCTGTACCTGGTCGCCGGCACCCTGACCGTCGCCGCCGTGCTCATCGTGAGCCTGATGCCGGCGCGCCTGGTCGACCGCTGACCGGCACGGCCGGTGACAAGTGCGTATTTTCGCACCGGAACAACCTGCGCTTCGCGGATGCGATGACCAATCACATCGACGATGTGCACCTCGGGGAGATCATCCGTCGTCATGCCCCGGACGTGGTGCTGGCCATCGCCATCACGTCCATGATCTATCAGGCACAAACCCCCTGCAGATCGCCAGACGGGCCGCCCCCGGCTGTCTGTTCACCTGCCGCTTTTGTTCGCAGTGGAAGTTCTGGCGCAAATACCGGGTCCGCGACCCGAAGAAATTCGTCGCGTTCGGCGAGGAGCTGTGTCTACCGCGCCGCGCGCGATGCGCGCTATGATCTGACCATGAACGCGATCCTGAGCAACGCGCGCGGCCGCTGGTCGTCGTGGGTCGGCTTGGCGCTGCTGCTGGCGGCCACCGGGCTGCCGGCCGCACCGCAGCCGGATTGGACCACCCCGATCGCGCCGTTTCGGATCGCGGACGATCTGTACTACGTCGGCAGCCGCGATCTGGCCTCTTATCTGATCGTGACGCCGCGGGGCCATATCCTGATCAACTCCAGCCTGGAAACCTCGGTGCCCCTGATCCGCGCCAGCATTGAAGCGCTCGGGTTTCGATTCAAGGACGTCAGGATCCTGCTGATCAGCCATGCCCATGGGGATCATGTCGCCGGCAGCGCCGAGCTGATCAGGCAGACCGGTGCTAAATACATGGTCATGGACGGCGACGTGCCGGTGGTACAAAGCGGCGGGGCGCAGGATTTTTTCTATCCCGACAGCCGCTACCCCGCCGCCAAGGTCGATCGGGTGCTGCACGACGGCGATGAGGTGCGCCTCGGCGGCGCGGTGCTCACCGCCCACAAGACCCCGGGGCATACCCGCGGATGCACCACCTGGACCTTGAAGGCGAGGGACGCCGGCCGCAGCTACCAGGTGGTCATCGTCGGCAGCTGGAATGTGAATCCGGGATTTCGCCTGGTCGACAAACCGGGACAGCCCGCCTCCTATCCCGGCATCGCCGCGGATTTCACCCACACCTTCCAGCTGCTTCATCAACTGCCCTGTGACATCTTTCTCGGCGCGCATGGCGCCTATTTCGGCATGCTGGCGAAGCTCAAGCGGCAGCAGGACGACCCTGCGCACAATGTCTGGATCGACCCGCAGGGATATGAAGACCGGGTGGCCGAGCGGGAAGCCGCCTTCCGGGCCGAATTGGCGCGCCAATCGCTCTGAAGCCCGGCAATGTGCGACGAAATGCTGGAACTGGGCAGTTCGTCGCGCGGTCTATAGGTGTATCACGACAGATTGAACGGGAGCTTCCATGAACACGTCAGCCATGCACAGAATTCGGATCGCCGCGGTGGCGCTGGTCGGCCTCGCCATAAGCACGTCGGCGCTGGCCCAGGGCGCGCACGGCCATGTTGGCGGCTTTGGCGGCTTTGGTGGCGCTCGCGGCGCTTACGGTTTTCACGGCGGCTATGGTTATCACGGCGGCTATGGTTATGGTTATCACGGCGGCTGGGGCTGGGGCTGGGGCGGATTCGGCTATGGGTTGTTTCTGGCTTCCCTGCCGCTGTACTACTCCACGTGGTGGTGGGGCGGCGTCCCCTACTACTACGCCTATGACAATTACTATCAGTGGAACGGCGCGGCCGGCGGCTACGTTGCCGTCAATCCGCCGCCGGAATTGGCGAACCAGGTCGCGGCTTCCCAGCCGGCGAGCGCCGAATTGTTTGCCTATCCCAAGAATGGTCAGACGGCCGAGATGCAGGCCAAGGACCGCTTCGAATGCCACAGCTGGGCGGCGGGCCAGACCGGCTTCGACCCGTCGGCCTCCGGTGTGGCCCTGGCGCCGACACCGAATGGCGCTGCGGCGCCCGCAGCCGCTGCACCGCCGCCGTCCGCTGCACCGCCGTCAGCTGCAGTCTCTCCAGCCAAGCGCCAGGATTACCTGCGGGCGCAATCGGCCTGCCTGGAGGGCCGCGGCTACAGCGTCAAGTGACCTGCGTGTTCTGCGTGATGACCATCAATAGCGCCTCCGACACGCGTTCATCGATCGGCGCGGCGTGCTGCACGCTGACCGGGTAACCGATCGAGGCCTCCATTCGGCTGTCGATGAGGCGCATTTGAACCCGCGGCTCGGCCGCATCGGCGGCGGCCGATGCGGTGGACTTCTCGATCTGCCGGGTCTGGCGCACGATTTCATCGTGGAATTCGCCGATGGCCTGGTTGACCGCCGACAGCAGCCTGGCCTTCAATGCCGGGTAATCGGCGACGGCCGGTAGCGTGAGCGTGATCTCGTGCCAGGTCAGGTTCACGCCGGGAATCTGCTTGAACAGGCCGCCCGAGGCCTGGAACACGATCAGATTGGCGAACGCCACCACCCTGCCGGTGGGCCCGAGCGGCCCGCTGCTGTTGAGTTCCATGAGATGCATGCGAACCAGGCCGATGTCGATGACCTCACCCAACACCGTGCCGATCTGAATCCGGTCCCCGACCCGGATTCCATACTTGCCGATCAGGAAAAAGTAACCGACCACCGACACCAGCACGCTCTGCATCGCGACCGCGAGACCCGCCGTCAGCAGCCCGGCGAAGGTGGCAAAGGTGCTGAGTTCGGTGACGAAGCTCAAGCCGACGATGACGGCCGCCAGGGTCCATACCACGATGCTTCTGATCAGTATCAGCTGGCGGCGGCGGTGCACGTCATGCACATAGCGGATCACTGTGCGCTGCCACACCTCGCCGATCAGGAACACCACCACGAGGATGCCGAGCAGGATCGCCACCCGCACGCCAAGCTGGCCGCGAGCGTCCTCGTACTGCCTTTCGGTGGCATCCCGCCAGCTGCCGAGGGTGTGGCGGTATTGTCGCAATAGGATCTGTTCCTTGGCCAGCGGAATCACGATCGAGGCGGTCTGCTTGTACAGCCATGCCAGCGTGTCGAACTGTTCACGCAATCCCGTGAGCACCTCGCCGCTCGCGTGCTGCGCCTCGGAGGCCAGAGCGTCGCTGCGGGATCCATAGGACTTCAGCTGGTTGACGGGCGCCGCGCCGATCTCCTTGAACGTCTGCGCAAGAGCCGCCGTACGCCGGTCGATCGAGTCGATGTCCGCGACTTTGCCGCGCAGCTTGAGCACGTTCGAGCCGAGTTCCCACAGTCCCGAGCCCGCGGCTCTGGCGGCGGCGGGGACGGCGGCGGCCACCGTGGCCGCCGGATTGGCGCCGGCCGTGGGGATGGTGGCCGCGATGGCGTCGATCTGCGCCTTGAGCGCGTTGGCGCCCGCACTCTTCGGATCGCTCTGATTGACGAACTCCGACATGGTCTGCAGCAGATTGCGCCGCGCATCGACCATGGCGAGTTCGCCGCGCAGCTCCGCCAGCCGGTCCTTAAGCGCCTTCGTGGAGCCGGCCGGGCGCCGCTCGTAGTCCGCCACCTCCCCGGCGATGGTGCGGCGCTCGGCGTCCAATTGGTCCTGCTGCTGGCCGAGCGCCTGCGGCGATGATCCACCGGCGGCGCGCTGCGCGGCGCCGGCCTCGCTGCTCAGCAGCTCCGCATTCGCGCGGGCGATGTCGAACGCCAGCGCCATCACCTTGTCGGCGGTTTGCCGGTTGGCGTACAAAATCAGCAGATCGCTCGGCTGGCTGGCGCTTTGCTGCTGTGCGCCCAGGGTCCGATACCAGTCGACGGTGTCATCCAGGATCCGGATGACCTGATCGGCCGTGAGCACCGCCCAGGACTCGGCGGCCGGTGCCGCGGCGGCTTTGACGTCCGCCGCCTGACCGGCGGTCACCCACAGGCTGCCGGCGGCGAACAAAGCCGATGTCCAGAGCGAACGCATGGTGAATCCTACCGAATTTGGCGGCTGTTTTATCGGTCAATTCCGCGCTATCGTGCGGGCAGCGGAGGTTTTAATGAACGATGTCGTCAGGCGCAGCGCCGAACGGGGCTTTGCCGATCATGGCTGGCTCAAGTCCTATCACACTTTTTCGTTCGCCGAGTATTTCGATCCAGAGCACGTGCAATACGGTCCGCTGCGGGTCATCAACGAAGACCGCATCCAGGCCGGCGCCGGCTTCGGCACCCATGCGCATCGCGACATGGAAATCATCAGCTATGTGCTGTCGGGCGAATTGGCCCATCGGGATTCGATGGGCAACGGCTCCATCATCAAGCCCGGCGATGTGCAGCGCATGAGCGCCGGCAGCGGCGTGCAGCACAGCGAATTCAATCCGTCGAAAACCGCCGCGACCCATTTTCTGCAGATCTGGATCCAGCCCGATGTGCTCGGCATCGAACCGCAGTACGAGGAGAAGCGCTTCGATGCGCAGGAGAAGCGCGGGCGCCTGCGGCTCATCGTCTCACCGGATCGCGCCGACGGCTCGCTGCTGATGCATCAGGACGCGCGCCTCCATGCGGGTCTCTTTGATGGAGCGGAGCAGGCCAACCTCGCGCTCGCGCCGGGCCGGCGCCTGTATGTGCACCTGGCCCGCGGGCGGCTCACGGCCAATCGGATCGCCCTCGAGGCGGGCGACGCGCTCGAAGCCGGCACGCACCTGGATTTGCGCGACGGCGCTGGCGCGGAGGTGCTGGTGTTCGACCTGCCGGCGGCATCCCGACAGCGCCGTTCTTGAGCTCAGTGCATCATGAACACCGGCACGTCGGCATGCTCGATCAGGGCATGCGTCACGCCGCCTTGCAGAATGCCCTGCAGACCCGCCGCCGCCCATCCGCGGTTTCCGCGTCGACCCCGGGGAAATGCGTAGGTCGGATACGGGCAGGGCGGCGCTGTGCGACGTCCGGCGCCCCGCTACAATGATTCATGCGCATCCCCAAACTGCTCTACGGCACCGCCTGGAAGAAATCCGATACCGCTCGCCTGGTCGAACTCGCCATCAACACCGGTTTTCGCGGCATGGACACCGCCTGCCAGCCGAGGCATTACGACGAAGCCGGCGTCGGCACCGGCATTGCCGCCTGTCTGAACTCCGGCCTGGCCCGCAGCGATCTGTATCTACAAACGAAATTCACCTCCGTTGGCGGCCAGGATCCGCAGCGCATCCCCTACGACGCCAGCGCTCCGCTGCCCACCCAGGTGAGGCAATCCTTCGCCGCGTCCCTGCGTAACCTGCAAACCGATCACCTCGACTGCCTTGTGCTGCACTCCCCGCTGCCGACACGCGAACTGACGATGAGCGTGTGGCGCACGTTCGAATCCCTCGTCGACGCCGGCGGGGTCCGCCAGCTCGGCATCAGCAACTGCCACGATCTCGCCGACCTGCAGCGCCTCCATCAACAGGTTCGCGTCAAACCGGCCGTGCTCCAAAATCGCTTTTTCGCCGACACCGGCTACGATCGCGAGATCCGCGCCTTCTGCACGGCGCAGCAAATCATCTACCAGAGCTTCTGGACACTCACCGCCAACCCCGGCATCCTCGCCCACCCGACGATTGCCGCTTTGGCATCGCAGCATCACCGAACCCGGCCGCAGATCTTGTTCCGTTACCTCACCCAAGCGGGCATCGTTCCCCTGACCGGCACCCAATCCGCAACGCACATGCGCGAAGACCTCTCCATCTTCGAATTCGAACTTGACGACGCCGAACGTGCCGCCATCGACGCGCTCTTGTAAAATGGGCGCCCCGGAGACTAGCGGGAGCAAACATGCGGACACTGAGTCACCTCGCGCCCATCGTGTCGGTATTCCTCATCGGCGCGGCTGCACGGGCTGATCCCATACAGGACGCCGAAATTGCGGAGGCGGAGAACTGCAACAACACCGGCTTGTGCGCACACGGTGCGGGCCGCACCGCGCCGACCGTGGACCCCTGTTTTCTGGCCCAGAATGCCATGCGCCCCTGCGGCGGCGCGCAGAGCCAGCCGCCGAAACCAGTCGGCGTCGACCCCAAGACCGTTGGCACCTGGGAGCTCATGGTTAACAATGCGAGATGGGTGTGGGAAATCGACCACAAGGGCACCTACAAGTTTCACACCGAAGGCGCCGATGTAGCGGTCTCCCACGCCGGCACTTTTTCCGCGAGCAACGGCCATTGGTCACTCAAAGCGACCTCCGGCTACACTGACAGCGGCACCTACGTGTTCCAGTCTCCCGATACCTTGATTGCGACGGGGCAACTGGGGACTGCCGCCTGGCGCCAACTTAAGCTCAAGACCGCGTCGGGCAAGCAAGCTCAATGATCGCTTGGCACCACGGGTCTGCCTGACCGCATGCAGACGGTGCGCGGCGTGCTCTTCGATGCCTATGGAACACTGTTCGACGTTCATTCCATCGGTGCGTTCGCCGAGCAGCTGTATCCCGGACGAGGCGCGGAACTCTCCGCCCTCTGGCGCGACAAGCAGCTCGAATATACCCGGCTGCGCACGTTGAGCGACCGCTATGCCGACTTTTTCAGCGTCACGGCAGAGGCGCTGCAATTCGCCTGTGAACGGCTGCGATTGCCGCTGACCGGGGACGGCCACCGCCGGCTGCTGGAGCAATACGGGCGCTTGACGCCGTTCGCCGACGTAGGCGCGGCGCTGGAGCGGCTGCGTGCGCTTGAATTGCCTCTGGCCGTGCTGTCGAACGGCAGCCCGGGGATGCTCGCAAGCATGCTCGCCGCCGCCGGCATGTCGGGACTCTTCAGCCACGTGCTCAGCGCCGACCAGGTGCGCAAATACAAGACCGCTCCGCAGCTGTATCAGCTCGGGGTGGATGCGTTCCGGTATCCGGCGTCCGAACTGATGTTCGTTTCCGCCAACGGATGGGACGCCTGCTGCGCCACCTGGTTCGGATATCGCACCTTTTGGGTGAACCGCTCCGGTGACCCCGTCGAAGCCCTCGGCGTCGCGCCCAGCGGCGCGGGACGCAGCCTGGACGAACTACCCGGCTTCATCCTGGACGGAGCGCGCTGAACCATTTCAATCGCTCAGGAACACCACCATCCGGTCCACCGACAACACGCCCGTGGTGGCGTCATACGGCCCAGCGGCCTCCACCGCCACGGCATCCGTGGTGCCGTTCAGGTCGCCGGTGAGTGCCGTCACGAAGGCCGCGAAGGTCGTGTAGGCATCGGCCTTCCAGGACGAGAAGTGCTGGATGGCGTACTGCGGGTTGGCGGCCGCCGCGTCCGGCACGAGTTGCAATCCGGCGGCCAGCGTCGACGGATCGATCTGATCGAAGCTGATCCGCAGGACATGTTCGGCACTCGCCGTCAGCGTCGCCTGGCTGATCAGCAGTTCGCCGGCGGTCAGCGTCGCGAAGGGCGCGGCGACTCCAGGCAACGTCCAGCGCACGGCGAGATCTGCCTTGGTGTTCGCGTAGCTGATCAGACTGAGCGCGTTGAAATCCGGCGGCGCGGTGCCGAAGGGCGCGACGAACCCGGTGAAGCGCACCGGCACGCCGACGCCGGCGCCGGCCGTCGACAGGGCCGCGGGCAGCGACACCGTGTAGGCCGTGGCGAGGGCATCCTGCGCGGTGGCCGTTCCCGTTCCGGCGAAATTGAGATTCGACGGCGACTGTCCATCGAGCGATTGCAGGTTCACGGTCACCAGATTTGCGGCGTTCGCAGTGACGGTGCCGGACAGCGTGGTCGTGCTCAGCAGCGCACCGCCCGCGGTCGCATCGAGGGTGCGGCCGGTTGCGCCGGTCCCCAGCGTTCCGGACAGCTGCAGGTGCTGGCCCACCGAGATGTCTTGGACGGTGAATGTGCCGCTCTGGCCGGGTTCGCTGACCGAGGTTGCGGCGCCGATGGTCGCGGTCACCAGATGCGCGTACGACATGCCGCCGGCGTTGGCCGAATAAGCCAATCCGTTCCCGATCGTGAGCGTGTCGCCGGTGCGCGAGGTCACCGTGCCGGATACGCTGTCGAGCCGGGTGCCGGCGACGCTCGAGCCGACCAGCACGCTGGTCGCGGTGAAGGTCATCGTGGTGCGGTCGAGTGAGCCGTAGGCGGCGGTCACCGTGCCGGCGGTGGTGGTCGCCAACTGCGCGAGGCCGGCAGCCTCGGTGTAGCCGGTACCATTGATGGTGAAGGTGGTGGCGGCGCTGGTCAACACCGTGAATTGTCCGTTCTGACCGCTCTGGTTGCAAAACGGCATGACGCTGATCACGAAACTGCCGGCGGTGGCATTGGTGCTCACCAGCCCGCCGCGCACGTGGACCTGCTTGGTGGTGTCGGTCGCGAGACTTGCGGTGAGCACCGGATTGACGGTGACCGTGGTCGGAGCGGCTGTAGACGGGGTGATCGCGTCGGACGCCGCCAGATTGAAGTCCAGTGCCAGGTTCGCCACGCTGCCCTGGGTGATGACCAGCGGCGCGTTCGACGGCAGCGTCAGGGTGACGGTCATGGTCGTCGGATTCGGCGCCACGAGCGGCAGCGAGGTCGCGCCGTCGATGATGTTGCCGGCGGCGATGGTGACGCTGCCGCTGCCGCCTTCGACGACGATGGTCGCGGCGCTGTAATCGAGCGTCAGCGAGGCGGACACGTACTTGCCCGCCGGGATCTGGGACGTGCTGACGATTTCCGAGAGATTCACGAGCTGCGCAAAATCCACCTGCGTGGTCACCGGTAGCGCCTGCACCACGGTGCCATCGGAGCGGGTGAGCTGCAGGGCGGTCACGTTGACGATGTAATTTTGAAAATCACCGGGCGCATCGGTGAGCGTCACCACCGCGCCGCCGACCGAGGTTGCGGACGAGGTGCCCATGGTCGGGGTGTTCGAGGAGCTCATGTCGGAGCTGCCGCCCCCGCCGCACGCCGTCAGCGCCGCGGTCGTGATCAGAAAAGCCGCCGCCCGCGCATTCGCTCTGCAGCGGCACCGCAAGGCCTGTGGGATTCGTGTGTCGCTCATGTTCAACTCCTCCGCGTGAATTGGCGCCCTGTGAGGTCCCAGCCTCCGGCCGGCCTGAAGTGAATTGTTGCCGAGACTCGCGCAGGCTTCAATTGTCGGTGGCCGACGACAGAAAAATCGCTCTGCCGCAATCGGCCGCGGCATCCCGGGATTACCCCGACGCGTGCCTGACAAATCTTGACTCTTGCGCATTGAACTTGCGCCCTCGAACAGGGGTCTCAGGTCGTGCTTCGCCGACGGTTCGAATTGCGGTGTCGGCACCTTGATGGCTCGGTCACGCCGGGCAGCACGATGACGGCTTCACCACCAGCGGCGGTACGCGATCTCGGGCTCCCGGTCGCTGACTCATTCGACCCGGTCCACCATCGGCTCTGCGCTCACGACGATTGCCGGAGCTGTGTGCTAACGGCACGATTTCTACCACCGACGCCAGCTTGTGAACGGTTCCATGTCGACCTCGGATTACGGAATCGTGAGCTTCCTGAGCGCCACCTAAGATGCGATGATGGATGCGATGATCGCGCTCGCGCCGGGCTTCGGGAGATGCGATGAGTCTGACTGACTGGGTGCAAACGGGCAGGAAGCTGAACGCCAGCGACCTGCATGTGGAAACCGGCACGCCGCTGGTGGCGCGGGTGCGCGGAGAGCTCGTCACGGTGGGCGAGCCGATCCCGTCGGGTTATCTGGCGCAGGTCGCCAAGGAGCTGCTCGGCGCGGAGCCCTGGGCGCAATTCAAGGAACGCGGCTCCGCTGACGTGTCGAACGTGGTTGCCGGCATGCGCTGCCGCATCAACCTGTACCGCACCCTGCGCGGCGTGGCGATCGCGGTCAGAATCCTCATCCCTTCGGTCAAGGATCTGCGCAGCTGCAATTTGCACCCCGATCTGCGCCGGCTCGTGGACCCGGCAAGCGGCCTGGTGGTGCTGTCCGGGCCGACCGGCTGCGGGAAGTCGACCACGCTCGCGGCATTGATCGAGGAGATCAACACCTCGCGTCCGCGCCACGTCATCACCCTCGAGAGTCCGCTCGAATACCTGTTCGCGAACCGCCGGTCGTTCATCCGGCAGCGGGAGATCCCCACCCACTCGCCGAGCTTCGAACAGGCCATCATCGACGCGCTGCGCGAAAACCCGGATGTGCTCGTCATCAGCGAGATGCGGACCCCCGAGGTCATCAGGCTCACCTTGAATGCCGCGGAGACCGGCCATCTCGTCCTGGCGACCCTGCATTCGGCCACCTGCGCCGAGGCGCTCAGCCGCATCTGCATGTCGTTTCCGGCGGACATCCAGGGCAACATCCGGGCGCAGATCGCCGACTGCCTGGTCGGGGTGGTGTGCCAGCGGCTGGAATTCCTGCCACAGCACCACATCCGGGTGCCGCGCTGCGAGGTCCTGCTGCCGAGTGCCGGCGCCAAGGGAACCATCAGAGCGGGCCAATTCAGCCAGCTCGCCAACGTCATACAGTCCGGCGGCGAGGACGGCATGTGGACCTTCGATCGCTATCAGCGCTGGATCGAGCAGAACCGCGAGTGGGTGTCGCCTCCGCCGTTGACGGCGGCGCAGGCCGAGCAGCTGCCGGTGAAGGCCGCGGCCGCGCCGCCCGCCAGAAAGCCGCCGCGCGCGCCGCCTGCCGAGAGTGAGATCGAGATCTCCATCGAGGAGGATGCGGATCTGCCGGACCTCGCGGAACTCGCCAAGCGCATCGAACAGCGATCGCGCTGAAACACGACGCGCGTCACGGTCGCACGCCGATCCTCATGTCTACATTGTTGTAGCATGGGATATTGCGCCGCCCGGAGATGGCATTGAACACCGCCAGTCGGATCCCGTCATTGGATGGCCTGCGCGGCATCGCCGCGGTTGTCATCATGATTTTCCATTACAACAACGTGTATCTGCCGCAGGCAGCGTTGCGCGGGATGCTGCCCCTGATGCGCCCGTTCCTCGACCACGCGTACCTTGCGGTCGACCTGTTCTTTCTGATGAGCGGTTTCGTGATGGCGCACGTCTACGGACGGCAGCTGTCCTCGAACCTGCGGGCGCATTGGTGGGATTTCACGAGTATGCGCTTCGCGCGCATTTATCCGCTGTTCGCGGCGACCACCGTCGTCATGGTCGCCACGCGCGCGTGGAGCGGCCTGCCCATTGATCTGGTCTCGTTCTCCGGCCGGTCGCTGGCGTTGCAGCCGCTGCTGCTGCAGGCGGCCGGCGACGGCTTGAGCTGGAATTATCCTTCGTGGTCCATCAGCACCGAGGCGGCGGCATACGTCTTTTTCGCCTTTGCCGCGGGATTACTGCTGCGGGGCAGATATCCGCGCTTCATGGCGGCGGCCTGCATCGCCATTCTTGCGGTGCTTTGCAGCAAGCACCAGGGACACCTGCACTTGTATTGGGGAATATCCTCGCTACTGCGCACCCTGGCCGAATTCTCGCTGGGCGTGCTGTTGTGGCGCGCGCACGCGGCGGGTGCGGCGCCCCCGCGCATCTGGCCGGGCGTGATCGCGTCCGCATGCGCCGCCCTCGCGGTCTTCACCGGCTGGGATCTGCCGGTGGTTGGCGTGCTGGCGTACCTGATACACCAGAGCGTCCTTTCCAAGTCGACGCTCGCCCCGGTGCTCAATTCCGCGCCGGCGGTGGCGCTGGGCGCTTGGTCGTATTCGCTGTATTTGTGGCATGTGCCCGTGCATTACGCGGTCATGTCCGTGTTCGCGGCCGGCGGACATCCGGTCGAGACTCTGAGCCTGGTCGAGGCGCGCTGGCTGATGCTCGCGACCATGCTGGCGGTGGTGTACCTCTCCTACGTCTCCTTCACGCACTTCGAAGTTCCCGTGCGACGCTGGCTGCGGCGGCGGCTGATGCCCGCCGTCCCTCAGGTGCAAACCGGTATTGCAGCGCCGGTCCGGGATACGAATCCGTCCTGAAGCGGCCGCGCCCCGCGCACATTGCGCGCCTTGGAAGCGGCTCCGTCTCACATAATCCATCCCGTGTTGGGCGGCACTTTGAAATGCCGATACGCGGCCGTCGCGTTATGTCGAGCCCGCTCCCGCCGCGCCGCCGCGTCTCTATCATCGCCGGTGAATTTCTCATTCACTGGATGGATTCATTCATGACAAACCTATTTCGCAGACTCCCGCCCGCCATGGTGGCCCTCGCCTGGTTGATTGTCCCCGCCGCCGGCCATGCGGCCGCGTGTTCGGCCGGCGCCGCCAGCCTCAAGGGATGGTACGGCGTGCTGGTCTCCGGCAATACCGTCGCGGCCAGCGGCACGACCGCGGATACGAAATATCTGGCCGGCGCCGTCTACTTCGACGGGGTGAGCGCTCTGAGCGGATCCAACATGTACGGCGCCTATGGCGTCGATCACACCGTCTCCGGATCGTATGGCGTCAACGCCGATTGCACCCTCACCCTCGACATGACGCTCACGCCGGTGGAGGCCACGGTGAATTCCGCCGATCCGTCCACGGCAACTGCCGCGATGACCTCTACCTATACCGTTGCCGTCAAGACCACCGGTGAAGCGGTGGGCATCGAAACCGACGCGGCCGCGGTGGCGAAGATCGTCCTGAAGCCGCAGACCGGTTCGACCGGCGCCAATTTCACCGCGGCCAGCATGAACGGCTCCTACGTGGCGGCCTGCTACGGCCCCTTCTATGCCTACAGCGACCTGAACGTGGTGACCTTCAGCAACGGCACCGGCAACGGCGTCGATCCGTACGAGAACAACGGCTCTTTCCAGGTCGACGGCAATCCGTATACCGTCACCTACACCGTCAATCCGGACGGCACCTTCGCGGGCGTCGCCGAGATCACCGACGCCACGTTGTATTTCAACTTCTACGGCGTCATCTCCAATTCGGGCAGCCAGCTGCAATATTTCTACACCAACAACCTGGGCAATGCGGTTGACCCGAATACGGATGCCATCGAATCCTGCTCCGGCGCCACCACCTCCGCCGCCGCGCCAGCCGCCGCTCCGTTCACCCTGACGCCGGCCTACAGCAATTGGACCCTGCAGCAGAACATGGGCGGCACCAACAACATCACCATCACGCCGGCCGCGGGCTTCACGGGCAGCGTCAGTCTGTCGGTGTCCGGTGTGCCGAGCGGCGTCGGCTCGGCCTTCAGCGGTGACCTCTTGGTCATTTATCCGCCGTCGACCACGCCCACCGGCACCTATCCCCTGACCGTCACCGGCACGTCGGGAAGCTCGACCGTGAGCACCACGATCTCGCTGACGATCACGGGCGGCGCTTCGTTCAGCCTGACCCCGACTTCCTCCGCGGTCACCGTGGCGCGCGGCCATAGCGGCACCGATGCCGTTTCCGTGGTGGCGGCCAACGGCTTCTCCGGCGCGGTGAGCTTCGGCATCTCGGGCTTGCCGGCCGGCGCGACCGGCGCCTTCTCCCCCGCCTCGTCGGCCACGGGTTCCACCCTGACCATCGCCGTGGCGGCCAGCACCGCGCCCGGAACCTATTCGCTCACACTCACCGGCACGGCGGCGCCCACCAATGCGTCGCAGGCCATTTCGGCCTCGAGCAGCATCAAACTTACCGTGCAATAGACACGGGCTGACCGTGAACTACGGCGGCGCGATCTCTCGGGATCGCGCCGCTTTTTTGCGCGATCCGCACCCGGCTCGCATCATGTCAATTTGCGCCGCTCGGAGAACGCGTCATGAACACCCAGCAGCCCACGATCGCCGGAGAAATGGTCACCATCAGGCCGATTCGCATACATTCCATGGCGTTCGTCGCCACGGTGCGCCGCGATGGGCGTGATCTGGAGATCGGCGTGAGCCGCTACGCACCGAATTCCCGATCCGACGTGCGGGAGATCGCCGTCACGGTCGCCGACGATTGGCAGGACAAGGGGTTGGGCGCCGCGCTCATGCGCCAGTTGATCCAGACGGCCCGCATCAACGGCATCAAACAGCTCTATTCCATCGACTTTGCCGAAAACACCGCCATGCGCGAACTCGCCCGGGATCTCGGCATGCGCGCCAGCCGCGATCCGGACGATCCGCATCAGACCATCTACACCCTCGACCTGTGACGCCCCGACCTGTGATGGCGGAAATCCCCCTCGTGCCACCAGACACGAGGGGGTCATATCAGAATTTGACCATGACGCCGGCACCCCAGATGGCCTCGGACTTGCGCAGGTCCGGATACCAGATGCCGCCTTCGCCGGCGCAGTTGTCGCTGGCGATCGCGCTGCCGTTGTTGCAGATCACGCTCGTGGCCGGTCCGGTGATGCCCGACAGGGCGTTGCCGGTCGGCGGCGTGACGCCCCCCGATCCCGTCCAGTAAGGCACGTCGGAATGGCGGTAGGTGACCTCGGTCCACCACGTGATCCAGTCCTTCGGCATGTACTGGAAGTTCAACTGGGTGTCCCACTGATACAGTTTCTGGCCCGGTTGCTGGCTGAAATACGGGCTGCCGGTCGCCGCCGTCGCGCCGTTGATCGGCGGGGTCAGGGCAAGATAGCGGCCCGGATTGTTCATGAAGCCGCCGCCCAGGGTGACGGCATATATATCGTGATTGAACCAGGTCCGGTCGTACAGCATCATGCCGAAGAAGTTCTCCTTGTTCGGCCCGTGTGAACAATACACCCCGCCGCCGTATTCGCAGCCGAGATCCGCCGTCAGGCTGAACGCCATCTTCGACACACCGGTGCCGCCCGCGCCCTTGGCGTCGTAGTACTTGTAGAGGAGGCTGTCGTCCTCATGAACGCGCGTCACATTGGCGTAGTTGACGTTCGGCACGTTGCAGGAGCCGGTGATGGAGTTGATCTGCGTGCTCCCCGCCACCGAGTTGGGGTCGCCGCCGCTCAACGGGCAGCCGCTGCCGCTCGCCAGGTTGTCCTGGCCGATGGAATAGCTGTTGAACACCAGTTTCAGGCGATCGTTCGGTATCCACAGGATCTGTCCGCCGAAGCCCGGCTTGCTGTTGAACTTGGCGTAGGATTGCCAGCCGTTGATCAGCCAGGGTTCGATCTTCAGGTTCTGGGTCGGATACCACTGCACGCGCAATCCATTGAAGAACCACGGCGTGTTCGATGACACGAACGAGGGCTGGTAGGTCCAGTTGTCGAAGTTGTAATAGCTGAACAGGCCGATGTAGGAGACGAACACGCCGACGTCGACGTTCAATCCGTGGCTGACGTCGAAATGATAGCCGGCGTTGGCCTCGGAGAAGTACTTGTAGGCGCCCTGCAGATCCCACTGGCCGAGCGCGCCGCTGGCGTCGTTGCGCGGCGTGGTGACGGCAAACAGGCCCATCATCGACAGAAAGCGCGCCTTGACGTTTTCCCAGTGAAAATCCCCGCCGAAGCTCACCTGTTCGATCTGGAACTCGCCGGAGCGGAACTCCTCGGTCGAGCCGACGATGGTGTGATCGACCGGGTGATTCTGGCTTTGCAGGTAATTCATGTCGAAGCGGATTTCCGGCGTGAAGAACTTGGTGTCGAAGATCGGCGCCTTCTCACGCGTGTTGCCGTTCATCCAGCCAATGTCGCCGACCGCAAACGGCGTCTGGGTGTCGACATCCGGTCCGGGATCGGGTGCTTCGAGCGCCTCGGGAACCGGGTTGTGCGTGGCAGCGGGTTTGGCCCCCTCCGGCGCCGCCGCCACTTGCGCAGCCGGCACGATCATCACGATGTCGACGCGCGTGGCCTTGCTCGCGGCCACGGCCACCGTCGCAATCGTGGCGTCGGGCGTGCCATCGGCCTGTGAGACCACGGTCCAGTCACCGGCGGGCAGATCGGCGAAGGAATAAACGCCGTCGCTGCCGGCAATCGTGGAGCGGATGCCGGTACCATCGAGCCGCTTGGCCGTGACCGTGGCGTGCGCCACGGGCGCCTTGGCGGCGTTCGTGACGATGCCGACGATGGTTCCGGAGGAGACGTCGGCGTGCGCCGCCGGTAGCGCCAGTGCAACGGCCACCCAGGCCGCGGCCAGCGGTTTGCTAAGCTTATGCATGTTCATCGATCCCTTCCCTCTGCGTCTTGAACGAAAACGTGTCGTATTTTTTCTGTAAAAATCGGCTAATAAAGCGTCAAAACGATGTAAATAAGTGTACGGAGGGGCGTCGAACCGCATAGTCCAGGGTGTGTTAAAAAATTGGCCCGCATCTCCTTGATCCGAAGGTGCGGGCCGGCGCCCGTGTTGGTTCCAGGCTACAGATGGGCGCAATCAGGGAAAGGTGCAGCCATCATCGGGGACCTCCTAAGGAGATCCCGCCGGGCGAGAAGAAGGCGGGCGGGCGGAAAGCTAATTTAGTCGGCGGCGGCGTGCGGGTCGATCTCGCGGATCGGCAGATCGTAATGCGCGTCCACGAGTTCCCAGCGGCGGTTCTCGATTTTCCGATAGGCCTCGCGGTCGGGAAAGAGCTGCTTCTCCAAGCTCCTGCCTTTGGTGCTCGACAGCAGATCCTTGTAGGTGATCACGACGCGATAATTCCAGCGCGACTCCTCGCCCGTGTGCAGGCCCGGCCTGAACACCTGGTAGCCGGTGACGTAGCCGAGTTCCTTCTCCTTGTCGAGCACGGGGATCTGCGTCTTCTGGAAGATCTGCCAGAACTCTTCGTCGTGACCCCATTTCACCCGGTACACCCATTCCACCTGGTAGGGCGGCAGGGAGTCCGCGGCAGCAGCGGCGGCGGCCGGCGGGATCGCGCGGCCGAGCACAGCCGCGGCGAGAAACAGGCCGCCGATCGCGGCGGCTCGTGTTCGATCAATCATCTCCATGGAAACTCCTCGGCACCGTCTTCGACGGCGCTCCTGTACGGTGACTATCGCCGCTGCGGCAACAGCCGTCCAATGACGCCTGATCAGAAGCACAGCATCCGCGGTTATATCGGGCGGGTGCGCGGACATAAGGTTAGAACGAAGTGATGTTTTGCGATGTGCCGCGCACGCGCTACGGTGCAAGCCGGGCACCGTGGTTCGCGAACGAATCAGGCTGAGAACCTCCCCCCATGCGCACTTTTCATCCGATTCGTTCATGTGCCGCGGAAGCCCACCTCTATAATGGCGCCCATGCCGGTCTCCACCCACGCCTTGTTTGAACCCTTCCGCCTGCGGAATCTGCTGCTGCCCAATCGATTGGTGATGGCGCCCATGACGCGCGCGAAGTCCCCCGGCGGCGTGCCTGGAGCGAACGTCGCGGCCTACTACCGCCGCCGCGCCGAAGGCGGCACCGGATTGCTGATCACCGAGGGCACCTGGATCCCGCATCCCACCGCCGGTTCGATGCCCGACGTGCCGCGCTTCCACGGCGAGGATGCGCTGGCGGGTTGGCGTGAGGTCGCCCGCGCGGTGCACGCCGCGCACGGCCGGATCTTCCCGCAGCTGTGGCACACCGGCATCGCCGCCTCGAGGAATGCCCCCGCGGGCTTCGTCACCGCCTCACCATCGGGCCTGTGGCTGCCCGGCGAGAAGCGCGGCGAGCCCATGAGCCGGGAGGAGATCGCCGCGGTGGTGGCGGCCTATGGCGTGGCCGCCCGCTCGGCCAAGGAACTCGGCTTCGATGGGGTGGAGCTGCACGGCGCACACGGCTATCTGATCGACCAGTTCCTGTGGGACGGCACCAATCAGCGCACCGACGAGTACGGCGGGGATCTGGCGGCTCGCACCCGCTTTGCGGTGGAGGTGATCCGCGAGGTTCGCCGCCAGGTGGGACCGGAATTTCCGCTCGCGCTGCGCTTCTCGCAGTGGAAGATGCAGGATTACGCCGCCAAGCTGGCGCGCACTGCGCAGGAACTCGACACCCTGCTGCAGCCGCTGGCGGCCGCCGGGGTGGATATCTTCCACTGTTCGACGCGGCGCTTCTGGGAACCGGAATTCCCGGGAAGCCGCCTGAATCTGGCGGGCTGGACCAAGAAGCTCACCGGCAAGCCAACCATCACCGTCGGCTCGGTGACGTTGAACGAAGAATTCACGACCACGTTCCGCACCGACGAGGGCGCCGCCATCACCGGCATCGACGAGCTGATCGAGCGCCTGGAGCGCGGGGAATTCGATCTGGTGGCCGTCGGGCGTTCACTCATCGTGAATCCGGATTGGCCGCTGCTGGTGCGCCGCGGCGCCATCGACGCGCTCAAGCCGTTTCAGCGCGACGTCCTGAAAGAGCTGGTCTGAGCCGCGCTCAGGGTCCGGCGCCGGCGGCCACGGAGTTGCCCGCGGCGCAATAGCGCCGCCAGATCTGTTGATAGGCGGCCTCCATGTTGCGTGCAAAGCGGGCGCCGTCCATCAGCGCGGAGCGCTCGAGCCGCGGCCGCAGTTCGCGCCGCAGCTGCCGCAGGCGACCCAGATCGCGCGCCAGTTTCAGCGCGGCGCTCACGAAGTCCTCGTCGCTGTGCGCCGCGAGATCCGGCAGATCGACGTGAAACAGCTGGCTCAGTCCGGCGCGTCCCACGCAGGTGGCGCCTGCGCGCGTGACCACCGGCACGCCCATCCACAGCGCATCGAGGCTGGTGGTGTGGCCGTTGTACGGAAAGGTGTCCAGACCGATGTCGATGTCGTGATAGGTCCGCAGGTAATCGGCGCGCGGCCGGAATGGCTCGAGGCTCACGCGTTCGGCATCGATGCCCTGGGCCGCCAGGCGCTGCAGCATACGCCCGCCGTACTCGCCGGGAATCATCAACACCAGCCTCGATTCGGGCAGGGCCCGCAGCACCGCGCCCCACAGCACAAGCGTCCGGTCGGTCAGCTTGCAAGGATTGTTCAGGCAGCCGAAGGTCAGGCGGCCGCGCGCATCCGCGGGCAGCTCATTGACCGGAGGACCGCCCAGCGGGTCGTAGCACCAGAACGAGTCCGGCAACCGCAGGCTGCGTTCGCGGTAGTGTGAGTCCCAGCCCTCCGGGTCCAGGCGCAGATCGCTCAGTCGGTAGTCCATCGCGGCCATGCCGGTGGTGCCGGGGTAAGCCAGCCATGCCACCTGCAGCGGCGCCGGCTTGCGCGCGAACACCAGCGGCCTGCCATTGGCCATGTGCATGGTCAGATCCACGAGGATGTGGATGCCATCGGCGCGGATCATCGCGGCGAGCGCGACATCGTCCAGCCGCCGCACGTCACGCCAGACGTCGGCATGGCCGGCGATGCGCCGCGTGAGGCTGTCGGGACGCTCGACGCTCGAGTAGCAGAAGATCTCGAAGTCCGCGTGATCGTGGTGCTCCAGCAGCGGAATCGTGAACAGGCTCTGGCAATGGTCGCGAAAATCGGGCGAGACGTAGCCCACCCTCAGGCGGGCCGCGCGTTCGGTCGGACGCGCGGCACCGGCCAGTCCCGCCGCGAAGCGCGCGTCCCAGCGCAGGCACTCCTGCAATATGGGCCAAGGTTCCGGCGACTGAAACGAGAGCGAGTAGGCGAGATTGCTGTGCGTGGCTGCGGCGCCCGGATCAAGGGCCAGGGAAGCGCGGAAGCATTCGATCGCGGTATCGAGTTCGCCGGCATCCTTGAGCACGCTGCCGAGGCTGTTGTGCAGAACCGCGTTGTCGGGATGGCGCAGCAGGCCCCGCCGCAGCATCGCCTCCGCCTCGCCGATACGACCGAGCGTGCGCAGCAGGCAGGCCGCGTTGTTGGAGGCCGCCGCGAAATCCGGCTGCACGCGCAGGGCGTCTTCGTAGGCCGCCAAGGCCTGCCCGAACTCGCCGAGCTCCTTGTACGCGTTGCCGAGGTTGTTGCAGGCATCGGCATAATCCGGGCGTAGCGCCAATGCCCGCCGGTATTGATCGACCGCCTCGGTCATCCGTCCAAGTCCGTGCAGTGCGTTTCCGAGATTGAATGCCGACTCGGCATGACCGGGGTGGCGGACCGTGGCACGGCGCAGCATCGCTTCGGCGGCCGGGAAATCCCGCCGGCGGCACAGAGCGATGCCGAGGTTGACCGCATGGGAAGCGCTGCCGGGGTCCTGCTCGGTCGCGCGGCGCAGCGCCTCGATCGCCTCCTCGAGCCGCTCGAGGTTCATTAGCGCAACGCCGAGATTGTTGTGCGCGTCGGCAAACGCCGGCCGCAGCCGCACGGCTTCCCGGTATGCCTCGATCGCGGCGGCGCCATCACCCAGCGACTGCAGCGTCAGGCCGAGTGCGAATAGCGCGTCCGGGGAGTCCGGCGCCGCCTGTAGCGAGCGGCGGTAGGCCACCGCGGCGGCTTCCCAGCGCCGCATCGCCTGCAGCGCCTGGCCCAAACCGAAATGATGGCGGGGATCCTCTGGAGCCGCCGCCACGGCGCCTTCGATGAGCGTGAGCGCCGCTTCCGGATGACCCTGCTGCAGTTCCAGCAACCCGCTGCGAAACAGCGCCACCGCATCGCCCGGCGCCTCCGCCAGCAGCGCCTGATACAGCGCGCGCGCCGCATCCAAATCGCCCGCGCGATGCCGCTCAGTGGCGCGCTCCAGGAGCCGATCGCGGCGCGCCGCGGCCGCCATCAGGCCGTGGTGTTGAGCTGGCTACCGGTGGTCGAGGTCGGCGTGGCGGTCGAGGTCGAGCTGATGCCGCTGAGCAGGCTCGCGAGGGCACCGCCGCCGTGGTGGTGGTGGTGGTGACCACGCCCTCCTGTCTGGGACTTCAAATCGGTTTGCAGCTGCTGCAGGGCGGCTTGCGCGGCGGTCAGATTGTTGGTCGAGAGGGCCGTGCTCAACGCCGTCACGTCATTTTGAATGACCGATCCGCTCGCCGGGACGGCGGTGGTGGTGGCAGCCGTGGGCGCGACGGTGGGGGCTGGTCCCGAGGCAATGCCGTTGGTCGACTGCAGGGTCTGCTGCAGATTCGCGAACACGCTTTGCGCGCCGGCCAGATTGCCGCTGCTGATTGCCTGCTCGAGCGCCAGGAAATCCTGGCGTTCCTGCTGGAACGGGTTGGTGGACGCACTAGCCGCCGCGGCGGTGCTGCCGATCGAACTGATGCTCATAAGACCTCCGAATTTGCCTCGTTGGGACATTGGTCGGACAAGCATCATTCGTGCCATACCGCCGGGGGGGGTGCCGCCGGCGCGGGGCGCCCGGAGGCGGCAAGTTTCAGCCGCCGGGCGGAAAAAAATGGCCGCTGCCGGCGGAGCCGACGTGTACCACGCCCTGGTCAGCGGCCGCGGTGATGAGTATCTTTGCCGTAAGGAGAGGCCGCCGTGAATGACAAAGCGCTCAGAATGCTGGCTTCGCTCGGACTCGGCGTCGGTGGAGCACTGGGTTTGGCGGGGACGTTCGCCCCATCGGCGTCGCTGCGGGGACTGGCCTGGGGTATCGACGGCATCGCACTGGTGATGGCTTGTTCGTTGCTCACGCTCCGCTTCTTCAGACTGGGGCAGGAGATGGTGGCGGCGGGCTTTCTGGTCTTCGCCATCGGCGAAGGTCTCATCGTTTCCGGCGCGGCGATGGATCTGGCGCAAAGTGCCCCGTCTTTCGGCGGCGGTGCCGGCCTGTGGGCAGCGGGGCTTGCATCGATCAGCGTGCCGCGTGCCTTCCCGACGTTGGTGCGGTTGCTCGGACTGGCGGCGGCGCTCCTATTCGCGGTCACGGCCTGCCGTATTTTCGCCGGCGCGCCGATCACGCCCTTGTCGCAGCCGCTGCCATTTTTTGCCTATCCCCTCCTGGTCGCAACCTTCGTCGGTTGGATCGTGACCACATTGAAGGACGCTACCATGGCAGCTCGACCGCCCGTGTGATGGGGCTGCTCCTGCGCGCACCAGGCATGAAAACTTCCAAGGCTCGACTCACGGCACATGGACCGGGCGGCGGCGGCGAGGCGCGCAAGGACTCGAAGCAGCAGTGGCAGGAGCACGAGATCGTCGATCAGGCCCACGGGAAGCAACGCGAGATTTAGCGGATCGAGCGCGAAGAATGCCAAGGCTAACAATGCCGGCAGGAGCCATCGCGGACGGCGGGAACTGCGCAATGCCGCCCGCAGGGTCCGCAGATCCGAACCGCTCGATTGCCAAAGCCGGAAAACTCGTCGCATCACTCAAGCCTCGACCGATGGCCCGTGACCTATGTCACTACGCACGACAATCAAGCCGACATGGAGGAACACCGGCAATCCGAGCCGGCCCGCTCGAAAAATTCCACTCTTCGATGAGACCGGACTCGAGCATGCGCTTCAGGCAGCCATACAATGTACCGGGACCGAGCCTCATGGTCCGAAGGGTATCGAGCGCGACTTGGCGCATGATTGTCGTAGCCGTGTCGCTCGCCGGTAGCCAGCGCCAACAGTATATGAAACACCACGGGAGACAGCGGTGGCTCCGATTCGATGGGTTTACGATGCGACATCAATATATCCGTTACGGATATAGCAATGGGATTGAATTTTGCCGTCAATGAAATAGGGTTCGTATCTCATCGGACGGAGTCCATCGGTCACGGCTCAACGGGGAATTCCACGTGAATGTCGGAGCGGAGGGCCGACAGGAAATCCCGCGAATCAAACAATTCGCCCGGCGCGAATGCACCCCCCTTTGCTGACCTTCCGGTCACAATCCGCATGCAGGCCTCGGCGACGATCGGTGCGGTCACGGCGTAAATGTCGTGCCCGGATGCAATAATACGCCTCGATTTGCCGGCACCGGAGGCGCGCACGTCCATGGCAAAGGTTTGAGTCGATCGCCCGCTCGACTCTGTGGACGTTGGCGGAGGTGTATCGGTATTTCGCAGATCCTTCAGGGGCGCCTCGTTCATGAAGCTTTCGATGCGAGTCGCTGCGATATGCCTGGAAATGGTTATGATTTCCGACAGCGGAACACTCGTTACCGCGACATCTCCGAACGGAGCGGGAAAATGCCAGCTTCTTCCGGCGGCGGCAGCTGACGCCGGGGCCAGGCGCCCACGCGATACAACGAGCCTGCGGGCCGTATTGCGCTCGCCAGTGCGTCGCGTACCGCCGGTGGGGTGCCAGTAGTCCAAGGCAATTCCGATGAGGATCTCGTCGACCACCGAAAGCTCGGCGCAAATCCATGAGGCAAGCAAATCGGCGAGCCCTCCGTAGAACGCCATGGCGGGAAGCACCACGAGGCCCTTATCCCTTGCCTCCGAGTGATAGGTCGCCAAGGACTGCCGGACGGACCGCTGCTCCGCGGCAATGTCCAGGTAGTGAGCGCCGACGCGCAGGGCTGATTCGATCACCGCGGGTGCCGTGTCGAGAAACGGGCCGGCGCAATTGATGACCGCTTCGGTGCCTTCAAAGGCGCCGTCGAGAGTCTCCGGGTGATCAATTGATGCGCTCCGCCAGACGTTGGGTTCACCATCCCTTGCCAAAGCATTGGCGGGGGAACGACGGCCGATGCGTCGCACGGACACACCCCGGCGTTCGAGTTCCGAAGCCACGAAGCGGCCGGTGTGGCCGGTGGCGCCGTAGACAGAGACACCGTGATTGGTCATGGGGATTGCTCAACGATACCGATCGGTAGCGTCCAGCATGATACCGATCGGTAGCGCTGTCAAGCGACCGCCGACGTTGCCATTATTCATATCCTCAGACAGACTCAGCCGATGCATTGGCAGGGTAAACACTGATGAGCCGGAAGGCCGCTACACCGGCCGATACCGGCACCGCCGACAAAGTGCTCGCCGCCGCTTCGAGGCTCTTTTACGTCAACGGCATTCGGGCAGTGGGGATGGACCGGATCGTGGCGGAGTCCGGTGTGGCTAAAACCAGCCTGTATCGCCATTTTGACACCAAAGATGCATTGGTGGCCGCGTTTCTTGAACGTGAGGATCGCGAATTCTGGCAACAGTGGGACGGAGTTGTTGCCGCCGCGCCCGCTGATCCCAAGGTCAGGCTGATGCGTATCTTGGACTGGATTGGCAAACGCGTGTCGCGTGAAGGATATCGCGGGTGCCCGCAAATCAATGTGGCCGCCGAGTTTGCCGATCCGGAGCATCCGGCCCGAAGGATTCGCAGGCGGCACAAGGCGGCGATGGTCGAGCGGCTGAAAAGCATCGTCGCTCAGATCAAGGTCTCGCGGCCCGGCGAAGTTGCGGTTCAGCTCGCGCTCCTGATCGATGGTGCATTCACCAGCGACGGGCGACTATCCAAAGCCGATGCCGTTCGCATATTGCAGAACGGTGCCGATGCACTTCTCCGGGACGGGAGTTTGAAACGGAATGGGTCGAGAGCCGCCAAACACGGCGTCGGCCAAGAGCATCGCTAGATGCGATACTCAACGCCATGAAGAAAATCAACCTCTCCATGCTACCGGTGGAAAAACCGAGTTCCTATCCGCGTCCGTTCGACGAGCCCTGCAGCGCTCAAACCCTTCAACGGCTGGCGCGTTCTGCGGGGCTGACTCAATTCGGAGTGAACGTGACCACGATTGAGGCCGGCGGCTGGTCCAGCCAGCGCCATTGTCACAGCCACGAAGACGAATTCGTCTGGGTGCTGGAAGGTGAGCTGATTCTGGTCACCGACACGGGCGAGGAAACATTGCTGCCGGGCGACTGTGCGGCGTTCAGGAGCGGTGATCCCGATGGCCATCACCTCGTGAATAAGTCAGCGCGGGCGGCCCGGGTACTCGAGATCGGGACAACGAGCCCGCAAGACCGTTGCACATACCCGGACATCGATTTGATCGCCGATGCCGGGGGGGTACACCCGCATTACACGCCGTGAGCACGAGTCCCCGTAGACGCCGGTTCACGCATCCTCGAATCCGTTGAGTACGTTGACCGCGTTGACGCCGATCTCCGCCACCGCGTAGCCGCCCTCGAAGACGAACAGCGTCGGCAGCGCGCATCCGCCGATCATGGCCCCGTAAGTCGTGAAATCCGCCGACTGCAGCTTGAAGGAGCTGATCGGATCGCCGGCAAAGGTGTCGACGCCGAGGGAGACGACCAGTGCGTCGGCTGAGAAGGCGCGGATCCGGCCGAGCGCGGCGTCGAGCGCGCTGCGCCAGGTGCCGAACGCCGTGCCGGGCGGCAGCGGCAGGTTGAGCGTGTATCCCTGCCCTGCGCCGCTGCCGGTCTCGTCGGCATAGCCCGAAAAATACGGAAATTCCTCGCTTGGATCGCCGTGCAGGGAAACATAGAGCACATCCGACCGGTCGTAGAAGATGTCCTGCGTGCCGTTGCCGTGATGGAAATCGACGTCGAGGATCGCGACCCGCGCGGCGCCGTGGTCGCGAAGATGCTGGGCGGCGATCGCCGCATTGTTGAGGAAGCAATAACCGCCGAACAGATCGCGCGCGGCGTGATGGCCCGGCGGCCGGCACAGCGCGAAGGCCGCCCGCGCACCGCCGCCGATCAGGCTGGCGCCGGACAGGGCCACGTCGGCCGCGGCGGCCGCGGCCTCCCACGAACCCGCGGTGATCGAGGTCTCCGCTGCCATCGCGTAAAAGCCGAGCCTGCCGGCGATGCCGGTGGGGCGGTGTTGCGACATGCGCCGCGCCGGCCAGCAATCGGGAATCGCCTCCCCGCGGTTGCCGGCCGCCACCCAGTCGGCCCAGGCCGTGCTCAGAAAATCGACGAAACCGGCGTCGTGAACCCGCAGCACCGGCTCGAGACCGAAGCGCTGCGGCGCCTTCACCTCGCCCAGGCCGACGGCGCGGACGCGCTCCAGCACCATTTGTGCGCGCTGCGGACACTCGTGCGGGCTGATCAGCTGACCGCCGGACAGTTCGGTGCGCGCATCGCGCAGCAGGTGTTGTTGCGAGAACACGGTGATCATGCGTTCCCCGGGTCGCGCGGCGGCGGTGAGCCAGGAGCCTTTCGGCTCCTATCGGAATTTGCCCATCAGCGCGTCCAGCGCCGCGCGTCCGGGCGAGAGCTTCTCGAAGGGTATGCCGTTCAGCGGCTCATCGGGGGTGCGGTTCAACTTGTGGAATTCCGTGGTGTCGTTTTCATCGATATGAATGAGGCCGGTCACGTATTCGTTCTGCCGGAGCTTGGATTCGATGTATCGGTATGCCGCGGAGCGGTCGGTCGGATCATAGTCCGGGTCGAGCTTTCGCAGCAGCACGCTGCTGCCGTCGTGCATGCCCACCCGCGTGGTCTCGCCCGCCGCGTAATCCACCGCGATCTCTTCGGCCGGCGGCACGAAATCCGCCTCGATGGCCGCATGATAATGCTCGCGGGTGAAGGCGTAGCTCTTGGTCGAACCTTCGTGATCGTTGAAGGTCACGCACGGCGAGAGCACGTCGATCAGTGCCAAGCCGTTGTGGCGCATTCCCGCCTGGATGAGCGGCACGAGCTGCGCCTTGTCGCCGGAAAATGAGCGCGCCACGAAGGTCGCGCCCAGGGTGAGCGCGAGGAGCACCGGATCGATGGGTGGCGAGACGTTGACGTCGCCGCGCTTGGCCTTGGTGCCGATGTCGGCGGAGGCCGAAAATTGACCCTTCGTCAGGCCGTAGACGCCGTTGTTTTCGATCAGATACAGCATGTTGACGTTGCGGCGGATGGCGTGCACCAGCTGGCCGACGCCGATGGACAGCGAATCGCCGTCGCCCGACACGCCGATGTAGGTCAGCCCGCGATTGGCCGCGTTGGCGCCGCTCGCGATCGAGGCCATGCGCCCATGCACCGAATTGAAGCCGTGCGCGCCGGCCACGAAGTAGGCGGTGGTCTTCGAGGAGCAGCCGATTCCGGACAGCTTGACCAGCTGCTCCGGCTTGAGGTCGAGCCCCCAGCAAGCCTCGATGATGGAGGCCGTCACCGAGTCGTGGCCGCAGCCCGCACACAGGGTCGACATGCTGCCTTCGTATTGACGGCGCGTCAGCCCCAGCTTGTTGGTGGGCAGCGACGGGTGGGCGACTTTGGGCTTGTTGATGTACGACATGAGGGACCCGCTGCGTCAGTGCGGAACCGCCGACAGCCGCGGCGCTTCGGCGAGCTTCGCGCGGATGGCATCGACGATCGGCTGTGCCGAGATCGGCAGTCCGCTGTAGCTCAGGATTGAATTCAATTTGGACTTCTCGACCGCGGTCTCCAGCGTCAACAGCGATTTGAGCTGCGCATCGCGGTTCTGTTCCACGACGAATATCGTGGCATGCGATCTGAGGAAATTCTCCACGTCGGTGTTGAAGGGAAACGCCTTGACGCGCAGGTAATCCATGGTGATCTTCTGGCGGCCGAGAATGTCGAGAGCCTCGCGGATCGCGCCATCGCAGCTGCCCAGGCTCACGATCCCGACCTCGTTGGTGCCCTTGCCGATCATGACGGGTCGCGGCAGGTACTTCGGCGCATTGATGAATTTGCGCTTCAGCCGGTCGAGCACCACCTGATATTCGGCGGAATCCTCGGTGTAGGTGCCGTATTGATTGTGGCCCGAACCGCGCGTGAAGTAGGCGCCCTTGGGGCTCATCCCCGGCAGCGTGCGGTACGGAATCGCGTCATCGTCGCGATCCACATAACGGTAGAACTTCTCCAGACCGGCGAGTTCCAGCTGCGACAGCACCTTGCCGCGATCAGGTCGGTATGCGTCGTCCCATTTGAGATCCGGGCACATCCAATCGTTCATGCCGATGTCCAGGTCGGAAAGCACGAACACCGGGGTCTGCAGGCGTTCGGCGGCATCGAAGGCCTGCACCGCCATGTAGAAACATTCCTCCGGATTGGCGGGAAACAGCAGCACATGCCGGGTGTCGCCGTGCGAGGCATAGGCGCACAGCATGATATCGGCCTGCTGGGTGCGCGTCGGCATGCCGGTTGACGGTCCCACGCGCTGCACGTCGAAGATCACGCAGGGCACTTCGGCGTAATAGGCCAAACCGACGAATTCGTTCATCAGTGAGATGCCCGGACCGCTGGTGGGCGTGAAGGCGCGCGCGCCGTTCCACGAGGCGCCGATCACCATGCCGACGGCCGCCAGTTCATCCTCGGCCTGCAGCACCGCGTAGCTGTGCCTGCCGCTCTGCGGATCGACGCGATAACGCTCGCAAAAACCCTTGAACGCATCCATCAGCGAGGTGGACGGAGTGATCGGGTACCAGGCGCCGACCGTGGCGCCGGCATAGACGCAGCCGAGGCCGGCGGCGGTGTTGCCGTCGATCATGATGTGTCCGCGGGTCTTGTCGGAGCGTTCGACCCGCAGCGGCAGCGGGCAGCTCAGATGCTGCTTGACGTAGTCATATCCCAGCCGCAGGGCCCTGGTGTTCGAATCGAGCAGCTTGGGCTTCCTGCCGTAGCTCTCCCCGAGCAGCGAGTTGACCACGTCGAGGTCGACGTCGATCAGCGCGGCGAGCACGCCGGCGTAGGCGATGTTCTTCAGCAGGATGCGGTTGCGCACCCCGTCGAAATTCTCGTTCATCAACCTGGCCAGCGGCACGCCGATCACGTTGATGTCGCTGCGCTGCAGGAGCGAACTGCGCGGCCAGGTGGAATCATAGATGAGATGGCCGCCCGAGCCGAGCTCGCGCACGTCCCTGGAATACGTCTCCGCATTCATGGCCACCATGATGTCCACCTGGGTCGCACGGGCGGCATAGCCGTTGTGCGTCACGCGGATCTCATACCAGGTGGGCAGGCCCTGGATGTTCGAGGGGAAGTAGTTCTTGCCGGTGACCGGCACGCCCATCCGGAAAATCGCCTTCATGATGAGCGAATTGGCGCTGGCGGACCCGGTGCCGTTGACGTTGGCGAACTTCACCACGAAATCGTTCACCTTGTCGGAGTTGGCAATCAGACTGGGCATGTGCCGACCTGCTCATCGATGGCGTTCGGGATGTTGATGGTGGATTTCTGCATGTCCCAGGCGGCGGTCGGGCAGCGCTCGGCGCACAGGCCGCAATGCACGCACACGTCCTCGTCCTTCACCATGACGCGCCCGGTCTGCGGCAGCGCCGCCGAGACGTACAGCGCCTGGGTGCGGTTGGTGGCCGGCGCCGTGAGCCGCGCGCGCAGCCGCGCCTCGGGGCCGTTGGCCGTTATGGTCAGGCAGTCGACCGGACAGATGTCGATGCAGGCATCGCATTCGATGCACAGCTTGGCCGCGAACACCGTCTGCATGTCGCAGTTCAGGCAGCGCTGCACCTCGAGCGCGGCCTCCTCGGCGGTGAAGCCGAGTTCCACCTCGATGTCGATCTTCTTGAAGCGCTCCACCAGCCCGACGTGCGGTACCAGGCGCCGCTCCACGCCGTTGTATTCGTTCTTGTAGGCCCACTCGTGCATGCCCATCTTGCAGCTGGAGAGTTTGAGGCCGCGCGGCATGCGCTCCTCGACCGGCTCGTCGTGGCAGTATTTGTGGATCGAAATGGCGGCCTGATGCCCGTGCTCGACCGACCAGATGATGTTCTTCGGACCGAATGCCGCATCGCCGCCGAAGAACACCCCGGGGAGAGTCGATTGAAAGGTGGTCTTATTGACCTTCGGGACGCTCCATTGGTCGAAGTCGATGCCGATGTCCTTTTCGATCCAGGGAAAGGCGTTCTCCTGGCCGATCGCGAGTATCACGTCGTCGCAGGGGATGAACACCTCGCCGAGCGTGCGCGTGGCCCGGATCTCGCCGCCGTCGACGTCGTATTCGAGCTGCTCGAACATCATGCCGAGCAGCCTGCCGCCCTCCGTGACGAATGACTTGGGCGCGTGATTCACGATGATTTCGACGTTCTCCTGCTCCGCGTCCTCGAGTTCCCACTCGGAGGCCTTGAAGAACTGTCGCGGCTTGCGCGCCATGACCTTCACCTGCCGGGCGCCGAGGCGCAGCGAACTGCGGCAGCAATCCATCGCCGTGTTGCCGACGCCGATGATCAGCACCCGCTCGCCGACCCGGTCGACATGCCCGAAAGCCACCGACTCGAGCCAGTCGATGCCGATATGGATGCGGTCGGTGTCGTTGCGGCCGGGCAGTTCGAGCTCCTTGCCCTTCGGCGCGCCGGACCCGACGAACACCGCGTCGTAGGCCTGGGAGTCGAGCAATCGGCGCAGGCTCCTGACCGGCGTGTTGAGCCGCAGATCCGCGCCCATGCCGGTGATGTAGCCGATCTCCTCGTCGAGAACCCGTGCCGGCAGGCGAAACGCCGGGATGTTGGTGCGCATCAGGCCGCCCGCCACCGCGTACTGTTCGAAGATCGTCACCGCGTAGCCGAGCGGCAGCAGGTCGTTCGCAACGGTCAGCGACGCGGGGCCGGCCCCGATGCAGGCGATGCGCTTGCCATTCTTTTGCGCGGGCGCCTTGGGCAGGAGCGCGGCCACATCGTCCCGGTGGTCCGCCGCGATGCGCTTCAGCCGGCAGATCGCGACCGGCTTCTCCTCGATGCGGCCGCGGCGGCATGCCGGTTCACAGGGGCGATCGCACACCCGGCCCAGGATGCCGGGAAAGACATTCGATTCGCGATTCACCATGTAGGCGGCCGTGAAGTCGCCCTGCGCGATCAGCCGGATGTACTCGGGCACGTCGGTGTGCGCCGGGCAGGCCCACTGGCAATCCACAACCCGATGGAAATAATCGGGTTTCGACGTATCGGTGGGCTCCATGAATCCTCTTGTTATCGCACTCACAAGCCAGCACACTCATTATAACGCGCTGCACCGGTATGCGACGACAACCGCAGCGTGGGCGCACCCTTGACATAATCGCAAGGATCAGATGCTGACACGGTGCAGCAGCATCCGGGTCGCCGCCGCCAGCACCTCGCGCACGGCGCGGCGGCGATAATCCCACATCGGATCGGCGCCGGGCTCGAACACCACCATGGTCGCATTCGCCTCGAACAGCAGCAGCGATCCGTCCGGCGCGAGCGCGAAATCCACGCCGCCATAGTCGAGTCCGAGTGCACCGCCCACCTGCTGCAAGGCCGCCATCGCACGCGCGCCCAGCACGCCGGACATGTCCTCCAGAAAGCGGCGCTCCTCGGCTCGGTGCGCCGCAACCTCGGCCATGGCGGCGCTGAAATAGTGCACCTTCCAATCGGCGGAGACGGCCAGGTGCAACGGATGAAGGACGCCGTCGACGAACATGACCCGATACTTGCGGGCCATGCCGTCCGCGCCGCGCGCGTTCAGGTACTCGATCACGAACAATTCGCCGCCGCCCAGGGCGGCGATCGCCGCGCCCAGCGCCTCGCGGCTGCCGACCTGGACGAAATGCTGTCCCGTGTGAAACCCCGGCCGCCGCAGCAGCAGCGGGAATCGCGGCGCGCGCGCCTCGAGAATCTGCGCCGCCGGCAGCCGCTCGATGCGCGGCGCGATGAGCCCTTCGATGGCGGCCAGGCGGCGCGCATTTTCCAGCCGTCCGGTGAGGCGCACGCGCGCCGGCGGATTGATGACCGGCGCGCCGCTGCGGGCCGCGATTTCCTCAGCGCCCGCCAGGGCGGCCGCACATAGGTCGGCATCGCCGATGGCGTTCACGATCAGGGCATGCGGCGGCAATGGCATGCCGGAATCCCAGAACTCGGCGTGGATCGCGCTCACCGCAAACTGCCGGTCGCTGATCCACGGCCGGGTGGGGATGTTGCCGCCGCGGGCCGACACCAGCAGCAGCAGCGGCACGCCGCGGCCGGTGCCGCGGTATGGAACGGTGACGACCGCGTGCCCGGAATAACCCTTGTGCCAGTGGCGCTCGGCTCCTTCCAGGCCGAGTTCGTTCAGCACCCACGCCATGCCCTGATGCGCTTCGTGCAATTGCGGGTCGATTCCGAGGGCGTGTTCATAATGCAGCCGGGCGCCCTCGACGTCGTTGTCCTGGCGCAGCAGATTGGCGAGATTGACGCGTGCAACCGGGTTGTCGGGATGATGCCGCACGGCCTGCAGATAGGCGGTGCGTGCCGCGGAACGGAATCCGCCCGCCAGCGCCAGGCCGGCCAATTCGTTCAAGGCGAAAAAATGCGTGGGATCGTTCCGCAGGATCTCGAGGTACGCCGCCTTGGCCGCCTCGTCCTGTGCCTGCGCCGCCAGCGCGCGGGCACGCTCGAGCGCCGCGTCGATGCCCGGGTCGGAGGCGAAGTTCATGGGCGCTCACTGCCACGTGCAATGCTCAGACAGGCTCCTACAATTGCGATGCGTCCCAGCCGCCGCCGAGTGCCCCGATCAGCGTGACGCTCGCCACCAGCCGGTTCTGTTGGATGCTGAGGGCGGACTGCTGGTCCGCGAGCAGGGTCTGCAGCGCCGTGATCACGGTCGTGTAGGCCACGCTGCCGGCGTTGAACTCGTTCAGGGAGACATCCGCCGCCAATTGCGCGGACTTCACCGCCGCGTCTTGGAACTGCGCTTCCTGCTGCAGCACCCGCAGCGCCAGCAGCTCATCCTCCACCTGCTGGAAGGCCGACAGCACCGTCTGCCGGTAAGCCGCGACGTATTGATCGTAGTTGGCGCGCGCCGCGGCCACGGCGGCAACCTGGTAGCCGCCCTGCAGCAGCGTATCGTTCGCCGAGGCGCCGAGGGACCAGATGCGGTTGCCCAGCCGCAGCAGCTTGTACAGCGGATCGCCGGCGTAGCCGCCGAGCGCACTTAAGCTGATGGTCGGAAAATACGCGCCGATCGCCACGCCCACCAGGGCGTTCTCGAGCCGCATCTGCCGCTCGGCGGCGGCGACCGCCGGATTGCGCTCGAGCAGGGTGGAAGGCAGCGCCACCGGCACCTCGGGTACCGCGACGGCGAGTGGCGCGTCGGCAATCGACAGTTCCGAGGGCAGATGTCCGGTCAGCACGGCGATCGCATGCTCGTAGGTGCCGCGCTGCTGATCGACGGCGATGAGCTGGGCCTGGGCCGCCTGCAGTTGGGCCTGCGCCGAGGCCAGATCGCCGTTGCTCGCGGTGCCGGCCTTCAATTGATTCTCGGTGATCTCGAGCAGCCGCCGGTCGAGGGCCAATGACTGGGCCAGCAGCCGCCTCAGGGAATCGGCGGCCCGCAGATCGAAATAATCCGTGGCCAGCGTCACCTGCGCGGAGAGCAGTGCGTTGGCCAGATCCGCCTTGTTCACCTGCACGTTCGCCTTGCGGCTCTCGATCTGGCGGCGGATCGTCCCCCACAGGTCGGGCTGCCAGGAGACGGCGGCTTCGAGCGTGAATTCGGTGTGCGTGACGCCGCCCGTGCCGCTGCCGACGGTGCTCGACACGCTGGCAGTGCCGCCACCGCCGCCGCCGCGCTGCCCGCCGCCGCTCACGGTGAGAGTCGGCAGCAATTGTGACCGGGACTCCCTCAGCAGGGCGACGGCGTTGCGGTATTGCGCTTCAAATTGCTTCACGTTCTGGTTGGAAATGCCGATCTGGCGCTCCAGCCGGTCGAGTTCGGGGTCATCGAATACCGCCCACCAGGCGCCTCGGTCGCCGTCGTCACGCGGCGCGCTCGGTTTCCATTGCGCCGCGTCGGCCGCCTGTTCCTTGTAGGCGGCCGGGACCGGCGCCTCCGGGCGGCGGTAATCGGGTCCGACCTTGCAGGCGTTCAAGCCAACACAAACGGCGGCCGCGGCAAACGGGCCGGCGATGCGCCATGACCGGCTTCTCATGGATTCGCCTCCACTCCGGCGGCATCGGACCAGTGCATCGGCCAGTGCCGCTTCACCCAGGTCTGCAGGCCGTCCAGATACACATACAACACCGGTGTCGTGTACAGGGTCAGCACCTGGCTGACGATCAAGCCGCCCACGATGGAAATGCCGAGCGGCCGCCGCAGTTCACCGCCGTTGCCGTAGGAGAGCGCGAGAGGCACCGCGCCGAGCAGTGCCGCGAGCGTCGTCATCATGATGGGGCGGAAGCGCAGCAGGCAGGCCTCGTAGATGGCCTGACGCGGCGTCAATCCCCGCGCGCGCTCGGCCTGGATCGCGAAGTCGATCATCATGATGGCGTTCTTCTTCACGATTCCGATCAGCAGAATCACACCGATCAGCGCGATGATGCTGAATTCCGTGTGCCACACCATCAGTGCGAGCACCGCGCCGACCCCGGCCGAGGGCAGCGTCGAGATGATGGTGATGGGGTGTATGTAGCTCTCGTAGAGCACGCCGAGGACGATGTAGACGGCGAGCAGCGCCGCCGCGATCAGCAGCGGTTCGCCATCCAGGGATTTCTGAAAGGTGCCGGCGGTGCCGGCGAATGTCCCGTGGATGGACGTGGGCAGGTGGATCTCCTCCATGGCCTGGGTGACGGCCCGGGTGGCGTCGCTCAGCGACATGTCCGGCTGCAGATTGAAGGAGATCGTGGTCGAGGCGAACAGCCCGTGATGATTCACGGACAGGCGCGTGGTGCCGGCGGAATAGCTGCTGACGGCCGCGAGCGGCACCATCGTCTCCAGGCTGGCGCTCACCGCCGCGCCGCTCGACGCGGCACCGCGGCCGGTGTTGGCAATGGCGTTGGTCAGCGCGTTTTGCACCGAACTGCCGGCGGCGGCGGCGGCCGGTGAATTGGTGTTCTGGGTGCCGCTCGCGGCACCGCCCGAGGTGCTGACATAGATGTTCCGCAGGGTCGCCGGACTCTGCCAATAGCGCGGCGCGACCTCCATGATCACGTGATACTGGTTCAGGGCGTTGTAGATCGTCGAAACCTGGCGCTGTCCAAATGCATCGTACAGCGTGCTGTCGAGCTGGCCGACCGTCAGATGCAGCCGCGCCGCCATGGTCCGATCGTAGGCCAGATCGGTCTCGAGCCCCTTTTGCTGCTGGTCGGAGTTCACGTCCGCGATTACCGGACTGTGCTGCAAAGCGGCCAGCAGCTTCGGTCCCCACTCGTACAGATCCGACACCTTGTCGGCCTGCAGCGTGAACTGGTATTCGGCATTCGACTGCCGTGCGCCGATGCGGATGTCCTGCACGGTCTGCAGGAACAGCCGGCCGCCCGGCACCTGCGAGAGTTTGCCGCGCAGACGGGCGATGACCTCGTCGGAGGTCAGCTTGCGCACCGACAGCGGTTTGAGCAGAACGTACACCGTACCGGTGTTGGTCTGCGAGTTCCCGCCGCCGCTGCCCGCGCCCGTGTAGCCGGCCACGCTCTGCACCGCCGGGTCCGCCTGCACGATCGCCATCAGCCGCGCGAGCTTCTCCTTCATCAGCTGGAACGAAATGCTCTGGTCGGCGACGATGCCGCCGGTGATCAGGCCGGTGTCCTCCTGCGGGAAGAAGCCCTTGGGAATCACCGTGAACAGCAGCACGTTCAGCCCGATGGTGATCAGCAGCGCCAGCATCACCAGGGGCCCGTGCCGCAGCGACCAGGTGAGCGTGCGCTGGTATCCGTCGAGGGCGCGATCCAGCAGGCTGCGGCGCATGCGCGGCCCCGGCCGGCCGTGCGGCGGCCGCAGGACGAGAGCGCACATCATCGGCGTGGTGGTCAGCGATATCGCCATCGAGATCACGATCGCGAGCGACAGCGTCGCCGTGAATTCCCGGAACAGGCGCCCGACGATGCCCCCCATGAGCAGGATGGGAATGAAAACGGCGATCAGCGACACGCTGATGGACACCACGGTGAAACCCACCTCGCGTGCGCCGAGCAGCGAGGCTTCGCGCCGCGGCATCCCCGCCTCGACGTGCCGGGAGATGTTCTCGAGGACCACGATGGCATCGTCGACCACGAAGCCCGTGGCGATGGTGAGCGCCATCAGCGACAGGTTGTCAAGGCTGAACCCGAGCAGGTACATGCCGCTGAACGTGCCGACGATGGAAACCGGAACGACCACGGCCGGCACCAGCGCGGCGCGCACGTCGCCGAGGGCGAGAAACACCACGAAGGTCACCAGCGCCACCGCCAGCGCGAGGGTCCATTTCGTATCCTGCAGCGAGGCACGGATGGTCGCGCTGCGGTCGGACACGATGGTCACGTTCACGTCGCTGGGCAGCGCCGCCTGCAGCTGCGGCAGCTCCTGCTTCACCTGATCGACCGTGTCGATGATGTTGGCGCCCGGCTGGCGCGACAGGATCACCAGCACCGACGGCTCGCCGTTGGCGCGGCCCTCGTTGCGCAGATCCTGCACCGAGTCCTGCACCTCGGCGACGTCGGACAGCAGCACCGCGGAGCCCTTGCGGTACGCGACGATCAGCGGCCGGAAGTCCGCGGCCTGGCGCGCCTGATCGTTGGTATACAGCTGGAAGCGGTGATCGCCCTCCTCGATCGCGCCCTTCGGGCTGTTGGCGTTGGCCGACGCCAGTGCCGCGCGCACGTCCTCCAGGCCGATCCCGTAGCGGAACATCGCGGTGGGGTTCAACTCGACGCGCACCGCCGGCAGCGTGGCGCCGCCGATCGAAACCTGGCCGATGCCGTCGAGCTGCGACAGCCGCTGCTGCAGCACGTTGCTGGCGGCATCGTACAGCTGGCCGCGCGTCAGGGTCTGCGACGTGAGCGCCAATATCATGAGCGGCGCATCCGCCGGATTGACCTTCCGATAGCTCGGATTGCTCGACAGGCTGGTCGACACGTCCGCCGCGGCGGCATTGATGGCGGCCTGCACGTCGCGGGCCGCGCCGTTGATGTCGCGGTCCAGATCGAACTGCAGCGTGATGCGCGTCTGGCCGGTGCTGCTGCTCGAGGTGATCTCGGTGACGTCGGCGATCTGCCCGAGATAGCGCTCCAGCGGCTCCGCCACGCTGGTCGACACCGTTTCCGGATCCGCGCCCGGCAGCGAGGCGGAGACCGAGATCGTCGGATAATCGACCTGCGGCAGCGGCGAGACCGACAGCCTGGAATAGGCGAGCGCGCCGGCCAGCACCACTCCGACGGTCAGCAGGGTGCTGGCGACCGGGCGTTCGACGAAGGGCTGCGACAGGTTCATGTGGCGAGCGCATCCGCGTCCGGCCGGCCGCCGCGCAGGGGCATCCCCAGGCGGTCGAATGCCACATAGATCACCGGGGTCGTGAACAGCGTCAGCAGCTGGCTCACGATCAGGCCGCCGACGATGGCGACGCCGAGCGGGCGGCGCAGCTCCGAGCCCGCGCCGGTGGAGAGCATCAGCGGCAGTGCGCCGAGCAGCGCCGCCAGGGTGGTCATCAGGATCGGCCTGAAGCGCAGCAGGCAGGCCTGGTGGATGGCCTCACGCGGCGGCAAACCGCCGCGGCGCTGCGCGTCCAGCGCGAAGTCGATCATCATGATGGCATTCTTCTTCACGATCCCGATCAGCAGGATGATGCCGATGATGCCGAGAACGTCCAGATCGTCGCCCGCGATCATCAGGGCGAGCATGGCGCCGATGCCGGCCGAGGGCAGCGTGGACAGGATGGTGATCGGGTGGATGAAGCTCTCGTACAGCACGCCGAGCACGATGTACATGGTGATCACCGAGGCCGCCAGCAGCAGCGCCTGATTGGTGAGCACGTGCTGGAAGGCCGCCGCCGTCCCCTGGAATGCGGTGACGAACTTGCCGGGCAGCTGGATTTCCTTCTCCGCCTGCCTGATGGCCTCCACTGCCTCGCCGAGGGAGTGTCCCGGCGCCAGGTTGAAGGAGATGGTGGTGGCCGGAAATTGCCCCAGATGGGTGATCTGCAGCGGTCCGGCGCGCTGCGAGACCCGTACGATGGCCGACAGCGGCACCTGGCCGTTGGTGGCGGAGGTGGAGGACGGCAGGTACAGCTCGGACAAGCCCGAGAGGGAGCGCTGGATCGAGGGGTCCGCCTCCAGGATGACCCGGTACTGGTTCGACTGCGAATAGATGGTCGACACGATGCGCTGGCCGAACGAGTCGTACAGGACGTTGTCGACCGTCGCTGGCGTGATGCCGAAACGCGCCGCGGTGGCGCGGTCGATCACCAGTTCGGTGGCGGTGCCCTGCTGCTCCATGTCGCTCGCGACGTCGGCGAGCTGCGGCAGTTCCGACAGCTTCTGCATCAGGCGCGGTATCCACGCCGCAAAATCGTTGATGTCGGTGCTCTCCACCACGAACTGGTACTGCGTGCGGCTGACCGCCGAATCGATCGTGATGTCCTGCAGCGGCTGCATGTAAAGGGTGATGCCGACCACGCCGGCGGTCTCGTGCTGCAGGCGCCGGATGATCTCGCTCGCCGTCGCACTGCGCTGCGCATGCGGTTTCAGATTGATGAGGAAGCGCCCGCTGTTGAGCGTGGAATTGGCGCCGTCCACGCCGATGAAGGAACTCAAGGAGACCACGTCCGGATCCTTGAGGATCGCGGCGGCGAGCGCCTGCTGGCGCTGCGCCATGGCGCCATACGAGATGGTCTGCGCCGCCTCGGAGATGCCCTGGATTTCGCCCGTGTCCTGCAGCGGAAAGAACCCCTTGGGGATGACCACGTACAACACCAGCGTCACCGCCAGGGTGACACCGGCGAAGATCAGGGTCAGGCCCTGTCGGTCGAGCACCCAGATGAGTGCGGCATCGTAGCGGCCGATGATCCAGGCGAAACCCCGTTCGGCCTTCAGGTCCCAGGCGCTGCGTGCGGCATCGGGCCGCCGGTGCAGCAGGCGCGCGCACAGCATCGGCACCAGCGTGAGCGACACGACGGCGGATATCACGATGGTCACCGCCAGCGTGATCGCGAATTCGTGGAACAGCCGCCCGACGATTTCGCCCATGAACAGCAGCGGAATCAGCGCGGCGATCAGCGACACGGTCAAGGAGATGATGGTGAAGCCGATCTGCTGCGAGCCCTTGAGCGCCGCCGCCATGGGTTTCTCGCCAAGCTCGATGTAGCGGGCGATGTTCTCGATCATCACGATGGCGTCGTCGACCACGAATCCCGTGGAGATGGTCAGCGCCATGAGCGACAGATTGTCCAGGCTGTAATTGAGCAGATACATGGCGCCGAAGGTGCCGACCAGCGACAGCGGCACCGACAGGCTCGGTATCACGGTTGCCGGCAGATTGCGCAGGAACACGAAGATCACCAGCACCACCAGGATCACGGCCAGAATGAGTTCGAATTCAACATCCGACACCGACGCGCGGATGGTCTGGGTGCGGTCGCTCAGGATGCTGATCTCGAGCGCCGGGGGCATGTCGGCGATCACCTGCGGCAGCAGCTTCTTGACCGCATCGGCCACCTGGATGACGTTGGCGCCGGGCTGGCGCTGGATGTTGAGAATCAGCGACGGCGTCACGTTCGCCCAGGCGGCGAGCTTGGTGTTCTCCGGCGCCTTGACCACATTGGCCACGTCGGACAGGTGCACCGGGGAGGAATTGAGGTACGCCACGATGATGTTGCGGTAGCCGTCGATGTCGGTGATCTGATCGTTGGCATTGATCGAGGAGGACTGCGAGGTGCCGTCGAAGCTGCCCTTGGGCGAGTTGCTGTTGGCGCTGGATATGGTGGTGCGCAGATCGTCGATGTTGAGGCCGTACTTCGCGAGCGCCCGCGGGTTGAACTGGATGCGCACGGCCGGCCGCTGGCCGCCGGAGATGCTCACCACGCCGACTCCCGGCAGCTGCGAGATCTTCTGCGCGAGCCGGGTGAAGCTCAGATCCTCGACATCGGTGAGCTTCAGCGTCTGGGAGGTGACCGCCAGCGTCATGATGGGCGCATCGGCGGGATTGAATTTGGCGTAGGTGGGCGGGGTCGGCAGATCGTTGGGCAGCACGTTGCCGGCCGCATTGATCGCCGCCTGCACCTCCTGTTCCGCCACGTCCAGTCCGAGATCCAGGCTGAACTGCAGCGTGATCACCGAGGCACCGGCGGAGCTGGCGGAGGTCATCTGGTTGAGTCCCGGCATCTGCCCGAACTGCCTTTCCAGCGGCGCCGTCACCGACGAGGTCATCACCTCCGGACTTGCGCCGGGATAGAAGGTCTGCACCTGGATGGTGGGATAGTCGACCTCCGGCAGCGACGACAGCGGCAGGTAGCGGAAGGCGATGAGGCCGCTCAGCAGGATCGCGGCCATCAGCAAGGAGGTGGCGACCGGCAGACTGATGAACAGCCGCGACGGATTCATGGGGGTGGCTGGGCTTGCTGCTGGCCCGCCGGTTGCTGCGAACCCTCCTGATCCTGCCGGTGGCGCCGCTGCCGCGTGGTCCAATCGCCGCCCTTCCCCGTCCAGCCCTTGCCCGCGCCTTTGCCCCGGCCCGAGCCATTGCCCCGGCTCGTGCCGGTGCCGGCGCCGTTGGTCGCGCTCTGTATGTCCGGAATGCTCACCTTCGCACCGTCGCGCAGCCGGTCGGCGCCATCGGTCACGACGCGCTCGCCGGGCTCGAGTCCCGAGTCGACCGCGAACAGATCGCCGTCCTGCGCGCCCAGCGTGATCGGATGCACCGACACCGTGTTGTCGTCATTGACCAGGTACACGTAGGTGCCGGGTGCACCGCGCTGTACGGCCGCCGCCGGCACCGTCACCACATCCTTCAGCGTGTCGAGCTGCATCACCACGTTGACGAACTGGCTGGGAAACAGGTTTTCGTCGGCGTTGTCGAATTGCGCGCGCAACATCACCGTGCCGGTGGTGGCATTGACCTGGGCGTCGACCGCCGCGAATTCGCCGGTGGCGAGCTGAGTCACGTTGGCGCGGTCGAATGCGATGACGGGTATCTTCGCGCCGGCGCGCACCCGCGCCATGATCTGCGGCAGGCTGTCTTCCGCCACCGCGAACTCGACGCTGGTCGGTTTGAGCATCGTGAGCACGACGATGCCGCTGGCGGAGTTGGTCTGCACGTAATTGCCCGGGTCGATGAGCCGCAGGCCGACGCGCCCGTCCGAGGGGGCCACGATACGGCAATAGGTCAGATTCAGCTGCTGCGCCTTGACCTGCGCCTTGTCGGAATCCACGGTTCCCTGGTCCTGCTTGACCGCCCAGACCTGATCCTCATAGGTCTGGCGCGGGATCGACATCTGCTGCGACAGCGTCTGGTAGCGAGTCAAATCCATCTGCGCCTGGGCGAGCACCGCCTCGTCATGGGCCAGCTGCGCCTGAGCCTGCTCGAGCGCGACCTGATAGGGCCGCGGGTCGATTTGCGCGAGAAAATCGCCCTTGTGCACCCGCTGGCCCTCCTTGAAACCCACCTGCATCAGCAGCCCGTTGATCTGGGTGTTGACGGTGACGGTGGTCAACGGCGTGACCGCCCCCAGGGCGCGCAGGGTCAGTCGGATGTCGCCGCGGCGGATGCGCGCCGCCCCGACGGGCTGATTGCCGCCGTCGAGAAATCGCCCGCGCCGCTGCGGCGGCTGGGACAGGAAGGTGACCGACTGGTAGACGATGAGGCCGAGGATGAGCAGTGCGACGAGCCCCCAGAGTACCCAGCGCAGGATTGGGCGGCGCGAATTCAGGGGTACGGCGCCCGCCCCCACGGCATCGGATTCCATCGGTTGCATCATTCCACGCGCCCCCCTGTCAGGAACAGCCCACGGCCGGCCTTTTTGGTGAAGAACCGTCAGGAATGCCCAAGAATTCTTGTTGCCAAGCCCGAACGAGGTTGCTAGCGTGTCGCGAACCTTGGGGTGGTCTTTAGAAGACCTGAGACGCCGTCGGCGGCGAACCCGTTGAACCTGATCCGGTTAGTACCGGCGTAGGGAGCAGGTAAATGACATTTCCATGGCGTTGGTCGGTACCGCTCACGGTGCTTTGCATTGCGTCACGGGCCATTCCGGCGCAGGCGGCGCAGGCGGCGCAGGCGGCGCAGGCGGGCGATGATACCCTCGAGGAGATCGTGGTCACGGCGACGCTGCGCTCGACCAGCGTGGCCGAGCTGCCGCAAAGCGTCACCGTGCTCGATGCGCAGACCCTTGCAGCCGCCGGGGTCCAGCATTTCGAGGATGTGCTGGGTCTGGTCCCGGACTTGAACTGGGCCGCGGGAACCTCGCGGCCGCGATTCTTCCAGCTGCGCGGCATCGGCGAGGTCGAGCAGTACCAGGGCGCGCCGAATCCGTCGGTCGGGTTTCTGATCGATGACATCGATTTCTCCGGTGTGGGCATGCCGGCGACGCTGTTCGACACCCGCCAGATCGAGGTGCTGCGCGGGCCGCAGGGCACCGCCTATGGCGCCAATGCCCTCGCGGGCCTCATCAGCGTGCGCACCGCCGATCCCGGCACCGACTTCGAGCTCAACGGCGAGCTCACCGGTGGCAACTACGACACGCGCGCCGCGGCCCTGTCCATCGGCGATGGCTTCGCCGACGGCGCGGCGGGCTGGCGCCTCGCGGCACAACGGTTTCTCAGCGACGGCTTCCGCCACAATGCCTATTTGGACGAGAGCGCCACCAACGGCTATGACGAAGGCACGCTGCGCGGCAAGCTGCGCTGGCAGCTGACCGATGCGCTGCGGGCGGACCTGACGCTGATGCACGTCAACATCGACAACGGCTATGACGCCTGGTCGATTTACGACACCGACACCACCTACTCGAATCAGCCCGGGCGCGATGCGCAGCTCTCCAACGGCTTCGCGCTGCGCCTGACCGATGAGCTCGCGGGTTTCGGCGAATTGCGCAGCATCACCAGCGCGGCGAATTCATCCATCATTTATTCGTTCGACGGCGATTGGGGGAACGACACCTTGTGGGGCCAATATGCCCCCTACGATTATTTTCAAAGCGACAATCGCAATCGGCGTACGCTCGCCGAGGACCTGCGGCTGACCGGCGATCCGTCGCGGGCGTTGTTCGGACGGCTGCGCTGGCTGGTTGGCGCCTATGCACTGCGCCTGACCGAGTCGGACCAGCTGCTCTATGTTTACGATGATCAATACGATGGCGCGGGTTCGAGCGCGCTCGACAGCCGCTATGCCGCGACCAACGTGGCGCTTTACGGCTCGCTGGATGCGGACGTGGGAAAGCGGTCGGGCGTGACGGGGGCGCTGCGGGTGGAGCGTCGCGTGGCCGATTATTCCGACAGCGCCGACGTGCAGACGCCGTTTCCCTCGGAAGTGAACGACATGGTGGGCGGCAGCGTCGCCTGGATGACGGCTGCCGGCGACGGCGGCCATGTGTATGCCACACTGGCGCGCGGCTACAAGGGCGGCGGCTTCAACATCGGTTCGGGCATCCTCTCGGAGCAGCGTGAGTTCGGTCCCGAGACGCTGTGGAGCGCGGAGAGCGGATTCAAGTACGCGTCGGCCGGCGAGCCGTTGCAGCTGCAGGCGGACGTGTTTTATATGCGGCGGCGGAACATGCAGGTGTACCTGTCGGAGCAGCTGCAGCAGAACAATCCCCTGGACTACGTGTTCTATACGCAAAATGCCAGCAACGGCGAAAACACCGGTCTGGAGGCGGCCGGCAGCTACCGCCTGGACGAGCGCTGGGATGTGTCGGGCAGCGTCTCGCTGCTGCGCACCCGCTACCTGGACGTGACCGGATTGTTCACCAGCCTCGACATCGATGGACGCGCGCAGCCGTTCGCCCCGGGCTACAAGCTCTCCGCGGCGCTCGAATACCGCGACCCGGCCGGCTGGTTCGCCCGCCTCGATGCCTCCGGTCTCGGCAGCTACTACTATTACACCAGCGATGCACAGAGCTCGAGCGCCTATCATCTGGAAAACCTGCGCATCGGCTACCGGCACGGGGCATGGACCTCGAGCCTGTGGGTGCGCAACGTCTTCGATGCGCGCTATGCGCAGCAGGGCTTTTATTTCGGCCTGATCCCCCCCAACTTTCCGAATCAGGCCTTTCTGCAGCTCGGCGATCCGCGGCAAATCGGCGTCACCGTCAGCTACCACCTGGGCGGCGGCAACCCGCTATAATTTTGGGCTTTGCAGCGTCCGGCGCCGGCGGCCGGCGTCGCGGAGATCCCATGTCTGCAGATTCCATCGCGGTCGACCGCTCCGCGTCGCGCCGCCTCATGCCGGTGTTGTTCATCGGCGTATTCATGGCGGCGCTCGACACGGCGGTGATCGGCCCGGCCATACCGGCGCTGCGCGCGGCCTTCGGGGTCGACAATCGCGAAGTCGGCCTGGTGATGAGCGCGTTCATCCTGTTCTCCCTGTGCAGCACGGCCGTGATGGCCGATCTGAGCGACCGTCTCGGCCGGCGGCCGATCTACCTGGCGAGCGTGGCCTGCTTCGCGGTCGGATCCCTGCTGATCGCCCTGTCGCCGCGCTTTTGGATGGTCATCGCCAGCCGCGCGATCCAGGGCGTCGGCGCCGGCGGCATCACGCCGACCGCGAGCGCCGTGGTGGGCGACGCGTTCCCGCCGCAGGAACGCGGCAAGGCGCTGGGTTTGATCGGCGCCACCTACGGCATGGCCTTCGTGCTCGGCCCGCCGCTCGCCGCCGTGCTGTTGGTGACGCTCAATTGGCGCTGGATTTTTCTGCTCAACCTGCCCATTGCCGGCCTGGTCCTCGTGCTCGGGGCGCGCGTCCTGCCGCGCCCGCACCGGCGCGCCATGCAGCCGCCGCTCGATTGGCCGGGCATCGCGGTGGCATTCCTGCTGCTCGGCTGCCTGGTGCTCGGCATCACGCGCATCGCGGATGAACTGACGGGGATCCGGCTGTGGCCCTGGCTGCTCGGCGGCGTCGGCGCGCTGCTCGGGCTGCTGATCGGGGTCGAAGGTCGCGCCCGGCAGGCCCTGATCCCCTTGCGACTGTTCGCGAATCGGCAGCTGGCCACCGCCTATTGGCTGTCGCTCGGCGTCGGTTTCGGCATGGGCAGCGTCATCTTCGTCGCCTCGATCGCGACGGCCGCCTATGCCGTGCCGCCCAGCCGCGTGGGTTTCGTGCTGCTGCCGCTGGTGGTCTCATCGATGCTGGGTTCGGCCGGCGCCGGCCGGCTGCTGAACCGCATGGGTGCGCGCGGATTGCTGCTCGCGGGCTTCGCGCTGCTGGCCCTCGGCTATGCCGCCCTGTCGGTCACCGGCTACGGACTGCCCGCGTTCCTCGCCGGTTCCGTACCCGTCGGCCTCGGCCTCGGCATCGCCGTGGGCGGCGCGCTGCGCTCGATCGCGCTCGACGAGGCGCCGCTCGGACTGCGCGCGGCCGCCCAGGGACTCGTCAACATTTGCAATGCGATCGGCACGCTGCTGGCGGCGGCGGCGGTCAGTGCGATCGCCGACTTCGGCGGCGGCGTGGCGGGCTTCGCCGCGGCCTACCGCGCGGTCGCGATCGTCATGCTGGCCGCGCTGCTGCTGTCGCTGCGGCTGCGCCGCGGTCACGCTGCGGCGGAACGCTCATGATCGAGATCGGGGCGATGGAAGGGATCGACGTGGGTCATCAAATCCACCACCCGGTGCCGCTGCATCACCCGCCGGCGCGCCGCGACCGCTATGTCGTGGCCGCCGCCTCCTTGGAAGCGCTCCCTCAACGCGGCTGCGTGCCGGACCTCAGCAGCCGCTGGTGATGGGTGCGGCGATGGTCGGCGCGGTGCCGATCGCCGGCGATACCGTGTACGCGACCGAGCAATTGGCCGGCGTCGGGGCGGAATTCGTGCTGAAGGTGACGGTGGTGGCGCTTGCCGTGGTCGAGAACCCGGACGCATCTTGCACGGCGCTCACGATGCCGTTCACGTCCGGGTAGCCGTTGACCAGGGTCACCGTGACGCCGTCCAGGGTCACCTGGGTCGGCGCCGTCCCAAGGCTGTCGTACTGGGCAAAGGCCAGCGCCGAGGCGCCGTACAGGCTGCCGGCGAGTGACGTGACCGCGGAACTGCGCGCCTGGCTGTCGAGCAGCGAGAAACGCGGTAGCGCGAATGCTGCGAGCACGGTCAGGATGGTGACGACGACCACCAGTTCGATCAGCGTGAATCCGCCGCCATGTCGTCGCTGCATCAACCTCGAATCGGCACGGATCCGCCGCGCTTGAGGCCGTGCGGCGCCAACTGTGACCGGCTTCTCAGCCGGTTCAGCGTCGTGCCCAGTGACCTTCCCGCAGGCGCCAGCCGCCACCGGCATGCACCCACTCATGCGGCACCCAGCGATAGCCGGCACGGGGCGCTTCCCAATGGCCCCCGACCCACACATGGCGGCCGCCCACCCAGTTCCAATAGCCCCCGAGCCACACATAGCCCGGCTGCGGCGGCACGCCGATGACCTCCACCTGCGGCGGCGGCGGCGCCTCGCTGACGACGCCCACATACAACCTCGGTGCGGGAATCCCGACGGAGCCGCTCACCACGCAGCCGCCGAGCAGGGTTGCCGTGGCGGCGAGCGCCAGGAGTGCGGGCCGCACGAGTGCAATGGATTTCATGGACGGTTTTTCCTTCTGGTTGCTAACGTACCCGACTAACGGCCGGAGAGCCCGCTGGTTGACCCGCTGCCCGCGCCCTGTTGTGGGGCATGCCCCCGACCCGGGTGCGCCGGACCGGCTTCCGGCTTATTCTAATGCCAACAATACGAACAAAAGCTCGCCACGCTATGTGGACCTTTGGAAGGCCAATACGGTGCCTGCCGCGCCCAGCACGGACCCCGTGTGCCGTGATGCTGCTGTGCGTCTGGCTGCTGCCGGGTCTCGCGCCGCCGGCGCGCGCGGGCTGCTATGCCGACTTGCTGGGAAAGGACGCGCCTTTCGCGGAGCGGATCGAGCACGATCCGCAGGCGGCCATCGCGCTGATCGACGCGCAGCTCTCGGCACCCGCGCGCGGCACCGGCCGGCCGAGCAGGGCCCACCTATATGCCATGCGCGCCGATGCGCTGGAGAGCATCGGAAATGTCGACGCGGCCCGCAGCGCCGTCGAGGCCGGCGTGCAGGCGCTGACGCCGGCCGACGATGCCCTGCTGCGACGCCGCCTGCGGCTCACCGCCAGCCTGCTGCTCAAGGAGCAGGGGCATCTCGACCGGGCAATGATCGAATTCGGCCCGGACTCCGCGGAGAGCCTCGGTGACGTGCCGGACCTCGCCTGCGTGCTGTACTACCGCGGTTCGTTGCGCTTTCGCGCCGGACAGAACGTGGGCGCGGCGGAGGATTTCATGCGCGCCTATCAGCTTGCGCGCAACCTCGGCCGAGCCGAGGTGCGGCTGCTCGCCGGCCAGATGCTCGCCCGGCTGTATGCCAAATATGATCTGTACACCGACGCCCACGAGCTGGCGGACGAGGCGATCGGCTTTTACTCGGCGTCGCGCGGCCCCTTGCGGCTCGCCGATGCGTTTTTTCTGCGCGGCGACATCAACCTCAGTCAGGACGACTATGTACACGCCGCGGACGATTTCCTGAGGGCGCGCGCGCTCCTGGAGTCCGCCGCACTGCCCCTGGAGGTGGTGTTCGCCTGGCAGGAGCTGTGCGTCACGGCCTCGCGCGATACGCGCCGCATGGACGCCTCCGCCGTTTGCCGGGAGGCCTATGAGCGCACCCGGGCCACCGACGATCCGGAAGGCGTGAAGATGATGCTCGGCGCGCTGGGGGAGATCGCCTTCCGTGGCGGACACCCCGCCGAGGCGGTGGGCTTGTGGGATCGGGCGCTGGGCGACGACGGCGTCGACTTTCCGCCGCGCATGCGCTGGCGGTTTCACAGGCTCCGGGCGCAGGCGCTCACCCGGATCGGCGACGTGGCCGCCGCGGCGCGCGACGAGAATTACTGTCTGGATGCGCTGGAGGCGGACCGTTCCGCGCGCAGCGCCGAACAGCTGGCGCTGCTGCACGTGAAATTCGAGACCAGCTTCAAGGACGAGGAGCTGGCGCGCAGCCGCGCCGAAATGCAGGCCGCCGAGCTCACCATTTCCCGCCAGGCATTCATCAGAAACGCCGTGATCGGCGCGGCCGTTCTGGCCGTGGTCACGGTGCTGTTCGCCACCCGGATGTGGAGCCGGCGCAAGCTCGCGGTCGATGCACGCAAGGCGGCCGAACAGCAGCTGGCCGCCGTCGGCCGCCTCACCGGCGGCATTGCGCACGATTTCAATAATCTGCTGTCCGTGATGCTGCAGGCGCTGTGGCTGCTGGGCCGGCGCGCATCGGTGGCCGAGGACAGCGTCGCCTGCGACCTCGTGAGCCAGGCGCGCCGCTCGAGCGAGATCTGTGCCGACATCACCTCGCAGCTGCTGAGCTTTGCCCGGCAGCAGAATCTGGTTCCCGAGGCCGTGCGCCTCGGCGCCTGTCTGGCCGATTTGCGGCCGCTGTTGGAGCGCACGGTCGGCAGCGCCGCCGGCCTCTACATCGAGGTCGAGGAGCCCGAGCCGGTGGCCTGGGCTGACCCCCGCCAGCTCTCCGCCGCGCTGCTGAACCTGGTGACCAACGCCCGCGACGCCATGATCAGCGGCGGCAAGATCCTGATCCGCGTCTGCAACGATTCCGGGCGCCGGGTGCGCCTCGATGTGGTGGACGACGGCTGCGGCATGGCCTCGGACATCCTGGCGCGTGCCATCGAGCCGTTCTTCACCACGAAGCCGGTGGGCCGCGGCTCCGGCCTCGGCCTCAGCATGGTCGACGGCTTCGCGACCCAGTCCGGCGGCGCACTGTCCGTCAGCAGCGTACTGCATCGCGGGACCACCGTCTCGCTGTGGCTGCCCGCCATGGTGAGCTGATGCACGTGCTGCTGGTCGAGGACCATGCCCTGCTCAGGCGCATGCTGGAACAGGTGCTCACCGATGCCGGGCTGCGCGTCACCGTCGCCGAGACCGCCGATCAGGCGATGACGATCTTCGAGGGTGGACTGCGGCCCGATCTGCTGCTCAGCGACATTCGGATGCCCGGCCAGTTGAGCGGCCTGGACCTCGCCCGGTGGACGCGGCAGCGCCATCCGTCCCTGGCCATCCTGCTGCAGACCGGATTCGCGGACCTCGATACGGGCGAGTTCCGGGTGCTGCGCAAGCCGTTTGCGCCGGACATGCTGCTCGCCGCCGTTCGGGAATCGCTGGCGGGTTGCACACCCGAGCCGGGCGACGGCGCCGTTGTGAAATAATCCCGCGAGTCAATCATCGCCCCGGATGCTCACATGAAAATCCTGCACTGGCTGTTGCCTGCGCTTCTCTGCGATGCCGCGCTGGGCGTTGCCGCGCTGGCCGCCGCACCGGCGCCCGCGGCTGCGGCACCCCGTCCGGCGGCCGCGGACGGCGTGCACGTCGACATCCCGGACATCGCCTGCACTCGTTTCGTCCTGAAGAACGGCCTGGTGCTGCTGGTGCACGAGGACCACAAGGCACCCCTCGTCGCGGTCAACACCTGGTACCACGTGGGCTCGAAGAACGAGAAGCCCGGCAAGACCGGCTTTGCGCATCTGTTCGAGCACCTGATGTTCAGCGGCAGTGCGAATTTCGATCAAAACTACATCAATGCGATGGAGCGCATCGGCGCGACCGACTTGAACGGCACCACCAATTCCGATCGCACCAATTATTTCGAGAATGTGCCGGCCTCCATGCTGGACACCGCGCTGTTCGCGGAGAGCGATCGCATGGCGCACCTGCTCGGCGTGCTCGACCAGAAGAAGCTCGATCTGCAGCGCGGCGTGGTTCAGAACGAAAAGCGCCAGGGCGAGAACCAGCCCTACGGCGTGACCCGCCAGCTGCTCACGGAGAATTCCTACCCCCCCGGCCATCCGTACTCCTGGACCACCATCGGCTCCATGGAGGATCTGAACGCGGCGTCCATGCAGGACGTGCAGGATTGGTTCAAGACCAACTACGGGCCCAACAATGTGGTGCTGGTGCTCGCCGGCGACATCACTCCGGCGGCGGCCCTCGAGAAGGTCGAGAAATACTACGGCGAGATTCCCGCGGGTCCGCCTCTCGCCCGGCAGTCGGTGTGGATCGCCCGGCGCACCGGCAGCCGCCGCGGCACGGTCCAGGACCGCGTGCCGCAGGCGCGCCTGTACCGCGTGTGGAACATCCCCCAGGCATTCAGCCCCGAGGAGCCGCAACTCGACATCGCCGCCTACATCATCGCCGGCGGCAAGACGTCCCGGCTGTACAAGCGCCTGGTGTACCGCGATCAGATCGCCACCTCCGTGACCGCGGCCGCCGTCGGCGGGGAAATCGGCGGCCGCTTCGATCTGACGCTCACGGCGGTGCCCGGTGGTGATCTGCGCAAGGTGGAGCTGGCCGCCGACCAGGAGCTGCGGCGCTTTCTCAAGGACGGCCCGACCGAGGCTGAGCTGCGGATCGCCAAGACCAACCTCATCGGGGATTTCGTGCGCGCCGCCGAACGCATCGGCGGCTTCGGCGGCAAGAGCGACGTGCTCGCGCGCTGCGCGACCTTCACCGGCGACCCGCAGTGCTACCGGCGCTATCTGCAAGGCGTCAAGGCGGCCACTGCGGCGGGCGTCAAGGCCACTGCCGCCGCCTGGTTGTCGGACGGCGACTACATCCTGGAAGTGCACCCCTATCCCGCCGATTACTCGACCACCGCGCCGCTGGACCGCAGTCATGAACCCGGCGCCGGCCCGGCGCAGCGGCTCGAGCTGCCGCCGATGCAGCGAGCCGAGCTGTCGAACGGTCTGAAAATCGTGCTGGCCGAACGGCACGGCGTTCCGGTGGTGGATTTTTCACTGCTGCTGGACGCGGGCTTAGCCGCGGATCCGCCGCAATTGCCGGGCGCGGAAGGTTTTGCGCTGCGCATGCTCGAGGAGGGCACCGCGACGCGCAGTTCACTCCGGGTCGGCGAGGAGCTCGAGGCCATCGACGCCCGGTTCAGCACCGCCGGCAACCTCGATGGCGCCTTTGCCAAGCTCAGCGTGCTGCGCGCCACGCTCGATGAGGGCCTGGATATCTACGCGGATCTGCTGCTGCACCCGGCCTTTTCGCAGCCGGACTTCGAGCGCCTGAAAAAGGAGCGGCTCGCGGCGATCCGCCGGGAAAAGGCCACCCCGCAGGCGATCGCCCTACGGGTCGCGCCGGCCCTGCTCTACGGCAGGGGTCATGCCTATGCATCGGCGCCGTCCGGACTCGGCACGGAGGCGGCGCTGCAGCGCATGACCCGCGATGATTTGATCGCCTTCCATCGGACCTGGTTCACGCCCAATAACGCCACCCTGCTCATCGTGGGCGACACCACCCTGGCGCAAATCATCCCGCGGCTGGAGCAGCTGTTCGCCGGCTGGCGTCCCCGGAGGATCCCGCACAAGGACATCGCGGCGGTGAGCGGGCCGCACCCCGGGATCTATCTCGTCGACCGTCCGGGCGCGCAGCAAAGCGTCATCCTCGGCGCACAGCTCGTGCCGCCGCGCAACGACCCGGACGCGCTCGTGCTCGAGCTCGTGAACGGCGTGCTCGGCGCCACCTTCAGTTCGAGGGCCAACATGAATTTGCGCGAGGACAAGCACTGGTCCTACGGTGTGCACAGCCAGATGGTGGATGCCGTCGGGAAGCGGCCGCTGCTGATGATCGCATCCGTGCAGACCGACAAGACGCGCGACTCGCTGCAGGAGATGATCGGCGAATTCCGCGGCATCGCCGGCGCCAGGCCCATCACGCGTGAGGAGCTGCAGAACGTGCAATCGTTGCAGACGCTCGGTATGCCCGGCGCCTTCGAAACCGCGCAACAGCTCGCCGATCGCTATGCCACCATCCTGCAGTTCAAGCTCGCCGACGACTACTACGGCACCCTGACCGCAAGGGCGCTCGCCGTCACCGCCGATCAGGCCAATGAGCTCGCGCGGCGCCTGATCCAGCCGGACCGGCTGCTGTGGATCGTGGTGGGGGACGTGGACAAGATCGAGCGCGGCATCCGCGCATTACATCCGGGGGAGGTTCACCGAATCGACGCCGACGGCAACCCCCTGGACTGATCGCGCCGCCAACTCGCGCCGCTATTTCGCGCCGCTCATGGCCTTCATCAGCCGGTAGGTGAATTCCACGCTCTCATCGAAGGCCTGCACGCCGACGCGTTCGTCGCGGCCGTGGGCGCGATTCTCATCCACGTCCTGCCACACGCCGCTGATGTCGTAGCTGGGGATGCCGGCGTTGCGGGTATGCCGGTCGTCGCTGAAGCCGGTGGCCATGGTGGGAATTATGGGCACTCCCGGCCACATCGAGTGCGCCAGCAGCGCCACTTTTTTCATGAATTGCGGCGTGGGCGGCGATTCCGGGCTTACGATGGGCGGCGCATCCAGCGTGACGCCGATGGCCGGGTCGGCGAGGACCGCGACCAGCTGCGCTTGAACGTTGGCCGCCGAATCGCCCGGCAGCAGGCGGCACTGGATGGTCGCCCTGGCGCGTTGCGGCAGGGCGTTTTCCGCGTGCCCGCCGGAGATCAGCGTCGCCACACAGGTGGTGCGCAGCTGCGCATTGAGCCGCACGTTCGTGCTCAGACGCGCGGCCGCGGCCGCGTCCGGCGGCGATTGCGCCACGGCCTGCATATCCGCGGCGGCCGTACCGGTCTCAAGCGCGCCGAGCGCCGCGAATGCGGCCCGCGTCGTGGAAGTGAGCATCACCGGAAATTTGAAGGTCTCGAGCCGGCCGAGGCCGGCCGCCAGCCGGTAGATGGCGTTGTCGGGACCGGGCAATGATCCATGGCCGCCGGGGCTGGTGGTCTGCAGCGTGAAGGTGACGTAGGTCTTCTCGCTGGTTCCCACCTCGAAGAACTGGCGCGCTCCGTTCCGGGTGTTGCCGCCGCCGCCGTCCAGATTGACGGCGAACGCCGCGTCGATCAGGGCGCGATGCTCCTGCAATAGGTAGGCCGGGCCGTTGGCGTCGCCGCCGGCCTCTTCGTCGGCCGTGAAGGCGACGACGATGTCGCGATCAGGGACGTATTTCTCCCGCTTGAGGCGGATCAGCGACTCGACCAGGGCGGCATCGCCATCCTTCATGTCGATGGTTCCGCGGCCGTAGAACCAACCGTCCATTTCGGTCAGCTTGAACGGATCGACCGACCAGTCCTCCGGCTTCGCTTCGACCACATCCAGATGTCCGAGGAACAGCACCGGATCCCCGCGGTGCCGGCCGCGGTAGCGCACCACCACATTGCCCTTGGTCGGGTGGTCGGCCGGCGCGAGTAAGTCAACGTCGCCCGGCACAAAACCCGCCCGCAGCAGCCAGCCTTCGATGACTTTGGCCGCCTGGGTCGACCCGTAAGCATGTGTGGTGTTGATCTCCACCAGTTCCCGGAGCATGTCGCGCGCGAGCTGCCGGTCCTCGGGCGGCGGCAGCGGCGTCAGCGGCGACGCGGCCCAGCCGGCCAGCGGGCCGGCCACGGCCATCGTCAGCCACCATCGCCTCATGGATTGCAGAACCCGCGGCGGATGGGGCTGGATGGCCACGGTGTCTTTAGGAGTTCGCCGCCCGCGCGCCGCGGCGGCTCTTGCTGCGCCGCCCGACGGCGCCGGGAGCGGCGCCGGCTTCGCGGCCCAACTCGCCGCGCAGCTGCGCGGTCGCCCCGGTCGAAATCGGCCCCAGTTCGGCCTCGATGGTTGCCAGATCCGGCTTCGCGCCGCGCACATGGGCCTCGAGCGCCTGGCGCATGACGCGCAGATGCTCCGGCGTGGTGCCACAGCAGCCGCCGATGATCCGGGCACCCGCATCCAGGGCCAGGCACGCATAATGCGCCATCAGCGCGGGCGTGCCGTTGAAGCGGATCTCACCGTCCACGAACTGCGGTATGCCGCAATTCGCCTTGGCGACCAGCACGGCCGTGGGATCCGCGGCGGTCGCGAGATTCACGATGCACGCCACGAGTTCGGCGGGCCCCGTGCCGCAGTTGCTGCCGCAGGCCGCCAGATGATGCCGATGCCGCAGGGCGGCCAGATCCGCCGGCGTCAGGCCCATCATCGTGCGTCCGTTGGTATCGAAGCTCAAGGTGGCGACGATGGGCAGATCCACCGCCTGCGCGCCGGCGATGGCAGCTTCGGTTTCCTCCGCCGAGGACATGGTTTCGATCCACAGGATGTCGGCGCCGCCGCGCGCCAGCGCGATCGCCTGCTCGGAAAACGCCGCGCGCGCAGCCTCCCAGGACAGCGGACCGAGCGGCTCGAGGATCTCGCCGGTCGGGCCCATGCTGCCGCCGACCAGCACGACGCGCCCGGCGGCGTCGGCTTCGATTCGCGCGATCCGCGCCGCCTTCTCGTTCAGTTCGCCGACGCGATCCTCGGCCTTGTGCAGCTTCAGCCGATGGCGCGTGCCGCCGAAGCTGTTGGTGAGGATGATGTCGGCGCCGGCGCTCACGAAGGCCCGATGCAGCGCCGCGATGCGCTCCGTATGCTCGGCATTCCACAGCTCGGGCGCGTCGCCGGACTGCAGGCCCCGGTCGAACAGATTGCTGCCGGTCGCGCCGTCGGCGAGCAGCCAGGGCCTTTGGGCCAGCAGCGGGGTCAATCGGTCGGTCACGGCTCACCTTTTCGCCTCACGGCCGAAAAGCTTAGCATGATTATGATCGATGTCCGTGCCCGGCGCCGGCCGCTCCTAGAGTTCCAGGAACAGCCGCTGCAGGCGCCGGGATTCATCGGCGCCCAGGGTGGGCAGCATCTCCTCGAGTGGTGCGGGGGCGCCGCACGCCGCACCGCGGGCGAAATCCACGCCCAGCTCACGCAGCAGCAGCAGGCCGCGTTCCTGATCGACGCCCTCCGCCACCGTCTCGATGGCCACGCTGCCGGCGAGTTCGACGATGGCGCGCACCGCGGCCTGCGAACCGCCGTCGCGCGCCGTTTCGCGCACGAATTCGCCGCCGATCGCGACGCGTCCGATGCGCAGCTGCCGGATGTAGTCGAGCGCATGGGTGCCGACGCCGAAGCCGTCCAGGCCGAATCTCACACCCTGCGTATGCAGGTTGCTGATCGCCGTGCTGACCGCGGCCAGTTGCCGCGCCGCCACCGTTTCGCCGAGCGTCACCAGGAGGCAGCCCGCGGGCAATCGCGCCACCCGCAGCTGCCGCCGGAAATAGTCGACGAAGGCGGCATCCGCGAGCGATTGGCCGGCGAGGTTCAGGGTGATGGTGAAACCGCCGGTGCGCAGCGCACCGCGAAACGGCGCGAGCATCCGCAGCGCATTCTGCACCACGAAGCGATCCACCGAGGGCAGCAGTTGATAGCGCTGCGCGGCCGCGAGCAGCGGCTGCGGCGAGGCGATGCCGCCGGTCTCCTCGCGCAGCCGCAGCGAGAGCTGGTAGCCGCCGGCGAGCCCAGGATCCTTCAGCGGCTTGATGCGCTCGGCATACAGCAGCAGGCGGTCGGATTTCAACGCGGCGCGCAGGCGCCCGAGCGCGATCGCATCGCCGTGCCGCTGCATCATCGACTGATCGTCCGACGCGTACACGGCGATGCGGTCGCGGCCGCGGCTCTTGGCGGTCTTGCAGGCGATTTCGGCGGCCGCGACGCAGCGGTCGAAGCCCTGCGGCATCGCGACCAGATCCGCCACTCCGCAGCTGATCGATGCCTCGATGCCGTCGGCGGCCGGCCCGATGTTCACGTCGCGCGCCGCCGCCTGTATCTGTTCGGCCAGGTGCATGCCCGCGCGCGCATCGACTCCGGGCACGATGATGGCAAACCGGTCGCCGGACAGGCGTGCGCGCAGCGCGTTGCCGGGCAGCAGCGGTGGGGACAGCAGGTCGGCGATTCGCACGATCAATTCATTGCCGAGTTCGAAGCCGTGCAGCTCGTTGACCACGTGCATGCGGTCGATGTCGATCAGCAGCAGGCTGCCGGCCGCAGCGTCGTCGGCCTGCAGCCGGCCGTATGCCTGCGCAAGTCCGCCCCGGGTGTACAGGCCGGTCATCAGGTCGAACTGGCTGTGGACGACGTTCGCCGCCTGGCGCCCCAGATGCCGCGCGAGGTATTCGTGGCGGCTGGAGAAGTCGCCGGCAAACGGCGGATTGTAGAATGCGAGAAAGCCGATCACCCGCCCGGAGTCCAGCGCCACCGGCACCGACAGGATCTTGCAGCGGGGGATCTTGTCGCTGCTGTTGCCGGCGCTGTTGATCACCAGCGGCCGGTTGCGCCGCTGCGCCCAGCCCAGCAGGCTGCGGCGCGTCTGTCGCCAGATGCCGTGCAGGGTCTGGCGCTGGTTCCAGGCGCGGTCCTGCGCAGTCGACTCCCGGGCATATTCGACGCACAGCTGCTTGTCCGGTATCTCCAGGACGCCCATCGCGCTGTCGAGCCGCTGCGTCGCCGCAGCCAGGAGTTCCTCGATGGCATGCCGCTCCCCTGTGGATCCCTGCAGGTTGCTCGTGACCTTGAACAGCCACTCGAGCTCCGCGGTTCGCTCCGACAGCGTCTGGATGCGTTCCCGACTCGGCAGGGAGCTGACGAGTTCGCGGCGGATGCAGTCGAGCAGCGGCTTGAGGCGCCGCTCGATCTCGCCGGGATGGCGCTTCAGGTGGGCGGGTCCGTGGCTCAGTGCCTGCTGGATGCAGAAGATCCCGAGCAGAGTGCCGTCCGTCTGCTCGAGCGGCACCGCCGTCAGCCATTGGCCGGGCTTGGTGCAGATCAGCGTCGCGACTCGCGCACCCGGTTGCTGCCAATGCAAGGCCTCGATTCGCACGGTGATGTCCGCCGCGCCGATCTCACCCTGGCATCCGCGCAGCCGACGGCCGCCGTCGAGCAGGCAGACGCCGGACAGCTCGCCGATGAGCCCCTCGGCTAGCCGCACGAACGATTCGAACATCGGATCGTCCGCCGGCACGCGCGTCTTTGCCTTCTGCAATCCTGAGGTTCCTGTGTTCCCGCGATGTCGGCGGTCGCCGATCGGGGTCGACTATCGCAGGGCCGCCGGCCGGCAACAATCGAGCGTGGCGAAAACTGAGAAGTGCCCACCAACCGGGACCCGCGATTCGCGACGCGCTGCGCGTCGGCGGCCGCACGGTAGCCCCGGGGTAGCCCCAGAGTCCGCGTCCGCGCGCGAGTCTTTAGGCGCCCGCGGTGGAACCGGGCTGGGTGGTGCCGGCCGCCTTGCCGCGGATGATCGAATGGATCTCGCGGAACGGATTCAGGAAATTCTGCGACAGCGTGCGGTATGCGGCCTGCTCTTGCGGCGGCAGTCCCCAGGGGGTTTCCTCGTGCGGCGCGGCGATATAGAGAGTGCCCCACAGGCGATCCCAGATGCTCGTGACCAATCCGAGATTCGAATCCCAATGCTTGCGCAGGGTGCTGTGGTGGGTATGGTGCATCCCCGGGCTCTGCAGCCACAGCTCCAGCCAGCGCGGATAGCGCAGCGACACATGGTAGTGACGGAAATTGCCGTTGAGGGTATACAGAAAATAGAAAATGCCGACGTTCATCACCGTGATCTGGGTGATTCCGCCGTCGAACAGGTAGGCGAACACGCCGCCGGCGGCACCGAGTCCGACGGAGGCGAAGCCCGCATCGATCGGCGCCTCGAGAAAGTGCTCGCGAAATCGCGTCAGCGGCGTCAGCACTTCGGCCGAGTGGTGCACCTTGTGGATCGCCCAGCCGATCCGCGTCCGGTGCACCATGAGATGGTAGAAGAAGAAGCACATGTCGGCGACCAGCAGCATCACCAGCCCATACAGCAGCCTCCAGCCCAGGGTCACGGGGATATGCGGGCTGGCGCCGAACATCCGGTGCAAGGCGCCGATCGCGGTGCGTTCCACCCACGGTGCGATGGCGCCGAGGAACGCGATGACCCACAAGGGCATGACCGCAGCGTCGATCAAATACAGCCACACATCCACACGGGCGGAGGGATGGGCGTAGATGGCACGGGGCAGCAGATACTCCAGGAGGCCGCGCCGGCCTTCCCGCCCGTCCGCACCCTTGGCGCCCCGGCCCCCCCGGATGATGAACAAGGCGAGGGCCAAAAGCCCTGTGAGGATCAGGAACGGCCAGTGCAGCGAGCTCTTGGCGGGCGGCAACACGGCACCATACAGGGAGTCGGCCATTTTACCCGCGACGTCGGCGAACGGGCCCAGGATCTCCCGCCCCGAGCGCACGAGGCCCGACTTTCCGGAGAATTGTTCCACGTCCCTCTTGAATGGACTCTCCCCCGTCAGCAGCGTGCCGCCTAAAGAACTCGGCCCCGCCGGCAGGGTGGCGCCCGGCGGCGGGCGCGACGCATCCGCCGCCTCCGGGCTGCTGCCCGGTGCCAGGCACAGGAGCAACACCGACAGCAGTGACGCGGCAGCGAACCGGGGGGGCATTTCATGCATTGCGCCCCGAGTCTAGCGCGATCGGCCGGCTCCTGCGTGCCCGCTGACCCGGAATGCTGCTGCGCAGCGACCTACGCAAGGCCGGCCGACCGCGATAGTGAGACGCGTGCACTATCGCCTGCCACGCGTGGGGACTAGCCTCGGCTCGTCGAGTCACTCGCGATGCCGCGCCATGGATGGAGCTGAAGCAGTGCAAGATGCAATCACGTTGATGAATTCCGGCAATGTCGGGCCGGAGCTTCGCGGCTCGTCCCGGCCGGACGGTGAAACGCCGGGCATGCGCAAGGTGCTGCGCCTGATCGAGCAGGTTGCGCCGGTCGACAGCAACGTGTTGATCCTCGGCGAATCGGGCACCGGCAAGGAAATGGTAGCCCGATACATTCACGAATTGTCACCGCGCGCCGCCCGGCCCTTCGTGCCGGTGAATTGCGGTGCGATCCCGACGGAATTGCTCGAGAGCGAACTGTTCGGCCACGAAAAAGGCGCGTTCACCGGGGCACTGACCGCCCGCGTCGGCCGCTTCGAATTCGCGCAGAGCGGCACGCTGTTCCTGGACGAGATCGGCGACATGTCGCTGCAGATGCAGGTCAAGTTGCTGCGCGTGCTGCAGGAGCGCAGCTTCGAACGCGTCGGCAGCAATCGCACCGTCCATGTGAACACACGCATCCTGGCGGCGACGCATCGCGACCTCGAGGCGGCGATCAAGGCCGGCGCCTTTCGCGAGGATCTCTACTACCGGTTGAATGTGTTTCCCATCCAGATTCCACCGTTGCGGGAGCGGCTGGGCGATCTGCCGCTGCTGATCGAGGATCTGCTCGCAGGCGCCCGCAAACCCGGCCTCAGCCCGCTGCGCTTCAGCCGCGAGGCGGTCGAATGCCTCATGCAGTGCCATTGGCCGGGCAACGTGCGCGAACTGTCGAATCTCATCGAACGCCTGGGCATCCTGTTTCCGAAGCAGGAGGTGGAGGCGCGCGACCTGCCGGATCGCTACCGCTGTCCGCAGCCGGTCCGCGAGGCGGCGCCGGAGCCTGATCCGGCACAATGGCCGGAGGGAGGGATGGATCTCAAGGGTCATATGTCCGGCGTCGAATTGCAGCTGATCCAGAAGGCGCTGGTGCAGGCGGACGGCACGGTGGCCGGCGCCGCCCGCTTGCTGCATATGCGCCGCACCACCTTGGTGGAGAAACTGCGCAAGTACCGTCTGAGCTACTGAGCCACGCGACGACCGCAGCATGGTCGCGCGGCGAGGGCCATCACCCCCGCGCGCGCGCCCGCCCCCGCGCGCGCGCCCGCGCCCGCGGCCCCAGGGTGCGTTGCCCGGGCCGGTCGTCTATTCTTCAGGATTTACCAGGCAACCCCTCGTCGAAGGAAATCCATCATGGCTGGCCGCAATTTCTTGTTCGTTCCCGGACCCACCAACGTGCCGGACCGCATCCTGCGGGCCATGATGGTGGCCATGGAGGATCACCGCTCGGCGGGCTTTCCCGAGCTGACTCGCGCCTGCATCGACGGCTTAAAATCCCTGTTCAAGACCACCACGGGCAGCCCGATCGTGTTTCCATCCTCGGGCACGGGATGCTGGGAGGCGGCACTCACCAACTGTTTGAACCCGGGCGACAAGGTGCTGATCGCCCGTTACGGCCAGTTCAGCCATCTGTGGGCCGACATGTGCGCACGCCTGGGTTATGAGGTCGAGATTCTCGAGACGCCGTGGGGGGAAGGCGCACCGCTCGAGCGCTATCGGGCCTCCCTGACCGCCGACCAGGAGCACCGCATCAAGGCGGTGCTGATCTGCCAGAACGAAACCGCCACGGGAGTCGCGAGCGACGTGCATGCGCTGCGCCAGGTCATGGATGGCACGAAGCATCCCGCGCTGCTGTTCGTGGATGCGGTGAGCGCGCTCGGTTGCATCGACTTTCGCATGGACGAATGGGGTGTGGACGTGTGCGTCAGCGGCTCGCAAAAGGGGCTGATGCTGCCCGCCGGACTGGGCGTGACCTGCGTGAGCCAGAAGGCGCTGCAGGCGGCGAAGAGCGCCACCTCGAGGCGCTGCTATTTCGACTACGGCGACATGGTCAATTCCAACGCTGCGGGCTATTTTCCCTATACGCCCTCGCTGCCGCTGCTCCACGGCTTGCGCGAGTCGCTCGCCATGCTGGCCGAGGAGGGCCTGGAGAACGTCTTCGCGCGGCATCGCTATCTGGCCGGCGGGGTGCGCGCTGCGGTGCTCGACGGCTGGCAGCTGAAACTCTGCGCGGTCGCGCCGCAATGGTATTCCAATACCGTTTCCGCCATCCTGATGCCCGAAGGCATCAGCGGCGCGGACGTGATCGTGCGCGCGTTTTCGCGCTACAACCTCTCCCTCGGCGCCGGTCTGTCGAAGGTGGCCGGCAAGCTGTTTCGCATCGGCCATCTCGGAGACCTCAACGAACTCATGCTGCTCGGCGCCATCGCAGGGGCGGAACTGGCGATGCTCGACGTGGGCGTCAAAATCCAGCCCGCCAGCGGCGTGGCGGCCGCGCAGGCCTACTGGCGCACGCATTCGCCCGCCGCGAACCAGGCCGCCGCCAACCCCGCCACCGCGGCGCGCAAGGTGGCAACGGCGTGATGCATCGTGTCGTCTTTCTGGATCGTGCCTCGCTCAAGGCGACGGTGCGCAAGCCATCCTGCGCGGCCGAGTACATCGAACATGCGAAAACCGACGCCGGGGAGATCGTGCCGCGGCTTGCCGGCGCGAGCATCGCCATCATCAACAAGGTGCCGATGCGCGATGAGAGCCTGCGCCGGCTGCCGCAGCTCAAGATGATCGCCGTGGCCGCGACCGGCTACGATGTGGTGGACGTGCCGTACTGCCAGGCGCACGGCATCGCCGTCGCCAACATCCGCAATTACGCCGTACATACGGTGCCGGAGCATACCTTCGCCCTGATCCTGGCGCTGCGCCGCAATCTGCTCGCCTACCGGCGAGACGTCGAGGACGGCGTTTGGAACCGCTCGGAGCAGTTCTGCTTTTTCACCCACGACATCGGCGATCTGCACGGCTCGACTCTCGGCATCATCGGCGAGGGCGCGATCGGGCAGGCCACCGCCGCCATCGGCCGCGCTTTCGGGATGCGCGTGCTGTTCGCCGACCACGCGCCGCCCAGGATGGAGGGCGTGGACTTCACGCCGCACGATCAGGTTCTGGCCGAGTCCGACGTGATCTCGCTGCATTGCCCGCTGCTGCCGAGCACGCGCAATCTCATCGGCCGCGCGGCTTTTCGCAGGATGAAGCGCAACACTCTGCTCATCAACACCGCCCGCGGCGGACTGGTCGACGAGGCGGCCCTCATCGAGGCGCTCGACCAGGGACTCATCGCGGGGGCCGGCTTCGACGTGCTCACCGTCGAACCGCCGCGAAACGGCAATCCGCTGCTCGAGGTGCGGCGGCCGAATTTCATCCTCACCCCGCACGTGGCGTGGGCCTCGGACGGTGCGATGCAGTTCCTCGCCGATCAGCTGGTCGACAACATCGACGGCTGGGCGGCGGGATCGCCGCGCAATCTGGTGACCTGAGCCCTTGCGGATTACGATCCGCCGCAATATCTTCAAGTACCGACCCACCCTGGCGGGGAGGTTCGATGCACCACCAGTTGAATCTGCCCGATCTGTTTCTCGCCCTGTCGCTGACCATGATCGGCCTCGAGGCCGCGCTCGGCAGCCTGGCGTTGATCCAGGCCCGGTATCAGCCTCGCGATACGCTGGCATCGTTCGGCATGCAGCTCGGCAACATTGCGATGAACTTGATGATGGCCGGGGTGGTGTTCGCGGGTCTCACGGCCGTCTACCACGAGCGGCTGTTTGACATATCACCGTCATCGCCCTGGGCCTGGGTGGCGATTTTCTTCCTGGATGACTTCACGTATTACTGGTTTCACCGCATCAGCCACGAGTGCCGTTTTTGGTGGGCCGCCCACGTCAATCATCATTCCTCGCAGCAGTACAATCTATCGACCGCGGTGCGTCAATCCTGGACCAGCGTGATCGTCGGCACCTGGACGCCGTGGATCCCGCTGGCGTTCCTCGGATTCCCGCCGGCCATGATCCTGGCACAGCAGAGCTTCAATCTGTTCTATCAGTTCTGGATTCACACGGAGGCGGTGCACCGGATGCCGGACTGGTTCGAATATCTGTTCAACACGCCCTCGCATCATCGGGTGCATCACGCCTCCAACCCCCGCTACCTGGACCGCAACTACGCCGGGGTGCTCATGGTCTGGGATCGGCTGTTCGGCACGTTCGTCGCGGAAAGCGACGAGGAGCCGCCGCACTACGGCATCGTGAAGAACATCGGGACGTTCAACCCCCTGGCCATCGCCTTCCATGAATGGCTGGCGATCCTGCGCGACCTGTGGCGCGCGAATTCGTTGCGTGAAGCGCTCGGCGTGGTATTCGGACCGCCCGGCTGGCGGCCCGACGGTGGCGGCCAGACCTCGAAGAACATCCGCAGCGACTGGCGCCTGCGGCAGCTACCGCGCTGACGCTCAGCGCACCCTCACAGGCAGCGTTTCGGCCGACAATTGCACTTCATTGCCGAGGCCATAGTAAGAATAGGCGGGCCTCGAGATGCGCCGCAATAGAAGGAACAACCGCAGCCGCAGCCGCCGCAGGAATCCCATGTTCCGGGCGGGCAGCAGATTCTCGTGGCAGACGTGCACGATCCATTGCCGCCGGTCCGCGGGCAGTGCGATCTCCTTCAGCCGCGCCAGGCCCTCCAGCGCCCGCTCCACATTGGGTTCCTCCATGAATCCAAAACTCAGTTCCACGCCGATGATGCTGCCGCGGTCGGCGTCCTGGTCGAACACCTTGATCGCATACCGACCGTCGCGGATGTAGGGCACCTTGCGCTGGACAACCGCGACGAACAGCAGATTCCTCGGCAGCACGCCATAGCGGTCCCACAGCAACTGCAGCAGCGCCGGCGTCCGGTCCGCGACGTGGCGCAGTGGCTTAGGGCTCATCAGCACCGCGGCCCGCTCCATGAAGTGGGTGCTTTGCGCGTGCAGCCGGATGAGCTCCGCGATGGTCATGGTCTGCTTGTTGGAATAGGCTGCGAAGGTCGCCCTGCGGCCCCAGCGCCAGATCGCCATGATGAGGAAGCTCGCGACGCCGATGGATAGCGGCACGAAGCCGCCTTCCAGGAACTTCAGGCAGCTGGCCAGGAAGAACGCGCCGTTGACCGCCCCCAGCGTCCCCCACAACAGGCCGGTCGCGATCCGGCCCCAACCCCAGCACAGCCGGGATATCGGAAACATCGCGAGAGACGTGATCAGCATCACCCCCGATACCGCGAGGCCGTAGGCGGCTCCCAGCGAATCGCTCGAACGGAAGGCGGCGACCAGCACGATGCATCCGACGAACAGGGTCCAGTTGACGACGGGCACGTAGATCTGTCCGGCATGCGCGTGGTGGGTGTGCAGCACCTGCAACCGCGGAAACAGCCCGAGTCCGGTGGCCTGGTGGGCGAGTGAAAAGGCGCCGACGATCAGCGATTGCGACGCGATGATGGTCGCGGCGGTGGCCAGCACGATCATCGGGTACAGCATCGCCGCCGGGACCAGGCTGTAGAATATCTTGCCGCCGATGATGGGCGTGCCGCCCAGCAGATATGCCCCCTGACCCAGATAATTGAAGAGCAGCGCCGGATAAACCAGCGCAAACCAGCTCAGCCTGATCGGCAGCGCTCCGAAATGCCCCAGATCGGCGTACATCGCCTCCCCGCCGGTGACCACCAACATCAGGGCGCCGAGCAGCAACAGCGACTTGTACATGCCCACCTGGACCAGAAATCTCGCGCCGAGCATGGGATTGAAGGCCTGCAGGATCTGCGGATGCTGCAGCAATTGACGGCCGCCGAGTGCCGCGATCGCAATGAACCAAAGGATCATCACCGGACCGAATACCCTGCCGATTCCCGTGGTGCCCTTGACCTGGACCGCGAACAGCACGCCGAGCAGAACCATGGTCACGGGCATCACCGCGACGGAGAGCGCCGGGGCCGCGACGCCGAGCCCCTCGATGGCCGCGAGCACGCTGATGGCCGGTGTGATCATGCCGTCGCCGAACAGCAGCCCCGCACCGAGCATCAGCGACCACAATATGAACGTGATGCCGCGGCGCCGCTGGGTGTGCAGCAGCCCGTAGAGCGCGAACACGCCGCCTTCGCCGTCATTCTGGGCACGCAGAACGAATATCGCGTACTTGATGGCGACGATGACGGTGAGCGTCCACACCACCAGGGAAATGCCCCCGAGCACGCTGTCGGGTGTCAGGGGCATGCCGCCGCGGCCGAGGAAAATCTGGTCGAGTGCGTACAGCGGCGAGGTGCCGATGTCGCCGTAAACGATCCCGGCCGCGGCGACGGTCAGTGCCGCGAGGCTGCCGCGAGGCGCGTTTGGCGCCGGACCGGAGCGATGCATGATTGGAGATGTCTCCCGGCGGTCGGGTGAGCTTGGGCGGCGGCGTGTGCACGGATCGCCCTCGACAGTATGCCGGCACAGGATCCGCAGCAAGTCGTGGTTGACCCTTAGGCGGGGGTAACTTCAGCTTAGGCGCCGTGGTTGCGGGGGCGTTCCTGCGATGGCACCCTGTGCCGATGGGCGCGGACTTTCACTGCGCGGGCGGCGAGCGACGATGGTGACGGTTCATTCCTATCCCCTGGCCGTGGCGATGTGCGTGCTTTCAGCTGTTCTATTGGGACTATGGTTGCTGCGCCAAATTGCGGTGCTCACGCCGAATCAAAGCGAGGCCGAACTGTTGACCGGGATCAAGGTCACCGGCGCCGCGGCGGCGCTGTCCGTGACCCGGCTGGGCGCGCAGCCCTCGGCGCCCGCCCGGCGGCAGGTTCTGGCGCTGCTCGGACGCGGCTGAGCGCGGATGTTTTCCACTCTCGACCGCAGGGCATGGAGCACGGTGGCCCTGGTCTTTCTGTTCATGCTGATAAACTATGCCGACAAGGCGGTCGTCGGCCTGTCGAGCGTACCCATCATGCGGGAACTCGGCCTGAGCCACGTCCAGTTCGGAATGCTGGGGAGCGCCTTCTTCCTGCTGTTTTCGGCTTCCGGCGTCGCCGTCGGCTTTCTGGCGAATCGCGTGCGCACCAAGTCCATCATGGGATGGATGGGCGTCGCCTGGTCCGCCGCGCTGTTGCCCATGAGCGTGGTGTCGGGATTTGCGGCGCTGCTCACCAGCCGCATCCTGCTCGGTGCGGCTGAAGGGCCTTCCTTTCCCGTCGCCGTGCATGCGGTGTACAAGTGGTTCGGCGACCGGGGACGCGCGTTGCCGACCAGCGTGGTCGCCTGCGGCGCCGCATTCGGCACCGGCATCGTGGCCCCCCTGATCACCCTCATAATCGTCGCGCGCGGCTGGCATGCCGCATTCGGCGCGCTCGGCGCCGTGGGTCTGGCATGGGTTTGTGCGTGGCTTTGGTTTGGCGAAGAAGGGCCGATAGGCGATCCGCCCGCGGCCGCCGCGATGGTCATTCCCTACGCGTCGCTGATCTTCAGCCGCACCGCCATCGGCGTTTACTTGGCGGGCTTCGCCGCCTACTGGGTCATCGCGCTCAATCTGGTCTGGCTCGCCAATTACCTCATCCATGCGCTGCGCATGGCGCCGCAAAGCGCCGCCTGGGTCATCGCCCTGCCGTCGGCGCTGCAGATGGTGCTGGCGCCGTGCTGCGCATGGCTGTCGCAAGGGCTGTCGGCGCGCGGCGTGCCGAGCCGCATCTCGCGCGGCCTGTTCGGTGCGCTGTGCGTCATGATCAGCGGGATTTCCATGATCCTCGTGCCCAACGTCGGGATGGCCAATGCCGGGGTAGGAACCCTTGAGGTGCTGTTGATCGGCGTGTGTTTCTCGATCGGCAGCGTCATCTTCACGCTCGGCACCACGCTGATCGGGGAGATCTCCCCGCTCGCACAACGCGGCGCGATGTTGGGGATGGCCAATTCGGTACATACCCTCGCCGGCCTGTGCGCGCCGGTGGCGATGGGAATGCTGGTCGACATCGACGCCGATCCGATCGCGGGTTTTCGCACCGGCTTCATGGCGGCCGGCACCCTGGTGGCGATGATGGGTTTCGCCGCGGCCGTGCTCATCGATCCGCAGGCCGATCTGGCGCGCTTTCGCGGCGTCGGCATCGCCGCCGCGCCATGACCATGCAGCCCGTCCACATCACCTATCTGAACGGGCCCGACATCGAACGGCTCGCTCTCACCGACACGGAAATCCTCGAGGCCGTGCGCCAGGCCCTGGAAGCGCAAGGCAGGGGAGAGGTGGTCATCGAGCCGCGAGTGCACCTAGTGCCCCGCGATTCGTCCCTTGGGCATTTCAACGTACTGCGCGGCGTGGTGAATCCGCTGCGGCTCGCTGGTGTCAAGGTGGTCGGGGATTTCGTGAACAACCACCGGCTCGGGCTGTCATCCGAACCCGCACTGCTCTGCCTGTTCGATCCGGACACCGGAATCCCCCGCGCGATCCTCGACGCCACCTCGCTCACCGCGATGCGCACCGGCGCCATGACAGCGCTCGGCGGGAAATATCTCGCGCGCGGCGGCAGCCGTGTGCTCGGCCACATCGGTGCGCGCGGCACCGCGTATTGGAACGTCCGGCTGCTCAACCACCTGTTCGACTTCGATGAAATCCGCGTCCACTCGCGGCGTCCGGAGAGCCGGATCGCGTTCGCCCACACGCTCAGCCGTGATCTCGGCAAACCGGTGGTGGCCGTGGACGACTGGGAGTCGTGCGTGCGGGGGGCCGACATCGTGGTGGAGGCGACGCGCCTCGCCGAACCTGAACCGCTGCTCAAGACCGCATGGATCAAGCCCGGGGCGCTCGTCGTGCCCTACGGCACCATGAGCGCCGTGGAATTGTCGCTGACCGACATCATGGACAAGGTGGTCGTCGATGACTGGGGTCAATGCCGCCCCGGGCTGCCCCTGGGCGCGCTGCGCCGGCACGTCGATCTCGGCCGGCTGACCGAGCAGAATCTGCATGCCGAACTCGGCCAGATCGTCGCCGGCCTGAGGCCCGGCCGCGAAAGCCCGGAGGAGACCATTCTGTTCTGGCACCGCGGGCTCAGTCTCAGCGACATCGGGCTGGCCGACGTCATTTTGAAGAAGGCGGCCGACCTCGGGCTCGGCCGGACCCTGCGGTTCGCCTGATGCGGCACCCGGCCGGCACCCGCCCGGTAATCGCCCGGAGTTCGCCCACATTCCCTCAGTTGGCGACGGTGACCGTCTCCGGGGGCAGCGACGCGACATTGTTCGATGAGTCGGTGTACCGCACGGCCAGGGTGTGCGTGCCGTTCGCGAGAGTCGTCGAATCGAGCGTGGCCTGCCAACCGCAGGTCAGGGCCGCATTGGGATAGACCGCCGCGACATCCGGACGGTTGACGGTCAATGCGGGCGTGGCGATCACGTTGCCGTCGACCAGGACCTGGATCCCGGACACCGCGACATTGTCGATGGCCCAGCCTGCAACCGCCACGCTGGCACCGCTGATGGTCGAATTGGCGGCGGGCGCCTCGAGAACGCCGTAGGGCGCCATGACGTCGGCCACGGGCGCTGCCTGGTGCAGCCCGTAGATGCCGCTGCGGGCGGCGGCGAGATTGCCCGGCAGAAGGTAGTAGTCGCCCGTGAACGTGCCGCCCGGCGCAAAGCCGAACGCGGTCATTTGATGGAAATAATTGGTGGCATTGCCGCTCGACCCGGCGCCCCCGCCGTTCAGACTGGCAAAGGCCGCGACATAGGCATAGGCGCTAGGAACGTATACCGCCAGTCCGGTGTCGGTGCCATCGACATAAGCGTCCCACAACTCGGAGGAATACAGGTTTCCCGTGGTGCCCGGCAGCGCCGTCACCGTCGAATCCTCGGACAGCGCGGCGCCGGTCCACGCCGCCGTGCCGCCGTAATAGGCGAGCGCGGTGTACGGGGAATTGACGTAGACGGCCGGAAATTCCTGCAGATTGTCGTAATGCTGATCCGTGCCGAAATGCGTGATGACGGTGTGGACCAGGAAGCCCAGCGGTGCGGCGGGAATGGTGCTGACGGTTTGTTCCACGTAGACGTCCGAGCCGATGGGGGTATCCGGCCCTCCTCCCTTGTCATCCGGGTTCCATTCGAGCGGCTGGGCCTTGACGTAGATCGAGCCGGCGCCCAGCTGCGATGCGATGACGGGGCTGCCGTGGCCGTACCGGTCCCCGCCCAGCACCGGATTCCAGCCCCAGGTACCGATGCAGGGACTGCAATTGTCGGCGGTGTAGACATCCGCTCCGTCGTACAGTGCGGGCTGCACTTCGCGGCCGGTGTCGTGCGCATTGACGAAGTTGACGCCGTCCAGGCTCACCTCGACGATCGCGCCGCCCCACGCGGTGTCAAGGCCGATGCGCGCTGCGTGGCCGTTCGAGTAACTCTGCAGGTACAGCACGCTGCCCACCATCGAGGTCTGGATCGCCGCGGTGCTGGAGAGGGTGATCGGCGGCGCAGCGTGGTTCAGCGAGCCGCTGGTCCCGCTCAGTGTCAGCGTGGAATTCCCCACGGGTGTGCCGGCCGACAGGGTGATTGTGAACTGCAGCGGCGCCGCCGCCGTGACGCTGGCGGGGAAGGCCGGCGTGGTGGTGGCGCCCGCCGGCAGCCCGGCCAGGGCCACGGACACCGTGCCGTCGAAACCGTTCACGGCGGCGACGGACACCGTGACCGCGGAGCTCGTAGCGCCCCGGATCACGCTGATGGCGGCGGTTGAAACGCCGATGCTGAAATCCGCAGCCGGGGTTGCGGGACTCGCGCCGCCGCCGCCGCAAGCCGCGAGAGCGGTCAACATCATCGATGACAGGAGGATGAAACCGCGCAAGATCAAATGACCGTTCCACCGTTACTGGTCGCGCCGCGGATTGACGGCATGGGGGATTTTACATACTGCCTGCGCGACTGCCGATTCGTTTTCGTTGCGTCATGCACCCGCTCGACAGCCACGCCGATGTTGCGGGACACTAGGCGCATGCAATGGGCACGAATCGAACACTCCGGACGCTCGCTGTTCGGGGCGATCGACGGCGATGCCTTGCGCATCCACAGCGGCGACATGTTCCGCGATCCGGTGCCGACCGGCGAGACGGTTGCGCTCGCCGGGGCCGCCTGGCTCACGCCCTGCGCGCCCGGCAAGATGCTCGCCCTGTGGAACAATTTTCGCGCCGCGGCCGAGCGCAACGGTTGGGGGGTGCCGAAGGAACCGCTGTATTTCGTCAAGACCGACAACTCGTACAATGCGCACGCCCGCATCATCCCGGTTCCACGCAGCTACGACGGCCGCGTCGTGTATGAGGGCGAGCTCGGGATCGTCATCGGAAAAACGGCTGCCGCCGTGTCCGCCGCCGATGCGAGCGGCTGCATATTCGGCTACACCTGCGTCAACGACGTCACCGCGGTCGAATTGACGGCGCGTGACCCGGTTTTCCCGCAGTGGACGCGCGCCAAGGGCTTCGACGGCTTCGGTGTGTTCGGTCCGTGCATTGCGACCGGCATCGATCCGCTGCGCCTCGTCATACGCACGGTCGTCAACGGCCGGGAGCGCCAGAATTATCCGGCCGACGACATGATCTTCCGGCCGGCGGAATTGGTCAGCCTCATATCGCAGGACATGACTCTGCATGCCGGCGACTTGATCGCCTGCGGCACCTCGCTCGGCGCAATGCCGATGCGCCCCGGCACCGTGATCGAAGTCGCCATCGACGGAATCGGCGTACTGCGCAATGAATATCGTTAGGGGCATCCGATGAAGATTGCGGTGGTCGGAGCCGGATCGATCGGCGGATACCTCGGTGCGCGACTCGCCCTGGCGGGTGAGGACGTCACCTTCGTCGCCCGCGGCGCGAATCTCGACGCTATTCGCCACAACGGCTTCAAGCTCATCGAGGAGGACGGCAGCGAGCACATCGCCGCCGCGGTGCGGGCCGCGCCGATCTCCGAGTGTGGTCCGCACGACACGGTGCTGCTCGCCGTCAAGGCCAACCAGGTCTCGCAGGTCGCCAAGGATGTGCGCCGCCTGTTCGGTCCGGACACCACGGTCGTGACCCTGCAGAACGGCATCCCCTGGTGGTACTTCTACAAGCTGGGCGGACCCCACGACGGGCAACCCGTGCGCTCGGCCGATCCGGACGGCAGCATCGCGGCGCACATCGACAACCACAGGATCATCGGCTCGGTGGTCTATCCGGCCGCCGAGCTGATCGCACCCGGAGTCGTCAAGGTGATCGAAGGCAATCGCTTCACCCTGGGTGAACCCGACGGCAGCCAGTCGCAGCGCATTCAGGCGGTCGCACACAGCCTGACGCGCGCCGGGTTCAAGGCGCCGATATCGGCCGATTTGCGCTCGGAAATCTGGATCAAGCTGTGGGGCAACGTCGTGTTCAACCCCGTCAGCGCCCTCAGCCACGCGACCCTCGCGGGGATGTGCGGCTACGAGCCGACGCGCGTGCTCGCGGCGGCCATGATGGAGGAGACGCGCAGCGTCGCCGAGAAGCTGGGCGTCAGGTTCCGGGTCAGCATCGAAAAGCGCATCGCAGGCGCCGCCGCCGTGGGCGAACACAAGACCTCGATGCTGCAGGACGTGGAGGCCGGCCGGCCGCTGGAGCTCACCGAACTGGTCGGCTCCGTGGTCGAAATGGCGCGCCTCACGCAGGTGCCGACGCCGCACGTGGATGCCATCTATGCGGTCACCAGTCTGCTTGCAAAGACGCTGTCCGAGAGCCGCGGACACCTGCGGATCGGATCATGAGCCGGCTCTCGGTCGGCCGCTGGGGCCAATTGCTGATCGGCATCCTCTGCATGGCGATGATCGCCAATCTGCAGTACGGCTGGACCCTGTTCGTCAACCCCATTGAGCACAAGTTTCACTGGAGCCGGGCATCGATTCAGATTGCCTTCACGATCTTCGTGCTCACCGAGACCTGGCTCGTGCCGATCGAGGGCTATCTGGTCGATCGCTTCGGCCCGCGGCCGGTGATGCTGGGCGGCGGACTGCTGGTCGGCTTGTCGTGGATGATGAACTCGGTGGCCGATTCACTGGGCGTGCTGTACGTGGCCGCCGCGCTCGGTGGCATCGGCGCCGGCGCGGTCTACGGCACCTGCGTCGGCAACGCCCTGAAGTGGTTCCCCGAGCGCCGCGGCCTCGCCGCCGGTCTCACGGCGATGGGCTTCGGCGCCGGCTCGAGTCTCAGCATCCTGCCGATCGCCTGGCTGATCAAATCCGCCGGTTATCAATCGAGCTTCCTCTACATCGGTACGGCACAGGGAATCCTGCTGCTGGTCCTAGGATGGTTCCTGCGCAAGCCGCCCTATGCGTCGGATGAACCTTCCGGACTGGGACCGCCCATCCCCAGTCCGCACGCCGGGCCGCCGGCACCGCAGTTCACGCCGCGACAGATGCTCATGACGCCGGTGTTCTGGGTCATGTACTGCATGTTCGTGATGATGGCGGCCGGAGGTCTGATCGCAACCGCGCAGCTCGGACCGATCGCCACGGACTTCCGCATCGCCGACGTGCCGGTCAGCTTCATCGGCCTGACCTTGCCGGCGCTGCCGTTCGCCCTGTCGCTCGACCGGGTGCTGAACGGCATCACGCGGCCGTTCTTCGGATGGGTCTCCGATCAGATCGGCCGGGAGAACACCATGTTCCTCGCCTTCGGGCTCGAGGGTTTCGGGATCATCCTGCTGGGTCAATTCGGGCATGATCCGGTCGCCTTCGTGATGCTCACGGGCCTGGTGTTCTTCGCCTGGGGCGAAATCTACAGCCTGTTTCCGGCGACCTGCGGGGACACCTTCGGATCGCGCCACGCCGCCACCAATGCGGGACTTCTATACACCGCCAAGGGGATGGCCGCCATCCTCGTGCCCCTGGCGTCGGTGATCGCCGGCACCGCCGGCTGGGGGGCGGTGTTCCGCGCCGCCGCGATCCTCAATTTTTCCGCAGCGGTGATGGCCCTCGTGATCCTCAAACCGCTGCGTGCCCGTATTCAAAACCGCCGCCTGGACGCCGCCATCGTGGTCGCGGCGCTTGACTGATCAGGAGTTCATGCATGACCCAACCATCGACATTGCGCGAATTACTCGAGGAAGGCCGCGGCGACGCTGTGGCGATCGCGGCGCCCGGTGGCGTGGATCTGACCTATGATGCGCTGCGGCCCCTGACCGACGACGTCGCCGCTGCGCTTCGCGGCATTGGAATCGGCGCCGACGATCGGGTCGCAATCGTGCTGCCGAACGGACCGGACATGGCGACGGCATTCCTCGCCGTCGCCTGTGCGGCAGCCGCGGCGCCGCTGAACCCCGGATACCGTGCCGAGGAATTCGAGTTCTACCTCACGGACCTGCGTGCCAAGGCGCTCATCGTCGAAGCCGGCAGCGCATCGCCGGCGGTGGACGTCGCGAAGCGGCTCGGCGTTGCCATCCTCGCGCTGGTACCCCGCCCATCATCGGGCGCCGGCTCGTTCTCGCTCGACACCTCGGGCGCGCCCGGCGCGCCGGCGGCCGGCCGAACACCGGAGCCTGAGGACATCGCCCTGGTGCTGCACACCTCGGGCACGACGTCGCGGCCGAAGATCGTGCCCCTGTCGCAACGCAATGTCTGTGCGTCGGCGATGAACATCCGCGCCAGCATGCAGCTGACGGCCGCGGACCGCGGCCTGAACGTCATGCCGCTGTTTCACATCCATGGGCTCATCGCAGCCGTGCTCGCGCCCCTGTCGGCGGGCAGCAGCATCTTCTGCACGCCGGGATTCAACGCCTTGAAATTCTTCGGCTGGATGGAACAGGCGCGGCCGACCTGGTACACCGCGGTGCCGACCATGCACCAGGCCATCCTCGCGCGCGCGCGGCAGAACGCGGCCATTATCGCCGCACATCCGCTGCGCTTCATCCGCTCCTCCTCGTCCTCGCTGCCGCCGCAGGTGATCGCAGAGCTGGAAAAGACCTTCCATTCCCCCGTGATCGAAGCCTACGGCATGACGGAGGCGGCCCATCAGATGGCGAGCAACCCCCTGCCGCCGCGGACCCGCAAGCCGGGCACCGTGGGTCCGGCCGCCGGACCCGAGATCGCGATCATGGATGATGAGGGACGTCTGCTGGCAGCCGGCCAGATCGGCGAGATCGTCATCCGCGGTCCGAACGTGACCGCCGGATACGAGAGCAATCCGAAGGCGAACGCCGAGGCTTTCACCAATGGCTGGTTCAGAACCGGTGATCAGGGATTGCAGGATGCCGACGGCTACGTCTCGATCACCGGCCGCCTCAAGGAGATCATCAGCCGCGGCGGCGAGAAGATCTCGCCGAGGGAAATCGACGAATTGCTCATGGACCACCCGGCGGTGCAACAGGTGGTCACATTCGGCATTCCGCACGAGAAACTCGGCGAGGAGGTGGGCGCCGTGGTGGTGCTGCGCGAGGGCATGCAGTGCACCGAGCGCGAATTGCGCGACTTCGTCGCCGCCCGGGTGGCCGACTACAAGGTGCCCCGCAAGCTGCTGTTCATGGACGAGATCCCGAAGGGCGCCACCGGCAAGCTGCAGCGCATCGGCCTCGCGCAGAAGCTGGGCCTGGGATAGCTGCCTTTGGTTCAGTCGGAGCCGGCGGCGGTGGGCACACCCTCGCGGCGATAGACGATCCCGCCCTTCATGACGAAGCTGACCCTGCTGAACTGGGTCGCGTCCGCGAGCGGATTGCCCGGCGTCGCCACCAAGTCGGCGAATTTTCCGGGCTGCACCGAGCCGATGCGATCCGCCGCACCGATCAGATCCGCCGCGTTTCTGGTTGCCGCAAACAGCGCCTCGATGGGAGCGAGGCCGTTGTCGATCAGCAGGCCGAATTCACGGGTGTGATCGCCCTCGCCGAGATCGGTCCCATAGGCGATTTTGACGCCCGATTTGACGGCCAGCGGCAGGTTGCGTTTCGGCAGCAGATCATTGGCGAGTTCCTTGTCGGCGGTGCCCGGCGTCAGCCTCTCGGGGTGATCGCGCGCCGCTGCATAGAAGACGTCGTACACCGTCAGGGTGGGCACCAGATAGGTGCCGTGCGCCTTCATCAGGGCGAAGGTCTGAGCCGTGGCAAACGATCCATGTTCGACCGAATCGACGCCGGCACGCACGGCATTCTCGATCGCCGCCGCGGGATAGATGTGCGCCGCGACCTTCATGCCGAGCGCATGGGCGGTCTCGACCGCGACGCGCATTTCCTCGTCGGTCATCAGTTGCTGGCGGGGATCATCGCCGGTCGAGGCCATGCCGCCGGAAGGCATGAGCTTGATCAGATTCGCGCCCCGTTCCTTGTGTTCGCGCACCCGGTATCGCGCCTGTTCCGGCGAATCGACGAGGCCATGATCCCACCCGGGGTGCGACAGCCCGGCATCCAGGCCGGTCTTCGGGTCGCCGTGTCCGGCCGTGGGACCCAGGGGTTCAAGCGAAACCCACAGGCGCGGTCCCGGCAGTTTGCCGTCGGCGATGGCATTGCGCAGGGCCACGGTCTCATCGCCCCCGCCCACGTCTCTGGCACTGGTGAATCCCTGCTGCAGCAGGCGGCGCACGAAGACGGCGGCATCGAGTGCGCGGTCGATGTCGTTGTGGGTGAGCCAATATTCCGTGGCGTTCGTGCGGCTCGGCAGCAAGGCCGAGACGTGCACGTGGCAGTCGATGAATCCCGGCATCACCGTGGCGCCGGACAAATCAATGATCTCGGCGCCGGCAGGAGCCGTGAACCCGGATTCCACCGCCAGGATTCTCTGGTCGCGGACGATGATCGACACCTGCTCGCGCGGTGCCTCGCCGCTGCCGTCGAGCAGGGTTCCAGCGTGAATCACCCAATCCTTCGCCGCAACCGGAGCGGCGGCGGCGAGACATAGCGCAATGGCCGCCAGGCGGGATCGATGCATTGGGACCTCGTGTGATTTGAACGCAGCCGCAGTTGCCGCAGTTGATGCCGTTGCCGTCGAGTCTAGCGCGACGACCGCTCGCGCGGTGGCGCAGGTTCGGCTCGACGCCATGCCGGCCCGGGTGGATGATCGGCCGATGAGCCTGCGAATTCGCGATTTCCGGCCCGAGGATGCCGGCGCGGTGAACCGGATCGCGGTCGCGGCTTGGGATCAATACCGGAGCGTGTTCCGCGATTGGCCGCGCAGCGCGCCCAACTTCGCCCGTACGGCCGATTTCGCCGGGGAGCTCGACCTGCTGATAGCCGAGGATGCGGCCGGCATCCGCGGCTTCGTGGGCTACGTCGCTCCGGGGCGGCCCCGCGAAAGAATCTTCCGGCGGGATTGGGCCACCATCCGCATGCTGTCCGTCGATCCGCCGTCCCGCGGCCGCGGGATCGGCCGGCTGCTCGCCGAGGAATGCATCGGCCGCGCGCGGCGCGACGGTGCGGCGGCGGTCGCGCTGCACACGAGTCCGGTGATGCAGGCGGCGCTGGCTCTGTACCTGCGCCTGGGATTCAGTCATTTCCGGGACATCATGGACCGTCACGGCGTGCACTATGCGGTCTATGTACTGCGCCTGACGGCCGCCGCCGGACCGGCACCCGGCCGCGGCCTCCGGGGGTGGCTGGGAAGATGGCTCGATAAGAGTTAGGCTTGGCATACAACGCCAAGGGGGATTCGCCATGCGTTCATTGCTGATTTGCACGACACTGGCCGTCGGCGCACTGTGCGTCGGCATCTGCGGACACGCGCAGACGCCGCCCGCCAATCCGCTCGACGTCGTTCCGGAGGCGTTGCCCTTCGACATCCCCTATGGGGCGCCAATATCGCTCGAACGCGCGCTACGCGCCATTGGCGCGGCGGTCGCCGAAGCGCGGCAGCACGGTTGGAAGCTCAACGTGGCGGTGGTGGACTCCGGCGCCAACCTGGTGGCCTTTCAGCGCATGGACGGCGCGCAGCTGGCCTCGGTCCAGATTGCCGAACACAAGGCGCGCGCCGCGGCCGCTTTCCGCCGCGAAACCAAGGTCTACGAGGACGCTGTCCAGCTCAAACAGAACCATTACGTGCTCTCGATCGACGGGGTGATCGCCGCGCGCGGCGGCATACCGCTCATCGAGGCCGGCAAGCTGATCGGCGCCATCGGCTGCTCCGGGGGCGCCGGATCCCAGGACGAAATAGCCTGCAAGGCGGGTGTGGCCGCCATCAACGCCATCAAGTAGAGCCCTGCGCCGGCCTGCCCGTGAACAGGATCACCACGCCCATCATCACCACGGCGGATGCGCACCATTCCCACGCCGTCACCGTTTCGTGGCCCAGCGTCACGCCGAGAAACAGCGCCACCACGGGATTGACCAGGGTGTAGCTCGCCGCAACGCTCATCGAGGTGCGCGCCAGCAGCAGCATGTAGGCGCTGAAGGCGATCAGCGATCCGAACACGACCAGGTATGACCAGGCCAGCCAGACGCCCGGTTGTGCCGGCAACTGCCAGGATTCGTGCGCCAATGCCGACATGAGCATCAGCGCCAGGCCGCCGCACAGCATTTCCGTGGCAAACCCGATGGCGCCGGGCGCCAGTTCGAAGCCACGCCGGCTCAATACGCTGCCCAATGACCAACCGCTGCAGGCGAGCGACATGGCGATGAGTCCCTTCGGTGAGGCGCGCAAGCTCGCCCCCTGGGTGAGCATGAGGATTCCGGCGACGCCGACGCAGACCGCCGTCAATTCTCTGCGCGGCGGATGGATTGCGAACGCCAGGTTGATCACGATCAGCAGCAGCGGGATCACGGCGATGAACAGGACGACCAGGCCCGAGGCGATGGTCTGTTCGGCAAAGGCCGTGCCGCCCATCCCGCCGCCGAGCATCAGCGTGCCGACGAGCAGGGCATTTCGCCATTGCACCCGGGTCGGCCACTTCGCGCCACGCGCCAATTGCCAGGCGAACAACAGTCCTCCGGCACAGAAGAACCGCGTGGTCATCATGAAGAAGGGCGGGAATCCCGCCAGCGCGAAGCGGATCACCAGGTAGGTCGATCCCCAGATCAACCACGTTGCCAGCAGCGCGCCCAAGATCAGCGCCGGCATGCGGCGGAACGCCCCCAAGGACTCGGTGCTGATCATGACGGCATGGATGCGCGCACTCAGCGGCTCACTTTGGCCTGCGGCGTCTCGGCCAGGGGCGGCCTGACCTCGTCGCCGCCGGGCATGGCGGCGGTCGGCGCATAAAAGCTCGAGGCGGGCGTCGCGGCGATGAAGGCGCTGATCCGGGTGCCGCTGGACTCTGCCGGCGGCGCGGCGGATGGATCGCGCCGGAATGGGATGATGGTCCTGAGCGCCCTCCACGCCGCCGTCGGCGCGGCGCCAAAATCGCGCGTCGGGTCCTCCAGCTTGCGGATGTCCAACCAGGCGGCGGCGTTGAGCAAATCCTGGCCCAGGATGTCGCGGGACACCTCGATCGCCTGGTGCAGCCGCACGAGCTTGAGCATGGGAACGGCATCGATGTCGCCGACGCCCTTGTCGGCCGTCACGCCGTCCGGTGGCACCGGATTGGCGAGCGGCTTGAGTTCCTGCCAGAGCGCGTCCGCGATCGCTCCGCCGCCCCCGCCGCCGGCGCCGCTGATCCCATCGGTGCCGCCATGCGCCTTGAGCACCGCTCGGGGATCGGTGACCGTGAAGAACGTATCCTCGAATCGGTGCAGGCGCTGCACGACCACCACCATCAGATTCTGCAGGGCGATGGGCAGCGCCTCGACATCGTCGAGCAGCGGATAAGGATCCCAATCCGAGTTCGAAAAGATGAAACCGTGCTTGCCGTTGCTGTACCGGCCGCCCCGCACGAAGTATTTCATCAGCTGCGGCGTCGCGAGTTCCCAGGAATCCCCGGGCGACACATCCGGCCGCACGGTCGGATTGTGATCCGTCGAATTCATCTGGATGAGCGTGCTGTCGCGCAGACGCGCCCAGGCCTGCCAGAGCCCGGCATCGCGCCACACCGTCGCCCGCAGGCTCTCCGGATCCTGGATGATGCGGTACTCGCCATTGAACACATAGCTGCCCTTCAGCATGTCGAGCGTCCGGGCGGCGGCGTAATTGGCCCAAACGAACGGACGGGTGGCCTGCACCGGCATCGACAACGGCGCAATGCTGCCGTTCATGGCGAGTAGATCCAGCGCCCAGATCAGGTCATGCCATTCGATCAGCCGGCGGACATCATGGACGAGCAACGCCGCATAGCCGGCCGTCAAAGCGCTGGTGGTGAGGAGGTTGGCATCGGCCCCCTCGAAATGGACGGGCTTGAGTCCGGCCTTGCGCAGCGCCTCGGCCGCCGGCAGTCGGACACCCTTGTAATAGGCGGCGCCGCGGCCCCTAAGCACCGTACCGGTCGGCACGAAATCGGCCTCGCCGATGGCACCGCGCCAGTACACGGCAGGCGTCACACCGGCATTGAGAAGGTCGATGATTCCCTGCACGTAGCCGGCGCTGGCCGCGAGATAGCGCATGTTGTTCAGGTCGACGGCGAGCATCGCCCGACCCACCTCCTCGTCGGGAACCTCCCCGCCGAATCCGCCCTCGCTGAAGCCCGGCGCAGCCCATCGACGCTCCAGCTCGGCCTGGAATTCCGGCGAACCCGGATCGCCCTTGAGCGACACGTTCTCCCGCCCGGATCCCGGCGACCGGTTGAACAGGTACACCGGCACGCCTTCGGCCTGCGCCTCGAGAATCAAGCCGAACGAATCGGCCGCCGCCTGCCGCGCCTCCGCGGAGAGCTGCACCTTGGCGCCATGGCGCGCGATGGCGACGAGCTGTTCGATCGACAGATCGTGGCCCGTCAGCACGACGGTGGTGCCGGCCATCGTCTGATCGCTGGCGTGATAGGACTCTGCGGTCAGGGCCCGCAGCGGCGAGCCCAAACCGAGCGCCGCCATCAGCAGCGGGCAGATGCGATGAACCTGTGGATGACCAGCCATATTGCCTCCCTCCGGGCCCGGGTTGGCCCCGGGGCATCGATTTTTCCGCGATTCGGCGGTTGGATGGTAGCGCCGGATCTCAAGAATTGCCCGCCAGAAGGCTCGGGAATCGCCGGCTCGAGTCCAGAATGAGCTCGCCGAACAGTGCATTCGCCCAGGCAAACCACGCGCGCGTGAAGTGTGCGGGTTGGTCCTGATCGAAGGCTTCGTGCATGAAGCCGGTGCCCGCATGCGTGTTGCGCAGCCAGGCGAGGCAGCGGCCGGTCTCCACCGCTTGATCGCTCGTCAGCGCGCGGATCATGATGCCAATCGGCCAGATCATGCCGAGTCCGACATGCGGGCCGCCGATGCCTTCGGCCGCACGGCCCCTGAAAAAATAGGGATTGTCATCGCTCAACACCTTGGCGCGCGTGCTGAGGTAGCGCGGATCGTCCCGCCGACAGCAGCCCAGATACGGCAGGCCAAGCAACCCTGGGACGTTGGCGTCATCAATGAAGAGCTGATTGCCGAAACCGTCGCATTCGTAGGCGTAAACGGCGGTTCCCTGAGACTGTGGGATCAGCCCATGCGCCTCGATGGCCAGCTCGATTTCGCGCGCCAGCAGCAGGCACTCGCGCGCAAAGCCGGCGTCGGCGTGGATGTCGCGCGCCATGTCGGCCAGTTGCCGCAGGCTGACCGCGGCGAACCAGTTGGCAGGAATCAGGAACGGATACGTGCAGGCGTCGTCGGAAGGACGGAACATGGAATGGATGAGGCCGACCTTGCGGGTGGGCGCGCCGTATCCGTCCAGAGCCAGGGTGTCGAGCGGTGTGCCGCTGGTGCGCTGGAATCGATACGGCCCGGGACCCGCGAGCCGCTGCTGCTCACGCAGGGTGGATGGCACCTTCGCCATCGCCGCGCGCCACTGCGAATCATAGGGCGCGGTATCGCCCGTGGCCCGCCAGTAGCCATGCGCGAGGCGGATCGGATGGCACAGCGAATCGACCTCCCATTTGCGTTCCGCGACGCCCGGCTTCATGACGGTGTCGTCGTGCAGCGCCCAGGACAACGGCCGCGTGGAGTTCGGGTCCTCCAGGAATGCGTTCGCGTACGGATCGATCAGGATGCACAGGGCATGCCGGTGGATCAGCCCGCGAAATACCCGGCGCAGCACCGGATCGGAAGCGGCCAGCGGCAGGTACGGCCAGACCTGCGCGGACGAGTCCCGCAGCCACAGCGCCGGGATGTCGCCGGTGATCACGAAGGTGTCGGGCCGGCCGTCGCGCTCCTGCAAGGTCACCGTCGTGTCGAGCACATTCGGGTAGCAGTTCTCGAACAGCCAGGCGAGTTCCGGATTGCCCACCAGGCGCGTGACCCGGCGGATTTCGGCCTCCACGGCCGGGCTGGTGACGCGACGCTGTGTCGCGGGCGGACGGCGCGGGGGACGTGCCGGGTCCGCCAGGGTGGCGGCCGCACCAAGCGGGCTCATGCCGGCCAGCACGGTTGCGGCGGCCGCACCCAACAACTTGCGCCTGTCCAGCAAATTTTGTGCCGTCCTGATCGGAATGCCCCCGGCGTGGGCTAGCCGGCGGCGCCCGGATACTCCCTGCGGAGCCCGGGTCGCCCGGCGCCAAGCCCCCCGGGACCGCGCGGCGCGAACGGCCGGTGCCGATCGCGCCGCCTGGGCCGGATAACCCTGGGCCGGATGACTAGTAGCTCAGCGTCACCTTCACCGACTCGGACGCGGCCGAGGACGAGGTGGCCGAGATCGTCAGCGACGTGCTGCCGGTCTTCGCGGTCGTGCTCGACGGCGTCAGGGTCAGTCGCGTCGATCCGGAGCCGGACACCGTGGCCGGGCTGAAGGATGCAGTCACGCCGCTGGGCAGGCCGCTCACCGCAAAGGACACCGAGCCCGTGAAGCCGTTGGCCGGCGTCACCGTCAAGGTGTCGGTCGCGTTGATGCCCCCGAAGCAGAAGGCGAGGATGCAAATCGGCGGCGTCACCGAGACGCTCGCGGCGCTGCTCGAGAGCGCGAACGACGGCGCCGCGGTGACCATGAAGGACTGCGACACCGGGGTGGCCGCGCTGATCGTGGTGCCGTTGCCCGCTTGCGAAGCGACGATGGTGCAGGTGCCCGGCGCGTTCAGCGCTGCCGAGGTGCCCGACACCGTGCACACCGACGGCGTGTTCGAGGCGAAAGCCACAGTCAGTCCCGAACTCGCCGTGGCCTTCAGTGCCAGGCTCGTACCCGCCTTCTGGCTGGCGATCGCGCCGAAGGTGATGCTCTGGCTCGATTCCACGGCGTTGACCATGAAGGATTGCGACACCGGCGTGGCGGCCGCCACCGTGGTGCCGTTGCCCGGCTGAGTGGCGACGATGGTGCAGGTGCCCGCGCCGACCATCGATGCCGAGGTGCCCGCCACCATGCACACCGTCTGAGGCGACGCGGCGAACGCCACCGCCAATCCCGAACTCGCCGTGGCGCTCAGCGGCAATACCGTTCCCACGGTTTGGCTCGCGATCGCGTTGAAGGTGATGGTCTGGGTCCCCGGCGGAGTGACCACCACGGGCGCGGCCGTCGAGATGCCCGAACAGGATTCGATCGCATCCGTGTTCGAGGCAGGCGCATTGCCCAGGTTGTTGAGATAGAAATACTGCACCTGGCTGCCCGAGTTGGAGATCACGCCGTAAAAGTTGAAAAACAAGGTGGCGTCGGTGATGTCGGCGACGCCCACGAAGGTGCCGTCCGGATTGACGGTATAGGTGACGGTATAGGGGTTGCCGTCGACCAGGAACGATCCGGTGTTCTCGTAGGGATCGACGCCGCTGCCCGTGCCGTTGGCGAAGGTCGCCACGTTCAGGTCGCTGTAGGCGTAGAAGGGGCCGTAGCAGGCCGCCACGAACGAGCCGTTCATGCTGGCCTGGGTGAAATTCGTGCCGTTCGAGCCGGTCTGCGGCTTCAGGTCGATCTTCGCCACCGCGCTCGCGTCGGTTTCGATGCCCACCGCCTCGCCGCTGGCCTTGACGGCGACGGTATACGTGGACGTCGTGCCGGTGGTGGCCGCGGCCGTCGCGGCGGCGACGGTGACTATCGGGGTCAGCGTCAAGTCGATGGTGAGCGTGCAGTCGGCGTTGACGCCGTAGGTGCCGGTGACGGTGGAATCGACGCCGTAGGCGCCGTACATGTTGGCGCCGCTCACCGCGCTCACGCCGTCGAAGTAGAGGGAGCCGGCCAGGTATTTCGTATCCGCATTCGTGCCGTTGGCGGCGAGGGTGTTGCCGGAGACCAGCACCCCGTACCATCCTTTCAGGCTGGCGGCGCTCGTCGCGCACGCCGCCGCGGCTGCGTGGCCGGTGGCGGGGGCGATAAACCAGGCAAAGACCAGCATGGCCGGCGTGAGTTTGCGAAATGGCGTTGTCATGAATGGAACCCGTTGCGGTGAATGAATTTCCAGCCGTTGATGATAAAGAGCATTCGGCGTTAGTGGAGCGACATGAACATAATGCGGTGGCCTTATTTCCACGCCGGCTCGCGGCGCGCTCGGCAGTGCTTCATGTTTCGAACGACGGGGAACTAATTATGTTAAGTGGAAGGCGATAATTCAGGTCAAAGAATCAGCATGGGCTGCGGCGCGGCCTTGAAGGACGTGCGCAACCGATGGGTCGATCCGTTCTCCGTGGCGTTTTGAATGGCCAGCACGATTTCATTGTTGTGCAGGCAGAAATCGGCGGGCAGCCGCGATTGGCGCCGCTCCTGCACCGCAGACGCCATCTCGGCGGGCCCGCGGCAGAATTGCATCTTGTTGGATCCGCGCGCCGACTGCCGGGTGCCCTGGATCCTGACCAGCGGGTAGCGCCTGCCGATGGGCTCGATGATCGTCCTGCGCCGGATGTTGAACATCCGCTTGATGACCACCGGCGAGTGATAATTCCAGCAATCCTCGACCGACAGGATGCCCCTGTCGCCGAACATCCGCAGGCGGTGATCCTCCTGGGCGATGATGGTGCAAGTCAGGCGGCACACCACCCCGGATTCGAACTGAATGCAGGCCACCGACAGATCCGGTGCGTCGCGATCCAGCGGCACGTCGGTGAGCTTGTCCGGGTACAGGCAGGAAGCGAAGGCCGTCACCGACGCGGCGGGCCCGAAGAATGCCGTCATCCAGGTCACGTAATAACCGGCATGCTCGAGCGTACAGCCGACCTCGAACTCATCCTTGTAGGGCCATTGGCGGCCCGATGCGCTGAACCACTTCCGGTACGGCATGTGAAACACCATGCCGTCGTCCAATTCCGCGTAGACGAGTTTGATGTCGCCGATGCGCCGCTCGCGCAGCGCCTTCCAGACGGTCTGTGCCGTTTCCCCGAGCACATTGCAGGGAGCCGATGCGATCTGCAATCCGCGCGACTGCGCGAGCGCCAGCAGTTCGGTCGCCTCCTCCATGCGCATCGCGAGCGGCTTCTCGGAATACACGTGCTTGCCGGCGAGCAGACAGGCCTTGGAGACCTCGTAATGACTGTCCGGGTTGGTCAAATTCAGTACCAGCTCGATGGACGGATCCGACAGCACGCCGTCCAGGGAGTCGCGCGCGCAGGTCAGGCCATGGAAGCCGGCAAACTGCGCAAGACGCACCGGGTCACGATCCGTGACCGCCGCCAATTCGAGCACCGGATACAGAGGCAGCGATTGCATGTAGAAGTCCGCCACAAAACCGCAGCCGACTATGGCCGTGCGCATATTCGAGTTTCCATGTGTCCGTGGCTGGGCAAGGACGGGTTGCCGGGTGCGGGGCAAGTTAGCGTCAAGCACCGCCACCGTCGCGAAACCACTTCACGGTTTCCTTGCGCAATTCATCCGCTCGGCGGTCTCCCGGGTTCGTATCCGCCCGCTCCTCGCCATTGTGGTCGGCAATCCGCCGTGGCAGGATCGGTGATACTGGATTCTTGCCATGCGCGGATTCCTGCAACGCTCGGAATATTGCAATGCCCGGACTCTTGCACTGTCTGGCGTCGGCGTGGCATGGCGCCGGCAATTTTACATATTAGAACGAAGGGATTCCAAGCGCATTGTGAGATCGCCAATCCATGGGAACCAAGCGATGACATGCTCCGATTTTGGTCTCGCATGGCTGTCAGCGGCCGCCGCCATGCTGTGTGGCTGCAGCTCCTCGACCCAGCCGGCTTCGGCGTCGACATCCGGTTCGGCGCCGGTCGTCTGCGAGCAGAGCAACAGCACTTTCAACACCACCGCGGGCTACGGCTGGGTGCAGTACGGCAATTACACCGTTCAGAACAACAACTACGCGGGAACCGCTGGTCAGTCGCTGTGGGCCATCAGCGCCGATTGCTGGGGCGTGACCACCGCCGCGACGACCGAACGGTTCGGCATCGGCAGCTCGCCATCCGTGCAGCGCGGCTGGTCGCAGAACGGCGCGACGCTCTCCGCGCTCTCCGACCCGGGCACGAACGACTGGACCACGAAGTCCGGTATGGGCATACGCGTCACGGCGCTTACCAAGGACATGGTGCATTGGGCCTTCACGGGGCCCGCCGTGTATCCGGCGAGCCGCTGGGACGCGCTGATCGAAACCGATTTCCATCAGACCAACGATCCGCCGTACACCGCGTACTATCCCTATACCCAGTTGATGGTCACGCAGGCGATCAGCGACCAGGTGCTGGCGGGCAACGGCTCTTACTACGGCACCGTGGTCGCGGCGAATCACGGCACCCAGGTGACGATTGCCGGAACCACGTACACCGTCTACGTCGACAACCCGAAACAGAAATTCAATCAGACGGGTGGGCACACCATCTGGATGGCGGTCCCGCCCACTACACTGTCCACCGGCAACTCGAAGCTGGCCATGTGGGGCTCGATGGACGCGGTGACCGACCTGGGGGCGCTCATCCAGTTCTGGATGCAGTCCAACCCCGTGGACGACACGGGCGCACCGATCCAGAATGCCGCCGGCGAGGCCATCGTCTCGCCGCTCATCACGTCGGATCTTTACGTCAACCAGACGATTGCCGGTTTTGAAATCGATTATGGATCCGGCTTCAACACCACCGCCTTCTGCATATCGCTGCAGGATGAGCCGGACTGTCCGTGAGCAACGCCCGGGGGAGCGCCCTGCGCGAGCGCCGCGGATGACGCGCATAGTCAGCGTGCCGGCCTGGAGAATGTCCTCGCAATCCACGAGTCGGCGGGGCGCCGCCGCAGGTATTTGAGGAGCGCGCGGTAGCTGCGATGCTTGAGAATGTCCTTGCGCGACTGCGGTGAGAATTCCACCCCGCGGTAAAGCACTTCGAACGGCGCCCAGCGCGATTTGGACACATCCCGGCCGGTGGACATGTTGAGCAGGCGAAAGCCGTTGGCGATCCCGTATTTGATGGATTCCGCCACCAAGGTGGTCGCCACGCTGTATTTTCGGTAGTTCGGATCGTAACCGGAAAAATACAGGTACAGGGTGTCGCCGAGCGCAAAGCCCAGCCGCGTCGCGATGACCGCACCCTTGTACTTCAGCTGAAATATCCGCAGCAGGCCGCGCTGCGCGAATCGGGCGCACACGTCGGCCAGGAAGCGCTGTGATCGCAGCGACACGAAATTGTCCAGATGCGTGACGGTGTTCGGCATCCTGGATCGCGCGCGATGCAGCAGGAAAAACAGGGCCAGGGCGGATTCCACGTCGGCCGGATCCGACACGATCTCAAAATCGAACGACAGGCCGTCACGCTTCGGCGAGTTGTAGCATTTCCTGAGTGACTCCTTGACGTTACGCGGCAGACCGGTCCGGAATTCCTCCCACGTGGGCTTGAGCAGGAGGATGGGATTGACGATGTCCGGACCCCAATAGTTGGTCGCATAGCGGAGGTTGATGTTTTTCTGCAGTTCGAGGTCTTCGGCCGGCAGACCCGTCAGGGCGGCCGAGTTCCATTTCAGCGGCATCTGGCCGAGATGATCCAGGAGCCACGTGTAGATGAGGCTCATGTTCTCGGCCGTGGCGGCCACTCCCCGCACTTCCGTCAGGTTCGGGTCGGCGCCGAAGAACTGCAATTGCCGGAATTGCAGCGGACCCAGATTGGGCCGGTGCGTCAGCATCATGGGAGCGATTCCGAGCAACCCGTCTTCCGCGGTCCTGAACGTGATCACGAACAATTCGTCGCGCACGGTTTTGGCCTGGGTGCTCAAATGGCGCCACCAGGGGATCACCCAATCGAACCTCACGAAGGGCAGCTTCACCATCCGGGACTCGAGATTTCTCCACTCTGGTTCGAGGGCAAGCAGGGCGTCCTCCGTGACGATGTGTTCAATCAGCGGCTTAACCACACCCCTCCCTCGATCGGTGATTCCCCATTCCCCCGTCCCCGTAGGCCGCGCAGCATCCATCACCGCCTGGCATGCGGTCCTTTCAATATGCCATAATATGGTGCGCGAAGCTGTCGGACGACGGCCCTTATTGCACGACGATCGGGATCTTTCAACGGCGAAGGTGGAGCATTATGCCGGCGAATTGGCGCGCATTACGGTGCGAAGATCATCATATACGGCCGCTTCACGTGATCAAAACTTCGACCATCGCCGCACACGTCGTTTGACCATCAGCGGCAGCGCCTTGATCGCATCGCGCATCGGACGATCGCCCGGAATGGCCGGATTCATTCCGATCCGCTCGAGCCAGCGGTTCACCCGATACAGGTGCCGTCTCCGGGCGGTGACGTCGCTGAACCACAGAACGCCCACTGAAATCGACACCTCGTCGCCGTTCTGCACCCAATGCGGATGACACGGCGGGATGTGAACGCCCTCTCCCGACCGCAGCTCCACGTGAGCCGAGAGCTGCTCCAGACGCGGCGAATACAGGGCGAGTTCGCCGCTGCCCGCGAAGTAGGCGCGCAGGCTTTCGCGATCGAGCACCGCCGTGTCGAATCCATCGGCAATCGACAAGGTCTTCGAGCCGCGAATCTGCAGGAGAAAATTGTGCTCCTCGTCCAGGTGAAAGGGGGTGGTGGCACCCGGCGAGCTGACGAAGATGTCCATGCGCGGCGCGGAAATGCCGGGCGCGACGCGTTCCACCGGACCGCGAAATTCTTCGATGATCTCCATCAGCAGCGCTGCGTACTGCGGATCGGAGCCGACGTCGCGAAGCTGCATCCAGGCCCGCGCGTTCTCGATGCGCTCGATGGTTTCCTGCGCCGACAATTCCGGGCGGGCGAGATTGCGCTCCACGAAGGTCCGCTTCGGCCCGGTCGCGGAGCCGCCGTCGACCTGATTGATCGCATGGTCTCCCTTGAAGTACAAAATCGGCCGGTTGAGGGATCCCGCGAGATCCACCAGCGCAGGAAGCTGCAGCAGGCGATGGCCGACGAGAGCGTGTTCGATCTTGAAGGGATAGCGATCGAAGTACGCGGGGAACATGTCCTCATCGAGCCCGAGCAGCCGGCCTGCGGTGGCCGGCGCCTGCGAAAAATCCACTGCTGCCTGCATGCTCGTCACTCGAGTCCAAAGGGCAGATGCGCACGCGCGGCATCACGGCCCAGCCGGCGCACGCCCGGCCCGGCGTACGCCAGGGCGGCGGATGTCAGGGCGGCGGATGTCAGGGCGG